>FWWM01000203.1_pt1 | contig 197902 bp, 178 predicted proteins | sample 2228351 | NCBI WGS metagenome assembly FWWM01 (sample SAMEA103939774, study PRJEB20133) | metagenome | reverse complement strand
TCGGCCCCAAGGTCGTCCTCACAGCCTCGGCCAGCACGTCCATGCCAGCCTTCAGCTTCCTCCTAGCTTCCTCGTCAAAGACCACCTGCTTTGCAGCCATATCCTGTCCTTACCTCCTTCCTCGATCTCTCCGAGCTATCTTGTGGTCACTCCTCAATAATTGCCAGGACGTCGCTCTCCCGGAGGATCAGATAGTCCTCCCCCTCAAGCTTGACCTCGGTGCCAGCATACTTGGAGAAGAGTATCTTGTCGCCAGCTTTCACCTCCATGGGCACCCTCTGCCCGTTCTCCAGAAGCCGACCGCTCCCCACAGCCAGCACCTCGCCCTGCTGAGGCTTCTCCTTGGCGGTATCCGGCAGAACGATGCCACTCTTGGTTATCTCCTCCCGGGGAATGGGCCGGACCAGGAGGTGATCTCCCAGCGGGCGGAACTTAACGCTTGTACTAACTGCCATGCCTCTTACCTCCTCCTTTTCAAAGTTTTGGCCGTCCCTCGGGGCGGCCCTTCTTCCATCTCCTATCTGCACCCGCCCGCTTCACCTTCCAGGCGGGGTGCATTACACTATTAATTGTCAGTGCCGATCATTAGAGTAGCAATAGAGCACTGTTAGAGTTGCGTTAGAGACAGGGTGCACGGCCATGAGGCTGTTCCTCAACGCCTTCTACGAGCTGTTTGGCCTGGCATACATATTCCTGCGTACCAGGCAAGCCCTGCTCAACTACATGGCCAGGGGCGGGGTGCTGGATGAGGCGGATGTAAGCTATCTGTCTACGGCCACCCTCTCCCACATTGACGACATGCGCGAGGGGTTCCAAATGAGTTTGAGGGCCTCGGAGGCCGCCCTCGAGGAACTGAGATACCTGGTGGAGAGGGCAGGCATCTATCCCTGGGACGAGAGCTGGAACGACGAGCCCGCGAGGCACGCCCTGATAACTCCGGAGCTGAAAAAGCTGTCGGCCATCGGACACGCCCGGGTGGTCTTCGGGATCCTTCCGCTGATGCCTCCCGAACGGATCACCTATCCGTCCATACCCTCCTACCGCGACATCCACCCTCCCAGCGGCCCGGCCGACCTGGTGGAACGGATCGAGGAGCTGGAGCGGGCAGTGTGGGACACGGCCGTACAGCGGCCCCCCGACCGGATCGACAGGGAGCTGTTCCGCAGGACCTATGCCTTCTTCGAGGCCGCCAGCTGGCTGGCGGAACAGCACCTCGGCATGCTCCAGGGCCCCCAGCAGGGCTGACGGAGCTCAGTTCTCAGGCGGCAGCACCGTTATCCAGCGGTAGCCCGTGATCCTATAGGCCATGGGCAGGTCGTCGCCCACCCACACGTCCACAACCCACCCCTTCACGGCACTGCCGGTGTCCTCGGCCGTGAACACGGTTCCTTCGAAACCATCGATGAGGAGGCGCGATCCCAGGGGTATATAGTTGGGATCCACGGCCACCGTGCCCCACCTCGGTCTGGTGCCGGTAGCAGTGTTGCCGTTCACTTCGTAAGAGCTATAGCCCGTGATCCTGGCCAGCACCCGGAAGCCAGCAGGCTCCGGGGGCTGTGGCAGGGGATCGAACTGCAGGCCCTTGAGGGCGGCATACTCCCTGCCCAGAAGCCCCAGCTGGATGGGATTGGAAGTATCTTCCGGGTGATACTCGAAGCGGGCCCGTTCGAAATACTGCACCACCAGACCGTTCTCCTCGATCTCCTCGGAGATGGGCATGCCGAAGACCTCCAGGCCGCCCATCTGATCCCAGAAGCTCTTGAACCCGTGGGCCAGGTAGTGGCCCGTGGCCGGGAAGTACCGGCAATCTGGAGTATCCGGCGAGGCCGGCACCGGTGCGAACCTGCGCCCGGCGGTCAGCTGTCGGCCGAGATCGGCCACCCTTACAAAGGGATCGCCCTGGGGCGGCTCTATCAGCTCCATCCGCACCCGCTCAAAATACTGCACCGTTATGCCGCGCTCCTGAAGGGACTCGCTAATGGGGTAGCCAAAGACCCGCAGGCCGCCCTTCTGCTGATAGAACTCCCAGAACTTGCCGGTAACGCTGTGGCCAGTTTGACCGAAGTAGTAGCCGCTCTCTATGGGGTAACTTTCGGGGAAGGCCAAGGCTGGACCCTGCCAAAGGACTGCCGCCATCAGGGCACCAGCCAACAGGCGGGACACCTTTCTGGGCAATAGGCAACCTCCTCTCTCCTAAGAGTGCAGATGAGCCCTAACTACGGGCCGCCCAAGCTTCCCCTGGGAGATTGGTCACGGTACTCCATAGCCATTCAGGACTCCGCCTGGTAGTCTAAAGTTTCGCCAACTATACACCCATACGCATCCTTTGTCAAGACCATCCCAACGCCCGGAGCACCGTATACCCCTATAACCTGCCTGAATGGCTTAGCCGAGCCGCAGACGGACTATACCCCACTGGGTAATCTCGAAAACCTCTGCCCGCACGAACCGGACCCGGTAGATGGCTAAACGCATCGAGGGAAGGCCTTGGCAAACGGCCCTGGCACCGCAGGTTCGGCTACCTGACCGTCGTGTGCGGAGGCCCAGCCCCAAGCGGCGACCCGTGAAGCCTTCATAACGGCTCGTCCTGTACCTGCTTGGACGGGCCCACCCCGAAGACGAAACCCCCAGCGGGCACCGGGAAGCCCCAAAGGGACCTTTTGAGGCCTTGCCCCGTTGCAGAGGGTCCCATCAGCCGGCTGACAGGGGCAACACACGGGGTCCACATCCTTCGTCGGCCTGCATTCGTCGTTGAGGGCCGAGGCCCTGCTGCCGGGGAGAGGGCCGCAGGCGGCAACCTGTCGCATGCTGGGAAACAGCGGAGGGCAGATTACCTCTGGCCAGGCGGCGGCCCTCCTCAGCCGCCACCCAGGAGCCGGACGGGGGGCGAAGCCGTTAGCCCTCCGTGTCCAGCGGCACCGATGCGCTGGCCCGGGCACGGCAGTCCCGAGACGTCCCACGGCTTCAGCCCAGCGCCCTACGGCAGACGGCCCGAAGGTATCGTGAGGGCGTAGCCTGTGTGGTTGAGCCGGTCCACAACGTCGAACAGGCGGCGGTACATAGACCTGGCCTCCCCGTCATCCTGGCTGGGGCCTTGCACCGTAAAGTTGGCGCGCGATCCTATGACGATGAGCTTGCTCCGCGCCCGGGATATGGCCACGTTCACTCGCCTCCAATCCCTGTAAAGCCTGCCCAGGGCCCGACCAACGTTGTTGTCGACGAGGCTGACCAGCATTATGTCGCACTCGCTGCCCTGGAACCTGTCCACTGTGTCGACCCGTATCCCTGGCAGTCCGGCCAGATTGCTCGCGATAAGGTTGTTCTGGCTCCGATAGGGGGAGGTCACGCCCATGTTCTTTGCCAGAGCCTCCGCGGAGGCGGGCGGCAAGGCGCCCAGGAGGCCCTTCGCCAGCCAGGCCACTATCTCAGCCTCCCTGCGGTTGGCCTTAACCTCCTCTTGGTTGAACACCACCCCATAGGTTTCCTGGGCGTCAGGGTCGTCCGATGTGTCCACGAACACGACAGGCCTAGAGGGATCCCAGATCTCCGCCAGGAGTGGGTGTTCCATGCGGGGCAGGGGGCCACCAAGGAGGTCCGAGAACACCCGTTCTGACACCTCCTGGTTGGCGGGGCGCAGCTTACCTTCGTAGAAGACCTCGCTCACGAGGGTGCAGATGGCCTCGTTCATGCGGAACTGCTCCTCCAAAGTGAGGAGCCTGTGACGGTGGAGGCGTGTCAGCCGCTCGAAGAGCGACATCTGCAGGCCCTTCTCCTGGCTTAGCCTCAGGTCAGACAGCTCCGGATGCAGGGGCGGAGCCGAGGTGTCGTCTTGCACCACCGGCGGCAGCTGGTGATGGTCGCCCACGAGCACCAGGGCCGCCGAGAAGCCCTGGGGCATGTGTCTGAGGGCCTGCAGGGTATGGGGCTCCGTCGCCTGACCGGCCTCGTCGACTATCACCGTCGAAAAGGTGAGGCCCGCCAGCTCGGGACGTTCGGCCGAGGCGAGGGTGCCGACAAAGACCAGAGCCTGGTCCCAGTGGAGCCTGGCCTGCAGTATGGCCCTACGCAGGGGAGAGAGGTCGGTAGGATCGCGCAGGACCTGGTCCATCCTATCCCTGGCCCGCACCAACTCGCTCAGGATGCGGTCCTTGGCGGCGAGGTCGGTGTCTGCCCTGGCGTCCCCCACTCGGATGACGAAGGGGGCCAGCTCCGGGATCTCCTTCAGCTTTCTTACTATCTCGTCGCAGGCCCTGTTAGTGTAGGCCAGGATGAGCACCGGCCTTGTAGGGCTCCGATCCCACAGCTCGCGGAGGACAAGCAGGTGCGCCATTCGCGCTATGGTTTGGGTCTTGCCCGTGCCCGGCGGCCCCTGGATGAGGAGGAACTCGCCGGGCCGCAGGGCCAGGGCCGCCCTCACGGCCAGCGCCTGGCCCTCGTTGAGGTCAGAGAGCCAAGCTGGGTCAGGCTCGGCGAACTCGAGGGGTGGAGGTATGTCGACAGCCAGAAGGTAGCGGGCCATGGGGGGCAGCTCCTGGGGAGAAACGGTTCTCCCGAACTTGCCGCTGCCCATCATGGCTCCCAGGAGGAAGTCAGTAACGCCCTTGATGCCCCAGTCGACCAACTCATACCGGCCCAGCTGGTCAACCCTGAAGGTAGCAGGCTCAGCCTGGTCCATTTCCTCCCAGAGGTGGATACATATGCGGCGTTGATCCACTTTCTCCACCACGCCGCGGAGGGAGTAAAGGCCTCCAGGCACGGCGTCCAAGGGGGTGACGAGCACCCGATCGTCAGCCCGGATGCGGGTCACAATGGGCCGGTTGCGCTCGAGGATGACGCGCCGGCCGTGGCGCCCGGCCAGGGAAAGGCCCGTGATGCAGGTACCCTCCTGGCCCTCCAGCCGGTTAGGGTCGGTGCTGGCTATCTTGAAGAGGCGGGTCCGCTCGACCGCCTCCTCCTGCTTGAGCTGGTAGTGGAACCAGGCCCAGTACTCCCAAAGCCGCTGCGGGATGTTGAGCCAGAAGTTGGGCCAGGTGGCCGAATCCTTCTTTCTGTCGGCATCGCACACCCCTCGCTGGTGGGCGGGGCATATATTGCAAGGTGGCCAGGGCGCATAGAGATCGAACCTGCCTCCAAGGCCCCGGAGGCGGAAGCCCCTGGAGGCCAATCCCGCTATGCGTCGGCGGTCGTAGCCGGTGGCCAGGCCCGTAGTCACCATATAGGCCACGTTGCGGATCTGTGCCCAGAGGTCTATGTAGTTGTCATCCTGGGGCTCGAACTTGGCCTTAGCCCTCAGAAGCATGGGGTGATCGCGCAGGGCTACCTCGCGAAAGCCATCGCCCTTAAATTCCTCCACGCTGGCCAACACGGGATCGCCACTTTGGGTCCGCAGGATCTCCACGTAGGCCAGGCCCTGGATGCCTCCCGGAACCCGGTCGCCCGTCCTTGGATCGGTAAATGCCGTGGGGCCGGACGAGGTCTTGATCTCATAAAGGTGCCACCCGTCGCTGTCCCGGATGATCCTGTCGACCTTGCCGGCCATGCCCCGGGTGGCGGAGAAGAGGTCCCTCTCCTGCAGGAGCTCCAGCGCCCCCCTCACTTTCGCACTACACCGCTCCAGCACACGGTCTATCACCTTTGCTGGCTGGTGGTGGTAGTCCTTGAGCTGTTTGGACACATTGTCAGAGGCCAGGTATGCGAAGTTGTCGGTCCAGACATCGGTGACCCCTCGCCAGTAGGCCTCAACCCTGGCCGGGTAGGGTTCTCCCCGCCAGGTAGTCAGGGCGGCGCGGGCATACCCCGAGTGGATGGCCTTGCCTGCCACATGCTTCGGGTCGGTCGGGCGCCGGGTGACGTCCCTATTGATGCCCACAAAGGCGACGAAGAAGGCACGCAGGGGACAGTCGTAGCAGTTCTGTAGCTGTCCAGCAGCGAGGCTGTACTCAGGTCCTATGACGAACTTGAGCAGTACCACATGGTGCCGGGAGTAGACGAACTTCAGCACCTGGAGGCGCACGGTAAGTTCCTGTCCACGCTCATCCAGGCCGGAGTAGACCTGCCTCAGGGCTGGGAAGTAGTGGGAGAACCTCACCTCGTCCTCCGGCCGTGCGTCGGGATACCACTCGGCGGGGAAAACCCACGCTATCTCCAGCCCGCGGCCGTCTTCGGTCCGTAGCGCCAGGGTGAGCTTCTTATCGGTGCTCCGACCCGGCAGCAGGGTAGCGAGGACCGTGAAATCCGAATAGTAGGGAACCCCGGGCCGACTCTTGGCCGCTTCGAGGGCCTCGAGGGGATCCTGCAGGACCATGCTAACCCTCCTCAGCCGACTGATAGAAGCGCACTGTAAACAGGGCCATCTCCCTCTCCAGGCTTCGGTCCAGCTGGGCCGAGGCCAGGGCCACCAGGGCCGAGAAGAGCTCAGCGGTGTGCACTTCCTCGGTCTCATCCCCGGCCTCCACCTCGCCCATGGCCGCAGCCAGGTAGCCCCTGGCTTTCTCCACAAGGTCCTCCAGGTGTCGGGAAGGCCGCATTAGCGGCCCTTCGGGATCCGTAAGGATCCTGTAGGCCCCTATGAGCCAGGCCAGACCAAGGAGAGGCTCCTCCTCGTCCATGGACCTACGTGCCCTTACCAGGAACCACAGGGCCCGCGGGTATGGTTCCTTCGCGGCCTTGCCCCAGAGCTTCCTCAGCCTGTCCACCTCTTGGAGATAGTGCTCCCTCTCATCCGGCGGCAGCAGGTCGAGGCTCTCTATGGCCTGCTTGGTGCTCCGGGCCTGTTTCGCCAGCTCCCTCCTCCTGAGCCCGGGCTCCCTTCGGACGACGGCCGCCACGAAGTCGACCAAAAGACGGAAGAGGGCTATGCGCTGGTGGGTCCCAGGCTCGATGGTGCGGATGGCCGCCTCGTCGAGGAAGAGGCGGGCAGCGTAGAAGTTCCAGAACTGGAGGTAGTGCATCGCCCGCTGAAGGGCATCCTCGGCCAGGTCCTCCACGGGATTGACCGAGACGCCGTTGTAGCGCAGGCGCGCGGCCGAGCGCTCAGCGGCCATGACCTTGGCCACCACGGTCAGGGCATTGTCCTGCGGGTCGATCACCACCTCAGGGTCCTCGCCGCGGTACCTTCGGCTGCTAATATCCCTTACCAGTTCCTCTACTTTCTGCCTGAGATCCTGCGGTTTATCCATGCCGACCTCAAGCAATTCTACCGTAGCGTGAAAGCGGCTATAATCGTGCCATGTCGCACCGAAAGTACTGGATCTGCCTCAGCCGAGTCCCCGGCATCGGCCCTTCGAGGCTCCAACGGCTGATAGAGCACTTTGGGGATGCGCGCCTGGCCTGGGAGGCAAGGGATGCTGATCTGTTGGCGGCAGGGCTGGATCAGTCGGTGGTGGAGAACCTGGTGGCGGCCCGGCGCAGGCTCGATCCCGACGCCGAGCTCGAGCGCCTCTGGAAGGCCGGAGCCAAGGCAGTGACCCTGGCGGATCCCGAGTATCCCCGCCTCCTCCGGGAGGTGGAGGGGGCGCCTCCAGTGCTGTACGTGAAGGGCGAGCTGGGGCCCGAGGACGAGCTGGCGGTGGCCGTGGTGGGCACCCGCAGTCCCACGGCCTACGGCAGGCAGGCGGCCCGCATGCTGGCAGCGGAGCTCGCCAGGTACTCGGTCACGGTGGTCAGCGGCCTCGCCCTCGGGATAGACACCGAGGCCCACAGGGCGGCCCTCGCCGCGGGAGGGCGCACCGTGGCTGTGCTGGGATCTGGCATCGATCGGATCTATCCGTCGGAGAACCGCCAGCTGGCCGGCAGGATAGCCGAGCGGGGAGCCCTGGTGACGGATTACCCGCTGGGCACCAGGCCCGACGCCTTCAACTTTCCGAACCGCAACCGGATCATCAGCGGCCTTTCCTTGGGTACTGTGGTGGTAGAGGCAGGCGCCAGAAGCGGTGCCCTCATCACCGCAGCCTTCGCCCTGGAGCAGGGGCGGGATGTCTTCGCCGTCCCCGGCCCCATAACCAGCCCCAAGAGCGACGGCACCAACGGCTTGATCCGACAGGGTGCCCGCATCACCACCGGGGTGGCCGACATCCTGGAGGAGCTCAACCTCCACATAGTGGAGGGAGTACGGCCCGAGGAGCCCCTGCCCGACGTGGACGGCGAAGAGCGCCTGGTGTTGTCGCACCTGGCCTACGAACCGATCCACATCGACGAGCTCTGCCGCAGCCTGGGCCTCCCTGCGGGCAAGGTCGGCGGCCTGCTGGCCCTCCTGGAGCTGAAGGGCCTTGTGAGCCAGGTGGGCCCCATGGCGTACGTGCGCACCAGGGCGCTGCAGTAGGGGCTACTCGGCTTCCGAAGCCCGCGGCCGAGACAGCCGGTCGGCTATCTGTGACAGCAGCTGCCTCTGAAGGAGCGTCTCCTCCAGCTGGTGCTCCAGGATCCGCAACACTATACCTATCTCTTTCTCCGCCCGGAGGTTCACCTCGAAGTCAGCCTCGGCTCGGAGCTGGTCGTGGCGGTTCTCCAGGTTCTGTCCCACCATGATCAGGGGCAGGAGCATTATCTGGATCATGTTCGAGATAAAGAGCCACAGTACAAAGGCCGGGGCAGGGTCGAAGCGCAGTTCCCTGGGCCCGAGGGTGTTCCATCCCAGCCAGAGCACGGTCCACCCTGCGATGATGAGGAAAAACTGGAAGGATCCCACGTGCTCAGTGACGTAGACAGCCACCCGCTCCAGGAGCGAGAAGGCCCCCTTGAACTCGGCATTGACGTTGCGGGGAGGGCGCCGCATCTTCCTTATCTGGGCCAGATCTGCCCTCAGCTCCTGAAGAAGCCTTTCCTCGGTTTCCTTCATGGCCTCCTCCCTGGGGTCTCCTGCTGTGCTATCCTACCTTGAGAGGAGAAAGTTACCAAGGGCAAGGTGGCGGCATGTTCACGGGACTAGTGGAAGAGATGGGCACGGTGCTCTCTGCCGGACCCGATACCCTCCGCATCGGGGCCAGGCGGGTGCTGGAGGACATGCGCATTGGAGACAGCGTGGCTGTCAACGGCGCGTGCCTGACCGTCACGGAGGTCGACTCCGCCGCCTTCGCCGTACAGCTGTCGCCGGAGACCCTGCGCCGCACCAACCTGGGGCTGCTCAGGGAGGGGGACCCCGTGAACCTGGAGAGGCCGGTGGCGGTGGGAGGCAGGCTTGGAGGCCACATTGTCCAGGGCCACGTGGACGGCACCGTGGTAGTTACCAGCGTGCGGCCCGAGGGCAACTCCCTCATAATGGAGTTCAAGTCCCCAAGCCATCTGATGCGCTACGTGGTGGAGAAGGGCTTCGTGGCGGTGGACGGTGTGAGCCTCACGGTGGTCTGGGCCTCGGCCGATGCCTTTGCGGTGACCCTGATCCCCCACACCCAGTCAGCCGTCACCCTGGGGCGGGCCCAGCCGGGCTACGTGGCCAACCTGGAGGTAGACATCCTGGCCAAGTACGTGGAGCGCCTGCTTCAGGGCAAGGAGGAGCAGGAGGCCTGAGCCGGGGGCTCACACCGAGCAGAGCTTGCACTCGCCCGAATACTCCGAGTGCACCTTCACCTTATCCTCGGCGGCCACCATGCTGGGAATCTTCCCCAGGTATAGCACCTGCTCTTCCCGACTGCCGTACCGGAAGACAGTTATCCCCTTACACTTAAGCCTGTAAGCAAGCAAATAGACGGTGCGAACGTCTTCCACCGTGGCCTCCCTGGGCAGGTTCACGGTCTTGGACACGGCGTTGTCGGTAAACTTCTGGAAGGCGGCCTGCATCCGCACGTGCTGTTCGGGAGGGATGTCCATGGCCGTGACGAAGATGCGCTGGACATCGGGCGGAACCTCGGCCATGCCTTGAACCGATCCCCTGGCCACCACTCTAGCTATCAGTTCCTCGGAATAAAAGCCCCGTTCCTTGGCCGTCCTTACGAAGGCCTGGTTTACTTCGGGCAGCTCCGTACCCTCCATAACCTGGCGCACGTAAGCCACGGCAAAAAGGGGTTCTATGCCGCTGGAGGCTCCCGCGATGATCGATATGGTGCCCGTGGGAGCCACCGTGGTCACCGTGGCGTTCCGCATGGCAGGATACCCCTTCTGGTGCCACACACTGCCGACGAAGTTGGGGAAGGAGCCGCGGGTCCGCCCGAGCTCCACCGACTTCTTGCGGGCCTCGTCAGTAATGAAGGCCATGACCCTTTCCGCGAGGTCGAGGGCCTCCTGGTCCAGATAGGAGATCCCCAGCTCTACCAGCAGGTCCGCCCATCCCATGACGCCCAACCCGATCTTTCGGTTGGCCTTTGTCATGGCCTCGATCTGAGGCAGTGGATATCTGTTGGCGTCGATGATGTTGTCCAGGAACTGGACGGCCCTGTGCACCGCGTCGCGCAGGTGCTCCCACTGGATGTGTCCGTTGGCTACAAACTTGCCCAGGTTGATGGAGCCCAGGTTGCAGCTCTCGTAGGGCAACAGGGGCTGTTCGCCACAGGGGTTGGTAGCCTCTATCTGCCCCACGTGGGGTGTCGGGTTGTGCCTGTTGATCTCGTCGATGAAGATCAGGCCTGGATCCCCGGTCCTCCAGGCGGCCAGACAGGCCCTCTCGAACACCTCGCGGGCCCGGAGCCGCCCCGTCTCCTTGCCAGTGCGCGGGTTGATGAGGGGATAGGCCTCGTCCCGTTCATAGGCCTCCATGAAGGCGTCGGTCACGGCCACCGACAGGTTGAAGTTGGTAAGCAGGCCTGGCATCTCCTTGGCAGTTATGAACTCCATGATGTCCGGATGGTCCACCCGGAGGATGCCCATGTTGGCGCCGCGGCGCCTCCCGCCCTGTTTGATGACGTCGGTCGCTTCATCGAAGATGCGCATGAAGGAAACGGGCCCCGAGGCCACCCCTCCTGTGGACCTCACCACATCGCCCTTGGGCCGCAGACGGGAGAAGCTGAACCCCGTGCCTCCACCCGACTGGTGGATTATGGCCATGTCCCGCACGGCCTCGAAGATCTCCGGTATGCTGTCGCCCACGGGGATCACGAAGCAGGCGCTGAGCTGGCCCAGCTCTGTACTGGCGTTCATGAGGGTGGGCGAGTTGGGCAGGAATCGGAGGCTGGCCATCAGGTCGTAATAAGCCTGGGCGGTCTCCTCGAGGTCCAGGGATGGGTCGTACTGCACGTCAACAGCGGCCACGGTCCGAGCGACGCGCTCGAACATCTGCTCCGGCGTCTCCACGACGTTCCCGAGCTCGTCGCGCTGGAGGTACCTCCTCTCCAGGACTTTAAGGGCATTTGGGCTCAGCTGCGGAGCGGCCATAGTTGCAGATCCTTGTTCTAGCCGATTCTACACCTCAAGGGCCGAGAGCTATGCCGTCCGAGCGCGAATCGGCCGCCCCCCAATAGACATTTCCGTCCACGACGATCAGGAAGGCCCTGCTGGCGTTGGCCCACCCGGAGATGCGGTTCACGCGGTGTCCCATGTGGCGCAGTGCCTCCAGGGTATCGGGCGGGAACCTGGACTCCAGGTGCAGTACCCCCTGTGCATCGTGGCCCCATCGGGGGGCGTCCACGGCCTCCTGGGGGTCCATGGCGAAGTCTATGAGGTTTGTTAGCACCTGGAAGTTGGTCTGTACCTGGTATTCGCCGCCAGGCGCGCCACCGAAGGCGAGGGGCTCGCCTCGGCGAAACGCCATGTAGGTGTTCAGGGTGTGCACAGGCCGTTTGCCCGGCTCCAAGTAATTGGGGCTCTGGGGGTCGGCCGAGAAGCCGAAGAGGCGGTTGTTGAGCAGGATGCCGAGATCGTCCACCACCAGGCCTGCGCCGAAGGGGTGGAAGATGCTCTGGATGAAGGCCACCAGGTTGCCGTGGCCGTCGGCTACCGCGAAGGCCGTGGTGTCGTGCCCCGGCAGGGCCAAAGCCTCGGGCTGGAGGTCGGCCGCCCTGTCAAGCCGGATCAGCCGCCTCCGTACTTCTGCCAGCTCCTTCGACACCAGCTGCTCGGCCGGCATGGGCACCCGGCAAGGATCGCCCGACCAGCGGTCCCTGTCGGCAAAGGCAAGGCGCTTTGCCTCCACCATCACATGGACGGCAGATGGCGACCCAAAGCCCCACTCGGCCAGGGGGAATGCCTCCACAATGTTCAGCTCCTCCAGGAGGATGTGGCCCTGGCTCACGGGAGGCTGGGCATAGACCGTGCAGCCCCGGTAGGTGGTGGCCAGGGGTCCTAGCCACTGGGGGCTGTAGCTCTCAAAGTCGTCGAAGGAGAGGTATCCCGCCTGTCGGGCGAAGAAGGCCGACAGGCGTCGGGCCAGTTCTCCCCTGTAGAAGTCCTCGGGCCCCGCTTCAGCGATGCGCCCGAGGGTGCGGGCCAGGTCCGGCTGTCTCAGGAGGTAGCCGGGGGGCAAAGGTTCCCCGTCCGCCAGGAAGAGGTTCCTCCAGGAAGGGAAGTTCCGGAGGGCCTCGGCCCAGGTGGATATGGCTAGGTTGAGGCGATAGCTGACGGGGAACCCCTCGGAGGCGAGCTCGATGGCCTGGGAAAGGACAGCCTTCAACGGCATACTTCCGTACCTGGCGCTGAGCTCGCCCCAGGCCGCCACTAGGCCCGGCACGGTGACCGCCGAGGCGCCCCTCTGAGGTATGCCCTCTCGCTCGGGGCGCAAGGGGAGGTTCCGGGGAGCCGGGCCGCTGGAGTTCAGACACTTGGGCGCGGGCCAGCCCGGGCTGTATATCTGGACGAAGGCGTCGCCGCCCAGATGGCTGGCGTAGGGCTCCACCACACACAGCACCGCCGAGATCGCCAGGGCCGCATCGAAGGCATTGCCGCCCTCCCGCAAGACCCGTACTCCCGCCTGGGTGGCAAGGGGATGGGAGCTGACCACCATGCCCCTGTGCCCCGCCACTGGGTACCTGCGCGGTTGATCCGATGCTAAGCTATCCCGGAGGATGTCGCTAACGTCAGAGGGACGAACCATGTTCCCAGCCTCGCTATCCCCATGTCCTCAGTTTCTGGTCGCGCCTACTTCCCGATGGAAGGAGAACCCCTTGTACCGTTGGGTTCCATCCGCCCGGATAAACCGGCGCACCAACGGCACCAGCTGTGGATCCTGCCGCCATGCTTCCGCCGTGCGGCAGGTCGAGGGGGGCGCCATCTCAGCTCGGAAGCCCAACCCCCACGCCCACCCCCGCCAAGGTTCCCGAAAGTTCCCACGAACGCTGCCTTGGGGGTTCGCGGCAGACCGACGTTTAACCCTGAGAGCCCACCAAGGTCCGTCGACCCTTTGCCCGGTTGGCCTCCCATCCCCCGACAGCCCCTGCGCCGTCCCTCCTAACCTTCGGAGCCCGCGCTGGAGGGCCGGACCCGTCATCCGAGCCAGACGATGCGCCTCGCTAGGCCCTCGACCGCTTGCCGGCCTTGCACATCCCCTTTGCCCCTCACAAGGTCGACCGGTGCCCCTGCCTTCGCGAGAGCCCGGAGGGTCGGTGGCCCCGGGAGCGTTCCCTTGGCGGTACCGCGGCTCGCCAAGTTCCAGACCTGCGGAGGCCTCGGGCGTCGCTATAGCTGAAATTATAGGCCATGGGGCTTCCGTGGGCCGCTACCTATTCTCGCTCGAAGGCTGTCCCCAGGGCCGCCGGCGGTGTGGTCTGCAGCATCTCCATGACCCTCACTATCCGCCGCTGGGCACCCAAGGGCAGGCCAGCGAGGATACGCTGTATCCACTCGGAGTTGCCGAGGGTGACGAGCAGCAGGGTGAGGATCATCAGCGGGAAGGGGAGGGTGGGGAAGACCTGGGTGGGCACCTGGGGCATGGCGCTCTGCAGCACCGAAGCCAAGGTCTGCAGTAGTACGAAGAGGTAGGCTCCCGCGGCCCCGCGCACAGGATGCCAGTTTCCGAAGATCACGATGGCCAGGGCTATCCATCCGGTGCCCTCAATGCCGTAGGGACGGCTCCAGCCCGGCTTGACCAACAGGGAGAAGGCGGCGCCGCCCAACCCAACCATGGCGCCCCCCAGCACGGCGTAGAAGTATCGCATACGCACCACGCGCACGCCCCGAGCGTAGGCTGCCATCGGGCGCTCGCCGAGCCCCTGAAGCCTGAGGCCTGGCTGTGTCCTGAACATGAAGAACCACACAGCCGCTATCGCCACAAGGCTCAGGTACACCAGCACGTTGTGGTTGAAGAGTATGGCGCCCACAGCCGGTAATTGGCTTAGGAAGGGTAATGCCATGTGGGGGACCTGAGGGCCGGATACCAAGGCTACGGGTGCTCCTAGCACGTAGGCCAGGTTCTGCCCCAGGAGGGCCAGCACAAAGCCCGTGGCGACCTGGTTCTGCCTCAGGGTGAGGCTGGCGAGGGCCACCACGAAGCTTATAAGGGCGCCGGCGACTATGGCAGCGGCAAAGCCGGCCCAGAGACTGCCGGTGGCCAGGGCTACGGCAAAAGCCAGCATCGCCGTCAGCATGAGGGAGCCGTCCAGGGACAGGTTGATCACCCCAGCCCGCTCCGAGATCGTCTCGCCCAGCACCGCGAAGACCACGGGGGGCGAGGCCGCTATCACCGCCGACAGAAGGATCACCAGGTCGATGGCCCTACCTCCTAGTGAGCATAAGCCTTGCCCGTATGCCCTGCGACAGCAGGATCGCCAGCACCAACATGCTCTCCAACACCGTGCCGATGGACGAATCCAATTGCATTCGCAGGGTAAGCTGAAGGCTCCCCATAGCTATGGCCGAGAAGAAGAAGGAGATGACCAGACTCCACAGGGCATTGTAGTTTGCCAACATCACCACCAGTATGGAGAGGAAGCCGTATCCTCCGGAAATGAGGGGAAAGAGCTGATGGCGCGAGTATGTGCCCGTGACCAGCACGAAGCCCGCAAGCCCAGCCAGGGCACCACAGATGCTGAAGGCCAGCAGCATCTCCCTGGTGTTGGGCACGCCCCGCAAAAAGGCGGCCCTGAAGCTCTTGCCTATGGCCTTCAGCCGCAGGCCAAAGTAGGTGCCCCGCAAAGAAAGGAACACGGCAACAAGGGCCAAAATGCCGAAGAGCACCTCGACCGGAACGCGCAGGCCGGCCGCCGGCACCGTCGGAAGCCACAGTTCGCTGGGGAAAGGCAGCGTGCCGCTGGTGGAGGCTATGCCCGGCCTGGCCCACGGCCCCAGAACCAGGTAGACCGTGAGGCTGCCCGCTATGAAGTTGAGGCCCAGCCCTCCGAAGATCTCGTTGACGTTGCCGTAGGCCCTGAGCACGCCCACCAGGGCACCCCATAGGCCGCCGCCGATAGCGGCCGCCAGAGCCGCAACGAGCAGGGCCAGCCATGGCGGAATGTGCCCACCCAACAGCCTCAAAGCTCCCGTAGTGAACACCGCGCCCAGCACCACCTGTCCCTCTATGCCGATGTTCCAAAGCCCTGCGGTGAAGGTGAGCAGCAGGCCGGCCGAGCACAGCAGGACGGGGGTCCAGGCGGTGAGCACGTGGGCCACGTTGTCAGGGGTACCTACCGAGCCCACCACCAGCAGGTGGTAGGCATCCAGGGGCGATGCCCCAACGATCCAGAGCACCACTGCCCCGAAGAGCACGGTAACCAGCAGGCTGGCCAGCCCCATGAGCAGGTTCACAGTCAGGGCCCTCCGGCCTCCCAAAACTGCTGTGCTCACAGCCCCACACCTCCGATGAGGTACCCCAGCTCCTCCGACGAGGTCTGCCGTGCCTCCAGGGGCCTGGACACGCGGCCCCCGAAGAAGACCAGTATCCTGTCGCTTCGCTCCATGAGCTCCTCGAGGTCGCTGGAAGAGAAGACGATGGCCGTGCCATCCCTCCGCCTCTCCAGGAGCCTTCCCCAGATGAACTCCGAAGACTCCAGATCCAGCCCCCGCGTCGGGTGCTCCATAAGGAGGAGCCGAAGCTTCGGGGGCAGAAGGGCCAACAGGAGGCGCTGTTGGTTGCCGCCGGACAGGTGGTGGACAGGCATCTCCCTGTGGCCCACGATATTGAACTCCTTCACCAACAGCTCGGCCCTCCTGCCCACCTGGGGCCAATCCACCAAAAAGCCGCGCCCGCCCTCGGCAAGGCCCACGTGTTCGGCGATGGTCAGGCCTGGGATCAGCCCCTCGCCCAATCTCTCGGCAGGCACGTAGGCCACGCCAGCCCTCAGGAAGCCGTGATAGGACAGACGGGTTACATCCTTTCCCCCCAGGAAAATGCGCCCGGCAGCAGGCCGCAAAAGGCCGGAACAGGCCCAAAGGAACTGGCGCTGGCCGCTACCCTCCAGCCCGGCCAGACCTATCACCTCCCCCGCCCTGATCTCCAGGTTCAGGTCCGATATGGTGATGCGGGCGTCGCTGATGTTCACCTTCTGGAGGGCGAGCACCGGCGGCCCCAGCTCCACCTCCTCTCGTCGGTGCGGGGGCAGGGCCTGGCCGAACATGAGGCGCACCAGCTCGCGGGCGTCGAAGGGAGCTGCCATCTCGCCCACCAGCTTCCCCTTGCGAAGCACTACCACCCTGTGACAGAGCTCCTGCACCTCCTCCAGCTTGTGGGACACAAAGAGTATGGTCTTGCCCTGCTCGGCTAGCTTGCGGAGGGTCTCGAAGAGCTTCGCTCGCTGTATGGCCGATATGGCCGTGGTCGGCTCGTCGAGGATAAGGACCTTAACCCCCAGCCAAAGGAGCCGCAGGATCTCCAGCTGTTGTCGTTCGGCCACCGACAGGCTCGAAACCCTCGCCTCGGGGTCGAGGGAGAAGCCGAAGCTGGCACAGAGGCGGCGGAACTCGTCGAGGGCCTCCCCACGCTTGAGGAGAGGGCCCCTGGGGCTCCCAGCCAGGAAGTTGTCGAGCACCCTCATGGAGGGAAAGTCCAGGGGGTCCTGATGGAGCATGCCGATGCCGAGCTGTATCGCCATAGCGGGGGAGGTGATCTCCACCGGCTTGCCGTCCATGAGGATAGTGCCTCTATCCGGCGCGAGGAAGCCGGAGAGGATCTTCATGAGGGTGCTCTTGCCGGCGCCGTTCTCGCCGAGGATGCCGAGGATAGCACCCTCCGGAACGACCATCGATATGCCATCGTTGGCGCGGACGGCGCCGAAGTATTTTCTGATGTCTCTAACTTCTATCTGCATGTGCTGGCAGGGGCTGGGGCGGGTGCCCCAGCCCCTAAGAAATGCTACTTGCTCGGCCCCTCCATACCCTGGAGCAGTTGAGGCATGTACCAGATCTGCAGGTCGGTGGCCGTCTCGCCCTCTTTGAGGTAGAGGGTGCCGTCCTGCAGGTACAGGGGACCCTTCCAGAGGTTTATGGCCCCGCTTCCCAGCCCCTTGATGAAGTCGTCGATCTTGGCGCTGGCATCGGCGCTCAGGGCTGCGCCCTTAACGAAGCCTACGGCCGAGGTATCGGGATTGTTAATGTCCTTCCAGTCCGGCCCGTTCCAGTCCCAGAACTGCTTGTAGGTGCCGTTCATGACCATCTGGATGGTCTTCACGTAGGCCGGGCCCCAGTTGAAGTAGGGCACCCCAAGGCAGACGTTGGGCGCCTGCTGACAGGCGTCCTTGTAGTCGTAGGGCACGGCCCATACCTTCTTGCCGGCCCTGGACATCTTGTCGGCCTCCACCAGGGCCTCGGGGGTGTCAATGCCCGACATCACCACATCGTACCCGCTGTTGTAGAAGTCGTCGGCCACCTTGGTGGGGTCGAGGGTCTGCCCAGGTATGTTGAACCAGAAGCCTATCCAGGTCACCTTGAACTGCAGGTCTTTGGGGTCCTTCTTCAGGTAGTTGGTCCAGCAGTATTTTGCCCCCAAATAGGCCGAGTTGGCCAGCCGGCGGGTCTCATCGTTGATGAGAGGGCCCAGATAGCCGATCTTGCCCGTCTGGGTGGTGAGGGCAGCGGCGCACCCGCCCACCATCTTCATGTACTCCATCCGGCCCATGAAGTTGCTCTCGTTGGGTGGGGCCTTGTAGTCCTTGCCCTCCTTCCAGGCGTGGTCTCCGGAGACGTTGACAATGGGGAGGTCCGGATGCTGTTTGGCAGCCTCCAGGGTGCCATCCTTGAAGTCGTCGGAAGTGGTGAAGATCACCTTGGCCCCCTTGGAGATCATGTCGTTCACCACCTGGGGCACAGTGACGCCCGGCTTGGCCGCAGGGTTCAGGTTGTCCACATAGATCATCTTGGCCCCAGGGATCTTCTTCTCGGCGTAGAGGCCTGCCTCGTAGTGCGCCTGGCTCCAACCTTTGTCGTTATAAGGACCCACCAGGATCACCCCGAATACGAACTCCTTGGGCACTGCCGTGGGGGAGGCCGCCGGCGAGGGGGCCGCTGTGGTGGGAGCCTCGGCAGCCGTGGGGGCAGCCGTTGGAGCTGCTGTGGGCGTGGCCTGTGGTGCGCAGGCCGCCACAACAAGGGTAAGCATTGTCAGCGCAAAGAGGAGTCTTCTCATCTTTCATCTCCCGTGGCACTCAAAGAACGGTCCTGCCGAAGAGGGTCGAACCACTCACCGTCGGTACGCATCACCTCCCTCTTCTGGTCGGTCTCCCTCAGTGGGGGTCGAGGGTGCGGGGTGTTAAGCACCCGCTCACACAGGCCATTCATGTGGAGCCTCGCTTTACGCTAGCAAGTATACCACGGAGGTTTCACTTGCCCCTTGCCTGGGACTGCCTGTTCACCGCCAGGACGCTGAGGATCTCCAGCAGGAGCCTCGCGGCCAGCAGGGCCGTGACCTGTCCCTGGTCGAAGGGGGGCGAAACCTCCACGATTTCGGCGCCCACTATGGGCAGGCCTGCCAGCCCCTGGACCAGCTGGATGGCCTGGAGCGACGTGAGCCCTCCCACCTCCGGAGTGCCAGTGCCCGGGGCAAAGGCTGGATCCACGGCGTCGATGTCGAAGGTAAGGTAAACGGGCCCATCACCCACCCTGGCCGCAATGCGGTCCACCACATGCTGAACCGACGAGGCCGCCACCTCCTCGGCCGTCATCACCTCGAGGCCGAAACGGCTTACCACATCCAGGTCCTCGGGCCCGAAGAGGGGTCCTCGGATGCCCACCTGTACCGAACGGCCGCCGTCCACTATGCCCTCCTCCAGCAGCCTGCGCAGGAAGGTGCCGTGGGTGTATTTGTTGCCGAAGTAGCTGTCCCAGGTGTCCAGGTGGGCGTCGATCTGCACCATGGCGACAGCCTTCCCCAGGGCCCGGGCCGTTCCGCGCATGGTCCCGTAACCTATGGTGTGGTCGCCCCCGATGGACACCGGTACCGTGCCATGTCTCACCAAGGCCTCGATCTGCTCGGACACCACCTGAAGGCAGGCGGCTGTGTCCAGCGGGTTGATGCTTAGGTCTCCGGCGTCGGCTACCCTGAGGACCTCGAAAGGGTTCACTCCCAACACCCTGTTGTAGGGCCGAAGGAGCGAGCTTATGTCCCTGACGGCCCTGGGCCCGAACCGGGCGCCGGGCCTGAAGGAGGCGCCGCAGTCGAAGGGAACACCCACTATGGCGACGTCCAGGCCCTCGGGCGAAGGCACCGATGGCAACCGCAGGAAGGTCACGGGGCCGGCAAAACGCGGGACCACCTGGGCATCGAGCGGACGGTATGGCTGGCTCGATTGTTCCATGGGCCTACTCTCCTCCTGGAAGATCTCCTCCGACGAGCCTCGTGGCGAGGGTCGAACCGTGGAATCTATCATACTGCCCTCTGAGCCGTAAAGCTCGGAGGGGCCCCGATCGCCTCTGGAGCCGGGTGTTACAATTGGCAGTAGAGGGAGATCAGTATGGCCGGGGGCCCGAGGCCCCTCTTTTTATGGTGAGGTCGGACCAAGTCATTGCCGAGTTCGAGGCACGATATCCCTTCGCGCTGGATCCCTTCCAGCGCGAGGCCATAGCCCATCTGGCCGAGGACCGCTCCCTGCTGGTTGCGGCCCCCACCGGCACCGGCAAGACGGTGGTGGCCGAGTTCGGGATATACAGGGCCTGGAAGAGCGGCCAGCGGTCCATCTATACCACACCCATCAAGGCGCTCTCTAACCAGAAGTTCCGAGACCTGAGGGCAGTCTACGGGGATGTGGGCCTGATGACCGGGGATATCGTGGAGAACCCGGGTGGCCGCATACTTGTGATGACCACCGAGGTGCTCCGCAACATTCTGGTACAGACCCCTCAGGAGCTGGAGGACGTCGGCGTCGTGGTTTTCGACGAGATCCACTATCTGTCGGACCCGGAGAGGGGCACGGTGTGGGAGGAATCCATACTCCTCCTGCCGAAGGACGTTCAGATAGTCGCCCTCTCCGCCACCGTCTCAAACGCCGACGAGATCGCCGCGTGGATGGAGGCCGTGCACGGCCCCACCCACCTGGTCTTCCACGCCGAGCGGGCCGTCCCCCTGGAGCACCGCTACATGTACGACGGCACCGTCGTCCCCTTCATGGACGCCTCCGGCCGGCTCGTGGCCGACCTAGGCGACATCGGCGGAGAGCTTCGGCACAGGAGGGGTGAGAGGCGGGGAAAGCCGCGCCCCGAGCCCACCCCTCCGGAGATCGTGCAGTACCTGAGGGGGGCAGACCTCCTGCCCGCCATCTATTTCCTGTTCCGACGTCGGGACACCGAGATAGCCGCCCAGGCCTGCGAGGGGTTCGCCCTTGCACGGGGCCGTTCCAGGCGGCAGATCGAGGCGCGGATCCAAGAGCTGCTTTCCCAGCTCTCTCCGGAAGATCGGGAGCTGAGACAGGTCCAGCTCCTGGTAAAGCTTCTGCGACGGGGCATAGCTTTCCACCATGCAGGCCTCCTGCCGGTGCTCAAGGTGCTGGTGGAGGAGCTGTTCAACCAGGGCCACATAGGGGTGGTGTTCGCCACGGACACGTTGGCCCTGGGCATAAACATGCCAGCCCGCACCGTGGTCATAGGCTCCTTTACCAAGTTCGACGGGGAGGTCACCCGCCTACTAACCCCCAACGAGTATCAGCAGATGACGGGCCGAGCCGGCCGCCGAGGGATGGACGAGCTAGGCGTGGCCCTGATACCTTACTCCCCCTGGGTCAGCTTTAGGGAGGTCCTCCAGGTCGTCCGCAGCGAGCCGTTGCCCGTGCGCAGCTCCTTCACCATCCGCTACAACAGCCTCGTCAACCTCTGGACCCAGGACCTCGACCAGCTCGCCGACATCTTCGTGAGAAGCCTCGCGTCGTTCCAGCTCGACGCAGAGATTGGCTCTCTCAGCCAGCGGCTGGAGGCCCTCAGGGAGCTCCACAGGGACCTGTCGAGAGCCTGCCTCATCGGCCTGGAGGGCAGGCCCCTCGACCAGTATGAGGCCCTTCGAAAGCGCGTCCGCCAGCTGGAGAAGGACCTGGTTCGCACCGAGATAAGGCTTCGGCAGATCCGCACCAACGCCGAGCTGCCCGCCTGGCCGGTCCCTTCCAAAGAGCGCCTTCGGACGGCCCTGCGGGCCTTCCAGGGCGGTGAAGTGGTCCACCTGAAGGGGATCGGGTGGGGGGCCTTCCGGAGCAGGCCATCGGAGGGGGTGGCCATTTTCGACACACCCTCCGGTCCCGTCACCATCGAAAGGTACGACCTCGTGGACTACCTGCCCGAGCCACCGGTCGTGGTGCCCGAGGGGGTCTCCCTGCAGGAAGCCCTCCTCGGCCTTGACCTGCCGGACTTAGAGGCCCTCCAAGAGGAGTTCCGAGCAGGCTACCAGCCCGAGATCCGCCGGCTCGAGGCGCTGGTGACGTCCCTTGAGGAGAGGCTCACGGCCGCCCAGGCCGAGCTGGCGGCCAGCCCATGCCACCGGTGCGACCTGCTGCGCACCCACCGCCAGCAGCTCCGCAGGGCCGAACTGCTGGAGCTCGAGATCCGAGAAGCCGAGGTGGAGCTGGAGGACGCCAAAGACAGGCGCCGCCACGGCGTAAGGACCACCCTGGAGAGGATGGTGCGCGTCCTTGAGGCGCTCAATTACATGGAGAAGGGCAGGCTCACCCAGAAGGCCGCCATGCTGGCCAACATCTTCCACCCCAACGGACTGGTGATCGTGGAGCTGATCTGGGGAGAGCACCTGGACAAGCTGGCGCCGGCCGAGATCGCCGAGGTGGCCTCCTGGTTCGCCTACGACAGGGACCTGGTCTTCAACAACAGGATAGCGCTCCCCAACCACCTGTGGCGCCTCAGGTCCAGGGTGGCCGAAATCGAAAACTACGTGGTGCGCACCGAGGCGCGACACCGCCTCAGGCTCACGCCGGGCATCCAGGGCAACTTTCTGGGCCTCGCCTACGCCTGGGCCACCGGCGCCACCTTCGACGACATCCTGTCGAAGGTGGGCATCAGCGAGGGAGACGTCATCTCTACCTTCAACAAGACCATAGACCTTCTCAACCAGATACAGGACATGCTGAGGAAGGTGGCATCTGACCACGTGCTCACCTACACAGTCCCGCAGGCCGTGAGCCTCATGAGGAGGGGCATCGTCGAACAGTGCTATCTGCTGGCTACCCCGGCTGGAGACCAGCTCCCCAGCGGGCTAGAACTTCCGTGACCTTGCAGCGGCCTTAAACTGTATAATGTTTGCAATTGGCTGAAACCGTATCAGTTACAGTGAAAACGCAAGAGGTGTGGTGAATGGCTAGACCCATCAAGGCTGAGGGGAGGCCCGAAGAGGTTTCCCCTGCGGCCGGAGAGCTACAGTTCAAGATAGGCCAAAGGGTCCGTCAGCGCCGGGCAGAGCTGGGCCTCAAGCTGAGGGACCTGGCCGATCGCACCGGCTTCACCGCCAGCTTTCTGAGCCTGCTGGAGCGCGGCCTCACCAACCCCTCGGTGGAGGCCCTGCGCAAGGTCGCCGAGGCCCTGGGCGTGCCCGTCTTCTACTTCCTCATAGAGGAAGCCCCGAGCCGTAGGGTGGTGAGGGCCGACCAACGCATGCGGCTCACCTTCCCAGGCTCCAAGCTCACCTACGAGCTTCTGGTGCCGGACCTGAACCGCAAGATGGAGATCTTTATGGGCAGGCTGAGCCCCACGGGTGAGAACATCGCCGTGCCCCCTGCCCACATGTCCGAAGAGTGCATCATCGTCACCCAGGGCCGCATGGCCATCACTATCGGCGATGAGACCTACATCCTCGACGCCGGAGACAGCGTCTACTTCTCCGGTCCGGAGCTCAGGGAGATCCGGGCCATAGGCGCCGAGGAACTAGTATGGATATCGGCCATCACCCCGCCCATCTTCTAGGACGCGGGCCCCACATCTTTCAGGCCTGGGGCTCCTGTTCCCGTTGCAGGATGCGATGGGTGTTGTCCAGGATCCTCAGCAGCACTGCGATAGCGTCGCCGTAGGCGAAGAGCACGAGAAAATAGAGGCCCCCAATGAGCAGCGAGCCTAGGCCAAACCAAACCCCGCTGAGCCCGCCGGCCCGGCCGTCCATGCTACCGCCGAGGGAGCCCACGAAAGAGCCGAAGACCACCCCCACCACCAAACCCAGCACGCCGCCCACCAACGATACCCAGGCCAGCACCTTAAGAAGGACTGCAACCACCCTGAGAACAATATGACGCTCCACCTTTCTCCTCCTTTGCCCTGTGGGGCAGTGCTCACGGCGAGGGCGTAGGGGTGCTGGTGGGATAGGGCGGCACCGTGATGAACCCGACCAGCTCTGTGAGATCCCCCTCCAGATCGATCTTCGGCGCTTCGTAGGACTGCCGCTCGGCAAGGTCGACAGTTTCGTCGGGAGCGGCGTTGTCCTGTGTCACGGCTCGATAGATGCCAGGGCCGCCCGGATATCTTCCACAGCCGTGGCTATAGGGGCCAGGCGGGCTTCCTCAGACCTTCGCGGCTTGAGCTCCACGCACTGCTGTTGGAGCGTCCTCGGGCTTACCGTCACGCGCAGGGGCATGCCCAGCAGGTCCGCATCCATGAACTTAACCCCTGCGCTCTCGTCCCTGTCATCGTAAAGGACCTCTATGTCCGACCGTTGCAGTTCCACGTACAGTTTCTCGGCCTGCTCCACCACTTCAGGCCTGTCCAGACCGACGGTCACCAGATGGACCTGGAACGGGGCGACGGTCTTGGGCCACAGGATGCCCCTCTCGTCGTGCCAGCGCTCCACAATGGCGGCCAGGAGCCTGCCCGTGCCGATGCCGTAACAGCCCATGACCATGTACTGGGGCTTGCCTTCCCTGTCCAGGTAGGTGGCGCCCAGGGCCTTGCTGTACTTGGTGCCGAGCTTGAAGACGTGGCCCAGCTCTATGGCCCTCACCAGCTCCAGCGGCCCTCCACAGTGCACGCACAGGTCTCCTTCCTGAACCTGCGAGAAGGAACCCCTTCCGTGGGGCTGAAAGTCACGACCTGGCATTATGTTGACGTAGTGGTAGTCCTCGCGGTTGGCGCCCGCCACGTAGCCGACCTTGGGGCTTACGCTCTCGTCGACCACTATCCTGAGCCGCTCCTGGCCCACGGGCGATATGTAGCCCACCACCAGCCCTGCCTCCCGCAGCTGCTCGTCGGTGGCCATCTTCAGCTCCTTCTCGCCCAGGGTCCTGGCCAGCTTCCGTTCGTTGACCTGGCGGTCGCCCCTCACCACAACCAAAAGCAACCCGCCGGAGGTGCTGTAGACAAGGGTCTTGAGGGTGCGGGAGGTGGGCACGCCCAAGTACGCGGCTACCTGCTCTATGGTCCTCTGGCCCGGCGTGGGAACCAGCTGAAGGTCCCCCACTGTCTCCTGTGCCGGCTCGGGCACCTTGCTTACGGCCATGTCGATGCTGGCCACGTAACCGCACTGACGGCAGCGGACCAAGGTTTCCTCGCCTTCACCCACGATGAGCATGAACTCATGGGAGGTTGAGCCCCCCATGAAGCCCGGATCAGCCTCTATGGCCACGGCATCCAGCCCACAGCGCCTGAAGATGTTGTGGTATGCCTGCACCACGTGGGGATAGTACTCGTCCAGGCTGGCCTCGTCCGGATGAAAGCTGTAGCCATCCTTCATGAAGAACTCTCTGACGCGCAGGAGGCCGCCCCTGGGCCTGGCCTCGTCCCGGATCTTCGTTTGGATGTGGTAGACCATGAAGGGCAGCTGCCTGTAGGACTGTATCTCGCGTCGGGCCAGGTCGGTCACTATCTCCTCGTGGGTCATGGCCAGCACGAAGTCGCGGTCGTTGCGGTCCTTGAAGCGCACCAGCTCCGGCCCTATCTCGTACCAACGGCCCGTCTCCTGCCAAAGCTCCGCGGGGTTGAGGACCGGCATCATGATCTCCTGTCCGCCTATGGAGTCCATCTCCTCGCGGATTATGCGCTCGATCTTCCGCAGGGCCCTCCAGGCCAAGGGCATGTAGGTGTACACGCCCGCTGCAGCCGACCGGATCATGCCGGCCCGCAGGAGCAGGGCATGGCTGGCGGTCTCGGCCTCGGAGGGCGTCTCCCTGAGGGTCCGACCGAACAGTTTGGACATCCTGAAGCCCTTAGCCAGGCCTCTGACTTCCGGTATGATGGCTGCTCCCTCCCCAAAGGTCTTTGTAGTGAATTATATGCCGGGGCAGTGCTACGCTAGCGCTTGGTATGAACCTGGCCCTCTTTGAGGGCCTCCTCGACGCCCCGGCGATCGCTCAGCTCCAGCTCCAGCCGCTTGATGCGGCGAAGGGCGTCCTCTATTAGGAGCCGGTTGCTGGCTATCAGGTCGGCTACTAGGCCTATCAGGGCCACGAGGGCGCCCGTCACGAAGAGGCTGGTGCCTATTACCACCGACTGCACGTGGCCCGTGGCCGGTGGCTGGAAGAAGAAAAAGTAAAAGAAGCGTCCAATGAGGAACAGTCCAGCCAAGGTTATGGGGGCCGAGGCGTAGAAGAAGACCTTGAGGGGCTCGTACATGGCGTAGGTGCGAACTATGGTGGAAGCCGACTTCTTGACGTAGTCCCAGAGGCCCCGGATGAGGCGGCTCTCCCTGAGCTGGGGATTGGTGCTGATCTCCACGCTTTCCACGGCCAGCTTCTTCTTGCCCGCCTGTATGATGGTCTCCAGGGTGTAGGTATATCGGGAAACGACGTTGAGCTGCAGGGCAGCATCCCTCGAGAAGGCCCTGAACCCCGAAGGGGCATCGGGCACGTCGGTCCCGGAGCCCAGCCTCACCACCCAGGAGCCGAGCCTGTGGAGGAGGCGTTTGGTGAGGGAGAAGTGCTGGATCTGGTGCGGCCGCCTGTCCCCGATGACGATGTCCGCTCTGCCTTCGAGGATGGGTTGTATCAGCCTGGGTATCTCCTCCTGGGGATACTGGTTGTCGCCGTCGGTATTGACTATGATGTCCGCGCCGAGGCGTAAGGCGGTGTCAAGCCCAGTATGGAAGGCCATGGCCAGGCCGCGGTTCCGGGTGTGGCGCACCACGTAGTCGGCACCCATGCGGCGGGCGATTTCGGCCGTGCCATCCGTGGAGCCGTCATCCACCACCAGGACCTCCACCTTGTCGATGCCCGGTATCTGCCTGGGGATGCTGCCAAGCACCAGGGGCAAAGTCTTTTCCTCGTTATAGCAGGGGATCTGCACTATGAGCTTCACGCCCGGCCCTCTCCAATGCCAAACTTGGCCAGATGGGCAAGGCCCTTAGCGATCTCCCGGGCCGACCATCTGCCGCTAAACTCGCCCACCAGCGGCCAAAGCCCGGCCAGGTAGGGGGCCAGCGCCCCGAAGTCTATCTGGCCGCGCCCCGGCGGCATGTGGTCCACCAGCCCGGAGGCGTCATGCAGGTGGCATCCCACCAGGCGATGCCCGAGCCTATCGAGCCACTGGGTGTGGCGGTAGAAGCCCAGCACCTCCAGGCGGTGCGCATGGCCCGTATCGTGCCAGTAGCCCACCACGGAGGGCTCTTGCTCCGCCAGAAGCTCCTCGGCCTCCTCCAGGATGGGGATGCTCATGTAATCGGCCCTGGTCTCCAGCCCTATCCTGATGCCCTCCTGGGCTGCCACAGCCGCCAGCTCCTTGAGGGAAGCCCTGGCCTTCTCCAGCCTCCAGCCCGCCCTGGCGGCCCTCTCGGCCGCCAGATCCTCCCTCAGGGCATCTACGGTCTCCCTGGATTGCCTGTCAATTATAGCCCTATGGAGCCTGGCCTCGAGGCCGTGGGGGTCGCCGATCTCGCCCAGGTGGAAGGCCACGGCCACGGCTCCAAGGCTCTTCGCTAGGCGGATGGTGGCCTTCCCAAGCTCCACGGCCTTCCGTCGCCTGTCCTCATCCCTGCTGGCCAGGTGCAGGCCCTCCATGGGTCGACCGTAGGCATCCACGGGCAGGGGGCATGGGGCATGAAGGCTGGATATGGGCAGGGGACCCCGTGTGAGCAGAGGGAGCTGCTCCCTTCGGACACTGTAGTTCAGCTCGATGGCTGCGAAGCCGAGCTCGCTGGCCACATGGGCAATGGCGGCCGGGTCCTCCAAGTGGGCCAGTCCCCACATGGTGGAGAGGGCTAGGCGGACCACCTCACTGCTTTGCGGGCACCATGGGGAGTGTCTTCACGGGTGCAGGCCCACCTCCCCGGATCAGCCCCTCGATCTCCGCCAAGAGGGCCTCCTCTAGCTCCTCCTCTCGGCACACCTTCACGACCTGGCCCCTACGGAAGATCACACCCTTGCCCTTCCCGCCCGCTATGCCCACGTCGGCCATGCGGGCCTCGCCCGGACCGTTCACTACACACCCCATGACAGCGACGGTTATGGGGTGCCCGAGGGCCTTGAGCTTGGCCTCTACCTTGTTGGCAAGCTCTATCAGGTCGATCTCGACCCTGCCGCAGCTGGGGCAGGAGATCATGGTGGGCCCTCGGCGCCTGAGGTTTAGGGCCTTGAGGATCTCGTAGCCGGCCTCCACCTCCTGAACCGGATCGCCGGTGAGGGAGATGCGTATGGTATCCCCGATGCCTTCGGCGAGGAGTATCCCTATGCCCACTGCCGATCGGATGGAGCCTGCAAAGGGCGTTCCGGCCTCGGTGACCCCCAGATGGAAGGGGTAGTCCACCAGGGTTGCCATGCGGCGGTAAGCCTCCACCATGGTGGGCACATCGAAGGCCTTCAGCGACACCTTTATCAGGTCGAAGCCCAGGTCTTCCAGGATGCGGATGTGGTGCAGGGCAGCATCCACCATGCGCCCGGGGATGTCGTCCGGCGCGGGGCCATCCTTCCTGGAGGGGTCCAGAGGCGGCAGGGAGCCGGCATTGACGCCGATGCGTATGGGGATGCGGCGTTCCTTGGCCGCAGCCACCACCGCCCTTACCTGCTCGGGCTTGCGAATGTTGCCCGGATTGAGGCGCAGGCCATCCACCCCCGCCTCGATGGCCATGAGGGCCAGGCGGTAGTCGAAGTGGATGTCGGCAATGAGGGGAATGGAGATCATCTCCTTGATGCCCCGGAGGGCCTTAGCGGCCTCCCTGTCCGGTACGGCCACCCGGACGATGTCACACCCAGCGGCCTCCAGATCCCTGATCTGCTGGACGGTGGAGGCAACGTCCCGCGTGTCCGTGGTGGTCATGGACTGCACGGCAATAGGGCAATCTCCCCCTATTGGCACATTGCCGACCATTATCTGCTTTGTCTTCCGGCGCTTAGCTGGCACCATCGCTTCCGAATCGCTCCTCTGCCCCTCTTCCGCCACCATTATACCTTTGCTTTCCGCCGCGCCGCTGATCCTACTTCAAGTACACCCAGCACTTACCCTCACATCGGCCACTGCTCAGGGCCACACTCTGCGGCTACTCATGCCCGGTAACAGCGGCCGGCACCTCCCCGGACAGAAGGCCTGGCTACCGTCACTGGCCAGGCCCGCCCGTGTTCCGCCTAGGAACGCAACGATCCGGCGGCGATGTGAAAGGTGATCCCTGAGGTCCTCCCTAGGGAGCATCCAGGTCCGGCGGCAGTAGGTCGCAACCTAGAAACCGCCGCCCCACTAGCCTGCAGGCGTCCAGAACCGAGTAGCTACCGGCCGCTGGATCCACCACCACGTCGCCGGGGCCCGTCACGGCCTCGATCAGCCTGGCCTGCAGCGCCACCGGCTTGCGGTGGGGATGCCGGGGATCGGGGGCCTCCCGCCAAAGATCCGGGATGTCTCGGATGGCCCACACCCCCTTGGCCCTCAGGGGCCTCTTCTGCACCACCAGGAGGTACTCACATTGGCGACGGGTCCGGTAGCCCATGCCCAGGCGCCCCTTGTCCCACACCACCATGTCCACTATCTGCAGGCCGTTGGAAAGCCAGGGACCCACCCCCTCGCACAGATGGAATTTGTCCACCCAGAGAAACAGGTGTCCGCTGGGGGTTAGCACCCTGCCGATCGCAGCAAGGAACTGACGGATGGTGCCCTCGTCCATCTGGGGCAGCCGCGCCCGTCCCTTCCCCCTGCTTATCCCCTCGTTTCCGTAGGCAAGCCTGTCCAACACGCCACGGTACTGAGGATCGAAGAAGACGCAGACAACGGCACCATCCGGCAGTGCGCCCAGAAGGTCCCTGCCATCGGCTACGTTGAAGGCATCCGGCGTGAAGCCGTCCGGCGCCCGGAAAGGTCGCCGCCTATCCACGTTCCTGCCCGTTGAGAAAACCAGACCCACGATCTGTCACCTCCCAACTCGCGCTACGCTCCGAGCCACAACATCAGCGGGCCCTTGCTCTCGCGGGCGGCCCAGCCACCATCCCACCCTTTTCCACAGCGCCCTGCCTTGCACTGTAACACATCCCCTGAACCTGTCCGGCACGCCGCCACCAGACACAGGTCCCATCTGGATTTCGAGGTGGATATCCCAGCGCCCGGGTGCACACCCTGTTGAGATCCTAGCAGGTATCCCATCTTCTGGTGGAATGTGTAAAGACCGCCCAGCGCCCGGGTGCACACCCTGTTGAGATCCTAGCAGGTATCCCATCTTCTGGTGGAATGTGTAAAGACCGCCCAGCCCCCGCCCACAGACATCCCACATTGCCGGCTTCGGTCATTGGCCGTCTCGGCGCGAGAGCTAGCGGTTTCCCACTTTCCCACACTCCCTACTATGATGGCTCTGTCCATCCCGGACTAAAATAGCTTGAGGGCCGATGACCTTGCAACCGGTAGAGGACGCACGCATCCAACCTGTGGAGATATCGGCCGAGGCCTCCACCCAGTCGTTGGCAATCCGGTGGTTGGACGGGCACCGGAGCGAATATGGCTGGGAGTGGCTCCGCTGGCGCTGCCCGTGTGCCGAGTGCCAGGGAGAGATGGGCATCCCTGGGAAGCTTCAGTCCCTTGAAAGGCTCGAGGCCGAGCAGACGGAGCTCACGAACCTGGCCCTGGTGGGGGCTTACGGCATACAGCTCTACTGGGCCGATGGGCACAGCTACGGCATCTACAGCTTCCAATGGCTCAGGGCCGCGTGCCCGTGTCCCGAGTGTGAGGCCCTCCGCTCTTCTAGGGGAGAGAGATAAGCTCGATACTGTAGTCCACTATCTGGAGGTCCGGGCGCCAGCGCTCCACGTACTCCACTACGTGGGAGAGCACCTGGTTGGCCTGCTGGCTGTCGTTCGTTACCATGGCGAAGCCTAGGTGGGCTATCTGCCACAGGTCGTGGCCGTCCACCTCGGCGGCCGCCACGTTGAAGTGATGCTGGATCTTCCCCAGCAGCGACTTCAGGGCCCTGCGCTTCTCCTTCAGGGAGTGGTTGTCTGGTATGTGGATGGTGAGTTTAAGGGTTCCGACTATCATGGCCTACTTGGGCCTTCGGGAAGAGGCGGAAGAAGTTCTCCGTTGCCGCGTCGGCCACGTCGGTCCAGGATATGCCCTTGATTCGGGCCACAGCCTCGGCCACCTCGAGCAAATCCCGAGGCTCGGTAGTTCGACCAGGTAGCGGGTAGGAGTCCGTCTCTAGGAGGATTTTATCCATGGGCACGGCCATCACAGCTTTGGCCAGGGCCTGCAGGGACGGCTTGGCCACGGGCTTACCGACGGAGATATAGAGGCCCCTGTCCAGGTAGGCCCTGGCCTCATCTATGCCTCCCACAAAGTAGTGGACCACGCCCCCGTAGGGGAGTCCTCCTTCCTCGTCCAGGATCCTCAGCAGCTCCTCGAAAGCGGATCGGCAGTGGATCGCCAGGGGCAATTGAGCGGAAGTGGCAAGCCTTATCTGGCGCCTTAGCCAGTACTCCTGGAGCACCCGCGAGTAGGAGGCGTCGACGAAATCCAGCCCTGCCTCGCCCACCGCCACCACCTTCGGATGGGAAGTCAGGGCCTCCAACGATGCGTACTGAGAATCCCCGTGTTCCTCGGTTATCCGGAGGGGATGGAGGCCCACGGCCGCCGCCACTCCGTTGTGAGCCTGGGCTATGGCGACGTTCCGGGCCGACGAGGCCTCGTCCACCGAGACTGTGAGCACCAAGGTGACGCCTGCGCCCCTGGCCCGCTCAAGGATGGGTCCCACCGCCTCGCTGGGATAGAGATCGAGGTGTACGTGGCTGTCGACCAGTTCGTGGGGCGGCCTGCCGCCTTGACCGGCCCGGGCCTCGGTGTTAGACTCCAGCATGGTCAGCTCTCCTGCAGGTCGGCACACAGAGGGCAGGTCTTCGGACATCTGCCGCGCGGAATGCCTTTTGTTGGGCGTCTAAAGCTTCCCAAAGGCTGGCCTATGGCCTTGTTCCTGGGAGGCATCATCGCAATTCCCATTATATCGGCTATGGCCGTCCCACCCTTGCACGCATCCGAGGCTCCTGCCGAAGGCAGCTGGAACTTGGGAAAGGTGCGCCTGGCGGGTGCGGAGTGGGTCAGCCCGCCCCTCGAGGCAGCGGGTCCCTTCAACGCGGTGGTTGCTGAATGGCGCGGAGAGGGGGGCGTGCTGTGGGTGAGCGCCAGCCCCGGCGGCGCGGGCTGGACCGAGTGGGAACCGGTGCTGGCCATGGCCGAGGACGAGGGAAAGGCTCCCAGGGACACCGCCAGCGGCCTCGCCATGGTGCCGCCTGGAAGTCGCTACCTCAGGGTAAAGGCCTCAGGGTCTTCAGGAACCGTATTGGATTCGCTTAAGGTTCACTGGTTCGATACCTCCGCGGGGCCTAAGGTTGGCAGATGGTCGTTCCCGACGGACGCTTTCAGGTTGGGTGTCCTCGGCTCCGATGGGTTGGGCAACCTGCGGGCCGGGGGCACTGCGGCGGCCGGCTGGCCGCCTGCCATCATCTCCAGGGCCCAGTGGGGAGCCGACGAGGGCCTGAGGTTCAAGGACGGCAAGGAGATATGGCCCAGGGAGTACAGGACCCTCGAGAAGGTGATAGTGCACCACACCGTGACCAGCAGTGGCGGAAACGATCCCGCGGCGGTGGTTCGGGCCATCTATCGGTACCACGCCCAGGTGCTGGGCTGGGGGGATACAGGGTACAACTACCTGGTCGACTGGCGGGGCAACATCTACGAGGGAAGGTTCGGAGGCGACAGGGTCGTCGGTGGCCATGCCTACGGCTACAACCACGGGAGCCTGGGGGTGGCCGTCATCGGCGACTACTCGTCTCAGCGCATAACCAAGGAGGCAATGACGGCCCTAACCGGCCTCCTGGCCTGGAAGGCGCGCTACATCGATCCCCTCGGCAATGGCTACTTTGTGGACAAGGTCGTCAACAACATTGCGGGACACCGCGAGTGCAACCCCACCGCCTGTCCCGGCGATGCCCTCTTCGCCCAACTCCCTGCCCTCCGACAGGCAGTTAGCTCTGCCATGGGCTACCGTCCCAAGCCCGCGCCTCAGATCCTGGATTTGCAGGTGGCGAGCCGGACGGTGCTGGTGAACCAGCCGGTGAGTTTCACAGCTACCGTGCGGAATCTGGGCACCGGGGTGGCGGCCACCCAGGGACCGCCCATCGGCTTTGCCTACACGCAGGGCAGCACCTACAGCTCTACAGGCTACGGTGCTATCCCCGGCAAGTGGCGAGTGGGGGCGGACTACTCGGGCGACACCACGGGGCCCTACCCGTTCCGTTGGGGTATGGGCTCGGCCATAAATCCGGGAGAGACCGCCGTAGTCTCTGGATCGGTGGTATTCACCCAGCCGCAAAGGCTGGAGCTGTGGTTCGGGCTCACGGAGGAAGGGGGCGCCCTGGTGCAGGACAAGGTTTGGCCCACCGACGTCTTGGTCATCGACCCTCCCTTCCCGCGCCTTCCCCCTCCTGCAACGCCGGATCCGAACAGGACGTACTTTCCGGAGACGGGGCACTACCTGGCCTACGGTTTCAGGAACTACTGGCAGGCCAACGGGGGACTCTTCGTCTTCGGCTACCCCATCACCGAGGAGTTCTTGGAGATAAGCCCCACCGACGGCAAGGCCTACACGGTGCAGTATTTCGAGCGTGCCCGCTTCGAGTACCACCCGGAGCACAGGGGCACGCCCTACGAGGTGCTGTTGGGCCTGCTGGGGACTCAGGTCACCAGGGGCCACAACCACCCTGCCTTTAATCCTGTGCCCCCCGTGGAGAGCACCCAGGACCGCCTCTACTTCCCGGAGACCGGCCACACCCTCTCCTATGGCTTCAAGCAGTACTGGGAGAGGTACGGCGGGCTGCCCGTGTTCGGCTACCCGATCAGCGAGGAGTTCACCGAGGTGAACCCGATAGACGGCAAGGCCTACACGGTGCAGTATTTCGAGCGTGCCCGCTTCGAGTACCACCCGGAGTACAGGGGCACGCCCTACGAGGTGCTGTTGGGCCTGCTGGGGACCCAGGTTCTCAAAGCCAGGGGCTGGCTGCCCTAATGGGCGCGCTTCCTGTATAGTAGGATAGGCACAGGGAAGGTTGTGGAAGATGGACGCACCTGCGGAGCTCGAAGCCCTCAACCAGGAGATCCTGGGGTGTCAGCGATGCGATCTCTGGAAGTCCAGAGTGAGGGCTGTCCCCGGTGAGGGGAATCCGAGGGCCAAGGTCATGTTTATCGGGGAAGGACCTGGCTACCACGAGGACCGTCAGGGCCGGCCCTTCGTGGGGCCGGCTGGTCAGTTCCTGAACGAGCTTCTGGCCTCGATAGGCCTAAGGCGAGAGGACGTGTACATCACCAACATTGTGAAGTGTAGGCCGCCGGGCAACCGTGATCCTCTCCCCGAGGAGGTAGAGGCCTGTCGGCCATACTTGGACCGACAGTTGCAGCTTATCCGCCCCAAGGTGGTGGTGTGCCTGGGAAGGCACTCCATGGCGCGGTTCTTCCCTGGAGAGAAGATCTCTAAGGTACACGGGCAGGCCAGGCGCGAGGGTAACACCCTCTACGTGGCCATGTATCATCCGGCCGCGGCGTTGCATCAGCCGGCGCTCAAGCCCATCGTGGAGCAGGATTTCAAGAAACTCCCGCAGTATATTGCAGAGGCTGAGAAGCTGTCCGGCGTAGCCGAGGCCCCTAAGCCAGAACGACAGCTCAGCCTGTTCTAGGCCATGGAGACCTTCGTGCCTTCGCGCCGAGCCAAACACGTTGTCCTGACGCTCCTAGGGGCCGCTGGGAGCCTGTGGATATACGCGGTCCTGACCCTGCGCTGGTACTTGGTCAACATGGACCTTTCGCGCGTGGTGCCGGCCTTCTTCCTGGCCCTGGTGGTGGTGGCTGGGCCGCTTCTGTGGTGGACCCTGCTCTGCGAGTATTTCTGCCGCATTGAGGCCGGGGAAGCAGGCCTGCGGCTGAGGGCCCCAGGTTTTGAGCTGGCCTTTCCTTGGGGGCTGGTACAGGGGATTAAGCCGGGCCCTGTATCGGACACCCTGGAGCTCAAGGTCTCTGCTTTGCCCCTCATCCGCAACCCCTTGGTTAGGGTGCTCTACTGGCAGGCCTACGGTGCCAGGGGTGTCCCCCTCTGGAAGGGCCTGGAGAACCGCGACCGATTGCTGGAGATAGTCAGGAACCATATCGATGCCGGGAGCAGAGAAGAAGGTTAGGATAATACCCCTCGGGGGTGTGGACGAAGTTGGCAAGAACATGACCCTCCTGGAACACCAGGGCAGGATCCTCGTGGTTGACTGCGGCGTCGGCTTCCCCAGCGAGGACATGATGGGCATCGATCTGCTGATCCCCAACACCGCCTACCTGGAGGACAAGGTAGACCGTGTAGAGGGGATAGTTATCACCCATGGCCACGAGGACCACATCGGGTCGATCCCCTACCTCCTCCCTAAGCTGAGGGCTCCCATCTTTGCCACCAGGCTCACCCTGGGACTCATAAGGGAGAGGCTCAAGGAGGCCGGCGTGATCCGCTACGCGCAACTGGTGGAGATGGAACCTCGCAAGGTGCTCTCCCTGGGGCCCTTCAAGGTCGAACCTTTTCACGTCTGCCACAGCATACCCGACGCCGTGGGCCTGGCAGTGCACACGGCCGCGGGCACCATAGTGCACTCCGGCGACTTCAAGTTCGACCACACGCCCGTGGACGGCCAGCCCACGGACTTTGGCAAGCTCGCCGAACTGGGCAGCAAGGGGGTCCTTGCCCTCCTGAGCGACTGCGTGCACGTGGAGAGCGTGGGCCATACCCCATCGGAACGCGTGGTGGGGCAGACGTTGGACAGGATTTTCGGCGAGGCGCCGGGCCGGATCATCGTGGCCACCTTCGCCTCTCTGATATCCCGGGTGCAGCAAGTGATAGATGCCGCGGTGAACCACGGCCGCCACGTGGCCGTCCTGGGCCGAAGCCTTGAGAACAACGTGCAGATGGCCCTGGATATGGGCTACCTGTCTGCACCGCGCGGGGTCCTCCTGTCCGTGGCCGAGGTGTCCCGATTGCCGCCCAGACAGGTGGTCTTCGTGGTGACAGGAGCCCAGGGGGAACCCATGTCTGTCCTAAGCCGTATAGCCAGCCAGGACCACCGCCAGATCAAGATCGTGCCAGGGGACACGGTGATAATCTCCGCCACACCAATACCGGGCAACGAGACCACTGTGGCCAGGGTGATAAATAACCTCTTCAGGCTCGGGGCCGACGTCATCTACCAGACCCTCCGGACCGTGCACGTGTCCGGCCACGCCAGCCAGGAGGAGCTGAAGCTGCTGCTGGGGCTGGTGAGGCCCAAGTTCGTGGTACCTATTCATGGTGAGTACAGACACCTGGCGCTGTATGCCAAGCTGGCCAGCGAGATGGGCGTGCCTCGGGAGAGGATCCTGATCGTGGAGAACGGGCAGGTGCTGGAGCTGGGCCCAGACTCCGCCCGTATAGTGGGCAGGGTGCCCGCGGGCCACATCTACGTGGACGGCGTGACCGTGGGAGACGGAGCGCAGGTGGTGCTTAGGGACAGGCAGCGGCTGGCCAGAGATGGCCTGCTCATAATTGTGGTCGGCATAGAGAGGGAGACGGGGAAGATAGCGGCCGGACCGGATGTGATCTCCCGGGGCTTCATGTACCTCACGGAGGCCGAAGAGCTCATCGAGCTCACCAAGGAACAGGTCCGCCGGGCCCTGTCCCACGACGGCGCCGCCCGCGGCGACTGGAGCTACGTTCAGCGGAAGGTAAAGGATACCGTGGCGGAGCTTCTCTACCAGCACACTAAGCGCAGACCCATGATTCTGCCTATCCTTATGGAGGTCTGATTTGGGCCGACGCCGCAGGAAGAGCCGCACCAGAGTTACCGAAGGGACTTCGGGCGGCATCAAGCTCGACCCTCAGCAGACCCGATACCTGGTGGGGATAGCGGCCTTCACCCTGGGCGCCCTCCTCCTCTTCGGCCTGCTTTCCTTCAGGCTCCCATTGGACGCCGGCCGGTGGGTACGGGCTGCTTTGGGCCTTGCCGGCTGGGCAATGCCGCCCTTGCTGATCTTGCTGGGGCTGTACATGCTCCTGCCCTTCCCTCCGGTGGCCATCAGGCTTGGCAGGGAGACCGTCGTCGGCACGGCCATGATGCTCGTTGCGGTGCTTGGCCTGCTGCACCTGCCGGCTGCGGCCGACCCCTGGGGCATTGCGGCTGCCGGCGGAGGGGGAGGGTATGTGGGTGGAGCCGTCGTGTACGCGCTGTCCCTCGCCATGGGCCGTGCCGCTTCGGCATTGGTGCTGGCGGCCCTGGCAGCCGGGGGCCTGGTGATAGCCTTCTCGGTGTCGCCCCTGGCCCTGGCGGCCCGGCTGATGCGGGCTCTGGTGGCTGTCCTTCGGCGGCCTCTGAGCTGGCTTCGGGGGCCCAGGAACGCGCCGAAGCCCAAGGCCAGACCTGCCGCTCCCGCGGTGGGCTTCGAGCCCCGTGCCCTCCAGGAGCCGCTGGAGCAGGACCCTTTGGAAGAAGCCGAGGCCGAGCCAGCGCCCGCCGACAGCGAAGCCTCGCCCGGAATCTGGGGCCAGTGGCGCCTTCCCCCCTACGACCTCTTGGACAGCTCCCCTCAGGTCGAGGTGAGCCGGGCCGAGATGGCCCAGAAGGCGCGTATCATCGAGGAGACCTTGGCCCACTTCAACGTCCAGGCTTGGGTGAGGGAGTTCTACACCGGGCCGGCTGTGACCCAGTTTGCCCTGGAGCCCGCCCCAGGCGTGAAGGTGAGCAGGATCACAGCTCTTGCTAACGATCTGGCCCTGGCCCTGGCAGCACCAAGCATCCGCATCGAAGCCCCCATACCGGGCCAACCCCGCCTCGGCATCGAGATACCCAACCCCACCATATCGGTGGTCGGCCTGAGAGACGTGCTGGAGAGCAGCTCCTTCCAGCGCTTCCGCGGCAGGCTCAAGCTGGGCCTTGGCAGGGACGTGGCCGGCCAGCCCGTGGTGGCAGACCTGACCCGCATGCCGCACTTGCTCATCGCCGGGGCCACGGGCTCCGGCAAGAGCGTGTGCATAAACTCCATCGTGGCATGCCTGCTGTTCCAGATGACGCCAGATGACCTGCGGTTCATCATGATAGATCCGAAGATGGTGGAGCTTACCCTCTACAACGATGTGCCCCACCTGCTGGCTCCTGTGGTGACGGAGCTCGACCGGGTTGTTCCCGTGCTCCGGTGGGCCCTCAAGGAGATGAGCCGCAGGTACCGCCTCTTCAAGGAGCTGAACGTCCGCAACCTCGAAGCCTACAACTTGCTGCGCTCAGAAGGAAGGGATTTGGAGCACCTGCCCTACCTGGTGATCATCATCGACGAGCTGGCAGACCTGATGATGTCGGCGCCGGAGGATGTGGAGGCCTCCATCTGCCGCCTGGCCCAGATGGCCAGGGCTACCGGCATACACCTGGTGGTGGCCACCCAGCGGCCTTCGGTGGACGTGGTCACTGGGCTCATCAAGGCCAACTTCCCCTCCCGCATCTCCTTCGCGGTCACCTCCCAGGTGGACTCCCGCGTGATCCTCGATATGGCGGGCGCCGAGCGCCTGCTGGGCAGGGGCGACATGCTCTTCACCACCGCGGATCGGATCAAGCCCATACGGGTGCAGGGCACCTACGTTTCCGATGGGGAGCTGACGGCCCTGGTAGGCTTCTGGAAGTCTCAGGCCCCGGAGGCCCGATACCACGACGAGCTCATGGCGCTGCTTACGGGCGAGCTGGAGGAGGAGACGGACGAGCTGCTGCCGGAGGCCATCAAGCTGGCCGAGCGGCTGGGCAGGGTTTCCCCTTCGCTCCTGCAGCGCCGGCTGCACATCGGGCACAGCAGGGCCCTGAAGCTCCTGGCCCTCATGGAGGCCCGAGGTGTCCTGGCCCAGCAGGACGAAGGGGAGGGACGAGAGCCCCTGCACCTCAACGCCGAGGCTGAGGACGCCGGAATTCAGGGTCAGGGGGTCTAGTGGTGGGTGTCCTGGCGACTAGGAGGCGCTCACTACTGGCCGGTGTTTCTCGAAGCAGGTACTGCAGTAGACAGGCCTGTCGTTCCTGGGGATAAAGGGAACTACGGCCTCGCCGCCGCAGTCGGCGCAGACGGCCGTGTACTGCACCCTCCGGCCGGCTTCGGCGCCAATGCCCTCGCTCCTGGCCTGCCGCTTCCGCGCCCGACAGTCCGGACAGCGGACAGGCTGGTGCATTAGGCCCTTCGAAGCATAAAAGGCCTGTTCTCCGGCCGTCCAAACGAAGGAAACACCACACTCGCGGCACTGCAGGGTCTTGTCAACGAAACTCACTTCCCGTGGCCTCCAGAGTCCCATCGGAGATGTGCGCTGGTCTCCTTCCTGCGTCCCAGATGACCGATCGCTTCCGGCCAACCCCTGCGCGGACCGATGCATGCCATCGGGCCAGTGCCGATCAGACCGCCGTGCCCAGATTAGCACAGCCTGGGCCGAAAAGCAATACCTTTCAAGAAAATTGTCTCGTCTAGAGGGTCAGGGACAGGACCTTGGCCGCCTTGTCGAAATGCTCAGTGGTGGGGTTCACCACTTCTGGATCGATGGCTTTGATGGCCCTTCCTACCACCAGGATGAGGGCGCCCACCAGGTCGGGGAGCAGCCTTTCCAACTCGACCGAAAGGGGGTACGGCAGGGGAGGATATGTGGCCAGCTTCTCCAGGATTGGGTGCAGTTCCACCTCCTCGCCCAGGGCCTGGAACTGCCTTAGGCTCTCCTGTAGCCCTAGGGTGAGGGGCAGGTCTATCTCAGAGATGACGTCTCTGCCGTTGGCCGTGGCGTTGCGCGCCGCAGCAACCAACAGGTCGTTCAGCTTCTGACCAACCAGCTCCTGGAGCCGACGGAGGTCCTCCTTATCGACCTTCAGGCCGGCAGTGCGGTGAAGAAGCTCCTGGAACCTCGCGGCACCCACTATCTCCATCGCCCGTTGCCTCCGCCCTGTGTTGTCGTCACTCTCGATAATTATAGGGACCGGCCCGAAACCCCTATCGTTACCCTTCCGTGGGTGTGCGAGGGCTAAGTATCGGATAACATGGGGGATACATGACCGCTCGGCGAGGAGGTATCTGCAATGAGATGGTGGTTGGGTTTGCCGATCTTGGCAGCTCTCTTTGTTAGCTTCCTTCCGCAGGGCAGCGTCCGTGCGGAGCCTGGCCCTGGCCCCTTTCCAACGTCAGTCTATTTCCCGCAGACGGGCCACAACCTTTCCCACGGATTTCTGAGCTTCTGGCGGAAGAACGGGGGGCTGAGGATCTTGGGCTACCCCATCACCGAGGAGTTCCGGGAGGGGGGCGTGGTGGTGCAGTACTTCGAGCGTGCCCGCCTCGAGTACCACCCGGAGCTTCCGGCACCGTACCAGGTGTTGTCGGGGAGGGTAGGGGCTGAGCTCACGGCACGGAGGACCGAGCCGGCTTTTGAACCCCTTCAACCCTGGGCTCTGGGCGAATCTTCCGACGAGCGCGTCTACTTTCCGGAGACCGGCCACACCTTGGCCTACGGCTTCCTCAACTTCTGGCTGCACAACGGCGGCCTAGCCGTGTTCGGGTACCCTATCAGCGAGGAGTTCACTGAAGTGAACCCGGACGACGGCAAGGCCTACACGGTGCAGTACTTCGAGCGTGCCCGCTTCGAGTATCACCCGGGGCACAAGGGCACGCCCTACGAGGTAATGCTCGGCAGGTTGGGCAGTCAGCTGGCGGCCGCCAGGGGTCTGCAGGTTGAGGCGAGCCGCCGCATTGGAGACGCCCCGGATTACAGCCCTGACCTGTGGCCCAAATGGATCGACATAGACCTATCGCAGCAGCTCATCACGGCCTACGAAGGCGATGAGCCGGTCTTTAGGGCGCTGGTGAGCACGGGCACGGCCCGCTACCCGACGCCCACGGGCAACTTTCGAATCATGACCAAGCTTCCCTCGGACGACATGACCGGAGGGTTGGCGGGCACCGACGACTATTACTACCTGCCGGATGTGCCGTGGGTGATGTACTTCCGAGCGGGCGGCTATGCCATCCACGGCACCTACTGGCACAACAACTTCGGCCGCCCCATGAGCCACGGCTGCGTCAATATGCGAATACCCGATGCTCAGTGGCTGTACAACTGGGCGCCCATAGGCACGCTGGTCGTTGTCCACTACTGAAGGAGCTCGTTGAGAAGGTCGAGCATTTGTTCGGCCACCCGCTGGGGCGTGAAGAGGCGTGCCATGGCGTAGGCCCTGCGGCCCATCTCGGAGGCCGCCGCGGGGTCTACCACCAGGCGCGCAAGGGCCTCTGCCAGGCGTTCGGGGTCTCCGGCCGGAACTACCAGGCCTGCGCGGTGCTGGGAGAAGTAGGGGTGGGCGCCGGCTCCCGTGGAGATGACCACCGGCGTGCCCATGGCGGCGGCCTCCAGGGCAACCTTGTTGAACCCCTCCAGCAGCGAGGGCACCGCCACAGCCTGGGCCGCGGCGTAGTAGGTGGGCATCTCTTCCTCGTCCACGGCTTCCAGTAGGAGAGGGGGAAGGGTGAAGGGAAGGCGTTCGGCAAGCGCCCTGAGGCGCGCCCGGTAGCTTCCCCGCCTGTCCACCTCCGGGCTATCGGGACCTGCCACCACGAGCCTGTGGGCTATGCCCTGGCCCTGAAGGAGCGCAGAGGCTTCGAGGAGCTGTTCGAAGCCCTTGCAGGGATGCAAACGCCCGAAGGCCATGACCGTGGGCTCGGGGCCTAAGGAAAGTTTCTCGGCCAGCAGCCTCCTAGCCCTGTCCCTGAGCTCGGACGACTGCTCCAGGGTGTAGGCGAAGTACCTGGCAGCTATGTTGCGGGGGATGACCCGCACCTTCCCACGGGGCACGGCATTCCGTACGAGCTCTGCCGTTAGGAGGGAGTTGGCCCTGACCATCCTGGCACCTTGCAGTGCCCTCGAAGCCATCCACCGCACTGCCGGCTTCTCGAGCCTATCCAGGCCCAGTTCGGGCCGGCGGATGACGTCGGTACCCTGTAGGCTGACGGCGTAGGGAACGCCTCGGCGGTTCGCCAGCCACAGCACCGCGCCGGCTGGGAAGATCCCCTCCACATGCACCGCATCGAAGGGTTGTCGGGCCAGTTCGCCGGATAGGGCAGAGGCGAGGCTGAACAGATGTGGGTAGCCTGTCACGGCCTTGGCCAGGGCCCTGGCCCATGGACCCCACGGCCGCGCCTGGGGCTGGAGGAGAACTGATGGCACTCCACCGCCATATCCCTCCATGGAGAAGGCTATCACCGTGACGTCCCAGCCCAGCTCGGCCAGCGCCTGACATAGCTTTAGGTGGATCTCGTTGGCAGGGAAGGCGGTTCCGTAGCGAGGTATGACGTAGGCCAGCTTCATGCTGCCGACGGCCTGCAGGCCGAGGCCCAGAGCCCGTTGCCCACCAGGGGAGGCCAGGGCACGGGTATCCGGATGCACAGACGCCGTGACCAGACCCAGAAAGCCGGCTTGGTGCTGGCCTTGACCCTCACGCCGACAAAGCCTGCCGAGCTGAGCAGGCGGTTGAGCTGGGGAGGGGAGTAGAGGCGCACGTGGGTAGGATCGGCCGTGCCGGACCACGTGCGGCCCAGCAGAGGGAAGTAGAGGCGGCGCACGTCCCACCCGTTAACCGTCGAGACGAGCAACCGACCCCCAGGCCTCAGCACCCTTAGGACTTCCCTAAGGAGAGGGAAAGGATCGACAATGTGCTCTATAACGTCGGCGAGCACCACCACGTCGAAGCAGTTGTCGAGAAAGGGTAGGTGCTGGGAAGCATCGGCCGCCACCAGCCGGGGCCTTGCGAGGACCCTAGCCGCTTCCTGAAGGGCCTCCTCCACGAAATCGACTCCCACCGCCCATGCGGATACCTTTTCGAAGAACCGAAGCCCGGGGCCGGCGCCACAGCCAATGTCCAGGAGCGGTCCGAGGGGCGGTTGCAGGCCCGCGAACTGGAGCAGCCTTCCGTACTGGAAGGCCACCTTCTCGTCGGATTTAGAAAGCTGGCCCCGAAAGTAGGCTCGGGTGTATAGCTGTCTCATCCCCGGTCTGCCTTTTGAAGGGACAGGACTATGCCGAAGGGTTCGCTGTGCCTGAGGAGTGCTTCTTCCAAAGGATGCACCAGATAGGCCAGCAGCAGGTCCTTTAGGACGAAAGTGCGCCAGAAGCGGTTGAGCCGGCTCTCGTGGTACAGCCCGTTGAGGACGGCCCTCCCAAAGTAGCGGGCGCCTGCCACCTCCGCCCCCAGGGGCCGCAGGAAGTGTTCCTCCAGCGCTGCGGGGTTGTAGAAGCGCACCAGGTAGTCCTTGTCCGCCTGGAGGAACTCGTTGGGGGCTACCTCCTGAAAGGCCTTGACGCCCCTAAAGAACTGGCGCCGTCTCGACCAGGTGAAGGGTACCGTGACCACACACCTGCCACCCGGCCTGAGCACCCTGCCTATCTCCCGGCCCACCTTCTGCCCCTCAGGTATGTGCTCCAGGGAAGAGATGGCGGAGACCCTGTCGAAACTTCCGTCCGGGAAGGGCAGGGCCCTGGCATCGGCGGTCACCGCCACGAGCCTCCCATCGGAGGGCCTGCGGACCTTCGCGTAAAGGCCCACCACATAGTCGACGCGCTCAGGATCCAGATCGAGCACCACCACGTTCACGCCCTGGCGCGTGAGCATGATGGGGAAAGTGGAGGTGCCAGTGCCAAGGTCCAACAGCCAGTCTCCGGGCCTCAGGTCCAACATGCTGACGGCAGCAGGGTACTCGATGAGGCGCCACAGGCCGAAGTCGTTGACGGTCCTGAGCAAGATCCTGGGGCCGTGGAACTGGACCTCGTAACGGAGTGCCCCGAAGGGGCTGAGGCGAACTTTTCCCATGGCGTGCACAAGTTTACCACAGCCACCCTCATCTCCGTGGCACACCGGGTAGATGACAATAGTAAACATATGCTACACCATGATCATAGGAGGGCGCGGTGTTGAAACTGACAGAGTTCGAGCGGCGCCGGGGCAACGCCCTGGCTGTCCTGGCCAAGGAGGGAGATCGGAGGGCCAGGGATGTCCTTTACCTGCTCCTGGCTCCCGAGATGGAGGGCCTGATGCGCTGGCAGTGGAGGCGCTGCAAAAATGCCGCCTGCTCCCTCGAAGATCTCCGCCAGGAGGGTTTTGTGGCCTTCTGCGAAGTGCTGGGCCGCTGGAGGGAGGACGATTTCTTCCGGACCTTCTTCGGGTTGATGCGCTGGCTTGTGAGGCACCGGACGGCAGGGTGGCGCGCACCAGCCCCGTCGGAGGCTCCGGACATCGATCAGTTTGCCGACGTACCGTCCCCTCAGGTCACAGCCGTGGAGGCGGTGCGCCGTCTCAGAGGACAGGAGAGGCAGATAGCCGAGGCCCATCTGCTGGGAGGCCTCTCGGTGCCCTCGGCGGCCAGGCGTCTCGGCATGAGCCGGCGCACTGCCTACCGCCGCTGGAATTCTGCCAGGGAACGGATGAGGCGCTGGTATCTGGGGCTACTTTAGGGGCTGCCTTGGGGGCTGTTCTTCCCTGCGGTAGGGCACAGGAATGTACTGCACCGACGGCCGGCGCACCCCCGGCTGAGGGTAGAGGTCCATGAGGGCGTAGACCTCGCTGGGCAACCCCAGGGTCACCGGCAAACCCAGCTCCATGGCCTCCTGGGCGCTGATGGGGTAGTCGTGGGTCCACCTCCCGAGGCTGAGGACATCGGCGATCTGGGCCGCCTTGCCCTCCTCCATGCCGTTGGCCACCAGCAGAGTCTTTACGGTGCGCTTCACCTGGTCCACGGCCTTCTGGGCCACGTCGGCCAAGATCAGGGTGCGGTCCTCCAGCTTGTCCACCGGCTTCTGTCGCACGGCCGCCAGTATGGAGGCCGCTGGATATTCTCCCAGCTGGGGGTCTACGGGTCCCAGCACCGCGTTGGGGTCCATAGCTATCTCGTCGGCCGCCAGGGCGACGAGGGTGCCGCCGGACATGGCGTAGTGGGGCACGAAGACGGTGACCTTGCCCTTGTGCCTTATGAGGGCCTCGGCTATCTGCTCGGCCGCCAGCACCAACCCGCCGGGCGTATGCACTATCAGGTCTATGGGCATGTCCTCCGGCGTCATCCTTATGGCCCTCAGGATGGCTTCGGAGTCCTCGATATCTATGTACCGCATGAAGGGAATCCCCAAAAAAGCCATGGACTCCTGCCTGTGGATAAGGGCTATGACCCTAGACCCTCGGCGCCGCTGGAGCTGGTTGATGATGGCCATGCGACTGCGCTCCAGTAGCCAGCGCTGGAGGATCGGCGTTAGCGACGAGATGATAATGAACAGCCACAGCAAGCTCAAAAGGTCCATGGGGGCTCTACCTCCCTATCACTAAAAGCAAGTTTACACTCTTGGGGCAGGTCGGTGTGAGCCGCAGTGGCTTCGGGGCCTATCGGGCCTGCAGTAGCCTGAGGCCGAAATAGCGGGTTCTGATGCCTGCGGAGGTCTCAGGGGCTTCTATTGCCGTGCATCTAAACGCGTTTGGGCGCTAGAATGAGCTGGGAGAGCCAGGCATGGCGGCACTGGAACCTGCAGAGCTGGAACTTGCCGTATCTGGGATGGACTGCGCCGAGTGTGCGGCCCACCTGCGGAGTGCCCTGGCATCGGTGCCGGGCGTAGAGGACGTGAGCGTCAGCCTGGCGTTGTCCAAGGCCGTGCTGAAGGTGCGCCCGGGCTTCGACCTGGAGGCCGCCCGCAGGGCTGTAGAGGCGGCAGGTTACTCGATTTCCGAGCTGGCAGGCCCCCCCACGGCCGAGGCAGAACCTTTCTTGGTGCGCCGTTACAGGCTGGTGGTGGCAGGCGTCTTTGCCGTGGTGGCCTCGGTGGCCTTGGCCGAGTATTTCGGCCTCCTAGAGGCGCTGACGGCCCTGCTGCCGTGGCCTGTGTGGCTCCTTCTCACGGCTCTGCTCGGATACCCTTCCTTCGTGAGAGTTGTCAGGGCCGCTCTAGCCGGCAGGGTCCTGTCCCACACCCTTATGACGGTGGGAGCAGTAGCCGCCATGCTGGTGGGGCAGTGGACCGCGGCCCTGCTGATGGTGGCCTTCATGCGGCTGGGCAGTTACGTGGAGGGCTCCGTCACGGCCAGGGCCAGAAGTGCTGTGAAGGGGTTGGCTGCCCTCATGCCTTGCACGGCACGGGTAGTGCGGAGCGGCCAGGAGCTAGAACTCCCCGTAGAGCAGGTCCTCCCCGGCGACATAGTGGTGGTTCGGCCCGGTGAGCGGATCCCTGTAGATGGCCAGGTGGTTTGGGGCCGTGCGGAGGTAGACCGTTCGACCGTAACAGGGGAGGCGGTTCCCGCGGAGGCAGGTCCGGGGTCCAGGGTTTACGCCTCCTTTCTGGTGTACGGCGGGGTGCTGAAGGTCCGCGCGGAGCGAACGGGCGATGAGACCGCCTATGGCCAGGCGGTGCGACTGGTGCAGGAGGCTGAGGGCAACAGGGGCTCCGTGGCCCTTTGGGCGGACAGGTTCTCCGCGTACTACCTGCCGGCTGTGGGTGCCGTGGGCCTCGCGGCCCTTGTGGTGAGGGGCGATCCCCTGGCGATGGCGGCCGTCATGGCCGTTGCCTGCTCCTGCTCCTTTGCCCTGGCTGCACCCCTGGCCCAACTGGCCGCCATTGGGGCGGCTGCCAGGATGGGGGTGGTCGTTCGAGGGGGCAGGTGCCTTGAGCTTCTGGCTTCGGTTAACGTGGTGCTCGTGGACAAGACCGGCACCGTCACCTTTGGCAGGCCGGCCGTGGCGGACGTGGTGCCCACCGGCTCCTTCACCCCGGAGGAAGTGCTTTCTCTTGCCGCCTCGGCCGAGAAGTACTCCTCGCATCCTTTGGGCCGGGCCGTGGTGGAGGAAGCCAGAAGGCGCGGCCTCTATCCTGCGGATCCCCAGTCTTTCTCCGAGGAGCCAGGCCTTGGGGTAAGGGCCTCGGTGGGCGGCCTGGAGGTGGTGGTGGGCAGGGCACAGGCCCGCGGCGCCGCCTGGGCCGATCTCCCCAGGGACGTTCAGGGGCTGCTCGAGGTGTGGGATGCCGAGGGCAAGAGCGCTATGCTGGTCTGGGTCGATGGGTGCCTGGCAGGGGCCCTTTCGGCCGAGGATGCCCTGCGGCCGGAGGTCCCCGAGGCCGTCGCGGCCCTGAAGCGTATGGGATTGGAGGTTCTACTGATCACCGGCGATCGCGATGCCGCCGCGGCCCGGGCAGCATCTGCCTTGGGAGTCGATTACTGTGCCGGCGTGCTTCCCCACGAGAAGGTTGAACTGGTGAGGGAGCATCAGGCCACGGGGCAGAAGGTGGTCATGGTGGGCGACGGCATCAACGACGCCGCGGCCCTTGCCCAGGCCGACGTGGGCATAGCCGTGGCCGACGCCGGAGTGGCCCTGGCGGCCCAGGCTGCCCCTGTGGTGCTCCTTTCGGACAACTGGATGATGGTGCCCAGCCTGATCCATCTAGCCAGGAGGGCTCAGGGCACGGTGAAGCTTAACATCGGCTTTACTGCCCTCTACAACCTGGTGGGCGTTGGTCTGGCCTTCTGGGGGCTTCTGCCGCCGACGGTGGCCGCAGCGGCCCAATCCCTCCCGGACGTGGCCATTCTGGCCAATTCCTCCCGCCTTCTCGGGCGTGGGCGAGGGGCTTTACCCTTATAATCTGTGCATACCACGCCAAGGGCCAGGGAGGAGATGGCCGTGAGGGCATGCATACTTCAGCATGCGCCTTTCGAGGGGCCCGGCGCCATCGCCCGCTGGCTCAGAGGCCAGCAGGCGGAGGTGCTTGGTGTCCATCTGTACGCTGGGCAGAGCCTGCCTGCGCCCTACGGCTTCGACTTGGTGGTGGTCATGGGAGGGCCCATGAGCGTCCACGACGAGGGGCTCTACCCCTGGCTGGCCGAGGAGAAGCGCTTCATAAGGCGGGCCGTTGAGGCAGGCGTTCGGGTGCTTGGCGTGTGCCTGGGCGCCCAGCTCACGGCCAACGCTCTGGGAGCCGCTGTCTACCCCGCTCCCCATAGGGAGATAGGCTGGTTCCCCGTGACGGGCAGGGAGGTTTCGGGATGTTTTGCCTTTCCTCACCAATTCATGACCTTCCATTGGCATGGGGAGACCTTCGACCTGCCCCCAGGGGCGGAGCTGCTGGCAAGCACCGAGGCCTGCCCCCATCAGGCCTTCGAGATCGGGGGGCAGGTCCTGGGGCTTCAGTTCCATCTGGAGGTTTCGGCGGAGGACGTGGCCCTTCTGGCCCGCGCCTGTACTGCGGATCTGGTGCCCGGCCCCTACGTGCAGACGGTTGACGAACTCATGGGCACGCCGGAGCTTTATGCCGAGGCCCACGGGTTGATGGACAGGGTGCTGACCTATCTGTCCTACGGGCCAGGGCCTGGGGCCCTGTGGACTTCGGGGTGATGTTGACGAGGCTGACATCGTGGCGGGCCTTGGCGCTGGCGCCCTTCCCCGCCGTCTTCTGGTACCTCTTTGCCGGCACCGTGGTCAGCTCGGTGGGGTACGGCATGGTCTATCGGCTGTTGGCCCTCTTCATGCAGGCCAGGCTGGGCCTCACCGGCACCGAGATAGGCCTCATCATGACGGCCTGGTCAGCCACGGGGCTCCTATCCCGCTTCGTGGGCGGCTACCTGGCCGATCGCTACGGCCGGAGGCCCCTGATCCTCGTGAGCTTGTTGGCCGAGACCGCTACCCTGCTCGCCTTTCTGGGTGCCAAAGACCTCTATGCGGCCCTCGTGGTCTCGGCCCTCTCAGGCCTGTTCGGTCCTCTCTACGAGCCGGCCAGCACGGCCCTGGTGGCCGACGTGGTGGCGTCCCACCGTCGCCCGCAGGCCTACAGCCTCCTCCGGACAGGCTTCAACGTGGGCATGATAGTTGGCCCACCTCTCGGTGGGCTGGTGGCAGCCGTGTCCTTCGATGCCCTCTTCCTGGTGGCGGCCCTCTTCGTCGGGTCCTTCCTGGCGATAGCCTACCTACGCATCGGGGAGTCGTCGCCCGGAGTTTCGGCCCATCCTTTCGGCGCGTGGCAGGGCTACGCCCGGGCACTGGCCGATCCATGGACGGCAGCCTTCCTGGCCTTGAACCTGGTGGTGGTTTCGGTCTATAGCCAGACGTTCCTCGCTCTGCCGCTGTACATGAAGGCCCAGCTGGGCATCGGCGAGGTGGGCTACGGCCTGCTTTCGGCCGTGAACGCGGCCCTGGTGGTTGTATTACAATACCCCTTCTCTGCGGTCGCGTCGCGCTGGCGCTACGGGTGGTCCATGGCCGCTGGGTCGGTGCTTGTGGGCCTGGGATGCTTTGCCTTCGGCCTGGCCTCGGACATGGTTGGCCTTTTGATTGCGATAGTGGTGGTGAGCCTGGGGGAGGTGGCCTTCTCCTCGGTTAGCACCGCCTGGCTCGTGGAGAGGGCGCCGGAGGAGCTCAGGGGCACCTATGCGGGGCTGGCGGCCATAGCCTTCGGCCTTGGGGTCGGTGTAGGGCCCCTGGCCGGGGGCTGGGTGCAGGACACCTTCGGGTCGGCGATCCTGTGGCGCCTGTGTCTGCCGGCCTCCCTGGCCGTCTCCTCCGTCCTGGCGGCGCTTCCCCAGCGGGTCCGAAGTAATAAAATAGACGCACTAACTGGTGGGAGGTGAACAACTGCACGGCGACCTTACCGCTGTAGTGGCCCATGTGGTGCTCCAGCTGGGCATCATACTGGCCGTGGCAAAGGTGCTGGGGGAGATAACCGAGCGGTTCCTGCGCCAGCCCGGGGTTCTGGGCGAATTGGTTGGCGGCATGGCCATAGGTCCCTACGCCCTTGGGAACGTGGACCTTCCCCTGGCGGGGCGGCTGTTCCCTGCCGAAGGAGCCGGACCCGTGCCGGTTTCCGCTGAGCTCTATGCCCTTGCCCAACTGGCCGCTGTGCTCCTTTTGTTCATCGCAGGCCTCGAGACCGACTTCCAGCAGTTCTTCCGGTTCGGAATCCGTGCCGCTGTCGTGGCCGTGGGCGGTGTCGTCCTGCCCTTTTTCTTCGGGGCAGGTGCCACCGTGGCCTTTGGACTGGGCCAGCACATGCTGGCTCCGGAGCCCCTTTTCATGGGAGCCGTTATGACGGCAACCTCGGTGGGCATAACGGCCCGAGTGCTGTCGGACCTGGGCAGGCTCAACACGCCTGAGGGCGTCACCATCCTTGGGGCTGCAGTGATAGACGACGTGCTTGGCATCCTGGTGCTGGCCATTGTGCTGGCCGTGTCTGCAGGTGACCTTTCGCCAGGGAGCATCCTGATGGTGGGAGCCAAGGCGCTGGGCTTCTGGCTGATACTGCTGGGGGTCCTGGTGCTGATAGCCTCGCGTTTCGCGGCGGTGGTCAGGCGGTTCCAGTCGCAAGGCTCTGCCCTGGGACTGTCCCTCTCGCTAGCCTTTGTGGGATCGGCCCTGGCCCAGCAGTTCGGCCTGGCCATGATCATAGGCGCCTACTCCGTGGGGCTGGCGCTGTCGCGCACCGAGCTTGGTCATGCCCTCCGCGAGCCCTTGCAGGGGGTGTACCATACGTTGGTCCCGGTCTTCTTCGTGGTGATGGGGATGTTGGTGGATTTCAGGGCTATAGGGCAGGTCCTCGTCTTCGGCCTAGTGATCAGCGGGCTGGGCGTAGTGGGCAAGGTCGTGGGGTGCGGCCTGCCAGCCTTTGCCGTGGGCTTCAGCCACGTGGGAGCTCTGAGGGTAGGCATCGGCATGATGCCGCGGGGGGAGGTAGCCCTCATTGTGGCGGGGGTCGGTATCGCCAGCGGCGTCATCGACCCCGGCCTCTTCGGCGTCTCGGTGATGATGACCATGGTCACAACCCTGCTGGCTCCCGTCCTGCTGGTTCCGGCCTTTACGGCCAGAGGTGCCGGGCTTCGCAAGGCCGAGGTGTTGACACCTGGCATGAAGGAGTGATGCGCCCATGGGTTATTCCTACAGGCTTAGCGGCGACGAGAGGCTCATAGGCCTCCTGATAGACTGCCTCGTTGAAAGGCTCCTCAGGGAGGGCTTTGCCCGCTCCCTCGAGGTGGACGGCATGGCCGGACCCCAGATCACCCAGTTCACCAAGGGGAATGCCACCGTAACGGTTCAGCTGGAGAGGGATATCGAGGGCGTCCAGGCCCGGCTCACCCTCGAGGCCGGCGAGCTGGATCCCAGGCCGCTTTTGAGGAGGGCTGGCATCGACCTTCTGGAGGCATGCATCACCAGAGCCGTTGCCCCTGCCCTGGGCCTTCCTCCTGGCGAACTTATGGATAGAATGGCGCCGATTCTCGATCAGCTGACCTCCCAGATGTGGTAAAATTATCCCCTGAAAGCAGGCCTCTGGAGCTTCGTCCTCCTACAACATCCCCTTCCAGGCGGATACAGGTGAGCAGAGTGCACTCTACCACGGTTCTGGCGGTGAGGCGCTACGGTCAGCTGGCCATGGCGGGCGACGGGCAGGTGACCCTGGGCGACACGGTAATGAAGCACAGGGCCAAGAAGATCCGCAGCCTTTACGGCGACAGGGTTTTGGCGGGCTTCGCTGGAGGGGTGGCCGACGCCCTAACCCTCTTCGACAAGTTCGAGGGCTTTCTGGAGCAGCACCACGGCAACCTTAGGAGGGCTTCGGTGGAGCTGGCCAAGCAGTGGAGGACCGACCGCTACCTGAGGCGCCTGGAGGCCCAGCTCTTGGTTGCAGATCTGGACCAGATACTGGTGCTCTCGGGCGACGGAGAGGTGATAGAGCCAGACGAGGATGTGGCGGCCATAGGCTCCGGCGGCCCCTATGCCCTGGCGGCGGCCCTGGCCCTGTTGAGGCATACGGAGCTCCCTGCGGCCAGGATAGCCGAGGAGGCCCTCGGGTTGGCGGCCAGGCTGTGCATTTATACCAACGATCAAATAGAATTGAGAGTGATTGGCCTGCCCCAGGGCGGGCCCTGACAAGCTGGTCTGGGGTGCCAAGGCGGGGTCTGGCGCCTCAGGGGAGGATGACGCCGTGATGGAAGAGCTGACCCCCCAGAGAATAGTTCAGGAGCTCGACAGATATATAGTGGGCCAGGAGGCGGCCAAGCGGGCTGTGGCCATAGCCCTGCGCAACCGCTACCGCCGCCGAATGCTCGATCCGGACATGCGCGATCACGTGGTGCCCAAGAACATCCTCATGATCGGTCCCACGGGCGTTGGCAAGACCGAGATAGCCCGAAGGGTGGCAAAGCTCATAGATGCCCCCTTCGTCAAGGTGGAGGCTACAAAGTTCACCGAGGTCGGCTACGTAGGCCGGGACGTGGAGAGCATAATCCGCGAGCTGGTGGAGACGGCCGTCAGTATGGTGCACGAGCGCAAGGTAGCGGAGGTTCAGGAGCAGGCCGCCAACCTGGCCAACGAGCGCCTCATCGGCTACCTGCTGGCTCAGGGCAGGGTGCCCCTGGAGGGCTCCCAGAAGCGCAAGGGCGTGAGCCAGAAGCGGCGCATAAAGGTCGCCGAGATGCTCCGCAACAACCTGCTGGAGGACGAGATCGTCGAGATCGACGTGGAGGGCGGCGAGATCATCTACCTGGCCGACATCCACGAGCTCAGCTCCGGCGAGGCTGGGGAAGGCATCGGTGACATGGTGGAGAGCTTCCGGAGCCGCAGGCGCAGTCGAAAGGTCTCAGTGAAGGAGGCCCGCCGCATCCTTACCAGGGAGGAGGCCAACAAGCTTATCGACTTCGACCAGGTGGTAGACGAGGCCCTGGAGAAGGTGGAGGAGTTGGGCGTCGTCTTCATCGACGAGATCGATAAGATAGCCGGCAACGGCGTCGACGTCGGCTCCGACGTGTCCGGAGAGGGAGTTCAGCGGGACCTGCTCCCTATAGTGGAGGGATCCACCGTGTCCACCCGCTACGGCAACGTCAAGACCGACCACATCCTCTTCATAGCGGCAGGGGCCTTCCATTCGGTCAAGCCCTCCGACCTGATCCCGGAACTGCAGGGCCGCTTCCCCCTCAGGGTGGAGCTCAAGAGCTTGGCCCAGCAGGACCTGCTGAAGATCCTGCTCTACCCCGAGAACTCCCTGCCCAGGCAGTACAAGTCGCTTCTGGCTACCGAGGGCGTGGAACTCGAGTTCACCGAGGACGGCCTTGCAGAGATCGCCCGGATGGCCTACGAGATCAATTCCCGCACCGAAGACATCGGTGCCCGGCGCCTCCACACCATCATGGAGCAGGTGCTGGAGGAGATTTCCTTCAAAGCCTCCGAGATGCGCGGCTCGCGCGTGGTGGTGGACCGCGAGTACGTGGCCACCCGCATGGCCCATCTCGTGCAGGACGAGGACCTCAGCCGCTACATACTCTAGGGGGACAACCGCCCCATTAGCGAGGCTGGCTCACGCTGATAAGGGCGGCTACGGCACCCAAACCTAGTATTACGGCCAGGAACGCTACTGCCATGACCAGACAGCCGCCCACGGCCACGTAGGCCACTGGACCCCAGCTACCAGTGCTCCGCGAACTCAGGACGTAGGCCCGGGCGTAGATGCCCGATACGATGGGAACCGCAATGTAGATGGGTGCCAGCAGGCACCCCAGTATGCCCATGGTAACGAGGCCCAGAAGGAAAGCCACCACGATGTAAGCCCACCAGCCGAGCAAGAGGCCTACCCCCAAAGCTATGCGGCCAGAATAGACGTGGCCGATGCCCAAAATGCCGAAGAGCCCGAAGACCGTCTCCAGCACCAGCGCTATGTTGGCCGCGCTGGTCACCTCGGGCGGCGCAGAGCCAGGGGGTGCGGGATCAGGCCCATCAATGGACATGTTATCCCCTCGATAAAATCAGGTTTTTCTATTACTCCGCCGCGACAATGTATGCAAAATATTATATGGGATCTGTAAAGCCCTCAGCCCGATGCCCTGCGGCTGTGTCTGGGGATCTTGCTGGCCCCATGGTCATGTCTTCCGACCTATGGGGCACTGGCTGTTCTGGGCGGAAGGTACGGAGGCATCCCTTTCCCCGATGGTCAGATCTTCATCCACCCTCAGATAGTAGCCGTGGGGCGTTCGCTGCCAGTAGAAGGGCTTGAAGATCAGCTCGTAGAGGGCCCACCATGCTGCCATGGAGTGTAGCACCCAGTAGAAGGGTATGAGGGGCACAACCCACAGCAGGTCCCACCACCGGCGGATCGCAGCGCCCAGGGCACTGGCTGTGGCCGCAGCCAGGATGCCCAGGGTCCACACCCCCAGCTCTGGGAGCCTGGCCCAACCGGGAAACAGGGGGTCCACCAGATCCGGCCGGAAGAGGGAGAGGAGAGAAAGGCTGCTGAGGGGCAGGTAGCTTAGAAAGGCCAGGGAGGTGCCTCCAATAAGGATGTTGAAGGAGAGCCAAGCTTTGGGGCCCACCTCCCGGAGGAGGACCAGGGGGTTGCGGCCGTGGACCAGCCAGGTGGTCATGTAGCCCTTAACCCAGCGTGATCTCTGCCGCAACCACTGAGTTAGCCTGCTGGAGGCCTCCTCGTAAGTGGTGGAGGGGAGGAACTCCACGTGATGGCCCATGCGCTGGAGCCTGAAGCCCAGGTCAGCGTCCTCTGTGACATTGAAGGGGTCCCAACCTCCCACCTCCTTCAGCGCCCTTGTGACCAGATGGTTGCTAGTGCCGCCCAACGGGAAGGCCATCCCTAGTTTGCGCAGCCCCGGAATGACGTTATCGAACCACATGCAGTACTCGAGGGCGAAGAACCTGGTGAGAAGGTTGGCCTTCCTGTTGTAGAAGTTCAGAGCCGCCTGTACGCAGGCTAGCCTACCCTTGCTCCTTTCGAAGTGCTCCACGGCCAGCTTCAGTTGATCTGGCTCCGGCGCGTCCTCGGCGTCGTAGACGGTGACATATTTGCCCTGCGCGAAGAGGAGGCCCCAGTTTAGGGCCTTGGGTTTGGTTCGCGGCAACGATGGCGGAATGGTGACTATGCGCATATAACCAGGAGGGCGTACTTCCTTGCACGACCTTAAGGTTAGCTCGTCGTCTTCCTCCAGGAGCAGGAGGACATCGAGGTGGTCCTTCGGATAGTCGAGGAGGTCGAGGTTCCTGATAAGCTGGGCTACCACGTGAGGGGGCTCGCGGTACATGGGCACCAGAACCGTGTACGTGGGCCAGTCGTGCCTGTTGGGATCTGGCTTGGGAGGCCTGGCAGCACCGCCGAGGCGTGACCGTAGGCCGGCTACCACGAAGGTCAGCAAGCTGCTGGCGATGCCAAAGAACACGAGGTTGAGGAACAGCACCAGCCCAACCCCTACTGTCGTCGGGAATACAAGGGCACAGCCTACCACCAGTATGAGTACGGCCAAGATGCCGCCCCTCTGTAGGCTTCCTAGCACCGAAGTAGAGGAAAGGGAGGGCGCAGCCTCGGCCAGGGAGTCTATGGCTCGGTGAAGCATGTCGTCCTTGCGAAGGGCAACTATCAGGCGTGCCACATCGAGGTCTGTGCCTACCAGCTTGTTGATCCTGCAGCGGCCGAAGGCTGCGCCTAGGACCTCCTCGGGACGGGTGCTGGAGGGATCTGCCACAAGGACTGTGATACTGCCGTCGTCTTCCCGTCGGAAAGGCACGAAGAGATGGCTGAGGCATGTCTGCTCGCCCACCTGCTCCACAAGGCGTTGTGCCTCGGTCGTGGCAAGCAGTTCCGGTTCCTCCTCGAGGCAGGGCAGGCCTGCCAGCCTCGCGGCCTCCCTTCGGTACTGGAGCCGTCCCATGCCGCGACGGTACACCAGCTCCCTCAGGAGCGGCAGTTCGGAGGATCGCGGCAGCTCGGCAGTATCCTGTTGCCCGGCCATGTGAAGCTTTTTGGACAGGCCCATTTAAGTGCGATGTATCCGGTATTGTCGGTCCCTTTCTTGTCGCAGGCCTAGCGAGGAAAGTACCGGCCTTCGGAGTACCCAGGTACCGGAGATGGGCTCCTCGGGGATGGCGCCCCCTCCTCAGTTCTCCCCTCCACAGCCCTGCTTCGGCTGTGGAAACGCAAGGGGGCCTGTTCTCAGCCCTTTGGGGAAACGCGATCGATGGCCCCAGGTCCTCAGGCTTCCGGCGGGGCCAGCGGTTTTTTGCTGGGATGGCGGATCCATTGGCTATACTAAACTTCAGACATCACCTTACAGGCAGTGGCGCTATTTCGTCGTAGAGGACACAGGTGCGGGAAGCAGCCATCGGCAGGCAGGTCTATTTGGTCCTGGTTTCCGTGGCCCACGGCTGGATCCACTGGTACAACCAGGCCTTCTTTGTGGTCCTTCCCTTTCTAGCCATAGACTACGGTCTTAGCAACTCCCAGGCGGGGCTTCTGGTGTCCCTTCAGTCGCTGATGGTGGCCCTGGTGAATCTACCTGCGGCCATGCTTACGGACACCCTGGGCCTAAGGCGGGTAGTGTTGGCCACATCCCTGCTGTGGCCGGCGTTGGGATATCTGTTGCTGGGGCTGCCGGGCGGGCTCCTGATGCTGACGGTGGGCGCCCTGGCGGTGGGTGCAGGGAACGCCCAGTGGCATCCTCCGGCCATGTCATCGCTGGCCGACCACTTTCCCGCCAGGAAGGGCATGGCCCTTTCGGTCCATGAGCTGGGGGCCAACCTGGGTGACTTTCTAGCTCCCATAGGCGTTGGACTGGCGATAGATCTCTTGGGGGGCTGGCGGGCCTCCATCGGGTTGAACGTGGTGCCTGGTCTCCTGCTGGGCTTGGGGATGTGGATGTTGGTGAGGGAGCAGGTTAGGCGAGCTTCGGCTGTCGACTGGCCGGCCTACTGGAGGGGCATCCGTGAGCTGGTGGCCCATCCTACGGTCGTGGCCCTGGGGGCCATATCGGCTCTCCGGAGCATGGGGCAGATCGCCCTCCTGACGTTCCTGCCCCTATATCTGGTGCGCGGCCTGGGGATGTCTGGAAGCGCGGCAGGGGTCTATATCTCTGCCCTCACTGCGGCCAGCCTAGTCACGGGGCCCGTGATGGGCACTCTCTCAGACCGCCTGGGTCGCAAGCCGGTGATGGTGGCGGGCCTGCTGGCGGCCGGGGTCGTCATGGTGGCGCTGACGCCCCTCGGGGCCGGGGTGCTCTTCCTTGCGGCCCTGTTTGCCATCGGGCTCTTCCTGTTCTCCATGAGGCCGGTGATCTTCGCCTACCTGGCCGATATCGTGCCGCCTGGGTTGGGGGCGACCTCGGTGGGGATCCTTTTCACGGCTAATATGGCCTTCTCAGCCCTGGCCCCAATGGTGGCGGGCCTGCTGAGCGACAGGTTCGGCCTTGAGACAGCCTTCCTGGCGGCCGGAGCCATGCTCCTGCTGAGTGGGGCTATAGCCGGGGTGCTGCCCCGCAGGTAGGAGAGCCGTGTCTGCAGGGGCTTTCTGTCTGATAAGGGGCGGGGCCCTAGGAGACGGTCTGGTGGCCTTCCCTGCCCTGTGGCGCCTCAGGACCGCCCATCCCGGTGCCAGGCTGATATTTGTGGCTGCACCATGCCTGCACCCCCTGCTGGCGCCCTATACGGATCTCTATCTGAACTTGGACGATGTGGGCCTACAGCTGTTCCTGGAGGGTGCCGAGCCTCCTGAGGGCTGGCATGCTGGCTGTAGGGTGGCCCTGTGGATGGCGGATCCCTCCGGGACGGCCCGGCGGAACCTGGCCCGTTGGGGTGCCCAGGAGATCGTACATGTGGCGGACTTCCGGCCGGGCCGCCATGCCGCCCGGCAGTTGGAGGGTTCCATAGCCCACTGGGGCCTGGCGGATGGCGAGCCACCCTTGCTTATCCCCAGGGAAGGCAGAGGGGAAGCCCTCGGTGGGGCACGGGACGTGGTGATCCACCCGGGCAGTGGGAACCAGGCCAAGAACTGGCCGCTGGGCAACTTTTTGGAGCTGGCCACATCCCTGCAGGCGAGGGGCCTCAGGACGGCCTTTCTTCTGGGGCCGGCCGAGGAGGCCACCGGCCTGGCCCAGGAGCTGTCGCGCCGGAGATGGGAGTTCATCCGGGGGTTGTCGGTCGCCCAAGTGGCGCGGCTGCTTTCGGCGGCAAGGCTCTACGTCGGCAACGACAGCGGCATAAGCCATCTGGCGGGGCTGGTAGGCGCCCCCTCGTTGGTGATCTTCGGCCCCACGGACCCTGCGATGTGGGCGCCTCTGGGCCCCAGGGTGCGGGTAGCTGCAGGTCGGAAGGGCATGTGGCCCTCTGTGGGGCAGGTTCTCGAGGCCGCTCGCGAGATGTTGTGGGGTTGGGGACCCTAGGGTCCCCAAGCTGTCCCTCTCGCTAAACTTCCAGGGAGCGTTCCCAGGCGCCGAAGGCGAGCCAGCCGCCGTCTATTATCACGGCACTGCCCGTTATATAGGCGGCGTCGTCGGAAGCCAGGAAGAGGGCCACCTTGGCCACCTCTTCGGCCGTGCCGTAGCGGGCCATGGGCGTGCGCCGGAGGACGTCCTCGGAGGTGTAGTCTCCGGTGCCAGTGTCGGTGACCTCCATGGGGGTGTAGATGTAGCCTGGGTTCAGGGCCACCACCCGGATGTTCTTGCGGGCCCACTCCGAGGCCAGCACCTTGGTGAGGCCGTTCAGCCCGTGCTTGGAGGAGCAGTAGGCTGCCCGCCTGGGCACCCCCACATGCCCGTATATGGACGATATGTTGATGATAACGCCCCCTCCCTGGGGGATCATCACCCTGGCTGCCGCCTGGGAGCAGAAGAATGGCCCGCCCAGATTTACCCGAAGCACCTCCATAAAGCGCTCAGGCGACAGGTCGGTGGACGGGGCTATGGCACTCACCCCAGCGTTGTTGACGAGGATGTCCAGCCTACCCCACTCCTTCACAGCGGCATCTACCAGTTTCTGGGCACCCTCGGGATACGACACGTCGGCCTCCACGGGGATGGCCAAGAGGCCCTGGGCCGCTATGTCGTTGGCGACTCTCGCCGCCCGCTCCAGCGACCGGCTGTTGATGACCACTTTGGCTCCCTCCTGGGCGTAGAGGCGCGCTATAGCCTCCCCTATGCCCATGCTGGATCCGGTGACTATGGCGACCTTGCCTTCGAGCTTGCCCATTCCTGTACCTCCTGAGAACTGTGAGAGTATAGGGGGGCAGGTTGTGGAATAGATTCTAACGCATGGCGGGGCGCTGCAGAAGGCGCAGGCTTTCGGGGTCTTCCTCACTCGGCCGGGGGAAGCACCCCCAGGCTGCGCAGCTGCTCCTCGATGCGGGCGTTGTTGGCCTGCAGGAGCCTCACGCAGGTGAGGAGCACCCACAGGGAGGTGCGGTTCTCCTCGCTGATGTCCGGGTTCGATGCCACCTCGGTGACGGTGTTGGTCACAATTGCCTGCATCTCCTCAGTGGTCAGTCCCAGAGCCATGGCTCGACCTCCTTGTCTTCCGGGCTTACGTCCATCGGTTGCCCTATTCAGCTAAGTATGCCCCAACTGGTCCCCTGGGCCAAGTGTTCGGCCGGCTCAGGGGCCGTGGAGCCCGAGGGCGGCCCGTGGCCCTTCCGCCGGAGCCCACAGACCCACGTATCCCTGCGTCATGCGGCGGTCGGCTAGGAATAAGGCCTTCATGCGGGTTAAGGTCACCCCGGAAGTTGGGGGTGGGCCTGGGATAGGATCTGTGTCATTATGTACCTGTAGGCCTTCTGGGCCTTGTCGGCCCCTCGGAACACGAAGGTGTAGTTGCCGGCGGCGGTAACCAGCGTGAGGGTACTGGTCCGAAAGACGATCCCCTCGTCCCAGGCGCCCACGGCTACGACCTGGTGATAGGGCACCGACACCATGGCCTTTCGGTTGGTAAGGAAGGCCTGATCGTAGAAGATGATCCGGCGGTCCGTTATCCCCACGAAGCCGGTTCCGCCCCCTTTGCAGTCGTAGACGGCGAACAGCTCCTCGCCCTCCAGCAGGTACGGCAGGATGCGATTCAGTTGGTCGGCCCTATCGCAGTAGGGTTCGCCCATCTCTGGGTGACCTTTTCCCGGAGGTGTAGAGGGCGGTGTCAGTCCTGGCCGGCTGGCTCCTCCGGGGGTTCCACCTCCTCCTTCTTGAGGATAGCGCCAACGCCCAACAGTTCGAGAAGCTGTTGCTCCAGCTCCTCCGTGTAGTCAACCTGCTGGCCGTATGGCTGCATGGTTACGACGTGGCCCTCTCTCGGAAGGTGCAGGGTTATCATGTCCCTGCCCGGGTGTTCCCTGAGGAGGCGGCTAAGCTGCTTCAGGAGTTCTAGGTCCCTCTCCAGGTCGCCCGAAACGGGGAGCTTCAGGTGCACGTTTAGTACGGTGGAGCTGCGCTCGCCCTCGGCGGGGGGCTGCCCGACCTCTTCCTGGGGAAGGCCGAGGAACTGCTGTAGGCTCTCACCGTAGGGCTGTACCGATTCGCAGATCAACTGTAGGTCCTCGCCCCTCTGGTCGACCTTGGCCTTCACCCTCAGCACGGCGTCCTCCACCCACATCTCTCGGAAGCGTTCGTAGGCCTCGGGGAAGGCCACCAGGTCCCGCGAGGCCTCCAGGTCCTCCAGTTGGGCCACCAGCATGGTCTGTTTCTTCCTGGTGATCAGGCGTCTGAGGTTGGTGAGCATTCCAACCGTCTCGACTGTCCTGCCGGCCAAATCTGAGGTGATGTCGCGTAGCAAAGTGATGGTGGGGTCCGAGGGCAGTGCCTCCCAGACGCGGCTCATGGGATGCTCCGACAGGTACAGGCCCACGAGCTCCTTTTCCCAGCGCAGCTGCTCCTTCAGGTCAACTGGCTCCGTGGGCGGCAGAACGATGTCGTCCAGGTTCTCGGAAGGGGAGTAGGTGAAGAGGCTGACCTGGCCCGCCTGGCGGTCCTTGCGGAGGCGTTGTGCGGTGCCTATGACGTTGTCCATGGCTGCCAGGAGCTGTTGGCGGTCGCCGAACTCGTCGAGGGCGCCAGCCTTGATAAGGCTCTCAAGGGCCCTGCGGTTGAAGTCGCGCCAGTCTATCTCGTAACAGAACTGGGTGAAGGATCTGAAGCGGCGGCCTGGCAGGTTCTCCCTGGCCCGGACTATCGCATCTATGGGCCCGTCGCCCACGTTCTTGATGGCGGCGAGGCCGAAGCGAATGCCGTAGCGGTACTTGCCCTTGGGCTGTTGCAGCTTCTCGACGCTGAAGTCCCTGAAGCTGTGGTTGACGCTGGGGGGCAGTATCTCTATGCCCAGCCTTCGGCATTCGGCGATGCCCACGGCCACCTTATCGGTGTTGCCCATCTCGGTCGTGAGTAGGGCGGCCATGTACTCCACGGGGTAGTGGGCCTTGAGGTAGGCGGTCTGGCAGGCTATGACGGCATAGGCCACGCTGTGGGCCTTGTTGAAGCCGTAGCCCGCGAAGCGCTCCACCATTTCGAAGATCTGCGCAGCCAGGTCCCGATCGACGCCCCTGGCGATGCAGCCCTGGATGAAGCGGTCGCGGTGCTTGGCCATCTCCTCAGGGAGCTTCTTGCCAATGGCCTTGCGGAGGCTGTCGGCCTCGCTCATGGAGTAGCCTGCCAGAACGTGGGCTATCTGCATGATCTGTTCCTGGTAGAGGGCCACGCCGTAGGTTTCCCGGAGGATGGGCTCGAGGGAGGGATGCATGTACTCTATGGGGACCTTGCCCTCCTTGCGCTCTATGTACAGGTTGGCCATGGCCATGGGGCCGGGCCTGATGAGGGCCATGAGGGCCGCCACGTCGTCGAAGCAGGTCGGGCGCACCTCCGTGGTCATGCGCGTGGTGGCCGGACCTTCCAGCTGGAATATGCCCACCGTCTCGCCCCTGCTGAGGAGGGCATAGATCTCTGGGTTGTCCAGGGGTAGGCGGTCCAGGTCGATGCGGTGGCCGTGGGTGGAGTAGATAAGCTCGGCGGCCCGGCGCAGGATGGAGAGGGTGGACAGCCCCAGAAAGTCCATCTTCAGCAGGCCGATCTTTTCCAGGTTCTTCATGTGGTACTGGGTTACAACCTCTCCGCCGGTGGCCCGCTGGAGGGGCACGTGGTGGGTGAGAGGATCTCGGCTGATGACCACTCCGGCGGCGTGGGTAGAGGCATGGCGAGAGACGCCTTCCAGGCGCATGGAGGTGTCCAGAAGCCTGCGGATATCCTCATTCTCCCTGTAGAGCTGCGACAGCTCCGGCACGGCCTCGATGGCCTCGGCTATGGAGCTGTTGTGGGGTATCAGCTTGGCTACCTTGTCCACCTCCCCGTAGGGCAGGTCCATGGCTCTGCCTACGTCCCTCACGGCCGCCCTGGCGGCCATGGTGCCGAAGGTGATTATCTGGGCCACGTGGTCGTGGCCGTATTTCTCGGACACGTACCGGATCACCTCGTCGCGCCTGGCGTCCTCGAAGTCGATGTCTACGTCCGGCATGGATATCCGGTCCGGGTTCAGGAACCGCTCGAAGATCAGGTTGTGGGAGATGGGATCCACGTTGGTTATGCCCAGGGTGTAGGCCACGAGCGATCCTGCCGCCGAGCCGCGGCCAGGCCCAACCATGATGCCGTTGGACCTGGCATAGTTCACGAAGTCGGCCACCACCAGGAAGTAGGCCTCGAAGCGCATACGCTTGATTACGTCCAGCTCGTACCTTAGCCGTGCCTCCAGCTCCTGGGTTACCTCGGGGTACCTTCTCCGCAGGCCATCCCAGCAGAGTCTCTCCAGGTATTCGGCCTGGCTGGAGAACCCCTCGGGCACCGGAAAGTGGGGTAGGAAGTAGTCGTCGAACTTCAGGTCAAGGTTGCACCGCTCGGCTATCTTTACCGTGTTCTCGACAGCCTCCGGAAGGTCGCGGAACAGCTCGGCCATCTCCTGGGGGCTGCGCATGTAAAACTGATCGGAGCCCATGCGCATCCTGCGGGGCTCGTTGAGGGTGGTTCCGGTCTGGATGCAGATCAGCACGTCGTGGGCGTAGTGATCCTCCGGGTTGACGTAGTGGACGTCGTTGGTGGCCACTACCCCGAGGCCGAGCCTGCGGGCCAGGTCCACGATCTTCGGCATCAGCTCCCTCTGGGCGGGAATGCCGTGGTCCTGCACCTCCAGGTAGAAGCGATCCGGGCCGAAGATCTCCCTCAGCCGCGAGGCCAGGGAGAGGGCCAGCTCCTCTCTGCCGGTCCCCAGAGGGCCTGCCACCACGCCGGACAGACAGGCCGACAGGGCTATTAGGCCGTCGCTATGCTCGGCAAGGAGATCCAGGTCGATACGGGGTTTGTAGTAGAACCCCTCGAGGTTGGCCTTGCTGGCAAGGGCTATAAGGTTCTTGTAGCCCCTCTCGTTCTCTGCCAGAAGGATCAGGTGGAAGTTCTCTCGGTCCCTCTCGCGGTAGTTGGTGGTGGCCAAGTAGGCCTCCATGCCGATGATGGGCTTCAAGTCGTTCTGCTTAGCAGCCTCGTAGAAGTCCAGGGCGCCGTACATGACGCCGTGGTCGGTGAGGGCCAGGGCTTTCATGCCCAGCTCCCTGGCCTTGGCGGTCAGCTGATCCACCTTGCCGAGGCCGTCCAGGAGCGAGTAGTCAGAATGGAGGTGAAGATGAACGAAATCGGCCATATACCTCCCTCGGACGTGAGCGAAAGTCCAGGTTGAAGAAGCTCTGCAGGAGAGGTCAGGGCGCTCCGGGTCCCATCAGCTAGCCATTATACCCCGGGCCATCCTTCTGGGTGCCGCGGGTGGGGGATTGCCTCAACTGTTATAATTCCAGTTGTAGCGGTTTCGGATGGAGCTTGACGAGATGGACGCCAGGTCGTCCGTGCCCGTCTTCAACGGCATCCAGATGCCCAACAGGCTGATGTTAGCATCGGGCTCCATAGGTGTTAGGGCCTCGGTTTTAATCGGCCATGCCAGGTTTGCGGGCGCGGTGGTGACGAAATCTATCAGCCTCTTCCCGAAGGAAGGCAACCCCAGGCCCAGGATCGTGAAGATCTCGGAAGATGCCATGATCAATTCCGAGGGTCTGCCCAATCCGGGCATGCATGCCTTCGTGAGCCAGATAAGGGAGTTCAAGGCTGCCGTACAGGACAGGCCGTTGATCGTGTCGGTGTTCGGCTACACGGTGGAGGACATTGTGGAGGCGGCCCAGATGGCTGAGGAGGCCGGAGCCGACGCCATAGAGCTCAACAGCTCGTGCCCCAACGTGGCTAGCATCCGTGACCTCGAGACCGACAGGGGCGCCCTCTGTGGCATCATAACCAGCCTCAGGAGGGCGGTGAAAGTGCCTCTGCTGATCAAGATCTCCACCAATGGAGGCGACGCGGTTGACCGGGCCGTGGCCGCAGAGGCTAGCGGGGCCGACTACGTGGTGGCCATAAACTCCGTCTACCCTACCATGGAAGTATCCCTGCAGAGGCACGCTCCCAAGCTGGGGATGGTGCTCGGGGGCCTGACCGGTCGGCCCATCAAGCCCATAGCCCTTGCCGCCGTCTACAGGATCTATAAGGCCGTGAAGATACCCATTGTGGGCACTGGCGGCGTCTTTTCCGGCCGGGACGCCCTGGAGATGATCATGGCGGGGGCCTCGGCCGTGGGCGTCTATACGGCCGCCTCCCTGCACGGGCCCGAGATCTTCGCCAGGATACTGCAGGAGATGGAACAGCTTCGGGAGGAGCTGGCCCTTCCGCCTTTGGAGGAATGCGTGGGCATGGCCCACCGTCTGGACTGAACCCCCTTGGTATCGGCATGACTCCACAACCATTCTGGGGGAGGTGCACTTTTGCGCGAGACGGCCCTTTTAGCCGGCATTGTGGCCCTGGCCGTTGGGGTGATAATCACCCTTCAGAGCGTCCTTGCTAGCCTAGTGTCCAGGGGAATTGGGCGCTGGGAGACGGCCGGGCTCTTTCAGTTCGGTGCCGTGGTCACTGCCTGCTTGTTCATAGCGTTGGGCATGGGTTCCTTCGCCAATCTGGCGAAGTTGGGCCAGGTGCCCCTCTACGCCCTGCTGGTAGGCCCTCCCTTGGGCGCCCTCATCATCGGAGGGGTGGCGTTGGTGGTGGGCAGGCTGGGTGCGGCCTTCGGGCTCACGGTAATAGTGGCAGGCCAGCTCCTGTCGGCTCTGGTCATCGATACTTTCGGGTGGTTCGGCGTGGAGAGTGTGCCCATAACCCCCATGCGGGTTCTGGCGGTGGGGCTGGCCATAGCGGCTGCTGCCCTTTTCTACCTTTAGGCGGTTACCTACCTATGGCCGAGAGGACCTCGGCGGCCACCTCGTATCGTCCGAAGGAAGGCATTATGTAGGCGCCCTGCACCAGCTCCTTGGCCTGGGCCAGTATCTCCTGGGCCATCTTTATCCCCTCCTCGATGCCGTGGCTGCCGGCCCTGCGCATGCGCTCCCTGGCCCAGTCCGGTATGGTTATGCCGGGCACCTCGTTGTGGAGGAACTCTGCGTGCCGGTGGCTCTGCAGGGGCAGTATCCCCACCAGTATGGGCACTGGGGCCTCCTCGAGCCTATCCAGCACCCGCTTGAGGGTCTCGATCTCGTAGATAGGCTGGGTCATGATGAAGTCGGCTCCGGCCTCGAGCTTCTTCCGCAGGGCTCGGAGCTCGGCGTCGAGGTCGGGACGGGTGGGGTCCAGGGCGCAGCCCACTGTGAAGCAGGCCCTGTCGCCCAGGGGCTTGCCGGCCAGATCGAAGCCCTCGTTGAACCGCTTTATAATGCGGATGAGGCCTATGGAGTTCACGTCGTAGACGGCAGTGGCGTTGGGATAGTCTCCGAGGCTGGGGGGATCGCCCGTGAGGGCCAGGATGTTGCGCAGGCCCAGGGCGTGGGCGCCCAGCAGGTCCGACTGCAGGGCCATGAGGTTGCGGTCCCGGGTAGTGTAGTGGAGGATTACATCGATGCCGACCCGCTCGTGGATGAGGACGGCCGCCGCCATGGCAGACATGCGCACCCTGGCCATGGGGCTGTCGGCCACGTTGATGGCGTCTACCCCCCTCTCCTTGAGGATGCGCGCCCCCTCGAGGATCTTAGTGGGGTTCAGCCCCTTGGGCGGGTCCACCTCCACGCTGACCACGAACTGCCTTCCCAGCTTATAGTGCAGGGGCGAGTATCCGGGCGAGGTCACCTGGACCTGCTGGCCCGTCTCCTGCGGGGGTGCCTTCACTTCCACGTGGGGGGCTTGCAGGTTCTGGGGCCTCACCCGGCGCAGTTCCCTGGCCATAGCCGCTATGTGGTCCGGCGTGGTACCACAACAGCCCCCTACGATGGTGACCCCTTTCTCCACCATGAGCCTGGCATACTCGGCCATGTATTCCGGACCCGAGTGGTAGAAGACCCTGCCGCCCACGATGGTCGGGAAGCCGGCGTTGGGCATGGCCGACAGGAAGACGCCGTCGGTGTTGTGGGCCAGCATCTCCTCCATGACCTGCAGTACCTTCTGGGAGCCGACGCTGCAGTTGGCGCCCACCACGTCGGCTCCCAACTCCATTAGGGCCTGGAGCACCTCCTTGGGAGCATCGCCGTAGGGGGTCCGCAGGTCCTGGGCGAAGGTCATCTGGGCTATCACGGGCAGGTCGCAGACCTCCTTGGCCGCCAGGAGTGCCTCCCGTATCTCGTTGAGGTCCGAGAAGGTCTCCAGGATGATGAGGTCGACGCCGCCCTCCAGGAGGCCCTCGATCTGCTCCCTGAAAGCGGATCTGGCCTCCTTGGCTGTGATGAGGCCGTAGGGTTCCAGGGGTTTGCCCACGGGCCCCACAGCCCCTGCCACGAAGATGGGCAGGCCCATGATCTCCCGAGCCTCTCTGGCGATCCTGACGCCCTGCCGGTTGATGAGCCGCACCTTGTCCTCGAGGCCGTGGGCTGCCAGCCGAAAGGCGTTGCCGCCGAAGGTGTTGGTCTCTATGAGCTCGGCCCCGGCCCGTATGTAGTCCAGATGGATGGCCTGCACCAGCTCTGGCCTGGTGAGGTTCAGCTCCTCGAAACACCTGTCGTAGGGCACGCCCCGTCGGTACAGTTCGGTGCCCATGGCGCCATCGGCCAGCAGATAGCCCTGCCTCAGACGCCTGATAAAGGGGTTTGCGTCCCTCTGTGTCAAGGGATAGGGCTCCTCGGTCCTGTAGCTTATCGGCTCTAATTTACCACAGGAACCCGAGCGGGCTGGGGCGGTCCTCCAGGACCGCCCCAGCTGATGCCTTTTACTTGAGGCTTTCTACCGTGATCAGCTTGCCGGGCAGGGTGTAGAGGTTCTTATCCGGCTTCTGCCCCTTGAAATAGTTCTCCATGAGCTCCACGGTCTTCCTGGCTATGCCGTCCCAATCCTGCGCCACGGTGGACTTGAAGGGGCCGCCCTTCTTGATCTCGGCGACGGCGAAGTCGGTGCCGTCGATGCCCACCACCGCTATTTCGGTGCGGCCTGCGGCCACCAGGGCCTGGGTGGCGCCGAGGGCCGGCTCGTCCCAGCCACCCCAAACCCCTGCTATGGAGCCCTTATCGGGGTAGGCAGTGAGGAGGTCCTGCATGATCTTGCGGGCATTGTCCACGGGGCCCGGCACGTTAATGTGCTTCTTCTCGACGACCTTGATGTCCGGGTACTTGGCAAAGACGGCCGCGGCGGCCTTGGCCCTGGCGTTAACGCCGGGGTGGGGGTCATGGGTAAACATCACCACGTTGCCCTTCTTGGCGATGCGCTGTACCAGGTCTTCTGCGCTCATGGTGCCCAGGGCCTCGTTGTCGGAGGTCACGTTGGCCACCACCTCAGGGGCCACGCCGGCGTCGATGCCGAAGACAGGTATGTTGGCCTCCTGGGCGGCCTTGAGCCCTTTGGTCATCTGGGCTGGGTCGCCCATGCCCAGTACAATGGCGTCCACCTTCTGGGTTACGGCGTTCTGTATGGCGCTGACCAGCTTGTCGAAGTCGCCTGCCGTGTCGGTGACGGCCACGTCCCAGCCCTTCTCCTTGGCATATTTCACATACAGGTCTATGACCTGCTTGGTGGTGGCGTTGGCCATGTAGGGGGTTACCAGGGCTATCCTCTGGGCGGATGGGGCCTGGGGGCCTGGGGTGGAGGGAGCTGGGGCGGCCGCAGGGGCGCATGCGGCCGCCAGCGCGAGCGCGAGCCCGACGAGCCCCACCAGCAAAGAAGGACCTCTCAGAGCTCTGTACATGGTTCACCTCCTTTAAAAGTTTTTGCCCGTCCAACGGTACCGTCCATCGAGTCACCTCCTACTGCCTTTGTGATCTGCCGAAGGCGGCAAGCTCTGCAAAGACATCCCTGAGGCGTGGGTACAGTTCACAGAAGAGCGGATAGAGACGTGAATAGGCGGCCGCGGCCTCAGGATCGGGGTTGAAGCTTCGACTCGTGCGGTCCTGCGGAGGTCTGTAGCCCTGGTACCAGCCCAACCCCCTTCCTGCCAGGAGGGCGGCCCCTCGTATGGCCACGTCCTCAGCCTCTTCGGTGCAAACCACTTCCCTCCCGAGGACGTCGGCGAAGATCTGGCACCATAGGGGCGATCTGCTGCCTCCTCCTGTCAGCATCACGGGGCCGTCCTTGACCTCCAGGGAGGCGGCTTCCTGTATGGTCCTGAAGGCCATGGCCACGCCCTCCATGATGGAGCGGACCACGTGGCCTGGGCCGCTGAAGCGGCCCAGGCCGATGAAGGCCCCTCGGACGTGGGGGTCGCGGAACGGGGCCCTCTCTCCCCCGAGGTATGGAAGGTACAGCAACCCCTCGGCACCTGGAGGCACCGAAGCGGCAGCCTCCTCCATCTGGGCGTAGGTGAGGGACCGGAGGAGCTGGGTGCGGGCCCAGTCCAGGTTGCCGGCGGCTGTGAGCATGGGGGCCGCTAAAATGGTCCATTCCGGATTGGGGTGCCTTAGGGTGTAGATGCCTCTAGTGGGGTCCGCCCAGGCACCCGCGGCCGTGAGGGCCAACCAGCCACTGGTGCCCAGGTATATGTAGCCGGCCCCGGGCTCTCCGGCTCCGACCCCGAGGGTGGTGGTGGCAGCATCGCCGGCTCCCAGGAAAACCGGAATGCCCTGGGGAAGACCCATCAGGTTGGCTGCCAGCCCTTCGAGGAGGCCCACCGCCTGGTCCGAGGGATGGTGCGTTGGGAGCCAGTCGGTCCGCAGGCCCAGCCTTTCCAGTAGCGGGTAGGCCCAGGTGTTGGACCTAAGGTCCAGCAGGCCGGTTGTGGAGGCCGTGGTCATGTCTGTTAAGGTCTTGCCGGTGGCCCTCCAGACGACGTAGTGATGGGCTCCTAGCAGCAGGCTCCGCGCCTGTCTGTAGACCTCTGGTTCGTTCTCCTTCAGCCACAGCAGTTTGGCAGGCAGGCTGGAAGCGTCCTGCAGGTTGCCTGTGACGGCTACCCACTCCTCCCTGGGCACTTTGGCCAGCATGGCCTCGGCTTGAGGGAGAGACCGTTGGTCGGAGTAGAGGATGGCTGGCCTGAGGGGTCCCTCCCCGCCCAGCAGGACGGCATCCTGCATCTGGCCGCTGAGTCCCAGGGCAACTATGCGGGTTTCAGGCGTCCGGCAGCTCCAGAGGGCCCTGCAAGCGGCCTGCCACCAGTCCTCCGGGTTCTGTTCCACGACGCCGCCTGCTGTAGAGAGGGTCTCATAGCGCGAGGACGCCCTGGAGAGGATCCTGCCCTCCCTGTCGATCAGGGCGGCCTTTACGGCCGATGTGCCAACGTCCACAGCGGCAATTACTTCCACGGTGTCCACCGCTTCACCTCCCCCTATGGGTGGCCCTGGCCAGGGTCTTCACCGTACGGCGGAAGGCCGCGGCCCCCCGCCATGCGGCCCTTACCAGCACCGTGCCCACCACCACGGCGTCGGCTCCCAGGGCCGAGAGGGCCGCCACGTCCTCGGGCGTCTGCACCCCGAAACCCACGGCCACGGGCGTGGCAACGCCGTCCAGCAGGCCTCTGAGTTCGGTCAGGCCGGCAGCGGCCCTCTCGATGTCCACGGCTTCGCCGGTCATGCCGGCGGATCTCAGGTATAAGAAGGCCGGCCTGCATTCAGGCAGGCCCGTGAAGACTGCCGCGTCCGACGGTTCGTCAAGAAACCCCACCAGCTCCAGGCCGTGGGCCCGCACCTCACGGCAGATATCGAGCAGCCTGTCCCTCGGCAGGTCCGGCACCAGGACGCCTGAGAGGCGCAGGTCTCCGCAGGCCTTCAGGAACCTCTGGACCCCGTAATGGTCCACTGCCTGCCAGTAGGCCATGGCTACCGTGGGGATGCGGATCTCTGGGCGCAGTTCGGCCACCAGACGGAAGGCAGCCTCTAGGTCGATGCCGGCCCGGAGCACGGCCTCCATGGCGTTTCGGATCACCGGACCGTCCATGGAGGGGTGAGCGCAGGGGAAGCCGAGCTCCAGCACATCCAGCTCAGAGGCCGCCCTTACCAGGGCCGCGAAGGCCCTGGGGCTGGGGAAACCCACCGGCAGGTAGCCCACGAGCACGGCGCGGTTTTGGGACTGGGCCACGGCGAAGGCTCTGGCAAGTTCCGTCATCGTCCGTGCCTCCTGGCCACTCCCGACAGAAGGACGGCCAGCACTATGATGGCACCTGCTATCACGTCCTGCAGGTAGGTGTTCACCTGCAGGATGTTGAGTCCGTTGTTGAGGACACCCAGGATGAGCACTCTAACAAAGGTTCCTGGGATATTGGGTTGGCCTTCCTTGAACATGGTCATGCCCAGAAATACGGCGGCTATGGAGTTGAGCATCAGGGGCTCGCCGGCCAGGGGATGGGCCGATGCCAGCCTGCTGGTGAGGATCGTTCCGGCCAGGGCTGCCCCCAGCCCTGAGGCCGCGAAGGCATACAGCCTCATGCGCCGAACGTTGACGCCCGAGAGGAAGGCGGCCTCCGGGTTGCCGCCCACCGCGTGCCAGCGTCGGCCCAGGGTGGTCTGGGTGAGCAGTAGCCAGCAGAGGGCCATTACCGCGAAGACCACCAACACCGGCACAGGGACCGGGCCCAGACTCCCCTGGCCCAGGAAGACGAAGTCGGCAGGCAGGTTGAAGAGGGTGGTGCCGTCGGTATACCACAGGGAGAGGCCGTGGAAGGCGGTCATGGTGGCCAGGGTTGCCACGAAGGCCGACAGGCCGAGGTAGGCCACGAGCAGGCCGTTGAGGGCCCCTGCGAGCACTCCCAGCCCCAGGCCTGCCAATACGGCCGGCACCAAGCCCACCCCTTTCAGCAGCAGCGAGGCCACCAGCACCCCGCAAAGGCTCGCCAACGAGCCTACCGAGAGGTCGAAGTCGCCCACCACCATCACTAGGGTCATGGTGGAGGAGACTATGGCCAGTATGGCTACCTGCTCCAGGATGTTGCGCAGGTTGGACGGGCTGAGGAAGATGCCCGGCCTCAGGGCCGAGAAGAAGGCCAGCACCAGCAGGAAGCCGAGGAGGGTCCCGTAATTGTTCAGTATCGACTGCCAACGAAGGGGCGATGCTCCCCGCAGGGGTTTTGCCTCTTGAGAGCTCACGCCGCTACCCTCCCGTAGAAGTGGGCCAAAAGCTCCTCCTGGCTCAGGCCTGCAGGGAAGATGCCCACTTGGTGCCCCTCTCGGAGCACTAGGATCCGGCGGGACAGCTGCATCAGTTCGGGGAGCTCCGATGTCACGAGCAGGATCCCGCTTCCCCGAGCTGCCAGATCGCGGACGATCTGATGGATCTCGAACTTGGAGGCCACGTCCACTCCTCGCGTAGGCTCGTCGAGGAGGAACACCTTCACCGGGCCTGCCAGGTACCTAGCGAACACCACCTTCTGCTGGTTTCCGCCCGACAGCTGGGAAACCATCTGGGCGAGGCTGCGGGCCTTGACGGCCAGGCGGCGCACCAGGGCCTCGGCGGCCGCCAGCTCGCGGCCCCTTTGGAGGAGGGCGCCGTACAAGGAGTACGCCTTTAGGTGGGCCAGGGTGACGTTCTGGAAAAGGGCCAGGTTGGGCACCAACGCCTGGGACCTCCGTTCCTCGGGCACCATGGCCAAGCCGAGGCGCAGCGCCTCGGCTGGCGATCGGACCGCGATGGGCCTTCCCTCGAGCCACACCCGACCCCCTAGCATCGGCTCGGCGCCGTAGAGACAGCGGAGGAGCTGGCTCCGGCCGGAGCCCGCGAGTCCGCCCACGCCCAGAATCTCCCCGCGGTGGAGCACGAAGGACACCCCTTTGAGGCCGGAGCTCCGGAGCCCCTCCACCTGCAACAGCGGCTCGCCGGGGGCGTGCGATGTCCGGTTCTCTTGCCCCATGCTGCGGCCCGTCATCAGGCGGATGACGGTGTCGACGTCTGCCTCCCTGGCTTCCAGTGTAGCCACGGTGCGGCCGTCCCTCATCACGGTGATGCGGTCCGCTATGCGGAAGATCTCTTCCAGGCGGTGGGATACGTAGATCACGGAGGTGCCCCGGGCCTTCAGGCTCTGCAGGACATCGAAGAGGCGGGCCACCTCTTCGTCGGTGAGGGAGGCTGTGGGCTCGTCCAGGATGAGGAGGGAGGCCTGGCGAGAGAGGGCCCCGGCGATGGCCACCATGGTCTGCAGTGCCGGGGAGAAGCTGTTCACGGGCAGGTCCAGGGGCAGTTGCAACCCCAGCAGGTCAAGTGCCTCTCTGGCGGCCCTTCGAAGGGCTGGCCAGTCCACCAGGACCAAAGCCCGCCTGGGGTAGGGCTGGCCGAGAAAGATGTTCTCCGCGGCCCCCAACGTGGGCACCAACGTGAGCTCCTGCTGAAGGGTGGAAATGCCTGACCTCCTGGCCTCCTGCACCGATCTGAAGGAAACCGGCCTTCCTCGGAGCAGAATGCGGCCGCTATCCGGCTGGACCACGCCGCTGATCACCTTTATGAGGGTTGACTTCCCGGCGCCGTTCTCGCCCACCAGGGCATGGATCTCCCCGTGCCTCACCTCCAAGGCTGCACCGTCCACGGCCCTTATCCCCGGGTACTCCTTGACGATCCCCTCGACCCTGAGGAGGGCGTCATCGACCATGGTCAGCCTCCGACAGAGAGGTGCCGGTCGCCCGTCTGGGCCGGTTCGGGAGGGCATCGAGCCGGGGCAGGTACTCCACCGTGAAATGACTGCCCGTCCGGCGCACGGTGATGCTTATACGGTCCGGCGGCATGTAGGCCTCGTCGTACAGGAAGGGCCTGCCGTCGGCCCCGTAACTGGTGCGACGGGAGAGGATGGCCCAGGTCTGCTCCGGAAGGTCCAGCCGACGGGCCACTTCGGGCGGGAGCGCGGCAGGCACCAGCTGTTCTTGGTAGGAGGTGGCCACAAGGCCGCAGCTGTCCCTCAGGTGCGCGTAAAGGGGCACCGAGGTATGGTATGAGGCCGCAGCCATTCGGTAGCGGGCAGGCAGGTATGAGACCTGGTAGAGGATCGGAAGGTCGCCCAACAGGCGAAGGCGGGCCAGGGAGACCAGCCTGGCCCTGGGGCTCAGGCGCAGGGCATGGGCGGCCGTGGGATGGCGGGCCTGAAGGTCCAGGGCTAGAAGCTGAGTGCGCAGGCGCAGGTTCCGCGCCGCCAGCTCGTCGGCGAAACTGCTGAGCTGTAGGAGCTCGTGCTGGCTCCCTAGATCCGCCACGAAGGTGCCCACCCCGTGCTTGACGCTGATAAGCCCTGCCCGGCTTAACAGTTCAAGAGCCTGGCGCACGGTCACCACGGTGGTGTTCCACTGGCGGGCCAGCTCCCTCTGGGAGGGCAACTGCTGGCGAGGGGCATAGGCCCCCTCCAGAATGCTCCGCTTAATGCCCTCAGCTATGGCCTCGTAGCGCGACATACCCTTCCACAGGGCTATGTTATAGAATTCTATAACATAGCTGCCGAACCTTGTCAATAGGGGGTTCGACCCTTGGGCACGGCCCCCGCTCGCCGGAAATCTGCTGAAAGGAAAGGGGCCCGCGCCATCCGGGCATGGCCACGGGCCCTGTGGAAGGTGTGGAGGCTTGCCTCCACCATCTATAACGTTGGCCCTACGCCTGTCCCAGCGGCGTCCGGCCCTCTTCGCCTTGGGTCCAGATCGCCAGGCAGGTACGTGTCGCGCCGGGTGGAGGGCCAGCCGCCGGTCCACGTTCCCTGGCTACGCTCAAGTTTTCGATGCGGGATGTAATATGTAATTGTTCCTACCTGGAAGGGGTCGGGGCTCGTTACCCTTGGCCTCCTACTGCGGTTGGCTGCGCACTATCTGCGGAGCGCCGGAGGCGGTGCTCCCCAAGGGGGTGCTCGCGTGTACGTCCTTATAACCCAGTTCGACCTCAGGCCGGGCGCTTTGGCCGAGTTCGTGGCTGCCCTGGAGGAGATGGACAGGTCCTCCAGGGCAGCTGGCAGAGGCCTGAAGGCCCTGGAGGTGGTCCGGGACGGACTAATTGCGGACAGGCTGGTGGTGTACGAGGTCCATGCCACTCATGAGGACTTGCACCAACACCGCCTCGCCGCACCTTACCTGGCCTTCGACGCACGGACGGCCGACCTGCTCAAACAGCTGCCGTTGGTGATCTGCGAGGGGCTTAGGCTCTACCCTGAGGATGCCGCCTAAGGCTCCTTCATCTGGCGGTAGAGCCTGTCGATCTTGGCCGCCATTATGAAGTCGCTCTCGCTCAGGCCATCGATCTTGTGGGTCCAGAGGTATACGGTCACCTTGCCCCAGGCGACGTACAGGTCGGGGTGATGGCCCTCTTCCTCGGCCACCTGGGTGATGCGGTTTACGAAGTCCACCGCCTCGACAAAGTTCTTGAACCGGAAGGTCTTCACTAGCTTCTTATCTTCGGGCACTTCCCAGCCCTCGAGCTGGGTCAGAAGGGGTTCGAACTCGCGGCGGGTCATGGGTGGGGTTCCGCCCTGGCAGGGCACGCACTTCCGGTCTGCAAGCTCCATAGGCACACCTCCTTCCTGAGAGGTTATAACATGGAAACTGCTCCCCGGGGGCACACCCGAGGTCCAGAACCAGCTTCCCCCGCAGCTGAGAGGTTATAATCCAGCAGTCTATCTTGGTGAGAAGAGCCTCACAGGCCCGAGCCCTGAGCGGGGGGCACCCCGTACTGCCGGATGAAATCCTCCACCATCTGCCGGGCCTCCTCGTCGGTGTACTGCATGGGAGGCGACTTCATGAAGTAGGCCGAGGGGCCTTCCAGGGCGCCGCTGAGGCCGTGGTCCATGGCCAACTTGCAGCAGCGTATGGCGTCGATGACCACGCCGGCCGAATTGGGGGAGTCCCACACCTCGAGCTTCAACTCCAGGTTGATGGGCACGTTGCCGAAGGTGGTGCCCTCCATCCGTATGTAGCACCACTTGCGGTCCCCCAGCCATGGCACGTAGTCGCTGGGGCCCACGTGGACGTTCTCCTCGGGCAGCTGGTAGTCCAGCTGGGAGGTGACGGCGTTGGTCTTGGATATCTTCTTGGATTCGAGCCGTTCGCGCTCCAGCATGTTGTAGAAATCGGTGTTGCCGCCGAAGTTGAGCTGGTAGGTGCGTTCCAGGCGCACCCCCCTCTCGCGGAAGAGCCTGGAGAGGACGCGGTGGGTGATGGTGGCCCCTACCTGGGACTTCACGTCGTCGCCGATTACTGGCAGGCCGCGCTCCCGGAAGCGCTTCTGCCAGTAGGCCTCCCTAGCTATGAAGACGGGTATGCAGTTGACGAAGCCGCAGCCCGCGTCCAGCACCTGCTCCACGTACCATTTTGTCGCCATCTCACTGCCCACGGGCAGAAAGTTGACCACCACATGTGTCCCGGTGTCCCGCAGGATCCCAACTATGTCGGAAGTGGGGCCCGGCGCCTTGCGTATCACCGTGGAGAGGTACTTGCCGAGGCCGTCGTGGGTCATGCCGCGGCTCACCGGCACGTCGAGCCGGGGTACGTCGCAGAACTTGTAGGTGTTGTTGGGCGGCGTGAAGATGGCCTCCGACAGGTCCTTCCCCACCTTGTTGACGTCGATGTCGAAGGCCGCAGAGAACTCGATGTCGCCCACATGGTACGGCCCCAGCCTGGTGTGCATTAGGCCGGGCACGAAGCTGTCGTCCGGAGCATCTTTATAGAAGTGCACTCCCTGCACCAACGACGATGCGCAGTTCCCTACTCCGATGATGGCAACCCTGATCTTGCCCACTCGGCTTTACCTCCAAACAGTGGCCAAACCAGAGGCAATTTTATGGGCTTTTAAGGGTGCAGTCAAACTTGCCCAGCCCTTCGGCTGTCCGCTGGCCGACCTCCATCCCAAGCGGAGCCCTCGCCTCCTTGCTCCAGTTCTGTCCAGGCCGCGCGGCTTCGGGTCGAGGGCAGCGCTCCAAGGCGGCCTCGAGCCCCCTGTCAGTGGTAGGCCCTCGGACAGGTAGGCTGCCTCTGTTGCCCTCCCTAGTGTGGTTGGGATGGTATGATACCGGGGCTGATGACGGCTTGGCCCCCTGGGCGCCGGGGCGTTTGCTGTTTTGGGGCGACCCTCTAGGAACGCTGGCAGCATGCAGGCCGAGGAGCCCGTGGGTGCTGGAGATGGGCCTGACCAGCTTCCGGGCCCTGGCTAGGCTAAGCTGGGAGATCCGACAAGCCTATGAAACCCTAACTATCGACGTAGAAGGGGGGCAGATGGCCGGCGAGGACAAGGACATGGCTACACAAGGGCCGGGCAAGGCCGGAGGTGGAAGGGCGAAGAGCTCTAGCGCTTTCACCGAGGAAGAGATGTCCTCCATGAGGGAGCGTGCCGAAGAGCTACGCTCTGGAAAGCCGAGCGATGAGGCCGCCGTTCTGGCGAAGATCGCTGAGATGCCAGAGCCGGACCGCTCCTTGGCCCAGCGCATCCATGCTCTGGTCCGGGCTGTCGCCCCCGAGCTCTCGCCGAGACTCTGGTACGGCATGCCCGCCTACGCAAAGGATGGCAAGGTGGTGTGCTTCTTCCAGAATGCGAGCAAGTTCAAAGCCCGCTATGCCACCCTGGGTTTTACCGATGCCGCCAACCTGGACGACGGTTCCATGTGGCCCGTTGCCTTTGGCCTCAAGGAGCTAGGGGAGGCCGAGGAGGGCCGGATAGCGGCCCTCCTCAGGAAGGCGGTGAGCTGAAGCCCTTGCAGGCCGCCCTTTCCAGGGCGAACGGCCCTTGGATCGGAGACATGCCAGAGGGAGGGGGGATGCTCGGGGGCCACGGATCAGGTACTCGCTGCTCATCCCTGTGTAGACAGACGTAGGATAGGGTGGCCCTTAGGCGTGCCATCTGTTGAAGCGGTTCATGGCCCTCTCCAGCCCTTCGGCCAGCATCGCCTCCAGGGCGTCTGCCGCCGTCTCGAGGACCTTTCGCACTAACGGCATCTCTTCGGGCTGGAAGGGGCTGAGGACGTATTTGGCTGGGTCCATGGTTGGATCTCGCCCGATGCCTATGCGGAGGCGAGGAAAGTCCGAACTGCCCAGATGTTCTATGATGGACTGCAGGCCCCTGTGGCCGCCCGAGGATCCTGAGGGCCTTAGGCGCAGGCGGCCAAGGGGCAGGTCCAGGTCGTCGTAGATCACCAGGAGTTGGGAGAGGGGTAGGCGATACCAGCGCATCAGGGAAGCCACGGCCTGGCCGCTCGCGTTCATGAAGGTTAGGGGCTTGGCCAGAGCCACTTGGCGTCCGCCGATGGCTCCTTCGGCCACCAGGGCCCGGTGGCGGCTCCTGCGGAAGGCTAGCCCGTGGCGTCCGGCCAGGACGTCCACGCACATGAACCCAACGTTGTGGCGGTGGTCGGCGTAGTCCTCGCCAGGGTTGCCCAACCCAACGATAAGCATCTGCATCAGACTTGCAGGGCCCTCCGGTATACCTGAAGCGTCTGCTCGGCAGCCTTTCGCCAGGAGAAGGCCCTGGAGCGGGCCAAGGCCCTTCTGGAGAGCTCGGCCTGGGCTGCAGTGTCGGCCAGCAGTGCCTCCATGGACGCTGCCCAGGCCTCTGGGGCCCCTGGGGGCAGGAGCAGGCCCCCGTCGGCCACTACTTCCGATAGGGCCGGCGCACTGCTTGCCAGGAGCGGCCGTCCGCAGGCCATCGCCTCCACGGCGGGGAGCCCGAAGCCCTCGTAGAGGGATGGCTGTGCCACGAGGGTGGCCCTGTTGTAGAGCCAAAGTAGCTCCTCAGGGCTCACCTCGCCGAGCAGGAGGACCCTGGGGGCCGCGGGCGACTCCCTGAGGCACCGAAAGATCTCCTGGTCCAGCCAGCCCCGGGCCCCTGCCACCCACAGCTGGGGGCTGTCCCCGTGGGAGGACAGCATAGAGAAGGCGTTGATCAGGGTGGGGAGGTCCTTGCGCGGCTCTAGGGTGGCGACGGTCAGTACCACCTGGGCGTAGGTGCTGGGCACGGTTCCCAGCCTTCCCCGGGCACGTAGGTCGTCCTCGAGCTCCGACAGCTCCTGGGCCGACAGCGGCCTAAAGAGGGGGTCGGCAGCCTCGTAGATGACCTCGATGCGGTCGGGATCGGCCTTGGTCAGTTCCAGGAGGTCGCGGCGGGTGGCCTGGGAGACAGCTATGATGGCCCGGGCCTGACGCACGGCCCGGTGGATCTGCCCGTAGTAAGCGGCGGCCTCTCGAGTTAGTAGCTGGGGCCACCGCAGGAACGCCAAGTCGTGAACGGTGATCACGGCCGGCACGGTGCCCCGAGGCGGAATGAAGTCGGTGGCGTGGAAGAGGGCCGCCCGGAGCCTCAGAAGCTCCAGGGCAAGGAGCCAGGGCTCCACCCTGTGGTGGGGTGGGGTCATGCTCTGCATGACCCCCACGCCCGGAGGCAGCCAACGGCCGGGGTCCCTCTTGGACAGCACGGCCACCAGTTCGAAGGGCAGGTCGAGGGCGGCCAGGGCAGATATCAGCTGAACGGCGTAGGTGGATATGCCACCACGCCGGTAGCCTGCCAGGCGGGCGTCGACAGCTATCCGCAAGGCTCTATGCCGCTCACGAGGCCCAGTTCGGCCAGGGCGATCTGCAGGTTTACCTCTTCGGCGGTGGTGAGCTTCAGCATGGGCCTGCGGGGCTGGCCAACGTGGATGCCCATGAGGTTCAGAGCTGTCTTGGCCGGCGAGACGTAGCCCGGATCGTATTCCAGGAAGCGGTTCAGGGGCTGCATCTCCAGCTGAAGCCTGGAGGCCTCCTGCACCCTGCCGGCATGCCACAGGTCCCAGATCTGGCGCAGATGGCGCGGCGCCACCGTGGCGGCGGTGGAGAAGATCCCCCTGGCTCCCACGGAGAGGGCCGGCAGGAACTGGCTGTCTATCCCTGTGAGGATGCTTACCCTGTCGCCGCAGAGACGAAGCGCCTCCACAAGCTGACCGAGATCGGAGTTGCTCTGCTTGATGCCGATGACGCCGGGCAGGCTTGCCAGCCGGGCCATCAGGTCCGGGCTGAGGTTGTTGCCCGTGTAGAGGGGGGTGTTGTATACAACGATGGGTATGTCCAGGTTCTCGCTGAGCTGGGCGAAGTGGAGGAAGAGGGCATCGTCCGGAAGCCGAAAGTAGTAGGGAGGGGTGACCATCACCGCATCGGCGCCCGCCTCGGCCGCCTCCCTGGACAGCAGAAGGGCCTCCCTGGTGCTGCAGGCGGAGGTGCCCGCGACAACCGGCACCCTCCCGGCCGCCTCCTCCACCACGACCTTGGTCACCCTCGCCCTCTCCTCCCTCAGCAGGTGGGGAAACTCGCCCGTGCCCCCACAGCAGAGGATGCCGTGGCAGCCGCCATCGATAACGTACTCCACCACACGACGCAGCGCCACCTCATCTATCTCCTCGTCGGCATCGAAGGGGGTGACGATGGCCGCGTAAACGCCTTGAAGTGTACGGGCGTCTAGCATAGGCGTCTCCTGAAAAAAGTGTGCCATGCCCCTTCATTTTAGCAGGATGCATCCGCCAAACTGGCTCGGAGGCCACCCCGACACGTTTTGCCAAGCCTCGCCCGTAGTATCAGCAGAGGCGGTGCGAGCCCATACGTCTCCTCTCATGGCCTGAGGGCAGCTCCCTTCGGGGCGGGCCAGCATCCCACAGGAGATGCGGCCAGCGCACGGTTATGCCTGGGAACGCCACGGCCAGTGGGCGCAGTGTTGCCCATGAGCCGAGAGCGTCCTGCGAAACCGTACTATGGTTGAGCCTAGAAGGACTGGAGATGTTAGCAGGGAGCTTGGGAGCCACGGGAAACCGTGCTTTCTGGCGGAGTAGGTTCTAGTGCCGGTGGGCCTGGACGTCCAGATCCACCGGACAGGGTTAGCGTACTGTCAGGCCCACTATAATGGCGAAGATGCTGAGCACGATGCCGCCCCACAGGAGCACTATGGTCGTGTAGCCCATAATGTTCCTGGCCCTGAGGCCGGCTAGGCCAAGGAGGGGCAGGGCCCAGAAGGGCTGAATCATGTTGGTCCACTGGTCACCCCAAGCCACCATCATGGCTGCTGCCGCCGGCACAGCACCCAGGGTCTTGGCAGCTTCGATGGTTATCGGTCCCTGGACGGCCCACTGGCCACCCCCCGAGGGCACAAACATGTTGATGACGCCAGCTGCCCAGAATTGGAAGAGGTAGTAGGTCTGCGGGCTAGAGAGGGCCACAAACCAGCCGGCTATTACCTTGCCCAGCCCAGCGTTCACCATGATGCCCTGTATCCCGCCGTAGAGGGGGAACTGGAGAGCGATGCCGCCTGCACCACGGATGGCTGTGTTTATGGCATTGAGGTAGTTGATAGGTTTCCAGTGGAGCAATATACCTACCACAAAGAAGAGGAGTATCACGACGTTGAGGTTTAGATCGAAGCCCCTGGTCGCAAAGTGCCATCCCAAATAGATGATGCCCAGAAGGGCGAAGATCACGTTTATCACCCAGCTTTGCTCTATGGCCTCGGCCACTACGGTGGGAAGCTTCTCCACCGATATGGTTGCCGGCTCTGGCACTTTGTCGGTATCGAGGGGAACGGCCCTATCCGGTTTGGGCGTCACGAGAGCCAAGATGATAGCCACGGTGACGAGCAGTATAACAGCAGGTATCAAGTTCCACCAGGTAAAGATTGTCTTGTTTACGCCCAGGACCACTCCGAAGGTCTTTTGTACAAAGTTCTGTGGCAGGTCCCTGGTAGCCAGGGTGAGGGGAACAGAGCCGGATAGGCCCTGGTGCCAGATGAGGAACCCGCCGTAGGCTGCAGCTACAAGCAGGGGGAAGTCTGTGCCCTTTACCTTACGGGCCATCTGCAGGGCCAGGAGGCCTCCGACGATCAGGCCAAATCCCCACTGTATCCACGAGGCGATGCCAGCCACGAAAGCGGTAATAAACACTGCAGCTGCGGGCGATTTGGCCAGTCCCGACACCCATTCCAACAGGGCCCGCACGGGCCGCGTAAGGGCCAGGGCATGGCCAGTCACCAGGATAAGGATCATTTGGGTGGTGAAGGTAAAGATTCCGGATATGCCGTCGCCCCAGGACGTGATGATCTTTACTACGTCTTGCGTCGAGAAGACAAAGGCAAGGACGGCCGCCAGGAGGGTGAGGATGATCGCGAAAAGATAGGCATCCGGCAGATACCTCTCCATGATGGCGGTAAAGAATTGCGCCAGTCTCCGCATTGCAATGCCTCCCCCGGACACACTCGACTAACACGGCGACAAGACTCAGTGGACATGGTGCCCAAAGGAGGACCTCGCATAGGTCTGTAGCCCATCACGCCCCAGCCCGCACGTATCAGGAAAAGTTATCACCCTAATTTTAGCCTTAGCACAAACGTGTCTCGGGCTAACAAAGTGACTACCATTGTCGCCCCTTTGGCGCTTGTTGGCACAACGATCTGCGCTTCACACATCGAGAAAGGTCACATGCTTGGGTTGGGCAGCACTGTAGCGCTGAGGTAGTGCCGAGGTTGGTGGCCGGCAGCGGAGGTTTGGAGTGAAACGGGTCTCAGTCCCTGGATGCCAGCCGGTGGGCCCGGGCGGCCACCTCTGCCATGGCCTTTTCCTCGTCTATGGTCAGGAGCTGGCCGTTGAGCATGAGAGGGCGGCCCGCCACGAAGACGCCCTCCACGTCTGCGGACCGGGCCGAATAGACCAGGTTGGAGATCACCGAATGGGCCGGCACCAGGTGCGGTTTCCTGAGGGATACCAGTAGAAAGTCGGCCTGATAGCCAGGCTTGAGGATTCCCACATCTTCGAAGCCCAGGGCCAGGGCGCCGGCGCGGGTTGCTAGGCTCAGCACCTGTTGGGCCGGCATCAGGGTAGGGTCCTCGTGGAGGCCCTTGTGGACGGTGGCGGCCAGGTAGATCTCCTCGAACATGTCGAGGTTGTTGTTGCTGCCGGCTCCATCGGTGCCCAGGGCTACCCGGACCCCTCGGGACAGCATGCGCGGGATAGGCGCTATCCCACTGCCCAGTTTGAGGTTGCTTCCCATGTTGTGGGCCACCCAGGCGCCCGTTTCGGCCAAAATGTCTATCTCTCGCTCTGTGGCGTGGACGCAATGGGCTGCTAGGACGGGGACCTCGAACAGGCCGTTGCTGTGCGCCAGCTCTATAGGGGCTTTGCCATACTGCCTCAGGCTGTCCTGCACTTCGCGGCGGGTCTCCGAGAGGTGGATGTGGACGCCCAGGCCCAGCCTGGCAGCGCTGTCGGTCACCTTGCGCAGGTACTCGGGTGGACAGGTATAAGGAGCGTGGGGTCCCAGGATGACGCGGATGCGGCCACCTTCCGCGCCGTGCCACTCCCTGGCCAATGCCTCGGCCTCTGCCAAAACCCTGTCAGCACCCGGCAGTATCCCCAGGAGACCTGGGGAGAGGGCGACCCTCATCCCTGCGTCGGCCACGGCCCTGGCCACGTGCTCCATGTGGAAGTACATGTCGGCGAAGGCTATGGTGCCGCCGCGGATCATCTCCGCCAGGGCCAACTGGGTACCCCAGTAGATGTCCTCAGGGCTCATGCGGGCCTCCACGGCCCAGACCTGGGTGAGCCAGTCCTGGAGGTTGAGATCGTCGGCGTAGCCCCGAACTATGGTCATGGCGGCGTGGGTGTGGGCGTTGACAAGGCCGGGCATGGCCACCTTGCCGCCGGCGAGGATCACCTCTCCGCGCACTCCCTCCCGCACGGGGCCCACGTAAGTGAGGGCGCCGCTGACGGGGTCCATCTCGAGCTCCCCTTCCGGGATGAAGGGGTTGTCAAGATCCAGGGTGACGATGGTGCAGCCCCTGACGATCCTCACCATACCCTCCAGCTCTTGAGGTACTCCCTCTGGGATTCGGAGAGAGTGTCCAGCTTTAACCCCTCGGCCTCCAGCTTCAATTCTGCCACCCGGCGGTCGATCTGCTCGGGGACGCGGTGGACGCCGGGCCGCAGTTCTCTGCCGTGGGTCATGATGTGGAGCGCCCCGAGAGCCTGGAGGGCGAAGCTCATGTCCATGATCTCGGCCGGATGCCCGTCGGCGGCCGCCAGGTTCACGAGCCTTCCCTTGGCCGCCAGGTAGAGGCGGCGGCCGTCTGCCAAGGTGAACTCCTCTAGGTTCCTACGAACCTCCCGGCGCTCGGCGGCCATGGCTTTCAGGGCCTCGAGGTTGATCTCCACATCGAAGTGGCCGGCGTTGGCCAGGATGGCGCCGTCCCTCATGCGTTCCAGGTGGGGCCTATCGATCACATCGCGGCACCCGGTGCAGGTTACGAAGAAGTCGCCCAGGGGGGCGGCGTCCATCAGGCTCATTACCTCGTAGCCCTCCATGTGGGCCTCCAGGGCCTTAAAGGGGTCGACCTCGGTGACTATGACCTTGGCGCCGAGGCCTCTGGCCCTGGCTGCCACTCCCTTGCCCACCCAGCCGAAGCCCACCACCACGAGGCGCTTGCCGGCCAACAGCAGGTTGGTGCTGCGCATCAGCCCGTCCAGGGCCGACTGACCCGTGCCGTATCGGTTGTCGAAGAGGAACTTGCACAGGGCATCGTTCACGGCCAGCATGGGTATCCGCAGGATGCCCTCGGCCTCCATGGCCTTCAAGCGGATAACCCCTGTGGTTGTCTCCTCGCAGCCTCCCAGCACCTCGGGCAGAAGCTCCGTGCGCTGGGTGTGGAGCAGGGCTGTCAGGTCTGCCCCGTCGTCTATGATGATCTGAGGGCGCAGATCCAGCACCCTGTTCAGGAGCATGGTGTACTCTTCGGGGCTCACGCCGTGCCAGGCGAACACCTCGACGCCCCTCTCAGCCAGGGCGGCACAGACATCGTCCTGCGTGGAGAGAGGGTTGCTCCCCGCTATGGCCACCTGGGCTCCGGCCAGGTGCAGGGTCTCGGCCAGGTAGGCCGTCTTGGCCTCCAGGTGCAGACATATGCCGACACGGGTGCCCGCCAGGGGCTTGCTGGAAAGCAGGTCTCGGCGCAGGGCGTTGAGGACGGGCATGTGTCGGCCCGCCCAGTCGATCTTGCGGTGTCCCTCCGGAGCTAGAGAGGGGTCTTTGACGAGGCTCACAGCCCTTGCCCCCTGTGGTACTATCTTAAGAGTGTAATTCATGATACATGAAAGAGCTAGGGTCCGCCATGTCCCTGACCATACGGTGGGTTAAGGAGCTGGGCGAGCCCACCGAGGAGAACCTGCGCGAGTTCCTGATCCAAAGGAAGGCGACATCGCCCCGTCTGCTGGCTACCGTGGAGGGCGCCGGCACCGACCGGCTCTATGCCCTGGGCCAGCTGGCCGAAGACGGCTTTATTTTCTACCTGGAGGCAGCTCCCAAGGGGCTGTCCCTGGAGCCCCATGCCCGATGGGAGCGGCTCATAGCCGAGGAGAGGCTTCGCCGGGTCAGGGTCTGGACCACGGTCCACAGCTTCCTGAGGGAGTTGGAGGCCGCGGCGGCCGCCCACTTCGGCCAGCCAACGGCCTCCTGAGAAGGGCTATCGGCCCTCCTGCGCTACCATACCCGCTTGCCCACGACCGGCGATATCTGCGTGAGGAGCTGTATCACTGTGGGCGCGTAGGCTATGAACACCAGCACGATGGCCGCTGTGAGCCATGGAGTCCATCGGTCGAGGACGGGCATGGCTACCTCGGCTTCGTCGGCGGCCAAGGGCACCTCGACCCGGGCCGGCTGGCGCGAGACGGCCAGGGTGAGCACTACGTTCAGGAAGTAGAGGATGCCGCTGATGAAGAGCAGTGCACCTCCAACTCCCACCATGGGCATCAGCAGGACGCTGAACCAGTCCGGACTCAGGTAGGGTGCCACGGAGATCCAAGTGCGCCTGGGCATGCCCAGCAGGCCGAGGCGGTGGAGCGCCTCGGAGAAGAGGGCCATGCCCACGAACCAGGTCCACACTTGGGCCAGGGCCACGTTGCGGCTCCACAGGGCCCGACCCGTCAGGTAGGGTATCAGCCAGTAGGTGATGCCCATGAAGGATAGGGTGACGGCCGTTCCCACCGTGAGGTGGAAGTGCCCCACCACCCACACCGTGTTGTGCACCACCAGGTTGACGTTGTAGGAGGCGTTCACCAAGCCGCTGATCCCGCCGAAGGCGAAGAGCACCATGGCCAGGAGCTGGGCCGCCACCGACGGATCCTTCCAGGGCAGGCGGAAGATCCATCCGATGAGGCCGGTGCCTCCCCGGCCCCTGCCGCCGCGCTCCAAGGTGGCCACCACGTTGAAGAAGGTGAGCAGGCTCGGGAAGAAGACGCCGAAGGTGAAGAAGGTGTGGAGGAGCTTCCACCCCTCCGAGATGCCGGGATCGGTGTACTGGTGGTGGAACCCTACCGGAGTGCTTAGGAGCAGGAACAGGATAAAAGAGGCCCGGGCCATGGAGGGACTGAAGAGGCGGGTGCCTATCTGTCTGGGCACCATGGTGTACCAGGATACGTAGGCGGGCAGCAGCCAGAAGTAGACGATGGGATGGCCAGTGAACCAGAAGAAGGTTCGGGCGAGCAAGGGATCCACATCTTGCACGAGGCCCAAGGACCACGGTATCAGCTGGAAGACCATCTCCACAGCCACGCCGAAGGTGGCCAGGGTCCACATGGCGAAGGTCACCAGGGACATGAACGCTGCCAGGGGCGTGGGCCTGCCCGGGTTCTCCCGCCGCCACTGCCTGTAGGTCAGGGCTAGGTTGGCTGTGACCAGCCAAGTGCCCGCCACCACCAGGGTCAGGCCGATGTAGAAGGCCCAGTGCGCCTTCATAGGCGGGTAGAAGGTGAACATTACCGTGGCATCGTTGGCAAGCACCGTCCAGACCGCCAGGACCGTGCCCACCACCATCAGCCAGAAGGTGGCCCAGGCCAGCCTCATGCTGGCAAGCCTGCGTCCCAGGGCGTAGACGGTGGCGAAGCTTAAGAACCCGCAGATGAAGAAGGTGGTCCAGAGCAGCACGTTGCCCGTGCCGTGCAGGGTGAGGCCCTGGTAGTAGGACTTGAAGAAGGGTTGATCCGGATACAGGTTGATGCCCGCATGGTCCAGCGCCTGAAAGATGCTGGGCACGTTGGCCACGGCCAGCGCCACCAGCGCCACAGCAATGTAGGCACCGGTCAGCCGGTGTACGGAACGGAGCTCCTCGTTGGGGACTGCATGTGCCTGCATCACTGACCCTCCACAACTATCTTGCCGTACATGGTCTGGTGGCCAACGCCGCAGTATTCGTGGCAGACAAAAATGTACTCGCCTGGCTTGCTGAAGCTGGCAGTTAGCCTGCCAACGCGGCCGGGGATGAGCATCAGGTTAACGTTGGCCCCGTTAAAGTACAGTCCATGGATCACATCGCTACTGGTGGCCACGATGTCCACCTGGGATCCCACGGGGACCTTAAAAGTGGGTGGCGTCTGCACGTTGGGGTCCGGGTTGAAGCTCCAGGCTCTGGCGACCAGCACCAGCTGGTAGCGGCCGGGCGCTATCTGGGTCAGCCCGGGCCTGTCGAAGGGGGGACTCTGGTCGAGGGCGGCGGCGTTCACCACGCCCACGTTGGTGGGCACGTGGACCTGCATGCCAAAGGCGGTGATGACGATGGCTACCAACATCGCCACCGGCAGGGCTATGCTGGGCAGTATCCAAGCCAGCTCGAAGATGGTCTGTCGGCTCACGGCTACCTCCTCAACCAAAGTTCAAGGTATGCGCTGAGCCAACCCAGGGTCAGCAGGAGCAGGAAGATAACCATGAGCAGCAGGGCACCCTTCGGTGGCTCCTCAGTGGGGTGTTCCTTCGCCATTAGGCCCTCCTCCTGAAGAATTTTCTTTCAGGCGCGGAACGGTCAGGGGGTTTCAGAATATTATAGGAGGTTTTTCCCAGGCGGCAACTAACTCAGCTAAGATCAAATAAATCGCGGCAAGCCGGGCCCTTTGCCGGATCGTCGGGTGCAGCGAACACTCCGGGGTCCGGCCACCCTCCGGTTGCACCATCGCCGCGCCGGCCGATGCCCGGAGGCTGGTCCTGGGAGGCTGGCTTGGGCGCCCCGGCCCGCTGACCTGGGCAGGCTCGGGGGATCGTGGGTCGAGCTCAGGTTCTTAGGGTCATCCAGAGGCGATCTCGGCTCCGCAGAGCCTGTTGAGGACACTGCCCCCTGGTCGCGCCAGAGAGCCGGTCTGTGACCGTCGCTCCCGGAGGCGACTGCGCCTGGAGCCTTGAGACCTCCTGGGACAGGTCAGCTGGGCGATGTCCAGCGACCTTGTCAGGCCCGCGGGCTCCACAGCGTAGGATGCTATACTGTATCTGGCCCCAGCAACGCGTGGCAATCCATTGAATACAGGAGGGTCCCATGTACCGGAAGATCCTGGTGCCGTTGGACGGCTCCGAAGTCGCGGAGGAGGTGCTGCCGGAGGTGGAGAGGCTGGCGAAGGCCTGCGGTGCTTCGCTGGTGCTGTACCACGTCCTTCCCCATCCCCACGAGGTCTCCGATGAATTCCTGGTGGCTGCCAAGAGCGAGGCCACCCGCTACTTGGAGGGCAAGAGAGCGGAGCTGACTGCAAAGGGCTTAAAGGCAGACTGGGAGATCGATTACGGTGACGCGGCGGAGAAGATAGTGGAGCGGGCTGGCCCGCTCTTCGGAGACATAGACATCATAGCCATGTCGACCCACGGCCGGTCGGGTCTGGCCAGGGTGGTCATAGGGAGCGTCTTCGGCACGGTGCTTCGCCGCACCGATAAGCCCTTCCTGGTGAAGCGGGCCACCAAGCTCAAGGACTGATCCCCTGGGCGGGTCTGAAGCCTTGGGACACGGCCAGCTGTGGCCTGGTTTTGCCTTCAAGGTCGTGGCGCGCGACGAGGCCACCTGGGCCCGGGCCGGAGTGCTCTATACCCCTCATGGGCCTGTGGAGACGCCCGTCTTCATGCCGGTGGGGACCAAAGGCAGCGTGAAGGCCGTGTCGCCTAGGGACTTAGAGGAGCTCGGAGCCCAGATAATACTGGCCAATACTTACCACCTCTACCTTAGGCCTGGCCATCAGGTGGTAGAGGCTCTCGGAGGCCTCCACCGCTTCATGGGCTGGGATCGCGCCATCCTCACCGACAGTGGCGGCTTCCAGGTATTCAGCCTCGGCATCGGCAGGGAGCGCAGGCGGCGGATACTCGGCCGCAACGCCGAGGAGGGACGGGAGGGCAGCCTGGTGGCCATCGATGAGGACGGCGTAACCTTCACCTCCTACATCGATGGCAGCACGCACACCTTTACCCCTGAGCGGGCCGTGGAGGTGCAGGAGGCCTTGGGAGCCGACATCATAATGGCCTTCGACGAGTGTGCCCCCAGTGACGACGACTACGCCTACGCCCGTGCCGCAGCCCAGCGCACCCTGCGTTGGGCCCTGCGCTGTCGCCAGAGGTGGATGGAGTTGGAGCTTGCCAAGGAGGGCAGGCCGCCCCAGGCCCTCTTCGGCATAGTCCAGGGCGGCAACTTCATGGACCTGCGGCGCGAGAGCACCAGTGCGATCGTGGACCTCGATCTCCCTGGCATAGCTTTCGGGGGGGAGTCCATCGGTTACAACAAAGAGATGACCCGGGCTATCCTGGAGTGGATCCACGACCTGCTGCCCGAGGGCAAGCCTCGCTACGCCATGGGTGTCGGCGAGCCAGATGACTTCTTCGCCGTGGTGGAGAGGGGCATCGACATGTTCGACTGCGTTCTGCCCACCCGGCTCGCCCGCAACGGTTCCCTGCTCACCCCGGAAGGTCGGATGAACGTCACCAACGCCCGGTTCCGAACGGATCCGGCGCCTCCTGTGGAGGGATGCGGCTGTTACACGTGTCGCCGCTTCTCCAGGGCATACCTCAGGCATCTCTTCAAGTCCCAGGAGCTTTTGGCCTACCACCTCGCCACTATCCACAACCTCTACTTCGCCGTTAACCTGGCCAGAGAGATCCGCCGCAGTATAGTGAACGGCAGGTTCAAGGCCTTCCGCGATGAGTTCCTAGCGCGTTGGCAGAGCAGGGCCGGCGGTGAGGACGATTAAGGTTATCCTCACGGGCCGGCCCGGCGTGGGAAAGACCACCTTTCTGAGGCGGCTGGCCGAAATCCTTGGCGAGGGAGCCGCCGGCTTTTACACCTCCGAGGTGAGGCAGTATGGCCAGAGGGTCGGCTTCGACATTGTGACCCTCTCAGGTGGACATGGCATCCTGGCCAGGGTCGATTGGCCCGGGCCGCCCAGGGTGGGCAGGTACGGGGTGCGGCTGTGGGATCTGGAGAGCCTTGCCGTGCCGGAGATATGCCGGGGCATCGCGGAGGGCAAGGCGGTCCTCATCGACGAGATTGGCAAGATGGAGCTGGCCTCCGAGGCCTTCAGAGAGGCCGTAAGGGCGGCCTTCGCAGCCCCGAACCCCGTGGTGGCCACCGCCAAGGTGGGGCCGGATCCCTTCATCGAAGGCTTAAAGGCCACGGCCAATGTGGTCACTCTGGAGATCACGCCCGCCAACCGCGGCGAGGTCCTCGGCAGGGTCCTGCAGTTGCTGGGCCTGGGCAGCTAGATGGGCCAGGCCTCCTGGCGGTAGCCCATGTCCCAGAACATCCACTCGTAGCGGCTGGTGGTGACGAAGTGGCGCACGGCGGCATCGGCCTGGGCCTGGGTGAGCCCCTCGCCGACGCCGTCGGCCAGTTCCAGCACTGCCCTCACCACGCTGCCGAACTCCTCGCCCCCGTAGGTGTCGATCCAGCGCTGGTAGAGGGGGTTGGAGGAGCCCCTAGCTGTCAGTTGTTTGCCCACCTCCCAGTAGATCCAGTAGCAGGGCAGGACGGCGCCTAGGGCCTCGTGGAAGGGCGCGGAGTAGCAGACCCTGAGCAGGTAGCTGGTATAGGCCAGGTTGGTAGGTGCCATGGGGGTGGCATATACCTGCTGAGGTGTGAGGCCCCAGTGTTGGAAGAAGCCTTCGTGGAGCATCTTCTCGGTCTTTATGGCTGCGGCGCCGTGTTCGCAGAAGAGGGCCACAGCCTCCTCGGTGGGAGCCCGGGCTCCCAACAGGGCCAGGGCGCGGGCAAAGTCCACCAGGTAGAGGGCATCCTGCACCACGTAGAAGCGGAAGCTTCCCTCTGGCAGGGACCCATCGGTCAGGCCCTTTATGAAGGGGTGGGCAAGGATGGCCGAATAGATGGGCTCTATGGAGCGCCAGAAGGTCTGGGTAAGGCTGTCTATCCGGCTCATGGTCTTCTCCTGCAGGTCCGGGGCCTGGTCTGGGAAAAATTATATCTCCGGACCTATTGACACCTAACCCGCGGGGTGCTATATTGCCTCTGAAAGGTTTCAATAACCTGGTGCGGCAGTGCTGGGGGAGCCTACCATTAAGGATGTGGCGCGCCTGGCCGGGGTCTCCGTGGGCACAGTCTCCAACGTCCTCAACAGGCCCAGGAGGGTGAGCCCTCAGACCAGGGCGCGGGTGGAGTGGGCCATAGCCGAGCTGGGGTTCAGGCCCAACAAGGTGGCCAGAGCTCTTATCAGCCAGCGCACCAGCACCGTGGGCATGATCGTGCCGGATGCCGCTAACCCCTTCTTTGCCGAACTTCTCAGAGGTGTCGAGGACGTCCTCGGAGAAAAGGACTACGCCGTAATCTTCGGCAACTCCGACAACAGCGCCTCGAAGGAGCGCCGCTACCTGCGCGCCCTCAGGGAGAGGAGGGTCGACGGCATGATTGCCGTCACTGCCACCGACGCTGACGCCCACGAGATCTGCGCCCTCGGCGACGAGGTGCCCCTGGTGATCGTGGACAGGCTCGTACCTGGGTGGGAGGGCGACTGCGTTCTGGGCGACAACCGCCTCGGCATGAAGCTGGCGGTGGACCACCTCGTTGCCCTCGGCCACCGAACTATTGCCCTTATAAACGGGGACCTGCGCCTGTCCACGGCCCGGGATCGCTACCTGGGCTTCTTGAAGGGCCTGGCAGAGCACGGCCTGGAGCCGTCCGCCGTGTCCTTCGGTGCCTTCACCTTCGAAAGCGGTTACAGCCAGATGAACGCCCTCCTGCGTGGCGGGGTCCTCCCGTCGGCGGTGTGTGCCGCCAACGACCTCCTGGCCCTGGGCGCCATCGCCGCCGCTATGGACGCGGGCCTCTCGGTGCCGGGCCAGGTGAGCATAGTGGGCTACGACGACATCATCTTTGCCAGGGTGTCCTCGCCCGGCCTCACCACGGTGCGCCAGAACGCCAGGGCCATGGGTGCCGAGGCCGCCCGGCTGATCCTTGAAAGGCTCGAAGGCAGCAGATCTGAGCCCCGGCGGGTGGTCCTGGAGCCAGAGCTGGTGGTGCGTCAATCAACAGCGGCCCCTGGAGGTTAGTCCATGGCCACAGTGGTGGTGGTTGGCTCGGTGAACGTCGATCTGGTCGTGCAGGTGCCCAAGCTCCCCTCGCCCGGCGAGACCGTTATAGGCGGTGTCTTCAGGATCACCCACGGAGGCAAGGGCGCCAACCAGGCGGTGGCGGCCGCGAGGCTGGGGGCGCAGACCCACATGGTGGGCGCTGTAGGGAACGACAGCTTTGCCGACCAGGCCAGGGAGGCGTTGGTCGGCGAGGGGGTGGATGTCTCCTGGCTTGTCACTAAAGAAGGGCCCACGGGTGTAGCTGAGATCATGGTGGATACCAAGGGGGAGAACCTTATAGCTGTGGCTTCAGGCGCCAACGCCCTGCTCTCGGCCGCCGACGTGCGGGCTGCCCTGGAGGCCCTGCTGCGGCCCGGGGCTGCAGTGCTCTCCAACCTGGAGGTGCCGGACGAGGCGGTCATGGCGGCGGCCGAGGCCGCCAAGGAGCGGGGATGCCTCTTCGTGCTGAACCCGGCGCCGGCCCGACCCCTCCCTCGGAGGCTGCTGGAGCTGTGCGACGTTCTTACGCCCAACGAGCACGAGGCCTACGCCCTTGGCCTGCCCTCTCCCGAAGGTCTGCTGGAGGCCGGCGTGGGCGCGGTGGTGGTCACCAGGGGAGCCCAGGGCGCCGATCTGCTGATGAGGGGCAGGCCGCCCGTCCACCAGGAGGCCTTCAGGGTCCAGGTAGTCGATACCACCGGGGCGGGCGATGCCTTCACAGGCACCCTGGCCTGGGCCCTGGCCGAGGGTCGCCCCATGGAGGAGGCCCTGGCCCTCGCCTCGGCGGCAGGCGCCCTTGCCACCACGAAGGTAGGAGCCAGAGCTGGCATGGCCTCCAGGGAGGAAGTAGAGGCCCTGGCCGGGCTGAAGGGCGCCGCCAGGAGCTGAGGGCATGGCCAAAGATGCTCTGCACCTCATCATAGATACCGATGCCGGCGTGGACGATGCCATGGCCATCTTGATGGCCCTGTCCCATAGCAATTGCCACGTGGAGGCCCTGACCGCAGTGAGCGGCAACGTGCCCGTGGACAGAGTTGTGCGCAACGTCGCCATAGTGTTGGACGCGGCGGGCGCTGAGGAGGTGCCCTTCTACAGGGGCGCCGCGCGCCCTCTGGTGGGCACGCCGGTCGATGCCGTCGGCGTGCACGGCAGTGACGGCCTGGGAGACGCTGGCTTTCCGGAAAGCCGGCGAGAGCCATCGCGGGGCCACGCCGTCCTTGCCATCGTGGAGACCGCCCGCAAGCTCGATGGCCAGTGCACCCTCGTAGCCCTGGGGCCTCTCACCAACATTGCTCTGGCGCTCCACCTGGAGCCGGACCTGCCCAGGCTCCTCAGAGGCGCCGTTGTGATGGGCGGCGCCTTCCGGGTGAGGGGCAACGTGACGCCTGCGGCCGAATTCAACATCTACGCCGATCCGGAGGCAGCTAGGGTGGTTTTCGCCAGCGGCCTGCAGCCCACGGTGGTTTCCTGGGACCTTACACTGAGCTCGCCCATCCCCTGGCAGGAGTGGGATAGGCTGCTCTCCAGCGGAGGCGTGGGAAGGAGGTTCGTTGCTCCTATGGCCGCGAAACTGCGCCGTTTGATGGCCGAAAGGGGCCTTCCCGGCATGCTGGTGCCCGATCCCCTTGCCATGGCGGCTGCCCTCAGGCCCGAAGCCTTCCAGACCCAGGAGGCCTGGATAGGCGTGGAAACCCATGGCGATCTGGGCCGTGGTCTTACCGTCCTGGACGACCCTTCCCAGCCCAAGCAACCGTACAACGCCCGGGTAGCCCTCCGGGTCGACAGCTCTGCCCTCCTGTCCCTGTTGGGGAGGGCCTTCGAGGGGGAAGCTAACCTGGCCTGAGGCAGGCGGAACCCGGGCCGCAGGCTCCAGGCCGGAGAGGCTTATAAAAACGGTGTGCAGAGGAGAAAGGAGGGACACATGGTGAAGAACAAGTTGCTGTTCGCAGCGTCTCTGTTGGCCGCTTTGGCTCTGGTGGCCTCGGCCTGTGCGGCACCTTCGCCCACGCCTGCCCCTGCCGGCCAGCCCACCCAGCCGCCTGCAGGGGCGCCCACCCAGCCGGCCAAGGCGCCCCTGAAGGTGGTGCTGGTGATCAACGGCGTCCTGGGCGATAAGAGCTTCTTCGATTCGGCCCAGAGGGGCATCGACAGGGCCAAGGCAGAGCTGGGCGTCCAGGCCGAGACCATCGAGCTGGGGATCGACCCGTCCAAGTGGCAGTCCGGCCTTGAGGACGTGGCGGCCAACAAGCAGTACGACATCCTGATCGCCGGCACCTTCCAGATGGCCGACTTCATGGCCGCCGTAGCTCCCAAGTACCCCAACAAGAAGTTCGTGATCTTCGACGTGGCAGTGCCCTACGACAAGTGCGCCAACAAATGTGAGAACGTCTACTCGATCCTCTACAAGCAGAACGAGGGCTCCTACCTGGCTGGCCTCTACGCCGGCCTGATGGTCCAGAAGGATCTCCCGGGGATCCTGAAGGATAAGAAGATCGTTGGCGCTATAGGAGGCCAGGACATCCCGGTCATCAACGACTTCATCGTTGGCTACAAGCAGGGCGCCAAGGACGCCGGGCTGGATCCCAACACCCAGGTTCTGATCCAGTACGCCGGCGGCTGGAACGACCCGGCCAAGGGCAAGGAGATCACCAAGGCCATGTACCAGCAGGGTGCCTCCATAGTCTTCAACATCGCCGGCGGCACCGGGCTGGGCATCTTCGAGGCCGCCGCCGAGGATGGCCGCTGGGCCATAGGCGTGGACAGCGACCAGTGGCTCATCCTGAAGGACCAGAAGCCTGAAATGGCCGCCCGGATCCTCACGTCCATGATGAAGAACGTCGACAACTCCCTCTTCCGGGCCCTCAAGATGGCGCTGGAGAACAAGGTGCCCTGGGGCAAGGCCGAATCCCTGGGTATAGCTGAGGGCGGCGTTGGCCTGGCCAAGAACGATAACTACAACAAGCTCACGCCGGACGATGTCAAAGCCAAGGTGGACCAGGCAGAGAAGGACATACTGGCCGGCAAGATCAAGGTAGACACTGTGTTCAAGTGATCTAGGCAAAACAGCATGGGCGGTGGCGGCCCCGGGGCCGCCACCGCCCCCGGAGGCACGATATGGCGGCCCTGGTTGAGATGAAGGGCATCACCAAGATCTACCCCAACGGGGTAATAGCCAACGACGGCGTGGATTTCACGGTAGAGGCGGGCACCGTCCACGCTCTGGTGGGCGAGAACGGGGCCGGCAAGACCACCTTGATGAAGATCCTCTACGGCCTGGAGCAACCCACTTCAGGCGAGATCTTCCTCAGGGGTCAGGAGGTGGTCATCCGCAACCCTCTCACGGCCATTCGGCTGGGCATAGGTATGGTGCATCAGAACTTCATGCTGGTGCCGGGCTTCACGGTGGCCGAGAACCTCGTGCTGGGCCAGGAGCCTCAGCAGCGCGGTTTCATAGATAGGCAGAAGGCCATAGAGATCACCGAAAGCTACGCAAAGCAGTATGGCTTGCCCGTGGACCCCACGGCCCCCATAGATGCCGTATCGGTGGGCATGCGGCAGCGGGTGGAGATCCTCAAGGCATTGTATCGGGGCGCCGAACTGCTAATACTTGACGAGCCCACTGCGGTGCTCACCCCTCAGGAGACCCAAGAGCTCTTCAAGGCCATCCGTACGCTGGTAAGCCAGGGCAAGACGGTGATCTTTATAACCCACAAGCTCCGCGAGGTTAAGGCCATATCCGACAGGGTGACCGTGCTCCGCAACGGGAGGCTCATCGGCACCTTGCCCACGGCCGATGCTACCGAGGAAGGCCTGGCCCAGATGATGGTGGGCCGCAAGGTGTTTCTGGTTATCGAGAAGCCCCCCGCCCGGCGCGGGGAGAGGGTTCTCTCGGTTCGGAACCTCAGCTACGTCTCCGAGACGGGCCACTGGGCCCTGCGGAATGTATCCTTCAACCTCTACGCCGGCGAGATCTTCGGCGTTGCCGGCGTGGAGGGCAACGGACAGACGGAACTGGTCGAGATCCTTACCGGGCTCCGTCAGGCAACCTCCGGAGAGGTGGTGGTAGACAGCAGGCCCGTGCTTAACCTGCCCCCCAGGAAGATCCGCGAGGCCGGAGCGGCCCACATCCCCGAGGACAGGCTCAGGAACGGCGTGGCCACCGCAGCCACGGTGGCGGAGAACCTGGTGGTGGACCGGTACTACCGGCCGCCCTTCGTCAAACGAGGCTTCTGGCTGGACAAAAGGGAGATAGATCGCCATGCCGACAAGCTGATGCTGCAGTTCGACATCCGGGCGCCCGACCCCGAGGTGCCCGTGTCCTCTCTGTCGGGTGGCAACATGCAGAAGGTGGTGGTGGCCAGGGAGCTCTCCAGCAACCCGAAGCTTCTGGTGGCTGCCCAACCTACCCGCGGCATAGACGTTGGCTCCACGGAGTTCGTGAGACAGCAGTTGGTGAGACAGCGCGACCAGGGCCTGGCGGTGCTGTTGGTGTCGGCCGACCTTTCGGAGGTCATGAACCTTTCGGATAGGCTGGCCGTGATGTACAACGGCGAGATAGTGGCGATCTTTGACGAGCCGGAGAGGCTCACCGAAGAAGAGGTAGGCCTGTACATGCTTGGTGTGAAGCGGCAGGACAGGGCCGAAATGGAGGCTCGCCTATGACGGTGGAGGTGATGCGGGACCAGAGGGCCCTCGAGCGGGCCCTTTTCCTCAGGGAGCGGAGGCTGTCGTTGCTGCTGGAAGTGGCCAGAATAGCGGCCACCGTTGCCGTTGCCCTGGTCATAGGCTTTGTGATCACTCTGCTGGTGGCCAAGAACCCGGTTCAGGCCTATACGGCCCTTCTGACCGGTCCCTTCACGGGCCTCAACCGATTGGGGAACTGGATAGAGGATGCCACCACCCTGACTCTCTTGGGCCTTGCCATAGCCCTTGTGTTCAAGGCCCAGCAGTTCAGCCTCCTGGCGGAGGGCCAGCTGTATCTGGGGGCCTTGGTCTCGGGCATCGTCGCCCTGCATTTCCATGCCCCCTTGGGCATTGCCGTTATCACGGCCCTGGCGGCCGCCGCCCTGGTGGGCTTCCTGTTCGGCCTCATCCCGGGCTACCTTAAGGCTTACTTCGGGGCCAGCGAGCTGGTGGCCTCGCTGATGTTGAACGTGGTGGCCCAGCGCTTCTACGAACTGCTTCTGACCTATTGGCTGAAGCCCCCGACGGCGGGTTATACCTGGTCCGATCCTTTCCCGCCCACAGGCGTGCTCGCCTGGCTGGTTCCGGGCACGCGCATCAACGTTGCCCTGTTCATAGCCATGGCGGCCGTGGTGCTCACGTGGGTCCTTATGTACCGAACGCCCTTCGGTTACGAACTGCGGATGGTGGGCGCCAATATAGACTTCGCCAAGTACGGCGGCATAAACACTAAGAGGGTCATACTCCTCTCTATGGCCATAAGCGGCATACTGGCCGGGTTAGCAGGGGCCCACCTGGCCATGGGCATCCACCAGCGGCTTATATTGAACATCTCGGTGGGGTTGGCCTTCGAGGGCATAGTGGTGGCCCTGCTGGCCCGCAACAACCCCTTGGCAGTGCCCATTGCCGCCCTCCTCTACTCCTACCTGAGGATAGGTGGTGACATCATGGAGCGCACCTCAGCGGTGAGCTCAGATATTGTGCGCGTGGTGCAGGCCACCATAATCCTCTTCCTAACAGCCGAGGCCTTGGTGGCCTTTCTGCAACGCCGCAGGGCCCTAAGACAGCAACTGGCCAGGGAACTGGCAAAGGAGGCCGGAGATGTCCTTCGTTGATGTCCTGAACGCCATATTTACCGCGGCCTTTGCGGCCAGCGTTCTGAGGGTGACCACACCTATCCTCCTGCCCGCCCTCGGGGGCCTGGTATCGGAGCTTGGTGGCGTCATCAACATCGCCCTGGAGGGCACCATGCTTACCGCGGCCTTTGTGGGCGTGGTGGTGAGCGCCTACACCCGCAGTGCCTGGCTGGGCATGCTGGCAGCGCTGGTGGCAAGCCTTATATTCTCCCTCCTGCTCGCCTTCTTCCACATAGACCTCAAGGCCGACATCATACTGGCTGGCCTGGCCATGAACATACTGGCCTCGGGCGGAACGGCCTTCGCCCTCTTCGCCCTGACGGGCGACAAGGGCAGCTCCTCCAAACTGGCCAGCCTAACCATGCCCTACTTGGACATACCCCTCCTTCGGGACATACCCGTGATAGGACAGATCGTGAACAACCAGAACGTTATGGTTTACATAGCCTTCCTCATGGTTCCGGTGGTTTGGGTTTTCCTGTACCGCACCGTTCTGGGCAAGCACGTGAGGGCTGTGGGCGCCAATGCCGAAGCTGCGGCCACCGTGGGCATCAACGTGCGAAGGGTCCGCTACACAGCCCTCCTGATCAGCGGACTGCTGGCCGGCCTGGGCGGCGTCCACATGGGCATGGGATACCTGCAGCTCTTTCAGAGGGACATGATAGCCGGCAGGGGCTTCATTGCCCTGGCGGCGGTGTTCATGGGTGCCCGTAACCCCATCGGCACCATGATAGCCGCCCTGATCTTCGGAACGGCCGACGCCGTGGCCAACCAGCTCGGCTCCCTGAAGATACCGCCCCAGTGGGTGCAGATGATACCGTACGCGGCCACGGTAGTGGCCCTGGCGGTCTATGCCGTAGCCCAACAGAGGGCGGCCATAGCCCGGCAGCGCCGATTTCAGGAGCAGGCCCAGCAGAGTGGCAGGGCCTCATGAGCTGGTACGACCGCATACTGGGAGGGCTGCTGGGCCAGGCCCTGGGCGATGCCTGGGGCATGCCAGCACTCCTCAACCCGAGGGAAACGTGGGAGCGGTTCGGAGGTTGGATCGAGGCATTGATGCCCGCGCCGCCTGACCATCCGGTGCACGCGGGCCTACCAGCGGGCCGTGTCACCGATGACACTGAGCAGGCCTTCGCGGTCGCTGAGGCCCTCCTGCGCCAAGGCCGGGTTACAGTCCAGGGCGTGGCCGAGGCGATAGTCGCCTGGTTCGATGCCGTGGGGGGCAGCCACTGCCCCTTTGTGGGTCCCAGCACCAGAAGGGCTGTGGAACGGCTGAAACGCGGCGTGTCCCCCCACGAGGCCGGCCGGGGCGGAGATACCAACGGGGGCGCCATGCGCGCCAGCGTGGTAGGCCTCGTTCACCCGGCCGAGCCCGAGATAGCGGCCCAGGAAGGTGCACTGCAGTGTGTGCCGACCCACAACACCGATGTGGCCATGTCGGGCGCGGCAGCAGTCGCGGCCGCGGTGGCCGAGGCCATGTGCCCCCAGGCCACCCTGGAGGACATAGTGGCGGCGGGCATCCGGGGGGCCGAAGCCGGCAGAAGGCTTGGCCCTCCATGGATGGGCGCCTCGGTGGCCAGGCGCATCGAGCTGGCCGTGGAGATAGCCTCAGCCGACAGCCCGCCTCTCGATCGCATCTTCAGGCTCTACGACCTTGTGGGCAGCACACTGGCCACCACCGAGGCCGTTCCTTCGGCCTTCGGCATACTGGCCATGGCCCAGGGTGACCCAGTTCAGGCGGCCAGGTACGCCGCCGCCCTGTCCGGCGATGCTGACACCGTTGGGGCCATCGCCTGCGCCATCGCCGGCGCCTGGAAGGGGGCAGGAGCCATCCCCTCTGCAGTGGTCGAGACACTGCAGAGGGCCAATCCTCACCTGGACTTCCAAGGGTTGGCCAGAAGGCTCGACGGGTTGATAGGGATCAGGTAGAAAGCCGAGCTCCGGGCGAATGCCTGGGGAGGATTTGTCCTATGACCGATCTCCTGATAAGGGACATCACCGCCATCGATCCGGATCCGGCAGGGCTACGGGTCTTGGAGCACTGCGACATAGCCATAGAGGGCAACCGGATCGTCTCCGTAGGAGCCGCCACGGCAGCTGATGTCGCCGGAGCCCGTAAGGTCATCGAGGGAAAGGGGCGCCTTGCCATCCCCGGTCTGATCAACACCCACGCCCACGCGGCCATGGTGCTCTTCAGGGGTGCCGCTGAGGACGTGACCGTGGAGGAGTGGTTCAACAGCTACATCTGGCCCATGGAGGCAAACCTCACGGCCGACGACGTCTACTTCGGTGCCCTGCTGGCCGCTGTGGAGATGATCGAGTCGGGCGTGACCACCGTGGCGGACCACTATTTCCACATGGACAGGGTGGCCGAGGCCTTCTCCGAAGCTGGCCTCAGGGCCCATCTCGCCTGGACGGTCTTCGGCAGCGACCCTGAGGCCGAACTGCGTCTGTCGAGAGAGTTCGCCTGCCGATGGCAAGGGGCCGCGGGCGGCAGGATCCAGGTGTGGCTTGGCCCACACGCCCCCTATACCTGTCCGGTCGGCTTCCTGGAGCAGGTGGCCGCGCTGGCCCGCGAGCTTCAGCTTGGGTGCCACATCCACGTATCCGAGACGGCCCAGCAGGTACAGGCCAGCCTGGCAGCTCACGGCGCTACACCCATAGGGCTGCTTCACAGGGTGGGCATGCTGGAAGGACGCGCCCTGCTGGCCCATGCCGCCCATGCCACGCCGGAGGATATCGCCCTGCTGGCTGGAAGGGCTGTCGGTATCGCTCACTGCCCGAAGACTTTCCTCAAACTGGCAGCTGGAATAGCCCCCGTTGTCGCCATGAGGAAGCAGGGCATCGCCGTGGGGTTGGGCAGCGACGGCGCAGCCAGCAACAACACCCTGGATGTCCTGGAGCAGATGCGGCTGGCCGCCATGATGCAGAAACACCAGCTGGGAGATCCTACAGTGCTTACCTTGGCGGAGGCTGTGGCCATGGCAACCTTCGACGGAGCCCGGGCCCTGGGCGCCCAGGCCCATCTGGGGCGCATAGCCCCCGGGTACATGGCAGACATGGCTATCCTGCGTCTCGACGTGGCCCATGCCCAGCCCGTCCACAACCCGTTGGCTGCACTGGTCTACTCGCTGAGGGCTTCCGACGTGGAGACCACCATTGTGGATGGCCGCATCCTTATGGAGGGAAGGCGGCTAGTTACTCTCGACAGGGAGCAGATCCTTGGGGAAGTGAACGCTAGGGTCGGCAGGCTGACAAGGCGCCAGCCCGAAAGGCGCATCCAGACCTACAACCCCTGAGGGCGCTGTGGGCCGCATCGTAGTGCAGGTCTACGGCTTTGTGGATGTAGCCACCGCTCTGGCGGCCGCCAGGTTGGGCGTCGATCACATCGGCTTCATAGCAGGCGTCTACGGGCTTGTGGCCAACGAGGTGGACTTTGAGAGTGCCAGGGCTATAGCGGAAACACTGCCACCTTCGGCCAAGTCGGTAGCCCTGACCATGGCAACCAATGTGGAGGAGATACTTCGGATGGTGCGAGTGGTTCGGCCCGACATCCTGCATATCTCTACCGACCCCTTCGATGTGGGGCCCGGTGCCATGGCACAGCTGAAGAGAAGGCTTGGCGCCAGGCCTCTCCTCATGAAGGCCATCCCCGTGACCACCTTAGACGAGACCCTCGATCTGGTGCGCACCTTCGAGCCCTGGACCGACATGATTCTCCTCGACACTAAGGTGGAGGGGCTGCCCGGCGTTGGGGCCACTGGAAGGACCCATGACTGGGAGGTGAGCCGTCGCGTGGTCGAGATGGCGTCCAGACCCGTCATCCTGGCGGGCGGCCTCGCTCCGGAGAACGTGGCCCAGGCCGTTCGCCTTGTGCGGCCATGGGGTGTGGACTCCTTTTCCGGCACCAACGTCCCTGGGACCACGGTCAAGGACCTTGCTAGGATCAAGGCCTTTGTGGCCGCTGTCAGAGCGGTGGAGGTCGAGCTGGATTGAGCGAGCTCGATGTAGTCTCCGTGGGCGATGTCGCCGTAGACCTGCTCCTGCAGATGGAGTCGTACCCTCCTCCTGGCAGCGAGACGGTGGGGTATGCGGCCCACCTCCAGGCCGGCGGCTCTCCGACAAACACGGCCGTGGCCGCGGCTGCCCTGGGGCTCCGGGCTGGAGTGGTCGGGGTTGTGGGGAACGACCCCCTGGGCGACATGGTGGTTTCCGAGCTAAAGGCGTGCTCTCTGGACGTGCGCGGGGTCTCGAGGGCGGACCGGAGTTTGACCACGCTGGTGGTCACGGTGGTTACGCCGGGCGGCCAGAGGACCATGTTCGGCTACCAGGGCGCGAGCTCGTGGCTGGAGCCCGAGGCCCTCCCAAGGGAGCTCATTGCCTCGGCGAAGCTTGCCCATTTCTCCGGCTATGGTCTAATCAAACAGCCCCTGAGGAGCGCCATGGAGGCGGCGGTGAGGCTGTGCCACGGCGCCGGGATTGCCGTGTCCTTCGACCCCAGCATGGAGGCGGCCTGCAAGTTTCCCCAGGCTGTGGGCGATATCCTGCCTCTGGCCAACCTGGTACTGCTCAGCCTGGGTGAGGCCCGCTGCCTGCTGGGAACCGAAGATCCTGTCCAAATTACCTCGGAGCTCCTTGCCAGGGGTGTGGAGTGGGTTGCCCTAAAGATGGGAGCCGAGGGCTGTTGGCTATCCTCCCGAAGCCAAACTACTGGAAGGGTGCCAGCCTTCCCCGTGGAGGTGGTGGACACCACGGGGGCTGGCGATGCCTTCAACGCGGGGGTGATCTACGGATACCTGCGCGGGTTGAGCCTCGCCGCCTCGGCGGTTCTTGGCAATGCGGTGGGAGGCCTCGCCAGCACGGCCTGGGGAGTGGGCAGGTCCCTGCCCAGGAGGCAGGCCGTTGTGTCGCTGCTGCGGAGGGCATTGGGCCAGGCCCAGTGGGCTCCCTGGGCCGAGGCCATGGCTGGGCTGCTCGTCGCCCTGGAAAGGGAGGTCGCCTAGCATGGCCTTCAGGGTCGTCTGCGTGGGAGACCTCGTGGCCGATATCGTCATGGAGATACCGCAGCTGCCCATTGAGGCAGGACAGGTGGTGGAGGCCAGCATGGCGGAGCTCGAGCCCGGCGGAGGAGGCAACTTCCTTATAGCCGGAGCCCGCCTGGGCATGTCCATGGCTGCCCTGGGTGCCCTCGGGGCCGACCCCTTAGGCACTGCCGTGGCCAGGATGCTGGAGTCCGAGGGGGTGGACGTGAGCAACGTGGCCTTCGGCGAGGGATCCACAACCACTACCGTGACCGTCTTCATCGACAATTTAGGCCGCCACGCCTTCGTGGGCGCCTACGGCGCTGGCCCTGAGGTCCGGTTCTCGTCGCAGTGGGAACTAGTTATCGCCAACTGCCATGCCATCTTCTTGTCGGGATACTCGTTCCTCGAGGGCAGGATGCGCCGTGCCGCCATGGACTGCCTCTTGAGCGCAAGAAAGTGGGCTAGATCGATATTTTTCGATCCCGGCCCGAGCGCGAAGGCTATCCCAGAGGCCCATAGGGCGGAGATCCTTGCGGCCGCGCAGGTCCTTCTCCTCACCGAGGAGGAGGTTGCCCTCCTGGGTGTTCAGGAGCCGCAGGACCTGTTGAGGGCTGGCCCCTCGCTGGTGGTGGTCAAAAGGGGCCCCCTGGGGTGCACCCTCTGGAGCGCCCAGGGCAGGCTCGATGTGCCTGCCATACCCGCCGAGGTAGTCGATACCTCGGGTGCCGGCGATTGCTTCGATGCGGCCTTTGTCTACGGTTACCTCCAGGGACGGGGGTTGGAGCGGGCGGCAGTGATAGCCAATGCCATGGGCGCCGCCATGGTGTCGAGGCGGGGTACGGGCCGCAGAGCGCCCACGGCTCAGGATGTGGCGGGCCTGCTGCAGAAGTATCGACCGGACATAGAGCTTTAGGCGTTCTGAACGTAGAAGATCGGTCCCAAAGGAGGTGTGGTGCGATGGTGAGTGGGAAGGTAAGCGAGGAGGCCCGCGCGGCACCGTGGAGCTTCGGCGAGGGCCCACTGCAGGTCATCTACGACACGGACCCAGGGATAGATGACACCATGGCCCTGCTGCTGATGCTTCGAAGTCCGGAGATCAACCTTCTGGGGGTTACCACGGTGCTGGGCAACGCCGATGTAGACAGGTGCACCGACAATGCCCTCAACGTGCTCAAGATGGCTGGCCGCAGCGATATCCCTGTGTTCAAGGGGGCTGGGACACCTCTTGCCCGGACCTATGCTGGCCCAGCGCCCAGCGTGCACGGCGAGGACGGGCTGGGTAACCTGCATCTGCCCAGGCCGAAGGTGGAACCCTCCCCTGGCCACGCCGCCCGCTTCATCGTCGACACCGTCATGGACAGGCCCGGACAGGTCACCCTGATAGCCGTAGGTCCCCTAACCAATCTGGCGTTGGCACTGCACCTGGAGCCCCGCATCGCCTCCGCAGTGAGGCAGGTGATCATCATGGGTGGAACGGCCTTCGCCCCGGGCAACGTCTCCCCCGTGGCTGAGGCCAACATCCACAACGATCCCGAGGCTGCCCACCTAGTAATGACTGCCGGGTGGCCCTTGGTCATGGTGGGTTTGGATGTCACCACCAAAGTGCTGATGACCCGCGAGTTCCTTCAGGAGATAGCGGCCTCGGGGGATCCCTTCGGCCAGTTCATAGGGAGGATAGTGCCCGTATACCTCGAGTTCCACAAGGCTACCTACAATATCGATGCCATACACACCCACGATCCCTCAGCCGTGGCCTACGCCATCGATCCCACCCTGTTCCGTACTCAGCAGTATTCGGTGGTGGTGGCCTGTGGGGGCCCTGCCGATGGCCAGGTGCTGGTGGACAGGGAGCGCCGTTTCTACCGCACGCCTCCCATATCCATCTGTCTGGAGGTGGATGCCCCGAGGCTGCTGGACCTCTTCAAGCGCAGGATAACGGGCCAAGGCTGAAGGCCCAGCACACGGAAGCGGTTACAGACCCATGATGCAGGAGGTTTTGCCAGATGACCACGAAGATGTTGATCGACACTGACACCGCATCCGACGACGCGGTGGCAATCCTCATGGCGCTGAGGTCGCCTGACGTACAGGTGGACGCCATAACCATAGTCGCTGGCAACGTACCCGTGGAGATGGGGGCCAAGAACGCCGGCTACACCGCCGAGCTGTGCGGGAAGGAGGTTCCTATTTACATTGGTGCCCGCAAACCGCTGACCCGAGAGCCCTACTGGGCCTACTACTTCCACGGCCCGGACGGCATGGGCGGTATGAACTATCCTGCCCCAAAGCGCCAGCCTGAGAAGGCCCATGCCGTGGACGTGCTGGTGGAGCTGATCCGTTCCCATCCCGGCGAGTACACCCTGGTGACCCTTGGCCCTCTGACCAACATTGCCCTCGCCATCCACAGGGCACCAGATATGGCCCAGAAGGTCAAGCAATGCTATGTGATGGGTGGAGCCGCCTGCACCGTTGGGAACATCACTCCAGCCGCCGAGTTCAACATCTGGGTGGATCCCGAGGCGGCGCGCATTGTCTTCCACTCCGGCATGCCCATCCTTATGGTAGGCTGGGAGCACTGCACCGGGCCGGCTGCCCTCTCCGACGAAGAGATGGCTTCCCTCCGAAGCATCAACACCCTCTGGGCCCACTTCGTGCTGGACTGCAACCGCTCAGCCCTTCGGGCCAGCAGGGAGCTCCATGGCGAGGCTGGTTTGGAGCTCCCAGATCCTGTGACCATGGCCATAGCCCTCGATCCTTCGGTATGCACCCAGCGGAGCTGGCACTACGTGGATGTGGAAACCAACAGCGAGCTCACCCGCGGCATGACGGTGGTGGACAAGCTCAACGTGACTAGGCGGCATCCCAACATAGAGGTGTGCTGGAAGATAGACTACGACCGATGGAAGCAGGTGCTCTTTGAGAGGGTGAAGTAGCGTTCCAAGGAGGTAAGCCGTGGCCTCCGGTGTGCAGGACATAGGTGTTAACAGCGACAAGGTGATGACGGTCCGCGGCCCGATAGCCGTGGAGGAGATGGGTGTAACCCTAATGCACGAGCACCTCCTCACCGACGCCTCCACCTGGTGGCGCGAGCCTGCCGAAGCCAGCCGCAAGGCGATGGCCCATCGGCCGGTCACCATCGACATGCTCGGAGAGCTCCGCCTCGATCCCTTCCTGAACCTGGACAACTGCAGGCTCTTGGATATCGATGTCGCCGTGGAGGAGGCGAGCAAGTTTCGGGACCTGGGCGGCAGCACCGTGGTGGATACCACCGTTATAGGCACGGGCAGGGACCCCCTTGCCCTGCTCCAGATCAGCAACCGCACCGGCCTCCACGTCGTCATGGGCTCCGGCTACTACCTCGAGGGATCACATCCTCCCCAGGTGCGCCGCATGGGGGCCGACGATGTGGCCGACGAGATAGTGAGGGACCTCACCGAGGGGGTACCCGGCACCAGCATCCGGGCTGGCATTATCGGCGAGATCGGCGTCAGCAAGGACTTCACCCCCGAGGAGCAGAAGGTGCTCCGAGGGGCCGCTCGAGCCCAGGCTAGGACCGGCGTACCCCTCACCATCCACCTGCCCGGGTGGGAGCGTCTGGGGCACCGGGTTCTGGACATGGTCGAGGAGGAGGGCGGCAACCTTGCCCACACCGTCCTCGACCACATGAACCCCTCCCTGGACGACTTCGAGTACCAGGTCAGTTTGGCCGACCGCGGTGCCTTCATAGAGTACGACATGATCGGCATGGACTTCTTCTATGCCGATCAGCAGGCCCAGTCGCCCTGCGATGAGGAGAACGCGAGGGCTATAAAGCGGCTGATCGATGCCGGATACCTAGGGCAGATCCTAATCTCTCAGGACGTGTTCCTGAAGATCATGCTCACCAGGTACGGCGGCTGGGGATATGCCCACATACTGAAGAACTTCGTGCCCAGGCTAAGGCGGCACGGGTTGACCGAGGAACAGATCCGTGCCCTGCTGGTAGAGAATCCTCGCAGGGTGTTCTCGGCCAGATACCGGGCCCAGGAATGAAGGGAGGGAAACATGGCACAGCGGTCCCAGAGAGTTAAGGTGCTGTTGGTGGGGGAGAGCTGGGTGACCAGCGCTACCCACTACAAAGGTTGGGATCAGTTTGGCAGCGTCACCTACCATCTCGGTGCCGAGCACTTGGTGGCGTCGCTGGAGGGAAGCCCCTTCGAGCTGACCTACATGCCATCCCACCTGGCCGCCAGGGATTTCCCCCAGTCTCTGGAGGCCCTGCGGGAATACCGGGTGGTGATCCTGAGCGATGTAGGCTCCAACACCCTCCTCCTCCATCCGGATACCTGGCTGTTGGGCAAACCCACGCCCAACAGGCTCAAACTTCTCAAGGAGTACGTGGCATCCGGGGGCGGCCTGGCCATGATGGGGGGCTACTACAGCTTCCAGGGCATCCACGGTGGCGCCCGCTACAGGGGCACGCCCGTCGAGGAGGTGCTTCCCGTCTCTATTCTGCCGTACGACGACAGGGTGGAGGTGCCGGAAGGCTTCCGTCCCATGGTTGTGGGCAGCGAGGACCACCCGATTCTGGCAGGCATGGGCCGAGAGTGGCCTATCTTGTTGGGTTACAACGAGGTTGTCCTCAGGACCGAGCCCGGGGTGGAGTTGTTGGCGAAGGTGCCGCCGGAGGCCGGCGGCCATCCCCTGTTGGCTGTCCGACAGTATGGCAAGGGTCGGACCCTGGCCTGGACATCCGACATAGGTCCTCACTGGCTGCCTGAGGAGTTCGCCAGATGGCCAGGCTTTGCCCGCCTCTGGCGTCAGGCCCTGGTTTGGCTGTCCTGCATGGAGGGTTGAAAGTTAGGGGCGGCACGGATCGTGTCCGTGCCGCCCTAGCCTTCGGCGCTACTTGACAGTGACCTTCCCGACCATGCCCAGCTCCTTGTGGCCAGGCTCCTCGCAGACCAGCTGGTAGGTGCCGGGCTTGTCGGCCTTGAGGGTGAGCGTGCCGGATTTGCCGGGGTCGAGCTTGAGGGTCGCCTTTCCGCCGGGCCAGTCAGGTATGGTGAAGTCGTGCACCAGGCTGCCCTTGTTGGTTAAGTTGATGGTGTAGGTGGTGCCCGCGTTCAGCGTTAGCTCGGCCGGCTCGAACTTGTAGTCCACCATGGTCACGTTGATGGTGGTGCCTCCCCCGCCGCCCGACGGCTGCCCTCCGCCACCTCCAGCACAGGCTGCGGCCAGCAGTGCCAGGATCGACAGCAGGGACAGCGTTATCGCGAGCTTGCGCATCTTCCCCAACCTCCTGTGAAGTGTTTCACAATTATACCCAAAACTATTGCCCGAACCACGCTGGGTTTGACAAGCTGTCGGCATCCTGCTATATTCAGCGTGCGTCGAGGCTGTCTGCTGGGAGACTCGTGACGTTCCCGGGGAACGTGGCCCCTGGCCCCGGGTTGAGCGATGCCTCGAAGATGCCCCTAAATTTATTTCTGGATCAGTTTACCATTGGCCGTGAGGTGAGCCATGGACTTTGAGCTCAGCGAAGAACACAAGCTTGTCCAGAAGATGGTGCGAGATTTCGCCGAGCGAGAGATCATGCCTGTAGCCCAGGAGAACGACGCCAAGGGCTACTTCGACCGCAGCATTGTCGAGAAGATGGCCAAGCTGGGCTTTCTGGGCGGGCCGATACCGGAAAAGTACGGAGGCGCCGGCCAGGACTACATCAGCTTCGCCATAACCTGTGAGGAGATAGAGAGGGCCGAAACGGCCTTTCGGGTGGTTCTTAGCGTCCACACGGGCCTCAACAGCCTCACGCTGCTCCAGTGGGGCACCGAGGAGCAGAAGGAGAAGTATCTGGTGCCTCAGGCCAGGGGGGAGAAGCTGGCCACCTTCGCGCTGACGGAGCCCAGCTGTGGCTCTGATGCAGGAGCCCTGCAGACCACGGCTGTCAAGGATGGCAACTACTACATTTTGAACGGCAGCAAGATCTGGATATCCTTGGCCGATGTGGCCGATCACTTCTTGGTCTTTGCCACCCTCGACAGGAGCCTCAAGCACAAGGGCATATGCGCCTTCATCGTGGAACGGAGTTTCCCGGGTGTGACGACAGGCACCATCCACGGCAAACTCGGCGTTCGGGCCGGCAACACGGGCATGATATACCTGCAGGATGTGCGGGTGCCCAAGGAGAACCTGGTGGGGCTGGAGGGAGAGGGCTTCACCATAGCCATGTCGGCCATCGACCAGGGGAGGCTCACGGTGGCGGCAGGGGCGGTGGGCCTTGCCCAGGCCTGCCTGGACGCCAGCGTCAAGTATGCCAATGAAAGGTACGCTTTCGGTCAGCCCATCGGCAGGTTCCAGCTGGTCCAGCAGATGATTGCCAACATGGTGGCGGGGATCGAGAGCGCCCGACTGCTTGTCTACAGGGCCGCATGGCTGAAGAACAAGGGTGTCCGCAATACCAGGGAGACCTCGTTGGCCAAGTGGTACGCCTGCGATGTAGCCATGCGGTGCGCGGCCGACGCCGTACAGATCCACGGTGCCTATGGGTACTCCAACGAGTATCCTGTGGAGCGGTACTTCCGGAACGCCAAGGGAGCCATGATCTACGAGGGCACGGCCCAGATCCACACCATACTTCAGGCGGAGTATGCCCTGGGCTACAGGCAGGACAAGCCGCTGCGCTGTCCCCCACCTAAGCCCCAGGGATACTGAACTGTTCGGCCAAACCTTATTCCAGGAGGCTGGGATGCCGTTGGTCCCGTGCAAGGGCGCCTATCCCAGGGTTGCCGAGGACGTCTACATCGCGGAAGGGGTCGTCATTATAGGGGATGTGACCATTGGCCCAGGTTCCTGCGTGGGTGTCAACGCCGTTATCCGCGGCGATGTTGGGCCGGTTGTCCTGGGCGAGAGGGTGACCGTGAGCGAGAACTGTTTCATAGATTCCGAACCCGGGTTCGTGACCTCCCTCGGGAACGACGTGAGCGTTGGCGCTGGGGCGGTCATCCATGCGGCCAGCATCGGCGATACTGTTTTCATTGGTGAGAACTGCGTGATACTGGCCGGCGCCAGGATAGGCAGTAACTGCTTGGTGGGCGCCCACTCGGTCATCCCCGAGCAGAGGTCGATTCCCTCCGGCTCGGTGGTGGCCGGGGAGCCTGCCAGGGTGGTGCGTCCTATCACCGATCAGGAGATGGCATGGATACGGGGCCTGGCGTTGGAGAGTGCCAGGCGTGCCCAGGAGGGCTTCCTGGCCGTTGAGGAGGAGTGGAAGACAACCTAGCCCGGGCCTTTCGGCCTGCCGCTAGGTGTGGCGCTCCGTGGTAAAGCGGAAGATCACGGTAAGGTCGTCTATGGCCTCTATGCCGCCCTTCCGGGCGGCTATGGCCACCTGCTGGTAGGGATCGTCCACCCCGTCCAGGCCTGGCAGCAGGAGGCCTGCCTGGGACCCTCGAACTACTACTACCCCGTAGGTGCGGGGGTCCAGGTCGTCCCAGCTCGCTATCGGTTCCAACGGCGACAGGATATCCACCCTGTAGGTCAGGCTGGGCAGTTCGTGGGGACCCACGGGAGGAAATCGGGGGTCCCTGGTGGCCGCCTTGATGGCATTGAATATGATCTCCGATGCCAGATTGGGCTGGGTGGGAAGCATGGTGCCGATGCAGCCCCGAAGCCTGTTCCTCTCGGCATAGATGCTCACGAAGGCACCGGCCTGGCGTTCCATACCCTCGGGGAGAGGGTATGGCTCCGGCAGTGTGGTGCCTTGCGACACGTATCTCTCCACGGCTTCCCGTGCCAGGGCTACGTAGGGGTCCATCTCCAGCTGTCCGAAATTTCCTCCCAGTCATCAGTCTATAGGGCCGAGCCATCGCCTTCAAGGCCGTTGCCACCGTGCAGGGTCGGACCCAACCCCAGGGCTAGAACGTCTGGAGCCCGAGGCCCCAGCCGTCGGGTGTGGCGCACCCTGTTTTGCCTCGAATGGCCCGTCGCACCGCCCGAAGGCAGGCCTGCTGTGGGCCGGCGCTGGCAGCCTCGGGCCTTAGCCCTGTGGTTTGCCTACGTGGGCGACAGGAAGAAGGCGGCCCCGGCCATGGTGTACAGGCCCAGGAGCATCACACCCTCCAGCCAGTTGGATTCGCCGTCGAGACAGATGAAGGCGAAAATGGCGGCGCTGCCCACCAGCACGGCGATCTCGAGGGGGTGAAAGAGGAAGGTCAGGGGGTGTCCTAGAGCCAAGCCGGCCAGCACCAGCAGGGGAGCCACGAAGAGGGCTATCTGGGTCGAGGAGCCCGCCGCTATGGCAAGGGTGGTGTCCAGCTTGCCCCTGTAGGCGAACTGGACGGCGCTGAAGTGCTCTGCAACGTTGCCGAATAACGGCACCAGCATCACGCCCACGAAGAGCTCGCTGAGGCCCAGCTGATGGATGACGCCCTCTATTCTGGCCACCAGAAGCTCGCTGAAGAGAACCGTGAGGCCCGTGCTCAGGGCCAGGCCTACGATGGACAGACCCAAAGGCCAACGGTCTCCCTGGACGTGGCTTGGTTGAGGGAGTCCTTCGGTAAGGATAAAGGCCAGGTAGGCGGCATAGGCGGCCAGCAGAATGAGGGCCAGCAGGTCCGACAAAGGTTCAAGGCTGGCCCCTGGGCTGGTGAAGTGAAAGACGGCCGGGAAGAGCAGGGCTGCCACGGCCAGGAGCATGAGGGCCGCGTGCCTGCCTGCCTCCCTTGGGTCGAAGGAGAGCGTCCTCGTTCGCGCTCCGCCGGCCAGCAGCGATAGGCCCAGGATCAGCAGGCTATTGCCGATGATGGACCCGGTTATAGATGCTTTGACCAGGGTGATGAGCCCCTCGCGCAGGGCAGCCAGGGCGATGATCAGCTCAGCGGCGTTGCCAAAGGTGGCGTTCAGGAGGCCACCGAGCCTGGGCCCCACGTAGTGGGTAAGTTCCTCGGTGGCACGCCCTATGAGGGCAGCTGTAGGTATCAGGCCCAGGCCGGCCAATCCGGCCACGGCCAGGTCCGGCGCTCCGGCGGCGGCGAGGATGGGCGACAGAAGCCCCGCTAGCGTCAGTGCCATCCAAAAAGTCCGGGGCCGTCCGATCCGCCGGCTCACAGGACCCACCGCTCTACGACGAGGTCGCCCGTGTACAGGGCCCTCCCCACGATGGCACCCGCACAGCCCAGGGCCGCCAGCCTTTCCAGGTGGCTCCACCGGCTGATGCCGCCGGAGGCGATCACCTGCAGATGCCCGATGGCCAGCAGACGTTCGATGGAGCTGAAGTTGGGCTCGGTGAGGGTGCCGTCACGTTCCACGTCCGTGTAGATCACGGTGGTGAAGCCCATGTCGGCCAACCGGGTCGCCGCCTCCGGGGCCCTCACCTCCGTGAGCTGTTGCCACCCCATCACCGCCAACCGGCCGTGCCGTGCGTCAATGCTCACGGCGAGCCGGGCCGGACCGAAGCGGGCCAGCGCCGCGGCCGCAAGGCCTGGATCTTCCACCACGACGGTGGATATCACTGCCCGGTAGGCCCCAGCGTCGAAGGCGGCCTGCAGGGCATCCATGTCCCGGAGCCCGCCGCCCCACTGGATGGGGACCTTTACTGCCCGGGCGATGGCCCTGAGAAGGTCCAGCTGCTGAGGCCTGCCTGCCCGAGCCCCCTCGAGGTCGACCATGTGGATCATCGGAGCGCCGACCTCCGCCCAGTGCTCCGCTACCGAGACGGGGTCCTCGGAAAAGACTGTCTTTCGGGAGAAGTCGCCCTGGAGCAGCCGCACACACTTGCCGTCCAGGAGATCTACGGCCGGTATGACTATCATGACCTGAGGACTATATCCACGAAGTTGCGGTATAGTTTGAGTCCCCAGCGGCCGCTGCGTTCGGGGTGGAACTGCACGGCCATCAGGTTGTCGACCATGAGGGCGCTCGGAAAGGTCACCCCGTACTCTGTCTCCGCCAAGATGCTGGACGCATTGTTCGGCTGGGCATAGTAGGAGTGCACGAAGTAGAAGTAGGTGCCGTCGGGGATCCCTGCAAAGAGGCCGTGGGGGCGGAGGGGGAACACCTGGTTCCAGCCTATGTGGGGCACCTTGACGGTGTTGGGAAGCCGCCTGACGGCGCCCGGTATCATGTCCAGGCACCGGCTGTATCCGGCCTCCTCGCTGTAAGTTAGCAACACCTGCAAGCCTATGCATACCCCCAGGAAGGGCTTGCCTTCACGCACCGCCTCGGCTATGGCCTTATCCAGACCTCGGCGTCGGAGGCTGTCCATGGTGTCGCCAGCTGCCCCGACGCCTGGGAGCAGGACGGCTGGGGAACGGCGCACCTCCTCGGGGTCACTGGTGACGTAGCATTCGCCGGCCACGGCCTCGAGGGCATTTACCACACTGCGTATGTTGCCCGCTCCGTAATCTATTACGGCTATCACTCAAGCTCTCCCAAGGGAGTGGATTATGCGCACGTCCTCTATTATAGGCTCTGCATCGTCCCTGTCTGCGCCCAGAGGCCGGCCGCATGGATCGGCGGGGGCGAGGTCTCCCCGCAGGGCGGCGACGGTGGCTTCTACGCACGCACCCAGAGCCCTCAGGCTGTAGCCTCCCTCCAGGATCAGCACTATCCTGCCTTGGGCATGCTCCTGAGCCACCTGGGCGACGGTTCGGGCAACCTGCCAAAAGCCCGGCACTGTGACCCTCATGTTGGCCAGCGGGTCGGTCCAGTGAGCGTCATAGCCTGCGGAGGCGAGTACTAGCTCCGGGCGAAAGCGCCTGGCAGCCGGAACCACAACCCTCTCCACGGCAAGGGCGTAGGCCTCGTCGCCCACGCCCGGCGGCAGCGGCACGTTCACGGTAGTGCCCGTGCCATCCCCGACGCCTATCTCGTCCACCCGCCCGGTGCCGGGGTAGAGGGGAAACTGATGGATGGAGATGAAAAGCACGCGCGGATCGGCGTAGAAGGCGGCCTGGGTGCCGTTCCCATGGTGGACGTCCCAGTCGACGATCATCACCTTTCTCAGGACGCGGCGTCTCAGGGCATGGGCTGCGGCGATGGCGGCGTTGTTGAAAAGGCAGAAGCCCATGGCTCGGTTCGGGGTGGCGTGGTGCCCTGGCGGGCGCACAAGGGCGAGGGCACTCGTCGTGTCGCCGTCTATCACCGCGTCGACAGCGGCCATGGCGGCGCCCACCGCCCTGAGGGCGGCCTCGTAGCTGTGTCTGTTGACGTAAGTGTCGGGATCGAGATAGGTACAGTTGTCGGAGCTTGCCTCCTGCACGGCCCGGATGTGGGTCGGGTGGTGCACGAGGGCTACGTCCTCCTCTGAGGCCTTAGGCGGCTCCCTCCAGGTCAGGCCCAGGGGGTCGAGATGCCTGCGGATGGCCATGAGCCTCTCCCGGCTCTCAGGGTGCCCCTCCAGGTGGTGGAGGAGGAAGGACGGATGGAAGAACACGTGCATGCTACTGCCCGATGTAGCGGGCGTAGAGGCTCTGGGCCAGGCCCTCGTCCTCGGTGCCCTTGACGATGGCCCTGCCGTCGGCGAAGAGGGTGAGCTGGTAGCCGTTCACGACGAACCGCAGTAGGTGTTCGTTGAAGGCCACCTGGCCCAGCCGCTCCAGCCTGGCCGCCAGGGCCGGAAAATCCGGGGCAAAGGGCTGAGGAGGCAGCACTTGTACCGCGTTGCGGCCGCAGAGGGAGGCTGTACGTCCGGTCATGGCCGCCTCTAGGAACTCGAACCTGCGCTGGCCGCAGGCAGGGCACTCGGGCGAGGGGGATACCTCTGCCAGGGTCTCGATGCGGCAGTTCCAGAGGTCGAAGTAGACGACCCCTCTGTTCAGGGTACCCTTGTCCACGAGCAATTTTATCGCCTCGGCAGCCTGCCACGAGGCCACCAGGCCCACCGCTGGCCCCAGCACGCCGGCTGTCTCGCAGGTGGCCACTGTGCCCGGCTGGGGAGGTTCGGGGAATATGCACCGCAGGCAGGGCCCGCTGCCAGGCACGAAGGTGATGCTCAAGCCATAACTGCCGATCACTCCGCCGTAGACCCAGGGTACCCCGAACTTGACCGAGTAGTCATTTATCAGGTAGCGCGTCTGAAAGTTGTCGGTCCCATCGACCACCAGGTCACAGCCGGCGAGCAGGCGTACGGCGTTAGTGGGGTTGAGATCGGCTACGGCCGCTTCGATCTTCACCTGGCTGTTGGCTGCTGAGAGTTTCCGCGCCGCCGCCAGGGCCTTCGGCTCCATGGCCTGAGCGTCGGCCTCGTCGTAGAGCACCTGGCGCTGAAGGTTGTTGAGCTCGACGTAGTCGCGATCTATGAGGACTAGGTTCCCTACGCCTGCCCTGACCAGGTATGTGGAGATCAAGGATCCCAAGGCGCCCAGGCCTACCACGGCCACCCGCGAGGCCAGAAGCCTTCGCTGGCCATCCTCTCCGAAGCCCGGGAGGAGCATCTGTCGGGAGTATCGTTCTAGGTCCACGGGGTTCCTCCAAAAAGGATTTTACCAGCTGTTCTCCCAAATTCATCGGCCCTGGTCCATGCGGCGATGTCCTGCCCGTTGCTAGCCCCGGAACCTTTCAGCGCTTTCCTTTCAGGATGCCGCCACGGGTTTGGTACTGCGGCTAAAGTAGAATAGGCGGACATGCTTGCTCGGAAGCTGTGGGAGGAGGTCTATGAAAGCGGTTGTGGTCACCCCCGGTGTGCCAGGCAGTGCCAGGATGGCGGACGTGCCGCCTCCGTCGCCCGGCCCCGAGGAGGTTCTGGTGAAGGTCCTTCAGGCCAGCGTCGACCGCATAGACAGGCACCTGGCCGAGGGGGTGCACGGGCAGCCTCCGCCCGGTGAGGATGCCCTCATCATCGGTCACAGCGCGCTGGGGTTGGTGACGGCCGTGGGGCCAGCGGCCCGCGGCCTCAGGGTTGGGGACCTGGTAGTGGCTACGGTGCGGCGTCCCGACGGATGCCCCAGCTGCATCGCCGGTGAGCCCGATATGTGCCAGTGGGGCGCCTACAAGGAGCGCGGTATCCGCGGCCAACACGGCTTCATGGCCGAGTGGTTTGCCGATAGGCCGGAGTTTTTGGTGAGAGTGCCCAGGGACCTGGGGTCCCTAGCCCTGCTGGCCTATCCCTTGGCCGTGGCTGAGAAGGCCATAGGGCAGAGCCTCCAGATACAGGGCAGGCTGCCCCTCCCGCCCCGGCGGGCGGTGGTCTTCGGGGCTGGGCTGACGGGCCTTGCCGCAACCCTCCTCCTCAGGCTCCACGGCATGGAGGTATGGACCATCGAGCGGTCGCGGGATCCCGATAAGGCCAAGACGGTGGAGGGCGTAGGGGCTGGGTACGCTGCGGTTGCTGAGGGGGGCATAACGGCGCTGGCCAACCGGATCGGCCCGGCCGATCTGGTGGTCGAGGCCAGCGGCAACCCAGAGGTCTTCTCATCCACCCTGCGCTTCTTGGGACGGAACGGACTGCTCTGCATGCTGGGCCTTCCCCACGAAGGCCTGAGCGAGGCGCTGGACGTGGGCGAGCTGGGCAGACGGCTGGTCACCCACAACCAAGTGGTGCTCGGATCGGCGAGCGCCAACAGAAGGCACTTCGAGCAGGCCATGCGATCCCTTGTTCGCATCCGCGACCAGTGGCCCGGCGTGCTCGAGGCCCTTGTGGCGAAGCGCGTTCCCTTCCAGGACGGATGGCGCGAGGCCCTGGCCCCTGTCCAGGGTCGCCTGCTGGTCGTGCTGGACGTCTCTGCCCCCTGACGTATAATCCTTAGGGCGGAGGCCCTGGCATGAGGGTCAAGGTGAGGTTTTTTGCTCAGCTCAGGGAGTTGGCGGGCATGAGGGAGACGGTGCTCGAACTGCCGGAAGGCGCCACCGTATCCCAGGGCCTCCTTAAGCTTCGGGAAGCGTTCCCCAAGTTGCACCTCGAGGGCGGCAGAGTCGCTGTTGCCGTGAACCGGAGCTACGTGCAAGGGGAGCACGTGCTCTCCGAAGACGATGAGCTGGCGCTGATCCCCCCTGTGAGCGGAGGGCAGGCATGAGGGACAGCCTGCCAGCCTTCATGGTCACAGCGGCCCGCCTGGATGTCGGCGCCATGGTCGATCTGGTCAGGTGCGATGCCGATGGCGCCGTGGACATCTTTGTGGGTGTGGTGAGGGACAACTCCAACGGCAGGCGGGTGCTGTTCCTGGAGTACGAGGCCTACCCGGAGATGGCGGAGCAGACCTTCCGGCAGATAGCCGAGGAGATCGCCCTGCGATGGGGTACGGACAGGGTGGCTATCCACCACCGCGTGGGCCGTCTGGAGATAGGCGAGGCCAGCATTGTAATAGCCGTAGCGGCTCCCCGCAGGGCTGCTGCCTTCGAAGCCTGTCGCTACGCCATAGAACGGATCAAGCAGATCGCGCCTATATGGAAGAAAGAGCACTTCGAGGACGGGGCCGTGTGGGTCGAGGGGCCCACGGCCCAGCCGGCCTCTGAGACCCTCTGAGGTAGCTTCGGGTGACCGGCGGACGCCTCGAACCCCTCTTCGGGGCCAACATCGACCCTGCTGCGGCGAACCTCGACAAAGCCCTGGCCATCATCACAGCATCGCCGACGAATCGCGTCTGCACGTGGTGAGTATCCAGGACCACCCGTACGTCGGAAGGTTCTTCGACACCTGGACGCTCCTGGTTTTCCGCGTGGCAAGGACAAAGTGGATTCACCTCCGCCCAAACGTGGCCGATCTGCCTCTGCGGGGAGCGGCCGTGTCAGCCAAGGCGGCGGCGAGCCTGCACCTGCTGACCTGGGGCCGGCTCGAACTGGAGCTTGGCGCTGGGGCCAACCCAGCAGCCATAGCGGCTATGGGATGTCCGCGGCTCACGCCGGGCCAGGCCGTGGAGGCCCTGGGCGATGCGATACGGCTCATGCGGGCCTTCTGGTCAGAGAGATATCCCCTCGCCTTTCAGGGGAAGTAATTTTTCACGTCGCGGGCGTCGAGCCCGGGCCGGCTCCGGTCCACCCAATCCGGATCTGCATGGGCAACTACCGGCCCTGAGGCCTTCGCCAGACCGGCAAGCTGGCCGATGGCTGGCTTACCATCAGTGCCTGCCTCCGGAAGGCGTGCTCGAACGTCACAACCTCATAGACGAGGGAGCGGCCCGGGCTGGCCGACCACCCACTGCCATCCGCCGGGGCTGCAACCTAATGGGGATCATCGACTTAAGCGACCCTCGCCCTCTGCTGACCCCGCGCTGCTTAGAGATCATCGTCGCTATACCCGAGGGCTGGATCAAGGCCCTGGTAAATCTTAATGTAAACCTACGCTTGGATACCTTCATGTGCTGACCCGTGGTCGGCGCCGAGGTGGCCCAGGTCCGGGCCTTCGCGGAGCAGGTGGCGCCCGAGGTGAAGAGGACCGGGCTTTTAAACGGCCTGGACCCCGGGACGCCATTCTGTGAACCAGCCGGCCCTATGTTAGGACCAGGGGCCTCAACGGACCCGAGGAGAGGTCCTGGCCACGTGAAGGGCGGCGAGCCCGACATGGACACGCCCCACCCGTGGCAGGGAGCCGTATCTTTAGATCGGTTGTCTCCGCCACATGGGGGCCGTGGGCTCCAGCCTGGGCGTCAGGGCAGGACCATGTGAGGCCAGGGGCCGACCCCGCAGGCTTTTCGTTAGGACGGGCCCTAGGCCGCGGGCCTGCGGGGCTGGAGGGTGGACCGATAGGACCTTGCTCTCAGCTTCCCCCTAGACCGCGGGCCTGCGGGGCTGGAGCTGTGCGGCGGTCCCCGCGGTCGATGGGCGAGGGGAACGACGGGGCTGAATCGCTTTGGCTGCCGTTGCTGTCGTGTCCCTATGGGGAGAGGTAGCCTTCGATACGCCCTGTACCTTCAGCCGCCCAGAAGCTTTGTCAGCTCGGATTTCCAGTCAGCGGGTCGGGAAGGCCTGTAGTGGATCTCGCCGTCGTAGTAAAGGAGACGTCCGGGAAGGCCCTGGGGGTACCAGGTGAGCCTATCGACCTTGAGCACCAGATGGCTGTTGGCCTTGACAATGCTCCTCACGCCTGCCTTCGAGGCCAGGATCTTCAGGCGCACCATGTACAGCAGGTCCTCGGCAGGGGGCGGAAGTGGGCCGAAGCGGTCCTCCAGCTCGCTGCGGAAGTCGGCGAGTTCTTCCAAGGAGCGGATGCCTGCCAGGCGGCGGTACAGGCTTACGCGGAGGAGGTCCGAAGGCACATAGTCCTCGGGCAGGTAGGCCGGCAGGGGCAGGTTGATGGAGACAGAGGGCTCGGGCTCCCTTGGCTCTTTCCCTTTGAGCTCGGCCACCGCTTCGGCCAGCATCTGGGAGTAGAGGCTGAAGCCCACGGCGGCCAGGTGGCCGTGCTGTTCGGGTCCCAGCAGGTTGCCAGCCCCTCGGATCTCCAGATCCATCATGGCCAGGCGGAAGCCGGAGCCCAGCTCTGATGCCTCGAGGATGGCCTGGAGGCGCTCGGCGCCCCGCCCCGCCAGGCCCCTGGCCGGATCGTACAACAGGTAGGCATAGGCTCGCTGCGTGCTGCGGCCCACACGGCCCCTCAGCTGGTAGAGCTGGGCCAGCCCGAACCTGTCGGCCTCTTCGACGATAATGGTGTTGACCCTGGGCATATCGAGCCCTGCCTCGATGATCGTGGTGCAGACCAGCACATCGTAGCGGCCGGCTACAAAGTCCATCATCACGCGATCGAGCTGATCCTCTGGCAGTTGGCCGTGGGCTACGGCGATGCGGGCCTCGGGCACCAGCCGGCGCACCCTCTCCGCGGCCTGCTGGATGGTCTGGACCCGGTTGTGCACGTAGAAGACCTGGCCGCCCCTCTGGAGCTCCCGCAGGATCGCGCCGCGCACTGTTTCGTCGTCGTATCGAAGCACGTAGGTCTTTATGGGCTGTCGGCCAGGAGGCGGCGTGGCAATGACGCTCATATCCCTTACCCCCACCAACGACATATACAGGGTGCGAGGGATGGGGGTAGCAGCCAGAGTTAAAACGTCCACCTCGAGGCGCAGCCACTTTAACCGTTCCTTGTGCCGCACGCCGAAGCGCTGCTCCTCGTCCACTATGAGCAGCCCCAGGTCCCTGAACCGCACGTCGGGCTGTAGCAGCCTGTGGGTGCCGATAACTATATCCACTCCTCCCTTTGCCATCTCCTCCAGCACCCGCTTCTGTTCCCGTGGACTGCGGAACCTGGAGAGGACCTCTATGCGGACCGGGAAGGGAGCGAGGCGTTCCCTGAAGGTCTGATAGTGCTGCTGAGCCAGCACCGTCGTCGGCACCAGCACGGCTACCTGCTTGCCGTAGGTCACGGCCTTGAAGGCTGCCCTCACAGCCACCTCGGTTTTGCCGTAGCCCACATCTCCGCAGACAAGCCTGTCCATGGGGAAGGGTTTCTGCATGTCGGCAAGCACTTCCTCTATGGCCTGCTGTTGGTCGAGCGTCTCCACAAAGGGGAAGCTTTCGGCCAGCTCCCTTTCCCACGGCATCTCGGGGCCGTAGGCGTAGCCTTCAGCCAGCTGTCGGGCGGCATACAGGCGCACCAGCCCCCTGGCCAGGTCCTGGACGGCCCGGCGTACCCTTTGGGTGGTGCGGGTCCAGTCGCCTGAGCCCAGACGGGTGAGGGTGGGGGCGGCCCCCTCCGGTCCCATGTATCGGCTTACGCGGTGGGACTGGTCGGTGGGCACGTACAGCCTGTCCCCCTCGGCGTACTCCAGCACCAGGTACTCCCTGGGCACGCCGTCAGGGTTCATGACGGTGAGGCCGCCGTACCGAGCCACTCCGTGATCCACATGGACCACGTAGTCGCCCGGCGAGAGCTCTTCGATCCACGGCTCGGGGCCTCGGCCCGTCCTGGCGGGAAGCTCCTGTCGGCGGGTGCGTTCGCCAATGAGCTCTCTGTCCGTTAGCACCAGCAGGCCGGCCAGGGGACTGTTCCAACCTGCCGAAAGGGAGGCAGACGCCGCGTAGATCTGCCTGGGCCTCGGGTTGGGCAGGTCGCTGCCCCTTAGGAGGGTGCAGTGCAGGCCCTGGGCCTCGAGGATTTCAGCCATTCGATGGGCGTGCTGAGATGCTATCACCACTGAGCTGCCCGATTCTGCGGCCGACCGCGCTTCGTCGGCGAGAGCCTGCCAGCTCTGGTGCAGCAGGGGCGCAGGCTGGATCTCTCCGGGCTCCATCCTTACAGTGGCCTGCGGTTCCCAGGCTTCCCAGCCTCCCAGGGTGGCCACAGGCCTTGACGACAGCAGGTCCCAGAGCCTGTTTGGCGGAAGGATGGGTATCCAGAGGCCCCTAGGCAGTTCGCCCTCGCTCAGCAGGTTCTGCTGCCTCTCCTGAGCATTCCTGTAGAGGTCCGTGGCTACCATGTAGCACAGTTCGGCCCTGTCGACCAGCACGGGTACCTCCCGGGGTAGATAGTCCAGCAGGGTGCTGAAGCGTCCGGTCAAAGCGAACCGCAGGGATGGGCCCAGGGCATCGCTGTCGCCGCGGGAAAGCTTCTCGAGGAGACCGTTCCACTCCTCCATCACTTCCTTACGACATCCCGAGAGGTCGAGCCTTCGGGCCAGCTTGGCCAGAAGTTCAGGTGCAGAGGGAGCTTCCGAGGCCGGCGCGACCACTGCCCTCTGGACCTTCTCCACGGAGCGCTGGGTGTAGGGGTCGAAGCTTCGGATCTCCTCCACATCGTCGCCGAAGAACTCCAACCTGAGGGGCATGGGAAGGTTGGGCGGAAAGACGTCGAGGATGCCGCCCCGGTGGGCCATGGTGCCCGGCCTATCCACCTGATGGGTGGGCCGGTATCCTGCCCTGAAGAGCCGCTCCATCAGCAGACGAGGAGGAACACGGCCCCCTGTCTCCACCAGGATCAGGTGCTGCGAGAGCTCGTCCGGCTCGGGGGCTGGGTCCATGAGCGCTTTCACCGATGCGACCACTACTCCGGGGAGGGGGCCGGTCAGCAGGCCTGAGAGCACCCGCAGTCGTTGCCTGGTAATAGCCGTATCCGGCTCCAGCTGGTCGAAGGGCAGGATATCCCAGGCTGGGTACGGCTGGGGTGGGCCGAAGGCCTCCAGATTGGCCTGCAGCTCGGCAGCCCTGTCCGGGGTTGGGGAAACTATCACCAGGGAACCTGTCCCCTCGGACAGGGCCGAAGCCCACCAGGCCAAAGCCTCCGGCGGCAGGCCCGAAAGTTCGACACGCCGGCCAGACCGCAGCTCCCTGAGCGTCCTACTGAGGGAAGGTAGCTGTTGGGCTTTTTCGAGCAGCGAACGCAGTGTGCCCACGGATTTCAGCAAACACCTCTAGGGGCCGATCCAGAAGGACCGGCCCCTCCAACCCATTATATAGCTGTGGGAGGCTCGGCCATTCCTGCCTGGGCTTTCCCGTGTGATCCTATAGGCCGAAAGCCGCGCTGAGCTGCTGGCGCGGCCGGGTCAGCTGGGCCCAGCCGGGCCGAAGGGCCTTCGGGGATGCTTGACGTCTGTGCCAAGGGGGCTGTATTCTCCGTTGAGGGGGCTGCCATGAGGGTGGAGAGGAAAGTACTTTGCCGCGGCGAGCGGGTGAGCATAAGGCCCTTCCAGCGATCCGACGTGGATGCCTGGCAGTCCTGGCCCTATCACGACGATCCCCTCTATGCTGCCCAGGAGCCCGTGCTTGTGGGTGCCCGAGAGAGGGACTTGTGGTATCTGGACAGGGCCAACCGGTCCGACTACTGGATGTACGCGGTCGACGATGAACAGGGCCGCATGATAGGCTGGTTCAGCCTTCGGCGCATAGATCCTCTCGTGGGCACTTCGGTCCTGGGCATTACCTTCTGCCCGAGCATCGTGGGGAGGGGCTACGGCACCGATACCCTGGTGGCCTTTCTGGGCTATTACTTTACCGAGATGGGCTTTAAGCGGATGTACCTGGATGTAGCCGCTTACAACCTCAGGGCCAGGCGCTGTTACGAGAAGAGCGGGTTCAGGTATATCGGCTTCCACTGGGGGGACCACTACGGTCCCAATCCGTATACCGAACCGCGCTATGCCCATCTGGCGTGGGCCTTCCGGCGAGACATCTTTGGGCGCGTGTTCTGCCTGTACCACGACATGGCGGTAACAGCAGCAGAGTTCAACTCTAGATGGGACTGCAAGAGGTAAGGCACCGCCTTGGCTGATGGCTTCCGTTTGGTCCTCCGCGAGGGCGATATCTTCATGGTGAGCTTGGAGGACGGCGATCTCTCGCCGGAAGTCAGCGGCCTGGGCCTCTTCTATCGCGATATGCGCTTCCTCAACCTCTTTCGGCTTGAGGTCAACGGGTGCAGGCCAGTCCTCCTCAGCTCTTCGGCCGAGCACAACTACATGGCCAACATACAGGGCGCCAACCCCTCCATGCTCCTGCCAGACGGCGCCCATGTGCTCCCCCAGACTATCTCCATCCGCAGAAACCGCTTCATAAACGCCGGGGTCCACGAGCGCATAGGGCTGATGAACTACAACCGCGATCCGTTGGTAATATCGCTCAAACTCACCCTTGGTGCCGACTTTCGCGACATCTTCGACGTGCGGGGCTACGCTAAGGGACGTAGGGGCCAGCTGTTGCCTCCTACCCTGGAAGGAGGGGAGGTATCCTTCCGCTACCTGGGACGCGACGGCGTGCTGAGAAAGACTGTGGTGAGCTTCGACGCTCCGCCGGACTCTGTGGAGATCATCAGGGCCGAACCCGAGGTAGTGTTGGTGCCCGGGGCCGTGGAGCCCGAGGGCCTCTATCCGCGCATGATGGAGGTCCATTATCCGCCCACGGTGGAGGTGGTATACAACCTGACCCTGCCTCCGCACCGGCCGGCGGCTGTGACCCTTCACATCCTGCCGAGCGAGGATGCCACGGAGGATGCCCACGCCTTCGACGCCGGGGTCCTGCGCATGCGCAGTTCCTACGAGGTCTGGCATGAACGGTGCGCCGGCTTCGACACGGAGGACGAGCTGTTCGACAAGGTGCTTAGGCGCAGCATCCTGGACCTTCGGTTCCTCGTGAAAGAGTTCCCCACGGGGCTTCTGCCTGTGGCGGGGGTTCCTTGGTTTGCTGCACCCTTCGGACGCGATGCCCTGATAACCAGCCTTCAGACCCTCGTCCTGAACCCGGACATAGCCGTTGGTACCCTGAGGTTTCTGACAGAGTACCAGGGCAAGGAGATAGATCTGTGGCGGGAGGAGGAACCCGGCAAGATCCTGCATGAGGTTAGGTATGGGGAGATGGCTCGACTGGGCGAGGTGCCCCATGCGGCTTACTACGGCTCGGTGGATGCAACGCCCCTCTACGTGCTCCTCTTCGCCGAGACCATGCGGTGGACGGCCGATCGAACCCTCTGTGAGGAGCTTCTGCCAGCCGTGGAAATGGCCCTCCAGTGGATCGATGAGTACGGCGATAAGGACGGCGACGGCTACGTGGAGTACCAGGGCAAGGAAGGCAGCGGCCTGTACCACCAGGGCTGGAAGGATTCGCGCCATGCGGTGCTCCATGCCGACGGTTCCGATCCAGAACACCCCATCGCTCTGGCCGAGGTGCAGGGGTATGTCTATGCCGCCAGGATGGGCATGGCGCAGGTCTATCGGTGGCTGGGCATGCGGGACAGGGCGGAGGCCCAGGTGAGGGCGGCCCAGCGTCTGAAGGGGCAGTTCAACCGCGACTTCTGGCTCGAGGATGAAGGCTATTTTGCCATGGCTCTGGATGGCCGTAAGCGTCCTGTGGCCTCCATAGCCAGCAATCCGGCCCAATGCCTGTTCACGGGCATTGTGGACGAGGCTCGGGCGAGGGCTATGGTGGAGCGCCTAATGGCCGACGACCTCTGCTCGGGATGGGGCATCCGCACCCTCAGCGCACGCATGCCCCACTTCAACCCCATGAGCTACCACAACGGCAGCATATGGCCACACGACAACAGCCTGATCGCCTTGGGTCTGGGGCGTACGGGCCTTCTGGAGGAGGCAGCCGAGGTGGCCTGGCAGATCTATCAGGCTGCCTACCGCTTCAGGTACTTCAGGCTCCCAGAGCTGTACTGTGGCTTTGCCCGCGACCTGCGCTATCACTCTGTCCCCGCTGCCTATCCGAGCGCCTGCTCGCCGCAGGCCTGGTCGGCCGGTGCGCCTATACTCATGCTTCAGGCTCTGCTCGGCCTGGAGGCGAACGCCTTCGAGGGCATCCTGAAGTATAGGAGGCGGCTTCCGGACTGGCTGGGCGGCGTCCGTATCCGAGGACTCAGGCTTGGCGAGGCCGTTTTCGATCTAAAGTTGGCGAGGGTTGGAGAGGGCGTCTATGCCGAGGTGCTGCCAAGGACAGGCCGCGTGGAGCTGGTGCCGGTGGATTGACTTCAGCCGGCCGGCAGCGCTATACGCAAGAATCGCCGCTTGCCCGCCCTGAGCACCATGCCGTCCTTCAAGGGCACCTCGGCATAGACGTCGGTGACCTTCTGGCCATCTACCGATACGCCGCCCTGCTGGATCAGCCTTCGGGCCTCGCTTCGGCTGGAGGCCAGCCCTGTTTCTACCAGCAGGTCCACGAGGCCGCGGCTCTCGCCAGGCTCTACCTCGACAACCGGGATCTCCTCGGGGAGCTGCCTCCTCTGGAAGACGCGTTCGAAGTGGTCCTCAGCCTTTCTGGCCGCCTCGGGTCCGTGATAGAGGGCGACAATCTCCCTGGCCAGCCGCTTCTTCACCTCCATGGGGTTCACACGGCTGCTGTCGAGATCCTCCTCGATGCGCCTCAGCTCTTCATCCGGCACGTCGGTGCACAGCTCGAAGTAGCGGACTATAAGGTCGTCCCGCAGGGACATTACGCGGCCGTACATCTCCTCGGGAGGGTCGGTAACGCCGATGATGTTGTCAAAGGTCTTGCTCATCTTGCGGCCGTCGGTACCCTCGAGGAGGGGGCAGGCAATGACGATCTTCTCCTTGCCTCGGAGCGCCCGCATCAGGGTGCGGCCTGCCAGCATGTTGAAGGTCTGATCGGTCCCTCCCAGCTCGGCGTCCACGTCCAATGCCACGGAGTCGTACCCCTGCAGGAGGGGATACAGGAACTCGTGGAGCCCTATGGGACGGTTCTCCGCCAGCCTGCGCTGAAACATCTCGCGGTCCAGCATCTGCTGCACGGTGAAGATGGCGGCCAGTTCGATCATGTGCCGGGCCGTCATGTTGTCCCACCACTCGCCGTTGTAGCGCACCTCGACCGGGTTGGTCTCGGACTCGAAGTCCAGGATCTTAGCGGCTTGCTCTCGGTAGGTGCGGGCGTTCTCCAGGACCTGCTCGTGGGTGAGCTGAACGCGTGTGGCGCTCCGGTCGGTGGGATCGCCGATGCGCCCGGTGAAGTCGCCTATGAGGAGGATAACCTTGTGGCCCAGGTCCTGGAACTGGCGGAGCTTCCGGAGACATACGGCGTGGCCCAGGTGGATCTGGGGGCTGGTTGGGTCGACCCCGTAGTAGATGCGCAGTTTTTCGCCAGCGAGGAGGCGCCGCTCTAGCTCGTCGCGCGGTATTATCTCGCTCACTCCCCGTTCCAGCAGCTTCTGGAGGTCTATCTTCTCGGCAGAGGGAGGCCTGAGCTCTACCTCTGGGTTGTCGGCGCCGAGGAAGAAGGTCTGTACGGTGCCTCCGAGGAAGCGCGCGGCCAACGACGCCAGCTCCCCTGTGGCCTGCCTCACCACGTCATCATTGATGCCCCGAAAGCCGTCGATGGGGAAGAAGATGTTTCGGGATTCGGTCGTGACCTTACCGCCCTCGCCCTGTCTCCAGACCCACCGCCGGGTGCGTACCTCAACGTCGTCGGCATAGACGACCTCCCCCGGCGGTACCTCCTCTGAACGCGAGCTGTTGATGGGCATGAACCTGTCGCCCTGTCGGCTGATGCGTATCGCCAGATCGCCCCTGAGGCAGTCCAGGTCGTGGCATCCGACGGGCAGAAGATACTTCAAGGAGATCAGGTTCCCCAGATCCACGGCGGGGTTCCTGTGGGGGACATCCTCACCGCGTATCACCCTTCGGGCTAGGGCCTCCACCGAACTGTGGTAGCGGCTTGCTGTCATGGCCGAGAAAACGCGGCGCCACACCTGGATCGACGGGTGGGCCTCCAGGGCGGCCATATCCATGGACCGCCGCAGTTCGCTGGCCCGTTCGTGGAGCAGCTGGGCCGGTTCGGGCCGTTCGGCCGCGTTCTGTCCGTTCCAGACGACCACCACACCCACCACGGCGTGGGGAAACCTCTGAAGGACCTCGGCATCTATTCGAAAGCGCATGGAGCGAGCATCCTCCGGCACGGGAAGCCTGCAAGACAGGGCAAGGGCCTCGTTGGGCCAAAGGGCCCGCCTGAGCCAGCGGGCCAGCTCCTATTGTACCAGACCCGCCTTGCTGGGCAGATAATCGTTAGTGAAGGCTGCCGCCGGATCGATCTCCTGAGTCAGCAGGCCGTTGTCTCGCATCCAGCGGTAGTAGTTGGCCCAACGGCTGGGTTCCTGCCAGCCCCAGGGCTTGCCCTGGGGTGGGTTCCACAGCGGCGCCAGGAGCTCGATGCCCCTCTCCTCCAGGGCCCTGTCGGTCTCGGGGCTGGCCTTCACCAGGGCATCTAGGGCGGCCTTGTGATCGGCCATGGCGTCGGCGTAGCCCTTGGCCGCGGCCCTCATGAAGGCGCGCACTGTATCCGGATGCTCCTTGAGGTAGGCCTCGCTGGTCACCAGCACCAGCTCATAGTAGTCCGGAACCCCCCAGTCCTCCACCTTCATGACGTTGACAGGATAACCCTGCTTCTCGGCCAGGATGGACTCGTGGACCCAGTAGGCGCCGATTATGGCGTCGACCTTCCCGCCGATGAGGGACTGTACAAGGTCGTAGCCTACGTTCACCAGCTGGACCTTGTCCATGCTGGAGCCATCGGCCTTCATCATGGTGGACAGGTAGGCCTCGTTGCTGGGGATCCCTGGGTATCCTACCTTCTTGCCTTCCAGCTGTTTGGGCCGCGTTATGCCCGAGGACTTTAGAGTCATGATGGAGTTGAGGGGATGCTGTACCAGGGCCGCTATAGACACCACCGGAAGGCCCTGGGCCCTGGCCAGGAGCACGTCGGTCTGATAGCTTATGCCGAAGATGTCCTTGCCGGCCCCGACCAGTTTTAGGACATCGTCTGGGTTGGCGGGCGTGTAGATCCTGGCGTCTATGCCCTCGGCGGCCAGATAGCCCCTCTGCTGGGCCAAGTACAGGCCGGTGTGGTTGCTCCAGGGGTACCAGTCCAGCGCTACGGAGACCTGGACCGATTTGGGCGTAGGGGTGGCCTGGGGAGCCGACGGCGCGCATGCCGCCCCTGCCGAGGCGACCCCTATGGAGAGTACGAGCGGCAGGGCAAGAGCCTTCACACGGACATTCCGGTGGATTTTCTCCCTGATCATAAGCGCTTCTAACCTCCTACAGCTCTGAGCCGTTTCTCGGTGTAGTACCAGGGAATTGCCAGCCTCTCAGCAGCCGATGCCAGCAAAAACAGCCCTATCCCCATGGCGGCCAGGATCACTAGGGCGGCAAATACTCTGGCCGTTAGGAACTGGGAGGCCGACCTCACCATGAAGTAGCCGAGCCCCGCACTGGCGCCCACCCACTCCCCGATCACAGCCCCGATCACGCTGACGGTTATGGCCACCCGGGTCCCCGAGAACAGGTAGGGCAGGGCATTGGGCACCTGCACCTTAAAGAAGACGTGGCTCCGCCGGGCACCCAGGGTGAGGAGCATGTTCACCATGTCCGGATCTATGGAGCGCAGGCCGTCTACAGTATTGACCACGATGGGGAAGAAGCAAATGAGGGCAACCACCACCACCTTGGGCCCGATGTCGTAGCCGAACCAGATGATCAGCAAGGGCGCAATGGCCACTATGGGGATCGTCTGAGAGGCGATAACGATGGGGTACACAGTCCGCTCCACCAGGCGGGAGTAGGCTATGGCCAGGGCCAGTGCAACTCCCACCACGAAGGAGACTGCGAAGCCCACGGCCACCTCCTGGAAGGTGACCCAGCTGTGCCAGGCCAGCAGGCTATAGGACGCCACTGCGGCCTTGGCTATGTCGATGGGGGCTGGAAGCAGCCAGGCAGGCACCCGGAAGGCCTTGACCAGCAGTTCCCACAGTGCTGCGCCTGCCACCAGCAGGGCCGCCGGCACGGCCCACTGAGAAATGGCTTTGCGCACGGGCTGGCGCAGCCACTGGAGTTCTTCCTTGGCCAGGTCGGCGCGCTCACTTCTCATGGGTTCTTCCTACAGGGGGATGGACGGCGGAGCCTCCCCGGAGGGTCACCAGCAGTTCGGCGCGGTACTTCAGGAAGGCGGGGAGGAGCGAGGTCGTCACCGAGCTTCTCGGCCGGGGGAGGTCTATGTCCAGTGCCAGGAGCACCTTGGCCGGCCTCGGGGACACCACGTAGACCCTGTCTGACATGAGCACGGCCTCGTCTACGTCGTGGGTGATCATGAGGACTGTCAGGTCTAGCTCTGGCCACAGGGACAGGAGCCAGTCCTGAAGCTCCGATCGGGTGAGGGCATCCAGGGCTCCGAAGGGTTCGTCCAGGAGCATGATGTCCCGGGCCGCCAGGAAGGTCCGGAGAAAGGCCACCCTCTGTCGCATGCCGCCGGAGAGGGCCGCTGGGTACTCTCTCTCGAAGCCGGCAAGGCCGAACCGGGGGGTCAGCTCCATGGCCTGCCTGCGGGCCTGGCTGCGGTCGATCCCCTGCACCTCTAAACCTATGATGGCGTTGTCGAGCACGCTCCTCCAGGGCAGCAGCAGGTCCTTCTGGGGCATGTAGGCTACGCGGCCCAGGCGGTTGGGGGCCTCGTGGCCGTCGATCAGGACCCGGCCCGAGGTGGGTTCGTCCAGGCCCGCAATAATGTTGAAGAGAGTGGTCTTGCCTGCCCCGCTGGGACCGATGATCGATACGAAGCTGCCTGCAGGGGCCTGCAAGGTTATGTCTGCCAGGATCGGCAGGCTGTGGCCGTCCCTCGTGAGGACCTTGGTGATGTGCTCAAGGCTGAGGCTCAGGGGCATCGGATCCTTCCCTTGGTAGGTTGCACCAATCGGCGGCCAGGAGGGCATACACCTTCGCGGCTGTGACCACCTGCTCCACCTCCACCCATTCGTCCACAGTGTGGGCCTGTGCCAACGACCCGGGACCGTATATAGCGGTCGGCATTCCCGCCGACGCGAACCAACCGGCGTCGGATACCGAGGGCCACATGCCCACCATGGGCTCGGCTCCTGTGACCCCTCTGTGGGCCGATGCCAACGCCCTGATGGCCGGATGCGTAGGGTCGATAGGTACTGGTGGGAAGATCTCGTTTCGGTCCACTATCATGGACCTGCCGCCCCAGATGAACTTGGGCGGATGGTGCCGGAGCCATGGGTCGGCCTGGGCTATCCGCTGGATGTGGTCGGCCACTTCCTGCGCTACCGCTTCGGGGCTCTCGTTGGGGTAGAAGTGCACGGTGATCCACAGGGCACAGCGGTCGGCCATGAAGGCCGGGTGCCTGCCGCCTTCGATGTAGGCCGGGTTTATGGTGTTGGATCCGGGCTCGAAGCCGGAATAGGACTTTGTGACAGCCCAGTGGCGCTCCAGCTCGGCCAGACCTTCGATGACCTTGGCCATCTTCTCGATAGCGCCGGCCCCGAAGAGGCCCCCGCCGGCATGTACCACCCTGCGCCTCAGGCCATCGTGGAGGGTCTCGGGGCTCTGGATAACGATCCAGGCCGTGAGCACCCCTCCCTGACCGCCCACTGTGAGCTCGGTTGGCTCCACCACTAGGGCGAAGTCGGCCCTGTAGCCGCGGTCCAGACACGCTGTGGTGCCGGCCTCCCCTGATTCTTCTCCAACTACCGACTGCAGTATCACGTCCCCGAGCAAGGGCACCTGGAGCTCCGTCAGGGCGCGGAGGGCGAAGAGGGCGGCGGCCAAACCGCCTTTGAGGTCCGCCGCACCTCGGGCATAGACCCTGCCGTCGCGCACTACCGGCTCGAAGGGGGGATTGCTCCAGGCCTCGGGCAGTCCCACCTCTGCGACATCGATGTGGCCGTTGAGGATCAGCGATCTCCCTCTGCCGGGATCTCGGCCCTGCAGACGGCCCACCACGTCCGGGTCGCCTGGATATACTTCGAAGCTCTCCACCCGACAGCCCAGCCGAGCCAGATAGTCCGCCACAAACTGCTGTGCCTCGGCACAGTTGCGCCCCGGTGGGTTGACGGTTGGGTAGCGCAGTAGCCGAAAGAGCAGGTCCAACAGTTCGCCCCTGTGCAGGTCGATGTATGCCGCTATCTCATCCTTCATGTCGATTACCTCACCTGCAGCTCCCAAGGATCGTAAGCGCCGTGGCTCGCCCACCGCCGGCCCTACGGAGTACCTTGCCACAGAGAAAGCGCGTTTTTCAGCCGCCAGCACCCTCGTAGCCCGGCTGACGCCAGGCTATTGCCCGCAGCGCTACGGCTTGCGTCTTTGTGCCCCGTGGCCCTAGGCCTCCGGACATCCTGTCGGATGCCACAAAAGCTGAGCGCTGGCAATTGCCAGCGCTCAGGATTCCATACCTGCTCCGGATCCCTACGCTGGTATTACCCAGGTCAGGTTCAGCCGGTCGGCGGCGGATAGCGGCCGCCCTCTCAGCCTGACTCCTCAAGCTCCCGGTTTGACCTCTATTCGATTTTGCCTCCAAGGGAAAGATACAGCACCTCTGTCCAACCTGTCAAGCAATGGCTTCCGCGTATCTGCGCTAGAGGTGCCGGAACTGTTCGTTCGAATGTAGGGCTCTTGTCTCCCTAGCTACCTGAGAACAGTCGGCCCGACGGTAGCAGACGTTACGCTCCTGCAAAGGCTTGGGACCCACGAAGGGCATTGGCTTGTTGCTTGAAGCGGAGGGGCCTGAGCCGTCACGTGGTTCTCCGGAGGCAACCGCCAGCCCATCCAGACAGGTACACGGTACCCACGCCGGTGGCCAGGAAGCGGCGGCGATGGCTAGATCCTGAACATTCCTGCAGGTCAAATCTGTATCGATCCCTAGAGCCGGTTCAACGGCTTTTTGGAACCATCCACAGGAAGGCTTTTGGATCATCCGCGCCACTTCGCCAAGGAGTGACACTGTCCTTCCCCGGAGCTCTGCCCTGAGGGCCTCGATGGTTTGGTTCATCCCCCTGCCGCGAAACCGCCAGTGTCCATGGCCGGTGGTAGGGTGGTCGGCAACCAGTTTGTGGGTAGAAGGCTCCTGCATGAACATGACCTCCCCTTTACGCTTTCGTCACTGGTTCAAAGCGAGGGAGCGGTGCCCCAGGGTCGAACTCGCATGTGCGGCGAAACCCGCCGCCCCTGTGTACCAGGGGCGTCCATGATCACCATGGAGCACCCCTTAACCTTTGATCTCTACCCTCTCCCGCCCTATGGAGTGGGAAGGATACAGCCATGACCGGGGGAGTTCGATGCTGGGCCGCCCGATAGGCCACTGAGGTCCCTCAGGACGGTGGTCTTGCCATCATCGGCTCCAGACCTTTCAAAGGGCGCGCTCAGTGGTCCTGGCGCTCGGACCCAGGGGTCCGGACACCTACCGCCATGGCACCACAAGCTTCCGGCTCAGGTCGGGGGCCCTAACCCCTCGGGAGAGCCCCAAGGTTCCATGCGTGCAGGATAGACCTGGCTCTATCTGGCGATGTCGCGTGGTCTCTGCAGGCCTTCCGTGTCGACGGAGACGACTTGGGCGGAGGCGGGAACGCGCCACGGGTTCCTTGGGCTATGCCTCGGCCGCTTGCCCATACAAAGGCTCAGCCGTCTTCGGGGCAGGTCCCTGGGCTGCTGCTCCAGTTTCAAGGGAACGCTCCTGGCCGAAGTGAGGGCCAAGCTGGGGGTGTCTGGCGAAACCGAGGGCAATGGCGTCGTCCAGCTTGCCACCGACAGCAGTCTCAAGATGGCCAGGGCCTGCGAACGCAGCCTCGAAAAGCTTTTGTGGGTCATGGCCAACGTTACCAGGACGCGAGTGAAATCGAGTGCCCATAAGGGCCGCTCGATACCCTGCCGACCCCCTGAGCGTGAACCTATTTAGGTCCCCAACTTTTGGCGGTCTGTTCTCGACCACCCTGGAATCCGACTTGCCCTGAGCAGTAGGTGGTCGAAATGCAGAGTCAAAGGGCTTCGATCTTGCTGGGCCACGGTGCGTTACACAGCCCCTCCCTCCTGCGGGTTGGTGTGCAAAGCAGTGGCTGTTTATATGCCTACGGATCCGTGACCGCCAGCAGATCTCTTAAAACTGGAGGTGCCGGGCTTGACAGAACAGATGTTCGGTTGTATGATGCTGTGAGCACCAAGGAGGCGCAGCAGATGTCATCCGAGGGCAGGCTTCGCGGGCCCGATAGACGACAGCGCATACTGCGGTTCATCCAGAGGTACACGGAGGTCCACGGCAGGCCACCCACCATCCGCGAGATACAGGTGGGGCTGGGCATATCCTCCACGTCTATCGTGGACCACCACGTGCGCATGCTCGAGAAGGCGGGGTTGATCAGGCGCCACAGGGGCATCTCGCGGGGCATAGCTTTGGTGGACCATCGGTGGGATGAGCCGTTGGTGCACGTTCCGTTGGTTGGACATATAGCCGCCGGTGCCCCAATATCGGTGCCTGAAGATATCTCTGCTGGCACTGCCGAGACCGTAGCTGTGGATGCTTCGCTTTTGCCCAGCGACACGTCGGGCCTCTATGCTCTGCGTGTCAGGGGGCATTCCATGGTCGATGCCCTCATCGACGATGGTGATGTGGTCATCCTCAGGCGGCAGTCTGTGGCTGAGAACGGTGAGATGGTGGCCGTGTGGCTCAAGGCCGAGGGCGAGACGACCCTGAAGCGGTTCTACAGGGAGGGTCGCAGGGTGCGGCTTCAGCCGGCCAATGCCACTATGTCTCCCATCTATACTGATGCGGACAACGTGGAGATCCAGGGCAAGGTAGTGGCGGTCATCCGCCGCCTTTGAACCCTCCGAGGCAGATCGAGGATTAGGGGAGTCTTCCGCCGTTGCAACAGGCGTCGGCTCGCCGCCAGGCGTACCGCTTCATAGTCCTGATGGGGGTAGTGAGCCTCTTGGCTGACGTCACCTACGAGGGGGCGCGGTCGGGGCTTGGCCAGTACCTCCGCCTGCTGGGGGCGAGCGCGGCAGTGGTGGGCCTGGTATCGGGTTTGGGAGAAGTGGCGGGATACGCCCTCAGGCTCCCGGCGGGCTACGCCGCCGACCGCACCAGGGCCTACTGGCCCATGACCTTTCTGGGCTACCTGGTGAACCTGGCCGCTGTGCCCTTGCTCGCCCTGGCGAACAGCTGGCAGTGGGCTACCCTTTTGGCCGTGTTGGAGCGGCTGGGTAAGGGCCTGCGCACTCCTTCACGGGACGCCATGCTCTCCCACGCGGCCCGGGTTGTCGGCCGGGGCTGGGGTTTCGCCATTCACGAGGCGTTGGACCAGGTGGGTGCGGTGACGGGGCCCCTGGTAGTGTCTGGCATCCTCTTCGCCAGCAGTAACTACCGTCTCGGATTCGCAGCGCTGGCGGTGCCCGCGGCCGCCGCCATAGTTACCCTGGCCACGGCTCGAGTGCTCTATCCCAGAACCCACGAGATGGAGGAGCAGGCGAAACTTGTAGAGGAGGCATCGTCAGGTCCCCGGGGGCAGGATCACCGTTCTGCATACCCCAACCTTCCTCGTGCCTTCTTGCTCTACACATGCTTCATAGCCTTCACGATGCTCGGCTTCGTGCACTTCCAACTCGTGGGGTACCACCTGAGCCTCTTTGGCGTCATGCCGGATGCCCAGATACCCTTGTACTACGCCGTGGCCATGGGTGTGGATGCCCTCGCCGCCCTCGCTGTGGGGAGGCTCTTCGACAGGATAGGTCTGTCGGCGCTCTGGACAGTGCCCGTCCTTTCCCTGCCGGTGCCCTTCCTGGCCTTTTCGGTGAACCCTGGTCTGGTCCTCGCCGCCATGGTTCTGTGGGGCATCGTGGTAGGCTTGCAGGAAACGGTGCTCAGGGCGGCGGTGGGGGTGCTCGTTCCTCTGGAGAGGAGGGGCACCGCCTTCGGAGTCTTCAACACCGCCTACGGCCTGGCATGGTTTGCTGGCAGTGCGCTGATGGGCATCCTCTACGGCATCTCCATTGCCTACCTCATCGCCTTCGGAGCGCTCTGCCAGTTGGCCGCCATGGCCGTTCTGGTGCCCCTGGTGAGGGCCTGGCGGGCCGCAGGCTAGTTGAGCCTGGCCCTCAGGTCGCGGATGGCCCTGGCCGCGGCTACGTAGGAGGGGTCCTCCTCCAAAGCCTGGCGGTAACTGAGTATGGCCTCTTCCCACAGGCCGAGGGCCTCGTGGGCCCGGCCCAGGTTCATGTGAGGGAAGGCGCGGTTCTCGTATCGGGGGGCATCCACCGCCTGCTCCAGCCAAGGGATGGCCTCGTCCACCCTGCCCATCTCCAGGAGGTAGGCCCCTATGTCGTTGTATGGGTTCCCGAAGGTGGGGTCCAGGTCTATCGCCTTGAGGCACTGCTGGATGGCCTCCTCCAGAAGGCCCAGCCGGCTATAGGCCCAGCCCAGGAAAGTATGGGCCTCGGCCGTGGGCTGTATGTCCAGGGACTTGCGGTACAAGGCCACAGCCCCCACGAGGTCGCCCTCTATCTGCAGTTGGTAGCCCCGCTCGAACCACCGCAGGGCCTCTGCCTTCAAGTCGTAGCCCATGCCGTACCTCCGGAGGTCATTTTAACCTAGGCCTCGACCGATTGGACGCGGGCCCCTGCCAGACGCCCCGTGCCGAGCAGGACCAACACCGTGAGGAGCATGGGCAACCATCCTGCAGTACCCAAGAGCAGGCCACCGTAGGCGGTATCTATCCCCGGCATCAGTAACAGGGGCATGCCTGCCGCCGCGTTGAGGGTGCCGTGGGCCAGGGTGGCGGTAAACACACTGCCAGATCTGAGCCTGAGCCATCCCAGTATCGTGCCCAGGAGGGCACAGCCTACCGTCATGATGAGCACCCCTGCCAGGGGGTGCCTCGGAAAATTGTATCCCTGGACTATCACAGGCGCGTGCCACAGTCCCCAGATGGCTCCCGATGCCAGGCAGGCCCGAAGCTCACCCAAGAACAGGAGCTTGGGCAAAAGATATCCCCTCCATCCCAGCTCCTCGCCGAAGGCCGGCAGGCTGTTGATTATGGGGCCCAACAGAACTGCCAGGGCGGCGAGGACCGGCCACAGCAAGGGCAGCCTTTCAAACTGGTGTAGCTGGGTTAGATCCAGGCTGTCAGGCCATATCGCCCAAGTTATGAGGCCTGTAGCTCCGACCAAAGCCAAGATCAGGGCCCACGCCGCGGGGTAGTAGGTGAGCCGCCCCACGCGCAGGCCGGCATTGCTCCAGCCCTCCCGGGTCACTGTCCTGGTCACCACCGATGCCAGTCCGGGCACAAACATCGATAGCACCAGAAGGGCTAGGGACGTGGGCGTCCCCAGGCCCCCGGATAGGGCGATAAGCCCCTCCAAGGCCCATGCCGGTAGGAAGGCCAGGGTCGCAAAGAGCAGTATGCCCTTTGCCCGGGAACCGTCAGGAGATGGCGAAGGGGTTGAAGTTGGTGTCGTAGTCATAGTAGTCCTCACGCTCTGCGTGCTTCAGGTAGCCTACCACAGCATAGGTGACGGGCGTGAAGACAGCCTCCACCCCCACCTTAAACACGTAGTTGGAGACAGCGACGGAAAGCAGCAGTGAGTTTGGGAGCTCTCCCAAGAAAGCTGTGGACACGAAGAGGAGAGTATCCACGGCCTCCCCGACCAGGGTCGAGCCGATGGTACGCGTCCACAACCAACGGCCCCTGGTGAGGAGCTTCATCTTCGCCAGGGTGAAGGAGTTGGAGAACTCGCCGGCCCAGTAGCCTATCAGGCTGGCGAGGGCTATGCGCGGCGTCATGCCGAGTATGGCCTGGAAGGCCTGCTGGTTCTGCCATCCCGGCGCTGGCGGCAGGGCGCCTACCAGGGTGAACACTGCCACCATGAGCCCGAGGGATGCAAAGCCCGTCCATATGACGATGCGGCTGCGCCGGTAGCCGTACACCTCTGTAAGGATATCCCCGAAGATATAGCTGACGGGGAAGAGGATGGTGCCACCGTCGAAGGTGAAGGGGCCCAGGAGCAGTATCTTGGTGGAGGCAACGTTGGAGATGAGCAGTACAGCGACAAAGAGCCCTGCCACTACGGGCAACATCCTTAGCTCGCGGCGGGGAGACGTCTCTGTATAATTCGTTACAGTTCCAGGGGCATCCACAGGAGGGAGGTCCTCGATATGCTCCTTTCCGACAGCAGGATACTGGAAGAACTCGAGAAAGGCAACATTGTCATAGAGCCCTTCGACCCGCGGCAGTTGGGCACGAACTCCTACGATGTGCGGCTGGGAAGTTGGTACTTCGAGCCCAACCGCAACATGTTGGCTGTGGATTTTACTAAGCCTGACGACGTGCGCGCCTTCTGGGGCGAGCCCATCTACGCGAGGGACGGCTACATCCGCATCAGGCCCGGCGACACCATACTCGCCCACACCCTGGAGGTGATAGGCGGCCGCAACGGGTTCACCAGTTCCATGCGGGCCAGGAGCAGTATCGGCAGGGCCGCGCTATCGGTCTGCAAGTGTGCCGGCGTAGGAGACGTGGGCTACATCGCCCGCTGGACCATGGAGATCACTAACCACAGCCATGCCACCATATACCTCCCGGTAGGCATACGCATTGCGCAGATCCTCTTCTACCATGTGGGGCCCACCCTGAAGGACTATCGAGGGAAGTACGGCGTTCGGAACGACTGGACGCCCTACGACATGCTCCCCAAGCTGTACAACGATTGGGACAGGGATTACCTGGGACCCAACTTCGATCCTGAGGCCTATCCCGTGGTGGGCATGGTGGGGAAGCCCTAGCTCTCTACGGGTAAATGCCCCTGAGCTTTGTGGCTTGGGCCACACGGCCTACGGCGAGGATATAGGCGGCCGTGCGCAGGTCGACGCCCTTCTCCTGGTGGACCCTAAGGACCTCCTTGAAGGCGTTCAGCATTATGAACTCCAGCCGCTTGTTCACTTCGGCCTCGCTCCAGAAGAAGGACTGCAGGTCCTGCACCCACTCGAAGTACGATGCTGTTACTCCGCCGGAATTGGCCAGGATATCCGGCACCACCAGTATGCCCTTGTCCTGCAGGATGGCGTCGGCCTCCGGGGTTGTGGGGCCGTTGGCCCCTTCTACCACCATCTTGGCCCTAACTTTGGGAGCGTTCTCGGCGGTGATCACGTTCTCCAGGGCGGCCGGAACCAGCAGGTCGACGGGCAGCTCCAGGAGCTGCTGGTTGGTGATGAACTCGGCTCCGGGGAAGCCCACCACGGTGCCCGCTTCTTGGACGTGGCGCAGCACCGCGGGAATGTCCAGGCCTCGTTCGTTGTAGATGCCCCCGTTGACATCGCTGACGGCCACCACCCTGGCTCCCGCCTCGTGGAAGACGCGCGCTGCAGTGCCACCTACATTGCCGAACCCCTGCACCGCCACCGAGGCTTCAGCCAGCTCCAGCCCCTGCCATCGGGCAGCCTCTCTGGCCACGATCACCACCCCTCGGCCCGTAGCTTCAAGGCGTCCTTCGGAACCTCCTATGCTCACCGGCTTGCCGGTCACCACGGCTGGGACCGAGTAGCCCACGTGCATGCTGTAGGTGTCCATCATCCAGGCCATGATCTGGGGGTTGGTGTTCACATCTGGGGCAGGTATATCGCGCTTAGGGCCTATGAGCACCGATATCTCAGTGGTGTAGCGGCGGGTGAGGCGCTCCAGTTCGCCGACCGACAACTGCTTTGGATCGACTACTACACCGCCCTTGGCGCCTCCAAAGGGCACCCTCACGACCGCGCACTTCCAGGTCATCCACATGGCCAGGGCCCGGACCTCGTCCAAGGAGACGTCGGGATGGTATCGGATGCCGCCCTTGGCAGGGCCCCTGGCCAGGTTATGTTGGACCCGATATCCGGTGAAGACCCTAACACTGCCGTCATCCATGCGCACAGGAAACTGTACCTCCAGTTCCCGCTTCATGGAGCCCAGGATGCGGCGAAGGCCGTCCTCTAGCTTCAGATGTTCTGCGGCCCTGTCTAGCTGTTGGAGGGCCATGTGGTAGGGGTTTACTGCATCAGCCACGGGGACCTGCACCCCTATGCTTGGATGTCGATGGATGGATCACTGGGGTGGCACCAGCCTGTCCAAAGTATCCGGAAGCTCCGCCAGGTCCGGCAGTTCGGCATCCACCGGCAGGATGCCCTTCTCGCGGAGCCTGTTGATCCACACTATGCGGAGTCCCAGCTGTCGGCAGGGTGCCACATCGTGGAAGAGGCTCTGGGCCACGTGGACGTGGCGGCCCCTGTCGGCGCCCGAAGCAGCGAAGAAGGCTTGCCAGTGGCCGTGGGCCGGCTTGTAGGAACCTGCCTCGGCCGCCGTAATGCGGAGGTCAGCGGGCACGCCTATCTGCTGCTCCGAGGCCTCCAGCAGGTCAGGGTCGGTGTTGGAGAGGATGGCCAGCTTCCAGCCGCGGCGCCTCAGCTCGGCTAGGGCAGTCCGCACCTCGGGGAAGGCCGGCCACAGGGGGAGGGACTCGGCCAGGGCGTATCTCTTGGCCTGGGGCAGGGGCAGGCCCAGCATGGCCGCGATCTCCTCGGTGCAGCGGGCCATCACCTCCCTGTAGGGGATGGGCCCCTGCTGCTGAAACCGCGGTTCCAGCTGGTGATAGAGCTCCAGCAGTTGGTACCTAGGAACCTGGGGCCACAGGCCGGAGAGGGCATCGCCTATGCCCCGCTCCCAGTCTATGAGGGTGCCGTAGCAATCGAAAGTAGCCCAGCGCTCCAGGGTTGCCATTCCGGCCTATTATACATGCCTCACCTGAGGCCGTTCTTCAAGCCCCAGCTCCATGGCGAGGGGCAACGGGGTTGCCGACCCGGCACCCTCCTGGGCCCTGGCCGGCGTATCCTTTTAGGGTCGGCTTCCATCCCGCATTGCCTGTCTGGGAACAGGCCCAGCCCAGGCCGTCTAGTGCACGAGGCCAGATGCGGCCTCCTTCCCACCGCCAGCCGCCGGTGAAAAGGTCTTGGTGCCGGTGGCCGCGCTTTGGCCTTGGTGGAAGGCCAGCCAAACTTCCGGCCGCGGCGGAGCAAAGGCTGGCCTTGTGGATGGGCCTTGCGGGCCGTGATACAATGGGTGCAGCTGAGAGCCGAGCCGTGGATACATCCGAGATCCTCACCCGGATAGCTCTGATCTTCGTCGCGGCCCAGGTGGGGAGCTTCCTCTTTCGACAGCTTCGCCAGCCTCCGGTCATTGGAGAGATCCTTGCGGGAGCCCTTATCGGGCCTTCGGCCTTCGGCCTGATAGGCAGCCCAGGGCACGGCGAGCCCGATCCGTTCAATGCCACCTTCGAGACCTTGGGGGAGCTGGGCGCCATCGCGCTCCTTTTCTTCGTGGGGCTTGAGACGCGCCTGGACCAGATGGTGGCGGTAGGGAGCCGGGCCCTGATGGTAGCTGTTGCGGGGGTGGCGGTTCCACTTGCTACGGGATACCTCTTCCTCAGCCTTATGGGGGAGCCGACCCTGGAGGCCTTGTTTCTTGGCGCTGCCATGGTTGCCACATCGGTGGGCATCACGGCCAGGGTGCTTCACGATCTGGGGGCCATCGGCACAAAGGCCGCCAGGGTTATCCTGGGTGCCGCAGTGGCCGATGACGTGATCGGCCTGCTGGTGCTGGCGGTGCTCTCCGGGATCGCCGCTAAGGGAAGCGTGGTTGTGCTGGACGTGGCGGTGGTTGCCCTGGAGGCAGTGGCCTTTTTAGTGTTCGTAGGCCTGGTGGGGTCTCGGGTGGTGCGGAGGTTTCATGTCCGGGTCCGCGAAATACCCCTGGAGTCCGGACCCCTGGGGGTGGCGGCCGCTGCCATGCTGGTGCTCGCCGCTGTGGCCGCGAACATAGGTCTAGCGGGGATAGTTGGAGCCTTCCTGGCGGGGATGATGCTCTCTGAGGCACGGGAGCGGTTCCAGATCGAGGAGGTGGTACGGCCGCTCTATCAGTTCCTGGCGCCCTTCTTCTTTGTCTTCGTGGGGTCTCAGGTAGATGTGAAGGCCTACGGCGATGCGGCGGTGTTGGGCACGGCGTTGGTGGTCACGCTGCTGGCTGTCGCCGCCAAGTTCGTTCCCTGCATGCTGGCCTCCCTTGGCATGGGTTGGCGTCCGGCGGCCGTGGTGGGTGCTGGGATGGTGCCCAGGGGCGAGGTGGGCTTTATAGTGGCAGGCTTGGGGCTCAGCCTGGGCATAGTGCCCCAGTGGCTCTACAGCGATGTGGTGCTCATGAGTGCCCTCACCACCCTAGTGGCTCCCTACCTTCTTCAGTTTCTCCTGAAGGGCCAGAAGTTCTCGCGGGAGCGCGTTTCCGCCCACCACTGAAGAGCTCTATGCCGACATCGTCGTGCCAACCGGCCGGGTACGGCGGCCTTGGCTTTAAACACAGGATGGCTGGGCCCAAGGTCCGTTCGGGCTTGCCCTTTCGGTTACGGCTCCTGCAGAGAGCATGAATGTACTGCCCAAGCAAGGCTATCGTGCCGGCCAGAACCTGTGGTCCTCGGCCAGGTAGGCCGCTAGGGCCTCCCTCCACGGCCTGAGGTCTATGCCCAGAGCACTGGCGGCCGTGTTGGCTAGGGTAGAGTAGGGGGGAGGCCTGGATGGGCGGCTGTAGTCGGCGAGCCGTATCGGCCGCAGCCGCACGGCTGAGAGGCCAAGGAGCCTAAGGACCTCCGCGGCGAACTCGAAGCGGGAGCACTCCCCGGCATTTGTAAGGTGGTACACGCCGAAGGCGGCGGTCTCTATCAGAGCACCAACAGCCCTGGCCAGGTCTCGAGCGTAGGTGGGTGAGGCTATCTCGTCGGTCACCAGGTCCAGGGAGGAGCTGTGCTGGGCGGCCCTGTAGATTTTGTAAGGGAAGTTGTTGCCTCCAAGCCCGAAGAGCCAAGATGTCCTGACGATGTAGTTAGAGGGAAGAATCGACTGGACCTCGCGCTCTCCGGCCAGCTTTGTCCTGCCGTAGACGCTTATGGGGCGGGGTTCGTCGAACTCCAGGTAGGGCCGTGTTTGGGTGCCATCGAAAACACAGTTGGTGCTGATGTACACCAAAGCGCTACCCACCTCTCGGCAGGCCAGGGCAACGAATCGGGTGCCTAGGGCATTGATCCGGTAGGCAAGCTCGGGATTAAGCTCGCAGCCGTCCACGTCAGTATAGGCCGCACAGTGAACCACCAGGTCGGCGTCTGCGAGCCGGAAGGCCCGGCGGACGCTCTCCAGAGAGGTAAGGTCCAGCTCCGGCCTGGACAGGCCGATCACTTTATGGCGGGAGCTCAGCTCCTGCACCATGGCGCGCCCCAACTGTCCCTTGCTACCGGTGACGGCTACCTTCATGAGACCTTTGTCCCCTGTCTAACCTCTTGGATCGACGCTTCGATCCGGCCCGCGCAGTAGGGGCAAGATGGCTGGGCATCTGCCAGGATGCGGGCCAGGCACACGCCCGGCGGAGGCAGTTCGTGGCCGCACTCCGGAGCTTCCCAGGTAACGGGCGTGTGCCTAGGTGGAGCCGGCGATGAGTTCACCACAGGGGCTGGATGCCGGAGGGTGATGGCCCCAGTTGGGCAGAAGCGTACGCAGATCCCACACCCTATGCAGTCGGAGGGCCGAAAGGTCAGCACCGGGCCGCCGTTCCGTCCGACCTCAAAGGCGCCCGTTGGGCAGCAGTCGGCGCACAGCCGACAGAGGGTGCAGAGTCCACCATCGACCTGCAGGGGCACCTCCTCGAAGATGCGGGGCCGTGGGCGCGCCCCCCTCAGCCGACGCTGCCCAAGGGCTAGGGGAAGCCCGGATAAGCCCCCTGCCGATACGAAGGTCCACAGGGAAAGGCCGACGGCCACCAGCAACAGAAAGAGGAGGGGCAAAAGCCAACCCAACATGTCAGCCGCCTCGGAGGGCCAAGGCCGTCACTAGTGAGGCCAGCCCTGCAGGTGTCCCAAGCGCCCAGAGCACCCGGTGCCAGCGGGCAGTGTGCCAGGCGGGCTGTTCGGCCTCCAGGATCGAGAGCACCGCCGTTATGGCCAAAGCATATAGAAGCCAGGCTGAGAGGGCGGCCCACCCGGAGGCCGGCATAGGCATGTACGAGAAGACCACCAGGGACGTAGATGCCAGCCAGACCATTGCCCTTCCCAGCCTCAGCAGGCCGAGCAGTTGGCCGGGCAAGACCCCGTCCGGTTCGCCTACGGAAAGGCCGGCGTCGGTATTGAAGGGGCCGACACGGCTCCTGGCCAAGATCAGCCCGGCGGACAGCAGGCCGAGGGCCAATCTGAACAGGTTCAGCGCAAGTCCCTCCGAGTGAGCAACCTCCAACAGGTCTGTGGTGCCCACGGCCACAACCAGAGAGCCCACTATCATGGCCTGGGGCAGAAGATAGCTCTGAAAGAGGGCGAGGCGCCGGGAGCCCGATATCTGCGCCCCATGGTCTGGAACCATCTGCATCGCTATTGCTTGACTGAGGGCCGCCAGTTCTACCAGGACCCAGAGCACGATCAGGTTCCAGGGCCTGAGCTGGCCTGTGGCAACGGGCCCTACGGCGAAGAGAGGGCTGCCCGGAAAGGGCATCAGCGCCATGGCCGTGAAGCCGGCGAATGGGCCGAAGAGGGCTGCCCAGATGAGGGCAAGATTGGGAGCATCAGAGTATGCAGCCCACCTCCGGGAAAAGGACCCGAGGAGGAACCTGGCCGGGTCCAAAGGAGAAGCTCCCCCCAGCCCGTAGAGCTTTGTGCGCAACAGGCTTCTAACATAGGCCCCGGCCCATAGGCTCAGCATTGTAAAGAGCCCTCCCGGATAGACAGCCAGGGCAAGGGCTGTGGGCGCAAGCCATGACAGCAACGTTCACACTCTCGTGGGCAGGTAAGCCACCATACCTACGAGTCTACCACTTCGGCCGCGGCGAGCAGGCGAACGATTCGGCGCCAGTGGGTGCCCTGCCAATATATGCGGCCGCAGGCAGGGCACCGCTTGAAACTGCTGTGGGTAGCGTATATGTAGGGCGGCACCCGGTCCTTGAGCTGATCCCTGGCCACTGCCTCCAGGGGCACGTTGCAGATCATACAGCGGGTAGCGTCCCACTGCAGCCTCAGGCCGAAGGCCTCCATGACCTGTCTGAGCTGTTCCTCCAGACGGTCGCTAGCTACGAGCAACGTCACCATGCCGGGCCTTCGGGCAAGCTCCACATCGCGGGTGAGCAGGACCCGCCCTTCGGCCCTAGCAAGGCGCACCAGCTGGTTGTCGGACCAGGAGGGGTCGTAAGCGGTGTCCCATCCCGCCGCCCTCATCCAGCGGGCCAACCGTCCCAACATCACGTCGGCCACGAAGGCCCTTTTGTCCATCCCGGTCCCCTGCATCGATCCTATTGTTGCATTCTGGTAAGGGCCCGGCAAGGGCAGGGAGATCCCACGGGCACGGTCTGCAGTGGCAGCAAGGCCGGATGGCCAGTGCTATCGCCCGGGGTCTGAGGGTGAGGAGGGGGCGGATTAAAGATAAACGAAGGCTATGAGCTGTAAGCCCGTCCAAGGGACTTACAGGGTTCGTATAGAGAATGCGGCGCTGGGCCCGCGGCCCCAGCGCCGCGGGCCAAGGACCATGCCAACGTCAGTGGTGATGGTGGTGATGATGGCCTTCTTCGGTGGGAGCTTCGTGGATGCTTGGCTTTAGCTCGGGATATTTCTCCTCAAGCCGCATTTCCCTCTCTATGCGTTGGCGCCAGTATCTGAGCACTTTGGGGTTGCCTCCCTGGGTGGCTTCCCAGCTGTGCGGCCAGGCTGACCTCATAGGCCCAGGGTCGGCCCTGCCCGTTATGGCAAAGGCGGATATGGCCTTGCGGGCGTCTGCGCCGCACCTGGGGCAGGGCATCTGTCCCTCGGGTGTTGGCAGGAGCCTCTCGAAGCGGTGCTGGCAGGCCTGGCACCAGTATTCGTATGCGGGCATGGGGGCACCGTCAGTCGTAGTAGCCTTCGGGAGCTAGCCTGAGCTCCTTTACCTGGCCTGGGTCGTGGCCGAAAACCACGGTGGCGTTGTACTTGTTGGCCAGGTCCCTGATCTTCTCCACAGACCTGAGCCAGGCAAGGCTGTCATACACGATGGCGGCACCCACGGGCGGCGGACCGTAGCTCTGCTTCATGTAGATAGCATCGGACGCGAAGATCATGGTGCCGCTGTTCTTGAGGTGCACCATCAACGCCATGGTGCCCCAGGTGTGTCCCGGCACTTCGATGAGGTGCACCCCCGGCATGAGCTCCACGTCGCCATCCAACACCTCGTAGTTGACACCGATGTCATAGTCCGCGCGGATGAAGGCGCCCTGGAAGGGGCCTGGGATAGCCATAGCTCCGTCGCGCTCCTTCCGGGTGGCAAGGATGCGGGCGCCGGTGTCCTTGAAGAGGCGGATGTTGCCGGCGTGGTCGAAGTGGAAGTGGCTGAGGGCCACGTACTTGAAGTCGGTGGGTTCGAGCTTGAGCCGCTTGAGGGAGTTCACGAAGTACTGCTCGGGCTCCACGTGCTCGTAGGGGAAGATATCGTTGATGCCGCTGGGGCCCCATCTGTCTTCCCAGTCGGTGGGACATGTGGTGTCGAAGAGCAGCCTTCCCTCGGGGTGCTCGACCACCACCGTGAGGGTGGGCACGTCTCCCTAGGCTTCGGGATTCTTGTTCTTCCTAGTACCGAAGAGGCTGGGGCTCACCAACAGCCAACGGAGATCGCAGCTTAGGTAGCCGTGGTGTTGAACGTAAACCTTTATGTCTGCCATGTCCGTACCTCCTTGCTCCTTCAGAGACCGGTCACCAGTAACTCATGGCGTTGAGGATAATATCCCTGAGCTCGTCGGCGCCCACATCTCTCGGACATCCGGCCAACAGGCGCTGCTGTTTTAGCGTCCCCTCAATGAGGTTCGGTATGTCAGCCTCGGTGTAGCCGAGGGCCGATATGCCGTTGGGGATGCCTATGTCCTTCATTAGGCTCACTATGGCCCTGGGGAGGACCTCCGACGCTTCCCAGGGCTGCACGCCGCTCACCTGGGCACCCAGCAGTTCCGCGGCCCTGAGGTGCTTCTCAGGGGCCGTGGGGTAGGTAAAGCGGAAGGCGGCTGGAGCGCTGACCACCACCGAGATGCCGTGGGGAACCAGGGGCTCCTCGACCTCGTACTGGGGTGGCCTGTAGGTGCGCACCATGCCGGCTATGGGGTATGCAATGGAATGCGGGATGTGCACACCTGCGTTTCCGAAGCCTATGCCAGCATAGGTGGCGGCGATGACCATGTAGCTGCGCGCCTCGAGATCTAGCCCGTTGAGCACGGCACGCCGCAGGTATCTGCCCACGTATTCGATGGCCTTCTCGCACCAGACGTCGCTGACCAGATTCGAGCCGATGTAGGTCGGCCTTTCGGCAGGGTTGTACTTCGGCCTGGCGTTGAAGGGCCGCGTGGTGTAAGACTCCAGGGCGTGGCACAGCACATCCATTCCCACGGAGGCCGTTACCATGGGCAGACAGCTCAAGGTGTTCAGGGGGTCGATGATGCCAAGGGTGGGCCTCAGGTAGCGGTGCGATATGCCCGTCTTGACCTTCTGTGCCACTATGTCGAGCACGGCCACAGGGGTGGTCTCACTGCCCGTTCCCGCCGTGGTAGGCACAGCTATGTGGGGTTTCAGGGGGCCGGGAACGGCAAGCCCCTTGCCAATGGGCTTGTTCACATAGTCCATGAGAGGGGCTGGATAGGTGACCAGGAGGTCTATCGCCTTGGCGGTATCTATGCTGCTGCCCCCGCCCACGGAGATGAAGCCGTCGAAGCCTCGACCGCTGGCAAAAGCTGCGGCCTCCTCGAAGGAGCGATCGGTGGGCTCTATATGTACGCCGTCGAAGATCTCGACCTGGACGCCACTCTCCCGGGCTAGGCGTGCCACCTTGTCGGGGATGCCTGTCTTCAAGAGGGATCTGTCGGTCACCAGGAGGGCCTTGGTGACCCCTAGTCTCCTGAGATCGTAGCCGATCTCCTCTGTGGCTCCCACGCCAAACTTGATGGGCGTGGTCTCCATCACGAGCACTGTTTCCAACTCCATGGGACTCCCTCCCGAAGGGAAACCAACGGACGGGGAGGCCTGAGCTTTTAACTCACTCCATAAAGATCCCCCTTCCGGACTGGCCCCTGAAGCTTTGAGGTTGGGAGATCTAGGGGGATATCTGAGTGGAGACTGTGGAGCCAACCTGTAACACGTCAGCGGAACCGCTAGTTCAAGTTTAGCACGGGTATGGCGAGGCCTCAAGAGGTTTCTACCCCGCTCTTCTAGAGAGGCCGTTGGTACCCCTGCCTCGAGCCCGACTTGGCCAAGAGAGTACCGAGCCCCCTAGACCTCCTGGGTGTGGGGACCAGCTTAGCTGAAGACCGTGACCATCCGCCAGCTCGTAGCCACGCTTCGTCGGTGGTCGCCTCGTCCCTGGGTGCTTCTCCCGACGCGTGTGGGGACTGTAGCTGGGAGGGGTTGCTCAGGGCTGGACAAAGCCCTCTTCCACATGCTGTGGCCGGGAGGGCGACGCCCCCGTTGCTGACAAGGATAGGTGGAACCGTGTGGGTCTGAAGCCGGCTTCGGGGCCGTGCCAACCTGTGGGCGGGAAGGACCCCGAGGGTGTGGGGCACGATGTCCGTGGGCCTTTCGAGCTATCCTATGGCCCATTGGAATGGTGTGGCCCCTGTGTGGCCTTTCTGGCAGTAGTGGTGAGCTCTGTTTCATAGCCAGTGGCCATGCTGGCAGATTCGCTAGGGCTGCTAAACTCGCCCTGCTAAGGCGAAAATCTGCTTCTCCAACTGCATGCCGCCAGGGTGTGGTTTCGCTTTGCCCAGGCCCTTTGGCAATCGCGGAGGAGCGGGGTCGCCTGGTCCTCGGGTGTGGGTGGCACCCTTGGTCCACACTTACGGCCAGGGAGTAGAATGTAGAGTCCTACGTGCCTAAAGCTCGGTTGGAGCCCATGGGAGGCTGGAGCCGAAAGCAGATAGCGGTGCTCTTCACGGTGGGGCTGGGCACCTTTATGGCGGCCCTGGATGGCAGCGTGACCAACACGGTGCTTCCCCTGATATTGGCCGACTTTGGGGCCGGGCTCTCCACCGTGGAGTGGGTGGTGATGGCCTACCTGCTCACCACGGGGAGCCTGGTGCTGAGCTACGGGCGCCTGGGCGACCTCTTTGGACAGCGCCGGATCTACATGGCTGGGGTGGCCATATTTATCCTGGGATCGCTGTCCTGTGCCCTGTCGCCCACCATAGCCCTCCTGATAGGGTCGCGCGTGCTGCAGGCCGCTGGAGCCGGAATGATGATGGCCCTCGGTCCTGGGATCCTCACTCGCAGCTTCCCAGCTACCCAGAGGGGTCAGGTGCTAGGCCTGCAGGGTACCATGACCTACCTGGGGCTAATGGTGGGCCCGGTGCTGGGGGGCAACCTGGCGGCCCTGCTGGGATGGAGGTACGCCTTCGCTATCAACCTGCCCATAGGTGCGGCGATGCTCCTCGCCGCCTATCTGTCCGTGGAAGAGCACGCCTCGGCTGGCGCGGGCGAGAGGTTCGATGTGCCCGGCTCCCTCCTGCTCTTTGTGGGGTTGGGCTCCTTTCTCCTGATGCTGAGCAAAGGTGAAGAGTGGGGCTGGCTATCCTGGACCACGTTGACGGCGGGAGCTGGGGCGTTGTTGGGGCTGGCGGCCTTCGTCAGGAGGGAGCTGACCTTCAGCTCGCCGGTGCTCAATCTGCGCATGTTTCGGAACTGGGCCCTCCTGTCGGCCACTGCCAGTGCCTTCCTCAACTACATGGGCGTTTACACCGTCCTGTTCATGATGCCCTACTTCATGGTGACCGGCCTGGGGCTAAGTCCCGCGGTGGCAGGCAGCCTCCTCACGGGGATGCCTCTGCTCATGGCCGTGACCACGCCGGTGAGCGGCTGGATCTCTGACCGCATCGGATCGAAGCTTCCGGCTACGGCGGGCATGATCCTTCTCAGTCTTGGGCTTGCACTCCTCAGCGGGCTTGGAGGTTCGAGCCAACCCCAGGACATCCTGTGGAGGCTGGCAGTGACCGGGCTGGGCATAGGCCTGTTTGTATCTCCCAACAACAGCGCCATTATGGGATCTGTGCCTGCATCGGCCCAGGGCGTGGCCGGCGGCCTAGTGGCCACGGCGCGCACCGTGGGCATGGTGAGCGGCGTGGCGGTGGTGAGCGCCGTCTTCATGGTGCGCTTGGCCTCATATAGGGCCGTGGGCGTTCCGGAGGCAGGAGCCTTCATGGCCGCCTTCCACGATGCCATGTTGGCTATGGCCGTAATCACCTCCCTGGGTGCCCTTTTCAGCTTTAGCCGGGATGTACGCCGCAGGGCCCTGGCCATGGTCCGCCAGGAAGGCCGATAGGCCGTTCCGCTGGCCCGCAGTGCTATAATGGAGCCATGAGATATCGGACCGTCATCGGCCTCGAGGTCCATGCGCAGTTGCTCACTGCCAGCAAGATGTTCTGCAGCTGTAGCGCCTCCTATGCCGATGCCCCGCCCAACACCCACGTCTGCCCTGTCTGCCTAGGCATGCCCGGCGTGCTCCCCGTGATAAACAGGAGGGCCGTGGAGTTCACCATAATGACAGCCCTGGCTCTCAACTGCGAGATCCCGCCCTACAGCAAGTTCGACCGCAAGAATTACCCCTATCCGGACCTTATGAAGGGGTATCAGATCTCCCAGTACGACATGCCCCTCAGCCGCAACGGCTGGCTGGAGATCGAGGTGGACGGGCACACCAAGCGCATAGGCATCCGCCGCGTCCACCTCGAGGAAGACACGGCGAGGCTCCTGCACAGGATAGACCCGGCAACCGGCGGGCCCTACAGCCTCATCGACGTGAACCGCTCCGGCGTTCCCCTAATGGAGATAGTGACGGAGCCAGATATCTCGAGCCCCGAAGAGGCTGGCGTGTTCCTGAGGCGTCTTCGCCAGGTGCTGAGGTACCTGGGGGTCTCCACGGGGAACATGGAGGAGGGTTCCTTCCGGTGCGATGCCAACGTCTCCGTGCACCCGGAAGGCTCGTCTCAGCTGGGGACCAAGGTCGAAATAAAGAACATGAACAGCTTCCGGGCCGTGGAGCGCGCCCTGGCCTATGAGGTGGAGCGCCAGAAGGCGATCCTGGAGGGTGGCGGCACCGTAGTGCAGGAGACCAGGGGATGGGTGGAGGAGCAGGGCATCACGGTGGCACAGCGGACCAAAGAGTACGCTCACGACTACCGGTACTTTCCGGAGCCGGATCTGCCGCCCTTGATGCTCAGCAGGGAGTGGGTGGAAGAGATTCGCCGACAGCTCCCAGAGATGCCGGCCCAACGGAAGCGGAGACTAGTAGAGACCTACAGCCTCAGCCCTTCGGAAGCTGAGCTCATCACCGAGAGCAGGGCCTGGGCCGACTACTTCGAGAAGGCCCTTCGGGATAGAGACGGCAGACTTGCAAAGGCGGTGAGCAACTGGATGCTGAGCGAACTGCGCGGCTACCTGAACGAGCGCAGGCTTGAGATAGAGCAGAGCCCTGTATCCCCCGAACATCTGGCCGAACTGGTAGAACTGGTGGAGACTGGCCAGGTCACCCGGCCCCTTGCCAAACAGCTCTTCGGCTTGATGTTCGAGACGGGCAAACCGCCTACCCAGATCATGAGGGAACAGAACCTTGGCCTTATTCGAGACGATGCGGGCCTGAAGGAGGTGGTGGAGAGGGCTGTGAGGGAGAACCCAAACGCAGTGCACGACTACCGCTCTGGCAGGAAGCAAGCCCTCGGCTTCCTGGTGGGTCAGGTCATGCGCCTCACCCGCGGCCAGGCAGATCCCAACAGAGTGGCCCAACTGCTCAGGGAAACCTTGGAAACCGATCCATAGTTGACAAGGAGGTCATGCGATGGACGCGACGAAGCGTGCGGAAGTTCCGGCTCAGGTCACCACCAGGGAGAGCCCTTTCCAGATGGCCCTGCGCCAGTTCAACGCAGCAGCCGACGTTATCAACCTGGACGACGGGCTCAGACAGATCCTGGGTTCGTGCAAACGCGAACTTACCGTAAACTTCCCCGTTAAGATGAGCAACGGCGACATCCGCGTCTTCACCGGATATAGGGTCCAGCACAACCTGGCCAGAGGTCCTGCCAAGGGCGGCATCCGCTACCACCAGGATGTTACCCTCGACGAGGTCAAGGCCTTGGCCATGTGGATGACCTGGAAGTGCGCAGTGGTGCGCATCCCCTACGGAGGCGCCAAGGGCGGCGTGGTCGTGAACCCCAAGGAGTTGACCCTGCGAGAGCTCGAGAACCTCACCAGGCGGTATGCCTCCGAGATCTCCATCCTCATGGGGCCTGAGCGAGACATCCCCGCGCCGGACGTGAACACCAACCCTCAAGTGATGGCCTGGATCATGGACACCTACAGCATGCACCACGGCTACTCCGTACCCGCCGTAGTCACCGGCAAGCCTGTCAACATTGGTGGCTCTGAGGGGAGGGTGGAGGCCACGGGCCGCGGCGTCACCTACGTCACCGAGCAGGCTTGCCGCAAGCTCGGCATGGACTTGAAGGGGACGACCGTGGCCGTGCAGGGCTACGGCAATGCCGGCTCCGTCACCGCCAAATTACTACACGAGCTTGGTTGCAGGATCGTCGCCGTGAGCGACTCTCGCGGTGGTATCTACAACCCCAGGGGATTGGATCCCAGCGCGATCCTGAGGGTGAAGGAGGAATCCGGCACCGTAACCGCCTTCACAGATGCCGACCGTATCTCCAACGAGGAGCTTCTTGAGCTCGATGTGGACGTGCTGGTCCCGGCTGCCCTGGAGAACCAGATAACCGAACGCAATGCCGATAGGGTCAGGGCCAAGATTGTAGCTGAGGCCGCCAACGGGCCCACCACCCCCGAGGCCGACCGCATCCTCTTCGAGAAAGGGGTGTTCCTTATCCCGGATATACTGGCCAACGCCGGCGGCGTGGTGGTGTCGTACTTCGAGTGGGTGCAGGACCTGCAGTCCTTCTTCTGGAGCGAGGATGAGGTCAACAACCGCATGCACCAGATCATGAGCCGCAGTTTCGACGAGGTCTACGCCATGGCTATGGAGAGGAATATCGACATGCGAACAGCGGCCCTGGCCATAGCTGTGAAGCGAGTAGCCGATGCCACCCGAACCCGTGGCATCTACCCGTAGGTCTGTACGGAGGGGGCCCACCCCAGGGCCCCCTCCCCTGCACTGTGCCGGCGTTTCCCTACCAAGCATCCTCTAGGCATAGCCTATGCGCCCTGTGGGACGGCGCGGCTGGCTGAGGGTAGGGTGCCCGGCTCTACTGCTGGCCCTCCTGGTCTTTGGGCTCGGATTGGTGGCAGGCTTTACATTGGCAGTTTCGAGTGGCCAACGGCCGCCGGACGAGGTGGGCAGAGAGGCGGGCATCCTCTGGCAGACCTTCGGCCTCCTTCAGCGCGAGTACTACGGGCGTCCCCTGGACGGCCGCGAGCTTGTCTATGCTGCCATCCGCGGCATGGTGCAGAGCCTCGGAGACGAGTACACCGTCTTTCTTGCACCGCAGCAGGCGCAGGAGGTGCGCAGCAGCTTGGAAGGCAAGTACGAGGGAATAGGCATCTTTGTGGAGCTCAGGGATGGCCTGCCCACCGTTCTCTCGCCCATGCCTGGCACTCCGGCCGACAGGGCGGGCCTCAAGCCGGGCGACGCCATAGTAGCTGTGGACGGCAGGCCTACCCAGTCGCTCCCTTTGGATCAGGTGATCTCTTGGGTACGCGGCCCCAGCGGCACTCAGGTTACCCTCACCATCAGAAGGCCTGGCAGTACCGAGACCTTCGATGTAACTGTCACCCGCGAGCGGATAACCGCCCCCGCCGTTCTGGCCAGGACGCTGGACGGCCAGTTTGCCTACCTCCGGCTCACCGTCTTCAATGAACGAACGGTGCCGGAGCTGGACAGGGCCCTTGCTGATGCCCTCGCCAAGGGCAGCAGGGGCATCATCCTCGACCTGCGCAACAACGGTGGAGGCTATGTGGACTCCGCCCAGCAGACTTTAGGCCGGTTCCTGGAGTCGGGCGTGGCCTTCTACGAGGACTCCGATCCCGGTCCCGACGGGATTGTCGAGATGCCGGTGAAGCCCGGCGGTACCAAAGCCTACAAGGTGCCCCTGGCGGTGCTGGTGAACGGGTTCACGGCTTCGGCTGCAGAGATAGTGGCCGGTGCCCTGCAGGACCATGGCCGGGCTGTCCTCATAGGCGAGCGCACCTTCGGAAAGGGATCCGTGCAGAGGGTGCACGACTTTGAGGACGGTTCCTCCCTGCGGATCACGTCGGCCCACTGGCTCACGCCCTCGAGAAGGGATATCATGGCCCAGGGCATCATGCCTGACGTCATAATCCCTCTCCAGGGCCAGGCCTTCTCCTTCGACCAGGATCCCCACGTCCTCAGGGCTGTAGAATTCCTGAAGTCTGGCAGATAGCCGCAGGGCGCACTACAGCTTGTGGGCCCGACGGGTTTGCAGGAGATTCTGGGTTCGATGCTTGCTGGGACCGCCAAAGTTGGAAGGCTCTGCCTGATATCTGCGGCCGTGGCCCTGATGCTCATAGGCACCCTCCGCACGGTTTGGAACCTGCTGTCGTTTGGGCATGTCCCTGTGGACTTCGCCGCCTATTATGTGGCCTCGGAGCTCCTGCTCCGAGGAGATGCCCATCTCCTCTACGACCTGGATGCCCAGAACCGGCTGTTGGCCCAGGTTCTGGCCTATCCCTACCTGGGCAGTGAGGGTCTCGATCGCCCTTCGTACATCTACCTGCCTTTGTGGGCGGCAATGCTGGCGCCTCTGGCCCTCCTGCCCTTTCCGTTGGCGGCATACCTGTGGGCTGGCGCTGGCCTGCTCTCCATTGGCGCCTATTCTTGGATCCTGGCCAGGCTGACCCGTTTGCCCCAGGGGGCAGGCAGCTGGTTGGCCGTAGCCGTTGTGCTGCTGTTTTTCAACCCTGCCCAGGAGGCCCTGCTGTTGGGGCAGGTCACGCCGCTGCTGGCCCTGCTGGTGGCGCTGGCGGTTTACCTGTCCCTGGAGAAGGTCCCGAGGGATGCTGCTTCGGGCTTCCTTTTGGGCGTGTCTGGAGGGATGAAGCTCTTCCCCGCCGCTCTTGGGCTCGTTCCTGCGCTGACCGGGCGGTGGAGAGCTGTGGCGGCCATGCTGGCGGGCCTGCTGGGTTTTGTGGCGGCCGGCCTGCTCGTTCCCCACGGAGCCCAGCTGACGCTCCAGTACTTTGCGGAGGTAGTGCCCCCAATGCCCCACCCGTGGTCTCCCTTGAATTTGAGCCTGGGCTCGACCCTGGGCATGGCGCTGGCCGGGGCCAGTTACAGGGTTCCCGTATTTTCCGCTGGCAATGTGGTACAGTTTCAGTTTTCACCGCTCATCCCCCTGCAGGGCGCTGCTGGCCAGGTGGTGTGGGTTGCGTCTTTGTTGATGATAGGCTTGGGTTTGGTTGCAACCTACAGGCTCAGGCATGATGCGCCGGCTGCCTGGATGCTCTGGATAGTGACCCTCACGGCGGCCGTGCCCTTAGCTTGGGGCCACTACTTCATGCTCCTACCGATAGCCCTGGCTCTGCTGTGGAGGCGTCGGGGCGCCCAAGGGGCTGGCTGGTGGATCTCGGTAGTACTGCTCGGGTTTGCCTTAAACCGGTTCTACAGGCCCATGATCTACTTCGGCGTACACCCTGCCCTCACGAACCTGCTCGCCCTGGGCCCAGTGCTGGCCCTGTGGACAGCTGGGCTGCGGCAGGCCTTTTCAGCCCCCGGAGCCCCCATAGCTGACGCTGAAGACCTCTAGCGGAGGCCTGCCAGCTCCTGCAGCCTTCTCCAGTTGCGGAGCCGTTCCTCGTTGGCGGCCAACATCACCTCATCGGGGTTGCCCTGGGCGTCGAAGTGTTTGGCGAACCGACCCTCGGTGCGGGCCCAGTAGATGAAGTCGATCACCTCGCCTGTCTTAGGGTTGACGTACCAGTCTTCCTTGACGGCTGGGTTGCCCTGGAGGCTGAGGCGCTCTCTGATGCGCTCGCCCTTGCGGGGATCGTAAATGAAGATGGGGAAGGCGCGCGAGTCAACGGCCAGCCTGGCCTGGTGCACTGCCATATTGTCGCCCACCCCGTGCTCGGGCTGGCAGGTGGTGTAGGTTATGACCACGGCCGGCCCGGGGTATTCGTTGGCGGCCATAATGGCCCTGTAGAAGTGGTTGATATGGGCCGGCGTGGTCTGGGCCACAAAGACCTCTGGGTGCATCATCAGGATCTCGCCGAGCTCTTTGCGGGGCTCGGTGCGCCCCTTGACGGCGGAACCGATGTAGGACATCTTGGTCTCCTGGCCCAGGAAGGTGCTGGTGGAGGCCTGGCCCCCGGTGTTGGAGTAGACCTGGGTATCCAGGACAAGCACCTTGATGTCCATGCCGGATACGAGCATTCGGGAGAGGGACTGGAAGCCGATGTCCCACATGGCACCATCACCGCCTATGACCCATAGGCGCTTGTGCTTCCAGCCGATCTGGTCCCACCGTGCCCGTATGCCCATGGCGTCGGTGGGTGCGTTCTCGAAGAGGGAGTTGGTCCATGGTACTAGATACGGGTTGTATGGGTAGGTGGAGGTGTAAACGGTGTTGCATCCCGTTGCCGCCACGATGCCAATGTTCTCCTTGCCGTACACGAAGCCGGTGGCCGCCAGCATCATGCGGAGGGCCGTGGCCTCGCCGCAGCCGGCGCATGAGCCTGCCCCTCCCACGTAGAGGAGGGCCTGGTCGGCCAGCATCATGTCGGCCAGAACCTTCTCCTGTATGTACTGTTTGGGTGTGGGCGGGAGCCGCTTGAAGAAGGTGAAGGCCGTCCGGTAGTTCTCGATAAGCTGGCGGTCCTTGGCCACCATGGTCAGCGCCCCGTGGTCTCCGCAGGCCTCCACGCACTCGGCACAGCCCTTGCACTTGGTAGGATCCACGAAGATGCCGAACATGCCCGGTTCCTGTCCCCGGCGCTCGTAGAGGGTGTAGTACTTCTGGGTGGCCACGAAGTGGCTGGCCACCATCTCCCGCTGGTCTGGGTCCTCGATCTTGGCCAGCTCCTGGTCCAGCTGGGACTTGGGCACCACTTTCCCCAGGATGGCAGTGTCGGGGCACTCCACGACGCACTCCATACAGCCGACGCACTTGTCGGCTATGAAGTGCGGTATCTCTGGAGCGATGTAGCTGAAGTCCCTAAGGGCGCCGGTGCCTGGAGCTATGAAGCTGACGGAGGTGGGCAGGTCAGCGGGGAGTTCCTGCTCGCCGATGCCCTGGTTGTAGGCCCCCACCACCCGCTCCATGAAGTCGGCTACGTCTATGAGGTCCTCGGGTTTTACTGCAGCTGTTGCCTTGATCATGGTTCGAGCCTCCTACAGGCTGGCGGCCAGCATGTGGCCAGCCTCGATGAGCGCGCGGGGCACCTCAAAGACCTCGTAGTAGCCCCTGCGCACAACCTCCATGTTGTCGCGGATCACGGCCTCACCCCGCCTGCCGAAGTACTTGCGCAGGTATTTCTCGACCCCTGCGAAGAGCTGTTCGTCCGTAATGCCCGCCTGCTCCCTGAAGGGAGTGATGCGGAGGAAGACGCCGAGGAGGGCTATGCCCTGCATGCGCTGTACCAGGTCTGGGGCTGTGGCCACCGACCTGGCGATGCGCACCGTATCGAGGCCGTACACCCTAAGGCGATGCTCCCTGATAATCCGCCTGGCATACTCGGGCATGTCGGCCCAGAGCTGTTCCGGGGTCTCGCGGCGGGTGTCCACGAATATGGCCCCTCCTTCGGCAAGGCCGGAGAAGGGGTTGGCATAGTAAAGGGCGTTGAAGTCGTTGAGGGCAACGAACTCCACGTGCTCCAGTTCGCAGTGGGTGCGTATGTGCTCCCTGGCCACTGTCAGGTAGTAGTTCGTGGGCAGGCCCTTCTTCTCGGACCCGTACTTCGGGTATGCCTGCACCTGGAGGCCGAAGAGCTCGGCCACCAAGGTCGCGATGACCTTGTTGGTGGTGACGGAGCCGAAGCCTCCCACCGAGTAACCCCTCATGGAGAAGGATTCTGGCGGCCGCACGTCCGGATCCTCCGTGAGCTCCAGGGCGGTGGGGTGCTTTATGCCGACGCTGAAGTACCACTTGGCCCGGTCCTTTGGCTTGAGCATGTTGTCCACTATAGCTACGAAGTGTCCGGGGCGCACATCTCTGCTGCCGAGGCCACCGGAACCGGAGTAAATGGTAGGTATGGCATCGACCCTGGGGTAGCCTGGTGCCCCCTGGAGCGCGTCGGCGAAGGCGGCCTTAATCTCGGCCGTGAGGGGGTTGGACTGGGCGGGGGGGCAGTCCATACGCTCCAGCACCGAGAAGGCTCTCACGTGGCGCAGTGCTTCCACGATCTCGGGGCCAGGGAAGGGGCGGAAGGCAGTGACGTGTACCACGCCCACCCTAATGCCCTTCTCTCTCCTGAGATAGTCCACCGTTGCCATGGCTGTTTCCATGAAGGAACCCATGCCCACGATGGCGTATTCGGCATCCTCCATGCGGTAAAGGTCCACAGGGCTGTAGCGCCTGCCGGTGAGACGGTAGAACTCCTCCATGGCGGCCTTGAGCTTGGCCGGCAGCTGGTCGTAGAAGTAGCGTTGGGCTATCTTGCCCTTCATGTAGGAGTCCTGGTTCTGGACCACGCCGCTCATGACGGGCCTGCTGGGGTCCATCCAGTTGATGAGCCTGTCCTCGGGACGGCCGATGTACTCCCTCATCAGTTCCGGCTCGGGCAGCAGCACGTTCTCCACCGTGTGGGTGGTGAGGAAGCCGTCCTGCACGTTGAAGAAGGGGGTCAGGGAGTCCTCTGCGGCCCTGCGGGCGATGAGGGCCAGGTCGCCGGCCTCCTGGGCGTTCCTGGCGAAGAGCATGCCCCAACCGGTGTCCGCCACCCCCATCACGTCGTCGTGGCCGGCGTGCACGTTGAGGGAGTGGCTGGTGAGGGCCCGGGCGCCGATGTGGAACACCACCGGCAGCCGCTTGCCGGCGATGGTGTAGAGGACCTCCTTCATCAGGATGAGGCCCTGTCCGGAGGTGAAGTTCGTGACCCTTCCGCCAGCAAGGGCGAAGCCCTCACAGGCCGAGGCGGAGCTGTGCTCCGACTCCAGCTCCATGAAGACGAGGGTATCTCCCCACAGGTTCTTCATGCCTGCCGCGACCTGTGCCTGGAAGCCCTGGCCCATGGGAGTAGATGGCGTTATGGGGTAGGCGGCGGCCGCCTGGCTGATGTGGGTTTCCACCCAGACCACCGTGCCGGCACCGTCGGAAGTGGTCGGTATGCCGGGGTAAGGCACCTTTGCCTTGATCATGCTGAACCTCCAGCTGTAATCTGCCCCCTCAGCGGGGCTCGGCGCTGAGAATGCCCAAGGTCTGCCGAGGAAGCACAACGAAACTTTATATCACATTCCAGGCACATTATACCTATTGGGCAAATGATCGGCAGAGATTGCCCTGTCCATCAGGGCCACTTGCGGCGCCCCGGCCGGGGCCCTGAAACCAACCCTATCCGTTTTGTGGAAAACTGGGCTTCTGCACCCTTGCGGACCCTTCCCGTGGACACTATACTGATTAGTGAAAGTGATAACTTTCACAATAGTTGGAGGTGAGCCATGAGGGCTCCTGGTTGGTTGGCGGTGATACTGATACAGGTCATATTCGGCTTCGAGTGGCTCCGCGCGGGCTGGGAGAAGATCCATGGCGGCGTGTTCGTTCCCAACCTGCCCAAGACCTTTGCGGCCTTTGCTGACAAGAACCCGTATCCCTGGATGAAGTCCTTCCTCACCGGGACGGCCACGGCCAACGCCACCCTCTTCGGGCAGTTGGTGCAGTGGGGTGAGCTGCTGGCCGGCATCGCCCTTTTCCTGGGTGCCGCTTACACGCTGTACGTTGGCCTTACCCGCAGGGCCAATCCCCTTCTGATGCGCGTCCAGGAAGTGCTTGTAGCTGTGGCACTGCTCGGCGGCATGGTCATGAACGCTGCCTTCTGGTTCGCCGCCGCCCACATGAGCCCCTCCACCGATAGCGTGAACTTTGTGATGTTCTTCACGCAGTTGGTGATGTTGGGGTACCACCTGAGGATACTGACCCTGCCTGAGGAGGAGCTGAAGGCAGTGTACGCTCCTGCGCCCGCCAAGTGATCACCTGCACGGAGCCACAACGGGCCGAGGCGCTGGCGCCTCGGCCCTTCGTGTTACAATGGCCGTGTTAGGCAGAGGGTGGGATGATGCGCCTTTTCCTTGCCAATGTGGGTCCGACGGAGCTAACTTTGCTGGATCAGCCCATAAGGCCTCCTAGGGAGGGTGGGTTCAAGGTCCTGCAGACGTTGGAGGCCCTGGCCGAGGACCTGCGCATGCCTTACATCTATCCTGCCCTGAGGCACCTCCAACAGGCGGGCCAGTTCCCCGATCGTATAGCCCTCTTCGCCACCGACCAGGGGGACCGGGGGCCCTCCGAGGCCGACACCGTCTACTTCGGCAGGGCCATAGGGAGGCTGATAAGCTTTCACTTCGGCCCGCCGGAAGACTCCGTGGAGCTTCACCTGTTCCGCGGCAATCCCAACGACTACGAGGCCGCCTTCCGCTTCTATGGGGAGGCCCTGGGGTCCTTCGGTGGCCGGGTCGCCTCGGCCACGCTGGCGCTCACTTCGGCCCCGTTCCCCTTGACATCGGCCCTGCTGATACACTCTCTGCTGTACTTCGGCAGCAAGCTTGGCGTCATCTATGTGGGCAGGCCCGGACCTGACGATGCCTACGGCCGAGCTCACCTTTTGGATCTGGGCCAGGAGCTGAGGAGGCGTTTGGGCTGAGCTTGTCTCAATCCTCCCCCTCCTCTATGGCCGGCTCCTCGCCCCTCTCCATGGCGGCCCAGCAGGCTGGACATACCTCGTTGTAGTCGATGACAACGCCCGGCTCAGCGTAGTCTACGGGAAGCCTGACCATCATATGCTTGGCGGTCGGTCTGCCGCACCTGGGGCAGGTGGTCAGCTCTCTCTTTCCGAGCTCCTTCAAGGGGCCTACGATGTCCTCTTCCAACGGTTCCTCCAGGGCCCAAATGTCGAACAGCCTATGTTACCCCAGGTCCGTCCCCAAAAGTTCGAGGGTGCGAAGCGCCAGGTCGAGCGAGCGCTCCAGCTCCTCGTCCATTCCGAACCGGGACAGTTCCACTGAAAGGAGCTGATGGAGCTCACTGTCCACCGGACTGAGCACCGACTGCCAGCGGTGTCCGTGGAGTTCGGCGGTGCATTCGAGACAGCCAGTGTCGGTGCGCCGTATGTCCAGCGTGTGCCCTATGCCCACTAGCTGTATCCCCAGGAGGGTGCCTTCCGGCAGGCCCTGGGCCTCCTGCAGATCCCAGGCGGCATGCAGGGAGCTGCCGTCCTGCAAGCGGATGTCGATCCGGAGGCGATCCTGCACCGCTGATGCAGGTTCCATGCCCAGCAGGGCGGCCACCCATCCCGCGAAGAGCAGAGGCTGGACGAGATTGCCGCCCTGGGCCAGGGTAAAGTGCAGGGTATGGAACTCGCGGCGCACCGTCGAGGCCTCCTCTGCCGTGAGGGCCGACAGGGCGGCGGTTCGCCAGGGCCTCAGACGGCACCAGTTCAGGTCGCCCACGGGACAGGCCAAGGCCTGCCCCAAGCGCCTGGCTCGGCTTAGGGAGGCCCAGGTTGTGAATTCGCGTGAGTCGAAGATCAGGCGCGCCAGGAGGCCTCTGAGGAGCTCCGAGGGGAATTGGTCAACGGGCGGTATATCGCCCCGCCACCAGCCGAAGACAGGAAGCTCCGGCACGAGGATGTCGGGCAGCAGGGACATAGCCCTGGGAAGGAGAGTGCTGTCCCCTTCGATGAGGATCTGGTCGCAGCACACCATGCTAGAACGGTCGGGCGGCAGTTCGCAGCGGGCGGCCACGTAGGCCTGTAGTTCCCGCTGGCCTGGCACTGGAGCGATGAGCACGGCCCGGCCCGGGTTTGTGGCGGCCAGGTTGGCCAGCACCTCGTGGGTATCCGTCTCCTGCCCCTTGTCCTTGAGGAAGACCAGGAGGTTGGTAGTACACAGCCTCGAGGCACCGGCCAAGGGGTCCCTGGTCCATAGTTCCGAAAGGGTTGCCTCAATCTCCTCCGGCGAGATGGGGATAGGGCCCCAGGAGAAGCTATCCTGCATGATAGAGTGGCCTCACAGGCGTCTCCAGCTCCTTCCGTCCCGGGCTATTAGCTCGTCGGCCGCCGGCGGTCCCCAGGTGCCTGCCTCGTAGTTAGGGAAATCGGCCGGGGAGTTTGCCGACCAGGCCTCCAGTATGGGCATCAGGATGGACCAGGCCGCCTCCACCTCGTCCCACCTGGTGAAGAGGGTCTGGTCACCGAGGATGCAGTCCAGCACTAGGCGGTCGTAGGCCTCCAGGGGCACCATCCCTGAGGAGGCGTATCGGAACTCCATGTTGACGGGCCTTATGCGCAGGGCGAACCCAGGCTGTTTTACCTGGAACCTGAGGGATATGCCTTCGTCGGGCTGTATGCGGAGCACCAGCAGGTTCGGGTTCATGAGGTCAGCTGGGGTGAGCCGGAACATCAGATGGGGGACCTTGTTGTACTGGATGGCTATCTCGGTAACCCGTTTGGGAAGCCTCTTGCCGGTGCGAAGGTAGAAGGGCACCCCCTCCCAGCGCCAGTTGTCGATCAACAGTTTCAGGGCCACGAAGGTCTCCGTGGGCGAGTCCGGTGCTACCCCTGGCTCCTTTCGGTATCCTACCACGGGCGCTCCGGCGATATAGCCGTCGTCGAACTGGCCACGCACCGCTATCTGGTTCACGTCTTTGGGCTGGATGGGCCTCACGGCTCGGAGCACCTTGACCTTCTCGTCGCGGACGGGGTCGGCGTCCATGTTGACGGGCGGCTCCATGGCCGTCAGGGTGAGGAGCTGGAGCATATGGTTCTGGACGATGTCCCTGAGGGCACCTGCTTCCTCGTAATATCCGGCCCTGCGACCCACTCCCTCGCTTTCGGCCACCGTTATCTGTATGTGGTCTATGTACCTACGGTTCCAGAGGGGCTCGAAGATGGCATTGGCGAAGCGGAACACCAGGATGTTCTGTACTGTCTCCTTGCCCAGGTAGTGGTCTATGCGATAGATCTGCTCCTCGCGGAACACTCGATGGAGTTCCTGGTTGAGGGCCGAGGCGGTTACCAGGTCTCTCCCGAAGGGCTTTTCGACCACGATGCGGCACCATCCCTTCCAGCGGTTCAGCCCGCTGGCCTCCATGGCGCGCACGATCTTCACGTAGTGGCTGGGAAGGGTGGCCAAATAGAACAGGCAGTTCTCGGCTATACCCTGGGCCTGGAAGGCCCGCTTCATCCAGTCCTTCAGCCCGGCGAAGCCATTGCCGCTCTCGAAGTCCAGCTGGTAATACTCGATGCGGCTGGCGAAGGAGGTCCAGGGCCCTGTATCGGCAGCTCCCTCGGAGGAAGGAGACACGGCCTCAGCCAACCAGTTGCGGAACTGCTCCGAGCTCCAGGGCCTTCTGGCCACGCCCAGTATCAGGCTGGCAGGGTGTAGGATCCCAGCCTGGGCCAGCCTGAAGAGGGCCGGGATCAGCTTGTGCTGTGAGAGGTCGCCGGTGGCGCCGAAGATGACGAAGATGTGGGGGTCTGGCAGCTGGCGCAGACGCCCCTCGTCCCTGGCAATTACAGAGGTGGGCTGGCCCCTCTCCTTGGCCTCCACACTACCCCTCCGATGCCACCACAGGGTGTCCTCCGAACTCCCTCCGCAGGGCGGCTATCACCTTGCTGGCGAAGGAATCTTCCTGGCGCGACCGGAACCTCATGAAGAGGGACAGGGCAATAACCGGCGCGGGCACGGCCATGTCCACTGCTTCGTGAACCGTCCACCGACCCTCTCCGGAGTCCTCCACCCATCCGCGTATGGACGAGAGGTCGGGGTCCTTACTGAAGGCGGCCTCGGCCAGCTCCAGCAGCCAGGATCTGACCACGCTTCCGTGGTTCCACAGGTGGGCTATGGCGCGCAGGTCTAGGTCGAAGGGCGAGGCCTTGAGGATCTCGAAGCCCTCGCCGTAGGCCTGGAGCATGCCGTACTCTATTCCGTTGTGCACCATCTTCACGAAGTGGCCTGCGCCGTGGGTTCCCACGTAGGCATACCCATCCTCCGTTGCCAGATCGCGAAGCAGGGGCTCGAGCCTGTCGAAGACGTGGCGGGGGCCACCTACCATGAGGCAGTAGCCCTTCTGTAGGCCCCAGATGCCGCCGCTGGTGCCAATGTCCATGAAGTCGATGCCTTTCGCCGCCAGGTACGCGGCCCGCCGCACGGAGTCGCGGAAGTTGGAGTTGCCCCCGTCGATCACCACGTCCCCCTGCTCCAGGTGGGGAAGGAGGTCCTCGATCATTTCGTCCACGGGGTTCCCGGACGGCACCATGAGCCACACGTGCCGGGGTCGGCTGAGCTTTTCCGCCAGTTCGGCTAACGACAGGGCCGGCTCGGCGCCCTCCCCGGCCAGCTCCAGGGTCTTGGCCAATGTTCGGTTGAAGGCCACTACCCTGTGGCCATGTCGTATAAGCCTCCTGGCGATGTTGGCCCCCATCCTGCCTAGGCCTACAATGCCCATCTCCATGCTGTCACCTCCTACCGCTCTCGAGCATCCCTCTGGCTCGGTTCAGAACGTTCTCGAGATCGAAGCCGTAGTTCTGCATGACAACCTCGCCTGGCGCCGAAGCCCCAAAGCGGTCGACAGCCACGATGTCGCCCTCGGGTGCATACCTATGCCATCCATGGGCTGTCCCTGCCTCGATTACCAGGCGCCGGCGCACCGACGAAGGAAGGACCCTCTCTTTATAGCTTTCCTCCTGCTCCTCGAACAGCTCCCAGGATGGCATGTTGACCACCCTCACGGCCGCGCCCTCTGCCGTGAGGACCTCCCATGCCTTCAGGGCCAAGGGCACCTCGGAGCCAGTGGCAATGACTATAAGCTCAGGAGGAGATTGGGGGCTTTCGGCCAGTACGTAGGCTCCACGCCTTAGGCCGCTGGCAGGGTGGAAGCGCCCCCTGTCTATGACGGGCAGTTTCTGCCTCGAAAGTATCAGGGCAACCGGCCCTGACCTCTCCAGTGCCACCAGCCATGCCTCCCTCACCTCGTTGGCGTCGGCCGGCCGTATCACCACTAAATTCGGGATGGACCTGAGGGACGAGAGCTGTTCCACCGGCTGATGGGTGGGCCCATCCTCGCCGACGCCTATGCTGTCGTGGGTGAAGACGTATATCACATGGGCGCCCATGAGGGCTGCGATGCGGATGCTGGGCCGCATGTAGTCGGAGAAGACCAGAAAGGTGCCGCCGTAGGGAATGATCCCCCCGTGCACAGCCATGCCGTTGAGGGCCGTGCCCATGGCATGCTCCCTCACGCCGAAATGGATGTTCCTGCCGGAGTAGTTTTCGGGTCCAAATTCGCCGCCACCCGCCACGTAGGTTTGCGTCGATTCCGATAGATCGGCCGAGCCGCCGAGGAGGGCAGGGATCCTTGGCACGAGGGCCGAGAGCACCTTGCCGGAGGCCGCCCTCGTGGCCATGTCCTGTCCGGGCTGGAAGGTCGGGAGGGCTTCCTCGAGGCCCTCCGGCAGACGGCCCTCGAGGGCCACCAGGAACTGCTCAGCCAGATCCGGGTATTCTTCCCTGTAGGCCATAAAGAGCTGCTCCCATTGGGACTGCAGTTCCCTTCCCCTATCTTGGGCCTTGCGAAATTCGGCCAGCGCCTCGTTGGGCACGAAGAAGGGTGGCTCCAAGGGCCAGCCCAGGTTGAGTTTGGCCTGGCGAACGGCTTCGGGACCCAAGGGGGCACCGTGGGCCTCGGCGGTGTCCTGCTTGGGGCTTCCGTAGCCAATGTGGGTGCGCACGTTGATGAGCGATGGCCTCTCATCGGCCACGGCCCGCTCCAAAGCTCTGTGGATAGCGAGCAGGTCGTTGCCGTCCTCCACCTCTTCCACGTGCCATCCGTAAGCCTCGAAGCGTCGGGAGACGTCCTCGGTGAAGGTGAGATCCGTGGGGCCGTCGATGGAGATCTTGTTGTTGTCGTAGAGCACTATGAGGCGGCCCAGGCGGAGGTGGCCGGCCAACGACGCCGCTTCGGAGGACACCCCTTCCATCATGTCGCCATCGCTGGCGATGACGTAGGTCCGGTGGTCCACAATGGGATAGCCTGGCCTGTTGAAGGTGGCGGCGAGGTAGCGCTCGGCCATGGCCATGCCCACGGCTGTGCCGAATCCCTGGCCAAGGGGACCGGTGGTGGTCTCTATGCCGAGTTCGGGCGCCCTTTCCGGATGACCCGGCGTGTGGCTGCCCCACTGTCTGAAGTTAACTAGCTCTTCCAGAGGCATTTTGTAGCCCGTCAGGTATAGGAGGGCGTACAACAGCATGGAACCATGCCCTGCCGAGAGCACGAAGCGATCTCGGTTCGGCCAGAGGGGGTCTTCAGGGTTGTGACGCAGGAACCGCGTCCACAGCACGTAGGCCATGGGCGCCGCGCCCATGGGCATACCTGGATGGCCTGATCTGGCCCTCTCCACAGCGTCGACCGCCAGAAAGCGTATGGTGTTGATGCACAGTTGGTCAAGTTCGCCTTTGAACTCGGGATCCACGTCGTGACTCCGCGGCTAAGGTGCTCAGAGAGTGTAACCCCGAAAAATGCGGGGGGTCAAGCCTTTTCGGCGTCCCTCAGCGGTCGGCCGGGCCTGTAGCCAATCCCGAGGCAGGAGTCGAGCCTCCTGTACTCCGTCGACCGTCAGCCTGGCCGCCACGGGCCCCCTCTTGGCGAACGGGACTCGCCGGCTGAAGGCTGTCGAAATCCTCCCCTGAAGCAAATCGCCCATGGGCGGCGCAGTGTCGTTTAGCATTGCTGCTCCCCTCCGGTGGCCGCCTACATACCAAGGCGGGCCTTTGCCACGGCACCTGGGCTGGGACTGGTATGGGTCGTGATGCGGCCCACACAGGGGCCTGGTAGCAGGAGTGCGGCGGACATGTGGGGCCAGATTTTTACGCATTGCTAACAGGTGTTGATCTGTCGTTAACTTGCCTTTAACCTCGCCCTGGTAGCATGGGTTGAGCAGGCAAATCTAGGCATGGAGGATGTACCGAATGTTCTCAGCGCGCCGGATCCTGGTATACGTGGCTGTTGGTCTTGTGCTAGCCGTGGCGGCGGTCGGCTGTGCCAGCGGGGCCGCTCCGACACAGGGTTCGCCCACGCCCACGAAGGTGTCGGGCAGCCCTACACCGCTCCCGACCTCAACGGTGGCCGCCATACCCGGGTCGGGCCTCATAAAGGGGCCCTACGAGGGCGAGGCCAAGCAGCTTACGGGCGCGGGGGCCACCTTTCCTGCACCTCTGTACACCAAGTGGTTCAGCGAGTACGAGAAGCTCACAGGGGTAAAGGTCAACTACCAGTCCATAGGTTCCGGGGGCGGTATAAAGTCCATCACGGACAGGACGGTGGACTTCGGGGCCTCGGACGCTCCCATGACGGATGAACAGCTAAAGGCGGCCAAGGGTGAGATACTCCATGTGCCCACGGCTTTGGGTGCCGTGGTGCCCACCTACAACCTTCAGGGGCTCCCTAAACCGATCAAGTTCACGCCTGAGACGCTCTGCGGCATATTCATGGGCAAGATCAAGAAGTGGTCCGACCCTGCTCTGAAGGCCGATAACCCCGAGCTAAACCTGCCGGACAAGGACATCATCGTGGTGCACCGGTCCGACGGGAGCGGCACCACCTACATATGGACCGACTACCTCAGCACCGTCTGCCCGGAGTGGAAGGAGAAGGTCGGCAAGGGCACCTCGGTGAACTGGCCCGTTGGCATAGGTGCCAAGGGCAACGAGGGGGTGTCCGGCGAGGTGAGGCAGAACCCTAACTCTATAGGCTATGTGGAGCTTATCTATGCCCTGCAGAACAAACTGCCTGTGGGTTGGGTGAAGAACAAGGCAGGCAAGTTCATTGAGCCCACCCTGGAATCGGTTACGGCCGCGGCCGCTGGAGTTGCCGCTCGGATACCGCCGGATCTCAGGGTCTCGATAGTGGATGCCGAGGGCGAGAACTCCTATCCCGTCAGCGGCTTCACCTATCTGCTGGTATACAAGGAGCAGACGGACAAAGCCAAGGCCGTGGCCCTTACCCGGATGATGTGGTGGGCCATCCACGATGCACAGCAGTACAACGCCGGCCTTGGCTACGCGCCCCTTCCTGCGGAGATCATCAAGCTGGCTGAGGCCAAGGTCGAGTCCATCACCGTCGACGGCCAGAAGGCCTTCCCAGGCAAGTGACCTGGGAGGGCCCTAGAGGAGGTAGGCTATGGCGACCGAAGTGCCCTTTGAGGTTCTGGAGGAGGCTCCGCCAACCATACGTTACTCGCTGGACCGCAACCTGGGCGACCGGGCCTTCCGATGGCTTACCACGCTGTTGGGCCTTGGGGGCCTAGCTACCCTGGTGGCCATCTTCGGCTTGTTGGCGTGGGACTCCCGACAGGTCCTCTCGCGCTTCGGCCTCGGCTTCGTCTTCGGGACCGCGTGGGACCCCGTTTTCGAAAGCTTTGGCGCTTTGCCGTTCATCTATGGCACCCTCGTCACCTCGGCTATAGCCCTGATCCTGGCGGTTCCTGTAGCTGTGGGCGCTGCCGTCTTCGTGGTCGAGTATGCACCTCAGTGGCTGAAGGAGCCCGTATCCTTCACAGTGGAGATGCTGGCGGCCATCCCCAGCATAATTTACGGGCTTTGGGGCTTTTTCGTGCTTGGACCGGCCATGCGCGACGTCATAGAGCCCGCCCTCCAGGCGGTGCTGGGCCCCTTGCCCGTCCTGGGACTGCTGGTGAGCGGCACGCCCCTGGGCAGGGACCTTCTGACCGGCGGGGTAATCCTGGCCATCATGATCCTTCCCATCGTCATGTCCATATCCCGCGAGGTGATCCGGGTGGTTCCCCAGGACCAGCGGGAGGCCATGATGGCCCTGGGTGCCACCAAGTGGGAGACCATATGGCACGTGGTCCTGCCGTACGCCAGGTCGGGGCTTTTAGGGGCGGCCATGCTGGGCCTGGCCCGCGCTTTCGGAGAGACCATGGCCGTCACCATGGTAGTGGGCAACAGCACTACGGAGATCAGCCCATCGCTCTTCACGCCTGGCTATACCCTGGCGAGCGCTATCGCCAACCAGTTCACCGAGGCCGACAAGGAGATCTACTTCAGCGCCCTAGTGGGGTTGGCCCTCGTGTTACTGCTCGTGGCTGCCCTTATAAACATTGCGGCGAGGCTGCTGGTGGCCAGGCTTGGCAGGTCCATTGCCATGGCTGGGGGGGCGCGATGATGTTGTCGAGGCGCAGGCTGACCGATGTCCTCATGAGGGTTCTTGCGGCCTTGTTTGCCGCTGTGGGTATCGTCCTGCTGTTGCTCATATTCATCGACATCGTGATCAACGGCTATCGGGCCATAAACCTAGATTTCTTTACTCAGCTGCCCAGGCCCTACGGCGAGGAGGGCGGTGGGGTTGCCCAGGCGATAGTCGGGAGCCTGTACCTGCTGGCCCTGGCAAGCCTCATCGGAGTACCGGTGGGTGTGGGTACGGCTATCTACCTGGCCGAGTTCGGCCGCGGGAGGCTGGCTCGCATGGTTCGGTTCTCAGTGGACATGATAGCCGGCCTGCCGTCCATAGTGGTGGGGGTGTTCGTGTGGGCCTTCTTGGTGCGACATGTGGTGGGGAAGTACTCTGGCCTAGCTGGGGCTGTGGCGTTGGCCATCATCATGATACCCATCATCACCCGGACCGTAGAAGAGGTCTTGCGGCTGGTACCCGATTCCATCAGAGAGGCGGCCCTGGCGCTAGGAATTCCGAAGTGGAAGACCATCTTGAGGGTTGTTCTGCCTACAGCTGCCAACGGCATAGCCACAGGGGTGTTGCTTTCCGTCGCCAGGGCTGGAGGAGAGACAGCTCCCCTCCTCCTCACCACCCTGGGCAACCAGTTCTTCAACTTCAACTTGTTGGAGCCAGTGGCTGCCCTGCCCGTTCAAATCTACACCTACGCCGTGGGTCCCTACGAAGACTGGCACATAAAAGCGTGGGGCGCATCGTTGGTCCTGGTTGCCCTGATAGCCGTCCTCAGCCTCGCCACCCGCTACGCTACTCGAAGGAGGTTCGTATAGGCCATGTTGGGAACCGCTAGGATGCTGCCGACAGAAGTCAAACCGGCGCAGGCCAGCTGCGGGGATGTGGAGATGCGCATGGAGACTGTGGACCTCAGCGCTTGGTACGGTATTTCTCAGGCACTGCGGAACGTGAACCTCCCTGTGGCGGCCTGCTCCATCACAGCCATTGTTGGGCCCTCGGGCTGCGGCAAGTCCACGCTTGTCAGGTGCCTGAGCCGCCTCCATGAACTACAGCCCGGGGCCAGGGTGAGCGGGAGGGTGCTGCTGGATGGGCAGGACATCTACGGGCCCGCGGCCGATCCCGTGAGGGTGCGCCGCAGGATAGGGATGGTGTTCCAGAAGCCGAACCCCTTTCCCCACATGTCTGTCTACGACAACGTGGCTGCCGGGGTCAGGTTGGCGGGCCGAAGGACCACGGCTGAGCTGGACGAGATCGTGGAAAGGGCGCTCAGGCAGGCTGTGCTCTGGGACGAGGTAAAGGACAAGCTCCATGTTTCTGGAGCGGCCCTTTCGGGGGGACAACAGCAGCGCCTGTGCATTGCCCGGGCCCTGGCGGTGGAGCCCGAGGTTATCCTGATGGACGAGCCGGCCTCGGCCCTGGATCCTATCGCCACCATGAAGCTTGAGGAGGTAATTCTCCAGCTGAAGAAGCGATACACTGTGGTCATAGTCACCCACAACATGCAGCAGGCGGCTAGGATATCGGACTTCGCAGCCTTCATACTTGCCGGAGAAGACGGGGTTGGGGAGCTGGTGGAGTTTGGGCCCACCGGGCGGCTCTTCACTCAGCCCTCGGACCGACGCACGGAGGACTACATAACGGGGCGCTTCGGATGATGCAGGCCTGTCCCAGCCGTCCGGACATGGACAGCCTTTCGGACCTGAGGGGCCAGATGCTCCTGCTGGCCGGAATCCTCTTCGAGCTGAGCCTGGACTGCTGGCTTGCATCGAGGTGGGGGCCTGACGAGGTAGAGGAGCTTTACCGGCGGCTGATCAGGGCCTCACAGTGCCTGCAGGTTAGCGTCTGCGAGGTTCGCGATGCCCTTGCCATGGCCTCTGCTAAGCTGGAGGGCGAGCGAGGCAATGCCGATGTTTGGAGGCGATATAATGCTCTCTGAGACTCGGTTGAGGAAGGCCTTGAGGCTATGGCGGAGAAGATATTCATCGGCGTTGCCTGGCCCTACGCCAGCGGGCCTAGGCATCTGGGGCATGTGGCGGGAGCCTACCTGCCTGCAGACATCTTTGCCAGATACCACCGCATGGCCGGCAACAGGGTGCTCATGGTCTCGGGCAGCGACGAGCACGGCACTCCCATAACCATCGCGGCCGAAAAGGAGGGTGTGTCCCCCAGGGAGCTGGTGGCCCGCAACCACAGGCTCATTGCCGAATCTTTCGAAAAGCTGGGCATCAGCTTCGACCTGTACACGGAGACTACCACAGAGAACCACTACCGTATCGTTCAGGATATCTTCCTTAGGCTCCTCGAGAAGGGCTATCTCTTCAGGGACACTATGATCTCGCCTTACTGCCCTGTAGACAGGCGCTTTTTGCCTGACCGCTACGTCGAGGGCACCTGCCCTGTCTGCGGCTATGGCAATGCCCGGGGGGATCAGTGTGACAACTGCGGCACCCCGCTGGATCCTACCAACCTCGTCGAGGCTAGGTGCCGCCTCTGCGGCAACCCTCCGGAGTTCCGCCCTACCGAGCACTTCTTCTTCGACCTGCCCAAGTTCGAAGAGCCGCTCAAGCATTGGCTGGCCGATAAGACCTACTGGCGGCCCAACGTCCTCAACTTCACCATGAACTGGCTGAAGGAGGGGCTCAAGCCGAGGGCCATCACCAGGGACATAGAATGGGGCGTCCCCGTGCCCGTGGACGGGTTCGAAGACAAGCGTATCTACGTGTGGTTCGATGCCGTGATAGGCTACTTCAGCGCCAGCGTGGAATGGGCCCAGCGCAAGGGCGATCCGGATGCCTGGAAGGAGTGGTGGGTCCTCGGTCCCGGGGAGGAGCCTCCCAGCAAGGCCTACTACTTCATCGGCAAGGACAACATTCCCTTCCACACCATCATCTGGCCGGCCATCCTGATGGGATACGGTGGATTAAACCTACCCTACGACGTGCCCGCCAACGAGTACCTAACCATGGAGGGCGAGAAGTTGTCCACAAGCCGGGGCTACGCCGTGTGGCTTCCGGACTTCCTCGAGCGGTACGACCCGGATCCCTTGAGATATTACCTGTCTGTCAATATGCCCGAGACCAAGGACACCAACTTCTCCTGGGCCGACTTCGTACGCCGAAACAACGATGAACTGGTGGCCACCTGGGGCAATCTGGCCCACAGGGTGCTGACCTTCACCCACAGGAGCTTCCACGGCCGCGTGCCTGAGCCGGGCGAGCTTTCGGAAGTAGACCGTAAGCTCCTGGCCCGCGTCGAGCAGGCCTTCCTGGCTGTGGGCGAACTGATCTCTCACTGCCGCTTCAGGGACGCCATCAGGGAGGTAATGGCGGCCGCTCAGGATACGAATCGCTACTTGGAGGAGACCTCACCTTGGAAGACCCTGAAGGCTGAGCGCGGCGAGGCTGCCAGGGCCCTGTACACCGCCATCCAGGCGGTGGCATCTATCAACGTGCTCACGGCACCATATCTGCCCTTCTCGTCGGCAAAGCTGCACCGCATGTTGGGCTTCGATGACGATGTGCACGCTCGTCCGTGGGCGCCCCTGCACGTGCCGCCGGGCCATCTCCTGGGCCGGCCAGAGGCACTCTTCAAGAAGCTCGACGAGTCCATCGTGGCGTACGAGCTGAGCCGCGCTTCTTGACGCGAGCCCCAGGATTCCGATCCTGATGGTGAGCATAGGCTGGGAAGGCACGCCGAACCCCGAGGGCGTGCTGTGAGGGGCACACCGAGCTCGGTCCTTGGTGCGGAGCCTGAGGCCCTGGGGTGGGTACGGCGGGCCCCATCGGGCGGAGCGGGCCAAGCAAGCTGGCGGCGATCCATGCGGATGTTTGGGCTGACCCCGAACCGGTGGGCGACCTGTTTCGTCCAGAGTGACGCATCTGCCCGATGAATGCTTTCCCTCGGGCGGCATTGCCGCTCGGCCCCTTTTCCGGAAGGGTGAAGGAGCGAGTTCAGCAGTAATAAGGAAAGAGGGTCGGTGGCTGTGAGCTCTGAAGCTAAGGGTGATAGAGCTCTAGCTGGCCACTGCGGCCGGTTGGGAGGGCACGAAGTAGGTGCAGCAGTTTCCCCCTTCCTGGAGCCACTCGACCCGCTCGATGGGAGCGGCGACCATCTGCTGAAGCGACATCAGCTCCACGGAGCAGGTCTCGCGGTGCTCCCTGGCCACGCAGTAGAGGGGGCAGTGCTTCAGATGTATCAGGTAGCCGCCGTCCACCCGCTCCCAGGAGGCCATTGCCCCCTCCTCGTCGCGAATGCGGGCCGCCTCTGCGACCCTCTCTTCAAGGCTCTTGCCCTCGAGCCTGTCCCTGTACAGGTCAGCCCAGACCTTTGCCATGTTCTTCAGAAAGAGGTCCACAACCTGCGAGTCAGCTGTGGCCTTGAGGGCATCGAAGGTCAACGAACAGAGGAAGTCGTAGGCCTGCGGGAAGAGGTCCTGAGCCTTGCTCGTGAGATAGTAGACGTAGAAGGGTCTGCCGATGGGGCCCCTTCGCTCCCTTGCCCTTATGTAGCCGTCCCTCTCGAGGACCATGATGTGGGCCCGAAGGGTCACCGGAGATAGGCCAATCTCCTGCACCAGCTGCCTGAGGGTGGCCTCGCCGCGGCGCTTGATCACTTCGAGTATCTGGCGCCTGGTGGTCTGCAGATCCCCAGCTCTCTTTACTGTCATCTTCGGCCCTTCCTTAGTTGGCGTCGGCACGGCCAGCCGCCTGCAGGCGGCTAACCTTCCCTTAAAGGAATTTTAACCCCGATTTTCCGATAGTAAAAAATACCCTTGCACTCGCCTCAGGGAAGCACGATAACTTAGTTCCCTTTAATAGCTTAGTACAGCCTGCAAGGGATCCTTGCAGAAAGGGTCCTGTGCAACGGCAATCCTGGCCCCTGGGCCGGCTACTCCTTCCCGAAGCCTCCCAGGAGAGCTAGGATGCGGCCCTCCACAAAGATCTCCCACAGGCTTGAGAGGGCATCGAGCTTGTCGGAGGCGTTGCCTTCGCGGCTCAGCCTTGCCATCTCGTAGGTAATGGCCATCAGCGATGTGTCCACTCCCTTCTGCTCTAGGAGTCCGACGGTGCCCTGGGCCTGTTGGTCCGCCAGGTCGAGCATGTTCAGCAAGGATCTCTCGTTGTCGAAGCCGACGGGAACCATGTTCTCGTCCAGCTGGGCGCCCAACGAGTAGTATTTGGCCAGCAGTGCTGTCGACAGACCATACGCCGAGAGGGCGCCGCCCAGGGCCGCATAGTCGGAGGCAGGCCCGCCGCCAAAGTAGCGGTCCAGCCCGGGCAAGACATCCACGTCACCCCTGGCCATGGCATAGCTGAGGTCTCTGTTCATGAGGAGCACCTTGGCCACCTCGAGGTTGAGGCCCTGAGGTTTGGCTACCATCTGGTCGACAACCACGTTCTCGAAGAGGTTCAGATTGGCCTCGGCAGCTCTGCGCAGGAACGCGGCCAGTTTGGGCAGCATGGTGGCGTCGACCTTTGCGGGATTCCCCAGGTTGCTGCCCACATCCCAAGCGTCCTTAGAGGATTCCACGATCATGTTGGCGGCCGTGTAGTAGATGGATGCCGCCACGATCATCTCTAGGGCCTCTCCCTCGCCTTCAGGTTGCTCCTGGAGTATGTTGCCTGCCATGAGGGACAGGCCTAGGGCGTTCACGAGGCCGCTGTAGGCTTGGGTCAGGGCTGCTGCGTCGGCCAAAGTGCGCGGCTGTTCGGCCTTAAGCCGATCTGCCAGGGCCTTGACCTTGGTCTCAACGGCAAAGCTGGACTGCAGTTTGCTTACAGCAGCCGGTAGACCCTGGTTGACGTACAGGTCGAGGTACCTGCCAACCTGGGCGGCCATAGACGCCCTGAGGGCGGCATTGAAGGCAGCCCCGTAGGCACCGCCCATAAGGCCCTGAGACATGAGCCTGCTGGCCCGCGCGGCCAAGCTGTCGGCTTCGGCCATCAGGCCTTCCGTGGCCTCTATCTTCACTTGGTCGGGCAGGGCATCGTAGTCGCCCTTGGCCTCCTGGTAGCGGGCAAGCCACTCCTGGGCCTTGCCCTTCATCCTGTCGAAAGCGGTGCCAGCCACCTCTGGCCTCTTGCCAGCGGCCGAGGGCCTGGCCAGTCTCTTGCCCGTGAGCTGCTCGTAGGTGGTGTAGATGTCGCCCACCTCTTTGACCTCGACCCCCAACCTTCGGCCGAAGTCCACCGTGTCCACCTGCTGGTTGGTCTTGTAGTCGAGGGAGTACCGTTGCCCTGAGGGTATGAGCACCACCTTCTTGCCGGCTTTCGCGGCTCCCTCGATCTTCTGGGGTATGCCGCCCACAGGACCCACGGTGCCGTCGGGGTTTATGGTGCCTGTCATAGCGGCGTCCTTGCGCACCGTATCGCCCCTGAGGGCCGCCAGTGTGCCCACGGTCATCAGCGCACCGGCGCTGGGCCCGTCGATGCGGCCAGCGACGTCGTAGGAGAACCTGACCGCAGACGGGTCTACGCCTGTGAGGAGGATGGACATGGTTGCCGCCATCCATCCCGAGGCCCTCCACATAGGTCCGCTGCCGCCCACCTCGCTCTCAAAGAACCCTACCCTGAACTCGCCGCTGGGGTTGGACCCGGCCGTGACCTTCACGACGCTGACGCCCCCTATGGGTCCCTCACGAGGGTCTTCGATGAAATAGAGGGCGGAGATCTCCACGGTTCGTTCCGAAGAAGTAGGACGAGCCTCGGCAGTAGGACTGCCCTGTGTCGACGGTGTGTCCTTCACCTCAGGGCCGGCCGTCACACTCGGGGTGGGAGTGACCTGCTGGTTGCAGGCGGTCAAGAGCTGAAGGGCTATTAGCCCTATGCCCACCCACCGCATCCGGAAGGGGTACAGTAGTGACATGGCGCTCTCCTCCAGTGGTCTTTATGGATCTACCGCTAGCCGTTATACTGCGCCCCGTGATCAGCGGGATGGCACTTTCCTACCCGAGTCTCGCGACGCGTGGACAGGGAAAATAACTAAAGGGCCCACTGACCAGTTGGGACACGGTGGTAGCACGGCTACTATTATTGGGTCGCGTCGGTGCATATGTCAAGCGTGGCCCCTTGTGGTTCATGGAAGCTTTTGGAAAGGCTAGCCCCATGGCGAGCTTGGTCCTGGATGACAAAACTTGGGGATCTGTGGGACCCTGTGTGTCCGGCCTGTTGCCTGGGGGCTCTCCCTTCCCCCAGCGGTGGGGTGTGTGGTCCGCCTCCTGGGCAGCCGGGTTCTTGGGCGGGCATGGGGCACCCCTTGGCATCCGGGGCCAGGTGGAAGCACTTCTTTCGCCGGCCGATGGCATGGGGTAGCCTTTGGCTGGTAGGTAGGGTGAGATCCATTGTGGGCCTCGATCGGTTCGGGGCATGTGTGGCCTCGGTTGGCCGAGGGTGGCGCTCGGCGCGGGACGTGCTGTCCAGGTGAGGCTGAGTCGGTCCCTGAAATGAGGCTCCGAGAGGTTTCGGGGTCCCTGGTCATCGGGCTGGCGGCCCGAGGGCCTTGAGGGTCTCTGCCAGAAGGCCCACAGCCGAGCCTCTCCACTGCGCCCTGCCCCTTATCAGCAATAGTGGTTGCATCAGGTCTGTCCGGTGCCTCCTCTGCACCCCGGGAGGAACCGTTACATTGGCCAGGCCGTGTTCGTCCTCGAGGGCCATGAAGAGCAGCCCCTTGGCCGTGGGAGGCCTCTGCCTGCTTACCGCCAGGCCTATGAGGGTGGCCTCCTGTCCCTCTTCCAGAAAGGGAAGCTCGGAGCTAGTGATCGCTTCGGGGAAGAGGGACCGCCACAGGGAGGCGATGTGGCCCCTGGGGGACAGGCCCATGAGGGCGTAGTCCAGCAGTAGGTCGTCGTGGGCGTTGAACTGGGGAGGCGTGGGTTCGGCAGGGCGGTCGTCGAGGGGCATCTGGCCCACGAGCCTCCTCAGGATGAGGGGCAGTCTGGCCAGCAGATGCCTTCTGGGACCGAAGGCATCGAGGGCCCCCGCCAGGATGAGGGCTTCGAGGGCGTCCCTGGGGAGACGGGTCCTTCTACAGAGGTCTTCTAGGTTGGAGAAAGGCCCTTTCTCCCGCTCCTTCTCCAGAACTTCCAGGGCAGCCGGACCCAGGCCCGATATATATCCCAGTCCCAGCCTTATGGCCCATCCCTCCACGGTGCATTGGGCCATGCTCAGGTTGACGTCGGGGGGCAGGACCTGCACACCGTGTCTGAGAGCTTCCCGCACTATTACCTCGGGCGGATAGAAGCCCGCTGGCTGGTTGTTCAGGAGGGCGGCGTAGAAGAAGGCTGGGTAGTGGGCCTTGAGGTAGAGAGTCTCGTAGGCAGTGCGGGCGAAGGCGGCCGCATGGCTCTTGGGGAAACCGTATCCGGCGAAAGCCGATAGGGTATCGAAGATGGCGTTGGCTGTCGGCTCGTCCAGACCCCTGGCCAGGGCGCCGCTTACGAACATGCTCCTGAGCTCCTCCATCTCCTCGGTCGATGGGTTTCGGCCCAGGGCCCTGCGCAATGCGTCGGCCTGCCCTGGGCTGAATCCGGCTATCTCTGCAGCCACCCTCATCACCTGTTCCTGGAAGACCACTACCCCCAGGGTCTCCCTTAGGATGGGCTCCAGCAATGGATGGGCATAGGTTACTGCCTCTTCGCCCCTTCGGCGTCGGAGGTAGGGATGGACCATGTTGCCCTGAATGGGGCCTGGCCGTATGAGGGAGATCTGCACTATGAGGTCATGGAAGTTCGAGGGGCGCATCTCCGGCAGCATCTGGATCTGGGCCCTGCTCTCCACTTGGAAGGTCCCGACCGTGTCCGCCCTCCGCAGGAGGGCGTAGACATGGGGGTCGTCGAGAGGTATATCCTCCAGGTCGAGATCTGTTCCCCTGGCCTTCAGGAGGTTCTGGGCATCGCGGATCACCGAGAGGGCTCGGAGGCCAAGGATATCGAGCTTGATGAGGCCCAGGTCCTCCAGGTCGTCCTTGTCGAACTGCACCACTACCCTGTCCGGCATGGTGGCCCTCTCCAGGGGGAGTATCTGCACCAGGGGAGGTCCCGTTACCACCATGCCACCGACGTGGATTCCGGTATGTCTGGGGAGATCGGCCAGGCGATGGGCGATGTCCAGGAGCCTGCGCCATAGCTTGGCCTTGAGCCAGGGGAAGGCCTTGCTGAGGCTGGGGATCTCCCTCGGCAGGTCCCTGGCCGAGTGCACCTGCAGCGCCTTGGCCAGGCGGTCCACCCTGTGGGCGGGCAGACCTAGGGCCTTGCCTGCGGCCCGTACGGCGCTTCTGGCGCCGAATGTCACGAAGGTACAGGCCATGGCCGTGTGCTCTTGCCCATACCTTCTGTAGACGTACTGTATGACCTCTTCCCTCTGGGACGAGGACACGTCTATGTCTATATCCGGAGGGTCTCGGCGTTCCGGGGAGAGGAATCGTTCGAAGAGAAGGTCGTGGGCCAGGGGATCCGTTCGGGTTATGCCCAGCAGGTAGGCCACCAGGCTGCCTGCCGCTGAGCCCCTGCCCTGGAGAGGTATGTTCCGCTCCTTGGCGAACCTGGCTATGTCCCAAACCATCAGGAAGTAGGGGGCAAGGTCCTTTTCGGCTATGACTCGGAGCTCACGGTCCAGCTGCTCCAGCACCTTCGGGGTCGGCGAACCGTAGCGGGCTTTGGCTCCCTCCAAGCAGAGATGCCGAAGGTAGGAGATGGGGGTATGGCCTGAAGGTACCGGAAAGGTGGGCAGCCTGAAGCCGGACATGTCCAGCTCGAGCTGGCAGAGGTTGGCCACGGCCAGGGAGTTGTGCACAGCCTCGGGGAGTTCCTGAAAGAGCGCCTCCATCTCCGCTGCCGCCTTAAGGTAGAACTCGCCGTTGGGCAGGAGGTTTGAGCACTGGGACAGGGGTTTGTTCTCGCCGGCTGCCCTCAGCACGTCGGCCAGGTCCCTATCTTCCCTGCAGGCATAGTGGACGTTGCCCGTGGCTACGGTGCCGATGCCGAGCCTGTGGGCGATCTGGGCCATCTCGCGGGAAAGCCAGCTCTGGTGGGGAAGGAAGTGGTTCTGGAGCTCTATGAAGAAGGCCTGATCGCCCATGGACTTGGCAAGCCGTTCCGCCCACAGGCGGGCCCTTTGGGCATCCTCCTCTAGGAGGGCCGAGGCCACAGGACCCCTGGAGCACCCCGAGAGGATGACCAGGCCGCGCCGGTTCTCCAGCAGGTCCTCCAGCCCTATGACGGGCCCGCCCTTGGAGCCCCTTAGGCCGCCCGTGCTGATGATGCGGCACAAGCTAGACCACCCCTGTCTATTGCGGGCCAGTACTGTGATGTGGTGGCCTGTGCTGAGGGTGAGCTCGGCGCCGAAGATGGGCTTTATGTTGGCCTTAAGCGCCGCCTTCCACAGCCTGACGGCCCCGTAGAGGCCGTTGTGATCGGTGATGGCCATGGCTGGCATCCCCAACTCTCTTGCCCTTCGGACCAGGTCTTCGGGGGTTGAAGCCCCGTCCAGGAAGGAGAAGCAGCTGTGGCAGTGAAGCTCTACGTAGCCCATGGTCAGTCGTGTAGTCTCTCGAGTCGCCATACCTTCCCCAGGAGGTCGTGGGAGAGGGTCCAGAGGGATCCATCGGAGGTGAGGACCTTGAAGAAGTCCTTGGCTGTGCGTTCGTCCCACCATCCTAGATCTATCCTCCAGTTGTTTACTACCTCCAGGATCCTGTAGGTACGGCCGCGGAGGACAAAGGCGGTAGGATGGCCGTGGCTGTCGGCCTTGACCTTTACGATTGTCTCGCCTTCCTGGCGCAGTCGGACCTGATGGGGAGGGGAGTCGTCGGATAGTTTCCGTGCCTCCAACGGGAGGAGCGATAACTGCTCCTCACTGACCGCCTGTCCCACGATGACGATGTTTAGGGAAGAGACCTGGCCCGATAGGTCTATGCTCAGGAGCAGGCCTGCCACCCTCTCCAGCAGGGTCTGGCTGTCCTCGTGGGGCGCCAGCTGCAGTCGAAGGTGCCTGGAAGGACCTACCTTCGTCCGAAGCCCCAGCTCGAAGCTTGAGGGGTGCATCCCTCTGCTGGCTATCTCCGAGAGTGCCGCGTGGAGGGGCCTTGCCAGGACTTGCAGTAGTGCCTGTAGGTCCTCCGGCGGTTCCCGGAAGGCCACCTTCCTGCGCACCTCGACCTGCCTAGGGGCGGGAGGCGGGCAGGAGAGCTCCTCTCCCTTGGCGAGACGAAGCAGGGGTCTGGCCTTCTGGCCCAGGTATGCCGCCGTCAGGGCCGGATCGGCCGATGCCAGGTCTCCAAGGGTTGCTATGCCAAGCAGGTCCAGCCTCCTGACTGCCCTGCGGTCCTCGACGACCGTGTGTAGGGGTACCTGGGCTAAAGACTCTATCTCCTTGCCCCTGGGGATAACCGTGGGTTCCTTTCCCAAGGAGATCCTGGCGGCCACCTGAGCCAAGGTTGGCCCCTCGGCCGCTCCCACCCCCACCGGCCGGCGAAGGATCTCGGAGGCCCTCCTCCCAAGCTCGGCAAGGACCTCCCTGTCGCAGGTTGGTACCTGCAGGTAGAAGAAGGAATCGCCTTGCCAGACCCTGTCGGATAGGGATCTGAGCAGATCTAACAGCTTGCCGGTGGATCCTTCAGGCAGTTGCGGCGTGAAGAGGCAGAGGATCATCTTCGTCGAAGAGGAGTTCGGTAGGTATCCTGAGCATGGGCCTCGGGCCCTCTTTCCAGAAGGCTATAGCTCTGCACCCTACGATGTCTCCCCTGCTGCGTATCCATTCCGTGCGGCGGAGGTCGATGGTCGCCCTGGCGAAGGGCAGGGGCATTCCCTGTCCCGTGAGGACCACGGCCACGGATCCGCTTCTTGCCAGCAGGGGGACCAAGACCCTCAGGGGTAGGAGGTCAAGGTGCCCTTCGATTATCAGTAGGTTGAAGGGTTGGGATGCCCTTTCCATGGCCGCTTCCAGGGCCCGCCGTGCAGGTGCATGCAGGGCCGGAAGTGGGTGGGATGCGGCGCAGTGAGGGTCCTGGAGGCAGAGGACCCTCCATCCGCGGCTTCGGGCGGCAAGGGCGGCCCTGCGGGCCAGGACGTGGGTCCCCGAGCTGGTCTCCCCCAGGAGATGGACCAGCCTGCCTTGGGGCAGGCCGCCTGCGGCGGCATCCAGCTCTGGCAGGCCCATGGGCAGCCTGCCTCCGGCCCTTCTGGCCACCATGGGCCAGGTGAAAACCGAGCCCTGGCCGTGGCGCCTCCAGGCTTCGTGAATCGCCCTCTTTACCCTCCCTTCAGTCTCCACGTCCCGAAGTATATAGAACATATGTTCTACATTCAAGGGCTTTGTCCACATCTGGAGCCGAAATATCCACAAGCTCGGAAGAAAGGCTGCGGCCGTGCCCCGCTTCCGCCGTCCTCTTGGGGAAGCCGCTGTGATATATTCCGGGTGCTGGGGAGAAGTTCCGCGTGGAGGACTCAGGTGGCCAGTGAAGAGCTTACCAAGTTGACAGCTTCCGAGATCGTGAGGGGCACGCTGACGGGCAAGTTCACTGCAGTGGAGGTGGTGGAAGCCTTTATAGACCGCATCAGCCGCTTGGATCCCTCTGTGAGCGCCTGGACAGTGGTGGACGCCCATGGTGCCCGGGAGCAGGCCGAATGGCTGGACAGCCTTGCCAGGGCAGGCCACGCCGCAGGCATCCTGCACGGCGTGCCCGTGGGTGTGAAGGACATCATAGATACGGGCGGCATGCCCACGGCCTACGGCACCCCCATATTCGAAGGCCATGTGCCCAAGGTGGATGCCGTCTGCGTTGCGCGCCTCAAGGCTGCCGGCGCCATCATCCTCGGCAAGACCGTGACCACCGAGTTCGCCGCCTTCCACCCCGGCCCTACCCGGAACCCCTGGAAACTTAACCATACCCCAGGAGGGTCCAGCAGCGGTTCGGCGGCGGCAGTGTCCGCTGCCATGGTCCCTCTCGCGTTGGGCACCCAGACGGCAGGGTCCATCCTGAGGCCAGCGGCCTACTGCGGCGTGGTGGGCATTAAGCCCACCTTCGGGCGCGTAAGCCCCCGAGGGGTCTTCCCCTTGGCGCCCTCTCTGGATACCATCGGCGGCTTCACCCGTTCGGTGGAGGACGCAGCAAGGCTTATCCAGACCATGGCGGGCCCCGATCCCAACTACGAGCACAGCCTTCCCGACCCCACGCCCGAACTGCTCACCGCCGTCCAGCTGGAGCGGCTGGGCCGCAGGCCGGCCTTCGGGGTTGGGCTAGGTTTCTTCCTCGAGCATGCCGACCGATCGGTCCTTTCGCTGTACGAGCAGGCCATGGACCGCATAGCCAAGGCCGGCGGAACCCTGGTGGAGGTCCAGCTTCCGGAGTGGTTTCCCCGGGTGGTCGAGGCTCAGAGGGCCCTCATGCGCATCGAGGCGGCGTGGGTGCACCGCGAGCTCTTCGCCAAGCACGCGGACCGCTATTCAGAGCGCATGAGGTCCATGATCGAGGAAGGGTCAAAGGCCTCGGCCCTGGAGTACATCGATGCCAAGGAGCTAAGGTTCCGATGGCGGCTTCTGGTGTCCGACTGGCTGCGCGACATCGATGTGCTTGTCACGCCCTCTACGCCCTCACCGGCCCCGGAGGGCCTGGCGTCTACGGGCGATCCCATCTTCAACCTGCCGTGGACCTATTCCGGCCATCCTGCCATCAACCTGCCCGTGGGCACCACGCAGGAAGGGCTTCCGGTGGGCATTCAACTGGTGGGACCCCTCGGCAGCGAGGCCAGGCTCCTGGCGGTGGCCGCGTGGTGCGAGCAGGTCGCCGGGGTCGTGGTCAGCGCCATCGCTCCGTGCCGTTCCTAGGCCCTCATGGGGCTTCGAGCAGCTGGACCTCCAGCGGCTTTATCCGATAGGCATTGCAGGCGTTCTGGTCCTGGGGACAGGTGGTCATAGCTACCAAGCAGTCCTCCTCGGCCAGAAACTCGATGTAATCGCCGGCCCTGGACAGCGGTTCATGCACGGTGTAGGTCCCGTCGGGGGCCACCTCGGTATGCATGAACACGTTGAACGGGTCCGGTATGAGGTGCTCGGGAATGCCGTGGGGGGCCAGCACATCCCTCAGTATGGCCAGACAGCTCGGATGATCGGTGACCCCGAACCGGATGGGGTAGTCGTAGGGACTGCAGGCCGACGATAGGAGATCGTGTCGGCCCACGGTGTCCTCAGCTATGGTGAGGAGCGCGCGGCACTTGGTGGAGTAGAGGCGGTGGCCCCTGGTTAGGAGCACCGTGCCGTTGAGCTTGCGGGTGTTGCCCTGGGACAGCCGCTCCGTCGGATCGCTCCTGAGGAACACCACCAGGTCGCTGACCTGCTGTCCTTCCACTTCCTTTATCCTGAACCGCTGGCCCTTCTGGACCACGAAGGCCAGCCCCGAGCGAGGCGGCACCGTCTGTGACCACAAAACCCTTTGGACGGTCATAAGGCCTTATCCCCTTGCTTTTGGAACGATTATAAGGCGATAGGGGCCCCGTCAATCGTGATGGGCCGAGCTGGGATGCAGGTGGGAATGGACCACGCCGCCGTGACGGTGAGGGTGTTCATGGACGAGGTTGGCGGAGATGAGCAGGTCTCTGTCTGTCAGCACATCGGCCACGGCTCTGTCAGCCACAAGCCTGTGGTCCTCTGAGAAGACCAGGGCCCTGTCGGCCAGGGCCTCCAACATGTTCAGGTGATGGGTGGCGATGACGATGGTCTTGCCGGCTCGGTGCAGCTGGTCCAGGAGCTCCACGACCCACATCTCCGTCCTGGGATCGAGGCCAGAGGTGGGTTCGTCCAGCAGGAGCACTTCAGGATTTACGGCCAATACCGACGCTATGGCCACCTTGCGCTTTTCGCCTCCACTGAGCTGGTAGGGTGCTCGCCCCACCAGTGGCTCCAGGTTCAGCATGTCGACCACATCCGCGACCCGTCTCTTGACCTCGTCCGCCGATAGGTCCAGGTGGAGGGGACCAAAGGCTATCTCGTCCCACACGGTCGGGTTGAAGAGCTGGGCATCGGCGTTCTGAAACACAAAGCCCACCCTCTGGCGGAAGGCCAGGGAGAAGTTTTCGTCGGCCAGCGTTTCCTCCGTTATCTGAGTACCGAAGGCCGTCAAGCGGCCCGTGTCGGGGAAGATCAGCCCGTCGAGAATGCGCAGGAGGGTGCTCTTCCCAGAGCCGTTGGCTCCGAGAAGAGCAACCCTCTCGCCGCGGGATATCTGGAAGCTCACCCCGTCCAGGGCCTTGAAGATGCCCATATAGCTGTAGCTGATCTCCTCCGCCCTGTAGACTATCTCAGACAAGGTAACGCTCCGCCATCAGGGCTGCCATGCCTGCCGCCACCATGGCAGAGCCAACGGCGAGGTCGGCGGCAGAGAACCTAAAGGTGTTCAGCGTCTCGATCTTGCCGCGGAAGCCCCGGGACACCATGGCCGAATACACTTCTTGGCTCAGGGCGTAGGACTTTCCCAGGAGCGTGGCCGCCGCCGAGGCCACGAAGTGCTGGCCCTCTTTAGTGGTGGGTTTGCGGCCCACCTGGCGACTCCGCCGGGCGGTGAACATGTCCTCCACGACAGAGAGCAGGAGGAAGATGTATCGGTAAGTCATGGCCAGCACGACAATGAAGATCTTCGGAACCAACAGTGTCCTCAGGGCTTTGAGGAGGTCGGCCCAGCGGGTGGTGAGGGTCAGGAGCAGCATGGCCGAGACCGATACGCCCACCCTCGCTACCACCATCGCGGCCCCCAGCACGCCCTGACGCGTTACAGCCAGGGAGGCGGGCAGGGAGATAGGGCCAAGGTTCGGGCGCTCTAGGTTGGCGATGACGAGCAGTGGTTCGCCAGGGGTCACGATGTTGAGCACCGCGGGGAGGACCACTATGCCCGTGAACAGGGGCACGGTCATCCACACCCTTTTGACGAACAGTTTCAGCGGAACCCTGGAGAGCACTGCTAGCCAGAGCAGGAGACCGTAGAGGCCGAGGATCACCTCGATGCGGTGGGAGAGGGATGCCGCTAACAGCAGTGCCAGGGTGCCCACCAGCTTGGCCCTGGGGTCGCGCTTCTGGAGCAGCCCTGGCTGGTTGGCCATCTCCTCCGAGAAGAGGCTGCGGCCGGCGACCTCGTTGACCTCGTGGAGGGTCTTTTCAAGGAAGCCCTGCCGGCGCCTTCGGCCCACGGTGTAACAGCCGCACAGCCCCACCTCTTGGTTCCTGAGCAGCCACTCCGGCGCCCCGCTTTTCCTCATGCCCTTTCCTCCCCTCGGCGGGCGAGCAGCCTCGATACCAGAAGGGTGACGCCTGCCACGACGAGCATCCCAAGCACCGCGCTGGCCACATAGCCAGCAGCTGCCAGGAACCCACTGTCCCAGCCGGGCAGGGAGTAGTCTGGGAGGATACCCGACCAGAGGCCGCTAAGTTCTTTCAACCCCTGAGGGACAAAGCCCACCACCTTGGGCAGTTCTTCGGGACCCCATTCGCCCCAGGCCGTCCCCTGGGCCAGCAGGCCGACGGGGGCCGCTACGGCCAGTATCCCAAGGGTGACCCACAGGGGCCTGTAGGACTTGCGCCCCTGGGTGGAACCTGCAGGCCCGGCAGGAACCTGCACTAGATGGGGGAAGGCCCTTTGGAGATAGGCCACGGCCATCCCTGTGACCAGAGCCTCTACGGGACCCGCCACCAGCAGATGGGACAGGAGCATGGCCGGCAGCGCCATATCCAACCTGTACGGGCTGTAAAGGGGAGTGCCGTCAGCAGAGGTGAAGAGCAACGGCTGTATTCCGAACTCTACGGCGGTGAGCACCGCAGATGCGGTGATCCCTACGTAGGCTCCCACCCCAGCACCGATCCACCGCCTGGCTGTTCCGGCGGCTGAGGCCCCAGCTACTAGCCTGTATACCGCGTACCCCGCTAGGGGCCCAGCGAAGGCCATGTTGAAGGCGTTGGCTGGAAAGGCCAGGATCCCACCATCGCCGAAGAACAGGGCCTGTATAGCCAGTGCTATGCTCATGGATATCACGGCAGCCCACGGGCCAAGGGCCACCGCCAGCAGTGTGCCCCCAGTGGCATGGGCTGTGGTTCCGTCCGGCACGGGTACGTTGAACATCATCACCACAAAGGCGAAGGCCGCTCCAATGGCCATGAGCACTATGTGGCCCTGCTTCGCCAGGGCCTTCACCTTCCTCGAAGCCGTGTACCACAGGGGGAGCATCGCTGCGCCCATGACAGCGCAGGTCTGAGGGCTCAGATAGCCATCAGGTATGTGCATCCTCTCCCCCCTGCGAACCGCACTCGCGGCAGGTGCCGAATATCACTAGGTCTGCAAACTGGACCTGGAAGCCGTACAGCTCCCTGGCGGTCCTTCGGGCCGGCTCCAGGAGGCTGTCATCCAGGTGAAGCACCCGGCCACACTTTCGGCACACCATGTGGTGGTGGTCCTCGCCGCTGGCCAGCTCGTAGTACTTCTTGCCCTCACCCAGGTCCGCCTCCTTGGCCAGGTCCAGTTCCACCAGCAGCTCGAGGGTACGGTATACCGTCGAGAGGTCCATGTACGGGTATCGCTCCGTGACCCGGGAGTGTACTTCCTCGGCGGAGAGATGTCCCTGGGAGCTGGCCAAGGCCTCCAGAACCCAGAGCCTCTGGGGTGTGGGCCTGTACCCCCTTTCCTTTAACTTATTAGCTAGGGATGAATGCGGCACGGCGGCATCGCCCCCGGTTCGCTCTTGCAAGTCTATAGCAAAAACCACTAATCTGTCAAGTTTCGGTCCTCGGAGCCGGGGCGCCGTGGCCCTGCCCGAACATGCGTTGGGAATGGGCGCTGTCGCTGCGTGCCCTTTCGGTCCTGCGATCCCTCCGTAAGCGGCTAGACACGGCGTGCGCGCCATCCAACGCAACCGCTCCCGACGCCTCAGTTTGATGTACCGGTGCTCCCTCGGTCCTGTGGGATCGGCAACGGGCTAGGTGCTTTGGCCCTTTCCGACCCCCTTTCCCGAGCGTGGACGAGGCGGCCGTGCCTAACAGGCCCCTGGGATCTCCTGGTCAGGTGGGCTTGAGCGCCCCCTTTGATTTAGTTTGGCTGCCATCGGCCTTCCCAGCCTGGATCATTTTGGGAAGGACACCCAGGCGGCACCTCACTGCGTGTCGACGTCCTGAAGCCCTGCAGATCTTTCCTTGAGCATGCCGGGGGTCGGTCTGCTGGGCTCGGTCAAGCCTGGTCGGTGTCTGGCAAAGAGTCCTTTGCCACTCGGGGTGCGGCCGCGCACGGCTTGGTGCGAACAACGATCCCGTCGTCAAGGTCGGGCCGGCCTGCTTTGCCCTGTGGCTGTGGCACCGGGTACGCGGCTCGACGTGCTGTAGAATGGCAGCATGCGGATACTCATGGTGCTGACCTACTACCGGCCGCACACCAGTGGGCTTACCATATACGCGCAACGTCTGGCCGAGGGGTTGGTGCGTCGGGGCCATCGGGTTACGGTGCTGGCCGCTCGCCACAGGCCCGACCTTCCCCTCCGGGAGCAGTTGAACGGCGTGGCTGTGCGCCGGTCCAGGACCCTCTTCCGGTTGTACAAGGGGGTCGTTTCCCCTGCCTTCCTGGTGGACGGCCTGATGGAGATAACCTCCCACGACGTGGTGAACCTTCATCTCCCGCTCATGGAAGCCGCGCTCTTTGCCCCCTGGGCAAGGCTAGTGGGCAAGCCCGTGGTGATAACCTACCATTGCGACCTAAACCCGCCCTGGAACCTCCTGACGGCCCTCGCCGTCAAGGCCCTCTCGGCCATGCACTGGGTGGGTGCTCGCTTTGCCGACGCCTTAGTGACCTACACCTACGACTACGCGGTCCACTCCCCCTTCGTGTCGCGCTGGCTCTATAAGACCCGCACCTTCTATCCTCCCGTGGAGATGCGTCGACCCTCCGAGGATGCGGTAGAGGCCTTTCACCGAGCCATTGGCTCGCCGTCGCGGCCCCTCCTTGGCTTTGCGGGGCGCATAGCTGCCGAGAAGGGCATTAGTTACCTCCTGGATGCGTTTGGGAAGGTAAGGGAAAGGTTGCCCTCGGCCCACCTGCTTATCGCCGGCGAATACCTCAACGTGGTGGGGGAGAGGGAGTACCACAGGCTCAAGTCCAGGCTACAGGCCCTCCATCCGCAGGTAAGGCTGCTGGGCAACCTGGATGGTGAGGCGTTGGCTGCTTTCTTCAGCCTTATCGATGTGCTGGCGCTGCCCAGCCTTAACTCCACGGAGTCCTTCGGCCTGGTGCAGGTTGAGGCCATGCTGTGCGGCACGCCCGTGGTCGCCTCCGACCTTCCGGGGGTCAGACAGCCGGTGCTGGTGACAGGCATGGGCGAGATAGCTAAACCAGCCTCGCCGGACGACCTAGCGGAGAAGCTTCTGAGGGTGTTGACGCGCAGAGAGCACTACGTGGCTCCCAGGGAAAAGATAGAGAGCATCTTCGACCCTGAGGCCACGTACCGTTTCTACGAGGAGCTCTTAGCTCAGCTGGCTGAGCAGAGCAGGTCCTGATTCTCCCTTGCCCATTGGTACAGCCGCCTCACGCCCTCCCGAGGGGATACCGTGGGCTTCCAGCCAAGCACCCTGTGGGCGCGGCCGATGTCGCTTATGTAGACGCGCTGATCGCCGGGGCGCCAATCGCCGTAGGTGATATCCAGTCGGCGTCCAGTCAGCTCCTGAAGTTGGTCCACCAGCTCCAGGAGAGAGAGGGTGTTGTGGGGCCCTCCGCCTATGTTGAATACTCTCTCGGGCAGATCGTCTATTCGGTTCAGGGCCGCATCGAAGGCCCGGATTAGGTCGTCCACAAAAAGCACGTCGCGCACCTGGCGGCCGTCGCCGTAGATGGTGATGGGCTTGCCGCAGAGGGCCGATATCACGAAGTGCGCTACCCATCCCTGGTCCTCGTTGCCGAACTGCCTTGGCCCGTAGATGCATGACATTCGGAAGACGCAGGTCTTTAGGCCGTAGATGCGGCTGTAGTCGAGCACGTACTGGTCCGCGCATCCCTTGGAACATCCGTAGGGGGAATGGAAGTCCAGGGGCTGTGTCTCGGGTATCCCCTCGACGCCCTCGCTGGCATAGCAGTAGCGCCGGCCGTCGGCCGACAGGCGTACCGGTACGTCCTCCAGGGCGCCGTAGACCTTATTGGTTGAAGTGAATATGACGGCGCATCCCAGCTCTCGGGCGGTCTCGAGGGCGTTCAGGGTACCGCGGGCGTTTATCTCGAAGTCGGTGACGGGGTCCGTCATGGAGGTGGTGACGGCCACCTGGGCCGCCAAATGGAAGATGGCCCTGCAGTCCTCAGCGGCCCTGCGAAGGCCATCCGAATCGCGCACGTCGCCGTGTACCAGGCTGATGTTTTCGGCGCACGACCTAAGCCACTGGGCGTTGGTCTCGGCTCCCCTTCGGGAGAGGTTGTCGAAGACCACCACCTGGTGGCCGCCCCCCGCCAGGTGCCGGGCCAAGTTGGACCCCACGAAGCCAGCGCCGCCGGTTATCAATATCTTCAAAACCCACCCTCCTCAGATGAGATCGTCTCTGCCCATCTCCCTAAGCTTTTCTACGATGTCCTTCACCTGCTGTGCCCTGTTCTTGGGGCATATTAGGACGGCATCCCCAGCATCCACCACGATCATGTTCTCGACGCCGATGGTGGCTATAAGCCTTCCTGAGGCGTATATCAGGCTGTTCCTGGTGTCGATGCCTATGTGGCCGCTGTGCACCACGTTTGCCATCTCATCGGCGGGTAGTATGGTGGCAAGGGCGGCCCAGTCGCCCACGTCGCTCCAGTCGATGTCAGCGGGGATAACCACCGCGTTGCGCGACTTCTCCATGACCCCGTAGTCGATGGACTGGGGTTGGACCCTCTCCCATACGCACTTAAGGGTCTCCCACTCCCTTTCGGTGCCCAGCACTGTGTCCACCCGCATTATCTGGTCGTACAGCTCGGGCATGTGGGTGGCTATCTCGCTGAGGATGGTGTTGGGCGTCCAGAGGAACATGCCGCTGTTCCAGTAGTAGCCGCCGGCGGCCAGGTACTCTCGGGCTGTCTCCAGGTCCGGCTTCTCGGTGAAGCGATCGACCCTGTACACCGGAATGCCGTCCAGCTCGTCTACTTTGGATCCGCGCCTGATGTAGCCGTAGCCGGTCTCGGGTTGCGTTGGCACGATGCCGAGGGTGACGAGGGAGCCTCTCCTGGCCACCTTAGCGCCGACCTGCAGTATCTTCCTGAACTCCTCTGGCTTGCCGATGTAATGGTCGGCGGGAAGCACTGCCATGGGCTCGTCCCTGCCTTTACGGGCCAGGTATATGGCGGCGAGGGCGATGCATGGGGCCGTGTTCCGGCCGAAAGGTTCAAAGATGATGTTCTGCGGCGGCACTTGGGTAGCCTGTTCCTTGAGCAGAGGAGCATATTCCCGTCCTGTAACGATGTAGATATCGTGCCAGGACACCAGAGGTGCCACGCGGTCGAGGGTATCCTGGAGCATGGTTCGCTCGCCGAGCAGGTCCAGAAACTGCTTCGGCCTGCCCTGCCTGCTCTTGGGCCACAGTCTCGTTCCACTTCCCCCAGCCATCAGCACTACTCGCATGATGTCACCTCCTGGCTGGATTCCAGGTTGGCCAAGACACGCTGCCGGCGTCTAGCCGTGCTATCTGCTTCCCCAAGGGGTCCAGGACAGCTATGCTCCCCAGGCCGGCTCGGTCCACCATGGCCACGGCCACTGTCTTGCCGTCGGCCGACCACGAGGGCTGTCGGAGCTCGCGATCCTCGGATCCGCCGTCGGGCCTGCCGCCCAAGATCACCTCCTTGGAAGCCTGAACGTCCACCAGGCTCACAGCCCCCTGCCCACTGGCCGGATGCCCTTCGTAGGCGAGATAGCGGCCGTCCGGCGACCAGGTAGAATAGCCAGCCCCGCCCTCGTAGAAGAAGCCGAAGAGCCGAACTTTCCCTGAGGCTATGTCGCGTATGCCCACCAAGCCGGTGTGCCCCAGGGCTGTGAAGGCCAGCCTTGTGCCGTCAGGTGACATCTGAGGAAAGGCCAGCAGTATGGTGCTGGGACCGAAGGGAAAGTTGTACTCTGCCTGGAGGTCCTGGGGCACGTCCTTGACCTCCATCAAGGTCCTTCGGGTGCCCGATGCCACGTCGATGGCGACCACGGAGTTTTCCCGGTAGATCTCCCCGAAGTAGGTCCCCATGGTAGCGACCAGAAGTTCGGCGGTCGTGGGGTGCCATGACGCCCACCGGCCCTCGAAGGTGGCAACCGATCCATCGGTGAGACGCAGTACGGCGATCCTGCCGAAGTCGGTGGGGTCGATATGCCCGTCCTTGTTGCGGTCCTCTATCAATGGAAAGGCCAGCATGGAGCCATCTGGCGACCATGCTGGCCTTTCTCCCTCGTAGGGGTGCAGGTCGAAGGACCTCTCCGAGCCCGAGGCCACGTCCAACACGCGAAGTTGGGTTGAGAAACCCTTGCCGGCCACCGCGGCCAGCAATTTCCCGTCGGGCGACCAGGATGGGGCAGAAAAGGGGCCGCTCCTGGTCAGCCTGTAGGCCTGGGCTCCCGATGCCGAGGCTAGCCAGATCTCGCCGTCCTTGACGTAGGCGATGTCAGATGCAGCAGGCGGCGTTGGCGTCGCGGCTGGGCTGGGCCGCGCTGTCGGCGACGAAGCTGGTACGGGCGTGGATGCAGGCGTTGGCGAAGCCTGCCCGGCTATGGGCGTCTGAACTGCTGCCTGACATCCGCTAGCAAACACCAGAAGCAAAAGAGCTGGCCAAAGTATGGTCTTCAAGGTGTTACCTCCTGGCAGCCAGCGCTGCCTTAAGGTCGTCGCGGCTCCTGAAGCTGGACACCGCCGTCAGGAAGTCGGCGAGACTATTGTAGCGCGACCTGAGGTCCCGAAGCTCTCGGCCGATGGGGTTCACGGAGTAGGGCGCATCGGCGTAGCTTCCGTAGAACGCAAAGTAGGCCTGGTTCAGCTTCCTTATGGGGTATCCGTGGGCCACGAACCGCTCTCGGGCTTGCTCCATGAACTGCTCTGCCTCCTGCACCTTCCCCTCGGCCAGTAGCCTGTCCACCGTCAGGCGCACCTTGCGCATCTCAGCGTTGAAGTCGAAGGCGTTGGGTTGTGAGGCTTCCGGCCTCTGCGGAGGGAGTGCGGCCGTGGCTTCCTGGGGACGTAGTTCCCTGTAGGTGGCCTCGCCCACTTCCTGGCCCACCATGTCGGCCACCGTCTCGTTGATGGCGATGACGTCCGGATCGCGCTCGAGGCCCAGGCTGTACCTGAATCCTAGCGGGCGGAGGGCCAGGTACTGGTGTACCCATTCGTGAGCGACGGTGGTGAGGAGGAACTTGAGGTTGGAGCTGTAGGGTACCATGGCCGGGTAGGTTCCCAGCCCTCCTATGGGCACCACCAGGGCTGAATAGCCGAGGGCTTCGGCTCGAGCTTCCACCTCCTCCATCTGCTCTACGGATAGCCCCGGCTCTAACAGCACGGCGCCCGCGTATCGTATCTGGGTTCTCGGGGATACTATAAGCACTCCCGGAAGCTCTGCCAACCTGAAGTTGACCGGCGGAAAGGGCCGTGTGCCGAAGAAGCTGTTGCCTAGACCCAGCCGGCGCATCTGGGACGCCACCGCTTCACGGAGCACCTCCTGCACCTGGGGAGAGAGCCTACTCAACTCCTCCTCGATGGAGGCCACTTCCTGCTGATAGGAGGCCGCACGGTGATCGCCCTCGGCCACGGCTCCGGCCAGGGCGGCTTTGGCGGTTCCCAGCTGGCGCGCCAGGTCCAGGAACCTCTCCAGGCTCTGGCCGTCGTATGGTCTGGGAGGCGTCGGTGCGAATACCTGGTGGAGGAGGCTGCTGGCCATCCATCCGACCACGTCGAACTGGTAGGGGTTGGCTGCCTGGAAAAGCCTATATTCCTCCGTTGGCGATTGTCCTGCAGCAGCGGCGAGGGCCAGCAGGAGGCTCAGGGTGACCCAGCGGAGTCCTCTGGCGGGTTGGGTTCTCTGGGCGAGGGGTGCCTTTTGTGGGGTGCTGGTCAGCGCCATGGTGGTCAGAGCATCCTCAGCTAGATTCTAACCCACGAGGTCCTGGGAAGCTGATCTGGCCGCGGGATCGCAATAAAATTGAGTCAAGAGGATCTTCGCCTTCGCACTGCTTCCCAAAGTCTCTTCGCGGGAGGTTGAGCCATGATAGCGGCCAGGGACATCCGGGAGGGGCAGGCTCTGAGAGTGGGCGGCGATCTCTACAAGGTCCTAGCTGTGACCGTCCATTCGGCCACGGGCCAGCAGTCGGGCCTGGTGAAGGCCACGGTCCGGAAGATGAGCACGGGCCACGTTTCGGAGATGCGCTGGGCACCTGACGACAGGGTCGAAGATGTGGAGCTCCAACGGGTGGGCATGCAGTTTCTGTATGCCGACGAGGACGAGGTGGTCTTCATGCATCCGGAGACCTTTGACCAGGTGTCGCTACCGCGGGCGGCCCTCGAGAGGTACATTCCCTTCTTAAAGGAAGGTATTACCGTCTACGTGCAGTTCTCAGAGGGAGTACCCGTGGACCTGGATCTGCCCAAGACGGTAGTCCTCACGGTGTCGTCCTGTGGTCCGGGCATAAGGGGCAGGTCGGAGAACACCATGAAGGAGGCCCTGTTGGAGAACGGCATGACCATCCTCGTGCCCCAGTTCATCCAGCCGGGGGACGCGGTGCTGGTGGACGTGCAGACCGGAGAGTATCTTGAGCGGGTGCGGGGAAGGTGATTGCCTGGCCTCAAGCCATCCGCGGTCGGGCCTTGTCCTTCGGATAGTCGACGGAGGTCATGGCACGATGCTTCGTCCGCTGGCTATACGCAGGATGTCAAAGTAGCTAATGACGAAGGCCAGGCCTATCAGGAAGACTATTCCCACGAAGTGGATGCGCCCCTCGCGCTCCGGAGCCACGCGCTTGCCCCTCACCATCTCGATGAGCACGAAGAGCAGTCGGCCTCCATCAAGGGCAGGGAGCGGAAGGAGGTTGATGGCGAAGAGGTTGAGGCTCAACAGGGCGGCTAGGTTAGCCAGGGGTATGAGCCCGCCCAGGCGGGCCACCTCGCCGGTCAGCTGGGCTATACCTATGGGCCCGGCTACATCTGGAGCTATCAGGCCCCGAACCATAGCCATGATGCCGTAGGCGAACACGCCCAGCACCTCCAGGGCCCTGGCGAAGCCGTAGGGCACGGCCTCCCAGAGGGGCCTGGGAATGTAGGCTATGACGGGTTCTATCCTCACGCCCATGGGGCCCTCGCCAGCAGGCGGGTTGGGCCTCGGTGTTACCGAGAGGTTGAGCTGCTCGGCGCCCCTGCGGACTACTAGGGGGATCTCCTGGCCCAGATGCTGGTTCGTTATGGCCCTGAGCTCCTCCGTTGTGCGCACCGTCCTGCCCGCCAACGATACCACCACGTCTCCTGCCATCAGGCCGGATCTTTCGGCGGGACTGCCAGGGAAGACCTCCGCTATACGGACCTGATCCGTAGGGGTGGGGAGGCCTGTGGCTGCTACTAGGGCGAAGATGGCTACGGCTGTCAGGAAGTTCATGGCCGAACCCGCGGCCAGCACCAGGGCCCGAGCCAAAGGCGGCTTCGAGGCGAAGCTGTCGGGTTCTGAGGAATCCCCGTTCTCGCCAAGCATGCGCACGAAGCCACCCAGGGGTATCAGGTTGATCGAGTACACGACTCCCCCTCGTGTGATCCCCACGATGCGGGGAGGGAAGCCGAAGCCAAACTCCAGGACCCTGATGCCCATGAGCCTGGCCGTCACAAAGTGGCCTAGCTCGTGCACCATTATCAGGAGCCCCATTACGGGCACAGCCCAAAGCCAGTAGAAATCCACCTCTGTTATCCTTTCGCCAACATCTGCGAGGCGGCGAGGGCTTCCTGTCGGGCCCACTCCGCCGATGTAAGGACTGCCTCCAAAGTATCTGCCTGCACAGGGATGTGTCTGGCCAGCACGCTCTCCACCAGCGCCGGGATGTCCATGAAGCCTATCTTCCCCTCCAGGAAGAGGGTGACTGCCACCTCGTCCGCCGAGCTGAGGACCGCCGGGTAGGTTCCTCCAAGCCTTGCGGCCTCGTAGGCCAGCCTCAGGCAGGGGAACCTCTCGGTATCCGGCGAGTAGAAGGCGAGGCTGCCCAGCATCCTTGGGTCTATTTTAGGGAACGGGTTCTCCCTGCGGAGCGGGTATAGGAGGGCGTACTGGATGGGCAGGCGCATGTCGGGCGCGCTGAGCTGAGCCTTGACACTGCCATCCACGAACTCGACCAGGGAATGCACTATCCCCTGGGGATGGATGACCACCTCTATCGCGTCGGGCGTGAGATCGAAGAGCCACATGGCCTCGATCACTTCTAGACCCTTGTTCATGAGGGTTGCAGAGTCTATGGTCACCTTACTGCCCATCTTCCAGATGGGATGTTGAAGGGCCTCCTCGGCCGTAACCCTGCTCAGCTGGTCCATGGGCAGCTCCCGGAAGGGTCCGCCCGACGCCGTGAGGAACAGCCTGCTCACCTGGTGATCGCCTCGCCGCCAGTTCTCGCCCTGGAGGCACTGCCAAATGGCGCTGTGCTCAGAGTCCATGGGTCGTATCTGGACCTGCGCCTGGTCCGCGGCGGCCATTACGAGGCTGCCTGCCATGACCAGTACCTCTTTGTTGGCCAGGGCCACCTCCTTGCCAGCCCTTAGGGCGGCCAGGGTGGGCAGTAGCCCCGCCGATCCGGAGGTGGCCACCACCACCATGTCCACTTCGGGGTGCGTGCAGAGCTCGACCAGGCCCTCGGTGCCTACCAGCACCCTGGGATGGTCGATCTCAGTCCGCAGGCCCTGCTGCGCCACGACCACTACCTTGGGGTTGAAGAGCCGTATCTGCTCCTGAAGGATGTCCGTCCGGGAACCGGCTGCCAGGCCGAGCACCTGGATCAGGTCTGGGAACAGGGCAGTCACTTCCAGGGTCTGTCTCCCGATGGAGCCGGTACTGCCCAGGACGGCAAGCCTGATGGGGTACCTCATGGCCTACGCCTTAACCGAAGGAACCTTGTGAATGTGCTGGCCCTGGCCCGCGCCTCACAGTATACCACGCGCCCTGAGGCCCGCGAGCCGTAGGACCGGGCCGTGGCGATAAGATAGACTGTGCTGCTTGTTCCCTTCAAGGATGTGCCTCCTGGTCTATTATCCGGCCGGATGCCCCTCGGGGCAGCAGCGTCCCTCGGATGGTATCCGGCTCCCTGGGGAGCGATCGGAACGTTAAGGCTAGCTCTCAGGAGCCACATTTTTTGCCTGCGGCCCCCTGTGCGTGGGTCGGCGGTCGGCCCTCCGGGCTGTGCCGGTGCGGCCACCCTCGGATGGTGTCAGGGCAGAGCCTTGAGCTCTCCGCGGCCCTGAGGGGAGGCTGGGGCTTGTAAGTCGTTGCTTAAGAGTAGGCTGTGGACACCCCATGCTCGGCCGGCTCGATGGGGGACCTCCTGCCCTGTCTGGGAACCGTGGTTAGGCAGATGCAAAGCAGTGGTGCCTAAGCTCGAGGATATAGCTGGGCTGTGTTGCATGGGTACGGGGGGACGAAGCCACAGCTGTAGGGCGTCCGCCACGGGCGGCAATGGGTGAGGAAGCTTGCGCAGGTGGGCCTTCGGGTGGTCGATTTCGGGAACCGCTGTGGAGTGCGGGCCCGTCGGGGGCACACCCTTGGAAAGTTTTATGAAACGTTTACGGATCGGCTCCGGATTTTTACGCCCAGTTTATTGCCGATGCATATAGTGGGAGTACCCCCCAGGGGACGGGTCCGGTATCCGGGCCGGCCAAACCTGTAAGGAAGGAGGCGAGGGAGGTCCGGAGACCGAAAAACTGCGTTGCAGGAGACGACGCGCAGATCGCCAGGTTTCTAGGGTTCCGATCTGAGCAGGAGAGGACAGGGCGCACGGGGAGCCCGCCCCGCAGGTAAGGCGGCCCGCGCCGGTCCCGGATATCGGATCCAGTCCCGGCGGCGGCCGGGTTCCCCGGACGTCCTAGTTTTCGTCCTGGAAAGTGGGGGTCGACAGGGCGGTGGTCGACCCCCACCTCTCCTTCTTCAAGATAGGTGTTCCCTAATGAAGATCGCTGCCTTCGATATAGAGACCGGCAACTCGGGCGAGGGCGCTGGGCTCGACCCCAGGAATCATCTCGGCATCCTCTGCGCTGCCCTGCTCCCCTACGGCCAGAGCACCCCCAGGCTGTGGTTCGGCGGCGGTGAGCTGCCCCCAGCTCCCAAGCTCGGCCGGGACGAGGCCGTGGCTCTACTGGAGGCGCTGGAGGAATGCGTGGAGCAGGGCTACTACATAGTGACTTGGAACGGGCTGGGCTTCGATTTCCACGTCCTCGCCGTTGAAACTGGGGAGCATGCCCGCTGTGCCCGTTTGGCCATGGATCACGTGGACCTGATGTTCCTGTTCGTTTCCGTAGAGGGCCATCCCATAAGCCTGGCCACGGCGGCCGAGGCCTGTGGGACCTCTAAGTCTCAGGCCCTCACGGGCGTCGAGACGTCCTTCTACTGGGCCCAGGGCAGGTACCGCGAGGTGCTGGACTACCTGGCGCAGGACGTACAGGCCACCCTGAAGGTAGCCGAACACCTGCTTAGCCACCGCGGGTTCGTGTGGCGCAGCCGCACGTCCGACAGGTTCCGGGCCTTCCGGTTGCCCGAGGCAGTGATGGGCCTGGAGGACATGACCGTGAGGCGGTGCCTATCGCTACAGGTGTCTAACCTGCGCCGGCCTGCGGATAAGGAGAAGCTCCGTTACCTGCGCTGGGTCTCCGAGCCTTCCTTCTGAGCCGCGGTAGCTACCAGTAACGCTCCTCTCTCCAGGGATCTCCGCGCATGTGGTAGCCGTAGCTCTCCCAGAAGCCGGGCCTGTCCTGGGCCATCAGCTCAAAGCCGCGAACCCACTTGGCGCTCTTCCAGAAATAGAGGTGGGGGACGACCAACCTCAGAGGCCAGCCGTGCTCCGGCGTAAGGGGCTGGCCGTTGTGGGCATAGGCCAGCAGAACGTTCTCCCGTAGGAGGTCTTCCAGGGGCAGATTGGTGGTGAAGCCCTGCTCTGCATGTACCATGACGTACCGCGCCTCGGGCAGAGGCCGGGCACGCTCCAGCAACGGGCGGACCGCCACGCCTTCGAACAGGTTGTCCAGCTTGCTCCACCTGGTAACGCAGTGGATGTCGCACCGTACCGTCACCTTCGGGAGCTTCAAGAGGTCCTCGTAGGTCAGCTCCAACGGCTCCTCCACCAGGCCCCACACCCTGAGGTTCCAGCGATCCAGATCGATCCTTGGCACTTCGCCGTAGTGGAGCACCGGCCACTTATCGGTCACGTACTGGCCGGGGGGCAAGCGATCCGTCAGTTCCCTGTTACCCATCTACCGTCCCGATACGCCATGCTGCTACAGAATTATATGGCAGTTGAGCCCCGTTGATGCGGGAGCCCAAGGCTATCCTCAGTTTTCTGCGGGCCGCTGTGCTCGCAGGTCGAGACCGCCGGCAGTGGGATCGGCCATAGGTCCCCAACGAAAGAGGGCCGGCTCCTCGGAGCCGGCCCTCCACAGCCAGCGGCCGGTCTACTTGGGGATGTAGAACAGGTCTTCCCTGAGCTTCTGATCGGGGTTGAGCCAGATGTCGGACTTGAGCAGGGTGCCAAACTCCCGGTTATGCTTCAGTTGTGCCAGGATGGTGTCGATGTTGGCATCCGTGAGTCCCCACATCACCTGCTTGGTCTCCTTCATAGCGAACATCACGTCCTCTTTCGGAAGCTGTGTGACCGCCATGATGGCCTGGGCAGCTACTTCTGGCTGATTGGCCCAGATGTCGGCCGCTTCCTTCTGCGCATCGTTGATATCTTTCAGGAGCTCAGGGTACTGCTGGGCGATGTCGGGTCTGGTCAGGTACACTACGTGAACCTCCAGGTCCTTCTTGCCCGACACCTTCTCCCACAGTTCCTGCTGGGTCACAAGATACCTGTACTTTCCGGTCCTGACCAGCTGGGCAGAGGTGGGAAGCCACACGTTTATAGCGTCCACGTCGCCCTTGATAAGCAGGTTGGCCAGGTCGGGCGGCTGGTTGGCGGTGATCAGGGTCGTGTCCTTCTGCAGGTCCATGTTATATAGCTTCCTGATGCTGGCATTCATATCCTGGAAGGTAGTGCCGCCCACTATGGCGCCCAACTTCTTGCCCTTGAGGTCCGTCACATCTTTGATGGGCGAATCTGCAGGCACCACGATGGAGCCCAGCGTTCCCACGGCGGTGCCAAAGATCTTCAGCTTGTTTCCCTGTTCGTACATCTGGCCGGCTATGACAGCGCTCATGTCTATGATGTCGGCCTGGCCCGACACGA
>FWWM01000202.1_pt1 | contig 198918 bp, 137 predicted proteins | sample 2228351 | NCBI WGS metagenome assembly FWWM01 (sample SAMEA103939774, study PRJEB20133) | metagenome | reverse complement strand
CTTGCCCTCGGGGATGAGACGCACACCCGTGCCCTCGGCGTCCAGGCGCCAGTTGGGTGACAGCGGCACGAGCCCGCCGCAGTAGGGGCAGGTCACCGTCCGCGCCCAGAGGTAGCCGTCGCAGATGAGCCCCTCGGGCTCGTCAGGATACAGCGGGGCCAGTTGGTCGCAGACGCGCTTCCGGAAGCGCTCGGCCAGCTCGCGATAGCGCGGCAAAAGCCGCGGCCCAGGGCGCGCCGGTAGCTCCACGGTAGCTTTGAGGATCATGCTGGCAACCGGGTTGAGGTCGTTGCAGATCGTCTTGCACTCGAGCCGGACAGCCTCAAAGGGTATACTGCCGCCTCCTGCCGTCGGATCGAGCAGAGCAGTGCCGCGTGGTGCGCGAAGATCCTCTGGTCCCGGTGTGTAGGTGAAGGCGCGAGGGTAGCCGTACGCGTCCTTACCCAAACGCTCACCTTCGGCTGTGGCCTTGGCAATCCGCACCCTGGATTCCAGGGGATCCCCGTGAATCCCGAGCGTCCACAGGAATTTCGCGCGGTCGGCATCGGCGGGCAATAAGCTGCCCAGAATCGCTGCCCGGCTGGCCACCAGCGGCCGCCGCGCAAACCAGACGTGGAGCCTGTTCGGCGCGGGGAATGGCGTCATCGGGGTACGCTCCCGGAGGCTCTCAATTCCGATCTCTGCAATCGGCAACCACTTCTCGATCAACCTTCGGTCGGCATCTGGATTCCTGTCACTCGACATTCCCGTCATTCCATGGACCCCTTTTCAGCACGAACCTGGCTCCCTCCCGCCGGAGCATTTCGAACGGAGTGATGCACTCTACGCCCGATGCCCGAGCTACGTCTGGAATTTTCACGCGCCTTAGGCTCGGGTTATGCGGATCGCTCGCCACCTCGTGCGTGACTACTGTATGCCCGTGCGCGTGGGCGTGGGCGATCAAGTAGTAATCCGCGCTGCCGAGAAAGGCCTTAATCGCCGCGGAAGAGTAGCCCTGGTTATTAACCCAGTTGGCAACGGTCTCGAGGCTGGCAACGACCTTCGAATCGGGTTCAAGAAAGAAGCCGCGAGCCCGGGCTTTCGCCCACCGGGCGAGATCATCTTTTCCAGCTTCCAGCTCCTCACGCACTTTCTTGATGCTGAAAACCTTATCGGCTTCGTGTGCTTCCGCGAGCCAGTCCCAGAATGCAGGGCAAAAATCAAATCCGTAATGGCGATTCTTTGCCTCGATGAAAACATTCGCGTCCAGTAGGTAGGCCATCACGGTGCGAAGCCCAACTTCTCTGCAACCTTACGGAAGGTCGCCTCCCTGCTGATACCTAAAAGCCGGTAGGCGTCCCTGAACAGCGTGCGTCCTTCGAGAGTACTTGCCACCACGGCGCGTGCAAATCGCCGCCCCACGCGCACCTCGAGGGTGGCATAGAAATCCCCTCCGTCCTCGGAACGCTGCGGGTGCGAACGCAGGCGATCCAACTGGGCTCGGTACTCCTGCTCGAACTCATCGCGCTTCAGCGCTCCGGCGTCGTGCATCCGCCGCAGGATCACCAGCGTGCTTACCTTGAAACGGTGCGCCAGCCTCTGCGCTTCTTCGAGGGGCGCTCTGGCGCCGGCCAACTCATCCCGCAAGGCTGCCATTGGGACTAGTAACTCCGCGGCCACCTGATTGCACCAGCGCTCGAGTTCAGGCGAGGGCTCGGAACGCGCGTCGGCATCGGAAAGTACGGACTTGCCGAGCCAGACGTGCGCCAGCTCGTGCGCTAGCGTAAACATTTGCGCGGCCTTCGTGTCGGCAGCATTGATGAAAATCAGCGGAGCCAGCTCGTCGGCCAGAGTGAAGCCGCGAAACTCCTCAGGCCTTAACGGGCGCCTGGTGTTATTCCCCACGATGCCGCTCGCCATCACGAGAATGCCCAGCTTCTCGGCCTGTAGGCGGAACTGCCGGAGGGCGTCCGACCAAGTCTTCAACCGCGCCCGCTGCTCGATGTCGAAGGCTAGCCCGCGTCTGATAGCAGCGGCAACCTCCCGGATGTCCTGCCCGGGCTTCACAGAGCCCACGAAGTCCAGCGGCTGGGCGCCGCTCTCACGGAGAAACTCCCGGTACCAATCTTGCCGCAGTTGGCACGTGTAGATGGTTTCGAGCAGATCCGCACTGGGTCGTTCCGTGGCTTCACGGGGTGCGCTCCGGAGGTCGGCGAGCGGAAGACGCTCTTGCGGCGGTTCAGAAAGGAACAGGTATCCTACCGGCGCGTGGGCTGTCCTGGCAAACTCTTCCAACTGCCTGAGAGTGGGCTTTGCCTGGCCGGCAAGCCAAACGTGCAGCTTCGGAAAAGCCCGCTCGAACTCGGCCCTCGGCCGCCCCGATCGGGTGATCGCCCAATTCAAAATCGCCGGCGCAACCTCGACGCGCACCATCCTGCTAACTTTACCCTCCTCAGCCCGAGGTCAACAACATGCGCAGGGCGGCCAGCACCCGACGCGGGTGGGGCCGGTGCATGGCCATGCTCATCCAGTAGCCGGCCTCTTCCCTGCCCATGGCCTCGATGCCGTCAGCCACCTCGCGGATGCGGTCCGTATTCCTCATGGGGGCCAGCGCTCGAAACAGCAGCCCCAGGTGCAGCGCGGCTTCCTCATCGAGCGGCCAGGCGCGCGTCTTGCCGGGCTTTAAGGCGCCCAACTGGATCTTCTCCCTGGCGAGCCGCTTCAAGACGCGCACCTCGACCAGTCGCAGGGCAGCGCCCCGCAGCGTCCCGATGTGTTCGGGCTCTTTCAGGCGCGGCGTGGCCGGCGAGGGCAACTGGTAGATGGAGAGCGCCCAGTCCATCGAGGATCGCACGCTCAGGCGAAGTTCATAGAGCGGTTTCAGCGCTGTGGCTGCGGCGGCGGATGCTCTCATGGGGGCTCCTCCTCTTTCCTGTTATCGGCTCAGGCGGGTCCGGCTTCTGCCTCGACGTAGGCATCGCCGCCGCCGTAACGTGTGATCTCGCTGGCGAAGCGCTCGGGGACGTCGCCTTCCAGCCGCAGCGGGGGATCGAAAGCGATCTCATACGCGGCGGTGAAGTCGCTGTCGTCGGCCGCGCGCAGTTGTGGGTCAAGGAACCCTTTCACGGCGTTGGCCTTCTCCACTAAGCCCCTGTAGGCCACGTGCAAGCGCTCGACGCCTTCGGCGGCCAGGGTGGCTTCGATCTGCGCCGTGACCTTGCCGCCGGAGAGAGTGGCCATGGCCTGATGGACGCGCCAGGTAGCGACGGAGTCAAACATCCGGATCTTCAGGCGCTGAATGCTCGCGCACTTGGCGTGGCGCGCTTTTTCCCACAGGTCGCCGAGGGCGGCAGCGAGTGGACCTTCGGCGACGAATTGGGTAGGGGGCGGCGGGATGGGCGGCTCGGGCCTGAGGTCCAGCGGGGTGATGACGCCGCCCTCGCGCACAGCGACCATCGCGGTGGCTTGCTGGCGCGCGCCACGGCTGTCGGTCACCTCGATCTGGTAATTGGTGGTGGCCTCGGGTCGCACCTTGGCCGAACGCTGGGTTTCGTGGGTGGCGCTGGCGTTGAGGCGCGGATCGCTCGCGGTGTAGGTGTAAGGCGGCACGCCGCCGGAGACTTTGACGGTGATTTCCGCCGCCTGACCCTTCTCGATGGTGGTCGGGATGGCCAGGAAGCTGATGCGCAGGGGTTCGGCACGCGGCCAGAGGTTCTTGGCTTTGGCGTCTTCCATCGTGTGGATGAAGGTGTTATCGGAGATCTGGATGGCGGGGCTGGGGTCGCCCGGGCCCCAGACCTGATTTCCCTCGCGGTAGATGAAGCGGCCTTGAGCGATGCCGTCGCGCACGCACTGCAGCAGCGGCGTGTCGTGCAGCAGGATGGAAAGCTTCGGGGCTTTGCGATATTCCAGGCGCAACTGCTGGAGCGTCATTTCCCCGCGACCCAGGAGGCCGGTTTCTTTGGCGACGAAGGCGGGCGAATCCGGCGCGTCACGGGCCGTGAGGAGTTTCCTCTGTTCGTAGAGCACGCGTTCGACGTGCATCTGGCCGTTGCCCGGGTTGTCAGGGTTCGTCAGCTCGATCGTAGTATGCCCGATGGGGAGCTGGGTTCCAGGCATGGGAGAGGCGGCGGGATAAAAGACGTGCCGGTAGCACTGTAGGATGGCCTGCGCCAGCTTCAGATCCAGTTCGTGGAACTCGGCGTTGATCTTCTGAATCTGGTAGTCGGCCAGATCCTGCTGATTGGAGGGCTTCCTGAGCTCGGCGAGCGCCAGCTTACGGCGGGCCAGGGTTTGCATGTTGGCGATGCCGTTTTGAGCAGCCGCCACAAAGACCAGGTTGTTTTTCAGTTCCCGGCGCTTGCGGTCGGCGCCTTTGTGTTCGAAGATGTCTGCGACCTCCGGGGGCGGCTCACGAAGTTCGGCGGGGACAGCGGTTGCTTCGTAGTTGAGCACGACGAGCAAGGGGCGCGGATCAGCCAGGTCGTCGGGCGCCTCCCAGGGTCCGGCGGGGAACAGGATCGCGTTGAACTCACCGCGGGGAAGGTTGAAGAGCTTGTCAATGCGTTCACGCAAATAGGCGCGCACCTCGCCGGAATCCACGTCGCGCATGAAGCGGGCGATGACCTGGTTCAAGTTGGCCTCGGCCATGAATCGGAGCGGGGCGCCGGGGCGATCATCCAGGTAGAGAGCTTCGGCCTGGAAAGCCCTGGTCGCCTGCTCGATGAAAGCCGGCTCCAGGGCCGGAGAGCAGACCGCCAGCCGAAGCTGCTCGGGGGAGACGCCACGCGCCGCATCGCCGAAGGCCAGAGAGTGCCAGAGAATGGTGCGAGCCGCATACGAGGTGACGGGCGGCAGGCTGGGGAATTTCTGGGCATCCAGACGCTGGGCCAGAGCGGGTTCGTCTCCGGGCACGGCAGCGACGTCGGCTTTGATGGCTGCCGCGAACTGGCGCATGCCGATCTTTTCGAGAATCTCGGTGCGAATGGGTTCGAAGCCGGGATCCAGGTGGTGGATGTGGATGGAGTAGGCGTCTGGGGGCTGGCTTCGCCACAACAGATGGACGGTGCGCGCCAGCAGGCGGAGCATGCCGCGCGTGCGCTGGAAGTTCGACAGAGACGACGTCTTCTCGGTGAGCAGCTCGAGGAGCTTCGGGTGCAGCGGATAGGTGCGCTCGAACTGTTCCCTGAGCTCGGGCGTGACGGCATCGGCCGGCAGAGCCTCCCTGTTGCCGGTCCAGACACGGGCGTAAGCCTCGACGACATCCCTCGCGGCCTGGCGGTCCACTTTTTGAAACAGGCGAGCGCGAAGCACATCGGCGGTCTCATCTTCGGCGGTGGGGTTGAGAGTCGTGGAGCCCCGTGCGGCGACGCTCTCGGCCTCCGCCAGGGCTGCGGCGGCACGCTCGTTTTCTTCGCGATAGGCGTCCTGGGCCTTGTCCTCCTTGCCGATGGCCAGGGTGTAGACCAGCGCGACCTGGGGCGTGGAGGCCACGGCCTTAAAGAGGGCGTGGACGAACGCGGTGAACTGGCGGCCGGCGTCGGGGAACGCCCGCTCGACCTTCCGCAGATAGACGGAGATTTCGTCGAGCAGAATGAGCGTGGGGCGGTTGCCGAACATCTCGCGCAAAACTTCCGCCCCAGGGGCGATGTGCCGTTCATCCGACTTACGAACGAGTTCGTAAGCCGCGGCGCCGCCTAACTGGTAAGCAAGCTCGCCCCAAAGACTGAAGGCTCGCAGTCCGGGTTCCAGCAAGCGGCCGTTGGCAGGGTCGCTGTTTTCCCCATCCAACGCGGCGACCTTCACCGGGTCTTTGGGCAGCAGCTCAGGATCCACGAAATCGGCGACGTTGGGGATCTCTTGCATCCTTCCCCGAGCAGCGTGGACCAGGGCGATGAGGCCGTGAGTCTTACCTCCGCCGTACTGCGTGCCCAGGCGAATGATGGGCGAGACCTCGCCGCCTTTGCCGGTGATGCGCAGGCACACCGCTTTCAGCAACTCGCGCAGGCCGCGCGTCGGGAAGCTGTTGCCAAAAAACAGCCGGGGATCCAGATAGTCGGGCAGCGCGGTCCCGTTGACTACCTGGGACAAGTCCGCCATGAACTGCTCGTCGCGCGTGGCGCCGCTGAGCACGTCGGGGCGCGGGGTGCAGGTGGAGAAGATGTTCGGCGGGATCATGACATCGTGCCTCCCCGAAAGGTCCAGTATATTCAATCCGCTAAGTCGTGATGCTTTCTGAGTCGCCCTCAGCGAAGACGGTGAGCAGGGTAAGACCAAACGCGTAACCGTGGCACTCCTGTTTGCCCTCTCGCGCTAGGAACCCGGCTGGCTGCACATCCGGAAGGGCTACGCCGCACGCGGGGCGTGTATCGGGCAAGCGCGCAGCACGATAGCACAGTCTCCAGCCCGGCACGCATTACACTGCGCAGTGGCGCTGCGCTTCGATCGCTGCGATACTCCTGCTTTCCCCGCTCGCCATGGCGCAGACGGCCGCGCCGAGGGGGACCATGCGGTGGGTGGGTCGTTGATCGCAGTGAGTCGGCGATCCCTGGCGCGCGGGGCACGGCAGGAAATCACAAGGACGCGGGCCGCGCGCACCGCACAGGACGGACGCTAACAGCCTGTTCCGTCATCGCGAGTTACTGATTCGGTGGGTCCGTTCCGGGGCGTAGCTTCCTCGGGCAGAATAACTTAACCGAACCACGCTCACTCCGAGTTCGCAGGGCCGAGCTCCTCTGGCAGTCCTGTTGAAACACGCAATATTGACAGGCGAGGAAGATACAGCCATAATGGAGCACTACGGTCCTCACCGTCTATTAAAATAAGCGACTCCGTTAAAGGTCACGCCCCCATGCGAATCCCCCTTATTTTGTTCTTCACTCTCGCTATTCCGTTTTACGGACAACAGGCGCCCGCTCGATACATCGTGGAATTGGAGGGCGCGCCATTGGGCTTCTCTGCGCCGCTGAGCGCAGATGCGCCTGCCAGACGAGCGGCGGCCGAGCGACTGCTCCGGACACAAGCGCAGTTCGCGGAGCGACTCGCGGCCTTGCCCGGCAGCCGGATCACGGCTTCCATGACCACCGTGATCAACGCTGTCGCCGTGGAAATTTCCCCGGAGGCGGCGGAGGAACTGTCGGAACTGCCGGGCGTCGTTCGCGTCTACCCGGTCGTCAACTATCGGCCGTTGATGGACAGCGCCCCGGCGGTGCATCGCGCTCCCGAAGCGTGGTCCGCAATAGGAGGGCAAGACCGTGCGGGCGAAGGCGTCAAGGTCGCCATCCTCGATACATGCATCGAAGTCAGCCATCCGGCGCTTCAAGATCCGTCCATGGCGATGCCTCCCGGCTATCCGGTGGTGAACCGTCCAGAGGACGTGGCGTATACCTCAAACAAAGTCATCGTTACCCGCAACTACAAACGGTTTTACGGGGTAGCAGGAGATCTCACGCCGCGACCAAGGCACCCGCACGCCACCCAAATTGCCAGCGTCATCGGCGGAGTCGCGCACATGACGCCCATGGGTCCGTTCAGCGGAGTCGCGCCCAAGGCTTGGCTGGGCAACTATTGCATCGCGAGTCCGGACCCGGCCGACGATCAGTTCCGAGGGGATGTGGCCGTCAAGGCCTTCGACGACGCGGTGGCCGATGGCATGGACGTCATCAGCCTGAGTCTGGGCAGCGTGGACCACCAACTGCGACCGGAAGACGATATTATGGCGAAAATGTACGAGCGGGCGGTGGCGCTGGGGGTGATTGTCGTCCAGTCAGCCGGAAACGACGGCCCTGAACCAAACACCGTGGGTGACAATGCCGCGCTCCCGGCAGCGATTGTGGTGGGCGCCACCTGGAACTCGCGGGTGATGGGATCCATGGCCAGCGTGGGCGGTAAGGAGTACACCACGATTCCTTCGGCGGAGACGGCGAACCTCCAGCCCATCACGGCGGCGCTGGTGGACGTCAGGACCATTGACGGCAGTGGGTTTGGATGCGGGGCGCTGCCGCCCGGCAGCTTAACCGGCAAGATCGCCTTCATGACGCTCGGAGGGAACTGCACGACCTCAGTCAAGACCAGCAACGCGCAGGCAGCGGGCGCGGTGGCCGCCATCATTGGAGGCGGAGAGCAGAACCGGGGTCTGTTTCGCATGGGGCGCCGCGTCATCCCCTCGGTCGCCGTGACGGAAGAAGACGCAAAAGCCATCCGGGATCAGCTCGGAGCGAACCCGAATCTCGAGGCGACCTTGCGCTTTCAAATCAGCCCGAGGCCCTTTAATGCGCACCGGCTCACGGATTTTTCCAGCCGCGGCCCCACAGGAAAGCACTTGCTGAAACCGGACCTAGTTGCGGTGGGGGCCGAACTGTATATGGCCGAGCTCGAGGGGGCGTACGGTTTGGCGCAAGGCACCAGCTTCTCGGGTCCCATCGTGGCGGGCGCAGCGGCGCTGCTGAAGTCCGCGCGTCCCGGATTGAACGCCATCCAGTATCGCTCTCTGTTGGTGAATTCCGCTGCGCCGCCCCAGACCGGGCAATCCACTCCCGCGCGGTTGACCGAGTATGGGGCCGGCATCCTGAACATCGAGGCCGCGCTCAAGAGTACCGTAGCAGTAGATCCGGTCTCGTTGAGCATCGGAGTGGAGCGGGCTGCGTTCGACAAGACCTTCCAGCTTCTGGTCATGAACCTGTCGGCCTCGACGGCGCGCTTCGAGCTCCGGGTCGTTCCGCACCAGCCTGGGCCCGCCCCGACGTTGTCGGATGCCGCGCTGGAAATCCCGCCGCGCGGCGCGAAGCCGGTGACCGTATCCTTCCGGGCGACGGGGCTGCCTGCGGGTGAATACCAGGGCTTCATCGAAGTGCGCTCGAGCGACGGCTCACTGGCGCGCGTTCCTTACTGGGGTGCGGTCCCGGCGCCCGAGCCGCAAGTCGTCACCATCTTGTCGGCGGCCACCTCCGGCACGGCGGGCAGACGCGTTGACCGCGCCATCGTCTTTCGTCTGACCGACAATAACGGGGTCATCTTTACCCAGGCGCAGCCCACAGTCAGCATGGTCAAGGGCGGCGGGTCGGTTTTCAGGGTCTACTCCCGCGACGCGATCTTTCCCGGCCAGTTCGCCGCGGACGTGATTCTGGGGGATCAACCTGGCGACAACGTCTTTCGGATCCAGGCCGGGTCCGCATCGAGGGAGGTCACCATCCGCGGAGTTGCGCCGACCGCCGAGAGCCAGCGCGGCGCCGACGGGCCAAGCGCTCCCGCACCCCGCGCGCCCCGTTCGCCGCTGGCCTTCGAGCCGAATCGCGGCCAGGCGGCGCGCGAAGCCGCCCTGGTGGGAACGGCTTCCGCAGGACGCGTCGTGCTGATGCAGAATCGGATGCGCCTGCTTCCGCGTGCCGGCGCCGCCCCGGAAGCGGCCTTCGAAATCGCTCTGGTGGGCGCTTCCCTTTCCGCCACCTGGGCGCCGGAGCAACTGCTGCCGGGAAAGAGCCACTACTTTCGCGGCGCAGAACGGAAACATTGGATCCTCGATGTTCCCCAGTACGGGCGCGCCCGTCTGCGTAGCGTGTATCCGGGAATTGACCTCGTGCTCTACGGCCGCGATGGGAAGCTGGAGTTCGATTTCGAGGTGGCGCCCGGCGCCGATGCTTCGCGCATCGCATTGCGGTACTCCGGCTTCGGCGCGCCGGAGATAGACCCGGACAGAGGCGATCTGGTGTTTCGCTCGCCGGTGGGTGAAATTCGCCAGCACCGCCCGGTGATCTATCAACGGGTCGCGGGGAAAACCAAACTGGTGGATGGGGCCTACGTGACGCGCGACGACGGAACGGTAGGTTTCCAATTGGGGCCTTACGATCCGACGCTCGAGTTAGTCATTGATCCGGTGATTTCCTACGGGACTTACTTCGGCGGTCAGCGAGGCGACTCGGTGAATGCGATCGCGGTGGATGCGCAGGGCAATGTGTATGTGGCCGGCACAACGCAGACCGCAGGCGCCTCAGGCAGCGTTCTGCCCGATGACGTGTTCGTGGCCAAGCTGAATCCCACAGGCACGGCGGCGCTGTATACGACTTACATCGGAGGCTCCAGCGACGACCGGGCGGCAGCGATTGCGATTGACAGCCAGGGCAACGTCTACGTCGCCGGCACGACGTTTTCCAGGGACTTTCCAACCACGCCGGGCGCTTACTCCAGACGCTTCGGCGACTTCTCGACCGACGTCCGCGGAGACGCTTTCGTGGTGAAGGTCACACCCGACGGATCCGGCATAGCTTACGCGACGTATCTCGGCGGGGATGAAGGCGACGCCGGCCTGGGAATTGCGGTGGACGGCAAAGGTCAGGTCCACATCACCGGCTCGACTTACTCCGACAACTGGCCGACCACGCAGGACGCCTATCGGCGCACCAATTGTCCCGGCTTCGGCTATGACGGATTCTACGCGCGATTGAACCCCGAGGGCACGGCGCTGGTCTACTCCACTTACCTGTGCGGAAGCGCGCATGATCTGCCCAGAGCGGTGACGGCAGACCGGGATGGCAACGCTTATATCGCCGGGCAAACGGATTCCGCGGACTTTCCCACGAGCGCCGGAGCCTACCAGAGACAGTTGCGAGGGGCCGACGATGCCTTCATCGCAAAATTCGGCGCCACGGGATCGTTGATGTGGGCAACGCTGCTCGGCGGCTCGGCCTCCGACTCGGCCAATGCCGTGGCTGTGGATTCCTCAGGCAATGTGTATCTGGCCGGCAGCACTAACTCCGTGAATCTGCCGGTAACGGCAGGCGTCTTCCAGAGTAACCAGGCCAACCAGGGGCAAGGGAGCGACGCGTTCGTGGCCGGCCTCAGCACGGCCGGAGACCGGGTCCGCTTTCTCACCTACCTGGGAGGCAAAGGCGACGACGCCGCAACCGGAATCGCGGTGGATGCCGCGGGAAAGATCTACGTCGCGGGCCTCACCCACTCGACGGATTTCCCCACCACCTCGGGCCCGCGTCTGACCGGCTATCGCGGCGCGGGAGACGCTTTCGTGGCCCGACTCTCGGCGCAGGCTGCGTCTTTGGAGTTCAGCCTGTATTTGGGCGGCAACGAACGCGACTTCGCCACCTCGGTTGCGACCGACGTTCAAGGCAATCTCTACGCCGGGGGCCAAACTTTTTCGCCGAATTTCTCGACCACGCCGGAGGCTTTTCGATCGGCTTATGACTCGGGTTTGAGCGGGGTTTCCGACGGCTTCGTGGTCAAGGTCAGCCCCGGCGCTTCGCCGCAAGCGCCGTGCGTGGCGGTGAACGGTGTGCTGAATAACGGGAGCATGCTGCCGGGCCCGGTCAGTCCGGGAGAGATTTTCACGGTGTTTGGAGACGGGCTCGGGCCTCGGTCCGCAGTGACCTACCAGCTCACGCCTGACGGCCGCATGAGCGGCACGCTGGGCACGACCAGAATCTACTTTGACGACACGCCGGCGCCCATCATCTTCACCAGCCAATACCAGGTGGCGGGGATCGTGCCCTACGCTGTGGCGGGCAAATCTTCGACCGTGATGCGCATCGAGCACGAGGGTAGAAGCACAGCTCCTCTGAGAGTACGCGTCGCCGCCGCCTCGCCGGCCATCCTCACGCTGAACGCCTCCGGCAAAGGGCCGGGCGCCGTCTTGAATCAGGACTATCAACTCAACAGCGCTCAGAACCCCGCACCGCGAGGCTCGGCTATCATGATCTTCGCCACGGGAGAAGGCCAAACGAATCCGCCGGGAGTTGACGGCAAGTTCGCTGAGCAGACGTTGCCCACGCCCCAGTTGCCGGTCAAGGTGCTGTTTGGGTCCGCCGAGGGGAGGGTGCTGTATGCGGGGGCGGCGCCCGGACTGGTGGCGGGCGTCCTTCAAGTCAACGTTGTGGTGCCCGAGAACATTCCGGCGGGCAGCGCCGTGCCGCTGACGTTGATTGTAGGCGACCGGCGAAGTCCTCCGGGCCCGACGGTGGCCATCAAGTAGGTTGCTGCGTCGGAGCGAGGCGGCTACGGCCGGGTCCCTCTGCAAGGAGGGCGCGACAGCGGCGGCGTCCTGCGGCGCCGCGCGTTGAGAAGGGCGGCCCAGAAAAGACGATCGCCCCCAAAGTTTGCGTCGCGGCCGACATCCGGTGCGGCGTTGAAGCTATGCCGGCCGATGGCCGGCAAAGGCTACAGGGCAGCCGGCGACCCCAGGGTGCAAGTGCGCTGCGACCGCAGACCGCCCGGGGTGCGCGGTTCACCGGGCAGGAGGGGATCCATGGGGCTTCCGGGGAGTTCGGTCTATGCCGCATTGCGGAACGCGGCTTTTGCCCACGGCGCCGAAGCTCCCGCGCACAAAACTGCCTCTGAGGTCCAGGCCGCGTTCCGTATCGTGAAACAAGCCGCCCACCCTGATCTCGTTCTTGCCTGGTCGTCGGCGCGCAGCTATGCTGAGGCCATCCTTCTATGGGGAGGAAGAAGGAGGCACTATGAAGCTGGCACACAGCGGCGTAATCGCCGTCGTCCTGGCCGCCTGCTGGTCGGCCACGCCGGCGTGGTCTCAGGCGTTTACAGGTTCGATTTCCGGGATCGTCACCGATCACACGGGCGCCGTCGTTCACGGCGCTACAATCCAGGTAACAGACCTCGACCGGAATACGACCTACCGCACGACAACGAACGAAACCGGCTTTTACGTGGTCACGCAATTGCCGCCGGGTACTTATCGGTTGACCGCGGAAATGGCGGGCTTTCGGACTTACGTTCTGGAAGGGCTGCCTCTCTCCACGCAGCAGCGTGCGACCGTCAACGTCACCCTGCAACTGGGCGAGGTGGTCGAGCGATTGACAGTCGAAGCGCAAGCACAGTTAGTGGAAGCCGGCTCATCCACCCTGGGAGCGGTGGTCGAGAACAAAAGAATTGTGGACTTACCCCTGAACGGACGTAACGTCTACACGTTGACGTCTCTGGTGCCCGGCGTCTTCCAGGTGAGGCCAACCGGGGGCGTGGATGACACCTTCTATGGGCACCACTTCATCGTCAACGGCGGTCAGGAATCCACTAGCGACATCATGCTGGACGGGGTCAGCGCGACGGTGGCTCACAACATTCCCACCATATCCGCCGTCAGCGCGATTCCCTCGGTCGAGGGCATCCAGGAGTTCCGCATCCAGACCAACGCCTTCTCGGCGGAGTACGGCCGCACGGGCGGCGGTCTCGTAACTTTGGTGACCAAGTCGGGCACCAATGAACTTCACGGAAGCCTTTTCGAATTCCTGCGTAATAGCGCTCTGGATGCCAACAGCTTCTTCGCCAACCGCTCGGGCACGCCGCGGGGGAGCTTCAAGCGAAACCAGTTCGGGGCCAGTCTGGGAGGACCGGTCTACCTACCGCAACTGTATCGCGGAAAGGACCGGACCTTTTTCTTTTTTAATTACGAAGGCATGCGCCGGCGACAGGCGCAGCTCGCCCAGCACACGGTTCCGACCGAGCTCCAGCGGCAGGGCGATTTCTCCGAGACCTTGAACTCCGCCGGGCAATTGATCCGCATCTACGATCCGTTTACGACCCGGCCGGATCCGGCCCGACCGGGCTTTTTCCTGCGCGATCCCTTTGCCGGAAATCGCATCCCTGCCAGCCGGTTGAATCCGGTAGCCCTTGCCATGCAGAAATATTACCCGAAGCCGAATGCTCCGGGGCGACCGTTTACAGCCCAGCAGAACTTGATCCTTCAGAAGGCCTATCCCGAGCCCCAGAATCGCTACGAAGGGAAGGTGGATCATCAGCTCGATAGCAATCGGCGCTTCATGGGGCGTTACACTTACATGTGGTTCGTCTACAGCAAGCCGAATTTCTGGGGCAACATTGCGGATCCCGGCTGCTGTGAGCCGATGTATCAACGGCTTCAAAACGGCATGCTGGATTACACCCACGTGCTGGGCGCCTCAGCCGTCCTGAATCTCCGCTACGGCATCGGCCGCGTCGCCGCCAACCGGGTGCCGTGGAGCACCACTTTGAGCGGAGTAGGCGGCTTTAAAGTCGCTGAGCTCGGCTTGCCCGCCACGATTGACCAGATCGCAGATCACCCCATCTTCCCCAACGTCACCATCCAGGACTACACGCAGTTAGGGCCCAACGGCGGCGATCTGTACCTGATGGGGGACACCACTCACAGCGGCATCGCTAACCTGTCGTTGGTTAAGGGCAGGCACAGTCTGAAAATCGGCCTGGACGCGCGCGCCAATTATGTGAATTTCGGGCAGCTCGACGTTCCAACCGGATCGTATCAATTCACCCGAGCCCTGACGCAGGGACCGGATCCCCGAACCCCTTCGAGCACGGCCGGTTGGGCCTACGCCTCTTTCCTGTTGGGCGTCGGCAGTGGACGCATCACGCATCAGCCCCGCCCGGCGAACGCCAATCACTACCTCGCTTTCTATGTTCAGGACGATTTCAAAGTCACCCCCAAAGTAACTTTGAATCTTGGCTTCCGCTGGGATTTCGAGTCCGGAGCTACGGAACGCTTCAACCGACTGACGGCCATTGATCCTTACATCCGCAATCCGCTGTCGGACGTGACGGGGATGGAACTTCGCGGCGGCACGCTGTTCGCGGGCAGCACGTTGGGTCGCCGAGCCATCCGCGAGACCGACATGCGGCAGCTCAACCCACGGGTCGGCCTGGCTTACCAACTAGGGGCCACCACCGCCATCCGCGCCGGCTACGGCGTCTTTTTCGGCATTCCACCGTACGGAGCGACGCGCCATTACGTGGGATCGGCCTTCCAATCCGAGACGCCCTGGATCGGCACCATGCCTGACGGCGTGACTCCGCGTTACACTCTCAGCAACCCCTTCCCCGAAGGCTTCAACCTCCCGGCCGGAACCGCCAGAGGCTTACTTACACAGGTTGGTTATACGATCTGGGACGGCTGGCCGGCGGCCCTGAAGCCTCCTTACAACCAGCAATGGAACTTTACGATTCAGCGACAGCTCAGCACGAATTGGGTCTGGGAAATTGCCTACGCGGGAAACAAAGGCACGCATCTGGCCCTGTTCATTCCCAGCCCCGAACTCAACCAGTTACATCCCTCGCTGCTCTCCATGGGCAATGCCTTGCTGGCGACCGTTCCGAACCCGTTCTATGGAGTGATCACCAGCGGGACCCTCGCGCAGGCCACCGTGCAGCGCGGGCAGTTGTTGCGCCCTTACCCCCACTATACCGGCTTCCAGATCAAAAACGCCGGATGGGGCAACTCCAACTATCACGCCCTCCAGATGCGCCTGGAAAAGCGCTTTTCCGCGGGCGCCAGCCTTCTGGCCGCCTACACTTACTCGAAAACCATCAGCGACGCGGCGGATGGTCTGTGGAACCTGGCGGGCGCCGCGGCAGTGGTCAGGAATTGGTACTGCCTGCGGTGCGAGAGAGCGGTCTCCACCTACGATCAACCGCAGCGCCTGGTCGTGAACGCCACTTACGAACTGCCGTTCGGTCGCGGCAAGACTTTCGGGTCGCAATGGAACCGTGCGGCTGATGCGGTGCTGGGAGGCTGGCAGATCAACGCGATTGTGACGGTCTCGAAGGGACTGCCGCTGCGCAACTTCGCGACCTCCCAGAACACGTCGTATTCGTTCGGAGGAAATCAGCGGCCGGATGTCACGGGCGCCAGTCCCAGCCTGGGCAGCGCACAAAGCATTGACCGCTGGTTCGACACGAAGCAGTTCGTCACGCCTGCGCCGTTCACATTCGGCAACCTGGGTCGGACTGTAACCTCGGTTCGGACCGACGACGCGCGCCACATTGACTTCTCGATCTTCAAGAGCTTTCGCTTGCGGGAACCGGTCACCATGCAGTTCCGAGCGGAGGCGTTCAATCTTACCAATACGCCGCTATTCGGTCGCCCGAACACAACGCTGGGTTCAGCACTGTTCGGATCTGTTACCTCGCAGGATAACGATCCGCGCCAGGTTCAGTTGAGCCTCAAGGTGCTGTTTTGAGACGGCGGCTTCAAACTCGGTTGCTCCGTGCGAGGCGGGGGCGCTCCCGCGCCCCCGAACTCCGGCGTCGGGTGACAGCACGCTGGGGAATGACGCGACTGCCCGTCATCCCGTGGCTTGCTGCCGCTACGGTGATTTGCCGCCTGGCCATCGGCCAGCCGATCCCGTTGCGACCCTTCGTCCTGGATCACGAAAACCGCGCGGATTCGGCGGCCGACGTCTCCTTTCTGCTGGACCCTCCCGCAGGGAAGTACGGACACATCCAGATCCGCAACGGCCACCTGGCCACTCCCGACGGTCGCCGATTCCGCATTTGGGGAGTCAATCTGACCGGATGGACGGAAGGTTCCGCCCTGCTGCCGCCGAAGGAAGAGGCTGCTTTGTGGGCCGCCACCCTGGCGCGCTTCGGCGTCAACTGCGTGCGGTTCCACTTTCTGGACCGCACGACGGAAGAAAAACCATCCGGGCTGATCGCCGCCAACCGAGGGGATACGCGGGCATTCGACCCAGAGCGGCTGGATCGGCTTGACTACTTTGTCGCCGAACTCAAACGGCGAGGGATTTACTCCAATCTGAATTTGAACGTGGGTCGCAGTTACAAGGCGGGGGACGGCGTTCCGGATTATGACCTTATCGGCGTGGCGAAGGGGATGACCTACGTCGGAGAGCGGCTCTTAGAACTGCAGCGGGAGTACGCCGCCCAACTGCTGACCCACTTCAACCCTTACACGAAGTCCGAGTACCGCCACGAGCCCGCTGTAGCGATCGTCGAGATCGTGAATGAGAATTCGCTGCTCGAATTCTGGATGCGTAACTGGTTGCGCGGCCGCCTCACGCGCGGCTCGGTTCGCTACCAGCTCGATTTTACCCCCTATTACGAGAAACTCCTGACCGACCAGTACAATCGCTGGCTGAGCCAAAAGCTGAAGCCGGAGGAACTGGACCGGCTCAAGGAGGCAGCAGGCGTCGAGCGGCGTCAACCGCTTCCCCGTCTCCGACGAGAAGAGTTCGCCGAAGCGTCGCGAGAACGCTTGTATGCCGAAATCGCCTTTTACACCGAAGTCGAAAGCCGCTTCTTTCAGCAGATGAGATCGTATCTCAAGGAGGATCTGGGCGTAAAAGCTTTGATCGTGGGTACCGCCGACCACACTTACTGGATCCCAGGCCAGCCGCAGTTACGCTCGACGTCCCAGATGGACATTGTGGACGCCCATGTCTACTGGCAGCACCCGGCGATCTGGGGCAAGCGCAACACACCCATGGTCAACCAGCCGCTGGACTCCACGGTGGTCAAGCTGACCCGGACGGCGTTTTCCGGCAAGCCGTTCACGGTCAGCGAGGTCAACCACCCTAATCCCAACGAGTACGGCGCCGAGATGATCCCTATCCTGGCGGCCTACGGAGCATTTCAAGACTGGGACGGCATTTTCTTCTACACCTTCGAGCCCAAACTGGCGGGGCACCGACAGCCCTACCTGAGAGACCCGTTCGACATCAGCTACGACCCGGTGAAGATGGTCCAACTGGCCGCGGGAGCGCTCATCTTCATGCGACCCGATGTCCGGCCCGCCAGGGAAGTCGTGCTTCGAACGTACTCCACCGAGCAGGTCAACGAGAGCATACGGCTGGCTGAGTCGGAGCGACCTTACTTCACGCCGGGGTTTCCTCTGGCGATCCCCCTGCGACACGGCTCGCGGGTTCGGTGCTTGGACTGCGAACCGACAGCCGGGTTCGCACCTGTGGAGAGCAACCCCGTCGTCTCCGACACGGGGGAGTTGGCCTGGCATGTTTCCAAAGAGCACGGAGGCTTGGTGATCATTGATACGGACCGAACTCAAGCGCTGGTGGGATTCGTGAGGAATCACGCCAAGGCGCTGCGCCACCTTTCGGCCGACATCCGCAACGACTTCTGCGCAATCACTCTTTCCGCGCTCGATTCCAAACCCATCGCGCGTTCCTCCAGGATGCTGTTGACCGCGGCCGCCCGCGTGGAAAATACGGGTCAGAAATGGAACGAGCGCCGCACGCTACTTACAGACCGCGGAGGACCGCCTACCTTGATCGAGCCGGTCACCGGCTGGCTGACGCTGCACGAACTGCAAGGAGCGGTCGGCCTCCGGGCCAAGGCCCTGGACGGCGCCGCCCGCCAGATCGGCGAAGAGATTCGAGGCCGCAGGCTCGAGCAGGGATGGGAGATCCCGGTTGGAAATCCCCCGACGACTTACTATTTGATAGAAGTAATCCGATGAGACTGTACAGGCATAATCACGTGAACAAGAACGGGGTTGTCGCAGCGCTCCTGGCGCTTTCGATCGCTCCGACGCTCCCGGGCGTCGAGATCACGGGCGAGCTCAGGCAGTGGCACAATGTGGCTCTCACCCTCGACGGCCCCTACACCAGTGAGACCGCCGACCCCAATCCTTTTTTGTATTACCGGCTGAACGTGATCTTCACCAAAGGGGCCAAGCGTTACGTGATCCCCGGCTATTTCGCCGCTGACGGCAACGCCGCCGAAACCAGCGCCGCCTCAGGCAACAAGTGGCGGGCGCACTTCGTTCCCGACGAGCCCGGCTTGTGGAGCTATCAAATCTCCTTCCGCGCAGGCCCCGACGTGGCCGTGAGCTCCGATCCAAACGCCGGACGCCCCGTGCCCGGCGACGGTCAAACCGGCACTCTCATGATCGGCCCCACCGACAAGACCGGCCGCGATCACCGCTCCAAAGGCATGCTGCAATACGTCGGACATCGCTACCCGCGCTATGCAGGGACCGGGGAGTATTTCATCATGGTGGGAACGCAGAGCCCTGAAAACTTTCTGGCGTACTTCGAGTTCGACAACACCGTGGATCACCGCGGGGCGGCCGCCAAGCGCATGGTGTTCCCCGACGGCTTGCACCACTATGAACCTCACATCAAGGACTGGCGCCCCGGAGATCCTACCTGGCAAGGAGGAAAGGGTAAAGGCATCATCGGAGCTCTGAACTACCTGGCCGGCAAGGGCATGAACACCTTCTACAGCCTGACGATGAATGTCGGAGGCGACGGGCGCGAGATTTACCCCTGGATTCGTTACGACGAGCGCCTGCGCTACGATGTCTCGAAACTGGCGCAGTGGGAGATCGTTTTTTCCCACGCCGACCGGCTGGGATTGCAGATCATCCTGGTGACCCAGGAAGAAGAGAACGAACAACTGCTTGGCAAGCTGAGCACGGCTCGGAAGCTATACTATCGGGAGCTGGTAGCTCGCTTCGCTCATCACCACGCCTTGATCTGGGATCTCGACGAGGAGATGGACCGCTGGCGGTATTTCACCACCGAGGACGTCAGGAATCTGGCCAGTTACTTGCATGCCCTGGATCCCTACAAACACCCCATTCAATACGTGCAATGGAAAGCAGAGCTCATAGCGGACGAGAAGACTTACGGGCGGTTGCTCGGATTTCGGGACTTCCACGCGGTCGCCATGCAGCATGACCCTGAGAACACGCACGCGGAAACCATCAAGTGGCTGGATCGCTCCGAGGCGGCCGGTCATAAGTGGCTGGCCGGCGTGATCGAAGTGAATCCCGGAGTGGCAACGGATGAGGAGGACTACTGGCACGATAAGATCCGCAAGTTTTCAATCTGGGGCAACCTTATGGCCGGGGGATTCGGTACGATATTTTTCTTCAATCCTCCGCACGATGATCTGAACTGCGAAGACTGGCGCACGCGAGATCACTTATTCGATTTGATGCGTTACGCCCACGAGTTTTTCATGCGTTATCTGCCGTTCCATGAAATGCGTCACCGCGACGAGTTAACACCGGCGTTCGACGATTATGTGCTGGCCAAGGAGGGCGAGGTGTACGCCATCTATCTGCCCGGTGGGGGCAGCCCCCAGTTGGACTTGCGCAAGGCCCGGGGGAGCTTCCGCATCCAGTGGTACGATCCGCGTCACGGCGGCGCATTGCAAGACGGAACGGTGCGTACGGTTGAAGGCGGAGGTCTCCGCTCTCTGGGGCAGCCCCCCAAGGAGCCGACCAGTGACTGGGCGGTTCTGGTGCGGCGCACCTCCGGAAAGGAGCGTTGATGTCACTCACCTTAGGTCTGCTGCACACCAGTTGCGTGCTGGCGCCCAAGTTCGCGGAGTTGTGCGAGCAGACCATGCCCGAAGTCGCCATCTTCCATGTAGTGGATGAGAGCCTGATCAAGAACACGATCGCCGCACAGGGCCTGGAGAAAGCCACGGTGCGGCGTGTTCTCCGGCTGGTCGAGAACACGCGCGAGGCCGGCGCCGACGCCGTGCTGGTGACCTGTTCCTCCATCGGCCCCGCCGTCCGATTGGCGCGCGAAGTCTTTGACTTCCCGGTGTTGAGAGTGGACGAACCGATGGCCGAAGAGGCCGTGCGGCTCGGCTCCCGCATCGGCGTGCTGGCCACACTGGCGACCACCCTGCGTCCGACAGTGGACTTGCTGCGCGAGGTGGCCGCAGTTCAAGCCCGCTCCATCGAGGTGGTGGAGTGCCTGTGCGACGGAGCCTTCGATGCTGTTCTCTCGGGGGACCACGAAACCCACGACGGCATGGTGCTCGCTGAACTGAGGCGCCTGATCGAAGTAGTGGACGTCGTGGTGCTGGCTCAGGCGAGCATGGCGCGAGTCTTGGAGCGCATCCCTGCCCAGGCCCGCGTCAAGCCCGTACTGTCCAGTCCAGCCCTCGCGGTCCGCCGGGCCCGGGACGTATTGCTCGGGCTGACGCGGCAACCTGCGCCGGTGTGAGGTCCCGATTGAGAAAGCGTCACATCGTCCTTCTGTTGCTGGCGGGTCTAGGAATGATCACCTTCCTGGATCGCCTGTGCATCGCCGTGGCGGGACCACGCATGCAGGAGGAGCTCGGCATCCCCCCGCAGCGATGGGGATGGGTTCTCGGCGCTTTCATTCTGGCTTACGGCATCTTTGAGATTCCCACCGGCGCTATGGGGGACCGCATCGGGCAGCGCAAGGTCCTGACTCGGATCGTAATTTGGTGGTCCGCGTTCACTTCCCTCACCGGCGCAGCCAGGGGCTTCTGGCATTTAGTGATCACGCGTTTCCTGTTCGGCGCGGGTGAAGCCGGGGCCTATCCGAACGCGTCCGGGGTCATCGCTCGCTGGTTTCCGGTGCATGAGCGCGCCCGGGCCCAGGGCGTCGTGTGGGGCGCCAGCCGTCTGGGCGGCGCTCTCACGCCGCTGCTCGTTGTGCCGCTTCAAGCCGCTCTGGGCTGGCGAGCGGTCTTCCATCTCTTCGCCGTGCTGGGCTTGCTGTGGGCTGCGCTGTGGTGGTTCTGGTATCGCGATGATTGCCGACAGCAGCCGGGCATCACGCGAAAGGAGCTGGAAGAAATCGGCCCCGGCGGCGGTGTTTCCCACTCCGGGATCCCCTGGAAACAGTTATTCCGGAGTCGCCAGTTGTGGCTTATCGTAGCCATGTACTGGTGCTACGTATGGGGACCGTGGTTTTACTTTTCCTGGTACCCAACTTACTTAGTCCGCGGCGCCGGGTTTACTGAGGCGGAAATGGGCCTGTTCGCCACTCTACCCTTCCTGCTCGGCGCCGCCGGCAACCTGGTGGGCGGCTTTTTGAGCGATCGGCTGGTGCGCCGCTGGGGATTGCGCGTCGGACGGAGAGTACTGGGCGCCGGCAGCCTGGCTCTGACCGCGGCGTTGGTCCTGGGCACGGCGCTGGCCACGGGCAAGACCGCGGTCATTGTGCTAACCACTTTGGGCTTCGGCATCATGGACCTCATGCTGCCCGCAGCTTGGGCCGTCTGCCTGGACGTAGGCGCCAGATACGCCGGCGTGGTCACCGGCGTGATGAACACTTCCGGGCAGTTCGGCGGCTTCATCTGCACGGTGCTCTTCGGCTACGTGGTCAAGGCCACCGGCAGCTACCGGCTTCCCCTCTTCATGATCGCAGCTATGCTGATGGTGAGCGCGTTGTTGTTCTCGAGAATCGATCCCACGCGCCCGCTCCTGAAGGAGCCGGTGGAAGCAACGCCATGGGAGGCAACACGAGCATGAAAACATTGGTAACGGCAATTGTTTTATTTCTGACTGCGTCCTCATGGTCTCAGACGGTTCCCCCGGGAACCCGCTTCCTGGTCAAACTGGGCGACTCCCTGAGCAGCGTGACCAGCAAGAAGGGAGATCCCGTCAGAGCCGTCGTCATATCCCCGGAGCGCCTGCGGGGCGGGCGTTTGGAAGGCACGGTCGAAGAAGTCGGCCGCGCCCGCCTGCGGTTCAGCTTTCGCCTGCTGCGCTTTCAGGGAAAGGGGATTCCGATCGCCACCGAGATTACCGGCGTGGTCAATTCCAAGGGGAACGCCGACCGGGACGATCTCGAGCAGCCGGTGGCCGTCGAAAAGGGCGTCGTGACGGCGAAAGGCTCAGCCGTGGAGATTGACGAAGGGGCTGAGATCAGACTGCTGGGCCAGGAGCGGTAATCTCACGCACGCTGTGCAGCAACGCCCCAGGCTCGAACACCTTCTTCCAATCCGGCTGGAACAGCACGCGCTTGGCTTCCGCAATGGCTTTCAAAGCCCCGTCGGAGAACACCGCGCCCGGGACCTCCTCGAAGACGATCGCCAGCTCGACCTTCATGTGACCCAGCAGGAAATCTCGCGCCGCCTCCGGCGGCACGCCGCGCCGGATAGCCTCATCCATGGCCTCCCGGATCACGGTCAGGCATGTGGCCAGCACGGTCTCCGAAAGCACAGGCTCGAGAATGCCCATTTGCTCCGGCGCACAGCGGTGACTCCTTTCCACCGGAGCGTACATGGCGCGGGCCACGGCTTCGCCCTGCGCATACGCCTCTTCGGGACCTTGCACCAGCGAGCAGACGATATTCTGCCGGGCATACAGGCAGCCGAAGAAGTCTCGCTGCGCCTTGGGATCCGTTTCCAGGCCGAACACCGAAGGATGGCAGGGATGCGTCACGAAGTAGATCAAATCGTCTCGTTTGGGAAGCACGCCGGCCAGCGCCGCTGCGATGTCCAGCATGATGAGCATCGTGCCGCTCAGCAGTTGCGGCGCCAGCTCGTGGGTGACGGGCCCGATCAAGCGGTCGGGCAACGCCAGGATGACGATTTTGCTCTGCGCCAGCGCCTCCTCGACCGGCGCCGTCGCGATGCCGCGCTCGGCCAGCGCCGCGCGGCCGCGTTCGCTGATTTCGACGTGCCAGACCTTGTAATCGGTCTTTCGCAAATTGTCGGTCAGGCGCAGACCCATCTTGCCGCCCGCGCCCATCAAAGTGATGTGGGTCATGGGGTACCTCGTTCGACGACGCTGAAAAAATCCTCCGAGCCGACCTGCCCGCCCTTGAAGACCAGCTCCACGCCGTCCCAGCGCGGGTCTTCCGAGTGAGCGCGGCAGAGCGGCGTGCCTGGGTCCAAAGGTCGGAGCAAAGTAAGAGCGAAAATACGCAGCCGCCGGCCGAGATGACTGGCCGTGTCGCCGCCCGCCACGACCACACGGCGGACGCCGCTGCGCTCGACGAGCTCGCCTATGACGGCGCCCAGTTGTGCGCTCAGCCATTCCGGCGAGATGCCCTCGCGCCGGTCCTCAGGACCCAACGCGGAATACAGGACCGCGCTGCGCCCCGCAGCCAGAGCCTGAAGCGCCTCCGCCTTCAGAGCCTCGATGTCCTGCCCCGGCGCCACCCGTACGCCGCAAAAGCCGCGCGCCAGCGCACGTCGGATCTGCCGCTCGGTGACCGGCGAGCAACTACCCGACGCCACGATCAGCCGATCTACAGGACCAGGATCCGGGAATACCGGCTTGGGCGGCAACCACCCTGCCCTTCGCCAATGTGCAATCAGCGCATAACTCAAACCCGAAGATCCTACGGCGAACATGGGGGCCGAAGAGCACCGACTCCAGACGAGGCGTCCGACTTCCTCGAGCGACTCCTCGTCCAGTCCGTCGAACAGAATGACTTCCGCTCCGCCGCGAACCAACTCCTCCAGGCGCCGGTCGGCCTCGCCGTCGCGAATCGCCAGGATGTCCACCAAAGCGATCTTGCGGCCGGTCTGGCGCGCCAGGTGCAGCCGGAGATCGCTTTCCGTCATGGGCGTCACCGGATGACGGCTCATCGTGGGGTGTCGGTCTATCCGGTAAATCTCCGGGCCCGCCTTCGCGAATAAATGACCGAATATTACGTAGCGGCCCAACACCGGCACGCTGACCACGACAGGAACGAAGGGATTGCCGAAGATCTGCTGACCGATCTCCAGCGCTCGCCCGATGCTGCCGATTTCCGGAGAGCTGTCGAAGGTCGAACACACCTTGTAATGACAGAGCGGCGCGCCCAACGCCTTCAGCCGCTGAAAAACAAGGGGCAGGTTCTCGTCCATCCACGCCGGGCTCTGACTCCGACTGACGCCCGCCAGACCGACGGCCCGGCAATCGGAAAACCGCGCCAGTTGACCCGGCTCGGGAGGTCGAAGGAACAACACAGTCGGCACGCCATTGGAAGCCAGGGCTTCCAGGACGTCGGTAGAGCCCGTCAAATCATCCCCGTAATAGGTCAACAGCAATTCGCTCATCGCCCGAATTTCTGCAAGGCTTGCGCCAGCTCGGGATGCACGCGCGCGGCTTCTTCCAGTGTCTGGCCCGCCAGAGCCGCCTCCCAGGCCTGACGAATGCTGCGCACACCTGCCGCCACGCCGCCTGGGTGAGCCATGATGCCCCCGCCGCACGCGAAAATCAAATCCGTCGAGCCCAACCGTTGATAGGTTTCCGGCGCTTGCCCCGCCCACTGGCCGGAGGAAAAAACGGGCATCACTTCGCAGCCGCGCCCCGGCCGCTCGAACATCGGTTTCAGACATTCGCGCGCGGAAGCGATCACCGAATCGTCGTCCTCGCAGAACTTGTTCCGCAGCCCATTGACGTGCATGTGATCCACTCCGGCCAGGCGCCAGAACTTCTGGTACGCGATATAGCTCATCCCCAGAAGAGGGTGCCGGCTGAACATCCCCCATCCGTTCCGGTGGGCATGGATGGGAAGTCGGCAGTGCTTGCGCAAGTAAGCCACGCCTGCCAGACCCACGCTATTCAAGCTGACCATCACGCAGGTCCCGCCTGCCGCGACCACCTGATCGTGCCGCTCCAGCATCTGCTCGATCTCCCCGGTGATATTGAAGGCGTACATCACCTTCTTGCCGGTGCGGTCCGCGTAGTCGTTGATGACCCGCATGACGGCCTGGAGCCGCTCCTGGAAGGGGCAGTGGGGGCCGTCGCTTTGCAGTTCGTCATCCTTGATGAAATCAATCCCCGCCTCCACCAATCCCTTCACCAGTTCGGCGGTGGCCGCAGGAGACAAGCCGACGCTGGGCTTGACGATCGTCCCCACCAGGGGGAGCCGTTCCACGCCCGTCAGCCTCCGGGTTCCCTGCACGCCGAACTGTGGACCGGGGTAGACGTCCAGGAAAGCCTCCGGCAGCTTGAGGTCGAGCAGACGCAGACCCGAGAACGGCTTCAGCTCAAACAGATTTCCCGCCACCGTGGCCATCAGATTGGGCAGCGAAGGGCCAAGGTTGGAAAGCGGCCAGGAGAGCCAGACGTCGGCTCGCCGGTAAGTCGGAGGGCCCTTCAATCCCTTCGGCAGACCGGCGCCGGGCAGCGACGGAGCAGCAACGGTCTCCAACTCCTGGATACTCTCCACGCGGGCCGCATGGCGTTCCCGCAGCTCGTCGGTCTCACCGGGCACTCGAACGAATGTACCCGAGGATTGCTCGCCCGCCATGATCTCAGCGGCTTGCTCCAAGGGGAATGCGGTCTCGATGCGATAGAGAGCATAGATGCGCTCGGGGTGAGTGGAAATCATCGCAGGGCCTCGAATCCAAAGCCTATTCTAGGGAGCGCGGTACAGGGGAACAAGCGGGGGTGAAGAGCCGCCGGTTTATTCCGCATTGCGGCACATAGCCTGCGTTGAGCGTGGGTTCAGTTGAGCAAAATGCAGGCCAGGCGGTTGACATCTCATTCCGCAGTATGGCACGATGGCTTCGCCCGCCATGAACGGCAACCGAACCGAGGCGCAATCCGTCGTTCGCGCCTGCAACCTCCTGCGGGCCTTCCGCCACAAGGGCGAAGTGCTCAGTCTGGCCGAGCTGGCGACCCGAACGTCGCTGAGTAAAACGACCGTTTTCCGCCTGATGCGCAGTCTGGTGCGCGGCGGCCTGGCGGAGTGCGTCGGAAAGGGTAGCTATCGCAGCCTGGTCCTGCTGCAAGGCGCACGCACGATCCGCCTGGGTTTCGCTGCCCAAACGGATTCGGAATTCTCGCGGGAGGTGACGCGGGGCATGGAGCTGGCTGCGGCGCGGGCAGGGGTCCATCTCACCACGGTCAATAACCGCTACAGTGCCAGGCGCGCTCTGGAGAACGCTGAGCTGCTGATCCGAGAAGGCGTGGACCTGGTCATCGAGTTCCAGACCTACGAGAGAGTGGCGCCTGTCATCGCGTCCAAGTTCCTGGAAGCCCGCATCCCGGTGATCGCCCTGGAGGTACCGCACCCTGGCGCCACCTACTTCGGCGCAAACAATTACCAGGCCGGCCTGATTGGCGGTCGCGCTCTGGGCCGTTGGGCCAAAACCCACTGGAACGGCGAGGTCGAAGAGATCCTGCTGTTGGAGTTGCCCATCGCAGGGTCGCTGCCCCAGTTGCGGATTTCCGGATTCCTTGCCGGCCTCCGCCAGGAGCTTCCGAACCTCGATCGAGTGCCGGTCACGCACCTGGACGGCAAAGGCGACCTGGAGCGCAACCTCTGGACGGTGCGCAAGCACTTGACCCGCTATGGGGCGCGCCGGCGCACGCTGATCGGCGCCATCAACGACATGGCGGCCCTGGGCGCACTGCGGGCGTTCGAGGAAGCCGGCGCTTTGCATCTGTGCGCCGCTATGGGACAGAACGGAACGCGGCAGGCCCGCCTGGAACTGCGCCGACGCGGCTCCCGGCTCATCGGCACGGTGGCTTACTTCCCGGAGCGTTACGGGGATGAAGTGATTCCGCTGGCCCTGGGCATTCTCCAACACAAGCTGTTGCCCTCGGCGGTCTTCGTCAAACACCAGTTGCTGACCGCCGACAACGTGGATCATTTTTACCCCTTGGATACCAAGGAAAGCGCGGCGTAAATCTGCGGTGGTGTAAAGGCTCCTCCCAACTCAGACACCGGGGTGCGCCGGCGCCCCATCGAAATCCGCCGCAAATCCCGTCTGTATTTGCGCGGCAGAGCGCCACCGGAGTGTACAAGCGCACCGTCATGATAGATCGCCGAGGGCCTGGCGCACACGTAGAGACCGGCGACCCTGAAATGCGTACACTAGATTGGCGAGCGGCTGCTCTCGGCCCTCCCAAAACCGCGCGTCATGTCCGGGTGCAGAGCGCAACGCACGGTGGCGGCGAGAGCAGGTGGCTCGAATAGGAGGCGTATGCGAGCTGCGTTCCTGTCTGTCGCCCTTTCGGTTTGCGCGTCTTTGGCCGCCGAAAATCCGTTGGCGGGCTTGCTGGCGCCCGAGAATTTGAAGAGAGCTCACGTCGTGGGGCTGCGAGTAGAACCGGGACCCAAGCCTGATAGCGTGGTCCTCCGCTTCCCCGCTTCGGACACGCCGGGAAGCTTCACCGTGCCTGTGCCTGAATCCGGCAAGGACTGGAGAGGGTACGGGCTGAGTTTCGAGTTTGCTTCCACTTCCACCATCCGGTGGGAATTGCAGATCCGCAACACTCAGGGCCAGACTTTCACCTACCGCGTGCAGCCTTACGAGAATGTCCCGGTGAGGGCGTTCATCTCGAGCGCCTTTCTGACGCGCGAATACATGAACAACCGCCAGTTTAGCGCGCACTGGCTTTCGAACTGGGGCAATCACATTGATCTAAGCGCAGTCGAAACGCTGACCGTGCGCATGCAGCCCAACCGCGAAGTGACTTTGCGACTCGGACCCTTCGCCCTGGTGCGCGGCGAAAGCGACGATGAAGTCTTTCTCGAGCGTCCGGTCGTGGACGAGTTCGGCCAGTGGGCGCCCGGCGATTGGCCGGGCAAGGTTCGCTCGCTCGATCAGTTGCGGGAAGCCTGGAAACGCGAGGAGGCTGAGTTAGAGCAGACCGCCGACTTCGGCTACTGCCCATACGGCGGCTGGAAGGAGCGCGAGGATCGCGCCACCGGCTACTTTCGCACGGCGCGCATTGACGGGCGGTGGTGGCTGGTGGATCCCGACGGACATTTGTTCTGGTCCGCGGGCATGGACTGCGTGCGCTACCGCGACCCCACTCGCGTGAAGGGCCGCGAAATGCTGTTCAGCAAGTTGCCGCCGGGAAGCGGCGAGACCGCAGATTTCTATCAAAGCAATGTCCGTCTCCGTCACGGCGAACAGCATTTCGTTGCGCACTGGAGAGCCCTGCAAACGCGCCGCTTGAAGGCCTGGGGCTTCAACACCATCGGTAACTGGTCCGATCCGATTTGGTTCGACGAGCCCGTCTTGCCGTTCGTCGCCAACGTGCGCGTCGGCCGGAGCCGGAAGAGCTGGCAGGCCTTTCCCGATGTTTACTCAGAGGAGTTTATCAAGAGCGCCGAGGAGGACGCGCGTGCGCAGTGCGGGCGCTTCCGAGAAAATCGCTACCTGATCGGTTACTTCATCGGCAACGAGCCGCGCTGGCCACACCGAAACCTGGTGGACCTGATCCTGAACGATCCCGAACCCTCCGCCACTCAGCGCTTTGTGCGCAGCTTTCTCCAGGAAAGAGGGGATACCGCCGCCAGTCGCGATGCGTTGATGGAAACTTTAGCGCGGCGGTACTTCCAGATTGTTTGTGACGCCATTAAGAAGGCCGACCCGAACCACTTGACTCTGGGGATTCGGTGGGCGGGCAGCGCTCCGGAACCTGTCTTGCGCGCCAACGACGTCTTCGATGTGTTCAGCATCAACATCTACCGATTCGAGCCGCCCGCCGAGCTCATCGAGCGCGTGGCGAAAATTATCGGACGCCCGGTTCTCATCGGCGAATTCCATTTCGGGGCCGCCGAGCGCGGCTACGCGCCGTCGCTGGTGATGGTTCGCGATCAGACCGAACGCGGGGTGGCTTACCAATACTATCTCGAGAAAGCGGCCAGCCAGCCCGCCATTATCGGTGTACACTACTTTCAAATGTTCGACCAGCCGGTCACAGGTCGCTTCGACGGTGAGAACTACAACCTGGGCTTTGTCAACCAGCAGGATCTCGCTTACGGCGAGCTCGTCCGCTTCGCCAGGCAGGCCCACCAACGAATGTACGCGATCCACGCCGGGAAACTTCCTCCGGTCGAACGCCGCGCGCGGGTGCGCTAAGTCGCTCTTCACCGACATCGAGACCCGCTCCGCGCGCAGCAGGGAGGTGAGTGAGGCCTTACCGGGCTAACGCGATCGCTCGCGCGAAGACCGCCAGAGTCGGGCATCCGGCGGCGTCAGCCGTCGCCTTCGTCGAGCTTCGGCAAGCATTGGCTGTTGATCGCCGAAAAGAGGGAGCCGCTCGATCAGCCTCATCCTAAAAAGCACGGCGGAGAGCAGCCGGCGCGCGGGCGTTCGTCCCACTCAGCTCCAGGGACGTGAGCGGGCCACCGAAATGCCCCGCACCTCGCGTTTGTCTTTACGGGACACGGCGCAATAAAAATGGTACAGCGCGCCGTCATGATAGATCACCGACGGTTTGTGCGCATAGGTGGAATCCACCGATCCCTCGGTTCCCACGTCTACGAGGATTTCGTCGCACTTAGTAACATGGAGTAAGTCGGAGCTGAGCGCAAGCAAATCTCGCGCCACACCTTTGGCATCCAGTCCGTAATAGAAAATCGCCCACTGGCGGCCATGCCGCACCACGCAAGGGTCGGCCGCAAAACGCTCGTCCGGGCTGCCGGGCCCTCCGTTGCGCAGAACGGGGTTGCCCGGGTACCGCACCCAGGTCTTCAGATCGTCCGACCAGGCCACTCCGATCTGCTCACGCCAGCCGCGCGGCACGTCATTCTTGGCGTTGTAGAAGATGTAGTACCGCCCGGCATGCTCCAGCAGGCACGGCTTGTAAAGGCCGCCCCGTTCCCAGGCCTCTCCCTCCTGCGCGCGCAGGCATGGAGGTTCGAGCGTCCAGTGGAACAGATCCTGGCTCCGACAGAGTCCGATATCGGCCGCTCCTCTTTCGTACCCCGGGTCGGGATAGGCGTGGTAGACACCCAGGTAACTTCCGCCTACTTTACGCAGCCTTCCCGGCGAGCGCAGGTTGTTTTCGCGCAGGATCCAGTTGAGCGCGATGTTGTAGCGAGCGATCGGCGAGTTGGGATCGCGCCGGAGAATGCACCCTTCCTTCCGCCAGTTGACTAAGTCAGTGGAAGAAGCGAGTCCTGTTTGATAACCGACGCCGTCGTGCCCGACGAAAATCATCCAGAAGCGGCCGCCATGGCGAAACACGAAAGGGCAGTCCACGAGTCGGCTGTCGAACTGGCCCTCTATGCCGGAAGCCGCAAGCACCAGGCGTCCGATCTTATAAGGCGTGCGGAAGTCGGCGGTGCGACAGGTGACGGGTTCGCCGGATCCCGCACAGAAGAAGCCGGTCAACAGCTCGCGTCGCGTCAAGGTAGTCATCATCCGATCTCATCCTCCGCCGTGTGGTTTCAAGCCGTCCGTGGCGCACCGGCCTCACATCGCTCGCGGGGCCAAAGCTTGTCCCGGGAGGGCCGGACTCCGCGGGATATCTGTAAGCCGGCTCTAAGTAAATTTGGCCGAACGATGGCGCACCTGCAAAGAGAAGTCAGCGCCACAAACAATTGTAACCGCTGCGCGAGGCCGCAATTGACGCGGACCGTTCCTCAGGGGAACGCGCGGCCGTGGCAGGGTTGCAGGGGACCGCTCTGCGGCTGCGTACTTCCCGGTCCGGCGCGCGGCGGAAGGATTGGCCGCAGAACGTTAGTCCCGAAGCGTCACGACCGTGGCCCCCCAGCCGCCGGCTTCCTCCGGCGCATCGCCGAAGCTCACAACGGACGGCGTCCGCTTCAACACAGAGCGCACGATCTCGCGTTGAACCCCGATGCCGCGGCCGTGAATGATGCGCACGGCGCGGAATCCCGCGCGCTGAACCTCTTCGAGCCAGGCTTCCAGGACCGCTTTGACCTCCCGCGGCGGCACCGTGTGCAGATCCAGCACGTCCGCGATCGGCAGCGGCACGGGCTGATCGAGGAACCGGCGGAAGGCAGCGGCGATCTGCGGCGCCGAAGCCTCGCCGCCGAGTCCGTGTCCGGCGCCGGGGATGGCAAACAGTTCGGTGCGCGCCGGGATCAACGGCAGAGCTTCCCGCAATTGCTCCAACCTCCCGAAAGGATCTTCGGAGCCGTGAACGAAGAGCGCGGGAGTCTGGAGCTTCGGAAAGTGAGCCGTGCGCCACCGATCGGGCTGCTCCGGCAGGTAGAGCGGATAGGCTAACAACAGCAGGGCGTCCGCCGCTTCAGGATCCTCGGCAGCCAGCAACGTCGCCTGTCTTGCCCCGTAGGAGTGGCCGCCCAGATACAAGCGACCGCGCGCGAAACGGGCCAAGGACTCCAGGGCGCGCTTCAAGCCTTCGCGATCCTGCGCCTCGTCGGAAGGTGTGGGAGGACCTTGCGGCCGCTTCTGGCGAAACGGCAGGTCCACGCGCAGAACGGTCAGACCGCCGGCGGCGAGATCGCGAGCCAGTGCCGCTAACAGCGCCGCTCGCGCGTCTGATCCTACCCCGTGCGTCAGCACGATGCCGTCGCCGGTGGGCGCTTCGGGTTCGTGAAGGAATCCGCGCACCGCAGGACCCTCCGCCCAGTACTGTTCGAAAGGCCTCTCCATACTATTGAGGATGCTCCTTCGACCGACGCCGATGCGGGCTCCGCGCCGCACTCCCCCGGACCCGCGCTATCATCTGCCCTTTGAGCGGGCCACGCCTTTTCTCGCGACGCGAGTTCCTGGCGGCGCTGGGTTGGTTTTCGCGCCGACGCCTGATCACCCTGGCGGGCATTCGCTTCGAGCTTCTGCGCCGCGGTTCCCCCGAACGCCACTACGTGCTGATTCACGGCGACGAGGAGACCGCACGTCAAGTCCTGCTGGCGCGGATGCGAACGGGCAGGCCCGGCGCGGCTTTCCTGGTGACGAATCAGGAGCGCTTGGTCCGCTGGGGCGCGCTGCGCTTCGATCCGAACCGCATCTTTTCACGTTCGGGAGCGGAGCGCAATCTTCGCGCGCTGAATCCGCAGCTTCCGGAGGGCGATTTGAAGCTGGCCGCTGACTGGTTGGATCGGGAGCGGGCCCGTCTCATCCGAACCTTGCTGCCCAAGCCGGGGCGCTTGCTAGTGGCGCTGCACAACAATCAGCCGGGTTATTCGGTCCAGAATGAGATTCCGATCAGCGACGAGACGGCTTTGAACGATCCCGCGCACGTGCACGATTTCTACCTGGCGACGCATCCGGAAGATTTTCGCCGTCTGGCGCGCTCGCCCTTCAATGCGGTGCTCCAGCTCCGCAAGCCGCTTGATGACGACGGCTCGCTCTCGCGTCTGGCGGCGCGACTCGGCGCGCGCTACGTCAACGTGGAGGCGTTGCTAGGAAGCTACGAGAAACAAACGCGCATGCTGGAGTGGATCGAGCATCACCTGGGGTGGCGGCGACCTCACGACGCAGGCGGCGCAGTCTCATAGAATTGCTTGAGCCTTCGCGCCGCCGCACGCCCGGCCACGGCCGCCCACTCGTGTTCGGTGGCGCGACGCACGCGCTCGGCGCTGCCGAAATGCTGGAGCAGCTTGCGAGCGGTCTTCGGACCGATGCCCGGGATGGCGTCCAGCTCAGAGGCCATGTGCGAGCGGCGCCGCTCGCGATGGAACGTCACTGCGAAGCGGTGGGCCTCGTCGCGAATAGTCTGGATGAGGTGCAGCACGGGTGAGTGCCGTTCGAGCACAATGGGTTCCTGCTCCTGGCCCAGCACGTAGATCCACTCTTCACGCTTGGCGATGGAGGCCAGAGGCTGGTCAGCCAACCCGAGGCTCTCCAGGGCTTCCGCTGCGGCGTGAAGCTGGCCCACGCCGCCATCCACCAGGACCAGCGAAGGCATGGGCCGCTGTTCCTGCTTCAAGCGCGCGTACCGCCGAGTGACGACTTCCCCCATGGCGGCGAAATCATCGCCCGCCTCGGCGGTGCGAATGATGAACCGCCGGTAGTCGGACTTCTTCATGCGCCCCTCCTCCCACACCACCAAACTGGCGACCGTGTCGGCGCCGTGGATGTGTGAGACGTCGAAGCATTCGATGCGACGCGGCGGCTCGGGCAGCGCCAACAGCTCTTGCAGCGCCGCCTGGATCGCCTCGCCAGAAGGCTTCAGGACGCGAAAACGCTGCTCGAAGCTGTGTCGCGCGTTGGTTTCGGCCAGAGCCAGCATGGCGCGCTTGGGTCCGCGCTGGGGCGTATGGATTTCCACCTTGCGCCCGCGCTTTTCCGAGAGCAGTTCTTCGAGGGCCTCGCGATCCTCGAATTCTGCCGGCACGTGGATCAGAGCCGGTACGTATTGCTGGTCCAAATAATACTGCTTCAACAGAGCGGAGAGAAAGTCCGGAAGCGAAAACTCGTGCTGATCCTCCCAAAAGAACTCGCGCCGGTCCACCACGCGCCCGTTGCGCAGGTGAAAGATATTGACCGCCACCAGCGGCGGCTCGGCGTACAGACCGAAGACGTCAATGTCCTGACCCTCGGCGGAAGCCATCTTCTGGCGTTGTTCCAGCTCCTCGAGGGTGGCGATCAGATCGCGCAGCGTGGCGGCCTGTTCGAATTGCATGGCGTCAGCGGCCTGCTGCATCCGCGCGCGCAGCTCCGCGGTTAAATCGCGGTGGCGGCCTTCTAAGAACAGGCGCACCGCCTCGACGGCGCGCCGGTACTCGCTCTCGGTGGTCAGACCTTCAACGCAGGGCCCGTAGCAGCGCCCGATGTGGTACTGGAGACAGGGCTGCGCATGGAACCGTGTCAGATCCACCTTACAGGAGGGCACCTTGAAGTGCCGGTGGATGAAGTCCACCACGCGGTGCGCCAGATTGCCGGGGAAGTACGGGCCGTAGTATGTGGAGCCGTCTTTGAGCAGCCGGCGGGTGACGTAGACGCGCGGCCAGCGCTCGGCGGTGAGCTTGATGTAAGGGTAAGTCTTGTCGTCCCGCAGCAGGACGTTGAAGCGCGGCTTCCACTGCTTGATCAGGTTGTTCTCCAGCGCCAGCGCTTCCTTCTCGTTGTCCACCAGGATGTACTCGATGTCGCGGGCCAGTCCGAGCAGCGTGTCGGTCTTGACGTCCGCCAGCCGCTCTTCGGAGAAATAGCTGCGCACCCGGCTGCGAAGATTCTTGGCCTTGCCCACGTAGAGCACCGTGCCGTGCTCGTCCTTGTAAAGGTAAACGCCCGGCCGGGCGGGCAGTTGGGCCGCTTTCTCACGCAGCTCCATGTCCTGTGAGAGCTCCCTCTATACTGAAATTGTGGCACGGAATGCGCTGCTGATCCTGCTGGGGGCGGCGCTGACCGCGGGCTTCCAGCAGAAACCGCAGGAGCCTCCGGAAGAGGACGAAACGCTGGCTGCGCGGGAGTACGCTTTCAACCCGCTCCAGGCCGAAAAGGAGCTCAGGGTAGGTAATTTCTATTTCAAGAAAGGCAGCTACCGCGCGGCAGCATCGCGTTTTCGCGAGGCCACCCGCTGGAATCCCGGCTTTGCCGAAGCCTGGCTTCGTCTCGGTGAGGCGCAGGAAAAGCTGGGTGATCAGAAGGCGGCCCGGGAAGCGTATGAGAAGTTTCTGAGCCTGGCGCCCAAGCACAAACGCGCCGCCGAGATTCGCAAGAAAGTGACCGGATCCGACTAACGCCTGCGCTCCCCTCCCGGGGAACGGTGCGCCCCCATGGCCTGCAAGATGCGCCGAAAGCCTTGTTCCCAATCCGGAAACAGGTCCACGTATTGGATCTGCCGGCTGATGCGGGCCGGCACGCGGCACTCCTCCAGGCGCACGGGGATGAAGTAGGTCTGATCCAGGGGCACGCGGCGCGCGCAATCCAGCGCATAGCGCAGCTCGGACTGAAAGCAGCCTCGCTTGCCGATGGCGCGCGTGGAGAAGCAGGCGACGAAATAGTCCGCCACTTCGATGGCCTGTTCGATCGAGCGCGGCCAGTTCTGCCCGGGCAGCAGTTTCTTGCGATCCAGCCAGGCGTCGAAGCCGTGAGCCCGGAAGTCCCGGTACAGCCGCTCGGCGGCTTCAACATCCTCCTGCACGTAAGCCAGAAAGACTTTGGGGCTGGTGGCGGGCAGAAAGCGGAAACGGCCGCGACCGTCGGGGCGGAAGACGCCCAGACCTTCGATTTCCACGCTGGCGCCGCGCCGCAGGCACTGCCGCAGCAAGCGCGCGACCTGTTCACTCTGAGTCGTCACGCCGATCCCGTTCCCTTGTTACGGCCGGCGGCTCCGCCTTTGGCTTCCGGACGGAAGGTAGGCTTGCGCCCCGGCAGGAACGTGCCCAGACCGGGCCAGCAAGCAGGCTGTCCCTTGCGGAGCTTTTGCAGAATGTCGTGGACCAAGCGGTCGAGCTGATCCGCCGCCGCGGCCTTCGAGATGCCGGACTTGCGGGCCAGCCGGGCCGCCAGATCGTGCTTCTTCATGCCGCCCCAATGCTAACACAGCCAGAGCGGCTGCCGGCCCGAGGCCGGGTCGCCGCGGGCAGACTAAGCGATTCTGCTGCAACGAAGTGCGGGCGCGCGTGCGGCGGACCCATCCCCGGTAACTCGCCCTTCAAAAACCGCGCCGATTGCCCCACAACTCAATGTGCAGGCGCGGGGTATAACGGAACCCTTCCTGCTTGCAGACTTCCACCAACCAGCGGCCGCGCTCCCGCAAGACCTCCGGGCTAACGCCCTCCGCCATCAGCACTACGCGCGAGCGGTCAGCCCCGAGCTCAGTCAGAAGCTGTGAAATCTCCGCCAGATCTTCCGGTGCGGCCACCACGAATTTAAGCTGGTATTCGTACGCCGCCATCAGTTTGCGCAGCACCTCGGGCTGGATGCGAAGGCGTTCGTGTTGGGCCGCCCAGCGCCCGCCTTCGCGTTCTCGAGGCGTGGAGTTGGCCAGTTTAGGGCTGATGCTCATCAGATCGCAGGCTACCGGCTGATAAACAGTGCCCGCCGTCTCAATGGTGATGTGCAGACCCTCGCGGCGCAGAGCTTCGGTCAGCTCCACGACGTCGGGCATGATCATGGGTTCGCCGCCGGTGACCACCACGTGACGCGCAGGATAACGTCGCGCTTCCGCCAGCAGCGCTCGGACGGGCCACTCTTCGCCCTCAGGTTCCCACGAGGAATACGGCGTGTCGCACCACACGCAGCGCAAGTTGCAGCCACTGGCGCGGATGAAGACCGAGGGCGTGCCCACCAACATCCCCTCGCCCTGTATGGAATAGAAAACCTCGCTCACTCTCACGGCGCCTGCTCCAGCGGATCGGTGACGCCGGCGTCCTGGAATCCCTTGCGTCGCAGCAGGCAGGCATCACAGGCGCCGCAGGGCCGCCCTTGGGGATCGGGATCGTAGCAGGAGTGCGTCAGCGCGGGATCCACACCCAACTCGAGAGCCAGCCTCACGATCTCGGCTTTACTCAACCGAATCAGCGGCGTGTGGATCTTCACCGAGAGCCGACCCTCGACGCCGGCTTTGGTCGCCAGGTTCGCCATGCGCTCGAAGGCCTCGATATATTCGGGCCGGCAATCCGGATATCCGGAGTAGTCAATGGCGTTGACCCCGATAAAGATGTCGGAAGCCCCGAGCGCTTCCGCCCAGGCCAGCGCGCACGAGAGAAACACGGTATTCCGAGCGGGTACGTAGGTCACGGGGATGCCGCTTGCGATCTCGCCCGCGCTGCGCTGTTTGGGCACGGGGATATCCGCCGTCAAGGCCGAAGCCCCCACAGCCGCCAGATCCACCCGCATAATCAGGTGACGCACTGCTCCGAGCGCTGTGGCCAGGCGTCGTGCGGCCTCCAGCTCCTGCCGATGCCGTTGCCCGTAATCGAAACTCAGTGCATAACACTGGAAGCCCTGGCGGCGCGCCAGGGCCAGGCACGTGGCTGAATCCAGACCGCCGCTCAACAAACAGACGGCTTTGCGAGCCTCGCTCATTTCGGCAACCTCAGCGCCAGCAGAAACCCGACTAGCGGACAGAGGGTCAGGGCCGCCAGCGCATAGTGCATCGAGAACAGGTCCGCCAGATAACCGGTGAGGGGAATGAAAATCAACCCGGCTAAACCCCACGCAAAGCCCATCATGAGAGCCGAAACCGTGCCGGCCTGCGAGGGGATGAGCTCCTGCGCCATGACCACGTTGACCGGAATCGTGAACAGCAACACCAGACCGCCCAGCACCAGACAAGCGATCGAGAGCGGGCCGTCCAGAACATAGAACAGCGCCAGCAGCGGCGTGGCGCCGGCCATCGAAATCAGGATCACACGCCTTCCGCCGATGCGATCCGCCAGATGCCCACCCAAGAAACCGCCCAGCGCGCCCAAGAAAAGGTATGCGGAAAGGGTATAACTGGCGGCGGCCACCGAGTAACCTCGTTCTCGGTGAAGATACAAGGGAAGGAGCTGAGCGAAAGTAATTTGGTTCACTGAGCGCAGAAACACGAGTAAGTAAAGGATCGTCAGCGGTCGCCAGACCGAAAGCAGCGCCCGCCAATCGCCACGCTGTGAGCCGGCGCCTGGAGTGTCCTCCGGGCTCGGAAGGCGCCGGAGTAAAAACGCAGTTGCGGCCACGCCCGGCAGAGCCGCCCACCAAATCCCGGTCAGCCCTGAAGAAGCCACGGCCATCGAGAAATACGTCGGTCCCAGCGAATAACCCAAAGTCCCGGCGCTGGCGAAAATCGCCATGGCCCGACCCCGGCGGCCCGTGGATCCGGCGGTAGCAAGAGCAGTACCCTGCGGGTGAAAAGCGGCAATGCCGGCTCCTCCTAAAAACACCATGGCCAGCAGAGCCGGAAACCCGGGCGCAAGACCGAGCGCGGAGATGAAAACCGCGGCGACGGCCGGGCTCAGAGCCGCAAAAAGGCGCGTCCGAAAGCGGTCCGACAGAAATCCATACAGCGGCTGCGTCACCGACGAGGAGAAAACCAAAACGCCGCCGAGAATGCCGACTTGCGTCAAGCTCAGGCGAAAGCGCTCGACCAATAACGGTTGTAAAGCGCCCAGCGCGCTGGAATAAAGATCCACGAAAAAGTGGCCTATGCTGAGCAGAACCAGAGTCCACAGCGAGGCGCGCGCCGTGTGAACGGCAACAGGAACACCCTCTACCGTGGTCTGCGCGGGACGCATTCTGATCGGAGGCTTACCATCAATTATAGCGGCTCGCCGCAGAACAGCTTGTTGGCCCCGAGCTCGATGCGTTTTCCGTTCAGACGCACCGTGACCGGTTCATTGCGAAAGTTGTAAACGCAGCGGAAGCTTTCAAAGTCGTAGAGAGCCACTCGCGGCGGCGCCTCGAAACGCAGTCCGAGCGGGGCCAACAGGTGCGCCCGCAGCAAGTTCGCCAGGCTTTCTGGAATGCGCGCCAACCCCAGCGGCTTGGGCGGCAACAACCACTCACCGGTATCGCGGAAATCCTGCTCGCTGAAGGTCCGCAGATTCCAGACGTACACCTGGCCGCTGCGGGTGAGCAGAGGAACGCGCCGACCGCCCGCCTGCGCGGCGATCAGCACCGCTGCGCCTGCGGTCCTGAGTCCCAGGTCAACTTCCAGGGGCGTCGGCAACGCCAGACTCCATTGCCGGGTGCGCACTGCGGTTGCGGCGCCCGGCTCAGGTTCTTCGGACACCTCGACTTTAGCGATCTCTCTTATCGCCGGAGTGCGCCGGAGCAACGCTGGCGTCAAGAACAACCGTCCCCCTTCCTTCAAGTGCCGGCGGAGGGAAGCCGCCAGCGACGGATCGGCGGCCGCCTGCACACCCAGAATCGCCACGCGAGCCCGGTTAGGATAGCGGGCCGCAGGGACCAGCGGGATTCCCAGCATCCCGAGGTAGTCCATCAGGTACATGTTTTCCTCCGCGTCGCTGCCGGCGGGTTTGTAGAAAGCCACGCCGCGCGGCTCCCGTCCCATGAGCTTCTCCGCCAGTGCGATCAGCTCGGGCTGCGCCTGAGCCAGCAGGGCATCGCCCGGGTGGCCTTGCATCAAATCTCCGAGGTGGAACAAGGTCAACTCGCGCGCTCCCGCCAGGACGCTCTGGTAGGCCTGATCCAAGAAATTCTGCGCGGTGCATTCGATGTGGTCGAACCAGGCGCCCTGCACTTTTTCCCCGGACACGGAGCGCACCCAACGGAAGTTGAAGTAGCCTTGCATGGGCTGGACATAGCCCATACGCTGCGTCTCAGGGTTACGCACCTCCGTGCCCACCCACACGGCGTCGAAGGCCGGCGAAAGCCGCGCTGGATTGTACCCGAACAGATGGAATCGGTCGTACCACTGCGGGTATTTCACAATGAGTCGGATGCCAGGACGCGCTGCCCGCGCGGGAACCAGCATCATCGGCTCTACCAGCGAGACCAACAAGTCCTGCCGGTACTCCGCCCAGCTTCGTTCGGCACGCGCCCGCTGCGATTCCGGCGAAGTGTCGGCCGTGCAGTAGAAATCGTCCACAATGAGTTCCTCGAACAGCGGAGCGTTCTCGCGGAAATACGCGGCGATGTCCTGCTGGGTTTTCTCTGCCTGGAAGTTCAGCCAGTTCAGGCCCCCGTTCTGTCGGACGCCGAAAGTGCGACCCGGCACAGTCGCGATGCCGCCGGATACTTGCAGGCCCTGGCGCCGCAGGAAATCCGCGACCTCGCGGAGCTGATCCGGGCCGACGTACTCGTCCCCCCGCCGCCCTTCCAGGAAGACGCGCGAAATCCGCAGATTCCGCAACACTTGCGCGGCTTTCTGCCGATCCTGCTCAGTCCCCAGGTGCTTGTGAACGCCGCCCGCGGTAACATAGACGCTGAAGCGCAGAGGTTGCCCCGAGGTGGGAAGCGCAGCCGGCACAAAAAGGAAGCTGACGAACAACCACCAAGATAGCGACATGGCGCAACTCGCAACCTAGTTTAGTATTGTGGGTTAACACAGGTATGCGGCGCAGGGGCGTATGGTTCTATCTCGTGACGGTGGCCGCGGCCCTGGCTCAAGCGCCAACGGCGCCAGTGGTCAATCCTCGGGGGGTTCTTAACGCGTTCACCCGCCAGCCGGCGCCCTCCGCCGTGGCCGCGGGCGGGATCTTGCGCATCGAAGGCCTGAACTTGAGTCCGCCCGAGGGTCTGAAGGCTTCGGAAACACCGCTGCCCACGCGCCTCGGCGATCCGCCCCTGGAGGTCCTGATCAACGGCAAGCCCGCTCCGTTGTTTTCTGCTCGCCCGGATCACATCCTGGTTCAAGTGCCCTGGGATGTCCCCATAGGGTTGGCCACGGTTGTCGTGCGGCGGGGCGCCAGTGAGAGCCGGCCGGCCCGCGTTCTCATCAATCGTTTGGAGCCGTCTTTGCGAACGGCCAACGATGCCGGTTACGGCGAAGTCGCCGGGCGTTTGAACGGCAACGTCCTGACCATACCGGCCACCGGCCTGGGACCACCGCAGCCTCCGGTCGCCGACGGCGAGCCCGGTCCGTCCGATCCACCTGCCCGGCCTCGGGACCCAGTGCGGGCTTACGTTGGGGGCCTTCCGGCCCGGGTGCGCGCAACCCTTTCGCCGGAGCGTGTGGGCGAGTTCGACGTCCGCATCGAGATTCCCCCGGAGGCCCAGCCCGGCGACCTCATCACCCTCCTGGTAGGCACGCGGACGGCCAATTCGGTGACCTTCCAAAAAGCGGCCTCGCCGGAGGTCCGATTCCTGGCCCGGCCCGAAGACGCGCCGCAATTTCGGAGCATGGTCGCGGCTGGACTGCGCGGCTCCTATGTCATCGCCAGCGGCGCACGCGGAGAGGACGGCTGCTACCCCAGCTATCTGTTCGACTTCGCGCGTCAACAGGTCCGCAAAATTGACGCCTGTCTGACTGCCGCCAACGCCAATGCTCGTACCCCCGTGGTTACCGCTGCCGACAGCCCGCGCCTGGCAGCCCTCCTGGGTCCGCCGCTGGGCGAAGCTCCTGCGCCCGTGAGCTCGCGGGTCATGATCTTCGATCCCGCCAAGGAGGAGCCGCTGACGGTGGAACTGCCGGAGCCGGTAGCCAACCTCACCGCACTAGCGGGCGGTGATTTCGCCGTGACCGTGAGCGGCACGCCCCCACGCGTGCTGCGGATCAACGGCGAGACGGGTGAAATCGTCTCGCCACAGGCAGCCGGAGCGACCGGCGCTGCGGGGATCCAGCCCGCCGCCATCCAATTCGAACTGGACGGCAAACAGGCCCGGGTCCTGGCGCTCACGGGACTACCGCAGAACCTGTTCTTGGCGCTGATCGCCGATGACGCTGACCGGCCCACCCGCGCCAGGGTGGTTGTAGTGAACCGCGAAGGCGAAACCCAGGGCAGCCGCGACTTTCCGGAAGGCTGGGTCCCCATCGTCGCCCCGCCGCGCCCACAGGCGTCCGGCGCCGCACAGCCCACCGCTCAACTCCGCCGCGTCGTGGTTCAATTTGACGGAGTCAAGCAGAGGCTCTACGTCGTGGCGCGACGCACGGACGATTCTCGACATGGTGTGGTCGCCTTCACAGCCGAGGATCTTTCGGCCAAGCTGATCGAGTTTCCCGAGGCTTGGTTCGTTCCGACGTGCTCGCCCACGATCCCGGCCTTCAACCTCGAGCTGGCGCGCAAGCTCGTGCTGTTAGGCGCCGGCGCTCCAGAGAACGAAATCAAAGATCCTTGCCCGGCCACAGGTTTCCTGTTGCTGGATCTCGAGGAGCAGCAGACGGCAGCCGTCGCCTTGCCGGGTCAAGGACAGTTCGATGCCGATCCCGCAACAACCGGTGACGTCAACGACTTCATCTACGGGGCCAACACGGACCCCGCTCGACGCAACACCGCCGATACTTTGTACGTGCTGGACGGCGTTACCGCCTCCGCCTTCCGCCTGGATTTGCCGACTGGCGTCACCAGCTTCGCCAACCCGATGCCATTGCCCATGATGAACGCCGTGATTGCGCTCGCGACGAACCGCATGGCGGGGGATGCCGGCTTCGTCTATTTCGACCTGGAGAACGCCGAGGCGCGGTTGCTGCCAACGCCCGAGGGCTTCGCTCAGGTCAATTTCTTGAGCGTTTTCACCGCGACGCGCAAACTTATCGCTAGGGGCATCAAAACCGGCGGGACCGGCTCACAGTACCTGATTTATGACTTGGCGACCGGGGACTTGCTCATGCCGCCGAACCCAGAACGCGTCGCGTGGGTCGGGAACATGGTGCAACCGGCTGCCGCTCAAGCAGGCGGAACTCAACCTTCTCCAGGGGGTGCTCCGCCAGGGCAAGGCACGCCGCAGCCCGGGCAGGGCGGCGGCACGCAGCCGGGACAGGGAGGCGCCACTAACCCGCCGGGACAGACCGGCCCGATCCAGCCCGGGCAGGGGGGCACAACGCCGACACCCGGCCAGACACCCGCCGCGCCGGCTGCGGCCGCCGTGATCCTGCAACAGGCCAATCCGCGAGCCAACACGATCACCGCGGCAGCCCTCGATGGACAGGGCCGACAGCTCGGCCTGCTTCTGGTAAGCGTTCCCTAATTGCGGCTCTGTTTCATCACCGCAACTCCGCTCGACGTCGTCCGCGGCAGCGGCACCTTTGCCGGCATCTGGACGCTGGCGCGCGCGCTTCGCAATCTGGGCGTGAGGGTCGAGATGCTGACGCCCCGTCTCCGCGTGCCCATCTTCACCGTGCGGCGCCTTCTATTCAACGAGCGCCTGCGGTGGCGGCCGCCGCGGGGCTTCGACGCTCTGGTTGGCTTCGACATGGACGGCTATCGCCTCGCGGGACGCACGGGGCTGCCCCACGTGGCCTCCATCAAGGGCGTCATCGCCGACGAGATGCGGTTCGAGCGTGGACTGACACGCGCCACGATGGCGTTACAAGCAGCTTGCGAGGCGCGACACGTCCGGCGCGCTGACCTGACGCTCACCACAAGTCGCTATGCCGCCTCGCGCATTCAACAGCTCTACGATCTCGACCGTGCACCGGCGGTCGTGCCTGAGCTGATTGACCTGGAGGGATGGCGGGAGCTGTTCACACGCAACCCGGCGACGCCAAACCCGCGGGCCTTCACGGTGCTTTCGGTCTGCCGCTTTTATCCGCGCAAGCGCCTGGACGTCCTGCTCCGCGCCGCAGCGCACCTGCGACCGGAAATCCCGGAACTCGAAGTGCGCATCGTGGGAGGCGGTCCGGAAGCCGCAAAACTGCGAAGGCTGACGGCGACCTTAGACCTTGAAGCTACGGTGCGCTGGCTGGGAGACCTCTCACAGGAGGAATTGGCCCGCGAGTACAACCGCGCCGACGTCTTCTGCCTGCCCAGCGTTCAAGAGGGTTTCGGCATCGTCTTTCTGGAGGCTATGGCCGCCGGTCTCCCGATCGTTGCCGCGCGCGCCGCCGCCGTGCCCGAGGTGGTTCAGGACGGCCTGCTTGTAGCGCCGGAAGACGAGCGGGATCTGGCCCAGGCCCTGCTGCGGCTCTACCGAGAACCCGATCTCCGCCGAGAACTTGCAGCCTCGGGCCGGAAGGGCGTCACCAAGTACGACGCCCCGCTCATCGCGCGGCGGTTTCTCGATCGGCTGGCCGAGTTGCTATGAACGGTTTCGCGTTCCGCAGGATCGGGCGTGCGCCGCAGCATTAAGTGCGGCCCAACCAGCCGAGCAGGCCTAACGTGAGGGACGGAATGTAAGTGATCATCAGCACGCCGACGAGCAGAATTACGAGGAAAGGCAAGCAATACCGGTAGACCCGCGTCAGCGGCTGATTGAACCGATAAGCGGAAAGGAATAAATTCATTCCCACCGGCGGCGTCAGGTAACCCAGTTGTAAGTTCGCCAGAAAGATAATTCCCAAGTGTACAGGATCAATTCCGTAAGCTCGGCCCATGGGAGTAATCAGAGGAACGACCACTAAAATCGCGGAATAAATGTCCAGCAGGCAGCCTACGATCAATAAGAAAACGTTCAACGCCAACAAGAACAACAGCGGCGAATCAATCTGGGCGCGCACCCAGGCCAGAGCCTGCGTGGGAATCTGCGCGTCAATCAGGAAATTCGTGAAACCCAGCGCCATCCCCAGGATGAGCAACACCCCGCCCACCAGCGTCACGCACTCCACCACCACGCGCGGCACGTCGCCTCGAAGTTTGAGGTCGCCATAGACGAAACACTCGATGACGAAAGCATACAGCACAGTCAGCGCAGCGGCTTCGACCAGCGTGGCGAATCCTCCGAAGATGCCTGCCAGCACCACCACCGGCAGAAGCAACTCCCACTTCGCCGCCCACACCGAGGCCGCGAGTTCCCGCGCGCTGAAAGCGGCTCGCTCCGCGCGCGCCGCCAGCCCTTTCCTGACGCACCAGGCGGCCACCAAAAGCACCAGTAGCGTCCCCGGCGCCAGCCCGCCCAGAAACAGCCGGTCAATTTCGGTGTGCGAGTAGACCCCGTAAAGGATCACCGGCAGACTCGGCGGAAACAGCAGGCCGATGGAGCCGGCGGCCGTGACCAAGCCCAGCGAGAAGTTCTCCGGGAACCGCGAGCGAATCAAAACGGGCAGCAGCAGGCCGCCCAGGGAAAGAATGGTCACGCCGCTAGCGCCGGTAAACGACGTGAAGAACGCAAACACCAGTGTGGTGAGGATGGCTGGTCCGCCCGGCATCCACCCCACCAGCGCACGGAACACGCGCACCAGGCGTTCACTGGCCCCGCCCTCGGCCAAAAAGTACCCGCCTAAAGTGAATAGAGGGATGGCGGGCAGCAGCGGTGAGGCCGCCAACCGGTAAGCCTCCACTGTGACCGCGGCGGGAGGCGACCCCTGGCTCCAGAAAAACAGCAGGGCTAAGCCGCCCAGGGCGGCGAAAATCGGCAGCCCGAATAGAGTCGCCGCCAGAAGGACGACGATGCCGGGCGTCACGAATCTCTCGGCCGGCAAGCCAGGGATCAGCCCCAGAACCAGCGGCACGATGATCCCCAGAGCTGCAAGAACCCGACCCAATCGGCCGGCCGCCGCGTTGCGGATCACACGCACCGCGACCGCTGCAAATCCCAGAGGCATCACCAGGATGACGACCCACACCGGCAGCCCCAGCGCCAGGATGGTTCCAGCCTCCGCCTCTGCTCGCACCAAACCTATGGAGGCCCACGCCAGCGCGCCGGTCACCGCCACCGACAGGGCGCTGGTGAGAATGCGCGCCACGGAGCGGGCTCGGGGGGAGAGAAAACTGACTGTCGAAAGCGCCAGTAACCGATCCGAGCGGGCCGCCAGCGCCGCGCCCAGAAACGCCACGCAAAGCGTGAGGTGCTGGACGATGGGCGCCGAGCCGGGAACGCCTCGCCCCGCCAGCTTTCGCCACAGGATTTCCGCCAGCGGCAGCAGCGTCATCATGGCCAGCGCTGCGGTGGAGAGCGCGGCTTCCAGGCGCGGCGCACTCTGCTGCTCGGCTGGGGCTGCCATCAGGACTTCTTTCCGCGTTGCGCCCGGAACTCATCGCGCAGCCGCTTCACTTCATCGAAGAGCTCAGCCGGGGCCAGCCGCCCGCGGAGTTTGGGATATGCCTCCTCGGCCTGGCGCCGCCAGTCCGCCAGAGTCGCCGCGTCCAGCGTAATCACGTTGAGGCCGCGCTTCTTCATTTCCACTACCGCGTCGTCGCCCATTTTGCGGATCTCACCGCGCAAGCGCACCCCCGCACTGCGAGCGGCTTCCAGCATCTGCGCCCGCTGCTCGGCTGGAATCCGCTCCCAGGTCTTCTTGCTGACCACGGTGGCCCCTACCAGCGGCGCCCACTTCACGTCAATCATATTGCGAGCCAGGCCGAACCACTGGTTGAGCATCGCCAGCAGCGGCGGCACGTCGAAGGCTTCGATCAACCCCGTCTGAAGGGCGGGCATCATGTCCGTGGTGGCCAGAGGTACGGGGCGGAAGCCGGCCGATTGATACAACTCGAGCGCCTCGGCGTCGCCGGCCATGGTGAACAACTTCATCTTGCGAATTTCATCCAGCTTGCGAGCGGGGGTCTTGGTGAAGAAGTGCACCCAGCCGGCATCGCCCCAGTTCAGCACCACGTAACCCTTCTCGTCGAGCAGCTTCTCCAGGCGCGGCGCGATGCGGTCCCGCACGTAATCCAACTCTTCATAGGACTCGATCATCATGGGGATGTGAAAGCAGGCGACCGCCGGCTCCAGCCGCGATAGCCCGGAACCCGAGAGCGCCACAGCCTGCAATTGCCCGATACGCATCTTGGTGATCATGTCGGGCTCGTCGCCCAGCACGCCGCCGGGGTAGATGCGCAGCGTCACCTTGCCTCCGGAGATTTTCTGCCACTGTTGTCCCATCTGCTGGAGAATCTGATGCCAGGGCGATCCCTCGGGGGCCACTGTCCCCATCTTGATGAGCAGCGGCTGCGCCGTCGAACAAGCAGCCAAAACAAGAACTCCGAACGCGCACTTCATGGCTTGTCGGTTTCCTCTTCCAGAAACAGTTCGTCGGCGCGCTCGAGCAGCCAACGCGCCCGGCGCTGCGCCAGGAGATTGGAAAGCCTCACTTCCGGGTGCTGGTCCGGATCAATCGCCAGCGCCTTTTCCAGCAACGTGCGGAACTCGGCCCGGTTCTGCCGGCGAACGCTGACCGCCTCCGCGTACGCCACGTAGACGCTGGCCCGCCGCCCGCCGGAAAGCTCCACGGCGCGGTCGAAATGTTTCTTCAGGAGCGCCGGATCCGGCGGCAGCCCCGGCCGAGTGGCGGCGAAAATTAACTGGAGCTCGTGCAGGCTGCCGCGCTCCCAGCTCTCGTCCAGCTCCAGGGCGCGCTCGATCAGCGCTTCCACCTCCGGCAGGCGGGCCAGCAACTGCGCCTCACTGCGAGCCGCGGAGATCGCCAGTCCCAAGGCTGCCGCATTCCAGTAGAGCAGCGGCACGTCCTTGCGCCGCACCACGGCCACAGCCGCCTTCGGTTCCCTCTCCAGGCGCTGACCTATGCCCGGATACTCCCGCTCCAGTGCCCGCAACCCGTAGTCACGAGCCCTCAAGAACAACTTGCGGGCGCGCGCCCGCAGCACATTAGCGCGCTCGAGATCTTCCGGCGCCAGACGATCGGCTTGCTGATGAACGTAAGCGTAGGCGTACAGCGTGAAACCGCGGCAAGCTCCCAGCAGCAGGCCTCGATGACGCGGCGATTCGGCCAGCAGGCTCTCGATCAACTTGAGACCGAACGGTAGAGCCTCGCCGACCAGTTCCGGATCTTCATCGCTCTCGAAGGTCGAGCCACCGGCAGCCAGAGCGTCCCCGATGCGGTTGACGGCGAAACGCCGCATCGAGCAACCGGCCAGCGCGAGGAGCAGCAGCGCCAACGCCAGACGTTCCAGCCATCGCACGGCAGTATCAAGATAGCAGAAGCCGACGCCCGGTCGCCAAGGGAGAGAGTTGCTGGAACGCCCGGGCCTCCCGGGGCAGCTTTTCAGAATACGAACCCGACCAGGAAATCCACCGAGCCGCCGCGTGGCAGGCCCTTGAGATCGTCGGCTCGCCACCTGGTATAGCGAACGCCCGGCGCCACTCGGAGGACCAGCAGCTTCACCTCGAGCCCGGCGCCCACGACGACACCCGTGCGCGTCGTCGTAACCTCCGGTTGTTCGACCGGGCGCACCGGAAGCCAACGGAAAGGCGCCAACTTGCCGCCGATGCGATTGAATGACACCCCGCCCTCGACATACGGGATCGCTACCGCCGAGCCGAACCGGTACTTAGCCAGCAACGGAAATTCCCAACTGCTTCCGGTCTTTGAAACCGTACCCTCGGTAATCGAGCCGCCCGTCTGGTCGAACCTCTTGTAGAGTGCGTCGAACTCGGCGCCCAATCCCAGAGGAAGCCGAATTTCTATCATCGGGCCCAGTGCCAATCGCTGGGTATGGGCTTTGTAAGCCTGCTGGCCGATTGTGCCCTGCGCTTCGAACAGATCCGTCATCGGCGCGCCGACCTTCACCCCCACCCCAATGCTTTGCGCGCCGGCCACGGCCGAGCAAAACAACAAAATAATGGTGCGCTTCATTTCCTGATCGTAACAGGGAACAACCATTGCCCATGAGCCCCAGGGCGCCTGCATGATTCCGTCAGAGTCGGGCAGGCACGCACCTTTTCGGTGGCATTCGAAACAGAACAGCGATCAACCGTGAGTCCGCCATTAGTCACCTAGCGTGCCGCGCAGCGCATCTCTTGCTGCTCCGGTCGCAGAGGACACGTGGACCCGAATGTGATCTCGGTTACACTGGTGAGGGATGCAAGACAGCGAACTGGAGGCTCTGCTCGCGGACCTGGAGTGCGACCGCGTCGAGCGCAAGGTTTCGCTGGCCGACCGGGAGAGAATTCGGGAAGCAATTTGCGCGTTCGCCAATGACATGCCCGGTCACGGCAAACCCGGAGTGCTTTTTCATCGGTGTGCATGACGATGGAAGCTGCGCCGGGCTGCCGATCACAGACGAGCTGTTGAGGACCCTGGCGGACATGCGTTCCGACGGGAATATCCTGCCCTTCCCCAGCATGTCCGTCGAAAGACGCCGCCTGAGAGGCTGTGAGGTCGCGGTGATCATCGTGTACCCCTCTCAAGCTCCCCCGGTGCGATGCCGGGGCCGCGTCTGGATCCGTGTCGGTCCGCGTCGGGCGGTGGCCACGCCCGAGGAGGAGCGAAAGCTGATCGAACGGCGGCGAGCCCTCGACCTGCCATTTGACATCCGGGCGGTGTGGGAAGCCCGTATCGAGGACCTCGATATAGATCTCTTCCGCCGGACCTATCTGCCCGCGGCTGTGGCGCCGGACTTTATCGAGGAAAACCAGCGCGACGTCAACGAACAGATGGCTTCGCTGCGTCTAGTCTCGCTCGCCGGCCGAGCGCCGGTTTCTACTGTGGTTGGCGTCTTAGTGCTGGGCAAGGATCCCAGCGCCTTCATACCCGGAGCTTATATACAGTTCCTGAGGATCGCGGGCAACACCCTGGCTGATCCCATCCAGGATGCGGCCACCATCACTGGGCCGCTCCCGCATCTGATTCCGCGTATTGAGGACAAGTTAGAGTCCCACGTGCACGTGGCTCGCGACCTCACTTCCACGCCCGTGGAGATTGCCGTCCCCGACTATCCCATGGTAGCCTTGCAACAACTGGTCCGCAATGCAGTGCTGCACCGCGATTACGAGGGTTCCAGGGCTCCGGTTCGCATCTCCTGGTTTTCCGACCGGATTGAGATTCTCAGTCCCGGCGGCCCTTACGGGCAGGTGAGTCGCGCAAACTTCGGCAGGCCCGGTGTTACGGATTATCGTAACCCTCATTTAGCTGAGGCCATGCGGAACCTCGGATACGTTCAGAAATTCGGCGTGGGAATCCCTCTAGCCCGCAGCGCTCTGGAGAAGAATGGCAATCCTCCGCCGGAATTTCAAGTAGAAGACAGTTACGTGTTGGCGATCGTCCGGAGGCGCCCATGAGTGTACCGGTGGTGGCGTTCTTTAACAACAAAGGCGGTGTGGGTAAGACATCGCTGGCTTACCACCTGGCCTGGATGTACGCCGATCTCGACCTTCGAGTCATCGCCGTGGACCTGGATCCTCAAGCCAATCTCACGGCGATGTTTCTCGAGGAGGATGAACTGGAGGGCTTATGGGACCAGGACAATCAACCGGTGACCGTCTACGGCTGCCTGAGGCCTTTGCTGCGCGGGATCGGTGACATCGCGGAGCCTAAGCTACAAAGTATCGAGGAAGAGAGACTGCTGCTATTGCCCGGGGATTTGCGCTTGTCGGCCTTTGAAGAAGACCTCTCCGGCCAATGGCCACTGGCGCTCAGCGGCAATGAGCGTGCCTTCCGCGTACTGTCAGCCTTCTGGCGGTTGGCCCAGCAAGCAGCTCGCCAGAACCGGGCAGCGCTGATTCTGATTGACCTCGGCCCTAACCTGGGTTCGATCAATCGCGCGGGCCTGGTCTCTTCCGACTATGTCGTGGTCCCCCTTTCCCCGGACCTATTCTCCTTGCAGGGGCTGCGAAACCTTGGCCCGACGTTCCAGCGCTGGCGACAGGAGTGGAAAGACCGACTTGACCGCAAGCCGGAAATGGATCTCGAGCTGCCTTCCGGCCAGATGCGACCGCTAGGCTACGTGGTGCTCCAACACGCCGTGCGCTTAGATCGGCCGGTCAAGGCTTACGAAAAGTGGGTCAACCGCATCCCGATCGAGTACCGCAAACATGTATTAGGGCAGTCATTGCCGGAGAATCTTACCCCGGATCGGGACCCCCACAGGCTCGCGTTGCTCAAGCATTACCGCAGCTTGATGCCCATGGCGCAAGAAGCGCGAAAGCCCATTTTCCACCTTCGGGCCGCTGACGGCGCCATCGGTTCCCATGCCTTGGCGGTTCAAGACGTCTACCGCGACTTCCAGGCGCTTGCTATAGCGATCGCCGAGAAGGTTGGGGTGGCCAGCGCCTTGCGACATGTCTAAGATACGGGCCTGAAAGCACGCCCGGCGCACGCTGCCACTCAGCGCTCCACTGTGATTTCGTACCAGGGCGAGAACGTCTGGCCCTCGGCCTGGAGATGGATGCGGAAGCCGTTTTCCGTCGGCTGGACCCAACGGTCATCGAGCGGCTCCAAACGCCTGCCGGCGCCGTCCAACGGGTAAACTTTGACGCTGGTCGCCTGGGTACGCAGCACGAGTCGGCTCTCGACCCGTTCCATCCACACCGGCGTAATCCCCCCGTTCAGATTGCCGGAAGGTTTGTTAGGGTAGCCGGGCTCGGGCTCCAGCGTGAACCAATCCTGTGTGCCCGGGTAAGTCACCAGCCGCTGCGGACGCGGCGGATCCGCGCCGGGTTGCGAACGCAGCGTGGCCCCGGGCGTCGAGACCAGCAAGTGCGCAGACTCTTCGATGGGACGCCCGTCCAGGGCAGTTACAAGAATGGCGGCGAAGCCGCGCGCTGAGGCGCCCAGCTCGAACTCGAGGCCGCCAGCCTGGATACGCTCGTGGCCGAGATACCCGAAGACGCCTGCCGCCTGCGAGGCGGAAATCACCAGCCGCCGCTCCTGCGCTTCGTAGCGGATTTGCCCGGTGTCGGAAACGTACGGCGGGCCGGTGGGCTTGCGCGCCACATCGGGCAGCTCGCCCTCGACGTCTTTAACCAGGCCGCACGCGTGCAGGAAGCAAACTGCCGGGTCGAATCCGGCGAGGGCCGTCAGGAAGGCTCCGATCGCGGCGTTGCGTCGCTCGCGACCTGCCTGGAGCCGCTGCGCGCGTGTGACCGGCAGCTCGATCCTGCCGCGCGCCGGCTCGATCACACCGGAACGAAACAACCAGGCCGCCTGACCGAGGTTGGCGTACTTGGTCCAGTCGCCGTTGATATTGAACCCGTGGGGGACTCCGACATCCCAACTGCGGCTGTGCTCGTAAGCGAAATGCACGATCCCATCCCAGTCTTGAAATGCTGCGAAGGCCGCCAGCGCCGGATCAATCTCCGCAGCCTGGCGGTTCGGCCAGGGTTGATTGAACTCGCTCACGGTGTAAGGCAGGCCGAAAGCCCGCGCCACGGCCATGTTCTGAAAACTTGTCAGGCCGCCCCCGACGGCAGAGGAATCGCGAATGCGCCAATCCCGCCCGTCCCAGGCTACGTTGGGGAAGTTGTAGTGATCCACATAGAAGTGGTTATCCAGGTAATCCATCTCCTGGTGCGAGTCCAGGTTGAGGAGACCTCCGTAACCCATCTGCGTCCCCGTTACGGGAACGGACTCGCCGACTGCTGCGCGGACCGCTCCAAGCACTGTGCGCAAATACCGGCGATCCCGGTCCACGAGAAAGTCCAGGAAATCGTTAACACGCGGCTCGACCGCAATTTCAGCAGCCCCCACTAGCGCCACGTTGCCGGCCTCCAGGCTCTGCCCTTCCGCCAGTGATTTCCGCCCCGCCTGTCGCAGGCTCCAGTTGCGAGCGTAGAACGTGGTCCCCGCAAGGGACTCGATAGACAGTCCCATGCGCCCATGGCCATCCATGGAGAAGCTGGCCGTAAACGACAACCGGTATTTGCGCCACTCGTTACTCACTGAAATGTTAGTTCCCCGCTGGGTCCGCCAGGGACTTATATCTTGCTTGACGTCCCAGTAAACCGTGCGCGCTTCGCCCGGCGGCAAGTCCGCGCGCACTTCGATCTCCGCCAGATAAGAGGCCCCTTGAGATACCGAGAAGCCTACCTGTTTGAGGATCACCGGACGGCCCCCGGCGATTACGCGCACCCGAACATCCCCGGTATCCGTAACTTCCGGCGGCTCCCCCCGCGCCGGAGCGTGGTTTTCGATCGTCCAGCGGCCCGACAGAAGTTCAGGACCGTCCGGTTCGCTCTCGCCCCAAGCGGCGCGAAGAGCCTCGCTGGAACCGTGCCTTTCTTTGAGGAACGTATTCCATTGCCGCTGCAACTCGTCACGGTACTCGCCTGCGAGCACCACGTCGAGATTGCCCGTCTGCCAGTCGCGCACCAGCGAGCTCTCGTTGTTGATCTCGACCATGGCCAGTACAGGGTCCCCCCGAAGCTCCAGAGCTTCCAGCAGGCCCCTTGCGTACTCTGCTTGTAACTCCACCATGCGCGGATAGAAGATATGCAGAGGCTTGCTCTGGGTGGGGAATGCAGGGTGCTCGGGAAGCTCGTCTACCGCGGGCCGGAACCGATAGCCCACGTGTAGATTCACGTTGACGTAGATGCCCTCGGCCTTCAACGCATCCATGAACGCACGCAGGCGGGCCAAGGCAATCCGGTTCAGTGTGGGATAGGGTTCGCGCGTCAGCGTGCTGCCTGCATTGTTCGGGTCGGCATCCGGCTGACTGTCCATGTGGTGCAATCGCACCAGGTTGACTCCCAGTTTCCGCAGCCGTCGCGCGATGCGCACGCTGTCTGCTTCCAGCGGGAAATTCGCGCCGAAGCAAAGGTTCACGCCAAAGAAGCGCACGCGTTCGTCATCTGACGTCCCGGGCGTTTGATCCGGACCAACGCGATAAAAGCGTCCGTCGCGCACGACAATGCGGTCGGCCGCCTCCAGCGGCCTGTTGAGACGACTGAAATCCGGGGCTCCGGCCAGCTCATCTTGGTGGATGGCGAACTGATAGAATTCCGACTGAGCCCAAAAGGCCATCGGAATCAGGGTTGCAAGCAGAGCGCGCATGTCGAATCCCACCCCTACAGCCCCTATTATGCCTGTGAAGCCCGCCAGGCTGTTCCGCTATCCGGAAGTCGGGGGAATTTATCGGGAGCGCATTCGTCCCGAGGACGCCAATTTGGAGTGGCTCGCGCTGGGCGAATTTGAACTGCCGTCCGGGGCCGCTCTCGGGCCGAGCTGCTGGCCGCGCCATGAGGCGCTTCTGTTCCTCTGCTGCGGGAAAGCTGTGGCGGCGATAGCGGATCGGGAGTATCCGCTAGAGCATTACGACGTGTTGTACGTGCCGCGCGGCGCAGCTTTCGAGTTGCGCAATCCTGGTCGCGAGACCGCACGAATCTGGGCGGCGCGCGCACCTGCAGAGAACGTCCATGATCCCTTCCTGGCGCGGTTCGAACAAGTTCGCCGCCAGCAGACCCGCATCCGGCAGCTGAAGGGCAAGACCGTTTACTTGATGTTCGACGTCTCCGAACCCGCGGACCGCCTGGTGGCCGGCTACACCTTCTTCGAGCCGTTCGCCCGAAGCTGGCCGCCGCACAATCATACCGACCAGGAGGAAATTTATGTGTTTTTGCGCGGCCGGGGCTCGATGGAGGTCTATGACAGGCCGGAGTCACTGACTTTTGTGCACAATGTCAGCGAGGGCGACGCCGTTTCCATCCCGCGGCTCAACTACCATCCGGTGTTTTCACAAGAATCCCCGCTGGAGTTCCTCTGGGTGATCGCGGGCGCTCGATACTGGGTAGGCGACAGGAGTGCAGACTTTATGTCGGGGGCCGTGGACAGCGTCACCACCTGAGCGGGCCCCGTCCGATCCGCCAGAATGGCGATCAAAAGAAAAACCCCGCATGCCGCGGGGTGCACTGGCGGCCTCGCCTATCCCAGGCCGCCGCGATGACGCGGAGGCAATCCCCCACCCAAGCGGAACCTCTCAACCCCCACCAGTTTTGTGGCAATTCTCGTACCAGCTCTAAGCGATTGATCCTACGCACTCGTGGCGCTCGGCCTTCCCGTTTTTGGGAGGCCGGGCCATTCCCGGCTACCAGCTTCTGAATTCGCCTGCCGCCGTGCCGCGCGCTACAATACGCGGTTGGTGTCCACGGAGCATCCCCGCAGGCCCGCGGCCACTGAACAGTGGCGGTCCGCCATGGCCCGCAAAGGGCTGGCGGGCTTCTTCCTCTCAGGGCTCCTGCTGGCGTTCTTGGGCGCGATCTTGCCGGCCTGGGGCTACCATGTCCGGGAAGACTTCATCACGGTAGGCAACTTCTTTTTGAGCATGAACTTAGGCCTCATCGCTTCGGCGGCGGTGGCGCACTATGCGCTGCGCGGCCGCAGTACGCCCGTCATGCTGGTGACGGCCTGCGGGATCGCCTGCCTTAGCTTGTTGGCGCTGGCGCTGCTGCCGCCGGGATTGGCCGACTGGTGGCGCATGTTGGGCATCATGGGGATCGGGGTGGGGGCCGGTCTGTTGCACCGCGGCGTGTTCTTCGCCATTTCGGAGCTTTACCGTCGGGACCCCGCGGCCACCATCTACTTGGCCGGAATTTTCTTCGGGGCAGGCTCAGTGGTCGTTTCCCTGCTGGTGGCCGGCACGTACTACGTGTACACCGTCTCCAGCATTCTGGTCTGGATCGCGCTGATCCCCGGCTTCTTCCTGGGCATGTACGCGAAGATGCTTAAAGGGGCTCCTGAGGGTCTGCCTGAAGGCGCCGAAAAAATGATGATCTGGCGCGACACGCTGAACGGCTTGAAGAGCCCCGTAGCCGTGCTGCTGGCGTTGCTGTTGTTTTTCCAGTTCGGCAACGAATGGTCGCTGGCAGGTTGGCTGCCGCTGCTGCTGACGAAGCGGGTGGGCGTCAGCCCGGCCTCCTCCCTGCTGCTGCTCACTTTGTTCTGGCTGGCGCTGGCGGTGGGCCGCATCGTCGCGGCTGCCTTGTTGGCGCGAGTTCCGCACGGCAAGCTCTTGGGAGCCAGCGTGCTGGCTGCCCTGTTCGGGTGCTTGGTCCTGGCGGCCACCGACAACCGCTTCGGCGCTGTCAGCGGAATCCTGCTAACCGGCGCGGGATTCGCCTCGGTCTACCCGTTGGCGGTGGAACGCATCGGCGGCCGCTTCCCCGCCTATCACCCGGGTTTCTTCAACGGCATTTTCTCCTTCGCGATCACCGGGGGACTGCTGGCGCCTTGGTCACTCGGCTTTTTCGTCGAGCGATGGGGCGCCGGAGCGGTCATTGCCGTTCCCTTGCTGGGAACCTTGATGGTTTCCTTGCTGATCGTATTACTCTGGGCGGAGGCGAAGTGGGCGCCTCAGGTTTGAAGTAACGCTGTACCGCCGTTCGAGTATAATTTTGGAAGTGGGTCTGTGAATTTACCCGGTACGATGACTCGGCGTGAGTTCCTTCAGTTGTCCGTCGCGGCCGCCGTCACGCCGGCGCCGCCGCGGCGTCCCAACATTCTGTTCCTTTACCCCGATCAGCTTCGCCATGACTTTGTCCAACCCAACCCACGACTGCCGGTGCGCACCCCGAACCTGGCCCGCCTGGCAGCCGAAGGCGTGCGCTTTACGCGGGCGCTCACACCTGCCCCGCTGTGCGCTCCGGCGCGCGCCTGCCTGGCCTCGGGTAAAGAGTACGATCGCTGTCGCGTACCCTCCAACCAGGTCAACTACCCGCTGGATCAGCCCACCTTTTACAGTCTCTTGCGCAGCGCCGGCTATCACGTCATGGGTTGCGGCAAGTTCGACTTGCACAAGCCCGAACTGGATTGGGGGCTGGACGGCCGCCGTTTGCTCCGCGAATGGGGCTTTTCCGACGGCATTGACAGCGAAGGCAAGCACGACGGCGTGCGGGCTTACAGACAGGCGGGCGCGCCACGCGGGCCCTACCTCGCCTATCTGGAACGCCGCGGGCTGGCCAGGGTGCACGTGGCGGACTACGAGCGGCGGAAGGCCCGCGACGCAACATTCCCCACTCCACTGCCCGATGACGCCTACTCGGATAACTGGATCGCGCGCAACGCCCTGGCCCTGCTGGAAGCCGCTCCCAAGGACAAGCCCTGGTTCCTGCAAGTGAATTTCACAGGCCCCCACGACCCCTGGGACATAACGGGAGAAATGGAAAAACGCTGGCGTGGGATCAACTTCCCGCCACCCAACCGTTCGAGCCAACTTACTCGGGAAGCGCATCAGCGAATCCGCCAAAACTACGCCGCCATGATTGAAAACATTGACCTCCGAGTGGGAGAAATCCTTCAAAAGGTGAAGGAGCGCGGCGAACTGGAACATACCCTGGTGGTCTTCTCCAGCGACCACGGCGAGATGCTTGGAGACCATGATTTGTGGGGAAAGAGAGTTCCGTATCAGGCTTCCGTCGGCGTGCCGCTCGTGGTTTGGGGGCCGGGTGTTAAGCGGGGCTTGGTGCGCCGTGAGCCCGCGACCACCCTGGACCTGACCGCAACCTTCCTCGATTACGCAGGTCTCAAGTCGCTGCCCGAGATGGATGGCATCTCGCTACGACCCGTGTTGGAGGGTCGCGCGGCTGCGGTGAGAGACCGCGTCTTATCGGGAATGGATCCCTGGCGCCTGGTTCTGCATGGCCGCTACAAGTACGTCCGCGGCTGGCAAGAGGGGCCGCTGCTGTTCGATCTCGAAGACGACCCGGAAGAGAATCGCAACTTGGCTTCCGACAGGCCCGAACTGGTCGCTCGTCTGGAAAAGCTGCTCGAACAAGAACGTCTGCGATGAGTGGGCCGCAGCCCCTACATCAATCGCAGTACGCACTGACCGGCCGGGCCGTTGTAAAGTAATTCGAGCTTACGAACCGATTTCGGTTTCCCTTTATAGGCGAAATAGAGATATCCAGCCACGGGGTGAGCAATCTCACCCTCGGGCAGCGCGGCCTCCACGACGAGCTCTTCCGGCAGGGGATCGGCTTCCTTCTCAACCCCCGGCGCACCCGCGGGCACGCGGGGCGGCGCCGGCAGGCGCGTTTGACGCGGTCGGGGATCCCCCGGAAATCTTTCGACCGGATCGCGCCCACCCACAATCACGCCCCGGTCACCCACGCCCCCGCCCACCACTAGCTCCGGCCGTCGTTCCCAATCCGGGTATTTCAGCGCCGCCGCCACCATCCCGGGCGTCTGTGGGAACAGCAGCGATTTCTTGCCGTTGATCCTCAGCGTGAAATGACCGGCGGCCAGCAGAAACCTGCGTCCACGTTCCGGATACGCCGCCAGCTCGATCACCAAATGGTCCGGGATGAGAAAGGTCTGACGGCGGGCGCTGAAAGTGCGCACGAGATACTCGGCTCCGAAGACGGCTTGCTCGGTTCGCGCATGCGCCGGGTAGTCTTCGGGCTTAGGGCGGGGCTCCACCCCCGCAGCCACAGCCAGCGTCGCGGCGAGCATCCCCGTAGCCACCCGCATGCCTCAAGTATAATGCCTCTCGTCATGCGGCCGGGGTGGGCCCTCACGTTGTTGTTCGCCGCGGCGCTAGCGGCGCCGGCACAAAATCCGACACATCGCATCGAAGCCTTGCTTGCCGCTTCGGGGACCTCCCAGCGGGCCTTCTGGGGCATTCAAGCCCTCGATTTGCAGCGCAACGAAATTCTGTTTGAGCACAACCCTCACCAGTTCTTTCTCCCGGCTTCCAATACGAAGTTGTTCACCACCGCGTTGGCGCTGGTGCGTTTGGGGCCCGACTACCGGTTCCACACCCGAGTCGTCGCTGAGAACGCGCCGGACTCGGAAGGGCGAATCCGCGGCGATGTTCACCTCGCTGGCGGCGGCGATCCCACGCTTTCCAATCGTGCTTACCCTTACGTCAAGGGACCCAAGACCGGCGACCCGCTCGAACCGATTGACGAGCTGGCGCGGCAGGTGATCGCCGGCGGAGTGCGTCGCATCGAAGGCGACATCGTCGGTGACGACACCGCCTACGTGTGGGAGCCGTATCCGGACGGCTGGGCGCTGGATGACGCGCTGTGGGAGTACGGCGCCCCGGTGAGCGCGCTGACGGTGAATGACAACGTCGTGGGCTTGCGCCTGAGAGGCGAGCGAGAGGGCGAACCTCCCTCCATCACGCTTTCGCCGCCGCTGGATTACTACGTCATAGACAACCGTGTGCGCGTAGCACGCCAGGGCGGTGTGGTTCGGCTGGAAAGACTGCCGGGGTCCCGTTTCCTGCGCCTGTGGGGTGCGCTGGCCCCGGGGCAAACTGAGGATTTCTCGCTGGCCATCCAGGACCCGGCTCTTTACGCCGCACAGGCCTTTGCCGATGCTCTGCGGCGTCGCGGCGTCGTAATTACCGGCCGGGCCACAGCGCGCCACCGATTTGCCAACTACGGCTACGCCGCCCAGAGCCGGGAGGAGGGCGTTGTGCTGGCGCGACGCGTGTCCCCGCCCCTGGTCGAAATCTTGAAGGTCATAGATAAAGTCAGCCAGAACCTGCACGCGGAACTGGTCCTGCGAGAGGTGGGCCGGGTGTGCCGCAACCACGGCAGCCGCGAGGCCGGGCTGGAGGAACTCAGCGCCTTCTTGAGCGAAGTAGGCATTCCCCGTACCGAGTATCGGTTCCTGGACGGCTCCGGTCTCTCGCGCCAGAATCTAGTGACGCCGGCAGCCATCGTGCGCCTGCTCGCCTACATGCACCGCTCGCCACATCGTGACGCCTGGGTCGCGCTGCTGCCCATCGGGGCCGAAGATGGCACGCTGAGCGGGCGTTTTATCGGTGCGCCTGGCGCGGCCCGCATCCGCGCCAAGACCGGAACGCTGGCGCGCGCCAGCGCCCTGGCCGGTTATGCTGAGTCGTCACATGGGCCAGTAGCCTTCGCCGTCCTTGCGAATAACTACCTTGCACCGGCGTCCGAGATACGCTCCTTGATAGATAAAATAGTATTACTGTTGGCGGAGTGAGGTCGTCCCATGCCCATTTATGAGTATCGCTGTCAGGACTGCGGGACCCGGTTCGAGAAGTTGATCCGCCGCCAGGCGGATGAGACCGGGCTGACCTGTCCGCAGTGCGGGCACGATCACCTGGTTCTGGAGCTGTCCGTGTTTGCCGCCCACCGCGGGACATCCAAGGCGTCCCCGGCGGCTCCGACCTGTCCGGCGGGCGGTCCTTGCCCCACCCCCGGCGCCTGCGGTCTCCAGTGATTCGCCTCCGAAAAGATGAAAACCATTGACAGCTAGCTCCAGAAGCGTTTAGAATTCGGGCAGTTTCTACGGCCGGACCGTCCGCCGTAGTGGCGAGGCAAATCCGGATTGGAAGCGGTCATGTCCCGCTGGAAAGGCTTCTGATGCGATACCCACCCGCTGCGTTCGTTCTAAGTCATGAGAAAACCGTCTCTTTTCTGCAATCAGCCGCCTTGGCTCGCGCCCTGCGCGAATCGGCCGAGTTAGTCTGGAAGTCGCACAAAGAATCCGAGATTCTAAACTTCGTCTATTGGCTCCTGCGCAAAACTCCTCCGGGATCCTTCGAAGTCGAGCTGCCGAAGCCGTGGGGGATCTGGAGCAGGCAAGACGAATACGCTCAGTATTTCGTGGACTCCTGGGCACAGCGGTTGAACCAGGGCCCAACAGCCACGACGCAGTATCTCGAATCCGTCGAGAAGTGGAAGAACGACAGCCTGCAACAGTTGCAAGAGCTGTTCGACGCCCAGCGCACGCTGAATCAGGAAATTCAGCATCAACTCAGAAGCACGATTCGCTCCCTGGCTACGGTGCGAGCGGCCGGCACCATCGCCGTGACGACACTCAGTGCGGGGGCCGGAATCGCGGCGTTGGGCGGAGCGACTGGCTTCAGCATGGGAGGCGCCACCATTCTTTTCGGGGCGCCGGAGATCGCTCTGGCCGGCGTCGCTGCCGGCAACGAAATCATCTGCTCTTTCATACGAGACTGGCACGGTGCGCCGCAGGCCAAACTGCTTGCCGTCGGCAAAGAGCTCGGGCAGTACGGCGGCGAGAAGTTGATGGACGCGGCGGGTGAGCACGTGGTGGGACGCGCGGCTCAGCTTCGGGCCCAGCACGCCCGACTTCTGGCAAAAGCTGAACGCAGGATCGAGCACTACTCGAGGATGATCGCCGAGACGGCCCGCACGAAAGTCGCCCGACGCGCCGGCAAGCAGCTCGTAAAGGCCCAGGCCCGGCAAGCGCTGGCCAAAGAAGGGATCGAGAGCGCGGGCCAGGTGGCGAGGCTGGGTCGTGGGATTCGTTACGCCGCTCCCATCGTCTTCGCCGCGTGGGATATTTGGGACGCCCTTAAGGACCTTGGAGAGGACTGGCGCGCCGCAGGCTCGGGCGGCTAGAACCGATCGCCGGCGCGCCGACAGCCCGCTAAGGATCTCGGCGGAGGCGAGCACTTGACGTGCCACCCGCCCAGCTCCGACCCGGGCTCATGTCGGTGTTAGGCCCGCAACCGAAAGCCCCCCGCCAGAGGCCCTGCGCGCAAGAGGGGCCCTTGGGGACCACGCCATGTTGGCGGCTTCGCGCCCCGCCCGATTCTGAAGGCAGAGCAGCCCCGCCGGCTGCTCCGCTTACCGGCATGGCTGGTCCCCGTGCCCCGCGGCCGACGATCCGTATTTCTTGAGCAGGTTCAGCCGCGAGAACGGCAGCCACCGCCTTCCTGCTGGCTTCAAACTCCTAACTGCTGTGCCAGCGCTCGCTGAAGTAATTCGAAGCCGGGGAGCCTTTTGTGGGCGAAGCGTACCATATTTTGGCGACCGACAGCCCGCACGACGGGCGCTCGGTGAAGCGGCTGTTTGAGGAGCACGACCACCTGGCCGACCGGCACGCCAAGCGCTCCCGCTGCCGGCGCTGTTGCAAGCTGCTCTCCCTGATCCGAGTGAAGCGCAATCTGGGGCCGTCTTGGCGATGGGGGGCTGCCAGTGCGCGGCCATCAGCGAGAGTCTCCGCTGCGCCGCACCTTGGTTGACGAGTTTGTGCGCGCCGAGGGGTGCGTGCGCACCGGCGGTAGAGATCCGGGAATGCTGGGCGGGGCGCGCAAGGGGCAGCCGAAGCGGGACCACCACGCCGAGGCGGTCGTGTCGCTCGAAGACAACATTGGCCACTAAGGGGACGTGCTGGGGCTGAAGACCCGCAGCCGGGGTGGGTCACCTTGTGCCTGCACGGGAAAATTGGGAGCGGAAAAGGACTTGACAGGTAGTACGCAGGTGTTACAATACCACACTATAACGGCCTGATAGGTATCCGTTAGAGAGCAGTCGAAAAGATCGAAGAACAGAAGGCCTAATCGGAGCACGAGGGGTGAGTGCGCCCGATGATTTGCGAAAGGGGAGTGTTATGCACAGGGTAACCGTGTGGATTTTCGTGTCGCTGGGTTTGACGATGCTGCCTGAGGGGCTGGTGGCTCAGACTGCCACCACGGCCGTGCTCTCGGGCGTCGTTAAGGACCCCTCCAGCGCGTTGATCCCAGGGGCTACGGTCGAACTGCTGGAGGTTGGGACGAAAGTTCTGCGACAGCAGACCACCGGCTCTACGGGGCAGTTCTTCTTCCCGTCACTTCCTCCAGGTCAGTACGAGCTGAAAGTGACGGCGCCTGGGTTCCGAACCGCGACCATCCATGACCTGCGTGTGGAGGTGGCCCGTAGCTATACCCAGGAAGTGACCTTAGAGATCGGGGCGGTGACCGAAACGGTGGCGGTGGTTGCCGAGGCTCGCGCTGAATTGCAGACCGTGGATGCCACGGTCGGCAATGTGCTTTCTGGCCGTTCGCTGCCGATTCTGCCGACTTTTACGCGCCAGGCCAACGAATTGTTGACCTTGCAACCGGGTGTGACCCCTGACGGGCAAGTCACCGGCGCGCGGAACGATCAGACTACCTTCGCCCTGGACGGGATTGACGTAACCAACCAATCCGTAGGGGGGCTTGGAACGTACGTCTACCTGGGCATCGAGAGCGTTGAGGAGTTCCGTGTCGGGGTCGCCAACCCGAACGCGAGCTTCGGACGCGGCGCGGGCGGGCAAGTTTCCATCATTGGACGCCGGGGCTCGAATGAGTTGCGCGGCGCTCTATTTTGGTATCACCAAAACGATAATTTGAACGCCAACACGTGGACCAACAATCGCAACCGGATCCGAAAGCCGGAACTCAAGGACAACCGTTTCGGGTTTCGGCTGGGAGGCCCCGCACTGCCTGACCGCATTTTCTTCTTCACCAATTACGATGGGCGTCGCTTTCCGCGCTCCAGCGATATCAGCCGTCTGGTTCCCACCGAGTCCCTCCGGCGTGGCGAGTTGCGCTTCCGCGATGCCGCCGGCAACATCAACACTTACCCCTTGGCCACCTCGCGACTGTGCGGCCCTAGCGGGGATCAGCCTTGTGATCCTCGCGGGCTGGGGTTGAGCCCCGCCATAGCCAAGCTGTGGTCCCTTCTGCCCCAAGGCAACGATCCGAGTTTGGGTGATGGTTTGAACACCATCGGCTTCCGGGCCACGGTCCAGCATCCCATCGAAAGTGATTTCTCCATGGGGCGGTTGGATTTCAACCTTACCGACAATTGGCGGCTGGATGGCGCCTTTCGCTATTTCCGCGAAATGAACCGGGCGAGCGACCAACTTTCGATCATCAACGGCAACGTGCGGAGCGTGCGTCAATTTCCCCTTCGGCAGAATATGGTCAACGTCGGCCTGACAGGGGCCTTCCGCCCGAACCTGACGGCGGAATTCCGCTTCGGATGGGTGCGCATGCGCTCGGCCACGGACTCGCTACGCCCCAATGAGGCGGCCAAGATCCTGGGTATTCCTGAGACCAACACCCCGGACGGATTTGTAGCGCTGGATCAGGGAGCGCTGGAAGGCACATACGCGCTGCTGGCTGAGCCGATTGACGTAGGCACCCAGGTGGCTCGCAAGCAGGCCAATGACAACCGGGTGTTCCAGTGGAATGCGGATTTGAACTGGGTCCGGACTCGCCACTCCTTCCAGTTCGGAACCCATATCCGGCATCTGCCGACCAAGCATCTGCGGGACGATAAGGTGCTGGGCGCACTGGGAGCCTTGGTGGCGCAGATAGATTCCGACTTTGGCGCCATTCGCTTGCCTTCCAGCATCGCGCCCCCGACTTGCGGGAGCGGGCGCACCACTTACTGCTTACAGGCCGCCGACGTCCGCCAGTGGAATCGCTTGTACGCATCCGCATTGGGAATCGTAGACAATGTCAGCATCATGGCCGTGCGCGACGGCCAATTCAAACCGCTGCCTTACGGAACGCTGCTGGAATCCGATACCAAGCGCATCTGGGGACCCGAGTTCTATTTCCAGGACGTTTGGCGCCTCCGGCCCTCGCTGACGGTCACGCTGGGCGTGAATTGGGGTTGGCAGTCGCCGCCTAAGGAGCGCTTGGGACGTTACACTCTTCAGATCCTGAAGGATACCGGTGAGTTCGTCAGCGCACAAGCCTTCTTGGAGGCGCGCAAGCAGGCCGCCCAGCAGGGCAAAATTTTTAACCCCGATTTCGCCTTCTTGCCGGTCGGCGCGGCAGGGGGTAGGGACGTCTTCGAAATTGATTGGAACAACGTCGCTCCGCGCGCTTCCGCAGCCTGGAACCCCTCCTTCACAAAGGGTTGGTTGGGTAAGCTGTTCGGCGACCGAAGGACGGTGCTGCGCGGCGGCTTCGGCATGCTTTACGACCGGCAGAACACCGTGCAAAGCGTAATCATCCCCTCGCTGGGCGTCGCCTTCGCGCAGACCATCAACGTCAGCGCGCCCACCTGCAACGCGACGGGACAAGGCGGACGCGGGTGCAATCCCAACGATCCCAATCAGGCGGTCAGCGGGTTCCGGGTGGGTCAGGATGGTGTGATCCCGCGGCCGGTGGTGCCCGAGCAGTCCATTCCCGTGTCGCCGCCCTGGTGCAAAACGGGGTCGGCCGCCTGCTTGTTCCCAGAGATCCTTTCCTTCCAGGTGGACCCCAGAATGCGGGTGGGCGAGAACTACTCGCTGGATTTCACCGTACAGCGCGAATTGCTCGGCGACATGCTGCTCGAGGTGGGCTACGCAGCCCGCTATGCCCGCAAGCTCCCGCAGAGCATGAACCTCGGACAGGTCCCCTACATGCACGTGGACCTCGCTTCCGGCCAAACCTTCGCGCAGGCTTTTGACGCCGTCGCCACGGCCTTGCGTGCAGGTGCGACCCCGACCCCGCAACCCTGGTTTGAAAACCAGGTGCCTGGTGGCACAGCCGCTTTGGTCGCGGCCGCACGTTCGAATTTCATCAACGGAGACTTGAACGCGCTATTTCTCACGCTCGACCTCCGGCGAATGGCTCAGGGCCTGCCCCCTTTCAACAATTACATGTCGCGGACTCTGTTCTTGCGCTCCGGTTTGGGCATCTCCAATTACAACGCCTTGCTGGTCACGCTGCGGCGACGAATGAGCCGTGGCCTCGCCTACGATGTCAGCTACACCTTCTCGCGCTCCCTCGATCAAGTGGGCTATTGGCAGAACGCCGCCAGCGTGATGCCCAACAATTTCGATTTGAACGCCGAGTACGGACCCTCCGCATTCGACACGACCCACATGATGACCGGATACTGGCTGTATCAGCTACCCTTCCGCGCTTCCAACGGTTTACTGAACGCATTGATCGGCGGTTGGGAGATTTCCGGCATCTTCACGGCTCGCAGCGGCGAGCCGTTAGTGGTGACCCAAGGCAGCCAGGTCTGGGGCGGAAGCCTCTTTTTGGGCTTCTCCTCGGGCGCGATTCCCACCGTCAATCCGCTCAGCTTCGGCAACTCAGTGCATCGGAACGTCGCGGGGTCCCGTGATGTGGGAACCAACGGCGACCCGACGCGCGGCGGCAGCGGCCTGAACCTGTTCCGAGATCCGGAATCAGTCTTTAAGAGCTTTCGCCGCGTCCTGATTAGCCAGGATGGCCGTTCGGGCCGCGCGAATCCCTTGCGCGGATTGCCGCGCTGGAACCTTGATACTTCACTAGCCAAGCGGGTACGCATCACCGAGCGCGTCAACGCGCGGGCCAGTTTCGATTTCTTTAACCTCTTCAACAAAGTGGACTTCGTGAACCCCAGTCTGGATTTGAACAACTCACGAGCTTTTGGCGTGCTGAGCACGCAGTTTACGCCGCCGAATCGCTTCGCGGGCAGCCGTTGGATCCAAGCAGGTTTCCGCGTGGAGTTCTAGATCGAGACTGTGTCGAAGCGCGCCGGGGCCCTTTACCAACTGGTTGCGCAAGCTCATGGGTGAGGGTCTTCGCCGCCTGGGATATTTGGGACGCCCTGAAGGATCTGGGAGAGGACTGGTGCGCCGCAAGCTCGGGCGGCTAGAACCGATCGCCGGCGCGCCGACTGCCCGCTGAGGCCGCAGCAGGGTGCGTGTTGACGGGCGATGCGCCAAAGTGCGAACCGGTCCACCGCATCGGTCCCGCGGCGGCCCTTATTCTCTGTCGGCGCGGTGAGGCCGCGGCGGATTGGCCCGCTGGCGCAACGCTCTGCTATCATAAAAAACACCCCGCGAATATGGTAGTTGACACGCAGTACGTGCGCTTCGAGTCCCTGGCGCTGGATTGCGGCTCCACCCTCTCGCCGGTGGACGTGGCTTACGAAACTTACGGTAAGCTCAACGAAGCTCGCTCCAACGCCATTCTGATTCTGCACGCCTTCTCCGGCGATGCGCACGCCGCCGGGCTGTCGCGCGCCGACGGCAAGCCCGGCTGGTGGGACAACATGATCGGGCCGGGCAAGGCTTTCGACACCGATCAGTACTTCGTGATCTGCTCCAATGTGCTGGGCGGCTGCCGGGGAACCACGGGCCCGTCTTCCATCAATCCCGCCACCGGCCGCCCGTACGCTCTGTCGTTTCCGGTCATCACCATCGCCGACATGGTTCGCCTGCAAAAAATGCTCATAGACTACCTGGGCATCGAACGTCTGTTGTGCGTCGCCGGCGGCTCGATGGGCGGCATGCAGGCCTTGCAGTGGGCGGTCGCCTATCCGGACATGGTGATCTCCGCCATCCCGATCGCTACGACGGCGCGCAGTAGCGCCCAGCAGATCGCCTTCAATGAGGTCGGCCGCCAGGCCATCATGGCCGACCCCGATTGGAACAACGGCGATTATTACGGCTCCAAACCGCCCGCGCGGGGTCTGGCTGTCGCGCGCATGGTCGGTCACATTACCTTCATGAGCGACGAGTCCATGCGCGTCAAGTTCGGACGACGGCTGCGGCAGAAAGAAAAACCGGGTTTCGATTTCTCCGTGGATTTCGAAGTAGAAAGTTACTTGCGATACCGAGGCAGTCAGTTCGTGGATCGTTTCGACGCCAACTCTTACCTGTATATTACGAAAGCCATGGACTACTTCGATCTTACCGAGGGAAGCGGTTCGCTCGTCGAAGCGTTTCGGGACGTTCGGGCCCGCTTCCTGGTAATCAGCTTTACTTCCGACTGGCTTTATCCCAGTTACCAATCGGTGGAAATCGTCAATGCGCTGCGCGCTCTGAACAAGGATGTCGCCTACTGCGAGCTGCCCTCCAATTACGGTCACGACGCTTTTCTGGTGGACATCGGGGAGCAGACCGAGGTCGTACGGGGCTTTCTAGCCAGCACCTACCGTATGGTGAACGCCGGATGAGCTCCGTCCTGGACAGCCGTCGCCGTCCCTTCGTTCGCGAAATTCTGGGACGCAGCGATTACGCCATTATCAGCGAGTGGATCGAGGACCGCTCCCGGGTCCTGGATCTCGGCTGCGGAGAAGGCGAGCTGCTGCAGTGGCTGGTGGAAAACAAAGGCGTGGAGGCCCGCGGCATCGAGATTGATCCACGCAAGGTGCAGCGGGCCATCTCCCGCGGGGTCTCGGTCTATCAAGGCGACATTGACCTGGGTCTGGCGGACTATCCGGACCTCTCCTTCGACTATGTGATCCTGAGCCAGACTTTGCAGGAAACCCGCCGTCCCCTGCACGTCTTGCGGGAGATGCTGCGAGTCGGACGCCGCGCGATTATCGCTTTCCCGAATTACGGCCACTGGTCCGTCCGCCTCTCGCTTCTGCTGAGGGGCAGAGCGCCGGTCACACGCTGTTTCCCCTACCAGTGGTACGATTCGCCCAACATTCATTTTCTGACCATCAAGGATTTTCGCGAGCTGGTGCGGCGGGAAAACTGGAGCATCGAGCGCGAGATCTTCCTCTCCGGTCATTACAGCGGGAGGTTGCTGGCCAACCTCTTCGCCGAGGTGGGCGTGTTCTTGGTTCGCAAGTGAACTCAGGCCGGTCGCTCCGCGGGTAAGTGGAGATGCAAATCGGAGAAAAGCAGCGAATCCACCTCATCGCCCTGGCCGGGTTGGCCTTGCTGTGTCTGCTGGCGTACTGGCGATCGCTCTCGCTGCCATTCATCTCCGACGACTACGTGCAGATCCGTCTGGCCAGAGATTACGGACGCCCCTCCGGCTGGCCGGAACTGGCCCGGGATGCATTGTATCGCTGTCGCGCCACTTCTTTAGTGCTCACCTGGTGGACGGAGCAATGGTTCGGTCTTGACCCGCTTCCCTATCGCTTGACGAGTTTAATCCTCCACATTTTGAACACCTGGCTGGTCTACCGGATGGGAGCCTGGCGCGTCATCGGCTGGGAGGTCGCTCTGCCCGCGGCGGCATTCTTCGCCGTCTATGAAGGCCACCAGGAAGCCGTGATCTGGTACGCCGCCCTCCCTGAACTGCTGGTCTTCTTCTTCTGCCTGCTGACGTTGTCGGCTTGGATCCGGTGGCTCCGCTCCGGTGCTCAGCGCTGGGGCTGGTACGCGGCGACGCTGGGCGCTTTCTTGCTGGCGTTGGCCTCCAAGGAATCGGCGGTGGCTGTGGTCGGCTTGCTGGCCATGGTGGTGTGGATCGAGGGCCGCCAGTGGCCGCAGCGGCTCATGGCCCTGGCGCCTTTCCTGTTGCTGGCGGGCCTTTATGCGGCGTCCATCTTCAGCGCGCGGAGCGGCCACCTGCACTTCAACGACGGCACGTTCTCCCTGCGCGCGCCGTTCTGGATCGTACTCCCCAAAAGCATTTGGCGCCTGTTTTGGTTTTGGGGACTTCTGAGCCTGTTGCTGATCGCGATCCAGCGCCGGAAGCGCCGGGGGCGTTTGCTGTGGACGGCGGCTTTGTGGATCCTCATCACCTTCCTCCCTTACAGCTTCCTGACTTACATGCCGCATGTACCCAGCCGACACACGTACTTCGCCAGTGCGGGCCTGGCTTTCATTGTGGCCGCCGGATTCCTTACCGCAAGCCGGGGTCTCAGCTACCGCAGACGCTGGGCCCCTGCGGCCCTGGCCTTGCTCATCATCTTGCACAATTGCGTCTACCTGTGGACTCGCAAGCAGCGCCAGTTCGCCGAACGGGCGGCCCCAACGGAGGCCCTGGTGGAATTCGCCTCCAGGACCGACCGCCCCATCGTGGTCAAGTGCTTTCCCTACTCGCCTATCCTCGCCGAGTGGTCCGTCGAGATGCGCTTGGGCAAGAGAATCCATCGAGCCGAGGATGGCCTCCCGCCTCCCGATGCGGCCGAGTTCTGCTGGCCCGATCTTCCCGGCCGGCGCTCCTCACGCTGACGGGCTCGGGCGCCGCGCAAGCCTCCCCGGCCTACGTGCTAGGATGAGAGATATGGCGATTCCCAACGTCAGGCGTTTTCGGCCCTTCTGTCCGGTTTGCAATGAAAATGTTACGGTGATGGCTGTTTTGCCCAAGGGCGAAGACGTGGATGCCTATCTGGCCGACTACATCGCGCGGCACGATCACAAGGCCTACCAGGAAGCCAAGCAACAGCGTTTCAAGGTCCGCGTCGGCCAGCAGAAGCAGCGCAAGCGTTAGCCGCTTCGAGTGCGCCCGATCGGCGGACCGGCCGTCTGTTCCATGCACCGCCGGGGCCGCGCAAGCGCGATAGCGCTTGGACGATCCCGATCACGGCAGCCGCACTTTCAGTGAGCGCAGGGCGCTGAAGGCTTCGCGCGATACTTCGTCATTGGGGTCTTTCGTCAGGTGCTCCAGATGGGGCAAGGTCTCGCGGTCGCCGCTCAGCGCCAGGATCCGCGCCAGCTCGATCTTCTCGCTCTTGGTCCCGCCCGGCAGCGCTTTTTCCAAAGCGCGCAGCACCGGCTGCTCGCGAGCCAGTTCGATCAGATAAGCGCGCGCCACGCCGCGCCACGCCGCCGAGTTCAGGGTGTTGATGAGGTACTGGAGCGGACTGAACTCGGAAAGTTCGGTCTTGCCCAACATCACCAATCCGAAGGCCGCCCCCAGCCTGGCCGGCATCTTGCGCTCTTCGTTGAAGGCTTTCTCCAAAGCTGGTAGATCGGCGCGGTTGCGCAGCCGGGCGAAGCCTTCCGCGGCCGCGGCGCGCAGCCACTCATCGCGATCCGTCAGGTAGCGCGTTAGGATGGGGCGGTTCCCCTCGTCGGGAATCATCGCCACCGCGGTCAGTGCAGCCCGCCGGATCCGCTCCGTGCGTGCGGTCTCCAGCGCCTCGCGCAACTGCGGCAACGCCTCCCGATTCCGCAACAGTCCGGTGGTCTCGATGGCGGCGATTTGCACGCGCTCATCCAGATCCCGCAAGAGAAAGGCGATCTCCGGCGCGACCTTGGGATCACGGATCTTTTGTAGCGCGATCAGGCATTCGTAGATCACCCGATCATCCTTGGACCGGATGGCTTGCAGCAAGTCCGGGATCGCAGCCGCGCCGCGCAGGATCCCGATCGCGCGGGCGGCGTTGGCGCGCGCCTCCATGCTGGCGCCCCCGCGCGCCACTTTCCCCAGCGCCGTGATCACCTCCGGACGCACCTGCACGTACGGCTCGATCACTTGATCGTTGGTGTCTGTGAAGCGGCTCCGTAGCGCGGAGCCTGCGCGCTGGAGCGTGGCGCTCAAACCCGTGCGGACATAACCGGGAAGGTAGAAGTTGACCAGCCCGTCGGTAGCCCGGATCTGCACTTCGGGGTCATTGTCCGCCGTAGCTTGAATGAGCGGCTCGATGCTGCGAGGCCCGCCGATCTGGATGATGGACTTGACGGCCTCCACCCGCACCTGAACGTCGTGATCCGATAGCAAAGCCTGGAGGCGAGGAATGGCCTCAAAGCCCTGGCGGCCCAAATTGCGCGCCGCGCGCGCACGCTGCCTGGGATCGGGACTGTTGATATCCTGACCGGCCGCCGGCTGGAGCACCACGAGCAGACAGAGGACAACGAGGCTGCGAGCGGGGATCATACTTCCACAGTAGCGACCGCAGCGGCGCCCACGCAAGGGGTTGCGAGCCGGTTGCCAGTGCGGCGCCGCTCGTCGCTAGACTGCCTATGATGGACTTGACGACAACACGCCGGCAGTGGCTCGGCCAACTCAGCGGCGTCGCCCTGACCGCCTTGCGCCGTGCCGCCATAGACCGCCGTAGTCTGGTTCGGCGTCATAACCCCGTGCTCGTCGGCTTCCAGCCACGCTCGCCGCTTTCGGTCGGCAACGGCGAATTCGCTTTTACGGCGGATTCCACTGGCTTACAAACCTTCCCGGAACTCTACGCACAATCCGTGCCGCTTTGCACGCAGTCCCAGTGGGGCTGGCACAGCTTTCCGCCGCCCAAAGGCCTGGGACCCGCCGACCTGCGGCTGGAGTTCTACGACACCGACGGACGCCAGGTCGGTTACGCTACCAGCGCCAGAGGCCAGGAAGAGCTTTACCGCTGGCTGCGCGAGAATCCGCACCGCCTGCACCTGGGTCGCGTGGGCCTCATCTTGAAGACGCGGCGCGCCGAGCCGGCGCGGCCCGGCGACCTGTCCGACCTAAACCAGAAACTCGATCTTTGGTCCGGCGTTCTCCACAGCTCGTTTCGCCTGGAGGGCGAGCCGGTGAACGTGGAAACCTGCTGCCATCCCGCGGCCGACATGCTGGCGGTCCGCATTCGTTCGCCCCTCCTAAAAGACGATCGGCTCGCCGTGGTCTTCGAGTTCCCGTACGGCTCGCCTGAAATGTCCGCCGCGAATTGGGGACGCCCGGAAGCCCATCGCAGCACGGCCCGGTCACCATCGCGCCGGCGGCTGGACATCGCGCGGCAGCTCGACGGCGATTCGTATTGGGTGAGCGTGGGCTGGGATCAAGCCGGCGAAATTCGTCAGCAAGCAACGCATCGCTTCGTGCTTCGCGGATCGCCCGAGGCCGACCAACTGAGCTTCGTATGCTTGTTCTCACCGAGGCCCACATCTTCTTCATTGCCTTCGGCTGCGCGAGTCTTCCAGGCTGCCGGCGATCACTGGGGAAAGTTCTGGTCCTCGGGCGGCGCCATCGAGTTGGAAGGCAGCCCTGACCCGCGGGCGCGCGAATTGGAACGGCGGATCGTTCTATCTCAGTACTTGACCGCCATCCAGTGCGCCGGCTCGATGCCGCCGCAAGAAACGGGCCTCACGGTGAATAGCTGGTACGGCAAGTTTCACCTCGAGATGCACTGGTGGCATGCAGCGCACTTCCCCCTCTGGGGACGGGCGCCGCTATTAGAGCGCAGCCTGGAATGGTACGCCCGAATCCTTCCCGAGGCGCGGCGCAAGGCGCGCCAGCAGGGCTACGAAGGCGCGCGCTGGCCCAAGATGGTGGGCCCCGAGGGGCGCGACAGCCCTTCACCCATCGGCCCGCTTCTGATCTGGCAACAGCCGCACCCCATCACCATGGCCGAGTTGTGCTATCGCGCGCATCCTACACGGCGAACTCTGGAGCGCTATCGCGAGTTGGTCTTCGAATCAGCGGCCTTCATGGCCTCCTTCGCGGTTCTGGACCAGAAGTCCGGCCGCTATCGGCTGGGTCCGCCTGTGATTCCCGCACAGGAGAATCACCCGCCCAGGGAGACCTGGAATCCCACGTTCGAACTGGAGTACTGGGCGCACGGCTTGGCCCTGGCCCAGCGTTGGCGAGAAAGGTTGGGGCTGCCGCCCGAGCCGCGCTGGGACCACGTGCGCAACAATTTGGCGGAGCTACCGGTTCGAGATGGGGTCTATCTGGCGCATGAGAACTGCCCCCAGACTTACACGGAGCGAAACCGCGATCATCCTTCTATGCTGGCGGCGCTGGGCCTGCTGCCGGGCGCCAGAGTGGATCGTGAGACCATGCGACGTACGCTCCGCAAGGTGCTCGCCGTGTGGAACTGGGAAGCCACCTGGGGCTGGGACTATCCGATGATCGCCATGACCGCCGCACGGCTGGGTGAGCCGGAGGCCGCTGTGGATGCCCTTCTGATGGATACGCCCAAGAACCGCTGGGCAGCGAACGGCCAAGTCTACCAGCGCCCCAACTTACCGCTCTACTTACCCGCCAACGGAGGCTTGCTGCTGGCCGCGGCGATGATGGCCGCCGGCTGGCAAGGAGGCCCACAGCAGCATGCGCCAGGCTTCCCACGCCAGGGTTGGACGGTGCGCTGGGAAGGCTTGCATCCGTGGTTATGACCCGCACATCGCCAGGCTGCTGCGAGGGCCCGGCTTGACAGCCAGATCAAGGCTCCGCTAACAATGGCACTCAATACATGTGGACGCAAGACTACACTCCCCTAGCCGGCAGCCTCGGACTTTCCGCACTGGTCGCGGCGCTGCCCATCTTTGCCTTGCTGTACTTGCTGGGCGCCAAACGGAAGCCTGCCTGGATCTCGGCCCTGACCGGTTTGGGGACGGCGGCCCTGGTGGCCCTAATCGCCTATCGAATGCCTCCCGCCGCCGTGGCGAATGCCATAGGCTACGGTGCGGCCTTCGGGCTGTTCCCGATCGGGTGGGTCGTCTTCTGCGCGATTCTGCTTTACCGCATCACGGTGGAGACCGGAAAGTTCGAGATCGTCAAGGATTCCGTCGGCAGCCTGACGGACGATCGGCGCCTCCAGGCTCTGCTGATCGCCTTCGCTTTCGGCGCCTTCATCGAGGGAGCGGCAGGCTTCGGTACCCCGGTGGCCGTAGCAGCCGCTATGCTGTCCGGGCTGGGATTCTCGCCCTTCTATGCCGCCGGAATCTGCCTGCTGGCCAACACCGCTCCGGTGGCCTTCGGCTCGATCGGAACGCCCATTCTGACGCTGGCCACCGTCACCGGCCTGCCCATGGACAAGCTCAGCGCGGCCACCGGGAGAATCTGCGCGCCTATCTCGTTGATCATCCCGGCGTATCTGATTCTTGTGATGGGTGGCTGGCGGGCGCTGAAAGGCGTTTTGCCGGGTGCACTGGTCTGCGGCGTCTCCTTCGCCGCCGTCCAGTTTCTGGCTTCTAACTATATCGGCCCGCAACTAACCGACATCCTCAGCTCGCTGGCTGCTATCGGCGCTTTGGTGGCCCTGTTCTTGCTATGGAAACCGCAGGATCGTTTCCGCTTTAACGACGCCGACCCGAGGATCGCCGCGCCGCCGCGCCACAACGCTCGCGAACTGCTGTTGGCGTGGGGGCCATACATCCTTCTGGTCGTGTTCGTCCTGTTGTGGGGATGGCAGCCCGTGCGGAATTTCTTGAGTTCTTACCGCGTGGAATTCGCCTGGCCCGGGCTGCACAACCTGATCCAACGCGTCCCGCCGGTGGTCGCGAAGCCCTCGCCCTATCCGGCGATGTACAACTTCAATTGGCTGGCCGCCTCGGGCACGGCCTGCCTGTTCGCCGCGCTGCTTTCCGCGGCCCTGCTCCGGCTCTCGCCCGCGCAGTTCGGGCGCATTTTTTGGAAGACCTGCAAGCAACTTGCGTTGCCCGAGCTCACGATTGCCGCCGTGCTGGCGCTGGCCTTCCTGATGAACTATTCAGGGGCCACCGCAACCCTGGGCTTGGCGTTCTCGGCCACCGGCGTGCTGTTTCCCTTCTTCAGTGCGCTGCTGGGTTGGCTCGGCGTATTCCTGACCGGCTCGGACACCTCGGCCAACGCTCTGTTCGGAAACCTGCAAGTCATCACCGCGGGCCGGTTAGGTTTCAACCCCGTGCTGATGGCAGCCTCGAATTCCGCCGGAGGCGTGATGGGCAAGATGATCAGCCTGCAAAGCATCGCCGTGGCGGCGGCAGCCACTTCGATGGCGCGCCAGGATGAGGGGCGACTGTTTCGTTTCACCCTGCGTCACAGCATCCTGCTGGCCTCCCTCATCGGCCTGATCACGGTCTTCTATGCCTATGTGATGCCGGCCTGGGCGCCCTCATTCTGACTCGGAACTCGGCTCCGCGCGCTCGGAGCTCTTCTCTTTCAGTCCGTATTTTTCCATGCGGTAGATCAGCGTCTTGCGACTGATGTCCAGGTACCGAGCCGCCTGGCTCTGGTTGCCGTCGAATTTGCGCAGCGCACGCAGAATCAGCTCTTTCTCCACCGCCTCCAGACTGATGCCCTGTGGCGGCAGCTCCAGTTGGATGGCGTCCAGCGCCGGACGCTCGCGCCGTAGGAAATCCGGCAGATCGTTGAAGGTGATCTCCTCGCCGCGCGCCAGCAACACCAGGCGCTCGATCACGTTCTCCAACTCGCGCACGTTGCCTGGCCAGCGATAGGCGCAGAAATGGGGCATCAAAGCCGCCGGCAGCCGCAGGTCCGCGCGCCCGTGCCGTTGCTTGCTTCGCTCGAAGAAATGCTCCACCAGCTCCGGGATGTCCTCGGCGCGCTCGCGCAGAGGCGGCAACTCCAGCGGGATCACCGCGAGCCGATAGTAGAGGTCCTCGCGAAAAGCGCCGTCTTCGATCATCGCTTGAAGGTTTCGGTGCGTTGCGGCAATGATGCGCACGTCCACTTTCACAGGTGCGGGCGCGCCGAGCTTTTCGATTTCCCCCTCCTGAATCAGTCGCAGCAGCTTGACCTGAAGCCCCAGCGGCAGCTCCCCGATTTCATCCAGGAACAGAGTGCCCCCGTCGGCCAGCTCGACGCGCCCTTTCTTGTGCGCTACGGCGCCCGTGAAAGCGCCTTTGAGATGCCCGAACAACTCCGACTCCAGCAGATCGCTAGGAATGGCCCCGCAGTTGATCGTCACGAATGGCCCCTCGCGGCGATGGCTGTTGAAGTGGATGGCCTTAGCCAGCAGCTCCTTCCCGGTACCGGTCTCCCCGCGGATCAGCACGGTGGCGTCGGTGGGCGCCACGCGGGCCGCCGCTTCCAGAGTTTCCAGCAAGGCGGCGGATCGGCCCAAGATGTTCTCAAAGCCGTATTTGCGGTCCAGGCTGCGGCGCAGGTTCTGGACTTCGGCTTTCAGCCGGTGATGCTCCAGCGCCCGCGCCACCACCATGCGCAGGGCCTCGATGTTTACCGGCTTCGTGATGTAGTCGTAGGCGCCCTGTTTCATCGCCTCGACCGCCGACTCCACGGTGCCGAAAGCGGTCACGACAATCACGATGAGCTCCGGATACTCCGCCTTGATGCGCCGTAGCAGCTCCAGGCCGTTCAGCCCCGGCATCCTCAGGTCCGTGATGACCAGATCCTGCGGGGACCTTTCCAGCAGCGCCAGGGCCGTTGCGCCGTCGGGCGCGGTGGTCACCTCGTATCCGGCCTGTTCCAGTTGCACCTGGGTGACGCGCCGCAGGCTGTCGTCGTCCTCGACCACCAGAATTCGCCGCCCGATCATGCTGCGCCCCCCGGCAGCCATACCGAAAAGGTCATTCCGCGATCCGGATTGCGCGCCGCCCGAATGGCGCCCCCGTGCTGCGCTACGATCTGATGCGCGATCGAAAGCCCCAGGCCGGTCCCGTCGCTCTTGGTGGTGAAGAAGGGATCGAAAATCCTCTCCCAGTCCTCCTCCGGTACGCCCACCCCCTGGTCGCGCACCTCCATCAAGATTCCGTTCCCTTCGCGACGCGCCGAGAGGACGATCTCACCCCCGTCAGGCATCGCCTGGATGGCGTTGAGGGCCAGATTGAGCAACACCTGCGTGAGCTGTTCGGGATCGCCCACCAGGGTGGGCAGCCCCGGCGCCACCGCCTGCCGGATGCGGATGCTGTTCTTCTCTGCGGAACGTGCGACCAGATTGGCTACCTTATCGAGCAGCGGCTCCACGGCCACCGTACGCCGCTCCGGCGGCCGCAGGCGCGCGAAATCCAGCAACTCGGTCAGCAGCCGGTTGACCCGCCGGCATTCCTTGCGGATGATGCCCAGGAACTCTTCGTGCCGTTGCGGGCTGAGGCCCGGCTGCCCCAAAATCTCCGCCGCCCCTTCGATGGAGGCCAGCGGATTGCGGATCTCGTGCGCCAGACCCGCCGAGAGTTGCCCAACCGCCGAGAGCCTCTCGGCCCGTTTGAGCTGTTCGAAGCTGTTCTCCAGCTCCCGGTAAACGGCGCGCAATTCACGCTCGCGCCGCCGGCTTTGGTCCGCCAGAATCCCGGTCACCGCGGCCACCAGGAAGAAGACCACGATTTCCGCGTATTGGTTGGCGGAGTAATACCGCCAGCCGTGCCAGGTCAGCACGATATGAGGGATGTAGCAAATCGCCGAAGCCGCCGCAGCGCCCAAGCCGCCCGCCATCCCGAAGCTGATGGCCCCGTAAATGATCGGCAGGTAGTAGAGGCGCTGGAAGATGTTATGCCACAGCAGCAGCTCGGGCGGCGTCAAATAATGGCCCGCGCTGGCGCCGCCAATGCCGGCCGCTACCAGGGCCAGCTTGCCCCATGCTCGTGAGTCGTCTTTCAAACCCGCCTGGTTCCCATTATGCACTCAGTGCTTGTGCTCAGCGCGCCCGCTGCCGCGCTCGCCGGCCGGCGGCGGGCCCAACGGCTCGATCTTCTCCACCTTGATGATCCCCGTCTTCTCGTACAGGACGCCGGTCACCCGCACCTTCTGCGCCGCGAACTTCTCGGGCGTTTGTTGGTCGCTGAGCCGGTACAGGTTCTTTCCCTCCAGCAGGGCGTACTTGGCGCCGTGCTTGATGCATTCCCGCACACAGCGATCATCGGGCGTGATGCCCATGGCCTTGTGGTCGTTTTTGCACATCGTGCAAGTGATCACGCCGACAAAGGTGCGACGGGTTTCCGCCGCGCCCAGAGCCAGCGCCGCAGACAGGAAAAGGATCGTCGGTTTCATCATGGTTGTCGTTCTCCTCTCTCGTAGATACTCAATAACTTGAGTCCTTGCGTCTGATTGACGCGCAGCCACAGCTCGCGGTACTGCGACTCCTCCAGAGGCCTCTTCAACTGGAAATGGAAGCTCTTGCGACTGCCGTAATCCAGCAGAGCGCGTTCGTAGGTGGTCACCGTCAGATCGAAGGGCCCGGTGCGGCTCACGCTCTCGATATCCTGCCAGCGCCAGGTGCGAGAGGCGCCCGGGGCGACGGTCTCGAAAACCAGGCCGTGCTCGTTGGCCGCGAGTTTGCCCTGATCTCCGCCGAAGCGCCGCAGCCGCTTGGCGGGCGCCTCCCAAAACGCCGGCGCCTCGACGTCCGCCAGGGCGGCCACCAGCCTCTGGTCCAGGCGGTTGCGGAGTAACCGCCACAGCTCTTGGAAGCTGCCCGACTCGATGAGATCGAAGCGGTGCTCGCGATCCCGGCCGAACTTCCAGCGGACATCCTCGTAGGTCAGCACGCGAAGTCGGCGCGGCGCAACCTCGAGCTGCTGGATATCCTCCCAAGCCCAGCGCCGGGAATGCGCCGGCTTGCCGATCTCTTGGTAAGCAAGGCCCTCTTCACGCACCCAGAGCGTTCCTTGCCCGCTCTTCCAAACATGATCGTGACGCACTTGAAAGCGCAGCTCGGCCCACGCCTGGAGCGTCAGGGTCAAGCACGCGCCAGCGAGCGCTTGAGTTCGAAGTGCCATTTCCAGACCTCGTAAATCGCCGGATACACGATTAGCTCCAGCAGAAACGACGTGAATACGCCGCCGATCATCGGGGCAGCGATGCGCTTCATCACGTCGGAGCCGGCGCCTGTGGACCACATGATGGGAACCAGCCCCAAAAACATCGTGGCCACCGTCATAAATTTGGGGCGGATGCGTTTGACCGCTCCCTCGAGGATGGTCTCCTGAAGATCGTGCAAGCTGCGCAGGCGGCCCGCGCGGCGCGCCTCGTTGTAAGCCAGGTCCAAATACAGCAGCATGAAGACGCCGGTCTCAGCGTCCACCCCCAGCAAAGCGATCAGACCCACCCACACCCCGATGGACATGTTGTAGTCGAGAAGGTATAACAGCCACACGGCCCCCACCGCCGAGAAGGGCACCGCCAACAGCACGATCGCCGTCTTAACCGCCGAGCGCGTGTTGGCATAAAGCAGCACGAGAATTAGGAACAGCGTGAGCGGAAGCACGATCTGGAGGCGCTCGCGCACGCGCGCCATGGCCTCATACTGTCCGCTCCACTCCAGGGCGTAGCCAGGCGGCAACTTGATCTGCTCGCGCACCCGCCGCCGGGCCTCCTCAACGTAGCCGCCCACGTCACGCCCGGCCACGTCCACGTAGACGTAGCCGGTGAGCATGCCGTTTTCGTTGCGCAGCATGCCGGGACCGCTCGCCAGACGGACCTCCGCCAACTGGCTGATCGGCGCCTGGAGACGACCGTCGCCCACCGGGACCAACACCTCCCGCAGCCGCGCCAGGTCGCTTCGATAGTCGCTCAGATAGCGCACGTTCACCGGGTAACGCTCGCGCCCTTCCACGGTGGTGGTCAGATTCTCACCCCCGATCGCCGACATCACGACCTTCTGCGCTTCCTCCACGCTGAGCCCGTAGCGCGCCAGCGCCTCCCGCTTCCAGACGATATCCAGGAAGAAACCGCCGCCGGTGCGCTCGGCAAACACGCTCCGCGTGCCGGGCACTGCGGCCAACACGTTCTCAATTTGCCTGCCGATCTGTTGGATTCGGTCCAGGTTCGCCCCCGAGATTTTGATGCCCACCGGAGTCCGCACGCCGGTAGTGAGCATGTCCACGCGCGCCTTAATCGGCATCGTCCAGGCGTTGGTCACACCCGGGATCCGTAGCGCTTGATCAAGCTCCTCGATGAGCTGCTCCGTGGAAATGTGATCGGGAGTGATGCGCCGCAAAATGGGCTTGGCCCACTCCGGAGCCCACTCGGAATACCAGGTCGGAACTTTGCGCCACTGCTCACGGGGCTTGAGCACAATGACGGTCTCCATCATGGACAAGGGCGCCGGGTCGGTGGAGGTTTCGGCGCGGCCGGCCTTGCCCAGCACGGATTGGACCTCCGGAAAGCTTCTGATAAGACGGTCCTGCACCTGAAGCAGACGCTGCGCTTCGGTGATCGAGATCCCCGGCAAGGTAGTGGGCATGTAAAGCAGCGTCCCTTCGTCCAAGGGAGGCATAAATTCGGAGCCCAGACGTCGAAAGACCGGCACGGTGAGTAACACCGCCGCCAGCGCTCCCCCAATCACCACCCACTTGTGACGCAGGGACCAAGCGCAAACCGGCTGGTAGAGCCGGATCAGCAAACGGCTTACGGGATGGCTCTGTTCCGAATGAATCTTGCCCGCCAGCACGGCGGTGGCCGCGCGCGCCAGCCAGCGCGGGCGAAATTGAAACACGCGCATGTGCGTAAACAGCAGACGCATGGCCGGATCCAGCGTGATAGCCAGCACTGCGGCTACGATCATGGAGATGTTCTTGGTGTAAGCCAGGGGTTTGAACAGTCGGCCTTCCTGCGCCTCCAGAGTGAGCACCGGCAAGAATGACACCGCGATCACCAGCAGAGCGAAGAAACTCGGCCCGCCAACTTCCTTCACCGCCGTGATGACCACCTCGCGATAGTCCTCACGGCGGCCGCTGCGTTCCCACTCCTCCAGCTTCTTGTGAGTTTGCTCGACCACCACGATGGCCGCGTCCACCATGGCGCCGATGGCGATGGCGATGCCCCCCAGCGACATGATGTTGGAGGTCAGGCCCATCATCTTCATGGGGATGAAGGAAATGATCACCGCCGCTGGGATGGTGAGGATGGGAATGAGTGCGCTGGGGATGTGCCAGAGGAAAATCAAGATCACCAGCGAAACGATCGCCAATTCCTCAACCAGGGTGTTCTTAAGGGTTTCAATCGAGCGCAGGATCAGCTCGGAGCGATCATAAGCAGTGACGATCTTGACGCCTTCCGGTAAGCCCGGTTCGATCTCCTGGATCTTCCGCTTCACACGCTCGATCACCTGGAGCGCGTTCTCGCCGTGCCGCATCACGACAATGCCGGAGACCACATCCCCCTGCCCGTTCCAATCCGCGACGCCCCGGCGGATGTCCGGACCTAGGGTCACCCTCCCGACGTCGGCCACGCGCACAGGCACACCGGCAGCAGTACGGGCCAGCACGATGTCGGCAATGTCGGCCGTGGATTGCGCGTAGCCGCGCCCGCGGACCATGTATTCGGCGCCGCTGAACTCAACCAGCCGCCCGCCGACGTCCTGGTTGCCGGCGCGCACGGCTTCCACCACTTTGTGGAGAGGGATGTTGTACGCCCGCAGGCGGTTGGGGTCCAGGTTCACCTGATATTGGCGCACGAAACCGCCCACAGGCGCCACCTCAGCCACCCCGGGGACCGCCTTGAGGTGGTACCTCAAATACCAATCCTGGATGGAGCGTAGTTCCGCCAGACTGCGCTGCCCGGTGCTGTCCAGCAGCACGTATTGGAAGACCCAGCCGATGCCCGTGGCGTCGGGACCCAGCTCGGTCTGGACGCCGGCAGGCAGCTTGGGCAGAACGCCCGAGAGATACTCCAGCGTGCGCGAGCGGGCCCAATAAATGTCTGTGCCGTCCTGAAAGATGATGTACACGAAGGAGTAGCCGAAATCCGAGAACCCGCGCACGGCTTTCACCCGCGGCGCGCCTAGCATCGCGGCCACGATGGGATAAGTTACCTGGTCTTCGATGATGTCCGGGCTGCGGTCCCAGCGCGAATAGACAATCACCTGGGTATCGCTCAGGTCTGGCAGGGCGTCCAGCGGCACATTCTCGAGCGACCACAAGCCCGCCAGCAGGGCTGCCGCCACCAGCACCAGCACGATGAAGCGGTTGTGCGCGGAAAACTGGATGATCCTGTCAATCATGCTGGTGACCTGCGTGTGCGCCGGACGACGTCCCTTGCGCCATCCCGGCCATGGCCGCTTTCAGTTGGCTTTCCGAATCAATCAAGAAATTGCCCGAGATGACCACGCGCTCGCCGGGCTTCAGCCCCTTGAGGACCACGACGCGCTCCCCGACTCGTTCGCCGATCTGGACCGCGCGCGGCTCCAGGTACCCGTCTCCTCGGTCCACAAAGACCGTCTGGCGTTCACCCGTATCCAGCACCGCCTCCTCCGGTACGGTCAGTTGCGGCGGCAGCGGAATTCGCAGGTTCACGTCCACAAACATCTCCGGCTTCAGCAGCAGCTCAGGGTTGTCCGCTTCCAGGCGAACCTTGAGCGTGCGCGTGGCGGGATCCAGCTCCGGCTGGATGTAGCTGACCCGGGCTCGAAAGCTCCGGCCGGGCAGGTGAGTCAAGCTTACCTCGGCCCACTGACCCAATCTGACCAGTCCCGCCTCGGCTTCAAACACCTCAGCCAGGATCCAGACCCGCCTCAAATCGGCCAGCGTGTACAGGTCGGTCTCGGGCGTCACGCGCTGGCTGGGGAAGGCATTGCGCTGCAGGACATAGCCGGCGGCGGGCGCATAGAGCGTGATGTTGCGAATCGGGCGCTGAGTGCGCAAAACCTCCTCGATCTGAGCTTCCGAAAGATCCCACAACTGAAGGCGCCGCCGCGCGGCCTCCAGAAGAGACTCGCTGTAATCTGCCGCGCGGGCCAGCGGTCCCGCCCGCATCCTCTCGCGGGCCCGGGCAGCTAACAGCAGCTCTTGTTGGGAAGCCAGCATTTCCGGGCTGTACAGCGTTAGCAAGGGATCGCCTTTCTCCACCCACTTACCCGTAAAGTCCACGAAGACTTGCTCGATCCAGCCGTCCACCTTGGCGTGCACTTTCACCAGGCGGGTCTCGTCGTAGCTCACGCGGCCGAACGCGCGGACCTGTTTTACGGCTGCGATGACTTCCGCTGTGCCGTAGCGCACGCCGATCAACTGCTGCTTCTCGGGGCTGATGTGCACGGCGCCGGGCGGCGGGCCCTCGTAAACGGGCTCCAGCTCATTGCCGGTCTCCGGATTCAGCCCGGGCTTGTCCGAGCGGTAGTCCGGCTGTTGCGGGTCACGCCAGTAGAGGATTCGACCTTTAGGCTGGGCGGGTGCGGCAGCTTCGTCAGCGTAAACCGGCTCGAGTTTCATCCCGCAATCAGGCGCCACGCCGGGCCTGTCGGATTTGTAAGCCGGATGCATGGGATCCACCCAGTAGAGGATCCTGCGTCCGCCGGCGTCGGTAGTCGGAGCTTGCTCCCGGCGGCCTCTTAACAGGTAGCCGGTCGCCAGACCTCCGCCCAGAGCCACAATCACCAGGAAGATACCGCCTTTGCTCATGGAATCAACGCCTCCCCAGTGCCGGCTTCCAGACGACTCAGCGCGATATAGTAATTGGCCAGCTCCTCGTAGTAATTGATTTCGAACTCCAAAAGCGTGCGAAAGTTATTCAAGACCGTGAGGAAGTCAACGGCTCCGGTTTCATAAGAGGCCAGCGAGGCTTCCATCGTCAGCGTGGCCTGCGGAATCACCGTTGCGCTATAAAGCTTCATAAGTCGCGCGGACGCCTCGGCCATCAAATAGTCCTCCTGAATGCGAGCGCGTAAAGCCAGCGTGTCGGCCTCATATCTGCGCCGCTCGGCGTTCAGCCGGTCGAGTTGCTCGGCGACGCCGGGCCGCTGCTTGCGTGTGTAGTACAAAGGAAGCTTGAAGTCGGCGCGGAACATATACATGGATCCCATGGCGCCCATAGTGTAGTAACCCCCGCTCAGGGTGAAATCCGGGTAATAGTCTTTGCGGGCCAGGTTGAGCGCCAGCTCGGCTCGCGCGATGCGCTTCTCGTCCCGCGCGAGCAAGGGTGCGTTCTGCTGCGCGGCTTGCAACAGGCGGGCAAGCTCGGGCAGCAGGTCTCTGGGCGTGGGATCCTGCGGCCGCTCCAGCGGGGCATCCGCAGGGCGGGCCAGAAGGCTGTTGAGTTCGGCCTCCTGGCTGCGGCGCTGCTGCGCCAGACGCTCCAGGCGCGCTTCCAGCAGGCTGATTTCGGTTTGCGCTCTCAGCACATCCTGCTGCGCGGCCCGGCCCGCCGCGTAACGGGCTTCGGTGACGCGCAGCAGATTTTCCAGCAGCTCCCGGTTCCGGACCAAGACCTCGGCGGCAGCGTGCGCGTAGTAGAGTTTGTAGTAAGCCTGCTTGACTCTCGAGACTAACTCGAGCTGGACCGCCTGATATTCGTGGAACTCCGCTTCGGCTTCTCGCGCGGCGATTTGACCTTCCAATTTGAGCTTGCCGGGGGCGGGAAATTCCTGGCTGAACATCAGGCCCGCGTTAGCCATCGGCTGACGGCCAAGGCCGGCGAAAGGACGGGGGCTGCCGACGCTGGCATAACCCAGCGAAAGCATGGGATCCGGCAAACTGGACCGCCGGCCGGCCTGTCGGCGCGCCGCCTCGTATCGCTCGCGCGCCGCCTGCACCGCAGGGTTGTTGCGCAACGCTTCGGCCACCAGAGCCTCGAGGCCTAAGCGCTCGCCGCGAACCAACAACGGCATCACCAACGCGGCGGGAAGCAGGAATCTGAAAAGGCGCATCGAAACGCTCGCCCTTGAAAGTGCACGTCGAGGGCCGACCCGTATCCCGCGGCGCCACCTGATCTTAGGTTTCCCGGCTCTGCCGGCGCTGGGCCTTCCGGGGCACGCGGTGTCCCTTTTCGGGCAACCAGTCCACGGCTCGGCTGAGAATCCGCGCGGCGCCTCCACACAAACTGTCCTGGAGGATTTCTGCGAACCGATGGCCGCCGAGGCGACGACCCTGACGCGGGAGCAAGAACTTCATTGGGTGGCGCTGCGCATGGTGCCCGGCTTGGGGACGCGCGGCATGTACCGGCTCATCGAGCAGTTCCGCTCGCCGGAAGCCGTCTTCCGCGCCTCGCGCAGCGAACTGGAGGCGGCGGGAGTGAGCGGCAGCGTGGCGCAGAGCATCCTCAGCGGCTGTTCCTTCGAAGATGCCGTGGTCCAACAGGAGAAGATGCGGCAAGCCGGAGCCGTGGCGGTGACTCTTCATGACCGGCGCTACCCCGCCCGACTCAAGGAGATCTTCGATCCCCCGGTGGTGCTGTTCGCGCGCGGTCGTTTGGAGCTGCTGTCGGAAATCATGGTCGCCGTGGTAGGCACTCGGCGCGCGACGCCCTACGGACTGGCGGCCACCGAGCGTCTGGCCGGTGATTTGGCCCGCGCCGGCCTGACCATCGTCTCGGGCATGGCGCGGGGCATTGACACGGCGGCCCACAAGGCCGCCCTGGCCGTCGGCGGCAACACCGTGGCGGTGCTGGGCTGCGGCGTGGACGTGCTTTACCCGACCGAAAATCGCCGGCTGGCGCAACAGATCGCCGACAAAGGCTTGATGCTCTCGGAATTCCCCATGGGCACGCCAGCTTACCCGCAGAACTTCCCCATCCGCAATCGCATCATCAGCGGCCTGAGCGCCGGCGTGCTCGTGGTCGAGGGCGCGCAGTACAGCGGCAGCTCGATCACGGCGCGGCTGGCCCTGGAGCAGGGCCGCGAAGTTTTCGCCGTCCCGGGCAACATCACCTCGCGCATGAGCTGGGGTCCCAACCTGCTCATCAAACAAGGCGCGAAGCTGGTGCAGGATTTCAACGACGTCATCGCAGAGCTGCCCCTGGAGGACCGCCGCCGCCTGGCTCTTCAAGCCCGGGGACGACTTTTCGCCGACCAGAAACCGAACGACGAGGCCCAGCGGGCGACGTCCTCCGACGATGCCGGCTTGAGCGCCGCCGCTCGGCGTTTGCTGGCGCACCTGCGAGTGGACGAAGCCACCCACCTGGACGCGCTGCTAGAAGCCCTCGACGACCTGAGCTCCTCGGAAATCATCGCCGCCCTGTTCGAACTGGAGGTGGTCGGATTGGTCAGGCAGCTTCCGGGCAAAAATTTTGTTAAAGTGTGGGGAGAGTCCCGGCTCTGCCAGTGAACCTGCGGGCGAGCCGGTCCCGGACCGCACCCCGGTCTTTTCTGCTGTTTTCTCTATGGCGAAATCTTTGGTCATCGTCGAATCTCCCGCCAAGGCGAAAACCATCGGCAAGTACCTGGGCAAGGACTACGTGGTGAAGGCCTCGCTCGGGCACATCAAAGACCTGCCGAAGAACGAACTGGCGGTGGATATCGAGCACGACTTCAAGCCCACCTACGTCCTCATCGAAGGCAAGAAGAAGCTCATCCAGGAACTAAAACAGGCGGCCAAGAAGGTCGAGCACATCTACCTGGCGGCCGACCCGGACCGCGAAGGCGAGGCCATCTGCTATCACCTGCAAGAAGAGCTGGCCGGCAAGCGCAACGGCGGTCCCCAGATTCACCGCGTGATGTTCAACGAGATTACTGCCAACGCCGTGCGCCAGGCCTTTCGTCACCCGGGCAAGGTGGATCTCAGGCTGGTGCAGGCGCAGCAGGCGCGCCGCATCCTGGACCGGCTGGTGGGCTACAAGATTTCGCCGCTGCTGTGGGACAAGGTGCGGCGCGGCCTTTCCGCCGGGCGCGTGCAGACCGTCGCCCTGCGGCTGATCGTCGAGCGCGAGCGCGAAATCCGCGCGTTCCAGCGCCGCGAGTACTGGACCATTGACGCCCGCCTGAAGGCGCGCAAGCCGCCGGTCTTCGAAGCCCGGCTGATCAAGCGCAACGGCGAAGCGTTGGAGATCCCCGATGAGGCCGCGGCCCGCGACATCCTCTCGCGTCTGGAAGGCGCCGTCTTCACGGTTTCCTCAGTCGCCACGCGCGAGAAGAAGCGACAGCCCGCCCCGCCCTTCATCACCTCCACGCTTCAGCAAGAGGCCGCTCGCAAGCTGCGTTTCAGCGTCAAGCGCACCATGGCTCTGGCGCAGCGGCTGTATGAAGGCGTCTCGCTCGGCGAAGAAGGGCCGACCGGCCTGATCACCTACATGCGCACCGACTCCACGCGCGTCTCCGACGAGGCCCTCCGGCAGGTACGGGCTTACATTCAGCGGAATTACGGCGCCGACTACCTGCCGGAATCGCCCAACGTCTACCGCAGCAAAAAGGACGCGCAAGACGCCCACGAGGCCATCCGTCCCACCTCGGTCGAGTACACGCCGGAAAAGGTGGCGCCCTACCTGGAGCCGGACGAGCTGAAGCTGTACCGGCTGATCTGGTCGCGTTTCGTGGCTTCGCAGATGACGCCCGCCCTGTTCGATCAAACCACCATTGAAGCCGAGGCCCGCGGCTCCGACGGCGCTCAGTACCTGTTCCGCGCTTCCGGCTCGGTGCGCAAGTTCGACGGCTTCATGCGCGTCTACGAGGAAGGCAAGGATCAACAGGACGAAGAGGACGAAGAGCTCAAGCACAAGCTGCCCCAGGTGATCGAAGGAGAAAAGCTCAAGCTCCAGAAGCTCATCCCGGAGCAGCATTTCACCGAGCCGCCCCCGCGCTACACCGAAGCTACCCTGGTCAAGCAACTGGAAGCCGACGGCGTCGGGCGGCCTTCCACCTACGCGACGATTCTCTCCACCATCCAGGACCGAGGCTACGTCACCAAGCAAGGCGGACGCTTTGTGCCCACCGAGTTGGGTATGGTGGTCACCGACTTGCTGGTGCAGAACTTCGACGACATCTTCCAGGTTCGCTACACCGCGCAGATGGAGGAAGAGCTGGACGAAATCGAAGAGGGCAAGCGCGATTGGCGCGAAGCCATGCGCGAGTTCTATGAGAAGTTCCAGCAGGACCTGGAGCGGGCCGAGCGCGAAATGACGGATCTGAAGCGCCTGGAGAAGCCCACCGATTTAACGTGCGACAAGTGCGGGCGGCCGATGGTGATCAAGTGGGGCCGCCACGGCAGCTTCATCGCCTGCTCGGGTTACCCCGAATGCACGAACACGCGCGAGCTGACGGTGGATCTGCCCGACCTCGAGGGCGCTGATCTCTCCGCCGACGAGGGTGAAGAGTACTGCGAGAATTGCGGGCGTCCCATGGTCCTCAAGCGCGGGCGCTTCGGCCCCTTTTACGCCTGCTCGGGCTATCCGGAGTGCAAGACCACCAGGCGCCTGACGCCAGAGGAGCGCAAGCCCGACGTCCCGCTGGAGGAAACCTGCCCGCAGTGCGGCAACCAGTTGGTGATCCGTCACGGGCGCTACGGCGAATTCGTTGCGTGTAGCAACTATCCCACCTGCAAGTACGTGAAACACAAGACCACGGGCGTCACGTGCCCGGAGTGCGGTCAGGGCGAGATCATCGAGCGGCGGTCCAGGCGCGGGCGCACCTTCTATGGATGCAGCCGCTATCCGGAGTGCAAGTTTGTCCTCTGGCACAAACCGCTGCCGGAGGCTTGCCCGCAATGCGGCCACAGTTATCTGGTCGAGCGCTGGTCCAAGAGCGGTACGCGCATCGCGTGTCCGAGCTGCCGCTACGCCAGAGAACCTGTGCCGGTGGAAGCAGCTTGAAGCGGGCGACGGCCGCGGAGCAAAGTGCGCCCCGCCGATCCGTTCTGGGGGGCCGGGACCTCCGCCACCAGCGAGCGACACTTCGCCGTAGCGCGATTCAGGAAAGCGCCCACCGTGCCCAGGCGGATGTCCAGCGAGCGCGCGATTTCCGCGTAGCTGAATCCCTCGGCGCGCAAGCGGACGCAGGCCAGCTCGCGCGGCGTCAGCCGTCCGATGAGCTCGCAGGCCAGACGCCGCCGCTGATAGGAGATCTCCGGGTTGACGATGGCGCCGCGCGGCTCGAACGGCATCTCGATTTCGGCTTGCCGGTGCTGCCGCCGCAACTCGCGCAGGCATGCATTGCGCACAACGCGGAACAGCCATGCGCGGCGGTTGCGGACGCGATCGGCAGTCGCCTTTGCTTGCAGCAACTGAAGGAAAACTTCCTGGAGCACGTCCTCGGCCGCCGTTCGATCGCCGAGGAGCATCGCCGCATAGCGCTGAAGATTGGCCCAGTCGCGCCGGCAGCATTCCGTGAGAGCCGGGGAGTGCCTGTCGAGCGGCAGGCAGACTACGGCTGCGGTGGCGTTCGTGCGGGCCGGGCGCTGCTCGAGCGCTTGCAACCCGCGATGGATGTCTCGCGCTAGAACCGCTCGCGCGCTCATAAACCGCCCCGCGAATTCACGCCCGCCGGCACAGGGCAAACCGGGGCTACGCTCCGGCCCCCGTCGGCCTTATCGCACCGAGAAAAGAAAGTTTGAGAGTAATTCGCCACCGCGTAAAGAAAAGCTCCTGCCGGTACATCTTTATGGTAAGGGAAGAGGTGTGGCTTGGGGATAAAAAATCTAAGTACCAGTACCAAAAGCACTTCCGTAATGCTAACCCCGTTTTTACCCGGTACGGCCTCTGGGGGTTCTAACCCTGTTGAGGATCGCCGACGGCGCCAACGCGGCTCCCAGGTCGTCGAAGTCGGCCTTACGCTGATCCCCTTCCTGGCCATCGTGTTCCTGCTCATGGACCTATCACTGGTGATTTTCCTGAAGGCTACCTTCCAGCACGCCGTGCGCGAGGGGGTGCGGTACGCCATGACGGGGCGGACCATGGAAGGGCTGGGCCACGACGCTTCTATCAAGCAGGTGGTGCAAACCTACGCCATCGGCTTCCTGGCCGGTGATGCAGGGGCCGAGAAGATCCGAATCCGCTACTTCGAGCCCGGAACTTTGGCGGAGGTTACAGGACCAGGAAGCAATCGGGGCGGCAACATCGTAGAGATCTCCATCGAGGACTTTTCCTGGCGGCCCATGGTTCCGCTGATGAAGAGCGGCGATCCGGTCGTCATCGCGGCGCGTTCCACCGGGATCATGGAGCCTTCGCCGGGAGGCATTCCGCCAGACCGCTGATTTTGGAGGACCGAGGGATGCGATCACGCGACAGAAAAGATCGGCGCGGCAGCGCGGTAATCGAGTTCGCACTGACACTGCCCATTCTGGTTTCGCTGGTGCTTGGCGTATTCATGATGGGGCTGACCGTGATTCGCGGCATTTCGGTGGTGCAGGTGACGCGCGACACGGCGCAAATGTTCGCGCGCGGTCTGGACTTCTCGATTGCGGCCAACCAGGACATCGTGGTGCGGCTAGCCGCGGGACTCAACATGCAGCGAACCAGCGGTGACGGCACGGTCATTCTTTCCCAGATCATGTACATCGGTGACGAACAGTGCGCCGCAGGAGGCTTCCCGGAAGGCGACACCCGCTGCGTGAATCGCTACTGGCCTGTCTTCTTGCGCCGTATTGTCATCGGCAATGCGTCCCTTCGCGAGAGCAACTTCGGGACTCCCAACCCGGGGCTGATCAATAGTCAAGGTTACGTGTCCAATTACTTGACCGACACCTCGACGCGGGCCGTGGGGTTTGCGGAGTTGATGTCGGGCATGGCGCCGGGACAGATCGCCTATCTGGTGGAAGGTTATTTCTGGGCGCCGGAACTTGCCTTGGCGCAGATGCGCTTCGGAGGGGGAGTCTATTCCCGCTCCATTTTTTGAGGGTGGAGGATGAGCGATGGCGGCAAGAAAGCATAGCAAGCGGCAACGCGGTGTGATTCTTATCATGCTGACGGTCAGCCTGATGGTCATCGTGCCCATGGCAGGCCTGGCTTTTGACGTGGGGCTGCTGTATTTGATCCGCACCAAGCTGTCGGCGGCCGTGGACGCCGCAGTGATGGCGGGCGCTCGCTCGCTGAACCGCGGCATGGACCTGGCGTCCCAGATTGACAGCGCCCGCGAGACAGCCAACCGTTACTTCGACGCGAACTTCCCCGAGGGGTTATACGGGACCAGCGGACGCACGTTCACGGCGACGGTGGCCGAGAGCGGCTACCGCACGCGCACGGTCTCCGGTGTGGCCAGCGTCACCGCGCCGCTTTACTTCCTGCGCTTGCTCGGGCAGGACACCGCCACCATGTCCGCAAGGGGCACGGCCGCACGACGCGACGTAAACTTAATCCTGGTCATGGACCGCTCGGGATCCATCGAGAGCGCGGGCGCCACCGCCGCCGTTAAGGGCGCCGCCACCGCCTTCGTGAGCCGCTTCGCAGAAGGACGCGACCGCGTGGGTCTGATTAGCTTCAGCGGTTTCTACACCCTCGAGCTTGCGCCCACGATGAGCTTCAAGACCTCCAACCCCAGCATTTACGACAAAATTAACAACATGGTGATGGCGGGCAACACCGGTTATGCTCGCGCGCTCTGGGAAGCTTACCAGCAATTAGTCGCCATCAACGAGGCCGGCGCCCTCAACGTCATTGTGTTTTTCACCGACGGACGGCCAACAGCTTTGACCATGGCCAATTTCCCGGTCAAAACCGTGGCCGATCAGCGTTACGGCGACGGCAGCAGCCCTTACTCGAGCACCAGCACGCTCTACAACATGCCGGCTAGCTCGTGCAACAATTCTTCTCCCAAATTCGGCTTCATCTCGGCGCCCATCATGACCTCGGGCTCCTGGCCGCCCCCGATCACCGGCACGACCTGGGGAGTCATGGACCCCGAGGGCCCCAATACTCAAGATGAGTGGACGCTGGCCGCGAGCAGCAGCGGCTGCGCCTATGCCGCCGGCTCCGGGACCAGTTACCGTCGCCGAGTCCGTCGCGACATCGCCTACATCCCGGACGCCGACGAATTCGGGAACTCGACCTGGGGTTACAAATCATACTCGGGCTTGTTGTATCCCAGCGGTCATCCCTACCAGGGCAAGATCCGTGTGGATTCCTGGCGTGCGGTCCGCTACGCAGCTTATAACCTTGCCGACAACATCGCCCAGCGTGTCCGCAACGACACCAGACTGGTTCCGATCATTTTCTGCATCGGTTTGGGAGGTACTTCGAGCGAGCCGATTGATCACGAGCTGCTGCTGCGTGTCTCGAACGATCGCAACAGTCCCATTTTTGACCCCAACAAGCCGGCCGGCCTCTACGTCTACTCTCCCACAGCCGCCGAACTGGACCAGGCGTTCCTGCGCGTAGCTTCAGAGATTCTGCGACTGGCCGAGTAAGTACGGATCCGCGGCCCGTGTGCTTACCGGGCGCGAGCGGGTCGCGTGTCGGCAGCTCTGGGCGTGCGTCGTCACAATCTCACAACGCCGCTGCTTAATGCTAGCGATTAGCCGGCCGGCAGCACACGGGGTGCGGCGCCTGCGCGCGCAGCGCCGCCCGTTCTAAGATGGTGATAACGCCCGGATGTTGTTTGGCTCCCCGAGACTTTTCGGCAAGGTCCCCCCCTGGCTGGTGCTGGTGATAAGCCTCCTGGTCAGCGGTCTGGCCCTGTTTTGGACCTATCACGACGTGGATCTGAAGACGCTTACCAAAGACCTGGCCTCCACTTCCTGGGCCTGGGTGCCGTTGGCCGCGCTGGCGGATCTGTTCGTCTATGTGTGGCAGTCCTGGCGCTGGAATGCGCTTTTGGCGCCCATCGTGCGCATCCCGCTGTGGCGCACCATCCGGGCGATTTACGTCGGCCTGTTCGTCAACGAGCTTCTACCCATGCGTCCGGGCGAACTGTTGCGCGCTTATTTGCAGGCGCGTTGGAACCGGGCGCCATTTACGGTGGTTTTCTCGTCGGTGATCATCGAACGGTTCTTTGACGGCGTGTGGCTGTTGGTGGTGACCTTCCTGGCGACCTTTTTCGTAAAGCTGCCCGGACACGCCGTGGGGCTGGCTCGTATCCTGCTGTTGCTGGTGGCGGTGGGCGGGGTGGTTCTGGCGGCGGTTAACTGGCGGCGCCGGAATGCGGAAGGTTCCCCGGCTCCGTCGGGTTGGTGGAGCGTCCTGTTGGCGGATCTGCGTCTGATGGGCCGCTCGCGATTCTTCTACCTGGCGTTCCTGCTCAGCCTGCCGTACTTGCTGTTGCAGGCCTTGCCCGTCTACTTGCTGATGAAAGCCTACCGCCTGGATCTTTCGATCTGGGCCGCTCTGATCGTGGTGTTGATGCAGCGGTTGGGCACCGCTCTGCCGCAGGCACCCGGGAACGTAGGCGTGCTCCAGCTCATGACCAAGCAGGGGTTGGCTTTGTTTGGAGTAGATGAAACGACGGCGGCCGGCTTTGCGACGCTGGCCTGGATCGTGATTACGGCGCCGCTGCTGGCGGCGGGCGCAGTGGCTGTGACCGTCACCGGGATGCGCCTGCGCGAACTGCGCCGACGTGTTGGAACGCTAGCGCCGGCAGCAGCAGAGCCGCGCGTGCAGTGAAGCGCGGGTCAAGCCGCTCAGTGAAAGTCATGCGCGGCGACGGCGGCATCAGGCGCCGGCAGAGGACGGAGGCGGGAAGCTTTCACGGCGATCACCCCGTCCACGTTTTGCAGCACGCCTTCCACCAGTAAGAACGACTCCTCGACCAGCTCCAGACGGTAACGCTCGAAGGTCACGGGATCCACGATCACGTTGGCGATGCCGGTCTCATCTTCCAGGCTCAGGAAGACGAATCCCTTGGCGGTGGCCGGACGCTGGCGCACGATGACGGCTCCGGCCACGCGCACGGGCCGCCCGTTGGGCAATCGCGCCAGCTCCACAGCACGCCGCACTCCCCGGGTTGCGATGGCGGCCCGGCAGTAAGCCATAGGATGCGGCCCCAGGGTCAGGCCCGTCGAGGCGTAGTCCGCCAGCAATCGTTCTTCCGCACTCATCGGGGGCAAAGGCGATGCGGCGTCGGCCTCCTCCAGGCCTTCCAGCAGCGGGCCGGCGGGACGCGCCGCCCGGCGGGCCTTCCAGAGAGCATGACGGCGGTGCTCGGCCCCCAGCCGGTTCAGCGCGCCGGCTTCGGCCAGCCGATCCAGTTCGTCCTTGCGCAGCGCCGGCACGCGGCGAACCAGATCCTCCAGAGAGGCGAAGGGCCCGCGCCGGCGCTCTTCGACGATGGCGCGGCCCACGCTTTCTCTCAGGCCCTTCAAATACGACAGGCCCAGCCGCAGCACTTTCTCACCGTTTTCCTCCTCCAGCGTACAGGGCCAATCCGATCGCGTCACGTCCACCGGGCGCACCTTCAAACCGTGACGCTGCGCGTCTTTGACGATGGTGGCCGGCGCGTAGAAACCCATCGGCTGATTGTTCAGCAAAGCCGCGGTGAAAGCCGCCAAATAATGGCACTTCAAATAAGCGCTGGCGTAAGCGATCAAGGCGAAGCTGGCGGCGTGCGACTCGGGAAAGCCGTACAAAGCAAAGGAAGTGATGGCCTCGACGATGCGATCCTGCGTTTCTCCCGTGATGCCGTTGCGATTCATGCCTTCACGCAGGCGCACCTCGATCTGCCTCATGCGCGCTTCGGAACGTTTGTGGGAGAAGGCGCGGCGCAGCTCCTCGGCTTCGCCGCCCGTGAAGCCGGCGGCGATCATGGCGATGCGCAGGAGCTGTTCCTGAAACAGCGGCACGCCCAGCGTACGGCGCAGCACCGGTTCCAGGGAGGGATGCAAACAGTCGGGCGGCTCGCGGCCCTGCCGCCGCCGCAAATACGGATGCACCAGCTTGCCGACGATGGGACCGGGGCGCACAAGGCCCACCTGCACCACCAAATCGTAAAAGCGTGCCGGACGCATGCGCGGCAAAATCGCCTGTTGCGCGCGGCTTTCCACCTGAAACATGCCGATGGTGTCAGCGCGCTGGAGAGCTTCCCAGACCGCGGGATCATCCTGGGGCAGGTGGGCCAGATCCACCTCTTCGCCGTAGTGCTCGCGGATCAGGCGCAGAGAATCCTCGAGCACCGCCATCATGCCCAAACCCAACAAATCCACCTTGATGATGCCCATGTCGGCGCAGTCGTCTTTGTCCCACTGCACCACCACACGGCCGGGCATGGCGGCAGGCTCCAGGGGGACCACGGAATCCAGCCGCCCCTGGCAGATCACCATGCCGCCGGAGTGCTGGCCGAGATGCCGCGGCAAATCCTGGATCGCCAGATAGAGTTCGAGAAACTTGCGAACCTGCGGATGCGCAGGATCCAGGCCGGCGTCGCGGAACTGGCGCTCCGCGCTGTGTTGCGGATCGGTCCACTCCCAGGGGCGGGCCAGCGCCGCCAGACGGGCCAGAACCTCGGGCTCGAACCCCAGCACCTTGCCGACTTCCCGCACCGCCGAGCGCTCGCGGTAGGTGATCACATTGGCGGTCATGGCAGCGCCCTGCGGTCCGTAGCGCCGGTAGACATACTGAATGACCCGCTCCCGTTGCTCGCCGCTGGGCAGATCCAAATCTATATCCGGCCACTCGCCGCGCTCCTCCGAGAGAAAGCGCTCGAACAGCAGCTCCATGCCCACCGGGTCCACCGCCGTGATGCCAAGCGCATAGCAGACCGCGCTGTTGGCCGCCGAACCGCGCCCCTGAACCAGAATGCCCTGCTCGCGACAGAAGCGCACCAGGTCCCAGACGATCAGGAAGTAACCCTCCAGGCGCAACTTTTCGATCAGCGCCAATTCCCGCTCGATCTGACGGCGAGCGCGTTCGTGGTAAGGACGGTAGCGACGACGCGCTCCTTCCTCGGTCAGTTTGCGCAGCAAAGAGGCCATGGTTTCCCCGGGCGGCACGGGATAGCGGGGGAACTCGTAGCCCAGATCGTCCAGGGTGAACTCCAGGCGCGTCGAAAGTTCCTGCGCCGCGGCCAGGGCCTCCGGCAGATCGGCGAACAAGCGCGCCATCTCGGCCGGGGATCGCAGATGCCGTTCGGCGTTGGCTTCCAGCAGGCGTCCGGCGGTCTCCAGAGTTCGCTTGTGACGGATGGCGGCGAACACGTCCAGGATTTCGCGCTCCGGGGGCGCGGCGTAGGCGACGCCGCCGGTGGCGATCACCGGCAGGCCGAGCGTTCGAGCCAGTTCGCGCAGCGCCTGATTGCGGGCTTCCTGATCGCGGCGGAAATGGCGTTGCAGCTCGATGTAAACATTTTCTTTACCGAATGTTTCAATCAGGCGCTCCAGCGTCCGTCGCGCCGCCGCCCGGCCGCCTTCCCGCAGCGCCCGCGCCGCCGGCCCGTTCTCATCTCCGGTGAGACAGATCAGGCCCTGGGAAAACTCCGCGAACTCTTCGGGCCTCGCCGCGCCCTCGCCTTTCGGCGACCGTAGTTTCATCCGGGTGATCAACCGGCAGAGATTCTGGTAGCCCGCGCGATTGACGGCCAGCAAGGGGTAACGGCTTCCGTCCGTACAGGTGATCTCCGCGCCCACGTGCGCCCGCACTCCGGCCTTGCGAGCCGCCTGATGAAAGCGCGGCGCGCCGTAGACGCCGTCGCGATCCACAAGCGCCACCGCCGGCAGATCCAACGCCGCCGCCCGCTCGATGAGCGTTTCCGGCAGCGAGGCGCCTTCCAGAAAGCTAAACGCTGAACGCGCGTGGAGTTCCGCGTAGATCATTCCCTCTCATCCAGCAGCTTCTTGTGCTTGGCGCGGCGCAGCGAAGGCATCCGCTTCTGCTCCGCCTTGCGATCCCGGTGCTCGCGCTGAGGCGGCGGCACAGGGATGCGCCGCTTGGGTTTGGGAACGACGATCGGCGGCGCTTTCTTTTTCATGGGGCTTGCTCGCCTTCTCAATCGTAACTGCCGGCCACGAACCAGCCGCCTCTCAGGCAATCCCGATAAATCCGATACAGCCCGCCGCCCACAAGAGCCACATCGAATTCCTCCCGACAGTAGGCGTCCGGACGCCACCACTCGCCCGAGATGCGCCACGGCCCAGCCGCCTCAGCGACCCTGCCGTGCACGCCCTGCGCCAGCACCACGCTGGGCCGTCCGTCGGCCAACCGGACTTGCGCGGGTAGCGGCGGACGAAACAGACGCAAGGCCAGCGTTGCGCCCGCCCGCCGGGGAAGCGCTGGCTGCTGCCCCGGCAGGAAGCGCTTCACGCGAAAGGCGTCCGGACGGTGAGTGTCGAGCAACTCAGCGGCTCCGGCGCGCTGCTCGCCTACCAGAGCCGTCAGGCGCGCCAGGGTCAGCTCCAGCTTCTCAGGCTCGGGTTCCGGCGGCAGGAATAACCCGTGCTGAAGGGAGCGCGGCGCAGCCGGCGCCGCGGCGACCCGCAACACTCGCACCCGAGCTTGCGGAGGATGCGCCTCCAGGTCGAGATCCAGCAGCTTGAGGAAAGCCCGCGGCGCACACATGGGAACGGGCAATTTGTAGGTTCGCACGTGCTCGCCGCCATCCTCCAGCTCCAGCCGCAAGCGCAGTTCGATCGCTGCCAGAGCGCGGGCTTGAAGCCGCCGGCAAAGTTGCGTGAGCAGGCGCGCCAGCAGAAACAGCAGCGGCTCCCGCGAGGCCACCGGATGCTCCAGCTCCAATGTCTCTTCGAACTCCGGGGGCAAGCTCACCGGGACCAGGGAACGGTTCCAGGCCCCGCGCGCCAGCCGGTGCAGGCGAATGCCCTCCGTTCCCAGGCGTTCCGCCAGCCCGGCTTCCGGCAGCGCCGCCAGTTCGCCCAACTTGCGGATACCCCACCGCGCCAACGTCTCGGCAACCTCCGGCGAGAGGTCGAGCGCCTCCACCGGTAACGGCGCCAGCAACGCCGCTTCCTGTCCTGCCGGAACCACCGTGACGCCCGGATAGCCGCGTGCGGCCAGCAATGCCGTGTCCGGATTAGCGGCCACAGCGACGCGCGCATCCAGTCCCAGAGCCGCGGCGCGCCGTGCAATCCGGCAGGCCGCCTTCTGCGGCGAGCCGTGCAGTCTTCCTGTGCCATCCAGAGCCAGCGTGACGGCATCCGGCGCGGTTCGCTCCACGACCGGGGAGAAGGCTGCGGCGCACTCCAGCAACAGCGCTTGTTGAGAGACCGCAAGCCCTGGAACGTGCAGGCAGGCAAACACGTTTCACCTCATCCACTGGGCGCGCGTCCGAAACGAAACCATTTCCGCGCACACCGGCTTGCGCGGCACGGCTTCGAACACCCCGCCCTGAAGTAGACGGACCTGAGGCGCGCCGGACCACCGCGCCGACCCGCCCCTCATCTCAACCAGCAGGGAAGCGCAGGAGCCGGTCGAGGGCCGAGGCGTCACGACGACCAGCATCGAAGGCGTACCCTCGACAGCGCGCCGCAGGCGGAACCAACACACCAACGGGATTCGCCCCAGGATCCGCGGGGCGATGTCGGCCAGGTCCAGCACGATGAGGCCAAAGCCGCCGGCGTTAACCACCCGGTCGGCGGCCTTCAGTGCGCGCTCGGGATCGCCGGCGCAGCGAACCCACAGCAGGCGACCCAACTCCAGGCCGGCAGCGGCAGCGGAGGCAGGGTCGAAGGCTTCGGTGGCGTCAATGAGCGCGCAGGTCTCCTGGCGGGCGGTAGCGGCGGCCAGTGCGGAGATCAACAGACTGGTGCGCCCGGAGGAAGGGGGGCCGAAGATTTCCGTGAGTGCGCCCCTGGGCAAGCCGCCGGTAAGACGATCGAACTCGGGGATGCCTGTGGGTGCATACAGGGGCTGGGCGGGGCGCAACAGGGCGGCCGGCTTCAGAGCGGTGAGGCAGGCAGGCATGGCGTTTTCGCCTTTTGTTCGCCTACCCTCAGTCTGCCAGATCCGTCCCCTCCTGTCAAGAGGGCATGACGCTTCACAGCCCGTGTCTGGGATTCGGCGCGGGGGACAGGGTTTGGGCGGGTGAGCTCCGCCCGGGGGCGCTGCCGGACGCTAAAAGATCCAACTGCCAGAGGACACAGTCCGCGGTTTCGAGATCTCCGTCACCCCCCCGGACCCTCTTCGCACCGTTCGGGGTGGGCTCAGCGGCTACCGGAATAACCACCCGCGGCGGAAGAAACGAGAGCGCCTGAAATCTCTTGACGCTGGCGCTTCCGTTGTAGTAAAAATGAGCAAACCCGCTAGGTGAGGGTCAATTTCTTGGTCCTATCGGGGAGGAAGGACAAGTTAGAGGCAGCCTGGGCTGCCAGGACAGGAGGGTGGAATGTCAATGCTTAGTCAGACAACTGCCCGCCGGCGGGCCCTCGGTGCGAGTATGCTTGCCGCGGCAATCTGCATTCTTCTAACGATTCCGGCCGGGATTTTCGCCCAAGCCCTTACCGGGACTCTGACCGGTCTGGTCGTGGATCCCACGGAAGCGGTCATCCCGGGGGCTTCGGTGACCGTAACGGATTTGGCCACCGGAAGAGAGTACAAGCTCACTACGGATGCCGCCGGGACCTTCACCCTGACGAACCTGCCTAACAGTTTCTACCGTGTCACGGTGGAAGCCACAGGCTTCGCAAAAGTCGTGATCGAGCGGGTACAGGTCTTGCTGACGCAAACCGCCCGTGTGGTGGCCCGGATGGAACTGGCCAGAACGGGCACGGAAGTGGTGGTGCTGGCCGAGCAGGCGGTGGTGCAAACCGAAACTGTAGAGCTGAAGAACAGCATTGATCGCGCGCAAATCATCAGCCTGCCTTTGCCCACGCGTAATCCCCTCGATCTGGTCCGAACGATGCCCGGCATCGCGACCCCGACCAGTTCGGGCATCGCGGACGCCTTCGTGCGCGGCCTGCGCGGCAATTCCACCAACATCACGCAAGACGGGATCAACGTGGCGGACAACTTCGTCAAGACCAGTTCGTTCTTCGCCATTAGCGCTCCTACGGTGGACACCGTCGGCGAGTTCAATGTCTCCATCGGCGGCATCGGCGTAGACTCGGGATTCGGCGCCGCTCAGGTGACCATCCGAACCCAGCGAGGGTCGAACGAATTTCACGGCTCCTTATTCTGGTTCCAGCGCAACCACGTGCTCAACGCCAACACATGGTTCAACAACGCCACGCGCACGCCGCGTCCGTTCCAATTGCAGAATCGCATCGGCGCCAGCGCGGGAGGTCCCGTCTACATTCCCAAAGTCTACGACGGGCGCAACCGGACGTTCTTGTTCGGCACCTACGAGGCTTTCCGAGAGCCGCTCTCGCGCAGCCGAACTCGTACGGTCCTGACCCCGGAAGCCCGCCGCGGGCTGTTCACTTACGTGCCCACTAGCGGCGGCGCGCCGCAACAGGTGAATCTGCTCACCCTCGGCACGATCGGCACCACGGGCCGTACGCCTACAATCAACAACGCGGTGATGGACTTCTATAACGCGCTGGTTCCCACCGAAGGTCTCAACGACGTGGGCTGCGCAAGTGACGTTTACAACATCCGTTGCTTCACCTTCAACCTTCCCGGGAAGAGCAAGGTGGATCGTTACACGCTGCGGGCCGACCATCAGTTATCCGCCAACCACTCGGTTGAGTTTGTGTTCAACCAGTCGGACTTCGATAGCACGCCCGACCTGCTGAACGGGATCGAGCCCTACTTCCCGAAGTCCAAGGGCGGCAACCAAGCCTCGCGGCGTCAGGTGGTCACCTGGGCGTTCCACTCCGCCTTTGGATCCAACAAGACGAACGAGGCGCGAGTCGGCTTCCAGCGCGCCCCCGTGGGGTTCAATCTCTTCGAAGATTACTCGCAGACCGGGGGCTACCAGTTGACCGTGGGTACCGTCACCGATCCGACGATCACTCAGGGGAACCTGCCGCAGGGTCGGAACACGCCGGTCCGCCAGGTGTCGGACAATTTCGCCTGGATCACGGGGAGTCACTCGCTGCGCTTCGGCGGCGAGTATCGCCAGGTTGTGGCCAACTCTTACTTCTATAACACGGTGGTGCCCCGCGTATTCTTGGGTACCAACTCAGCAAACCCCAACGGAATCACGGCGGCGAAGTTCCCCGGAGGCATCAGCGCGGGCGACCTGGGACGGGCGTCCGCAGTCTTCAACATCGTCACCGGCTTGCTGAGCTCGGTTCAGCAAGGCTTCAATCACACTTCCCCGACCTCCGGGTTTGTAAAGGGCGTCCCGCGCAGGATTGACCCCATCCAGCACAACATCGCCTGGTATGTTCAGGACACGTACAAGGTTCGCCCGGGTCTCAACCTTCAGTTCGGCGTGCGCTACGAATTCCAGGGTGTGTTCGATCTGCGAAATGGGCTGATTTTGCTGCCGCAGGATGGCGCAGCGGGATTGTGGGGGCCGGCCGGGGTTGGAAACCTCTTCAACCCGCGTCCCACCCCTGCGGCCACGGATACCCTGCTCAACTTCGCCGGAGGGCGCAACGGCAAGCCCGTTTATCAGCGTGACCTGAACAATTTCGCGCCCTTCTTCGGCTTCGCCTGGGATCCGTGGCGCAATGGCAAGACGTCGTTCCGAGGCAGTTTCTCGAGCCACTATACGCAGGAGGGCTTCACGCTGTTCCAGGTCTCCGCCACCGGCAACACCGGCCTGTTCAGCGTGCTGGCCAACAATGTTCCCACGGGGGTTTTCAGCACCTCCAGCAACCCCACCCCCGACCCGCCCAAAGCTTCCTTCCCGGTCTCTCAGCGCGCTAACTTCAACGCCAACACGGGCGCCAATCTCTGGCACTTCGATCCTAACCTGAGAACGCCCTATGTGCTGGAGTGGCACTTCTCGATCCAGCGCGAGCTGTGGAACCGGATCACGATTGAGGCTCGCTACGCCGGTAACCACGCGGTCAAGCAATTCCGCTCCTGGAGCATCAACGAACTGGACTTCATCAACAACGGCCTGCTGCGGGAGTTCCTCAACGCTCAGCGAAATCTCTCGATCGGCCGCACCAGTTTCGCCAACCAAGGTCTGCCCGGCCAGGTTCCGCTGCCGATCTTCGAGAAGCTGTTCGCCGGGCTGCCGGCTGCTTCCGGATTCGCCAACAGCACCTTCATCACGAACCTGAACCAGAACCAGATCGGCGCCATGTTCGACACGATTCGGCGCTCGGCCACCTACCGCGCCAATCGCGAGGCGAACTTCCCGCTGAACTTCTTCGTCGCCAATCCGTTCGCCAACCTTGCTCTCCAGGTGGACAATTCTAGTTGGTCCTACTACCACGGCTTCGATCTCGAAGTGAACCGCCGCTTCGCTTCTGGGCTGTTCTTCCAGGCCGCTTACACGTTCAGCAAGGTTCTCACCGACACCACATTCCTGACCAGCCAGCAAGAATACCAGAACTACCGCTCGCTGTTAAACCGACGCTTGAATAAGAACCGCGCGGCTTTTGACGTCACTCACTACTTCGGGGCCAACTTCCTTTACCCCCTGCCCATCGGGCGGGGGAGGCGCTTCGCCGGCGGGGTGCACCCGGCGTTGGACAAGCTGATCGGTGGCTGGAACATCAACGGGATCACACGCTGGTCCAGCGGCGCTCCCTTCAATATCACCTCGGGGCGCCTGACAACCGGATCTTTGGTAGGAACCAACGCGGTGCTGCGCAACATGACGGCCAAAGAGCTGAGAAAGTATATCGGGGTCTACCGGACGCCAAACGGTGTGTTCTGGCTCGATCCCAATTCCGGCTTGGTGACCGTCAGCGGTGCCACCAGCCGGGCAGTGTTCTGCACGCCCGGCCAGACCACTCCGTGCTTCGACCACCCGGGCGTCAACGAAGAAGGCAATCTCCCGTTTTTCGGGTTGAACGGCCCTCGATTCTTCAATCAGGATCTCGGCCTGGTTAAGAAGACGACCATCCCGTCGGTGAGCGAGCAGTTCAACTTCGAAATCCGCCTGGAGCTGTTCAACGCCTTCAACAACCCGAACTTCACGGGCTTAACAACCGGCATTGATAGCTCGACTTTCGGAAAGCTGACCAGCACGGTGGACACGGTCCGCGGCGGCGGCGTGACCGCGCGCATCATCCAGTGGGCGGTGAGAATTAACTGGTAGCCCGACCCTGGAGGGCGCGGTTCGGAGATCGTAACCTGCGTGGCGGCGGCTGAATCTACCGGTTTGGACACTTAATTGCAACTCCGTCCGCTGAAGGCTCAGGAGGCCGCCGCCATGTGGGTTAGCTTGGGGATCGCTTTGCTGATTATTTTCAGCCTGTTTCTCTCCATGATCTCGTCGCCTCCCGATTTCCGCGAGAAGTAGCCACCACGCTGCCCGCGTATCCTTTCGACACACTGCGTCCCACCGACCACAGCGACCCGCTAGAATGATCCTCATGCGCAAGGCCCTGGTAATTTTTGCCCTGCTCGGTAGAATCTTTGCCCAGCCGCCGGCCGCCTTCGATCTCCTGATCTACGGCGGACGGGTGGTGGACGGGACCGGAGCCCCTTGGATACGAGCCGATGTCGGCATTCGCGCCGATAAGATAGCCGCCATCGGACGCCTGACCGACGCCCAAGCCGCCATACGACTCGACGCACGGGGCTTGGTGGTCGCTCCCGGCTTTATTGACATCCACACCCATGCGCGCCGCGGCATCTTCGACATTCCGACGGCGGAAAACTATGTGCGCCAGGGCGTAACGACGCTGATCGAAGGTCAGGACGGCAGTTCCCCGCTGCCCCTGGCCCCATTCCTGGAACGGCTGGCGCGCACGCCGATCGCCGTCAACTTCGGCATGCTCGTCGGTCAAGGCAGTATTCGCGAGGCGGTCCTGGGCCGCGAAAACCGCCGCGCCACCCCGGCCGAAATCGAGAAGATGAAGGCCTTGGTGCGCCAGGCTATGCACGAGGGCGCCTTCGGCCTCTCGACAGGCCTGTTCTATGTGCCGGGGAATTACACGCCCACCGAAGAGATCATCGAGCTGGCGCGTGTCGCCGGTCAGTTGGGCGGCATTCACATTTCCCACATGCGCGACGAAGCAGCCGGAATCCTGGAGAGCGTGCGCGAAACCATCCGCATCGGCGAGGAGGGCGGCTTGCCTACTCAACTGACGCACCACAAGATCATCGGCGTCGGCAACTGGGGGCGCAGTCGGGAGACCCTGCGGTTGGTCGAGGAGGCCCGGGCACGTGGGGTGGACGTCACCATTGACCAGTACCCCTACACCGCTTCCAGCACCGCCTCCTCGGCGCTGATTCCCCAGTGGGCGCAGGAGGGAGGCCGCCGCGCCATGCTCGAGCGACTGCGCGATCCCGCCCAGCGCAGCAAGATCATGGCTGAGGTCGTGCAACGCATTCGCTACGACCGGGGAGGCGGCGACCCCAAGAACGTGGTGTTCGCCAACTGCCCGTTCGATCCCGCACTGGCCGGCAAAAACCTCGCTCAGCTCACCGAAGAACGCGGCAGGCCCGCTACGCCCGAGAACGCCGCCGAGGTGCTTTTCGAGCTGGAGGAGCGCGGCGGCTGCCAGACGGTTTATCACGCGATCGCCGAGGAGGACGTGGTGCGCATTCTGCTTTCCCCCTTCACGATGATCGCTTCCGACGGCGAGATTCCCCAGTTCGGCCGGGGAGCGCCTCATCCGCGCAGCTACGGGACCTTCGCCCGCGTACTCGGGCATTACGTGCGCGAGCGCAAAGTGCTGAGCCTGGAAGACGCGGTCCGCAAGATGACGTCCCTGCCTGCCGCGCGGCTCGGCCTACCAGACCGAGGCTTACTGCGGCCGGGCATGCAGGCTGACCTTGTCGTCTTCGATCCGGCCAGCGTCGCCGACCGGGCCACGTTCACCCAACCGCACCAGTACGCCCAGGGATTCCGCCACGTGCTGGTCAACGGCAAGGCTGTTTTACTGGACGGCCAGTTGACGTCCGAGCGCCCGGGGCGCGTGCTCTACGGACCCGCTTACCGCCCCTCGGCGGCTCCATAGCGCCCCAGAATTTCCCTTCAAACCACTTGGCTTCCGGCGGCCAAGGGTGTAGGATTCACAAGTGGGAGGGTGAGCCCATGCGTGTTCCTCAAGTGTGTGTCCTGGCCTCCGTGTGTATTGGCTGGGGCCTCTGGGCAGGCCCGCAGGCGAAAGCGCCTGTCAGGGGAACTGCCGTGGCCAACGGCGTGTTTCTCGGCCGCAGCGGCAAGCCCATGGCGCAAGCGCGCCTCTTTCTGGGTGAGATTGTCGGCGATCACGAGGTAACTTACGCCAAGGTCAAGCTACCCACGACTCTGCCCACCGCCGTCACCGATCAACAAGGACGATTCCAGTTCAAGGGGTTTCCGCCCGGCGAATACACCATTGTTTACCAGCCGCCGGGAACCCCGCCCGTTGTCCCCGCAGAAATTAACATCAAACCTTTCCTTGCAGTTACTAAGTCAATCGCCCCGTTACTTAGAGGGTTCGAGCTCGGTAAGAGCGAGCCTTACCCGGAGCGACCCTGGGGCGGCCAATTTACCTTACTCAAGGGCCACACATTCATGTCGGAAGGGCCCACGATGAAAATTTGGAACGCCACCGTTCGACGCGGCCAGTACGGACCTTACATGGAAATTCGACGCGGTTTGATCTGGATGCAGCGCCTCGAAGACGGTAGCCAGATTCGCTTCGAAGCCTGGAGTTACTAGCCTGCTCGTCGCAAGCGCGTCGTTCGTTCCCCGATAGAGCGCTGCGCTGCATCAACGACCGAGGACGCGGCGCCCCATGGTTTCGCGCGGGAGCACTGCCGCTGAGGAAGGTAATCTGGATTGCGCCGAAGCGATCGGAGGCCCACTCGGCGGCAGCGCCGGCGTTGCACCGAAGATCCCACACCGCGGGCGCAGGATCGCGTTGTGCGCAAGTGTAAGCCGGCGGCCCGCGCAATCTCGGCACGGCCGCGGCTGCCAATTGCGGCTTTCCCACCCAATTGTATGCGACTCACTCGTTCTCGAGCTAGGGCCTGCGCGCCCCGTGTTTCCCTTCCGGCCGCGGATACAATAGAAGGCAGGATGAAATTGCTGCGGGCGCTGGCGATCCTGCTGTTGGGGCTCTCGGCCCGCGCGCAGATCATCGAATTCGAGTCCGGCGGCTTGAAGTACCTGACGCAGAGCAAGGGCGGCGTCACGGTGATGTTCGCCCACCTGCCCTCCAGTGTCCGGGAATACGCCATCATCCAGGCCGCCATCTCCAACGGCTCCTCTTCGACCCGCGTGGTGCGCCCGGAGGACTTCAGCTACCGCCGCAAAGATGGGGTCGTGCTGCGTGCGCTCCCTGCCAGGACGGTGGTGGACGACCTGCTGGAGAAGGCCGGCCGGAACGACGTCATTCGGCTCGTCACCACCTATGAAGCCGGGTTGTTCGGGTTGCCGCGTTACCAATCAACCAACGGCTACCAACAGCGCCGGCAGGCCGCGCTGGCTGAAGTTTCCTCGACGCGCATCAAAGCCGCCGCTGCCGCTTCCGCGATCGCGTTCGTCGAGACACGCTTGCGCCCCGGCGATTCCACAGACGGCGCAGTCTTCTTCCGCACCCAGGGCAAACCGCTGGGCGCCGGCTCACTGATTGTGCGCTGCGGTTCCGACGTGTTTGAGTTTCCCAGTGAGGGCGCCCCGCAGTAGGCTTTCGCCTCTCTCAAACCCCCCCGTTACTACCTCGCTTCCAGGGGGAGGGGGACGGGGTTGCTGAGGCGGTGGCGGAGGCGGACCTGGAGGGTGACTTCGGGGGCGGCGGGGAAGTCCTCGCTCAAGCGGAAGCGCACGGCGGTGACGCCCACCTGGCCCGTGGCGGCGCCGGCCCACAGCGGCTTGAGGACGCGCTCGCCCGCCAGAATCTCCACTTCCTCGGCCAGCTCCACCTGCCAGCCCTCAGGCACCGCAAAGCCGTCCGGCACCGGCTGCTTGTAGGGACCAAAGCCCGTGCCCAGAAGCGTCACCACCTCGCCCCGCCGCGCCGGACGCTCGGAGCTGATCAGCCGTCCGTCCTCGCCCAGCGCCAGCGCCACCGACCGACCTTCGACCTCCCTGCTGAACAAACCCGGCGCATGCCGCACCACCAGCAACGGCACGCTCAGCTCGACCCCCTCGGCGGTCCGCACCTTCAGGGTCTGCTCGCCCTCGGCCACATCCGATAAAAGCTGCGCGTTGATCTGCTCGGGCGATACGAAGCGCAACGGCAGAGGCCGCCCGCTCACGGTCACCGTCACGCCTCCCAGAGTCTGCGCCAGCGGACTCTCCGGACCCGCCACATACTCCGCCGCCAGATGGACCCCGTAAATGGCGATCAGCGAACCCGGCGCCACCCCGGGCTCCGGCGTCTGGCCCGCCGCATTCCGCACCCCGCTGGGCGGAACCCAGGGCACAGGCTCCAGCACCGCACGCACGATCCGCGGCTCGCTGACCGCGAACTCCAGCTCCGGCGCCCGCCCGGCCACATCGCCGTCCCAGAACTTGAACCGATAGCCCGGCCGCGCCTCAGCCACCAGCTTCACCAGGCTGCCGGCAGCGTAAAACCCATCCGCCGAGGCCGGCTCGAAGCGCACCCGCGCCCCCTCGGCCGGCGCTGCCAGCGCCAGAACCCGGTAGGCCGCCTGGTAGTTCAGCCACAGCGCTTCCTCAGCCGGCCCCGCCGTCCACACCCGCTCGGCAGCCCCCTGATCGGCCCAGCCCTGAAACTCCAGCCGCCGCCACTCATCCACCCTCACCAGCGTCGGGGCCGCCAGCCTCAGCACCGTGCCCTGCCGCGGCTCGATCAAACACGGCGTCCGGCACGCGCTCCCGTTGACCTCGACCGTCACCTCGTGCGTGCTCTCGATCCGCAGCCGCCCCAGAAGCTCATAGTCGGCACGCAGCCGCAGACCTCCGCCGGCCAGCGCCTCCTCCGGCACCACTAGATCCTGCACCGCCGGACCGCCGTTGGACCAGCCCTCGAAGACATACCGCCGGCCCCCATACACCTGCTCGGCCGGCGCCGCCACCCGGTGCGTGCTCCCCACCGCCCAGATGAAGTTGTAGCTCGGCCAGTTCTCACGGCCGTCTATCTCCAGCTTCAACCCCAGCGGCTGCGTCTGAAAGCCCACCGGCACGCCCGGCACAAACCGCGCCGTCACAGTCTCCGGCACGTTGCTGCGCTGCGGCACGTACTCATGCTGTTCCGGCTGCCCGTTCGACCAGCCGGCAAACACCCACCAGCGGCCCCACTCGTCCATCTGCGGCGAAACCGGCGCCAGCGTGTGCCGGCTGCCCTCGCCCCAGTCCAGCGTGATCGGCGCCCGCACCCGCGTGCGATCCGCCCACAGCTCCAGGCCCGGCGGATCCGTCAGCAGCCTCACCCGCACCGCCGGACGAAACCGCGCGTACAGCACGATCGGGCGGTTCATCAAAAACTTGGTCTCAAAGGCCTGCCCGGCCCCCAGATCCGGCTGCCAGCCCTCGAAGACGAACCCCGCCGGCGGATAGGCCTGAATGAAGACCTCGGAATCCGCCGGCACCCACAGCTCGGAGTTCACCGCGTAACACACCCGGTTGATGTAGATCTTGCCGTACTGCGGCCCCGGCGTGCAGGAGAAAATGCTCCCCAATCCCTCGCTGACGATCTGCACCTGGAGCCGGTAGAAAAGCGCTCCTTCGGCCCGAAAGCCCACAATGTCGCGGTGCGCCGTCACCGCCAGCGTCAGCCCGTCGTCCTTGGTCTCCTCCCATCCGCTCTGATGCACACCCACCCAGCGTTCGAATGCGCAGCGAATCCCCGTGGCGATCTCCTGCGACTGCACGCTGATGATGTGCTTGCTGCCCTCCGGCCAGAACAGCGTCACCGGACTGCTATAAGGCGTCCCGTCCACGAAAAACGTCGCCCGCGCCCGACCGCAGGGATCCGCCACCCAGATCCGCGTGGCCACCAGGGTCGGCCCCTGCGCCGGCGCCCCGCCGACGGCCACCGCCAGCCATACCCACAGGCTCAGGCTCCTCTTCAGGCTCATGCTGCTCTCCTAGGATCTCCTCGCTCCGGCTCTGCGCCCTGCCCGTCGCCGTCTCTGCCGCCGCGCCGCTCGGCCCACCTGCCGCCCCTCAACCCTGGCTGCTGTCCCGCGCCGGCCTAAAACCCCACGCTGATGCCCGCCAGCGGCGTCAGATCGTGCAACCAGCCGGAGATCTTCGCCCCACGGCCCGGCGCTATCACGGTCTTGGGAAACGGCGTCAGGTAGTCGCGGATCTCCCAGCGCAGCCAACTGCGCGCCCCGATGCGGATCTTCACCCCGCCCCCCAGACTCGCCATCCCCATCACCTGCCGCGTGCGCGTCAGAATCGCAAACTGGCTCAGCGGCTGATAGGCCGCCTCCTGCCCGGTCCCTTCATAGATCCTCACGCCCCCGCCCAGGGCCGCATAGGGCCGCACCGACCAACGCCGGCCCCGCAGAAACAGCAGCAGGTCGTAGTGCACGATCTGCGAGCGCCCGCCAAAGCGCACCTCGGTTCCCCCGCGGGAAACCTTCAGCTCGGAAAACCGAAACAGATAGCGAAACTCCCCGCCCAGGTGCTCGTAAAGATCCTGCCCTCCCTGGACGCCCAGCGCCGCTCCGTTCTTCAAACCCGTATCCGCCTGCTCGGACCCCTGCCGGGCCGTGGCCGCCGGCGCCATCCCAAAGCCGGCCAGCACGCCCAGATGCCACTTCGGCTCCTGCGCCCCCAACGGCGCCGCCAACAGCCCCGCCAGAATCGCCCGCCGGACTCGGCTCCCTCCGCGCTTTCCCATCGCCGGCCCGCCTTTACTTGACCACCCGCACCAGCAGCGCGGTCTCCTGCCCGCCCTGCTGGATCTTCAGCGGCACGTCCATGCCCAGCGGCGCCCAGTAGGGCACCTGAGCGTTGATCTGGTAGACACCCACCTGGCCCGGCGTCAGTCCGGCAAACAAAATCGGTAACTGAACCCCACCCAGCGTCACCACCGGCTCGCTCACCGCCACCGCCGGCGGATCCTGCGGCCCCGGATGCCCGTCGGCCACCGCCGGGTTGGTCACCCCCAACCCCGTCAGGTAAATCACGATCGTATCCTCGGGATGAATCGGGTTCGACAGCGTCACCAACTGGTTGTTCCGCGCCCGCACCACCGTGGGCAGCCCTTGCTGATCGCCCGCCACACCCGTGCGGAACACCGCCGGCGCCCCAGGCTGGATCGTGAAACGATAACTGTTGGACACCCCACCCGGCGAGCGCAAGATCATGGTCGCCGACCCGGAAACCGAAAACGGCAACTGGGCGTTGATCTGCGTGGGCGAAATCAGCACCATCGGCACCAGCACCCCGTTCACCGTCAGACAGCTCTCGCCCAGAAACGTCGGCAGCGGCATCTCGCGCGTGGCCGCGTTCACCAGGCTCAGATCCCGCCCCAGAACCGTGATCAGCCCGCCCGGCGCCACCGCCTCGGAGCCGTCAGCCGCGCTCACCACCCGCTCGATCCGCGGATCGGCCACCGCCGCGTCATAGTCCCAGGAAAGCGCCGTGAACCCCGAGGTGCTCAGCGACACCAACAGCCGCGCCCCGGGCAGCGCCGCCAGCGTCCGCGTGAAGACCGGCGGCAGCGTCGCCTGCCCCAGCACCGGCGCCTCGCTCATCCGCGTCGGACGCACCGCCGCCCCCGTGGCCAGATCCACCCGCTGGATCACCCCCGCGCTCATGGCGTCCGGCGCCGTGGTCCTGACGCCAAAACCTTCCGCCAGCGCAAAGCCCGAACTCTGCCCGCTGGCCGTCTCCAGCCGCTGGATGGGAACCAGCGAGCCGTCCAATAAATAGCTGTCCACCAGGAAGCGCTCCTCCGACAGCGCCGCGTAGGCCCCGCCCAGCTTCTCGAAATCCTTGCGCGACAGCGTGAAGGTATCCTCGTTGGCGCTGTACAGCAACACCTTGCCGTCGGCCTGCGCCACCAGAATCGCCGCCCCGTTGGGCGTGGCCGCCAGCACCGTGTCCTCGTGAATCTTGTTCTCCCAGATCCCCAGGGTGGGCAGCTCGGTGGCCAACCGCAGGTTCAGATCCACACGATCTATGGTGTGCTTGGGTCCCGCCACCCGACAGGCCGCCAGAATCGCTCGCCCCGAAACGGCCAGCGACCGCGGATAGTGCCCCCCGGGAAACACGATCGGCGCCTCGGCCTCCAGCGTGTCCAGATCGTAGACCCAGGCGGTCTGCGAATCGTCGGCCCCGATCAACAGCCGCTTGCCGTCCAGCGTCATCGCCAACTGCGTGGGCGTGGCCGGCGCCCGCAGCGTGCGGAGCAATCGGTAGCTGCCCGCCTCGTAGACCAACACCTGATTGGCGTCCTGCCGCAGCAGGTAAAACCGGTTCCGAGCCGCGTCCGCCAGCACGTCCACCAGACGCCCCGGCACGTGCACCAGGGTCCCGCGCTGGTCCGGCTCCCGCACGTTCACCAGCACCCGCACCGGCGCCGGCACGTTCACCGCCGCCCGCGACTGAATCTGAATCCAACCAATGTAGGTCCCCTTCTGGTTCTGAAACCGGTTCGGATCCACCACCACCCGAACCCGCGCCGGCGTCACCCCGCTGTCCGGCGTCACCGTGATCCCTTCGCTGGCCGCCAGGCTGAAGTCGCTCCGCGCCCCGCTGGGATCTACCAGCTCGAGCTCCTGCACCATGGCCCGCCGGTCGCAAAAGCTGCCCCGAAACAGCAGCTCCTCCTGCCGCGCCACCACCCGCGGCTGACGCCCCAGATCCCCCACCGGCGCCACCAACAACCCGTTCTCGGCCACCGCGTACAGCTTGCTGCCGTCGGCGCTCAGCACCGCCTTGCCCGCCAGGTTCGCCGGCAACTGCAACCGCTCCCGCACCGTCAGATTGTCGGCCTCGGCCACCACCAGCACCGGCGGCTGCGCCTGCGCCTGGCCCTGCCCCGAGCCGGCCTCCTCATACTGCGCGTAGATCAAGCCCCGCACCCCGTCCAGCGCGATGCCGCCCTTGCCCAGGGCTCCGGAAGCGTTGCGAAACTGCGCCAGCAGAATCCCGTCGGCGCGAAACACGCCCCAGCCGGTCGCAAACAGTGAGCCGTCCTGACTGACGCTGATGGCCCGCGGACCCAGCGGCGGCTTGGTCACCCACCCCTGAGCCCGCACCTGCCGCGTCCGCACGTCGTAGCGAAACACCAGCGTCTGATCTTCGCCCGTCCACTCCAGAATCCCCACCACCCACCAGCCGTCGGCGGAGGCCGCCACCGAGGCCCGCACCACCTCGGTCGGCCAGGTCCCCGCCTCCACCGGCAGCGTCTTGGCCGCCACCTCCGGCACGCCGGCCAAGACCTGCGTCACGCCGGTCTCCGGCTCCAACAGCAGAAAATCCTGCGTGGTCACCACCAAAGCCCGGTTGTCAATCCCAAAGGCCACCCCCAGAGGCGGCGCCCCCAGCGTGAAGGTCTGCCGCTGATGGGTCTCCAGCCGCAGCACCGTCAGAGCGTTCGAGGGCCGCAGCGGCGGAGCAAAGTTGGCATAGTGGGTCACCACCAGAAACCGCCCGTCGGCCGACAGCGCCAGCCCCGAAGGCTGCTGCGCCACGTTCAGCGAACTCTCTAGCCGCTCCGTGGCCAGCGACACCACGTCCACCCGATTGGCCGTGTAGTTGGCCACGTAGGCCACGCCCCGCCGCTCATCCAGCGCCACGTCGGAGGCGTGACCCCCCAGGGCGATCACCTTGCCGAACGTCCCGGCCCACACCAGCCCGGACCCCAGGCCGCACGCCACCAGCAACGCCACCCATCGTCCTCGCCGCATAACCTCCCTCACTTTCGCACCCCACCCCGCCGCCACAAAGCCCGGCGGGGCTTGGCGCCCACGGTTCTCATCGTTTCTTGCCAACCTTGCATCCGCGCGTCGTCATGCTGCACTCAAGCGCTTCGAACCTCCCCGCATTTTCGCAGATCCGAATGCAGCCCAGCGCAACATTTTTGCTTTTTTCTGTCGCGTCCTTGGAGAGATCCTTGCTTGCCGCACCCCGTGCGCCCGAAGCTCGCCCCTCCGCTGTGTTCCACCGAGCCGGCAGGCGCACGCCGCCGCATCACGGCTGCGAGCGCCCCCTGCGGGATCGAGCGCCCGCTGCACGCACCGGATCTTCCTGCCGGCCAAACCCCGTCACAGCCGCCGGCAACGCTACGGGTCCGCGCCGCGCCCGGCTCAAGCGTTCTTGCGCCGGCGTACGATGATCACGGCCACCAGCAACACTGCCAGGATCGCGCAGATGACGCGAATCGTCGTGCTGTCCATCTCTCAGCTCTCCTTAAACGGGATCACCCCGCTCGCTTTCTCAACGCTCCTCAGGCGGGATCGCCCCGCTCGCCGGAGAGCGGCATGCGCCCGCACCTTCTCCGGCGCCCGGTTCGCCCCGCTACATGTTCTGAATCATCGGGAGCAACTCCCGAACCACCCGCACCATAATGGGTCCCACCGTCACCACGAACAGCGACGGCAGAATGCAGAAGAAAATCGGAAATACCAGCTTCACGCCCAGCTTGGCGGCCTTCTCTTCGGCCTGCTGGCGGGCCTGAACCCGCATGTAGTCCGAGTGCGCCCGCAGCGTCTGGGCGATGCCCGTGCCGAAGCGGTCGGCTTGAATCAGCACCGCCGTCAGTTTCCGCAAGTCCTCGACCTCAGTGCGTTCGGCCAGGTTGCGCAAGGCCTCGATGCGGCGCTTGCCGGCCCGCAGCTCGAGGTTGACCAACGCGAACTCCTCGCTGATCTCCGGGTGTGCTCGTTCGAGGTCCTTGGCGGTTTGCACGATGGCCTGGTCCAACCCCAGCCCGGATTCCACGCAGACCACCAGCAGGTCCAGAGCGTTCGGCAGCCCGCGCCGGATCTGCCGCTGACGACGCCGCGCTTTGCGCCGCACGAATTCATTGGGCGCGAAGAAACCCAGGCCCGCCGCTCCGAGCACGGTCAAGAGCTTGTTGTCGGCCGTCGAGGGCGATCCGGCCACCAGCAGGCCCGCAAAGATGGGCAGCGTCAGCGCCAGCAGCATTTTGGCCCCGTAAAAATAGCGCAGCGCCGCGGGATTGCGATAACCGGCCCGAATCAGCCGCCGCTGCATCACGGTGACGTCTTTGGGCGAAGCGGGCAGCATCGAGCCGAGCTTGTTCAACAGCTCGCGGAAGGCCAGACTGGGGTGCCGCTGCGGCCGCTGAAGCGCCGCCGCGTCGGCGCCCGTAATGCGCTCCACAACGGCTCGCGGCCGCACCCACAACCGGGCGCCGATCAGCGTCAGACCGCCGGCCACCACAACGAACATGGCGATGCTCAACAGAAGCGGCATCCGTCAGACCTCGATGGCCACAATCTTGCGGATCAGCAGATACCCGATGACCTGCAAGCCGATGGCTGCTCCCACCATGAGCTTGCCCAACTCGTCGGTGAAGAAGAACATCACCATGCCGGGATTCACCAGCGACAGGATCGCTCCCACCGCCACCGGGATCAACGACAGCACGGTGCCGGTCATGCGCCCGTGCGCGCTGATGGCCCGAATGCGCCCCCGCAGCTTGAAGCGCTCGCGGATCAAATACGCCAGCTTGTCGAGCAGCTCGGCCAGATTGCCGCCCGTGCGCTTTTGCAGCAGGACGGCGGAAACGAAGAAATGCACGTCCATCAGCGGCACGCGCTGGGCCAGCTTCTGGAAGGCCACCTCCAGGGGCAATCCCAGATTCTGCTCATCGAAGACTCGCCGGAACTCTCCGGCCAGCGGCTCCTGGAACTCGCTGTGAAGCAACTCCAGCGAGACCGTGAAAGCGTGCCCGGCGCGCATCGAGCGGGCCAGGAATTCGAGGCTCTCCGGGAACTGCTCCTCAAAGCGACGCAAGCGCGCCCGTCGCACACGCATGATGTAAAGGACGGGCAGCAACGCAAAGCCCAGCCCGAACAGCGGCGCCAGGTTGCGATAAAGAGGCGCCATGTACCAGACCAGCGCGAATCCGCCCAAGAATAGCGCCAGGCAGCCGTGCAGCGTCCGGGCCACGTCCCACTTCAGACCCGCCTGCTCGATGAGCGTCCGCAATCGCTCCATGAGCCGGAAGCTCTGCGCCAACCGCACGACGAGCTTCCCCTGATCGAGTCCTTCCGCCTGGATGAGCGCCGGCCCTTTGCGCTCGCGACGCCCGCCGGATCCCCTGCCGCTGAGCCGCTCGGTGATGCGCTCCAGCCGGGCGCTGTGCTGCGCCTTCCACACCAGCAGCATCAGGCCCATCGAGCCCAACCACGCCAGCAGGAAGACGACGATCAGCATGGGCATGGCGAACTCCCGCTCACTCCAGCAAGCCCTCAGCGCGCGTGCGCCGCCCGGCGCCGCACCGCCTGCCGGGAGTCTCGGCTTTCGGTTTCCCCGAGCAATCCCTCCTCACAGCTCAACCACCTCATCGAACAGTTCGGGGCGAAGTTGAATGCCCGCCGCCAGAAGCTTCTCGTAGAAGCGGGGACGAATGCCGGTGGCCGCAAACCGGCCCAGAACCTTCCCATCGGGCGCCACCCCGCGCTTCTCCAATACGAAAATGTCCTGCAAGGTCACCACGTCGCCTTCCATGCCCGTGACCTCCGTGATCGAGACCACGCGTCGCGAGCCGTCGCTCAAACGCGCCGCCTGGATGATCAAATGGACCGCGCTGGCGATCTGCTGGCGAATGGAAACCAGCGGCATGTTGGCCGCCGCCCAGGTGACCATGACTTCCAGGCGCGCGATGGCGTCGCGCGGGGAGTTGGCGTGGATGGTGGTCAGCGAACCGTCGTGGCCCGTGTTCATGGCCTGGAGCATGTCGAGCGCCTCTTCGCCGCGCACCTCGCCCACCACGATGCGATCCGGACGCATCCGCAAGCTGTTGATCAACAGCTCGCGCTGGCGCACTGCTCCGTGGCCTTCCAGGTTCGGCGGGCGGGTCTCCAGACGCGCCACGTGGGGCTGTTTGAGTTGCAGCTCGGCGGCGTCCTCGATCGTGATGATGCGCTCCTTGGGCGAGATGAAGGCCGACAGGGCGTTCAGCAGTGTGGTCTTGCCGGCGCCGGTGCCGCCGGAGATGATCATGTTGAGCCGGGCGCGCACGGCGGCTTCGAGCAGCTCCATCATGCCGGGGGTCAGCGCCTTGCGCTCGACCAGATCCGCCGGCATCAGCCGGTCGCGCGCAAAGCGGCGGATCGACAGCAGCGGGCCGTCCACCGCCAGCGGCGGAATGATGGCGTTGACGCGCGAGCCGTCGGCCAGCCGGGCGTCCACCATGGGGTTGGATTCGTCAATGCGCCGACCCACCTGAGAAACGATCTTGTCAATGATCCTCAACAGGTGCGCGTCGTCGCGGAAACGAACGTTGGTCAGCTCCAGCACCCCTCCTCGCTCGACGTACACCTGCTTGTGGGTGTTCACCAGAATGTCGGAGATGGTCGGATCTTCCAGCAGCGGTTCCAGCGGGCCCAAGCCGAAGACCTCGTCGAGAACCTCGTCGCAAACCTGCTGCTTCTCCATGGCGCTCAGCAGCGTGGACTCGCCCTCGATCAAGGCCATCAGGGCCTGCCGCACCTCAGCCCGCATGCGCTGGTTGTCAATCGAAGCCAGAGCCTCCAGATTGATGCGGTCCACCAGCTTGCGGTGCAGGGTGAACTTCAGCTCTTGAAACTCCGGCCGCATCGAGCCCCGCGGCCGACCGGCGTTGTGCAGCAGCCGCTGGTCCCAGCTCAGGGGCCGCGAAGATCCGGTTTCAGGCAGCGGAAGCATTCTCAGCACTCCTCCTGGTCGTCGAATTCGTGGCTCTCAAACTTCTCACCCGCTCCAGACCCCCGAAGAACTCTCAGAAAAGATGGGCAAGGCGTCCAGCACCGTGCCTGCCCGCTTCTTCTCGCTCTGGGTGATCCCGGCCAGCCGCCCGGCGAACTCCTCGACAGCCTTGCCCAGTTCGCACTCCGGCGCCAGAGGCTCGCCCAACGCCAGCATCCGCTCCAGAGACACGTAATCGTTGGGAAAGCTGGCGTGCGCCGGACACTGAATCACTTTTTCCAGATCCGCCAGCCGCAGCCCGTCGTCCTTGCCCGTGCGATTCACCAGGACTTGAATCCGCTCGCGCGTGAAGCCCAGGTGAGTGAGCATGCGGACCGCCTTTCGCGCCAGATGCAGGCTGGTCAAATCCAGCGTGGTGACCATGAAGCCCTGATCGCATTCCGACAGGGCCAGCAGGCTGAAGCGCTGGAAGATGCTGGGCAGATCCAGAATCACCCAGTCATAGAGCTGGCGGGTGTATTCGCACAGCTCGTGCAGGTGCGCCGGATCCAGGGGCTCGACGGCCGGCGAGGCCGGCGCCGGCAGAACGTCCAGGCCGTGCGCCTGCTCCACCAACCAACTCCACCGCGCCGGATCCATTCGGCCGCCGTCGGCGAGGGCTTCCGCCAGCAGGCCGCCGGGCTTCAGTTTGAGATAGAAGCTGATGGTCCCGCTCATCAGATCCAGGTCCGCCACCAGCACGCGGCGACCGCTCAAGCGCTGGAGAGCGAAGGCGGTCTGCGAGGCCAGCGTCGAAGCTCCGGATCCCGGCTTGGCGCTCGCGAATGCCACCACGCGGCCCGGTTGGCGTTGCGGCGCGGCTTCCGGTTGCCGCAAACGCCGGATCCGCGCCGCCGCCTCGCGCTGCGCGCCGGCTTCGAAAGGCGCGTAAAGAAACTCGGTGGCGCCCGCCCGCAAAGCCCCCAGCAGGGCCTCCGGATCGTTGCGCACGTGCAGTCCGACTACGTGCACCGGAGGCCGCTGATGGCTCAGGCAACGGATCAGCTCGGCCGCCACGTTGAAGTCGCTGGCCACGTCCAGCAGGACCACTTCGGGCGCATACTGCCGCAACCGGATTTCCAGAGTCTGCCTGGGCGGGTAAGAGCGCAGATCCGCGAGGATTTGAAACGCGCGCGCCTCGGGCAGGGACCGGGTGAGCGCCGCCGCCAGATCGCGATCCGGAGCGATCAGCAGCGCCGTCAGTTCAGGGCCCTGGCCGTTGGGCTGCTTCACTTAGTCCTTCCTTGCCGCACGCGGCTTGTTCGCCGCGCTCGAAGCGCGACTGCCGTCGGGCTTCTGCGCCGTGCCGGGCTTGACCGCCGGCGGCAGGAACGGCCGCGGCATCTCGGGCCCCGGCAAGGGCTGCCCGGCCTCCAGCGGACGCGTAATCTCAGGAGAAACGATCACCACCAGCTCGGTCTTGGATCGGTTCCTTTGCCGGCTCTTGAACAGCGCTCCCAGCACAGGAATGTCAGCCAGTCCCGGAATCTTCGCCAGCGTCTCGGTGACCCGATCGTCAATCAAACCCGCAATCACAAAGCTCTGCCCCGGTCCCAGTTCCACGTGCGTCTCCATGCGCCGCGTGGCCAGCGCCGGGATGGTGAATCCCTGAAAGACCAGAGCGTTGGCCATGTCAATCGTCGAAACCTCCGGGCGCACCATCATCTTGATGGTGCGATGGGGCGTCACCGCGGGCAGAAAACTCAGGCGGATGCCGAACTCCCGGAACTGAATGGTCACCGCGCCGATGTTCTGGCCGCCCTGCACTACGGGAATGGGAAACTCGCCGCCCACCAGAAAGCTGGCCTCCTTTCCCGCCGTCGTCACCAGGTTCGGCTCGGCCAAGATTTGCAACAGGCCCTGAGACTCCAGGGCGCGGATAAAAGCCGCCAGATTCAGATCCGGGCGAAAGGCGAAGACGTTCAGGGCGTCGGAGATCGTGAAGCGGCTTTGCGTGCCCGGCAGCGCGCCGGGGATCGCTCCTTCCAGCTCCTGCGGGCGGGGACTCGGAAACTGCCCGGTGGTCACCGAACCCGGGGTGTTCAGCGCTCCGGTCGAAACCAGATTGGCGCCCAAAGCGTCCAGGGCGCTGCGGTTCAATTCGGCGAACCGGACGCGCAATAGGACCTGCGGATCGGGCGCATTGGGCGCGACCTGAAGGTTGTTGACCACGTTCTTGGCCGCCCCCGCCACCAGGGCCGCCGCTCGCTCGGCCACCGCCTGGCTGGAAACCCTGCCCGTTAGCGCTAAAGCCTCCTTGGCCGCCTGCACGTGAATCTCTTCTCCGGGAAACGTTTCCTTGAGCAGGCGCTCGATGGGCTCCAGGTTCGGCTCCACGGAAACCTGATAGAAACTCCGGCGTCCGTTCTTCGACCAGATCACCACGGTGGCGCTGCCTACCGCCTTGCCGTGCAACAACACCTCGCGCAAGGACACGGCCACGGCGTCCACCACCTCCGGGTTGCTCGTCGAAATGCGGGCGATGTCGGAGGGAAAGTCAATCACCGCGCTGCGTCCCGCCGGCAACCGCAGCTCCTCAGCGGCCAACTGCGAAGCGTCGCCGCGTCCAAACGGCGGCGCGCCCAACACCAGAGCCAGCGTTGCCCATGCCACCCCGTATCTCATGGTTCCTTCCCATCCGATTCAGCTTTTCGAACGCCCACCACCTCGACCCGCCGCTCGGATCCGCGGATGACGACCACCTCCTCAGCCACGGTGGCGGGCGCCGGAGCGGGCGCCGAGGAAGCCCTGGCTTCCGAGCGCGGCGGCGCGGGCCGCGGCGGCGGGGGCGCCTGGACCGGTGCGGCCTTGCGCACCTGATAGAGCTCGGTCAGCAAGCGGCCCGGCGTCTTCTCCACGCTTTGATCGCTGGCGTTGCGGAGCACCAACTGGATGCGCCCTTCGTTGCCTGCCAGCGTCAGGGTCTCGGCCTGCTCGGGCGTGACCAGCAAGGTGACCACCTGCGAATTGATCGCTTGCCCTCTGGCATCCGGCTCCATTTGCTGGCCCGCCGAGAGCACCAGAATGTTCTGAAGCACCGTCGTGGTCATCGTGTCGGAGTGGTTCGGGGGTCGGCCGGTGACCAGCACGTCCACACGCATTCCGGGCAAGACAAAACCCGCCACCCCGACGACGTCGTTGACCCGGACGGCCACAGCACGCATTCCCGGTGGGATCACGGGCGCCAGCCCCAGGCCGCTGCCACGCGCTGCCACTCGGCCCTCGCGGATGGGCTCGTCAGGCAAGATCGAGCTGATCACCGGACGTTCGTACACCTCTTCCGGCCGGGTGAAGACGCCGGGCGGCACCTGCGAGGCCGGCACCTTGGCGATCTTCACGTCGGCGGGCTTGATGGTGACTCCCACCGGCAGCGCCCGCACGGCCACCACCACGTCGCGCGTCTCAATTTTTTGAGGCTTGCTCTTGGGTCCCGCGCCGGCAACCACCTGGTAGAAGACGCCCGCAACCACCAGCGCGAACAGAAGACTCAGGCCCACCACGGTCAGGAACCTGCGGTCCATCACCGCCTCCTTGCCCGGGATTCGTGCGGCCGGCGGATGGCCGCGCGCCCCCTCGGCGTGCTCGCACGCGACGCTGCCGCCAACCGGCTCGCCGGCGAAGGGAAGGGCAGCGCGAACTGCAATAGCGCCTCTGCGGTCGGCAGGCTCCAGTCGTGCGGATCCTTCCGGGGGTGCTGGAGATCGTCCAGCCCGACCGCGCTAAGGGGATTCCCCGAGGGCGAGACGACTCTCCCGGACTCAAGCTTCCCCGCCATCCGTTCTACACTTCGGCCGCAGGGGTGCATTCCTTTAACGCCGGCTCCTCGCGTAGAGCGCCGCCGCCTTGTCCTGATCCAGGCGCCGCCATTCCGACGATCCCTCCAACAGCCCCGCCAGGGGCCACTCGCGCGGCGCCAGTACGTAGGCGAAATCCCACTTGCGGAGAACCTCGCTCCAGCCCGGGCGACCCTGCACGGTCTTCAGGTACTCATCGCCGATCGCCGGACCGTAGAAATCGCTGCGCCCGTCAAGATAAACCTTGTGGGCCGGATAAAAGCGGTAGATCAGGTAATCGGCCCATTGATCGGAGGTGAAGATGCGCGCGCCTGCCAGGCGCTCACGGTGGCGTTCGACGATCGCCACAGGGAATTTTTGCTCGGGAAAGTCCCGCGGCCAGTGTTGCCGGGGTACGGCAACCATCGCGGCCGCCAGGCCCGCCGGCAGCCACAGGCTCGCCCGGCCAAAAGCGGGCCGCATGTCCTCGGCGACCCGCTCGAGGATGGCGACCGGCGACTTCGCAGCGAGCGAGCTCGCCCAGCGGCGCCACAGGCGCGTAGCCGCCGCCGCCACCCAAGGCGCCGCCAGGAAAGTGAACAGCGGGATGTGTCGCGCCGAGGTCAGCGCCGCGTGGGCCCAGAACACCACCAGCAGCGCTTCCGCCACGCGGCGACGCGCCAGCAGCCAGGGGACCAGCATGAGAGCCGCGAACAGCAGCAACTCGAAATGCAGCGCGTTCTCGGACCGAAACCTGGGGGCCTGGAATTCATGCACCACATTGCGGATCCAATCCGAGCGAAGGTACTGCGCGATGTGCAAATGCAGACGCCAGCCGTAGGGGTTTAATAGCGAGGCGGCCGTGCACGCTCCGGCCAGCGCCAGATAACGCACGGCGGGTTTCCATCTTACCTGGGCGCCGGATTGCCCCAGGCATCCTTCCACGGCACGGCCCACCGCAATCAGCCAGAGCGAGGCCAGCAGGGCCACGAACCCGCCATGCAGGTTCGTCCACAGCGCGGTCATGGGGACCAGCCACCAGATCGCCCGGTCGCGGGCGCGCACGTCGCGCTCCACGACGAGCAGAAAGACGCACCAGGCCAGCAGCGTAAAGATGTGGGGACGCGCCAGGAAGTGAATCGCCGAGGCGCCCAGCGCCAGTAGCAGCGTGATCAAAGCCAGCAAGGGATTGGCGCCCAGGCTCCACATGCGCTTGAACAGCAGCGCGGCGGCCGCCAGGATCACCAGAGCTGCCGTCGCCACAACGCCGCCGAGGCCTGCCCTGCGATGTACCAGCGCGAAAAACAGATCAGCCAGCCATTCCCAGGCGTACCACGGCTGGCCCGGCTTACTAAAGGAAAACAGATCCTCTCTAGGCCATTGGCGGGCATCCAGAATGTACTCACCGGTGCGGATGTGCCAGCCGGCATCGCCGTCGGCCAACAGCACCATCCAACGACCGCCGGCCGCGAACTGCCAGATCAGCAGCGAGATGAGCAGGCAGTCATACAGGGTGGGAATCAGCAGGCGCCGCAGAAGGTTGCGAGGCGCCGACACTTTTGCCTCACTCCGAGCGTTCCTGGCGCTGGAAGCACTGAGCGGGATCGAGTCCCGCCAGTCGGCGAGCGCCGAGCGCCAGCTCGTAGCGGTTGCGCGCCCCGGTTTTCGCAAAAATGTGCATCAGATGCACCTTCACGGTGCCCGGGGCGATGGCCAGCGCTTGGGCGATTTCCCTATTCTTCAGCCCCCGGCCGAGCAAACGCACGATTTCGCGCTCCCGCCGTGTGAGCCGCGGGCACGGCCGCGGCGCGCTGGGAACGGGCTGATGATCGGACTCCAGCCAGCGGCCCCCGCGGCCCACCGTCGCAAGGCATTCCAACAGCACGCCGGCCGGAAGCGTGCGACGAAGCACCGCGCGAACGCCCAACTCTGACGCGCGGCGCGGATCAATCGCCTCGGGATCGCGAATCCAGAGAACGATCGCGGCGCTCGGGCAGGCCTCTCGGATGCGCTCCAGGAAAGCGAATCCCGCGCTGGTCTCCTCGGCCGGGCCGAACAGCACGACGTCCGGCATACTGGCCGCGATGGCCGGCAGGGCGTGCTCGGGGCCGGCAGCCCCCACCAGAAGCAGGTCGGCTGAGGCTTCCAGAGCCAGGCGCAACCCTTCGATGGCCACCGGCTGCGACTCGCAGGCGAAGATTCGGATCAGACGCACCGTCACCCGGATTCATCGGCGGGCGTCAGCGCGGGCATTAGCGCGGAACCGCCCGATCAGCCACACAGAGCGCTGCGGCCGCTGCCGTTGCTCAAAGAGGCCGGGGACGGTTGTCTATTACGCCTTGATGTCGTCGCGCGTGAAGTCCCACTCCACAACGCGGTGTTGCTTGGCCGCCAGGTTGACCATGTGAGCGCAGGCCGCGGCGTGATGGCCCTGAACGGCGTCTTGCCAGTAGGGTTTCCGCGTCCGGATGGATTCCAGCCAATGGCCCAGGTGCACGATCGTGGCCTCCAGGCCCTCCTCTCGAAACTGCTGGGCGCCCTCGACGACCTTGGGCTTGCGTGTGGCGGGCAGCTCGGTCTGACGCACCTTGGGATCGCGGTAATAGGCCTCTTCGAGGGAGCGCGGCCAGCTTGCCACGATCCAGCGATTATCCTCCACCGCATTTTCCGGGTAGAAACTCATCACCCCGCCGCCCAGCGTGATGGTGCCTTCGGTGCCGAGGAACTGGAAGCTGCCTTCGGCGGCCGCCTGATTATTGAAAGTCGAACTCAGATTCACGACGAAGCCTTCGGGGTACTCCAGGATGGCGTTGAGCGTGTCGGGCACCTCGCGGCTTTCCTTCCAGCGATACAACTGACCCATGGCCACCACGCGCGAGGGCATTCTGGCGTTCATCAGGAAGTGAATCGTGGTGCACAGGTGGACGAACAAATCGGTGGCGATGCCCCCGGAATAGTCCTCGTAGCAGCGCCAGCGGAAGAAGCGTTCCAGGGAAAACGGCCTCTTGGGAGCAGGCCCCAGGAACATTTCCCAGTCCACGGTCTTCGGAGAGGCGTCGGGCGGGATGGGATAGATCCAGGCGCCGGAGGCGGTGTTGCGGTTGTAGGCCGCACGGATGATGGTCACCTGACCCAGCTTCCCGCTCTGGATCATCTCCCTGGCTCTGCGCTGGAGGGCGGAGCTCATGCCCTGGCTGCCGACCTGTACGATGCGGCCCGCGGCGCGTGCGGCCTCGATGATTTCGACGCCTTCCGCGCTGCGATAGGTTAACGGCTTCTCGCAGTAGACATCTTTTCCCGCCTTGATGGCGTCGAGCACCTGCTGGCGATGCCAGTGATCCGGGGTCACGATCATGACGGCGTCAATGGACTTGTCGGCGAGGATTTCGCGGTAGTCCTTGACGGCGCGGGCGCGTCCGCCGGTGCGCTCGATGGCGCGCTCGACGCGGCCCTTATAGGCGTCCACAACGGCGGTGATCTCCACGCCCGGATTGGCCAACAACGCCGGGATCAGCTCGTGAGCGCGGGCGCCGGTTCCGATGACGCCCACCTGGATGCGGTCGTTGGCGGCGTAAGTGCGTGAGCCGGCGGCAGTCGCCGCCAGTCCGCCCTTCAACATGCTGCGGCGCGTCAGTTCCATGGTTCGACCTCCGACTTGCCTCGATTATAGTGCGGGCCAGGGACGGCGCGGCAGCACGGCTTCCAGAGCCGCGGCCACGCGCAGAATCAGCGCCTCCCGGAAAGGCGGGCCGATGATTTGCAGCCCCAGCGGCAAGCCCTCGGCATCCCAGCCGCAAGGCATCGAAAAGGCCGGCCAGCCCATCATGTTGATGGCACGCACGAAACGGGTGGCCACCAGACGAACGTCTTCGCTGCGCCCGTCGCGCTCCACCGTGGTCTGGCCGATACGCGGCGCGCCCGCCGGCGTGGTGGGAGTCACCAGACAGTCCGCTTCGCGCCAGATGGAGCGAAACTCATCGCGCATCATGCGGCGCAATCTCTGCGCCTGAATGTAGTCGGTAGCCGACAGCAAGCGCCCCTGGTCCAGCAGCAAGCGCACGTCGGGACCGAAGTCCTCGCGGCGCGCCATGTACGGCTCCATCACCGCCGCTGCCTCGGCCATCAGGATAATGCGGCTGACGTTGTTCATCGCCGCCACGTCCGGCACGCGCACGGGGACAATGGAGGCGCCCAGGCGGCGGGCTTCCTCCAAGGCGCGCTCGACGGCCGCAACCGCCTCAGGCTCTGCGTGCTCGAAATAGAAGTTCTCAGGCCGTCCCACACGCACGCCCTCCAGAGAGACGGTCTCCGGCGGCAAATACTTCTCCACCGGCCGGCGGCTGGAGGTCTCGTCGCGGGGATCGTACCCGGCCAGCGCGTCCAGCACCACGGCGGCGTCGCGGACCGAGCGGGTCAGCGGTCCCATATGATCCAGGCTGAAATCCAGGGGCAAGACGCCGTAGCGGCTGACGCGCCCGAAGGTGGGTTTCAGTCCCACGGCGCCGCAATAGGAGGCCGGGATGCGGATCGAACCGCCGGTGTCGCTGCCCATGGCCATAAAGACCATGCCTGCGGCGACGGCGGCCGCCGAGCCGCCGCTGGATCCGCCCGGAATCCGTTCCAAATTCCAGGGGTTTCGCACCGCGCCGTAGTGGGGATTCGTGGAGGTGATGCCGTAGGCCAACTCGTGCATGTTCGTCTTGCCGATCAGTACGGCTCCCGCGGCGCGGAGGCGCTCGACGACGGCGGCGTCGAAGTCCGGAACGTAGTCGGCGAAGATTTTCGAGCCGCAGGTGGTGCGGACGCCGCGCGTAGCGTAGACGTCCTTAACCGCCACCGGGATGCCGTGCAGCCGACCGCGATCCTCGCCGCCGGTCAGTTCCCGATCCGCGCGGCGGGCCTCTTCCAGAGCGCTCTCCGCGGTGACGGTGATGAAGGCCCGGAGGCGCTCGTCGAGGGCCGTGATGCGTGCCAGGGATTCGCGAGTCAGCTCCTCGGCGGAGACCTGCCGGGCGCGTAGGGCACGGGCAGCTTCGAGAATCGTCACGTGTCTTCCTCCTCGGGCGCACAGCGAAACGTGACGACGGGCTCGACCCAGAGCGGGATGGTGGGGATCAGCCCGCGGATGCCGGCCTCCATCGCGTCCAGGACGGCGGCAATCTTCTCAAGTTCCTCGCTGGGGATGAGTAAGCCGCGTCCGGCGGCGATCAGCTTCCAGTCGGACATGCAGACGAGTGTAGCGCGAACAGGGACCGCCTGCGGCGTCAACTGCCCCCGGACCGCGCCGGATGGGGGCTGCGGCAGCTCGCGGCGCACTCCCAGAAGCCGCGCGCGATGGCGGCCGCCGCGGTCCTCGTGGTTCCCAAAGTCCCGCAGCAGCCGCCCCTGGCGCGCTGAGCGGCGACTCAGAAGTAGAACTTCAAAGCCAGTTGCATGCGCCGGGCCTCGCGCGCCGCTGTGTATTCGCCGAAGCGCGCGTTGACCTGCCGGCCCGCGGCATCGAAGCGCGCCCCAGTGTCCATCCCCGAGAACTGCGTGTGGTTGAAGGCGTTGTACATCTCCCAGCGGAACTGAAGCCGCCGCTCGCCCTCGCCCAGCCGAAAATTCTTGAACACGGAGATGTCCCAGTTGTTGGTTCCCGGTCCGCGGATGGGATCCTTGGGCGCGTTGCCGATGCCGAAGTTCTCCCGATCCGGCGGCCTCACCACTTCTGTGCGGAAGTGGCGGTAAATCGTTCGCTCGGACTTCGGTAAGTTCGGGTTTCCAGTGAGGTTGACGCGGCTGTCAATGCCGGCGCCCGAAGCCCCGGTCATGTCGGTGGCCACCACGAGACTGTAGCCGATGCCGGAAGGCGCCCCGCTAATGAACGATGTTATGCCCGACACCTCCCAGCCATTGCTGAACCAGCGCAGAAACGACTTACCCCGAACGAAATCCGGCAGCTTGTAATCGTAGAAGATCGTGACGTTGTGCGTCCGATCGAAGCCCGCTTTGCCGTAGTTCCGCATGCGGAAATTCAAATAGGGGTTGACCGCGCCGGTGTTGCCGTCCACTAAGTCCATGGCCTTCGACCAGGTCCAGGTGAACCCGTAAGTCAGATTGCGGCCGAACCTACGGTTCACTTGAGTTTGCATGGAATGGTAGTTCGAGGTGGAGGCGAATTCAAAATACTGAATGTCGGCATACCCTTTGATCGGCCGCAAGAAGTTCACAGGAGGCGGCCGGTTACCCGTGAGCGTGGGATCCATGCTCGAGGGCAGGAAATTGGTGCCGTAGGGAGTGGCGTTGAGACTGCGAACGTGCAACAGGTGGCGCGCCACCGATCCCACATAGGCCACGTCAAACGCCGTGCCGAAACCGATGTCGCGTTGGACGCCGAAGCTCCAGTTATAGACGGTGGGCGGATCGAACGCCTTCTGGATCCCGTACACGCTGCTGGGACTCAGACTGAGGGGCGTGCTCAGCAGATCCTTGATGGTCGTGTAGTAGGCGGTGGCGGTATTGACCAACGGCGGCATCTGAACCAGTTGCAGGACGATGTCATCGTTGAAGCGGTCGGGGAAGATACCAAAGCCGCCGCGAACCGCCAGCTTTCCATCGCCCAGCACATCCCAGGCAAAACCGAAGCGCGGGGCCACCTGGATGCCCGGAGTATCCAAAATGCGCTCCCGGAAGATTCGCATGCCGTTGTAAAAGTCGCCGGAGCCCGGAACGAAGGTCCCGATCTTGACCTCAGGAACGATCTCTCCAGTCAGCGGATTGCGACCCATGCGCGGGCTGGTAGGGGTAGCGCGATAGGGCTCGATCAGCCGGGGCGCCCTGTCCGGGCGATAATCGGACTGCCAGAACGCTGCCAGATCGTCGTTGGCGCTCCAGGTGGGCACGATGCGATAGAAGCGCACGCCGATATCCAGGGTCAGACGCCGCAGGGCGCGCCAGTTGTCCTGGACATACCACTCGATGTTGGCATAGCGGGCGTGAGCGTGCGGGTGCTTGTCGGATTCGGTGTAACTGTTCACATAGCCCATCAAGGCGTTCGCGAACGCATAATTGGCGTCGAAGGGATTGTTGACGTTACGGCCGAAATCGAAGGTGCCGTTGAAGGCGGAGGCGCGCGCGGCGTTGCGGGTGGTCCGTTCGATGTAAAAGCCCGCCTTCAGGTTGTGCGTCCCGTGTACCTTCGAAAGATTGTCCGACCAGTTCCAGATGTTGTTGGTTCCGAAGAACGGGAAGCGCTGTTCAATGTTGAGTTGCGGCGCATTCTGCACTCCGCCGAATGTCGCATTGGGGATCAGGTTTAACGGATTGATCTCCGGATGGAACTGGGGCAGATCCAGGCCCAACTTCCGGCGATCGTTCCGATCCAAACCTTCCTGAGTGAGAGGACTGACGGTTTGCAGCGCGCGGTTGACGCCGAAGGTGAACTCGTTGACCAAAGTGGGATTGAAGGTGTGAATGAGCGTAGCGACCAAACCACGGCTCTCGATTTGGTACTTGATGGGGAACTGCGGCCAGATCGAGGAAGCCAGAACAAAGCCGAAGTCGCCTTTATAGGCCTCGTAGTTTTGGATGCCTCGCGCATAAAAGGTGGTCTTGGAACTCACGTTCCAGTCCACGCGCAGGATTTCCTCCCGCCGCGGTTGATCCACCGTGCTTTGAAACACGGTATTGAAGGTGTAATTGGGGTCGAAAGCGTTCGGCAACGGAAAGACGTTCAGCAAGCCCTGGCCGTTCTTGTCAATCCGGGCTGCCGGGACCAAGTTGCCGGGAAACGGTTGCCTGTTGGCCAGAGGATCCAGAATAGGAATGAGTTGCCGGTTGGTGTCGAAAGTCCGCGAGAAGTCGCCCTTGCGTTCCAGCTCGGTGGGGAAGGTACGTCGCCCCTGGCTGGTGGGGTATTTACGGGGAAGAAATTCTTGCGACCAAAAGAAAAACAGCTTTTCCCGACTTGGGTTGATTTTGGGTATCCAGAGCGGTCCGCCTAAGAAATATCCCGGATACTCGAAGCGGTAGCGGGGTTTGCGAAGGCCCTGGCGGTTGTTGAAGAACTCGTTGGCGTTGAACATTTCGTGGCGCTTGAAATAGAAGGCGCCGCCATGAAACTCGCGGGTCCCGCTCTTGATCACGGCGTTGATCGTGCCTCCGGAACTACGGCCGTATTCCGCCTGGTAGTTGGTGAGCAGGACCTTCACTTCGGCGATGGCGTCCAGGCCGGGAGCCAGGTAAGGTCCCAGCATCGAACCCGTGTCCAGGTTCGAGACGCCGTCCAGCGTGAGGTTCGTGGTTCCCTGGCGTCCGCCGTTAATGTAAATGCCGACCAAGTTGTTCCACCCCGGCGCTTCACGGTTACGCGTGTCCACCACACCCGGCAGCAAGCGGATCAGCCCCATGTAGTCGCGGCCCTTCAGCGAGAGCTCCTGGATCTGCGAGGTGCTGATTAGCCCCGACCGCTCGGAGCTTTGCACTTGTAGGCGGGCTGCCTCCGCGATCACCGAGACGGTCTGTGTCAGCTCTCCCAATTCCAGGCGAATCTGCCGGAGCACCACGCGCTCGGTCGCGGTGAGCACAACGTCTCTCTGCTCGTACTTCTTGAAACCGGGCGCGCTCACGCTGATCGAGTAGTTACCCGGCAAGAGCTGAGTGAAGATGAAATTGCCCAGACCGTCGGTCACGGCCTCACGGGTCTGGCCGGTGCCGGTGTTCGTCAGCTCGACCCGAGCATTGGGAACCACGGTGCCGGCCGGATCCTGAACGTTGCCTGAAATCTGCCCTGTGAGTCCCTGGCCGCAAAGCGGCAAGCCGATGCACAGGACGAGGACCAGAGTCCATATCCCCTTGTTGTTCAGCACGGCTTTTCCTCCTTTACGCGAATCCACGAGCGCACACTAGCGCCGGCGGAGCAATCCGTCACCCAGCGCCCTGGCGCTCCACCCAGCCGCCGGATCGCGGCGGCCGGGCAGCAGGGCGCCCTAAAACATCAGCCGCAACGCCAACTGGACGTTGCGCGGGTCATTGGCCTGCGAAGGCGATACGGTTCCAAAGGCGGCCGAACCCAACGTCGTGTTGGGGGCTCCGAACCACGGTGTGTTGCACAGATTGAACGACTCAGCGCGGAACTGGAGCCGCACGGTTTCCGTGATCGGGAAGGTCTTGAAGACCGAAAAATCCACCAGCCCCGGCCGGCGGGTACGGATGTTGGGAAAACGCGTACTGAGCGTCCGCAGCGTAAAGGGCGCCTGGACCAGGAACGCCACCGGTTCGTCGGGACTGGCGCAGCTCTGGCGCACTCCCGCCTGGGTGAGAGTGCAAGTGTTGAACCACCGATTCCGGCTCTGCACGTTGCCCGGCAGCTTTGGGTTCACGCCCGTCGAGACGGCGCCGCCCGGCGCGCCGACCGGAAGGCCGGATTGGAAGGTCGCGATGCCATTGACCTGCCAACCGCCCAGCACCTGGCGCACAGCCCCGCGGGCGCTCTTGGCGAAAGGCAGCTCATAGCCCCAACTGATAACCGCCCGGTGGGGCGCGTCCACCGCGGTGAGGACTTTGGCCAGATCCCCGAAACGGTCCTGCGCGTTGAGGTAACCTACAGCTTCCAGGCTCTTGGAAACGGTGTAACTACCCAACAGGTGCAAGCCGTGTGACAGCCGCTTCTCGATCCGCAACTGGAAGGAGTCGTACCACGTCTTTCCAATGGTGTGCCGGGCTTGCGTGATGTTGTCGAACTGCGGGAAGGGACGCAAGAGCTGCTGCCGGGGAACCGTGGGGCCGTTGTAGGCCGTACCCGGGAGCAGGCCCGCCAGCGGGTTGGGCACCGCCGTCAGAAGGTCTGTGCCCAAAGCCAATTTGTCCGCAGGAACCGCATTGATGCCCTTTGCCGTCTGCACCGCCCGCGTGCGTGAGCCGACGTAAGAAGCGTCCACCAGCACGCGTCCCGGCAACTCTTGCTGGAACCCGAAGGAGTACTGGTGAACATAGGGAATCACGCGGTCGGGATAGCCGAAAGTGAAGCTGCGCCCCAACATGGTAGCCAGACCGAGCGAACGCCCGTAGGGTTGCTGGATGCCGTCCGGGTACGGGTTGCTCCAGCGGCCCGAGGGCGTGATGCCGCCGTCCAGCGAGGATACATAGGGCGTCTCGACGCTGAAGCCGTTGTTATAACCGGTGTCAAAGGTCGGCAGGTAACTGAGCCCGTAACCGGCGCGCAACACGGTGGTCCGGCGAAGCTGATAGGCCACGCCCAGCCGCGGCTGCCAGTTGTTCAGGTCGCGCTTGAACGGCAGGCGACGGCTGGCGTCTGTGAACAGCAGCCCGCCCCTGAGGTCCAGTCCGGGCGCCTTCAAGGGACTGGGAGCCGTGGCGTCGAAACCTCGATTCTGGCGATCGAAGCGCTCGCTCAGAGGGGACTCGTAATCCCAGCGCAAGCCCAGATTCAGGGTCAGACGGCTGGTGACTCTCCAATCGTCCTGGAAAAACACAACGTAATAGCGATTGCTGTAAGCCGGCTCGGCGTTGATGGGCACCGAGCCGCTGGCCGGAATTCCCAGTAAAAGCGAGGCGAAGGCGTTCCCGGCCGCCGCTTCGGCCCGCAAGGCATCGCGCTGCGTGTAGCCCTTCGTGAAACTGAAACTCCCAAAGGACGAAGTGGGCAGCGCCTGATTGTTGAACATCACGCGACCTTCGAAGCCGAACTTCACGCCGTGCCGGCCGATGACTTTGTTCACCGTCTCGGCCAGCGACCAGGTGTCGGAGAAAGTGAACTCGCTGCCGATCGAACGCGGCGGCCCAAAGGTCGTGTAATCGGTGTAGGCGACTCGCGGGAAGAACTTGCGCGGAAGCTGCGCCACGGTAGCCGCGGGAAAACCGAGTTGTGCGGGATCGAAGCCGTCGCCGTACTGCGCGATGGCGAACTGGTGGCGAATGTAGCCGGCGCGGAAGTTCAGCACCAAAGTCGGCGATAGCGTGGAGGTCAAATCGAAGTTGCCGCCCTGATTGATTCGCCAGTGACCGTACCAGGGACTCGCTTCGTGGCGAAAGCCGGAATCCGAATTCAGCTCGTGACGATTCCCCCGCACGTACCGTGAGAAGAAGCGGTGGTTGGCGCCCAGGACCTGGTCCACGCGGATGATGTGCTGATCGTACTCGTCGGTTCGCGGGTTGGGACTGGAAATCAGGTTGAAAAATCCGCGCGCATCGCCGGGCTGGTTGGGAGTCGGAATCCAGTCCAGCATTTTGACCGAAACCGGATCAAAGCGGCTGGAGGGCACCCGGTTGCCGGGGAAGGGTTGCCGGATATACGAATTGCCCACCCGCTGCGTGGTGGCGGGATCATAAACCAGGATCGGCTGTAAGTTCGCTTGCACGGTCTTGGAAAAATCCCCGCCTCTTTGTTCTAAGGTAGGCACCGTGTAAGTCTGAGGATACGGAATGCTGCTCTTGATCTTTTCCCAGGAGTACATGAAGAACGTCTTGTTGCGCCCGTCATAGACGTTTGGTAGATACACCGGACCGTCCGCCTGAATGCCCGGCTGGGCCCAGCGAAAGGCGCTCTTGCGCGCTCCTGCCATGTTGGACTCGAAAGCATTGGCATTGAGTTTGTCGTGCCGGAAGTAATAGTAAAGCGCGCCGCGCAAGCGGTTCGTCCCGCTCTTCAAGCCGACGTTGATGACCCCGCCGCCGGTCCTGCCGTACTGTGCGTCATAAGTGTTGGTCTGGACCTTGAATTCCTCGGTGGCGTCCGGTGACGGCACGAAACTTAAGTTGGTGGGTTGGGTGGTTTCAGTGTTCGTGTCCGGCACGCCGTCGAGCAGGAACTCGTTGGTGAACTGCCGCCCTCCGTTCATGGAGAAGCTATCCATGCCGCCGTTATCGAAGGGCCGATTCGAGCGGCTGGCCAGCGAAGGCGTATACTGCACGCCGGTGGCCACCACGGCCAGCATGAAGGGATTGCGCCCCAGCAACGGCAAGGCGCTCACCTTGGCGGAGTCCACCACCTGTCCCTTGCTCGCGGTGGCCGTCTCCAACAACTCCACCTCGCCGCTGACCACTACCTGCTCGGTGACGGCGCCGAGCTCCAGACGGAAGTCCACCTGCAAACGGTCGCCGACGCGCAGCTCCAGCCTCTCGCGGACCGCTCGCCGGAAGCCTTCCAGCGTGGCGCTCACGTCGTAGCGGCCGATGGGAACAAAAGGCAAGACGTAGATGCCGCTCTCATTGGTAACGGCGCTGACCACGGCGCCGGTATCGAGATTTCTTGCCTCGATGCGCACCTTGGGAACCACGGCGCCTTGCGGGTCGGTCACCGTTCCGGTGATCGTCCCTCGAAACTCCTGCCCCGACAAGCAAACGGCGAGAAGCAAAGCTCCCGCCAGCCTCCAGGATCTGGGAGAAAAGCTCATGACACCCCCTCGCTGCATCCGGCCCCGACCCCGAACCGGGGGCCGGCCTGTACCGTACACCCCGCCTCGATTCCGCAATGCGGAACCACCCGGACTCCGCGCCGGAGCCCGCTACGTTCAGTGACTATACACCCGCCGTCGCGTGTTGGCAAGGGGGGCTTGTGCGAGTGCTACGCACCGTAGGGAGCAACGTGATGCGCTCGCGTCCTCTCCCGAAATCACGCGGGTGCGGACACGAACAGGAAGCGGCGGCCTCCGGGGGCTTCGTCAGTCAGTCAAGCGACCCATCGGTAGGATTCTGGTCTCCGGTGACAGTGGACGGGACCGGGAGGAAGCAGGAGCGTGCTGCTGACGCCGCCATCCATTGCGGCAAACAAGCCGGAGGGGAGCAATCCGCCAGCGGGGGCGGCGGGGCGCTCCCCGCTCATCCAGGGAGCACCCCGCACGGCGTGCGGCCTGTACGCTGTGAGGCGCACGCCCGCTCACGCGGGACTTCAGAACGTGAAGCGCGCCGACAGCTCGATGTTGCGCGGTCCCACTTGTGGGCCGGTGATCTGACCGAAGAACGGACTGGACAGATCGGTCACCGGGTTGCCCCGTCCGTGCCGGTTGAACGGATTCAAGAAGGTGCCGCGGATCTGGAAGCTCTTGGCTTCGTCAATCTGCCAGGTCTTCTCGATGGACGCATCCTCGCCGGTGTAGTGCGGACCACGCACGTTGGGCAACACCGGACCGAGCGTTCCGAGTCGCTGGATCACGTTCCGCCCGCCGGGATGAACCGGAGGCAGCGAGAAAGCTTCCCGGTTCAGGTACGCCACCCCGCCCGCGACGCCGCGGAAGTTGATGGGAGCATCCGGGTTGAGGATGATCGGCTTGCCGAGCACCAGATCGGGACGGGCCGCGCCCAAGGGGTTGGAGACCAGCCCGCCGGTGGAAACGGACAACGGCGTGCCGGAGCGAATCTGGTGGTTGGCGGTGAGATTCCATCCGCCCAGCACCTGGTTCAGTACGGCTCCCAGATCATAGCGGCGGCCCTTGCCGAAGGGCAGCTCGTAGATCCAGGTCAGCTTGAAGTAATGCGGATAGCCGTAACTGGGGATGGACCGCTCGAGTTTCCGGTTGAAGACATCCGCCGGCGTGACGCCGTCCAAGGCGCTGGGCGCGATCGTGACCCACTTAGCCCAGGTGTAAGCCGCTAATAGGCCCAAGCCCTGACGGAAATGCCGGGTCAACTGCACCTGGAGCGAGTTGTAACTCGAGGTGCCGAAGTTGGCGAACTGCTGTCCGATGCCCGTGTACTGTGGGTAGGGGCGAAGCGCTTGAAGGATCGTGCCGCTGAAGCCTGGGAAGGGCTGGGGAATCCCCGAAGCCGCCGTCCAGGGATCGGTGAGCCGCTGGCCGTAGTCCAGGTAACTGACCGGCAGGCCGTTCAACTGGTCGAGTCCCTCGGCTTCCAAACGGGTACCCTTGTTGCCGATGTAATTGACCTCGAGCACGAACGTCTGCGGCAACTGGTACTGAACGCCGAAATTCCAGGTTTGCACATAGCCGAGCCGGTTCGAGTCCGGGGCAAAGTAGTTCACCCCCATGCCATTGTTGAGCGAAGGATCTCTGTTGGGCAGAGTGCCGACGAAGTCCGGGTAGCGGTCATGCAAGTACATCACCGGCTCCTCAGAGAACCGGAGCGGGACGTTGGCAGCGCTGCGCGAGATCGAGCTGTTGAAGCCGTAGGTCCCAGCGAAGCCCCAGTCGTAGCTGAGCGGCGCCATGGAATTGATGCCGTAGCCGCCGCGCATCACGAGCTTGGAGCTGATGGCGTAAGCAAAGCCGAACTTGGGCGCCATCTGCCACCAGTAGCGATCCTGGAAGCTCTTGCGGTTCAGCTCATCCAGCCAGACCAGCGCGCCGGGGCGGTTACCCGCACGCGGGTTGGTGCGGGTGAAGCTCAGATTGGACATGCGCCGCGCCACCTCGGTCAGCCCGCCGATGGTCTCCCAACGCAGCCCCATGTTGAGGGTCAGCTTGCGCGTGACCTTCCAGTCGTCCATGAAGTACCAGCCGGTGGTGCGCCAGCGGTGACCGAAATAAGAGGCCACCACCGCGCGGCTTGTACTGCTGACTGCGCCCAACAGGAAGCTCGCGAAGGAGTGGCCGGTTTGGGTCGTGAAACCGGGCAATGCCGTGGTCACCGGCGAAAAATAGAACTGTCCGGACTCACCGCCCCGGGGCCGCGTGTTGTAGTAATAGCGGCGCTGTTCAAAGCCGAGCTTGAAGTTGTGCGCCCCGCGGATGATGGTCATGTCGTTCTGAATGATCGTCGAGCCGTTGTAGCTGCCGCCGGCCAGATGCGAGCCCAGCCGGCCGCCGGCGCCGATGCCGCGGCCCTGTTCCACGGTTCCGGCGGTGAACCACAAGGCGGGGAAGTGCGTGCCCGGCACGTTCTGGAGGCCGATCTTTTGCGGCCAATCCTGATCCACAAACACGCTCTGGTTCTTGTTCCCGAAGCGGTTGTAACCCATGGCGAAGTGGTTGAGGATCGTGGGCCTGACCGTCCAGTCATAGGCCACGCGTCCCAGGGTTCCAGGAGTCTCTTGCCACTGGTAGACTCCGGTGGGCGTTCCCGGCGGCTTGCCCCAGCGCCCGGCAGGCGAGTTGTTGCGAGCGCGGAAATTGCGGTTGAAAGTCACCGCCAGGCGGTGGCTGCCGGAGAGATTGTGATCGCCCTTGACGGTCAGCATCTTCTCACCGAAAACCGGGCAGCAGGCGGCCAAATTCGGTGTGTTATTGAGCATGGTATCGAAAGCCGGGTCGGTGATGGGCGCCAGCTCGAGGATCTTTTGCGACACCGGGCTCCAACGGTTCCTGGGCACCACGTTGCCCGGGAAGGGATCACGCACCCAGGTGTTGCCCACCTGGCGGGCGGTGGTGGGATCATAGACCGTTCCGAACACCACCGGCCGGCCCAGTGCGTCCGTGCCCACCACCGTGCCCGAACGCGAGTTGCCCGTGAAGCTGGGACTCAGCAGCCGTGCGAAATTCCCTTCTTTGAAATCGCGCACGGGCAGCGTGCTGAAGGCCGTGGAGGTGAAGTTGCGAACGCGCGTGTACTCGAAATTGTGGAAGAAGAAGGTCCTGTTGCGCCCGTCGTAGAGTCGGCCCAACCAGACCGGCCCGCCGGCCGAATATCCGAAGTTGTGCTGCTTATAGGGCGTGCGCTTCATGCCGGCGGCGTTGTTGGACCAACTGTTGGCCCGGAGCGCGTCATTCTGCACGTAGTAGTACGCGCTGCCGTGCAGCTCATTGGTGCCGCTCTTGGTGGCGAAGTTGGCCACGGCGGTCTGGCCTCCGGTGTACTGAGCTCCGATCATCCCGGTCTGGAGCTTGAACTCGCTGACGGCTTCCGCACTGGGAGAAAACTCGTTGTTGGAGCCGCCGGTGATATCCATGCGGCCCAGCGAGATGCCGTCAATGTAAATCTCGTGCGAGAACAGTTGACCGCCGCTGATCGAGCCTTCCCAGGTTCCGCCCACCGTTCCCGGCAAAGCGGTGAAAATGAATTGCTGGATCTGGCGGCGGCCGTCACCCACCGCGATCGGCCAGGTGTCAAACTCGCGCTTGGTGACGTAGCTGCCAATCTCCGCGGTCCCCGTCTCCAACAGCGGCGGTTCCGCGGAGACGGTGATTTGATCGGTCACGGCGCCCACCTCCAGGGCGAAGTCCACGGTCAGGGTCTGGGCGACGCTCAGGATCACGTTCTCGCGCACAGCGGTCTTGAAGCCTGCGGCCGAAACCGTAATCTTGTAAGTCCCCGGCGGCAGATAGGGGACGCGATAGACGCCCGCTGCCGTGGTTTCCACGACGGTCTCCACTCCGGTGGCCACGTTCAAGACCGTCACCCTGGCGCCCGGAACCACCGCCCCGGTCGGGTCTGTGACCGTGCCGTTCAGAGTGCCGCGCTCACCCTGGCCCCATGCCAGCAAGCAAGCGACCAGGGAGATGCAAGCGAGTCTTGCTTTCATAGAACCCCCTTTCGAGATTTACGGGCGGCCCCGAGTTGCGTTCTGCTATGCAGAACGGCTCCCATTTCGACCGCCCCGGGTAGCGTACACCGCTCGGCTTCACGTCGTCAACCCCAAGGTGCGGGCCGCGGTGGGAAAGGTTGGGGAGGGGTTGCCGCAGGCGCGCGGGGCCGGCTCAAGGCCGCGGCCCCCCTGGGGCCTCGCCCGCCCGGGTGAGGCCCGGCGTCCGCGGAATCCGCAGATCCCCGCTCGCGGCTCAGCGCTTCTTCAGGGTGATGGAAAGCCCGCCGCCCTGCATGTAGAAGATCGTGTCCAGTGCGGCGTCGCGGGTGACACGTCGGACGTAATCGTCCGCCATGTTCACGTTATGAGCCAGGATCAGCCCGCCGCCGCGCACCAGGGGCAGCAGTTTCTCGAGGTAGTCCACGTAGCCGTCCTTGTCGGCGTCCAGGAAAACGACGTCTACCGGCTCCTTGATCCGCGTCACGGTTTGATGCGCATCCCCCTCGACGAGGGTCACAAGGCCGTCTACTCCGGCCTGCTTGAAATGCTGGCGCGCCATGGCGGCGCGGCGGGAATCAATCTCCAGGGTCGTCAGCTTGCCGCCCGTTTTCTGGAGCGCGAGACAAAACCAGAGACCGGAATAACCCGTTGAAGTCCCCACCTCGACGACATGCCGCGCGCCGGTGCTTTCGGTCAGCAGACGTAAAGCACGCCCGTCGGTGGGCGGCACGTTGGAGAAGACCCTGCCCGTGCGTTCGGCCTCCTCGATCACCGCCAGCACGCGCTTCTCGGCGTCATCTTTGGCCAGCGGCGGCGCCTCCAGTTGCTGATAAGGCTGGCGCCATCGCCGCGGCTGCGCCCAGGCCGCCCAGGCAGGCCCCAGCAATCCAAGGAATGTCCCTCTGGTTACTTGCATCGTGCACTCATCTCCCAAAAAGCGATTATGGCGTTCCGCTCCCACGATTACGGCAACACGACGACGGGGACTCGCGGAAAAGCAAACCTCTTGCCGACCTCGTCCACGAGCGTCACCTGGCAGATATAGCGTCCTGGCCCCAGCGAGGCCAGCGGCGCCTGAAAGCGCACCGGAACGACCCCTGGCCGTTGCGGCGTCATCTCGCCCAGACGCACAGGCGGCGATTGGAAAGCCTTGCTCTTGCCCCGGTAAAAGGCCAGCTCGCCGATCAGACTCGGTTGTTGATCGGCGGGATCGAGAGCGGGATCGTAAGCTTCCAGGTAGACATATAAGTGCTGGTCCCTACGAAACACGCGGGTGACGCTGGGCAACAGCTTCTGTCCGTTTTCCACCAGCGGATTCGCAGCCAACAGGCGCCGGTTGCGTGTGGCGGCCCCCACGGCGGCCGCCAGGGGCTCTCGCTGGTTCGACAACACCAGGGAACTGACACGGAGGCGGCCGGTCTCGGCGTTGAGATCCGGGATCCGGAAGGAGGTTTCGAACGTTCCGATACGGCCCGTCTGATTCTCGCGCGCCAGAAACTTGAGCCGGTACTCGCCGGGCGGCAGCGTGAATCCGGTATCGTACTGGAAGTTGCGGCGCGTCAACTGGGCCACGTCGTCGGCGCGCAGGCGCACCCGGATGCCGTCGCGCACCGCAGCCGCCAACCGGCCGCGCGAGTCGCGGACCTGCCCGATGAAATCCAGCTCCGTAGACTCGACGGAGCCGCGGCGCGCCAGCACGATCTCGGAACCCGGGATCTTCACCGACACCGGCACGAAGTAACGCTCGCGCGCCAGACGGAAGTAGTTCACTTCCAGCGCCAGCGGCAGGTCGGTGATCGGATCGCCCAGAGCCAGGGCCTCCTGAAGTTGCTGCTCCTTGTCCGTCTCCGTGAATCTACGGAATTCCTTAGGGGCAAAGTAACCGCTGCGGTAATCCAGCCGAGCCTGGAGCGGACGGTTCAGACGCACCCGGATGCGACGGAACCGGCCATCCTGTGCGGGATTGCTGCTGTAGTAACCCAGGATGTAGTAACTGCGGATATCCTCCTGCGCCTGCCGGATGCCGAGGCTCAGGTCGTTGCTGTCCAGGAACGCTTTGCCGCCGGTGTCGGCAGCCAGGGTGACCAGAGTCTCCTGTTGGTTTTGAAGGCGCGCCATTTGCTGACGCTGTGCCTGTCCGGAAAAAATTCCCGTGCCCCGCGGGGACGCCCGGGATGCGTCGCCGCCTGCGATCGGGGCTGCCAGGCCCCGGGCATCCACCGGATAGAAAGAGACGTTGGCTCGCACGGCCGCATTGATCGTTGATCGCAACTGCGAATCATTCTCAACGCCGGTCCGCCCCACGCCGCTCGAGAAGTAGATCAGAGCCTTCTTCTCCGGCAAGGCCGCGAGCATTCGCGCCGCGCTCTCCAGCGCGCTCAGCTTGCGATCCGTGTTGAAGATGTTGAACTCGCTCTCGTCCGGGGTGAAGGCCGCCCCCGTGTCTTCGGCGCTTTCTTCGTCGGTCTCGGCTTCAGCCGCCAGCTCGCTGGTCTCGCCGGTGCGGAACGAACGGATCACCTGCGCCAGCGTCTCCCGGTCGTCCGTGAAGTCCTGCTCGACCCGCAGTTGCGTCGAGAAGGTCATGATGGCCACCAGGTCCGCGGGCTGCATCTGCTCCTGAACGAACTTGAGCGCCGCGTCATGCGCCCGCGCCTGATCGGAAGGCGACATCGAGGAGTGGTCGAAGAACAGCACGAGCAAACGGCGGTCCTGATACTGGATCCTGCCGGGAGCCGCGATGGCGATGGTCTGCGGCCGGGCCTGAGCCGGCGGACGGGCCACAGAGGCCGCCCGCGGAGGCTCCGAGCCCTCGAGCCGCTGGAATTCGAAGATGGCGATCTGCTGTGGCTTGCCGTCCTCCAGCACCGTGAAGTCTTCTTTGGTCAACCCGGGGATGTCGTTGCCGGAGCGGTCGCGCACGAAGACATCCACGATGACCAGATTGGTCGTCGTCCGAAACACGACGCCGGTCTGCTGCGCCAAAGCCGCCAGCGCCAGCAGCGCCAGGGAGAGTTTCGAGCCCCACGAACGCATGGACTTAAAACCTCAAGCGAAGCTGCGCCGTGATGCGCCGCATGGGAGCGGTGGCCAGCGGCAGACCGTAATTGGAAGCGTTCACCACGGTCCCCACGTTCGTATAACTGACGTGATTGGTGAAGTTCTGGCTATCCACGCGGAGCTCAAGACTCTTGCGCTCGTGCAAGGGGAACGACCGAGCCAGCGACAAATTCAGCGAAACACGCGTCGGGCCGTCAATGGTGTTGCGTCCGGCGTTGCCGAACGTGCCGGGGCGCGGGATGGTGAACGCCTCCAGGTTGAAGAATCCGGTGTCGCTGTGGATGGGCAGGCCCGTGGCGTCGGCGCGTCCGCTGCCGATGGCGCCTGTGCCGCCGACGTCCGCCTGGTTGCCAAGCACACGCGCGGTGAGAGGCGTACCGGAGCCTGCCGTCAGCCCCCCACTCAAGCTCCAGTCTTTAAGGAGGCGCGTCGCCCAGCCGCCGCCGGCCAGCAGCCTGCCCGCATCGCGGACCGGCGATTGTAGCACATAGAACAGGCTCAAACTGTGTCGCTGATCGAAGCTCGAACGACCGCGCTCAGCGCGCAGATCCTTGTCGTTCTGCGCCACCACGGCCCCGCCGCCGCCCAACGTCGAAGCATTGTCAATGGACTTCGCGTAAACATAGAGCAGGTTGGCGGAGATCCCGCGGGTAAAGCGCCGAGTCAGACGAAGCTGGCCGCCATGGTAAATGGAATTGCCCTCGGAGGTATCCCAGGTGAACCCCACGGCATTACCGATTTGACGCCGCTGCTCGGCCGTGAGAGGCGAACCCGGCGGCGCGCGGTTCGGCAGTCGTTGGACGTCCAAACGCGTACCCTTGGTCCCCAAATAACTGAGTTCCAACACCAGGGCCTGCGGCAGAGATTGTTGAATGGAGAAACTCCAGCTCTGCGCGTAGCCGACACGGTAATGGCGGTCCACCGCGTAAGTATTGGTCACGGTCTTTGAAGGGGCGGTGGCGAAACCGTCTCGCAGCGTCAGGATGCGCGCTTCGCTGGTGTTCAGGGTCGCCGTGCGGGCAAAGGGCGGCTGCGACGCCAGGCGGAAGGGAAACTGATTGTAGATGGCGGCGTTATAGAAAATGCCGTAACTGGCGCGAACCAGCAGCGCGCGACGGCCCAAGGGTCGCCACGCCAGGCCGACTCGAGGCGCCAGGTTGTTCCTGTCCGGATCCACCAGCCCGCGCGGAAACCGGCCCGTGAACGGCCCGCTCTGCCCGGGGATCACAACCGCTACCGCGTCGAGGCGGGGCGAAACATCCAGATTCGCCATCTGGTCGTACTTTTCATAGAACGGCTGGAAGTACTCGTAGCGCAGGCCGAGGTTCAGCGTAAAGTTAGAGCGCGTCCGCCAGTCCTCCATCAGATAAGCGCTCAATACCGACGAACGGAAGTAGTTATTCGAGGCGCCGAAGCGAATCGAACCGGACTGGGGGCGACCCAGCAGGAAATCGGCGAAATCGAAGCCCGTTCCCGGGAGCGGCTGTCGCCCGGCGTCGAAGGCACTGGTCGCCAGGCCGGTAAAGGTGAATGTTCCGCGCGCGTTCTGATCGCTGCGCGAGTTGAGCTGCACCCGTCGGTACTCGCCGCCCACCGTGAAATTGTGCCGGCCGCGGATCAGCAGCAAGGACTGGGTCAGCGAAGATGTCTGGTCACGCCGCAGCGAGGCGCTGGCGTCGCTTAATCCCCCGAAATTCGTGAAATTCAGATTCGGCGGGCCGTAATTGACGGGATCGCGAGATACTCCCTGAATTCCTAACTCACCGGCGACATCGCGCTTGTAGGCAAAGTAAGGCAAAACCTGGTTGCGATTTCGTGAGAAATTCCAGCGCAAGTTATAGATTGTCCGGCGTGTGAAGTTATGCGTCCAACCGGCGGAAAGATTCAAGCCGCGGCCGCTGTTGGAGTCGCGGAACCCATAAAGCTGGGTGGCGGTGCTGGTGCGCCATTGAAGATTGGTGTTGACGTCGAGTCGGTCCTTCTGCGAGATGCTGCGGTTGAATCGGACGCCGAGTTGATCGCTGTCGTTGCCGTTGGAAGTGACGAACTGATAGTTCTGCACCTGACCCGGCTGGTTGGGCAGCGGAAACAGGGGGAGCAATCCCAGGGCGATAGTATCCACACGCGCGGCCGGGATGCGGTTGCCCGGGAACGGCGCCCCGGTTGACGGATCGAAGATCACCACGGGTGTGCGCGCCACCGATTGGGAAAAATTCCCCTGGCGCTCGAGGAAAGTCGGGAGGGTGGAAACCGCATGAAACGGGGTGCGGGCCCGCGTGCCGGAATAGTTCACGAAGAAAAACGTGCGCTCGCTGCGGACCAGTTTGGGAATGATCAAGGGCCCGCCCGCAACTACGCCGAATCGGCTCTGCGCGTAGGACGGCTTCTCGACTTTCTGTCCGGTGAGCGAAAAGGGACGGGCATCCAGCGCGGAGTTGTTCAGTGACAAAAAGACCGAGCCGCGGACGCCGGCTTGCCCGCGCGCGATGCGATTACCGAACGGTCCATCACCGCGCCAGGGACCGGCGGCGGGCATGCGGCCGCCCGGACCACCTCGCATCCCCGGGCCCAAGCTGCCCCGTCCGGCGCCCGCGCCCCGCATCCCGGGCCCGCCACCCATCGGGGGTCCACCCGCAGGCCCGCCCGTTCCGGGACCGCCGCCCGGTCCCCCAAATCCGGGAACACGGGCAGCTCCCGGACGCCCCTGGATGCCGGGGTTCGGTTCCTGGCCCGTCTCGGCCGGATTCCCGGGCGCGCCGAATACCCGCTCCGCAGCCTCCTGCCCCATCATCTGATCCCGCATCGCCTCCAAGCCTGGGCGGAACTGCTCGAAACCCAGACGCAGGGCTGCCTCTAGGTTCGTGCTCAGGCTGCCGCTCAGCAGAAAGGCCTCGTTGGCGCTGGTCTCCGGCGAGAAGCCCGCCGGACCAGCAGGGGCGGCCAGGATTTCCTCGATCGGGCTCTCGACTGCGCCGGCGCGCTCGAGGGCCAGCCGTTCGAACTCCGCCCCGCGCTTAGTGGGCTGGGGCGTGCGCGCCATGCGCGGCTGGACCTCCAGGTTCCATTCCAGCAGCGCTTGGCTTCCGGGCAACTGGATGGACTGACGCGCCGGGCGGAAACCGGTCATCTGGACTTCGAGGGTCCACTCACCCGGCCCTAGCGCCGCGAATTCGTAGAGGCCCGACTCATCGGTCGTGGTCACCAACCTGCGATCCCCCTGTGTGGCCGTGACCACCGCCCCGGGGATGGGCTGACCTGCCGAGCGCACGATGCCGCTGTGCGCGAGCCGCGGCTGGACCTGCGCCGCCAGGCCGATCAAGCAAACCCAGACCAACAGCAAAGTGCGCCACATCGCTCCCCCTGCCGCTCCCGCGGCCTCAACTGAATGGGATGGTCGTGGGTACGGCCACGTTACCCAGTGCATCCACTCTTTACCTTTTTAACAGGCGAGCGGAGGGATATACTGGAGTTGCTCGACCCAATTCGCCGAGGAGTGAGACCGATGACCCGGAACAACCGTGTTGCATACACGGCGGCCTGTTGTGTAGGTTGCGCCGCCCTGGCCCTGAGCTCCTTCGCGCAGCAGCAGCCTGCCCCGCTGAAAATCGAACCCATTCGCGATGGAGCCTACGTCATCAAGGGCGGCAGCGGTGCGAACGTGGGCCTGATTGTCGGGCGGCGCGAGGCCGTCGTCATTGACGCCAAGATGACGGAAGAATCCGCCCGCGCGATGCTGGCCGAGATCGGCAAAGTGACGCCCCTCCCGGTCCGGCGCGTCATCCTGACCCACAGCGACGGGGACCACGTCAACGGGCTCGCCGGCTTCCCCAAGGATCTTACGATCGTGGCGCACGCCAACACCCGCAAGGATATGGAGGAGGCCTTCAAGGATCCCAAGTTCGCCGTGTTGAGGGACCGGCTGCCCACCGAAATCATCACGGACCAGCGGCAATTGGATATTGAAGGTGTGCAGATCCGGCTGCTGCACTTCGGGCCCGCCCACACTCAGGGGGATCTGGTGGTCTATTTACCCCGACAACGGGTCGCTTATGTCGGCGATCTCCTGTTCATCGGGCGAGACCCTCTGATTCACCGGCACAAGAACGGAAACTCTTTCGGGTTAGTGTCCACGCTGAAAAAGCTACTGGAGCTGGATGCGGACACCTTCGTTTCCGGCCACGCCGATCCGGTCGGTAAGGATCAGATCCGCGGACTAATCGCTTCCCTCGAAGAGAAGCGGCAGAAGGTCAAGGCTTTGATCGCTGAGGGAAAGTCGCTCGAAGAAGTGAAGGCCGCCTTCGGCGTCCAGCAGGGGCCTGGGGCAGGCCGGCGGCCCGGCCTAATCGAAGTGATCTATTTGGAGCTGACAGAAAAGAAATAAAGGGCGGCGGAGCATCGGCACTCCGCCGCCCGCTCTTGCAGCTTTCCAAGCTTCCGAAGGGGGTGTCGGCTGAGAGGGGTGGCCTCAGGAGGGCTTCCTCTTGGCCACGAATTCCCGGGCCCGACCCTGCCCGCCTTCGCGCTCGCGCGTGAACCGGATCTCGTCGCCGACGACCTTCCCCTTATAGAGGAACTTCATCTGATTGCCGCCAAATTCCAGAACCTGGGCGAAGGAGATCTCATCGCCCTGGATCTTGCCGTCGGAGATCGGGGTCTCGCCGCGCGGGGTGGTGATCGTCCCGGTCAGCTTCTCGCCCTCCACCTTGAAAGTGAAGGTCATGGTCTGGGTCTGACCCTGCCTCCCGGGTACTTCCGCCACCCACTGACCACTGACATCGGCCGCCCAAGCTGCCACCGCGCCCAGGCCGACCAGAAACAGGCACACGAACAGGACTCTCTTGCTGGTCATACCCGGAAAGATGGCTGCTGGAAGGCAAAATGTTACACCCCCTGGGTTAGCGTCGCTCGCGGAAGAAGCGCTGGAGCAAATCCAGGCACTCGACCGCCAGAATCCCCTCGATGACTTCGACCCGGTGGTTCAAAAGGTCGGAGTCGGCCAGCCGGAACTTGCTCCGAACGCCGCCGAACCGCAGGTCGCGGGTCCCGAAGACCAGCGTTCTCACGCGAGCCGCCACCAGGGCCCCCGCGCACATGACGCAGGGCTCGAGCGTCACAAAGAGCGTCGTCCCGGGCAGCCGGTAATTGCCAAGCCGGGAGGCGGCCTCGCGTATAGCCAGGATTTCGGCGTGGGCCGTGGGGTCGTGCAATGCGATGGGAGAATTGCGCCCCCGCCCGAGGATTTCCCCGTCCAGCCCTACCAGGACGGCGCCGATCGGCGCTTCACCGGCCTCGGCCGCATCCCGCGCCAGCTCCAGCGCCTCCCGCATGTAGAACTCCAGATCCACCTCGGCCAGTGTACTTCAGCCGGCCGCGCGGGGTTGCGCTATATTGCACTCGATATGTCAAGACTGCCGATGCTCTTGCTGGCTGCGGCCGCGCTCGCGGCTCAGATTCCGGATCACGACGCGCGGAACACCGTGGTCCCCAACACCGACACGCATTTCCGCATGCCCGCTTACAACACCCTCGCTGAATGGGAAGCGCGCAAAGCGCAACTGCGGCGGCAGATCCTCGCGGCCGCCGGTTTGTGGCCGATGCCGGAGCGCACGCCGCTGAATCCTCAGATTTTCGGACGCATCGAGAACAAGGACTACTCGATCGAAAAGGTCCTGCTCGAAACGCTGTCCGGTTATTACCTGGGCGGCAATCTCTACCGACCTCTGGGACGGACGGGCCGCTTTCCGGGCGTCGCCTCGCCGCACGGCCACTGGAACTACGGGCGTCTTGAGCACACCACCCTGGGTTCCATCCCCGCGCGGGGCATCAACCTGGCGCGGCAGGGCTACGTGGTCTTCGCTTATGACATGGTGGGCTACAACGACACCATCCAGACGCCGCACATCTTCGGCGGTCCCGCCGAGCAGCTCTGGTCGTTCAGCCCGCTCGGGCTCCAGCTTTGGAACTCCATCCGCGCCGTGGATTTCTTGCAGTCGCTGCCGGACGTGGACCCCGAGCGGATTGCGGCCACGGGCGCTTCCGGCGGAGGAACGCAGACCTTTCTGCTGGCGGCGGTGGATGAGCGCGTGAAGTTCGCCGCGCCCGTGAACATGGTTTCCGCCATGATGCAGGGCGGCTGCGTGTGCGAGAACGCCCCGAATCTCCGGTTGGGCGCTTTCAACGTGGAATTCGCCGCCATGACAGCACCACGCCCGCTGCTTTTGGTGTCGGCCACGGGTGATTGGACGCGGAACACGCCGCAGGAGGAGTTCCCCGCCGTTCGCAGCATTTACGCGTTGTACGGAAAGCCGGAGAACGTCGAGAACGTTCACATTGACGCGCCTCACAATTACAACCAGGCCAGCCGCGAGGCGGTCTATAGATTTTTCGGGAAGCACATTCTGGGCGAGACCGACGCCAGGAAACTGGCCGAGAGGAGCATTCGCGTCGAAAGGCTCCAGGACATGCTGGCGCTACACAACCGCACGCTTCCGCCCGGGGCGCTGGATTACGCCGGCCTGTTCCGCTGGTGGCGCGAAATGGCCCGGCGACAGACAGCCGCCACACGGGATCCCGCGGCCTTGCGCGAGCGGTTGCAACTGGCGATGGCGGCGGAATGGCCCCAGCAGGTGGCGGCGGAAACACGAGGCGAGCAAATCGTTCTGAGCCGCCCGGGCAAGGGCGACCGAGTCGCGGGCCTGCTGATTCCGGGCGCCGCGCCCGCGGCTTTGGTCGTGCACCCGGAGGGCGCCGAGGCGGCCCGACGATCTCCGGCAGTGGCGGCGCTGTTGAAAGCTCGCAGGACCGTGCTCATGATAGACGCCTTCCAAACCGGCTCCGCTGTAGCGCCGCGCGATCGTTCGCATCGCCACTTCCTGTGTTTTAATCAGAGTGACGATGCTCACCGCGCCCAGGACATTCTCACGGCGCTGCGATTCCTCCAGACCAGGCAGCCGGGCCGGCTTGAGCTGATCGGCCTGGATCGCGCCGCGGTGTGGGCGCTGTTCGCGGCCGCCGTCGCGCCGGCGGACTTGAAGCTCACGGCGGATCTCTCCGGCTTCGGGGGCAGCGACGAGGACTTCATCGCGCAATTCTTCGTCCCCGGCATCCAGCGGGCCGGCGGATTGGAAGCCGCACTGCGCCTGACGGCCGGAATGCGCTGAAGCTCGCGGCGCCCCGGCATGGCGCGGCGGCGAGATTCCGCCTGTAACCGCCGCCGCGTCTCGTGCATCTATTGGGGCGGAAGGTCCGAGAAATCGGGCCGGCGGCCGGCGCAGGGCCGGCCGGACTCCTTTCCCTTTCGATCCCAGGTCGCCGCTCGCGCCGGAAGGTCGCGAGTGCGCGCCTGCCTGCTCGAGCGGCGGCAAATTTTTCCGAAAAAGGAGGTGAGTGAACGATGCTGTTGACGCGGAATTTCGTCGCCGATTTCCGCCAGACCTTCGAGAGTCTGCGCCGTTCCATGGATCAGCTCTTCGACAGCTTCTTCTACGGAACTGCCCGCAAGGGCACGACCGATGAGTGGGTTTTCAACCCCGCGGTGGAGTCCGGGTGGACCGATGACCATCTGAACTTGCGGGTCATCGTGCCGGGCGTCACCGAGAAGGACATCAAGGTCAGCGTGCAGGGCAACACGCTGGTCGTCGAGGGTGAGCGGAAAGCCCCCGAGAACTTCGGCAAGGAGGGCTACGTCTACACCCAGATGCCCTACGGGCGGTTCGAGCGCGTCATTGATCTGCCCAATGGTCTGGATCTGGACAAACTGAGCTGCGTGCTGCATGACGGCGTGCTCGACATCCGCATCCCCCTGACGACCGCCATGAAGCCGCGGCAGATCCCGATCCGGACCGAGGAGCGGAAGGCCATCGCCGCCTGAGGTTCCGCTCCTATTTCGGGGGATTCCGCCTTCCCCGCGGGCGGAATCCCCATTTTTTCTTGACGTTCGGCAAGCCGGAATTCTTTCAACCGCGCGGGACCTTGGCCACGACGGCTTTGGGTGGGCGGCCGGTTCGCTCGCGCATCCTCACGAGGAGGCCGCGGGCGGAGGCGTTCGCACCAGTGTCTCCTGCCCCAGCAGGGCTTCCAGTTCGGCGCGATCCAGGGTTTCCTTGCGCATCAGCTCCTCGACCACGCGCTCCATGTCTTCGCGCCGCTCGCGCAGGATGCGCTTCACGCGATCATAGGTCGCGTCCATGATCCGCCGCACCTCGGCGTCAATCTGCTGCGCCGTTTGCTCGCTGTAGTTGCGTTCCTCCGGACCGGACAGCCCCGTCAGGAAACGCGCCTGCGCCGAGCGTCCGTAAGTCAGCAGGCCGAGCTGCGGACTCATGCCGAAGCGCGTCACCATCTGGCGCACCAGCTCGGAGGCGCGCTCCAGGTCATCGGCGGCGCCGGTTGACACCACACCGTCGTAGACAATGTCTTCGGCCGCCCTGCCGCCCAACAGCACCGCCACGCGATCCTCCAGCTCTGGCCGCGTCAGCAGGCAACGCTCCTGGGTCGGCAGTTGCAGCGTGTGGCCGAGGGCTCCGATCGAGCGGGGGATGATCGAGACGCGGTGCACCGGGTCGGCGTGCGGCACGGCCAGCGCGACCAGAGCATGCCCGGTCTCGTGGTAGGCCACGCGCCGCTTCTCTTCGCAGCTCAGGCAGCGACTCTTCTTTTCCAGCCCCAGCAGCACGCGATCAATGGCTTCCTCGAGATCGCGCATCTCGACCTGCTCGGCGCCGCGGCGCGCCGCCAGCAACGCGGCTTCGTTGATGATGTTCGCCAGGTCAGCGCCGACCATGCCCGGCGTGCGCGCCGCGACGGTCTCCAGATCGGCGTCCGGGGCGAGCTTGACTTTGCGCGCGTGAACGCGGAGGATCTCCAGCCGCCCGCGCAAATCGGGGCGATCCACCACCACGTGACGATCAAAGCGCCCGGCGCGCAATAGGGCCGGATCCAGCACTTCGGGCGTGTTCGTCGCCGCCATGATGATCACGCCTTTGGAGGGATCAAAGCCGTCCATTTCCACCAGCAACTGATTGAGCGTCTGCTCGCGCTCGCTGTGGCTGAGAACCAGCCCGCCGGCGGCTCGCGAGCGTCCCAGGGCGTCCAACTCGTCAATGAACACAATGCAGGGCGCTTTTTGCTTGGCCTGCTCGAACAGGTCGCGGACGCGCGCGGCGCCCACACCCACGAACATCTCCACAAACTCCGAGCCCGAGATCGAGAAGAAGGGGACGCCGGCTTCGCCCGCCACGGCCCGCGCCAGCAGCGTCTTGCCGGTGCCCGGCGGCCCCACCAACAGCACGCCTTTCGGAATGCGTCCGCCGAGCTTCTGGTACTTGGCGGGCTGTTTCAGGAAATCTACAATCTCCATCAACTCGTTGCGGGCCTCGTCCACACCGGCTACGTCCGCGAAGGTGACGCCGATGCGGCTGGATTCGTCGTAAATCTTGGCCCGATTCTTGCCAAAACTCAGCGGACCGCTGGTCTGCCCCATGCGCCACATGCCGTAGGCATAGATCAGAAACAGAATGCCGAGGGGCAGGATCCAGGCGAAGAGCAGATCCACCCACCAGGAACGCACCTGCACGCGACCGGAAAGCTTCACGTTGCGCGCCTCCAGCTCGCGCACCAACGGCGTATCGTCAATGCCCGGCAGCCGAGTGGCGACCAACATCCCCCGACGCCCCTGGCCCGACTCCTGCTTGAGCAACCCGATCAATTGGCGTTCCGTGATGTTGACCTCCGCCAGCTTGCCGGCCCGCACCGCTTCAACGAATTCGCTATAGGAGACCGTCTTCGGCTGAGGGGCGACCAGCATCACCTGGAAGAAGTACATCGCCAGCGCCGCCGCGACCAGGTAAACCAGCGAGAAACTCCACTGCTTCTTACGATGCCTGTTCATAACCGATGACCTCCCTTGCCGCCCGGCCTAGTGCCCAGATAACGAGTATAAGCGTTCGTTGCCGACCGCGAAGCGCCCCGGCCGCACGCCGCGAAAATGGGCGCCCCGACGGACGTAGCGCCATTCGCCACCCGCCTGCCCTGCGCTATCATTGCTTTTCGATGGAGGAAAGCGAACAAGGCCAACGCTCCCCGGAAGTGTCGGTCTTGATTGTTTCCGAGGACAACGCGCGGGCGCTGCGCCGCTGTCTGACGGCGCTGGAGGCTTCCGCCGAACGGGAGACCTTCGAGATTCTCGTGGTGGACAACGGTTCGCATGATGAGAGTCCGCATCTGGACAACGAGTTTCCGAACGTCACCTTCCTTCGCCTCCCGCGGCGCTTCGGTTTCGTCAAGGCGCTCAACATCGGCATGCGGACGGCCAAGGGCGAATTCTTCTTCTTTCTGGCGCCGGAAGCCGAGGTCGGGCCGGACACCGTTGCTCGCTTGCGGAAGCGTCTGGCCGAGGAGTCCGGAGTCGTGGCGGTCTGCCCTCTGCTCGTGGATGCTGAAGGCCGCCGGCAGCCCCAATGCTATCGCTTACCGGAACCTTCGAGCATCCTTCGGCTGGCGCATCGGCAGCGCTTCGAGCCCGCAGAAATCGCCGGCTTGGACGACCGGGAGATTCCTGTGGCCTTCCCCTCCCTGGCCGCCCTGATGATCCGGAGTTACTTTCTGAAAGGCCTGCGGTACATTGACGAGCGCTACGGACAGCACTGGGCGGATGCCGAGATCGCCGTACAGGTCCGGCGCGCCTCGCGCAGCATCCTTTTGCTGCCGCAGGTTCGCGTGCTCCTGCATCCTGCGGAATTGCCGGATTTGCGCCTGGAACCGCGAGTCCGCGCGCTGTACGCCGCCGATTGGGCGCTGGGCGCGGCCACCTTCGCCGGAAAACATTACGGCTTCGCGGCAGGCGTGAAGGTGCGCGTGGCCCTCGTCGCAGCAAGCCTGCTGGCCGCGCTGGCGTCTCTGCTGCGGCTGCGAGACGTCTCCTATCACTTTCGCCGCGCCGCTTTCCTGCTCAGCGGGCAGAAGCTCAACGGCACACAAGCTTTCCTGTAATGTCGCGCGAAACGCAGGACTGACTCGGGCGGGTTTACTGCGGTTCCGTACTTCCGATCATCGGCACCGCCGGCCCGGACGCCGATTGCGACGCAGGAGCGCCGCCCTCGCGCCGCCGATGCCAGCTCACAGGGTCGTCGGCAACTCGCAGGATGGATGCGATTCGCTCGGTTCCGGCGGCGATCTGATCCAGATGCTCCGGCATCGCCACGTTCGGGTTTACCTGCCGAAAGTCCGCAAGGTGCGCACGGATGGCGTTCACGGCGTTTGTGGATTCGAAGGCCATCGCGTGCAGAGCTTCCTTCCAGACCGCCAGGTGCTCCTTATGGCGGCGCGCCACCGACTTCCAATGTCGCCAGCGCCACACGGCGCCCGCCGCGACCAGCGAGACCAGCGAAGCAATCCACTCCGCCGGCGTCATGAGCGGCGACTCCCGGCCAGCTCGGAAGCTACGGAGACCGCGCGACCGTCGCCAGCGGCTGCCGCCTGCGCCGCCTGGGTCAGGTTATTGAGGATCACGAAGGCGTTGCCGACGGCTGCGGAGACTTCGTTCCACAGGGGATAGTTAAACGAGCATCCCGGATCGCCCGCGGTCACGTCGCCGGTGTAAGCCAGCGCGCGCGCTCGACAGCCGCCGCAGTAATTGCGGTAGTCGCAGACGCCGCAGTGGTCCCCGCGGTCCTCGCGATCGGCCAGAACATAAAAAAGCTGATTGTTCCAGATCTCCGCCAGCGGCGCCTCACGGATGTTGCCGACCTTTTCCGAAGACATATACACGCAGGGCGTAATGGTGCCGTTGGGTTGCACCGAGCAGTAACAACGTCCCGCGCCGCAACCGCCGATGTAGCGCGACAACACCATCGTCTTGCGGCCTTCGCCGCGCCCTGCGTGACCCGTCGCGAACACGCCGTCCTGCCAACCGTAAATCACGCACGAACGCCCGAACTGCGGCGCGGTGGAGATGACGTTGATGTAACCCTGCTGGAGGTGATGCGTCAGGCGGCGCATCAGCATCTCGCGCTGGCCGGGCGTCAAATCGGCTTCCACGATCTCGCGACCCCGTCCTACGGGGATGAAGTTGAAGTGGGAGAAGGTCTGGCAACCCAAATCTATGGCGAACTTCACGACGTCATCCACGGTGTGAACGGTGTGGCGCGTGAAGCAGGTCGCCAGGCCGGTGCGGATCCCTGCGGCCACGGAGTTCTTGATCCCTTGCACAGCGCGCGCCCAGGCCCCCTTCTGCCCCCGAAATGCGTCATGCTGCTCGGGATCCAGGCTGTCAATGGAGACCTCGACATACTTCACACCCGCTTCTTTGAGCCGCGCCGCAGTCTCCGGTTTTAGCAGCGTGCCATTCGTCGCCAGAGTAAGATGAATGCCCCGCCGGTGGGCGTATTCGAGCACCGGGAATAGATCCTTGTGCACCAGCGGCTCTCCTCCGGCGATCGCCAGAAATGGCACGAAGTTATCCGCAAGCTGGTCAATAAGGTAAAACTTCTCCTCCAAAGTTAGTTCATCGGGGTCGGGTTTATGGCGCGCGTTCTGGTAACAATGGTCGCAACTGAGGTTACACGCTTGCGTGAAATTCCACACCACGAATAGCGGCGCCGCAAAGCGCTGCGGAGTAGTCAAGCCGTATCGGGCGATGCTGCGAGCGGTTAGAGCCAGCGCGCGGACGGTGGGCGGATGGTGGAATAGCTTGAACTTCATGTGCTCTTTGTCGAGGCCGGCGCGCTTGAGCCAGAGGTCAATCAGCCAGGTAGCCAACGGCCACTTGCGATCGTAATTCTCGCAAAGACGCTCGAAGAAACACTTTCCGTCAGCGCCGGGGACCGTCATCCAGGCCAGCGCCTTGCGCGTCAGAGGATGCGACAGCAGGTCCTCCAAAAAGTGATGGGGATCCGGCAACGCTGCTGTCTGTCGGGGCAATTGCGGACGCCGGAAAGTCCAGACCCTACGCTGCGACTCGTTGACGTACATAAGCCCTGAGCCTTCCAGGATAACAAGGCCTTGAATAAAAACTCAAGTGAAATCAGTTAAATGCGGAAAAGAGACCCTGTTTGGGGCTGATCGGCCATTGACCGGTCACCCGCGCCCTACAAACAGAAATGCCCGCCTCCGAGTTGAAGGCAGGCATCCTTGCCCTGTCCCCACAGGGCCTCGTTCAATGGGAGAATCGGCTTCGACGGAGAACGCAACCGCCAAAACCCGTTCGTGATTGGATCTTAAGTCAGGCGCGCCGTTAAATCAAGCAAAAAAGCAAGGTGACGCTAATTTGTTCGAAACGATTTGCTTGGTTTGACTTACTGGCCGTCGAAATTTTCGGCGCTGCGCAGGAGAGCGCCCTCGGCAGCCGTCCATGAGGCCCGATTTTGCCTCTAACGTAAAGAAAATAAGTGACTAGATCGAGCGCTATCGGCGATCTTCCAGATGCAGCATGATCATCGGCTCGCCCGAACGCCTGCGGATCCTCCACCCGGCCACCGCTAACCCCGCTATCGTGCAGAAAAGTAAGAGCAAACCGGTCAGCAAAGCGATATTGATCAGGAGGTCCCACCACAGATCCCGGCGGGTCGGCACGTACTGGCTCAGACTGACCGTGGCCTCGTATCTCACAGCAGACAAAAGGCGTTCCGCCGCGTCAGCATCCCTGGGTGAGAGGATCACGGCCACCAGCGGACCGGCTCGCTTCACCATGGCCCCAGCCAAACTCCGAAAGGCTTCAGCCCGCTCGCGCGCCAGGTGCGGCGTGGGATAGGAGAAGATGGCCAGGTTCATCTCCCCTTTTTCCGCACGGAAACGCCCGGTCTGGGCCTCAGCGCCCAGATGAAAGGCCGCTAAGGAAGGCGGGATTCCGGGAGCGAACTTGGCCAGCGACTCCGGCCCAACGACGTACCGCTCGGAGTTCGGAATCAGATCTCGGGAGGGAAGATAGCCGGGCAGCGTCGGAAGCGCGGATTGATCCAGCCGGGGCAGCCGATCGAAAAGTGCTTCTAGTTCATGCACTTGTGGCTTATAGCCCAGGAAATGAAACAGGTAGTTTCCGAACGCCAGCATGGCGTCCTCAGGGGTCTCGACGGCCAGGCTGCCCAGCTTGGAGACCTCGGCCTTCGCCGGACGTTGCCATTGGAACGCCGCCATAGCCCCCGTGGGGTCTTTCATGCGGTAGGCCCGGCCTCGAAACTTCACCGAGGCGTTCGCGTACTCGGCTTCCTCCGCCTGCTGGAACCCGTACTCCTCCCATACGGCGGGATCCGTGAGCCGAATGGGCCTGGAGGAGACTTTTTGGAAGGCTCCGAACTGGTCGGGCCAGATCTCCGTCTGGGCGACCGCCGGCGACATCGGCGCCAACCAGAGCATCGCGCCGCAAATCATTAAGCGCCGCAGCATTTCTTGTACTTCTTTCCGCTGCCGCAAGGACAGGGGTCGTTGCGTCCCACCTTGCGGCCCTTCACCACCGTCTTGCCCGCCGAGCTGCCGGCCCCGACGAACTGAAGCTCAGCCATCTCCCGTTCTTTCCTGCGTTGAATGTTACGGGTGAAATCCTCGATGGTGGTTTGCGAGGCCTGGCGGCGTTCCGGCGAAACCGCCACCGGCTCGGGCTCCTCCGCCTCCTCCACTTCCTCCTCGGTTGGGAAAGGCAATTCCGGCCGCTGGCCCTGGACCGGTTGGAGGAAGAACAGATAGCGGATAGTCTCGTCCTCGATACGATCCCACATCTCCTGGAAGAGGATGAAGGACTCCTTCTTGTACTCGACCAGCGGATCCTTCTGTCCGTAGCCGCGCAGCCCGATGCCTTCTTTCAGGTGGTCCATCGAGAGCAGGTGGTCCTTCCACTGGTTGTCAATGACGTGGAGCATGATGAGGCGCTCGGTCTGGCGCATCACCTCCGGCCCGATCAACTGCTCTTTCTGTTCGTACTTGCGGACCAACTGTTCGTAGATCGTCTCTTCCAGCGCTTCGCGCGATAATCCTTTCAGCTCCCCGATGTTGATGCGGTGGCCGAACTGGCTGTTGATGTCGGTCTGAAGTCCTTCCCAGTCCCAGGTCGACGGATGCGTCTTTTCGGGGCAACGGCGGTCAATGAAGGAAGCCGTGATGCCGCGAATCATTTCCATGATTCGCTCCCGCTGGTCCTGCCCCTCCAGCAACTGGCGTCGCCATCCGTAAATGGCGATCCGCTGCTTGTTCATCACGTCGTCGTACTCGAGCAGGTGCTTGCGGGCCGCGAAGTTTTGAGCCTCGACCGCCTTCTGCGCAGCCGCAATGCGCCGCGTGATCAGGCGCGATTCGATGGGCACGTCCTCTTCCATGCCCAGCCGCAACATCAGGTTCTGAATGCGCTCGCCGCCGAAGATGCGCAGCAAATCGTCCTGCAGCGAGAGATAGAAGCGGGAGCTGCCGGGATCGCCCTGGCGGCCGGCGCGTCCGCGGAGCTGGTTGTCAATGCGGCGGGCCTCGTGGCGTTCGGTGCCGATGATATGAAGGCCGCCCAGAGCGACCACCTCGTCGTGTTCGCGGTCGGTCTGGGCTTTGTATTTGGCGTAGATTTCGTCCCAGCGCGCTCGCGGCACCCGGTAAAACTGCCCCTGATGCTGGAAGTAGTAATAGTTCTGGTCGCTGACGTAAGCTTCCTGTCCCCGGGGCAGCGGTTCGGCCAGCCGGTCTTTCAGGCAGGCTTCTTTGGCCATGAATTCCGGATTGCCGCCCAGCAGAATGTCGGTGCCGCGCCCGGCCATGTTGGTCGAAACCGTGACCGCGCCTTTGCGGCCCGCCTGCGCCACGATGTAAGCCTCGCGCTCATGATGCTTGGCGTTCAGCACTTCATGCTTGACGCCCATGCGCTTGAGCATGGCCGAGAGCTTTTCGGATTTTTCAACCGAGATGGTGCCCACCAGCACGGGCTGACCGCGTTCGTAGCAGGCCTTGATCTCTTTGGCCGCATTGCGAAACTTCTCTTCCTCGGTCCGATAGACGATGTCCGGGTATTCGATGCGAATGAGCGGGCGATTGGTGGGGATGACCACCACCTCCAGCTTGTAGATCTTCTCGAACTCCGCTGCCTCGGTCTCGGCGGTGCCCGTCATGCCCGCCAGCTTCTTGTACATGCGGAAGTAGTTCTGGAAGGTGATGGTGGCCAGCGTCTGATTCTCGCGCTCGATCTTGACGCCTTCCTTGGCCTCGATCGCCTGGTGCAGGCCGTCGCTCCAACGCCGGCCGGGCATGAGCCGCCCGGTGAACTCATCCACGATGATGACCTGGCCGTCCTTGACCACGTAATCTTTGTCGCGGTGGAAGAGCACGTGGGCGCGCAAGGCTTGTTGGACGTGATGGTTGATCTCGATGTTGGCCGGGTCGTAAAGGTTGCCGATGCCCAGCAGCTTCTCCACCTTGAGCACGCCCTCTTCGGTCAGGGCCACGGTGCGATGCTTCTCATCCACCGTGTAATCGCCGGTGGTGTAGGTCTCGCCGGGCTCCTTCCCTTTGATCACCTCGCCTCGCACCAGCTTGGGAATGATGCGGTTGATCTTGTAATACTTGTCGGTGGATTCCTCGCTGGGGCCGGAAATGATCAGCGGCGTGCGCGCCTCGTCAATCAGGATGGAGTCCACCTCGTCCACGATGGCGTAGTGGTGGCCGCGCTGGACGCAATCCTCCAGGCGGAACTTCATGTTGTCCCGCAAGTAGTCGAAACCGAATTCGTTGTTGGTTCCGTAGGTGACGTCGCAGGCGTAAGCGCGTCGGCGCTCGTCGTCATCCAGATCGTGCACGATGACGCCCACCGACAGCCCCAGGAACTTGTAGATCTGCCCCATCCACTCGGCGTCGCGCTTGGCTAGGTAATCGTTGACCGTGACCACGTGCACGCCCTTGCCTTCCAGCGCGTTCAGATAAACGGGCAGCGTCGCCACCAGCGTCTTGCCCTCGCCGGTCTTCATTTCCGCGATTTTGCCCTGGTGCAGCACGATGCCGCCGATCAACTGCACGTCGAAGTGGCGCATGTTCAGCGTGCGGCGGGCAACCTCGCGCACCACGGCGAAGGCCTCCACCAGCAGATCATCCAGGGACGCGCCTTGCGCCAGCCGCTGCTTGAATTCAGCCGTCTTGGCCGCCAGCTCGGCATCCGAGAGACGGCGCATAGCGGGCTCCAGCTCGTTGATGGCTACCACCAACGGGCGGAGCTTCTTGAGCTCGCGCTCGTTCTTGGTGCCGAAGATCTTGGCGAGGATGGCGTCGAACATGAATCGGGGCTTATCCTCATTCTACCGCCAACCCCGCTGGGCGGGCGCTCGCGCCGCCGGGCATGGCGCCGATCTCACCCGGCAAACAGGAGGGGCCGGGCCGACCCTCACGAGCCGGCCCGGCGCGGTCACGGCAGGAGGTTAGTCGAAGACCAGCTTTGTCTTGCTGCCGCCCAGCGAGATGGCCCGAATTTGATTGGCGCCGTCCACCTTGCGGAACTCGATGGCGGTGGCGTCGAACTTCCGCGCGGCGGTTTCGATCTTGACCGCGGTCTCGACCACCGGCTTGCGCGTGCGATCCAGGAAGATCGCCTTGTCGCCCTCGAGTTTCAAGGTGTAACTGCCAGGTTTCAATTCCGAATTGCCCACTTTCGAGGCATCCGACAGGGTGATGGTGTAGGTTTTGGCAAGCGCCAGGGACACACACAGCAACAGAATCGCAACCAGATACTTGGTTCGCATGGCTCAACCTCCTCCATTCAGTTGTTGTGTTGGATCCCAGGGACGCGAGCGGCGCCCGCTGTTTCAGGCGCGTCCCACCTCGCGCCCTTGCCACTTAATATTACGGAGTCCCAAGCCGCGGGGTTTCAGGATGGGTGCGGTGTGTAGCCCGGCTGGTAGGGGCAGCGCAGGGGCACGCAGCACCCGGATTCCGGGCGCCATTCACCGCGCACCGGGCAGCGCCCGGGGGATTCCCGCGCTTGAGCCGGGAACCAACCGTGGCGCCTTCCGTCGCCGGGGCGAAATCAGTTCCGTCCCAGCTTCAGCAATTTCTCGCGCTGCTCGCGGAGCACAGCCTTCCGGCTCAGTTTGATCTTGTTGCCGTCAATGGCCAGCACTTTGACCAGGATCTGGTCGCCTTCGCGCAGCTCGTCGCGCACATTGCGGATGCGGTTTTCGGAGATCTCGCTGATGTGCAGCAGGCCGTCGGTGCCCGGGAAGATTTCCACGAAGGCGCCGAAATCCACCAGGCGCACCACTTTGCCCAGGTACGTCTTGCCCACCTCGGCCACGGCGGCGATCTCGGCCACCATCTGCCGCGCCTTCTCGGCGGCGGCTTCGTCGGCCGAGTAGATGTTGACCGTGCCGTCGTCCTCCACGTCAATCTTGACGCCGGTCTGATCAATGATGCCCCGGATCACCTTGCCGCCCGGCCCGATGACCTCGCGGATCTTCTCCTGCGGGATGGTCATGCTGAAGATGCGGGGCGCGTAGGGCGAAAGAGCCGAACGCGGCGCCGCCAGCACCGTCTGCATCTTCATCAGGATTTGCAGGCGCGCGCGGCGGGCCTGTTCGAGCGCTTCGCGCATCAGCTCCAGGCTGATGTTGGGGATCTTGATGTCCATCTGGAGCGCCGTGATGCCTTCCTTGGTGCCGGCGACTTTGAAATCCATGTCGCCGTAATGGTCCTCCGCGCCGGCGATGTCGGTTAGAATCGCGTAGCGGTCGCCTTCCTTGACCAGCCCCATCGCGACTCCCGCCACGCTGGCGACGGTAGGAACGCCGGCGTCCATCAGGGCTAAACTGGCCCCGCAAACCGTGGCCATCGAACTGGAGCCGTTGGACTCCAGGATGTCGCTGACCACACGCAAAGTGTACGGAAAGGCCGTCTCATCGGGAATCACCGCGCTCAGGGCCCGTTCAGCCAGCGCGCCATGACCGATCTCGCGACGGCCGGGCCCGCGCAGGAAACCGGTTTCGCCCACGCTGAAGGGCGGGAAATTGTAGTGCAGCATGAACCGCTTGTAGGTCTCCGAGGGATCCAGCATCTCCAGTCTCTGCTGGTCCTCCTTGGTCCCCAAGGTCACGGTCACCAGCGCCTGCGTCTCGCCCCGCGTGAACAGCGCTGAGCCGTGCACCCGCGGCAGCACGCCCACCTCGATGTCAATGTGTCGGATTTCGTCGAAGGCGCGACCATCCGGGCGCCGCCCTTCCAGCAGGACCTGATCGCGGAAGATGCGTTCTCGGAGCGCGTCGAACAAGCGGCCGGTCTGCTCTTTCAGCTCTTCCGGCGCCGCCTCCACAGCCCTTTTGCGCAGCGCCTCGACGCGGGAATAGCTCTCTTGCTTGGAATATTTGGAGGTGTCCATCGCGTCGGTCAGCTCCGCGCGGTACTCCGCCGCGATTTGATCATAGAGCTGCTGATTGAAGGGCGGAGGCGTGAACGGCCGTTTGGGCTTGCCGGCGCGCGCCGCCAGATCGCGGATGCCCGCGATGATCGTCCGACAACACTGATGCCCGAACTGGATGGCCTGGAGAACTTCCTCTTCGCTGGCCGCACGCCCTCCGGCCTCCACCATCACGATGCCCTCGTCGGTGGCCGCCACCACGATGTTCAGCTTGGCGTCTTTCGCCTCTTCGTAAAGAGGGTTGGCCACCAGCTTACCGTCCACCAGCGCCACGCGCACTGCGCCCAACACCTCCGGGAACGGGATGTCGGACAGCGCCAGAGCGGCAGCGGCCCCCACCATGGCCAGCGTGTCGGGATCGCGCTTGGGATCCGCCGAGAGCACCATCCCGATGATCTGCACCTCGTTCAGGAAGCCCTCGGGGAACAGGGGGCGGATGGGCCGATCAATCAGACGGCTGGTGAGAATTTCCTTCTCCGAGGGGCGTCCCTCGCGCTTGATGAAGCCCCCGGGGATTTTACCGGCCGCGTAAGTGTACTCGCGGTAGTCCACGGTTAAAGGAAAGAAGCTTGCGCCGGGCTTCGGCTCCGCCGAAGCGCAAGCGCTGACAAGAACCACGGAATCGCCGCAGCGCACCAGCACCGCGCCGCCGGCCTGCCTGGCGACTCGCCCGGTCTCCAGGACCAGCTTTGTCGTCCCCAGGTCAATTTCACAACTGGTTACCATGTGGGAATCCCTCCAACCCCGGCCTGACGGCCGGCGTAGCTTCCGGACGTCTCACGGGACGCCCGAGATGGAGATTGGGGCGGGGGAAAGCCACGCGGGTTCCGCGTCAGGGCGAGGTCCAGGTGTGCCAGACTTCCAGGCTGCCGTTCGCCCTGGACTGTCGCCCGCGATGGTTGCGAGTACGACTCTAACGGCGCAGGCCCAACTGCTGGATGAGCTTCTGATAGCGTTCCGGGCTGCATCTCTTCAGATAATTCAGAAGCCGCCGGCGCTGGGCAACCATGGTCAACAGACCCCGACGGGAATGATGATCCTTGCGATGCGTCTTCAAATGCTCGGTGAGATCCGCGATGCGCCGGCTCAACACCGCAATCTGCACTTCAGGCGAACCCGTGTCAGCGCGGTGGATCCGATGCTGCGCGATGATCTGCTTCTTGACGTCTGTTGACAGGGCCATCCTCGGTTGCGTACTCCTCGCCTCTGTTCCTCGATCTCCGTCTATCTCGTTAGTTAGGATAACACACCAGTCGGCCTGCTTGCCTGAAAATCCCTCGAGGCCGCCGTCTCAGACCCGGGGCGTCAGCCGGATCATGCTTAGGTTGACCGTCAAGGCCCGATCATCATCGGGCGCACGCCACCCGGGGCCCGCTGTGATCTCCAGGCGGTACTCCGGGGCCTCTGGCAAGTCAGCCTCGTAGATGAACAGCCCCGGCCGCTCCAACACCCTGGTTCCCAGATCGCGCCCGTTGGCCGCCACTCGGATCGTCACCGGCCGGCCTTGTTGAAAGGCGGTGATGTGCGCGTAGCCGCGGATGCGCAAACGCTGCGGACCCGGCTGCACCCGGACCAGCCGCGCGGTGGCGCGTTCGCCCATCCAGCGGTATCGGTTGCCGAACACGCCCTCCAGCTCGTAAAATCCTTCGCCGAGCAACCGCTCGTGGCCCGGACGCGAAAAATCAATCAGGTCGTCGCGGTCTCCGGGGTACAATTCCCGCTTCTCGACCGACGGCAGGAGGTTGTAGACGCCTCCCTCCAGCGCGGCGCGGTAGCCGCAGCCGGTGCAGGAGAGCGCCTCCTCAACATCGCGGCTCAGCTCGCCGGCGCAGTCCGGGCATTGAAGAAGTCGCTCGAAGCGATCCATGAAGACCTGCGATCCTTCCGCGGCTGCGCCCTCCTTCCGACACACGGCGGCCAGCGTGCCTCCCAAAAGACGAGCGGCCCGCCACAACGAACGATAGGGATCCAGGCGCACGGCCAGGCGTTTCACCAGCCGTTCGCCGAAGCCCCGCTCCGGCACGACGACCTCATAGCGGCAGGCGGCGAAGTGTTTGTCCAGCAGGCGGCGCCAGTCTCTTAGGTACATCGAGTGATTCTGCCGGATCCCGAAGCTCTCCTCCTGTTCGGCGCCGATGACGTCGCGGACCAGGTAACCCAGCAGTCCCCAGTCATACAGCTTGCGCTCCCAGGGCTTCATGCGATCGTAATAAGGGCAACGATACAGCCGCAGCGACAACAGGCGTCGCAGCGGCTCTTCTGCGAACAGGAAGACTCCGCCCGGCGCGAGGACGCGTTTGACCTCCACGATGACCGCCTCGATGTCCATGAACTGGCTGAGCATCTGGAAGGCGGCCACCAGGCGCATCGAGCCGCTGCGAAACGGCAAGTGCAAAGCGTCCGCGGCGATGCGGACGGGCGCACGAGGCATCCGCCAGAGGTCCTGCAAAGCCACGCCCCAGCGCAAGGCGTCTGCGGAGATGTCGGAGGCGAAGCCTTCCGCCCCGAATTCATTCACCAGCAAATAACTGGTGTGACCCACGTTGGCGCCGATCTCCAGGAACGGGGATAGCGAGCCGATGAACTCCCGATGCCGCCGGATGAAAGCGCCGCGTTGCAGATTCTCGTGCCAGTACACGGTTAGGGCGCGCTCGGGCTCGCCCAGCGAGGCGAAGCTGTGAAACTCCACCTCCGCCCTCTTCACCGCCAGACTCTGCGCCTCACGCGGCTGCGCCCGCGCACTCACAGCAGCATCTCCGCTCGCAGACTGCGCAAATCCTCCAGCAGCAAATCAGGCTTGTGCGCCGCCAGCTCGCTCGCCGGGGTCACGCCGGTGGCCACAGCGATCGCTCGCACGCCATTGGCTCGCGCGGCCTCAACATCGGCGGGCGCATCGCCGATCAGCGACACCGGGACGCCCTCCGCCAGCCATCCGCGGCGCCGCGCCTCGGCCAACGCCAGCCGCACCAGACCGGCGCGGTTCTTGCTCATCTCGCCGAAGGCGCCCAGGCTGAAGTACGGGCGCAAACCGGCCCGTTCGACCTTCTTCCAACCGATGCGCGTGAGATTTCCCGTCACCAACCCCATGCGCACCTTGTGACGATGCAACTCTCGCAGCAATCGGCGCACGCCCGGACACACCTTGCGCCGCAGATCGGGTCCGGTTCTGACGTAAAGATTCTGCGCGTGACGGATGATCTCCGGCATCGCGCGCCGGATCAACGCCCCTGAGGCTCCCGCTCGCCGGAGCATCCGGGTGATGATATCGGGGTCCAGCATGCCGTGAAGCGGGATGTGATCGGTTGTGGTCTCCAAACCGGTGGCCCGCCGTATGGCTTCCACCAACGCCTCACGGTGCTGGGGTCCGGCGCGGCGAATCAGGGTTCCATCAATGTCGAACAGTACCAGGGCGGGGGCCACATCTACTAAGATATATACCCGATGCAGCAGGAATTTCCAGGCGGCAAAGTTCTGCGCTTGATGATCGGCGACATCACGCGCGTGCCCGCCGACGCGATCGTGAACGCCGCGAATTCCGCCCTCCGGCGAGGAGGAGGGGTGGACGGCGCCATCCATCGGGCGGGCGGCCCGGACATCGGCAGAGAGCTGGATGAGATTCGCGCCCGGCAGGGAGGGTGTACCACAGGCAGCGCGGTGGTCACCGGAGCCGGACGCCTTCCGGCGCGCTACGTCTTCCACGCCGTCGGCCCCATCTGGCGCGGCGGGCAGGCCCATGAAGCCGACTTGCTGGCCTCCTGTTACGCCACCTGTTTGCGCCTGGCCGAGGAACGCGGCGTGAAATCCATCAGCTTTCCCTCGATTTCGACCGGGGCCTTCGGCTATCCCCTGGACCAGGCGGCGGACGTGGCGGTGGATACGGTTTGTCGGCATCTGGAACGTGAGGACACCGGTGTCCGCGAGGTCATCTTCGTTCTCTTCGATCGGATCACCTTCGAGGCCTACTCGGAAGCGCTGCGCCGCCGAAAGCCGATACAATAGCTATCGGATGCAGGTCGTTCACGCCGGACAGCATAAGTACATCCTGCTGGAGCTGGACGGTAACGTTCTGATGGACGTGGCCCGACAGGCCGGCTTCCAGTGCCGGATCGAGGAGTTCAAACGCGCGCTGGCCATGGACCTGTCGGCGCCCGGTCGCAAGGCGCCCCTGCTGCTGTTCGATGCCGCGGATCCCGGCAACCTCGGTTGGTTTTCGCGCTGCCAGTTCTATGTGGACGGGCAAACCGGCGCCGTCCTGCAAACCCCACTGGTGTTGGCCAACTGCACGGATCGTTCCGGAAAGCTGCTGCGCGATGCGGTGCGGATCCAGGTCTTGAAGGAACTGCCTGCCAGTTTTCGCCTGCCCGGCCGCCAACCGGTGACCGAGCAAATGGTCTACGCGCTGGTCTACAATTTTCTGCACGCCTTGCTCAACGTGGGCGTGGGAGTCTGCGGTGGGCCGGTGGTCAAGCCCCTGGCGGGGAGAACCGAATCCGCCGGGCCGAGGAATTAGGTTCGCGCGGCGCGCTAGCCTGGCGACGGCGCCGCACGTTCGCCGGCGAGGTGACGGTCGCGCGTAGAAGCTCTGCCAGGTTCTGCGGCGCTGGTTCCCCGCTTGAAACCGCCCGCTTCCAACCGCAGCGTCGAACTCAGCCCCGCAGCATCCCGACGGCCGCGTTCACCAGCACCGCAGCCATCCCCAGGGGGATCAGCCGCTTCCAGCCGATGTTCATCAACTGATCGTAACGGAAGCGCGGCCAGGTCCCGCGAAACCAGATGAAGGCGTAAATCACAAGAGCCACCTTCAACAGGAACCAGAAAAGACCGATCACCGCAGCGTTCACCGCGGGGATCAGGAACAGCAGCCCGACGCCCACCAAACCGAGCCCCACTACACGCAACCCGATGGCGTTGCCCCGGCTCTTCAATCGCGTCGCCAGCGGGAAACACATGACTCCTGATCCCGCCATCAGCGCCAGCGGTAAACCGTAGTTCAGCGGATATTCGAGCCAGCTTACGTTCGGGAACGGCCGCAGCCAACCGCCGAAGAACAGCGTCACCGCCACCGAGGCCACGATGAAGATGTTGGCGTACTCCGCCAGAAAATAAAGGGCCCAGCGAAAGCCGCTGTATTCGGTGTGGAAGCCGGCCACCAACTCGGATTCGGCCTCCGGCAGATCGAACGGTGCGCGGTTGGTTTCCGCCACCGCAGCGATCAAGTAGACCACCGTCGGAATCAACATCAGCCCGTAATTCTCGAAGGCGAACCAGATCTGCCGCTGCCGCTGAGCCTCCACGATCCCCACCATGCTCAGCGTGCCCGCCATCATCACGCCCGACAGCAAGGCGAAGGCCAGCGCCACCTCGTAGCTGACCAACTGGGCCCCGCTGCGCAATGCGCCCAGCAACGCATAGTGGCTGTTGGCGGACCAGCCGCCCAAAACAATTCCCAGCACTCCCACCGCCGACATGGCGCTGATCACCAACAAGCCCACGTTTACGTCGGCCACTCGCAACTCGGCGCTAAAAGGAATGACGGCGAAGGCGGTCAGGGCCGTGAAGGTGGAAATCACCGGCGCCATCCAGAACAGCCCGCGATCGGCCTCCGCGGGCAACACGTCCTCCTTGATGATCAGCTTCACCGCATCCGCGATGGGTTGCAGCAGCCCGTGGGGACCCACGCGCATGGGCCCCAGCCGCACCTGAAAATCGGCGAGGATCTTGCGTTCCAGCAGGACGATGTAGCCGGCGACCAGCGGAAATAGCGCGATGATCACCAGCGTCATCAGGATCGGTTTGGTCAGCGGATGTGCCAGGATCGCTTCCATCGTTTCTCACCGTAGCAACACCGATGTCTGCGCCAGCCTGAGCCAGGGCTCCGGATAGACGCCGATGGCCAGCGTCAGCACGCCGGTGACTCCCAGCGCCAGCCGCAACCCCAAGCTGGAAGCCACCGGCTCGCGATCTCTCGAATCCGAGATGAACATGCTGCGCACCACGCGGAAGTAATAGTACACGGCCACGGCGACGTAAGCCGCTCCCACCACCGCCAGGAAATAATGTTCCGTTTCGATGAGCGCCCAAAAGATGTAATACTTGCCGAGAAACCCCGCCGTCGGCGGAATCCCCGCCAGCGAAAGAAGGAAAACCAACATCAGCAACGCGTGCCCGGGACTCTTGTGCATCAGTCCGCCCAGGTCTTCCAAATCCTCACCCAGAATCTCCTTGCGACGCAGCGCCACCACCACCAAAAAAGCGCCCAGGTTCATGAAGGTGTAAACCAACACGTAGACGGCCACGCCTTTGATCCCCGTAGCGTTGCCCGCGATCAGCCCCAGCAGAATGTAGCCGGCATGCGAGATCGAACTGTACGCCAGAAGGCGCTTGATGTTCGTCTGGCTGATGGCCGCCAGATTCCCGACCGTCATGGTGGCCACGGCCACCGCGCTGAGCAGCGGCTCCCAAACTTCGCGCGCCGTAACCAACGGCCCCAAGAAAATCCGGAGTAAGAAGGCGAACGATGCCGCTTTGGAGGCCACCGAAAGGTAAGCCGTCACTGTCGTGGGCGCGCCCTCATAAGCGTCCGGAGCCCACATATGGAACGGCACGGCGGAGATCTTGAACAGCAGGCCGACGGCGCTGGTGGCCAGCGCCAGGAACACCAACGGATCCCGGCTCGAGCGCGCGGCGATGGCGGCCGTGATGTCGCCCAGCCGGGTCGAGCCCGCCAGCCCGTACAAGATCGAAAAGCCGTAAGCCAGGATGCCGCTAGAAAACGCCCCCAGCAAGAGATACTTCAGGGCCGCCTCGTTCGAACGCCGGTCCGAGCGCAAGAAGCCCACCATGATGTAGAAACAAACGGCCATTAACTCCAGACCCACGAACAGGGTGACCAGATCCGTGCCCGCGGCCAGAAAATACATTCCGCAGTTGGCCAGCAGAATCAGGCCGTAATATTCGCCGTGGTGCTCGCCCTCGATCTCTAAATACTTGTACGAGGTGACCGCGACGATGAAAGAGGCTGCCAGAAAGATCCAGTTGAAGAAAATCGCAAAGCCGTCAACCGTCAGCGCTCCGCCGAAAGCCGTGAATTCCGTCAGACCCTGATCCACCAGAAACCGATACTGGCGGACCAAGCCCACCCCCGCGAAGGCCAGCCCCAGAACGACGAACAGCAGGAGCCACTTTCGCTGCCGCGGCGCCGGAAAAACCAGAAAATCGAACAGCAAGACGGCGCAGCCGAACAGCGCCAGCATGAGCGCGGGAATCAAAGCGAAGTGATCGGTCGCAGTATAGTAAGCGCTCATCGCAGGACCCCCAAGGGCGCCGCCGCGCGTACCGGATGCTGCTTGAAGTAATCCGGTCTGACGCGCTCCACGATTTCCGTCACCGGCTTTTCCAGCACCTCGAAGTAGGGCTTCGGATACACGCCGATCCAGATCGCCCAAAGGATCAGCGGCAGGAACACCGCCAGCTCACGCAGGTTCAAATCCGGCAGCCGAAGATTCTTGGGATTCGTGATCTGCCCCAGCATCGTGCGCTGATACAACCACAGAAGATAGGCCGCTCCCAGGATCACGCCCGTGGCCGCCAGGGCCGCCCACAACCGGTTGGCCTCGAAAGCGCCTTGCAGGATCGTGAACTCGCCGATGAAACCGTTCAGCAACGGCAGCCCCGCCGAGCTGAGCATGGCGATGGCGAAAACCACCGCGTACTTCGGCATCACATGCGCCAGCCCTCCGTACTCGGCGATCTGCCGCGTGTGCCGTCGTTCGTAAATGACGCCCACGATCAAGAACAGCATGCCGGTCGAGATCCCGTGGTTGACCTGCTGGATCACGCTGCCCGCCAGCCCGTTGGGATTCAGAGCGAAGATACCCAGGGTGCAAAAGCCCAGGTGACTGACCGAGGAGTAAGCCACCAGTTTCTTCCAATCCTGCTGCATCAGACTTACCAGGGCCCCGTAAATGATGGCCACGATGGAAAGGCCGATCAGGATCTGGACGATGACCGGGTCAATGGAGGCCTTCGGCAGCAACGGCAGCGAGAACCGCAGGAAGCCGTAGGTTCCCATCTTGAGCAGAACGCTGGCCAGAATCACGCTGCCGGCCGTGGGCGCTTCCACGTGCGCATCCGGTAGCCAGGTGTGGAAGGGGAACATGGGCACCTTGATGGCGAACCCGATGAAAAACGCCCAGAACACCCATTGCTGAAGGCCCAGCGGCAGATCCAGCTTCATCAGCTCCGCAATTTCGAACGTGTAAAAGCCGAACTGCTTGAAGTGCTGGAAATACAGCGTCAGAATCCCCAGCAACATGAGCACGCTGCCCGCCAGCGTGTAGAGGAAGAACTTGATGGCCGCATAAAGCTTGCGCGGACCTCCCCAGACGCCGATGATGAAGTACATCGGCACCAGGACCACTTCCCAGAACACGAAGAAGAGGAAGAAATCCAGCGCCAGAAACACGCCCAGCATCCCGGTCTGCTGGAGCAGAAACATCGCGTAGTACTGTTTGACCTTCTCCTCGATCGCGCTCCAGGAAGACAGGATGGCCAGCGCTCCCACCAGCGTGGTCAGCATGACCAGCAACAGGCTGATCCCGTCAATGCCCACGATGTAGCGCGCCCCCAGGCTCGGGATCCACTCGTAGCGCTCGACCATCTGAAAGCCGGACGCGTTCTTATCGAACCGCAGCACCAGCGGAACGGAGACCAGAAAGCCGGCGAGTCCCGCGATATTGGCCCAGATGCGGATCAGATCCTTCCGCGAACCCGGGATCAGCAAGAGGATGAACATCCCGGCCAGCGGCGTAAACAAAACGATGCTGAGTAAGTGCTCGCTCATCGCGCTACCGCGTCAAATACCAGGCGAAAACCACCACCGCGCCGAGAACGATGACCAGGGCGTAGGACTGCACCGAACCGGTTTGCATGGCCCGCACGGGGTAGGACGACGCCTTCACCACGAAGGACGTCAGCCGCACGGCCCCGTCCACGATCCAGGTGTCCCACCAGATCGAGAGGGTGGAGGCCAGCCGCGTCATCCAGCCCGCCCCGTTGACGCCCCCGTCCACAATCCGCTCATCGAAGCGCGCCAGCGCCCTGCCGCCGCCCTTGCCCAAACCGTTCACGAAGAGAAAATCGTAAATCTCGTCCACGTACCACTTGTTCGCCACCGCCGTGTAAAGAGGCCCGGCTGCGGCCCGCAAGGCTTCGGCTCGCTCCGGCCGCTTCAGATAGAAGTGGCGCGCGACGGCGATGCCCGCCAGCGCCACAGCCACCGAAAGCCCCATCAGCAACCACTCCGTGGAAGCTTCGTGCGCGTGCCCGGCCGCCTCATGCCCCACTTCTCCACCCAGCGCGGGAGCCAGCCAGTGTTCGAAACTCCGGAAGCCCTCGGGCACGAACGCCCACAGCTTCGGTACGCCGATCCAGCCCGCCAGCGCGCTGCCGACCGCCAGCGCCGCCAGGGGCACGGTCATCACGGGAGGAGACTCGTGCACGTGATCCCAGGTGCGAGCGTCCATGCGCGGCGAGCCGTGAAACGTCATGAACATCAACCGCCACATGTAAAAAGCGGTCATCCCGGCGGTGATGAGCGCCACCAGGTAGATCGCCTTGGAACCCTGCGGACTGGAATAAATCTGCCAGAGAATTTCATCTTTCGAGAAAAAGCCCGCAAAACCAGGAATGCCCGCGATGGCTAAAGCCCCTACAAACATGGTCCAGTAAGTGACCCGTATCTTATCTTTCAGGCCCCCCATGCGGCGCATGTCCTGCTCGCCGCCCAACGCATGAATTACCGAGCCGGAGCCCAAGAACAGCAGGGCTTTGAAGAAGGCGTGCGTATACAGGTGGAAAATCGCCACCCAGTAAGCCCCGACGCCGCAAGCCATGAACATATAGCCCAGTTGACTGACCGTCGAGTAGGCCAACACTCGCTTGATGTCGTTCTGCACCAGCGCAATCGAGGCCGCCAGAATGGCCGTGAAAGCCCCCACCACAGCCACGATCGCGGAGGCTTCCGGCGCCAGCCGAAACAGATGATGCGACCGGGCTACCATGTAGACGCCCGCCGTCACCATGGTGGCCGCGTGAATGAGGGCCGAAACCGGCGTAGGTCCTTCCATCGCGTCCGGCAGCCAGGTATAGAGAGGAAACTGAGCCGATTTGCCGGTAGCGCCCAAAAACAGCAACAGGGCGATGGCGGTGAGCACGCCGACACCGGCCGTCTCGGCGGCGAAGCGCCCGCCGGCCAGCGCCTGGTTGACGTCCACGAAGCGAGCGCTGCCGAATACGCTGAACATCAGCAGAATGCCCAGGATGAAACCCGCGTCCCCCACGCGGTTCATCACAAAGGCTTTCTTACCGGCGTCCGCCGCAGACTTTTTGTGAAAGTAGAATCCGATGAGCAGATAACTGCACAGGCCCACGCCTTCCCAGCCGACGAACATCAACACGTAATTGTTCGCCAGCACCAGCATCAACATGAAGAACACGAACAGGTTCAGATATCCGAAAAATCGGTAGTAACCTCCCTCGTGTCCCATGTAGCCGACCGAGTAAACGTGGATCAGGAACCCGACGCCGCTGACCACCAGAATCATCACCGCGCTCAGCGGGTCGAGCAGAAAACCCCAGTCGGCTGTGAAGCGAACCAGATCGCCTTGCTGCGTCAGGAAAGGCAAACCCGCCACCCAGGTGAACTTCACGACCTGATAGAACCGCTCGGGCAGGCGCGCCAGCTCCGCCACGGCGCCGATGGAGAAAATCAGCGAGAGCAGCACCGTCCCTGGACAGAGAAGGCTGATGATCGCTCTGGCGCTGTGCGGATGTCCGCCGCCCTCGTGCGTCCGGCGAGGCGCCGCGGGTTCCAGCTCCGGGGCCACAGCCACTGCCGAAGGCGGCTGCGGGTCCAGCCTCTTGCCTAGCGCCAGCATGAGCAGCGCGCCGGCCAGCGGGAACAGCGGAATCGCCCAGATCCAATCCAGGAAGTTCATCCCCGCAGCCTCACCATTTCAGCAAGTCAATTTCATCGGCCTGCACCGTCTCTTTGTTGCGGAACAGCGCAATCAGAATTCCCAAGCCCACCGCCGCCTCAGCCACCGCCACCGTGATGACAAAAATGGCGAACACCTGACCGGCGACGTCGCGCAGATGGTGCGAGAAGGCGATCAGGTTGATGTTCACCGCGTTCAGGATCAGCTCGATGGACATCAGGATGATGACGATGTTGCGCCGCGCCAGAACGCCGATGGTCCCGATGGCCAGCAGCGCGGCGCTCAAAATCAGATAGTGGACCGGAGTGACGGGGTGCAGCATCAGACCCTCTTCTTGGCCATGATCACGGAACCCACGATGGCGGCCAGCAGCAGCACGGAGGCCAGCTCAAAAGGCAGCAGATACTGCTTGAACAAAACATCCGCCACCAGCTCCACATTGCCCTCCTGCGGCGTCTCGGCCGGGGTCGCCAGGCGAAAGGTGGAAGCGCCGCGGCTCAACACGTAAATCACCTCGGCCGCCACGGCGAGCACGCACGCCAGCGCCAGCCACCATTGCCGGTTGAACTGGGATAGACGAGCTGCCTGGTCCAGATTCACCAGCATAATGACGAACAGGAACAGCACCATGATGCCGCCCACATAGAGCACGATCTGGACCGCGAACAGGAACTCCGCCTTCTGGAGCAGGAACAGCCCGGCCACCCCGATCAGCGAGAGGATCAGCGCCATGGCGCTGTGCACGGCGTTGCGCCGCGTGACCGTGAGCACCGCGCCCGTCAGGGTGATCAACGCAAACAAATAGAAGAAAAATGTATCAAGCCACATAGCGTGCTGCGGAATGCGATGAGCTGCGGGTCGCCTCGCGCGCAAGCCTGCGGCTGCGACCGCCAGCGCTGGCCTGGCGGAGCCGGGTTCCGCAGTGGTCCCCGGCTGCGCTCCGACCGACTCCCGGCCATCCCAAGCGCTGACCTTCAATACTCATACTTCGTCGGACGGGGTCCCTCCTCCAGCATTTGGCGGTCCCAGATCGCTCCCTCGCGCGAGTAACTGGCCAACTCAAAATCTTGCGTCAGCTCCAGGGCGTCTACGGGACAGGCGTCTTCGCACAGCCCGCAGAACATGCAGCGCGAGACGTCGTAAGTGAACGTCGTCAGCTCTTTGCGCCGCGTCTTTTCGTTGCGCTCGCTGGAGACCACGATCAGGTTTTCGGGACAGGCCAGCGCACACAAATTACAGGCGATGCAAAGCGTCTCCCCGGTCTCCGGGTTGGTGTTGAGCCGCGGCGCGCCCCGGTACCGCTCGGCCACCTTGGGCCGCTGCGCAGGATACTGCTCGGTGTAGATGTACCGCGGACGCTGATATCGGAAGGTCACCCAGAGACCCTCGATCAGGTCAATCAGAAAAATCTTACGAAGCAGTCGTCGCATCCTCGCCCCCTAACGATCCACCTCACCCAGCACGATGTCAATCGTGCCGATAATCACCACCACGTCGGCGACCAGAGCCCCGCGAGACATCCTATCCAAAGCCTGTAAGTTGACGAAAGAAGGGGGGCGCACGCGCACACGATAAGGTTGCGTGGAGCCGTCGCTGACGATGTAATAACCGAGCTCCCCTTTCGGAGCCTCGATGGACACATAAACTTCGCCGGCGGGCGGTTTGATCACCTTGGGGACCTTGCCCATGATGGGGCCGGCAGGAATACTATCCACCGCCTGACGAATGATGCGCACCGACTGGCGCATCTCCTGCATGCGGACCAGATACCGATCGTAACTATCGCCGTTGACCCCGGTGGGAATCTCGAAGTCGTACTTTTCGTAACCGGAGTAGGGTTGCGCCTTCCGCAGGTCCCACTTGACGCCCGCCGCCCGCAACATCGGCCCCGTGACGCCGTAAGCCTTGCAGTCCTCAGCGTTGAGGATGCCCACGTTCTTCAGGCGCGCGATCCAGATCCGGTTCCCGGTCAGCAGCTCTTCGTATTCGTCCACCTTGGGCAGGAACATGTCGCAGAAGGCGTGGACATCCTTCTCGAACCCGTCATAAAGCTCGTACTGGAGTCCGCCGATGCGGAAGGCGTGGGTGGTCAGGCGAGCCCCACAATATTTCTCGAAAATGTTCAGGATCTCCTCCCGCTCGCGCATCGTGTAAAACAGGGGAGTGATGGCCCCCACGTCGAGAGCGTGCGTGCCCAACCACAACAAGTGGCTCGCAATGCGGTTCAGCTCCGTCAGGATCACGCGCACCGCCTGCGCCCGCGGCGGCGCCTCGACGCCCAGCAGCTTTTCGACCGCCAGACAGTACCCCAGCCCGTTGGAAACCGCCGCCAGGTAGTCCATGCGATCCACGTAAGGGGCGAACTGCGCGTAGGTGCGGTTCTCCGCAATCTTCTCGACGCCCCGATGCAGATAGCCGATCACGCACTCCGTGCCGATGACCTTCTCCCCGTCCAGTTTGAGGATCACGCGCAGCACGCCGTGCGTGGAGGGATGCTGCGGGCCCATGTTGAGGACCAGCTCCGTGGCGTCCAGAAACGTGGAGTCCGACATAGCGCTCAGGTCTCGCTCTCGATGCCCAGATGCTCCTTGACCCAGCGCTGATCTACAGCCAGAATGCTGGAGTCCTTGCGCAAGGGATGCCCGGTCCAATCCTCCGGCAGCAGGATGCGCCGCATGTCCGGGTGGTCGGCGAACTCGATGCCGAACATGTCGAAGACCTCGCGCTCCAGCCAGTTGGCCGTGGGATGCACGCGCGTGGCGCTCGCCGGCCGGTAGCCCTCGGCGATGCGCGTCTTGATCCGAATGCGCTGGTTGCGCGCGAAGCTGTAGACGATGTACACCAGATCGAAGCGCTCCGCGCGAGCAGGGTAATCCACCGCCGTGATGTCCACCAGGTAATCGAACTCTGCTTCGCGCTTCAAGTACTCCAGGATGGGAATCACGGCCTCGGGCCGGCAAACCAGAAACGGCTGGCCGAGATAGCTGGAGAATTCCGAAATCTGATCGCCGAAGCGGCGCGCCAGGTCGCGGGTAAGATCGTCATCCCACGGAGCCGCCGCCATAGCCGAAGCGGCTTTGGGCGCAGGCTGAGGCTTGCCTTCTGGTTGTTGATCCGGCATCGAACTGCCCAGAGCCAGCCGTGCCGACGGGCGCCGAAACAGCAGGCGCCGCACGTTCGCCGGCGTCGAGAACCATGACTTTAGCACAGCATTGCGCGGCCGAGCAAACCGCCGGGCGCCACGACGCAGCGCGGGCAGGCGCTTCCGATACAATCAGAGCCTATGGCCTCCTGTTCACGAAGAACCTTCTTCGGCGCCGTGGCGGCGTCCGCTGCCGCGCGAAGCCTCTCCGCAGCGCCCGGGGCGGGCGAGCGACTGCGCGTCGGCGTGATCGGCTGCGGCGTCATGGGCACGGGTCACATGCGCGCCCTCCTGAAGATGCGCGACACCGACAACGTGGACATCCTCGCGGTGTCGGACGTTTACGAGAAGCGGCTCCAACAGGCGGTCGCGCTGACCGGCGCCAAACCGCACAAAGACTATCGCCGCATCCTCGAGGATCCCAACGTGGACTACGTCGTCATCGCCACCCCGGAGCACTGGCACTTTCGCATGGCGATGGAGGCGGCCGCGGCGGGCAAGCACATCTATCTGGAAAAGCCGATGACCCAAACCGTCGAGCAGGCTCGCAAGCTGGTGGCGCAGATCGAAAAGACCCGCGTAAAACTCCAGGTCGGAGTGCAGGGCATGTCCGACGACTCCTACGAAACGGCCCAGAAGTATGTGAAGGCCGGCGCCCTCGGCGACGTGGTCCTGGCTCAGATTGATTACTCGCGCAATTATCGCAACGATTTCTGGGTCGGCCCGCCTGATCCTGACCTGCGCCCCGGCGAGAATCTGGATTGGAAAGCCTGGCTCGGTCCGGCCCCCAAACGGCCCTTCGATCCGGACCGCTTCCTGCACTGGCGTCGCTACTGGGATTACTCAGCCGGGATCGCCAGCGACCTGTTCATTCACCGCGTCACGCGCATCATCAAAGCGCTGGACCTTACTTTTCCTGAACGCGGAGTCGCCTGCGGCGGCAAGTGGCACTTCCGCAACAGCCCCGCCGAGGTCCCCGACACGTTCAACATCATGCTCGACTATCCGGGCGGACCCACAGTGCTGCTGGTTTCTTCCATGGCCAACGACACGCCGATAGACCACGTGTTGCGCGGGCACAAGGCCACGCTGCACTTCACACGCACCGGCTTCGTCATCCGGCCCCAGGGCATCTACGCCAAAGAAGGCCTGAAAGAAATCGTGCACCAGAAGACCGGCGCCGAAGACATCACGCTGCATCACCGCAATCTGATCCGCGCCATCCGCCTGAACGAGCCGCTCAAGTGCGACTGCCGGTTGGGTTATTACGGCGTGGTCGCCTGCGCCATGGGCGTGGAGTCGTTCCGGCGTCAGAAGTACATGCGCTGGGATCGCGCCCGCGAGCGCATCGTCCCGGCCTGAAGGCCTCGGTCCTTGAGATTCCGCTCCACGGAAGATCTCAGGAGGCCGCGAATCGGATGCCGGAGAGTCTTCGCTACGTGGAGTCGCCGCGCAGGATGTCGGCCGGCTGCGGTTGCTCCGGAAGGGGCGGCGGAACGATGTCGCCGGCTACTCGCTCTCACGCAACCGGCCGGCTGCCGCGCCCGCGAGCAGCCCCGTCTCCCGGGTCAGCGTGCCGAAGAGAGGCGGTCAATCCGCCTTGTGTAGTCCTGCACCAACCGGCGGAATCCAGCCACCAGGCCGGGCGCCTGGTTGACGATTTCTGAGTAGAACCCACCCAGCACGGGAACGTAGCTTACGGCCTGGCCCAATACCGCCCACGCAGCAGCGACGCGTGAATCCATTCCGGCCTCCCGCGCGGAAACGAAAGTGCGGGCCGCCTCATCGGCTCGCGTAAGCCAGTCGCTAACCGTGAGGACCGTTTGCACGGACCGCCGGAACCCCACGCCCATCGTCTCGAGAACCTCAACTGCCTGGTTCAGCCTATCCAAGCCCTCGATCAGCCGATCGTACAAATCTTCCGGCGTCCCCTCCTCCGGGAGAATCCAGGCCAGGGTCTGGGCTTCCTCGGCAATCTCGCGCAGCTCCCTGAGCTTCCCCTGAACTTCGCCCGGACGCTGCGCCACGTTGCGGTAGCGGTCCAGCAGGTTGGCGAGCCGCCTTAGCTTCCCGTTGACGGCGGTCAAGAAGTTCGCCGCCGCCATGGGAGCATCAAAGATCTGCTGACGATACACGGATGGGAGATTCAGCCCCCAGTAGGGCTTTGTGTTTTCATCCGTCCAACGACCGCCGTTGCGAATCAGGTGATCGAAGGCGTCGTCCAGATCGCAGACGCCGATTCCCCATCCTGTGTCGCCGGCATCCTCGAGCTCCCTCCACATGGCCCAGTAAGCGTTCCAGTTGGTCCGGGACAGCGGCTCGATGGCGCGGCGGTATCGGTAGTACAAGCGGAAAGCCTCGTTGATGACCTGGATGCGTGCGCCGCAGTATTCTCCGCGCCCGCAGGACGCAGTGATCTGGTTCTGGCTGAGCTCAGCCAGAGTGCTCCCATTCGAGTATTGGTTGGCCCGCACGGTTCCCCCGCGGGCAATTATGCGCCGCGAGACTCCCGGTGTCAAGAGCCGCCGGTAGGCCAAAAGCAGTCTCCCGCCCGAGACCGGCTCTGCCGGGCTGGGGATCTCGCCGGCTAACGCCTCATCGTGAGCCGGCGCCTCCCATGCCCGACGATCCTCCGGCGCTCGATGCGTTGCGCGGGCACGACCCCGACGCTTCAGGCCCACGGGCATCCTCCGGGTTCTGTTCGAAGAAAACTCTCGCGAGGCCGATAAGAGGATCAGGAGAATTCTCCCATGGGTCCAGGCCTGCCCACTGCCGACGCCTTCCTGTTCGATTCCGGCAAGCTGAAGAAGTTTCTCTACCAGGTGGCTGCCGCTCGCGCGGCCGCCCACGCCACATCCGCCACCTGGAGCGACTACCGCTCCAGCACGGTGCTGAACGCCATTTACGGGTTGAAGCAGATCCTGACCTTGGGCCATGCGGCTGGTCCGGGTTTCGTGGAGGTTCACAGCCCGGAGCCGAGGAAGTTGCGCCAAGAAATCAACCAGTACTACCCGCGTCTCTGGCGTGAGTTCGCTGAGAAGGCCCGCCAGGGCCCCATGCCCATGAAGGCCTGGCTTGACGCGCAGCAAGCCAAGTATGCCGACGACATGCGTTATTTGCAACGTGTGTTTCAGCAGGCCCGCCAGATCAATCAGCAAGTGGACGAGGCGCTGCGCGTCATTATCTTCCGGCTGGCCGAGATCCGATTCGCCTCCGAGATCGCCCTCAATATCGCGGGGCTGATTCCCGGAGGCGGCACGCTGGGGCTGGCCGTCCGTTTGGGCGTCGGCCTCGGCTACCCCATCCTCGTCAACCTGGTGGACAACTGGAGCCGCGCAGGCGCCGTGCAGATGCTGCTCTCCACGTCGCTGACCGTGGCGGCGCAAAGCCTGCCGTCCGCGGGCACGGAGGATGTGGTCGTGCAGAAGGCCCAGGCGATTCTGGTGGACAAGCCGTCCCTGGAAGCGGCCCGCCTCCGAGCGATGCGAAAGCTGCCGGGCGGCTGGAAGGGCGCCCGGGTCAAGCATGCCGTGCTGGCCAAGCAAGCCGACGCAGCCATGGCGTCGCTGGGCATCAAGGTCACGACCGCCGGGCTGCAAGCCCTGGCCTGCTGGTTCTGCTACAAGAGCTGTCAGGAGAGCGCCGAGCAGTTCTGGAAGACGCTGGAGGCCGGCGCGCTCAACTGAATCGCGAGCGGGCGGCGACGCCGCCGCGGCTTACATCCGCAGCACGCGGATGGGCCCGTTGGAGGTCGCCAACTGGATCAGCGGGCCTCCCCCGCCGATGTCCCCCTCCAGATGATTCTTCGTGACCCCGCGGGTCAAGAGCTCGAAGTCCGAATGGATCGGGGCGTTGGAAGTGTCCGCCCTCAGGCGCGCTTTCACGGTAGCCGGCAACCGCACCGTAATCGAGCCGTTGCTGGTGCGAGCGCGAACTTCGTTGTCCTTCAGAGCGTCCAGGGTCAGCTCGATGCTGCCGTTGGAGGTTTCAAGGCGAACCGGCTGCCCGGGCGTGGGATCCGCGATGCGGACCGTGATGCCGCCGTTGGAGGTTGTGGCGTCGAGTGAACCTTCCAGCCGGTCCAGGCGAATGCCGCCGTTAGAAGTGCGCAGAACGGCGTCGCCCGCCAGCACGTCCGCGCTGATCGAGCCGTTGCTGGTCCGGCCCTCGGTGCGGCCTTGAATCCGGCGCAACGTGATCGCGCCGTTGGAAGTCTCCAATCGCGAAGATCCGCGGACATCCTCGACCCGGATCGAGCCGTTGGAGCTGACGATGCGTTCCAGCACGACCTGTCTCGGGACACGCAGAACGTAACGCGCTCCCATCCCGCTACGACGCTCTGCCGGACGGACAGTGCGAATGCGCACGCTATCCGGCGTCGCCGCCACCTCGACGCGCAGCTCGCGCAGATCCTGTTCGGTGCGGGCGTACTTGACGCCGGTGATCCGCACCTCATCCTTCTCCCAGCTCAGAATCTCCACCGGCCCGTTGAAGTTTTCAAGCGCCAGGGTTCCTCCGGATTTCAGGGGGTAGGTGTAGTTGAAGTCCTCGCGAAAACGCGCTGAGTCCGCGAGGACTTCCTCCAGGTCACAACCAGCGGGGATCAAACCCAACAAAAGGACCGACAGCCGGATGCCGCTTCCGCGCATCGCAACACCTCACTTGAGACTATACGTGCGCGTGCCGCCTTTGTTCCCTGGAATTTTGGAGACGCCCGCTCAGCTCGGGCGCTATGCGGTTACAGAATCTTGACGTCCTCGGCTTGCAAGCCCTTGGGGCCCTTGCGGACAGAGAACTCTACCTGCGCACCTTCATCCAGACTGCGGTAGCCGCTCATCTGAATGGCGGAGTAGTGGACAAACACGTCCTCGCCGGATTCCCTCTGAATGAACCCGAAACCCTTGGCCGCGTTAAACCACTTGACAGTACCTTTTTCCTTCATGCGACAAATCTTCCTTCTGACTTAATTCTTGAGAGTGCGAAACGCCTCCCAGCTTGCCTTCGCCGAGTCGGTGGGAATCCGCGTAAGCACGATGCGAGACGTCCAAACTCTGCTTTCAGCATAGCACAGTCCCGAGGCCGGCTCGCGAGAAAAGCTGCGGGCGGCCCCGAAACCCAGGGAACAAAAACCCGATTCGCCCGTATAAATTGAGTGCGGATCCCTGGCCGAAGGAGGTTGCGATGGCGAACAACGGGCGGAACGCGCGCCGGCGCCGCCGTTGGATCTGGCTGATCGTGGCGGGTTTGGTGCTGGGCGGCGCCTGGTTCGGCCTGAAAGCCACTCTGCGTCCCAACCATGCCATTGACCCCTCGAAACTGGCGCGCGTCGAGCGCGGCGATCTGGCGCGCTCGGTGGTCGCGGTGGGCAAAATCGAGCCGAAAGCAAAGGTGGAAGTCAAGTCCAAGGCCAGCGGCATCGTGAAACAGATCTTCGTGCATTACGGCGATTGGGTGAAGCAAGGGCAGGTTCTGGTCGAACTGGATAAGGAAGAGTTACAGGCGCGCGTGCGCGAAGCACGGGCCGCCCTCACTGCCGCCCGCGCCGCCGAAGAAGCGGCCGTTGCGGCTTACGAACGCAACCAGGTCGAGGCCCAGGGACCCGATTTGCCCTTCCTGAAGTCCGCCCTGGAACGCGCCGAGCAACTCTATCGCCAGGGCCTGATCGCCAAAGCGGTGCTCGAGGAGGCCGACAAAGCCTACCAGCTCGCGCTTCATCGTCAGATGACCGCGCTGCGCAACGTCTCCGTCAGTCGCGCCGAGGTGGCCCGCGCCCGCGCTCAGGTCGCTCAGGCCCAGGCGATGCTGGACCGCGCCGAAGAGGATCTGCGCAACTCGACCATCGTCAGCCCCATGGATGGGATCGTGCTCTCGCGCGACGTGGAGGTCGGCGACGCCGTCAGCTCCATCCTGGTGCTGGGATCGCAGGCCACCAGGTTATTCACCCTGGGCGACGTCAGCGACGTCTACGTGCTGGGCAAGGTGGACGAGGCTGACATCGGCAAGGTCTACCTGGGTCAGCCCGCCCGCATCGTCGTGGAGTCCTTCAAGGATCGCAAGTTCTACGGCAAGGTGACCAAGATTTCTCCGCTGGGAGTCGAAAAGGACAACGTTACGACCTTCGAGGTGCGCGTCTCCATCCATAACCCCACCGGCGAATTGAAGGCCAATATGACCGCCAACGCCGAGATTATCCTCGAAGAGAAGAAAAACGTGCTCATGGTTCCCGAAGCGGCTGTGATCTACGACGCCGCGCGCAACACCTTCCTGGAAACCCCCGACCCGTCAGCCGAAAAGGGACGCCGCCGGCTGGCCGTGAAGCTCGGCATCTCCAACGGCATCAAGACCGAACTGATCGCCGGCCTCAAGGAAGGCGATCCGGTGATCCTGCAATAAGCGGAGTCCGGATGACGTTCCGTGATCTGCTGGCCGACACCTTCCGTACCCTCTGGGCCCACAAGCTTCGCACTTTCCTCACCATGTTCGGCATCGCCTGGGGCATCGTCTCCATTACTTTGATGGTGGCGGCGGGTGAGGGTTTGCGCGTCGGACAGCAGCGCGTCTCGCAGAATTTCGGCAAAGACATTCTGATCGTGATCGCCGGCCGCACCAGCCTTCAAGCCGGAGGCATGCGCGCGGGCCGCGCTGTGCGCTGGAGCGCCGAGGATTACCCGGTGCTGCAACGGGAAGCTACCGCCTGCCGGTGGGTGCTCCCCGAATTGGGCAGCAGCCTGCGCGTGCGCAGCGCTTACAACAGCGGCGCCCTGCTGGTCACCGGCTCGCTGCCGCCCTTCGCTGACATCCGCACCATCCCGGTGGCCGAGGGCCGCTTCTACAACTGGGAGGATGTGGCCGAAGGCCGTCGCGTGGCGTTCCTGGGCAGCGACGCCAAAAAGCAGCTCTTCGCCACGCGCGCCGCCGTGGGAGAACGAGTCTACCTGCGCGAGCTCCCCTACACGGTCATCGGCGTGATGCAGGACAAAGAGCAGGACTCCAGCTACGACGGGCGCGACGTCAGCAAGATCTTTATCCCCTTCACGGCCATGATCCGCGATTTTCCGGATCCGCCGCCGGCCACTCCGCGCAGCGTGGATCGGTTCCTGGTGACGCCCGCCTCGCTCGCGCAGCACGAAGAATGCAAATGGCAAGTGCGGCGGACCCTCGCTCGCCTGCACCAGTTCGACCCGCACGACGAAGAGGCCGCCGCCATCTGGGACACCGTCGAGAACGCCAAAGCCTTCCGGAAGATGACCGACGGCATGAAGTACTTCCTGGGGGCTATCGGCCTCATCAGCCTGCTGTTGGGCGGCATCGGTGTGATGAACGTGATGCTGGTGGCCGTGCGCGAGCGCACGCGCGAGATTGGCGTCCGCAAGGCGGTAGGCGCCACGGCGCGCGGCGTGCTCCGGCAGTTCTTCCTGGAAACTCTGATCGTGGTCTTCCTGAGCGGCGGTATGGGAATGGCTGTGGCTTACGGGCTGTGCGCCGCGGTCAACCAGTTGCCCATGCCCTCCTATTTCGCCGGCCTGCTGCCCACCTGGCAGTCCGGCCTGCTGTCGTTCGCTCTGCTGGGGACTGTCGCTGTGCTCTCAGCGCTTTACCCTGCCCATCAGGCCGCCGCGGTGGACCCCATCGAGGCGCTGCGTTTCGAACCCGGAGGTTGAGCGCATGCTCTGGGAAGTCCTGCGCCAGTCCTGGGACGCGCTCCGCCGCAGCCCTCTACGCAGCCTCCTCACCATGTTAGGAATCGTCTGGGGCGTGGTGGCGGTCGCCATCCTCGTGGCCTACGGCTCCAGCTTCCGCGCCGTGCTGGTCCGCTGCTTCGACGCCTTTGGCAAGAGCGCCGTGGTCTGCTGGCCCAATCAGACCAGTGAGCAGGCCGGCGGCGAGCGCGCCGGCAAGCGCGTGCGCTTCGAGAAAGCCGACATGGAGGCCGTGCAACAGGAGGCCACACTGGTCCGGGAAGTGAGCCTGGAGACCGTGCGCTGGCTGGCAGTCTCTTACGGGGATCGTCTCGTGAACACCGCAGTCCGGGGCGTCTATCCCCAGTACGGTGAGATCCGCAACGAAGTGCCCAGCCAGGGGCGCTGGATCAGTCCCGAAGACATGATCGAGCGGCGGCGCGTGGTCTTCCTGGGTGGGCGTCTGCGACAGCAACTCTTCGGCGGGCGCCCCGCGGTGGGCGAAACGGTGCACATCGGGGGTGCGCGTTTCACCGTCATCGGGACCATGAATCGCAAGCTCCAGTTCAGCAATTACTTCACCAGCGACGACGACTCCTGCTGGATCCCTTACTCGACGGCCGCCGATCTCTGGGACGCTCGCTACGCCAACGTGATGGTTTTTTCGCCAATCGCTCCGCAGTGGGAAGCCAGGGCCAAGGCGCAGGTGCTGGCCGTCATCGCCAGGCGCCAGCGCTTCTCGCCCACCGATCAGCGCGCCATCATCATGTACGGGCGCCAGGAGTTTCGCCCCGTGATTGACGGGATCACCATCGGACTTCAGGCTTTGCTCGTCTTCATCGGCGCGCTTACCCTGGGCATCGGCGGCGTGGGCGTGATGAACATCATGCTGGTGAGCGTTGACGAACGGGTACGCGAGATCGGCCTTCGTCGCGCCCTGGGAGCCCGGCGGGGCCACATCCGCACGCAGTTTCTGGCTGAAGCCCTGACGCTCACGCTGACGGGCGGGCTGCTGGGGATCGTGCTGGCCTACGCAGTGGCAGGCGCCATCGGGACGCTGCCCCTGCTGGGCCCGGTGTTCGAGGACACCTCGGGGCAGGGCGACATTCGTTTGGTCATTTCGCCCGCTGCGGCCCTGGTCTCTGCCGGCTTGCTCGTCCTGGTGGGCCTGCTCAGCGGCCTGGCGCCCGCGCTGCGGGCCTCGCATCTCGACCCCGCCGCCGCGCTGCGCTACGAGTGAGCCGCTAGCGCAATCGGATGAGCACTTCGTTGCTCTGGCGCCCGGCAATTTCCAATCGCAGCGGCTGCAAACCCGCCGGAAGGCCCTCCGGCACGCGCACGTTGACCTGATAGAGGCCCAGATAGCCCGGCGCCAGCCCGCTGTAGACGACCTCGGGGACTTCCCGCCCGGCGATGAACGCGCGCGGCGTCACGATCGTCCGGCGCAGTGTCCCGCCGAGGGTCTCGACCGCCCCCAGACCCGTGCAGTAAATCTCCAGGTAATCGCCCGCCGTTGCCGGTCTCTCCGTCGTGAGTTTGCCCGTTCCGGCCACCAGAACGGCGCCCACGCCGCTTGTCGCGTCGAAAAAGATCCCGGGCGCAGCAGGCTGGATTCTCACGGTGGCCGCGGCGGAGGTCCCCAGGGGCGTCGTTACGACAATTTCGGCGTCGCCCGTCGCCGCGCTCAGAGGCACCAGGAAATTGATCTGCCGATCGGTCACCAACAACAGCGGCACGCTCAGCCCGTTCAATTTCACCTGCACCCCCGCGATCACGCTCGGCCAGGGCGGCGCGGCCCAGTAGGCAACCCCGGCGGCCAGGTTCGCGCCGAAGATGCTGGCCAGCGCTCCGGGAGCCAGCTCCGGTCGGTAGGACGCGGCGTTCACCACTCCACCGGCGTTGATCGCCGGACGACTCAGCGCCGTGGCCACCACTCTCGACCCCACGGCTTCGATCGTCAGCTCGTTCAGCGGCTCCGATCCCGGCGTCCACCGGAAGCTGACGGCGCCCTCCTCGTCCGTGATGGCTTCGGTGGGCGTGACGACGCCTCCGCGCGAGGCCGAAGCCTGCACGCGCACCCCCGGGTACGGCACATAGTTCGCGTCCGTGACGCGGACGACAACGGGTTCAGGCAACGGCCGGCCGGCGATCGCCGGTTGCAGATCCCCGGAAACGACCACCGGTTTCAACCCCGTGCCGGAGGCAGCCACCTGCACACGCGCCACCACGGTCTCATAACGGTTGTCGGCCGGCTCGAACGTCAATTCTTCAACGCCCGGGCGCAGTCCGCTCAGCTCGAAGCGCGCCTGCTTGCCGCCGGCGGGAATCGTAACCGACGACGGCGTGCTGATCGAGCTCCCTGCGACCCGCAAGGAAATCGTCAGAGGAGCTTCCACCGGCTTCTCGACACTCACCGAGACCGGAATCGAGGCGCCTTGCAGGACGCCCACTGCGGGGAACGCCGATACTCGCAAGGCCCGCCGGAGCGTGGTCTCCATGTGCGCGCGTCCGCCCGCAGAGTCCCGATAGTACCCCTCGAAGCGCTGTCGCAGAGTCTCCAATTGTTCAAGATCCTGAGGTGAGGGTTCGGCCCCCTTGGGAATCACCAGCAAAAACGCCGCCCGAAAACGGCGCTGCGCTACGGTGTGATCCGGTCGCCGCGGACCTTCGGCTGCGATCACATCCTGAACCCGCACGTCCCGACGTTGCCCGTCGAATCGCACGCCGCTTTGCGGGGCGCGAGTGGAAGAGACCGTAGCGTTGGTCACCAGGAAGACCGGCTCCACCTCCTCGGGGGCGCGAAATCCCATCAGGTATTGGTCGAGCGGTGCGTATTGTTCGGAGTTGCCGACCGTCAGAAAGCGCGGCGAAGCCGCCGGCCCGTCGTCTCGGATGCGGTTGCCTTCCAGATGGGAGGCCTCCGAGTTGAAGGTGAAGCTCCAGTGCGCGGATTGCCGGCCCAGCATCGGACGCGCCTCCGGGTCCCGCGGATCGCGGATGCTAGCATAGGCCAGGAACAGATGGCCGACCTCGTGCGCCAGGATGGCGAGCGGGGACTCGCGGCTTTGCGGCCGCGACGGCAGAGGCTGAGTCGGGTCGCGTGGGTACTGGCTCAGCGGGCCCATGTTGACCACGGCCTTCAGCCGGCGCGGCGAACCGAACTGCGCGCCCACGTCATAGGGGGGATCGCCGATCCCGGTCACATGGTTGCGCACCGTGACTTCGTAGGCCACGGCCGTCTCGCCCGCCGCCACGCCCAGCGTGTTGAAGATCACCAGGTAATCGTAGGCGTCCTCGTGCGCCTGATAGAACTGGTGGGCGGCGGTGACGATGTCAATCTCGCTGCCGGTCCCGAAGCGCTCCGCGACCGCAGCCGTGAATTCTTTGTCGGCGTCCTCACCACAGACGAAGCACACCACCGAGGTAGCGCCCTGCAAGCGGCCCGGAGCGACGCCCACCACGGCACTGGAAGTCGAGATGCCGCTGTAGGCGAATTCGATCCGGCCGTCCGGAAACAGGCGGATCTGAAAGGTCTGCAAGGGACCAGTTCCCTGCTCCCGGTACTCGGGCACCTGGACCCAGCTCACAACCAGCCGGTCCGGGGCCGAGAGCACTCGCACGCCCTGGCTCGACATCGAGGGATCCAGGTCGCGGAACAAGCCGGCGATGCGCGGCGGCCCCGCGGTGAAGCGCCCCAGAGAGCGTTCGCTGGAACTGACGTCCCCGCCCGTAAAGGTCAGATTGCCGTCCGAGTTCACAAAAACGCTCTCATACGTTTCCCCGAAGAACCGAAAAGGGAAGGGCAGCGAAACAAGACGCGTGTCGTCGTCGCCCAATGGCAGGCGCGCGCCGGCCTGTGCGGCCTCCGCATCATAGCTGTTTTCTCCCAAACTGTAGCGATAACGTCCGGGCGCGACGGCGTGGAACGTCAGCGTGCGCCGGTCCAGGTTGAAGTCGTTGCGCCGGGCGACGACCCCGCCCAGGTCTTCCATCAGAACCAGGTCCGGATAACCGGGCGCCTGCCGCACCGCCGCCACCGGCTGCTCGGGCAGCGCTATGGCGCCGGCGGCATGGCGACGCAGGGCCTCCGCCCTTCGAACGCGCTGCGCCTGACGATGAAGCTGGAGCGCCTCGCGCCACTTCTCCCGCGTGGTGCCGCAAACCGTCGGCTCCTGGCGCGCGGGCATCAGCGCGGCCAGCGCCAGCAACAACAGGGAGAATCGGCGCAGCAGCCCCTTGCTCAACGACATTGTTCCCATTGTAAGCTACCGTTTATGCCCTTCTGCACACACTGCGGCCATCGCGTAACCGATGACGCTCGCTTCTGCCCCAACTGCGGGCGAGCGCTGGCGGCCGGGGCAGCCGCCGCCGTGTTGACCGCAACGCCTGCACCGCCTCCCCTGGATTACACGATTCAGGGTGACAACCTTCAGGTGGTGCGCATCCGTCTGAAGCCCGGTCAGGAGATCTACGCCGAGGCCGGCAAGATGGTCTACAAGACCGCCGACGTCACCTGGGAAAGCCGAATGAGCGGCCAGAGTCTCGGGGAGAAAGTCTGGGGCGCGCTGAAACGCAGGCTGATGGGTGAGTCGCTGTTTCTCACCTACTTTCGCACCGCCGCTCAGGGAGAAGTCGGCTTTGCAGGCAACTACCCGGGGCGCATTCAGGCCATCGAGTTGGCCCCCGGCCGGAGCCTGCTGGTGCAGCGGGATGCTTTCCTGTGCGCGCAGAGCACCGTCTCGCTCGACATCGCACTGGTCAAGAAAGTGGGGGCGGGGCTGCTCGGGGGCGAGGGGTTCATCCTGGAAAAGCTCACCGGGCCGGGTACGGTGTTCATCCACGCCGGCGGGGATTCGGTCGAGTTCCAGCTTTCGCCCGGAGAGGTCCTGCAAGTGGACACAGGCTGCATCGTGGGATTCGACGAGACCGTTGATTACGACGTGGAACTCGCCGGGGGCATCAAGACCGCCATCTTCGGGGGCGAGGGGTTGTTCCTGGCCACCTTGCGAGGACCCGGCCGCGTGATCCTGCAAAGCATGACGCTGGAGAAGCTGCGCCGCGAGCTGACGCCCCTGCGCACCGGGGGCGACGAGCGGGGTCCGCTGGGAGCCTTGGGCGGCATCTTCCAGAGCGAGGACTGAGGCCGGGGACTACAGTTCAACGCCGATCCCGCCGATTCCCCGCTTGGATGCAGGGTGTAACGAGCAGGGTCCTGGCCGATCCCCCCGGCGAGCGACACGCCGCCCTCCAGCGCCTGAAGACTCACTTCTTGGCCAGCCTGAACCACGAGATTCGAACGCCGCTAACGGGCATTCTGGGCATGGCTGACCTATTACTGGAGACCGAGCTGACCGATACGCAGCGCGAATACGTGGTCACCGCGCGCATGTGCGCCGAGGAATTGCTCGGCCTGCTGGACTCCGCGCTCGAGTACTCGGCGTTGAGCAGCGGCCATCTGCCCCTGGAGGAGGCCGAATTCGACTTGCCCGAGCTGCTGCACGGCCTGTTGGATCAGCACCAGATCAAGGCTCGCGCGAAAGGGCTGAGGCTGCTTTCTAACCTGGATTCCCTGCCCACCGTGGTGATCGGCGATGCCGTGCGCCTCCGCCAGATCGTGGCCCAACTGCTGGGAAACGCGATCAAGTTCACCAGCGAAGGCGAGGTTGAGCTGCGCGCCCAGGCCCACAGCGACGGTCCTGACCGCTGCACACTTACGATTCAGGTGCGGGACACGGGTGTGGGCATTCCCCCGGATCAACTGGACCGTGTGTTCGAGTCCTTCGGGCAGCTCGAGACCGGGTTGGGCCGCCGCTACCCTGGCCTGGGTCTCGGCCTGGCTACTGTGCGCCAACTGCTGCGGCTGATGGGTGGCGACATCGAAGTAGAGAGCCAGGAGGGCCGAGGCAGCACCTTCACCATTCGCATCCCTTTACGCGTGCCGGAGGAACCGGCGCCGCCACCAGTCTCGAAGCCCGCGCCGCCCGCCACGCACGAGAAGCGCATCCTGCTGGTCGAGGACGACACCGTGGCCCAGAGGATCGTGGCCCACATGTTGGCCCGCGCCAACTTGCAGGTGGACGCCGTCGGCAGCGGCGACGCCGCCGTGGCGGTGGCCTCCGCCCGCCGCTACGACCTGATCCTGATGGACCTTCAGATGCCCGGCAAAGACGGCATCCAGACTGCGGCGGAAATCCGTCGCATCCCCGGCTACGAAGCCGTGCCGATCATCGCCCTGACCGCCCATACCACCGAGGAGTACCGGACTTTCGCCCGCGAGCAGGGTCTTCAGGGTTTTCTGACCAAGCCTGTGCGATCCGCCGATCTGCTGGCTGTCGTCGGCCAGCACCTGAAACAAGCTCCCGCTCCCCACGGCAACTGAAGTTCACGACGATCCCGGGCGCCACGCGGCTGACGACGGCGCTCATCGAGCAGGGCGTGGCTGAGAAGTTAAGGACCCCGAAGATCCCGCGCGCCGCGCACTCAACCTCGAGGCGCCGCCACCTAAACCCCTGAGGCCCACCCACTACGGAACTTAGGCCTTACATCCGATATGAAGGGCAAGGCAAGCTGTGGCGGCCTTCCCTTGGCATGCGGTCCGCTTGGCTTTCGGTTCTGCTAATCACCTGCACGGCCGCCTGGACGGATGACTTGCCGGAATGGCGCTCCTGGCAGGTCTCCGACGGGCTGCGCGAATCCTACACCCGAGCCATCCACCTGGATGCCCACGGCCGCTTGATTGCCCGCCACGGCCAGGTGGCAGCTTTCAGCCTCCTGGACGGCTACTCGCTCCGCGTCTTGCCTGGCCCGGGCGTCGGAGTCAAGCTCTATGGGGCCGAGAACGGCGACATTTGGGTCCTGGGCGCCACAGCTTTGCGGCAATTCCGAGACGGCCAGTGGAAGGACCATCGGATCGAAGCCCTCCGATTAGCCCCTGAGGAGCAGCGGCGCAAAGCCCGCCTCATCCCTTACGGCGATGAAGGCGTTCTGTTGCTGCTGCCGGCCTCGTTGCTCTACTACCGTGCCGGCACCGGCCGGACCTGGGTGGTCCGCCGGGCTGCGGACACTCGCCTGGGAGAGTTTGTGGACCTGGAGGCCTCGCGCCGCGGCGGCGTCTGGATCACCGGGCAGCGGGGCGTGGGGCGGATATCCTCCCCCACCGAGGGAGCATTCCAGTGGGAGGAATTCGCCACGCCGCCTGCCGACTGGCGCGATTTCTCGGACCCGCGCGAAGGCGACCGGGGTGAGCTTTACGTCGTCGCGCACCTGGCGGCCGACGCGCGGGAAAAGCTGGCCGCGGTGCTCGAGCACGGGCGCTGGCGGAAACTCTACCACAGTCGCTCCTCCCGGTTGCGGGCCTGGGCAGGAGCCGACGGCATCGTCTGGGTTCAGGACGGCAACGAGCTGCTGCGCATTCGCGGCGACTTCCAGGAGCCGCTCCAAAAGCGCGATCTGCTCTCCGGCCTGCTCCTGGACCAGGTCAGCGAACCCGGTGGCGCATTCTGGTTGGCCACCACCCACGGAATCGTGCGCTACTCACCGCCGTTGTGGCGCACCCCGCCGGAAGCAGCTCAGGTGGATGCGGCCGTCCACGCCATTCACGAAGATCGCCAGGGTCGGCTGTGGTTCGCCTGCTCGAAGTGGCTGGGTTTGCTGGATGGCGAACGCTGGCGGTTCTTCGCCCTGCCGGAGGGCGATGTAACGCACTTTTACCAGAGCAACGCGGTGGCCGGCCTGCCGGACGGACGCATTCTCCTCAGAGTGGAAGATACCTCGCACCTTCTGGCCTTTGATCCCTCGACGGCTCGCTTCACCGAGATCCGCCATCCGCTAACGCGAACCTTCGTGCTGATCACACAGCGGCGCGACGGCGCCGTCTGGGTCGAAACGGCTCGTGCACGCGACGGCCGCCGCTGGCTGGAAGTCTTCGATGGCAGCCGCTTCCAGGAGTACTTCGAGATCCGCCAGGCAAGCACTCTGGCAGACCTGCGCACTTTGCTCGAAGCCGGCGATGGGGCATTGTGGCTGGGCAGTGCAGGAGGTTTAGGGAGGCTGCGTAACGGTGTGCTGCATGAGTTCGGACCCAAGGACGGCTACCACGCCGCGGGCACATTCTCTCTGTTAAGGCTCAGCGACGGAAAGCTCCTGTTGGGCGGGCGCGAGGATCTTCTGGAATATGACGGACGCTCCTGGCGGAAGATCGAGCAAAAGCTGGATCGGGTGCGCTCCATCATCCTGGCCCGTGACGGGACCGTATGGCTGGCCTCCGGCACGGGTGTTCACCGGTGGAAAGACGGCGTCTGGATCACCAATACCACCGATGAAGGATTGCCTTCCAGCTTCGCGTCCGTGGTCTTCCAGGATAGTCGCGGCCGCATCTGGGCCGGAACCATGCGCGGCTTGGCGCTGTATCATCCCGAAGCCGACCCCTGGCCCCCGGAGACCCACATCCCACCGGATCAAAATGCGCCGGAAGCGCCTCCCGGGGGAGACGTGCGGGTAGTCTTTGCGGGCGCCGACAAGTGGCATCAGACGCTGCCTGGACGCTTGCTCTACTCCTACCGGCTGGACGGCGGCCCTTGGACTCCATTCCGCAACGAAGCCGGGGCCGTTTTCAAAGGATTGGCGGCGGGGTTGCGACGGCTGGAGGTGCGCGCCATGGACCGCAACGGCAACATAGACCCTACGCCGGCGGTCTTCGAGTTCAGAGTCCTGCTTCCCTGGTATCGCCACAGCGGCTTCCTGGCGGTGCTCTTCCTGAGCCTCGCTTCCATCGGCGTTCTGCTGAAGCTGGCGATCTCGGAATACCGCCGCAGAGGAAGGCTGGTTGTCGAGCTGGAAAGGGCGCGCGACGCCGCCGAGGCCGCCAGCCACGCCAAGAGCATGTTCCTCGCCAACATGAGTCACGAGATCCGCACGCCCATGAACGGGATCATCGGCATGACCGAGCTGGCTCTGGGAACGGAGCTGAATCCTGAGCAAGCCGGCTACCTGAACATTGTGCGCGACTCGGCCCACTCGCTGCTGGCGATCCTAAACGACATTCTGGACTACTCCAAGATTGAAGCCGGCAAGCTGGAACTCAGCCCCGCTGAGTTCAGCCTCAGAGATTTGCTGGGCGACGCGCTTCGGCTGCTCAGCGTGCGCGCCGGCGAGAAAGCCCTGGAGTTGACCTGCCACGTGGCGGCGGATGTCCCGGATGTGTTGTGCGGCGACGCGCTGCGCCTGCGCCAGGTGATCGTCAATCTGGCGGGCAATGCCCTCAAGTTCACCGAGCGCGGCGAGGTGACGGTGCGCGTCGCCCTGGAGAGCCGCGAGCCACAGGCGGTAATGTTGCATTTCACTGTCGCCGACACGGGCATCGGCGTGCCGCCGGAGAAGCAGCAGGTCATCTTTGAAGCCTTCGAGCAAGCGGATGGCTCCCCCACCCGGCGATACGGAGGAACGGGTCTGGGGCTGGCGATCTCCAGGCGCCTGGTCGAGATGATGGGAGGCCGCATCTGGATCGAGAGCCCCTGGCAGGAGCCGGGCCGGCCTCCCGGAGGGCCTGGCAGCGCCTTCCACTTCACGGCGCGGTTCGGTTGGGACGAAGCCGCGCAGGAGCGCGAGGCTCGCAAGAGGCAGATCGAGGTCAAAGGCCTACCAGTGCTGATCGTGGACGACAACGCGACCAACCGCCTGGTCCTGGTGGAATCACTGGGGCGTTGGGGCTTCAAGCCGGAAGCTGTCGAGGGAGGGGCGGCAGCCCTGGCGCGGCTCGACGAAGCCGGTCCCGCAGGCTTCGCTCTGGTGTTGCTGGATCGGCACATGCCCGAGATGGACGGCTACGAGCTGGCGCGCCGCATCCGGAGCCGCGCGGCATTTACGCGCCTCCCGCTCCTTATGCTGAGTTCCGCCGGACAACACGGGGATGCCGAGCGCTGCCGCGAACTCGGCATCAGCGCCCTTCTGCTCAAGCCCATCAAGGAATCCGAGTTGCTCGACGCGGCGTTGACAGCCCTCTCAGCCGCGGCCCCACCGAAGAGCCCATGCGCCGCGCCGGCGCCGCCCCCCTCTGACCGCGCCTTGCGAGTGCTGGTGGTGGAAGACAACGCGGTCAATCAGATGCTGGTCACGCGGCTGCTTGAAAAACGCGGGCATTCGGTGACCCTCGCGGCGGATGGGCGTGCCGCGCTCGATGCGCTTGGCCGTCAAAGCTTCGACGTGGTGCTCATGGACATCGAGATGCCGGGCATGGATGGATTCGAAGCCACCGCCGCGATCCGGCGGCGCGAGGCGCTGGAAGGGGGCCACGTCCCCATCATCGCCATGACCGCCTACGCGATGAAAGGGGACCGCGAGCGCTGCCTGGAGGCCGGGGCTGACGGCTACGTCGCCAAACCCATCCGGGCCGCCGAATTGGTGGCGGCCGTCGAAGCGGCCGCGCGCAGCCCCGCTGCCGTCTGAGTTCAACTGAGAACTGTCCCCGATCCGTTTCCGATTGCTATGATGGTTTCGATTTCCAGCCCTGTGTTCGAGTGCGGCCGAATGGCGATACTCCCGACGGGGATGGGGCGCCTGTCCAGCCAATGGGCGAATTGAAAAGAAGGAGCCGGACAGGCAGGAGGGCATGGTAGAAGGGTCATGCCGGTTCCACAGCGACTCAACAACCGTTACGAGATCCGCGAGATTCTGGGCCAGGGAGGCATGGGCATCGTCTACCGGGCCTACGACGTGGTGGTCAAGCGCGAAGTGGCCTTGAAAACCCTGCGCGACACTCCCAGTCGCGCCTCCCTGGAGATGTTCCAGCGCGAATGCCAGGTGCTGGCCGCCTTGAGCCACCCCAACATCATCGAGATCTTCGACATCGGCGAGTATCAGGAAGCCGGGCAGAGCAAGCCGTATTTCGTGATGCCGCTGCTGCCGGGCCAAACCCTCGACAAGCTGATTCGCTCCGCCAGCCAGCGCCTGACCACCGAACGCGTGGTCGAGATCATGGTGCAGACCTGTCGCGGGCTCCAGGCGGCTCACGAGCGCGGCCTGGTTCACCGGGACATCAAGCCCAGCAACATTTTCGTGCTGAGCGACGACTCGGTCAAGATCATTGACTTCGGCGTGGCTCACATGATTGACGTGCGCGCCTCGATGGGCGTGCGCGGCACCTTGCTCTACATGTCGCCGGAGCAACTGGAGCTGAAACCCGCCACCGCGCTCAGCGATCTGTTCTCGCTGGCGGTGGTCTGTTACGAGGCGCTCACGCTGCGGCGTCCTTTCGAACGGGCCACGGAAGCCGAAATCATCGAGGCCATCCAGCGCCAGACGCCACCGCCCGTCTCGGCGCTCAACCCGGCGGTCAACCAGGCGATCAGTCGCGTGGTGCACAAGGCCATGGCCAAACAGCCCTGGCATCGCTTCTCCAGCGCCCGCGAATTCGCTGAAACTCTGCAAAAGGCTCTGCGCAACGAGCCCATCGAGTTCTTCGATCCCGTCCGCATCCAGCCGCGTATCGAGCGCGCCCAGCGCGCCTTTGAACAAGGCGATCTGCAATTCGCCCATGAGATTCTCAGCGAGCTGGAAGCCGAGGGCCATCTGGACCCTACGATGACCGCCTTGCGGCGCCAGATTGACCACGCCTCGCGGCAACGCACCATCGCCCAGTTGCTGGAGAGCGCGCGCACGCGCTTCGACCACCAGGAATATCCGCTCGCCCTCCAGAAGATCCAGGAGATCTTGCAACTGGACCCTGCGAACGCCGCCGCCCTGGAGTTGAGATCAGCCATCGAGAATCGCATGACCAGCCAGAAGATCGAGGATTGGTTCCGGCTGGCGCGCCAGCATCTGGAGAATCACTCCTACGGCCACGCCCGCGAAGCCCTGCGCAACGTGCTGGCGCTCAAGCCCAACGACACCCGCGCTCTTCAGATGCTGGGCGAGGTGGACCGTCTCGAGCAGGACTACCTGCGCGTGCGCCAGCAAAAGGAACACCTGTACCAATCGGCCCTGGAAGCCTGGAAGGAAGGGGAAATCACTTCCGCTCTGAGCAAACTCGAAGAGGTGCTGAGTCTGGACGAGCGCGCGCCTGACACCAGCTCTCCGGAACGGGCCGCCGCGTATCGCAGCCTCTACAACCAGGTCCGTTCCGAACACGACGCGCTGAAGAACGCCTACGACGAGGCTCGCAAGCACCTGGCGGATCACAATTTCGCTCAGGCCCTGGCCGTCTGCGACCGGATTCTAGCGAAACATCCCGGGCACGCTTTGTTTCAAGCCCTCAAATTCGACGTCGAAGAGCAGCAGCGGCAGGAGCTCTCGGCTCGCATCCTGGAAATTGACCGGCGCATCGAGGCCGAGCCGGATCTGGACCGCCGAGTCGCCATCCTCCAGGAGGCTGTGGAGGCTTTCCCCGGAGAACCTCACTTCGAGCGCGCGCTCCGGCTCATGCGCGAGAAACGCGATCTGGTGAACTCCATCGCCGCCAAGGCCCGGCAGCATGAGGAACGCGGCCAGTTCGCCGACGCCCAGACGCAATGGGAGACGCTCAGGGTCATCTATCCCCAGTATCCGGGACTCGAGTTCGAGATCGAACGGGTCCAGAAACGGCGCGAGCAGCACGGGCGCTTGGAGGCCAAGGCCCGAATCCTCGAGCAAATTGATCGCGCCATGGCCACGGGCGATTACGCCGCCGCGCTGGAAACGCTGCGGGCAGCCCAAACCGAGTTCCCGGGCGACGCCGAGCTGCTCACGCTGGAGGAGTCCGCGCGACAGGCCCTGGAGCGCACCCGCCAGGCCGAACAATGGCTGACCGAGGGACAGCGCCTCTGTTCCGAGCAACGCCCGGCGGAGGCGGTCGAACTGTTGCGCCGGGCTCTGGAGGCCGATCCCCGCAATCCCCAGGTCCGCGCCGCTTTGGTCGAGGCGCTGGCCAATCAGGCTCGCGCCATCCTGGACCGCGACTGGCGCGCCGCGGAAGCTCTGATCCTGGAAGCTCTGGAACTGGATCCCAACCACTCGCTGGCTCGTAGCCTGCGCACCCTGGCGCAGGACCGCAAGCGCGACGAAGCTGTGGCTTCGGCCTTCCTTCAGGCGCGCGATCTGCGCGCCGCCGGCAACCTCGAAGGGGCTCTGGCGCAAGCCGAGCAGTGTCTGCTGGCCTTCCCGAATGAGCCGCGGCTCATCCAATTGCGCGATATCCTGAGCCGCGAACTGCGCCAGGCGCAGGAAGCCCAGCGCCGTGCGGCCAGGCGCACCGCTTTGGAGGAGGTGCGGCGGCTGGAGCGCGAGGCGGCCGATACGCTGGATCCCGACGCCATCCAGCTCCGGCTCCAACGCGCCAGGGAAGTCGCGCAGCAGCATCCGGGTGACCCCGAAATCCAGTCGGTGGTGGAAGACATCCAGAGGCGCTGGGCCATGATCAGCACGCTGCGACCCGCCGAAGTGCCGTCTGCACCCCCAGCCCCGCAGCCGAGTTTGCCCCAAGCACCCCCGCAGGTTCTTCCCGTGCCGCCGGGTCCGGTTCCCGCGCCTGTCAGCGCGACGCAAGCTGGGGCGCCGCCAACCCCGGAACCCATCCCCGCGGCCCTCCAGCCCCCGATCATTGCCGCTACTCCACCTCCGCCTGTCTCCGTAAGCGGCCCGGCTGTCGCAGCACCTCCTCCGCCGCCTTCGCCGGTGGCCCCCGCGCCGCCGCCTGCCGCGCGACGGCCCATCAGCAAGACCGCCGTGTGGGCCGCCGCGGGAGGGATCGCCGCGCTGGCCCTGATCGCCGCCGGCGTTCTGCTGTTGAGCCGGCGAGGGACGCCCGTCAGCAGCGCACTGGCCACCGTCGAGATTCGCACCACGCCGCCGGGCGCCGAACTTCGCGTCAACGGCGAGCCGCGCGGCGTCGCGCCCCTGCGTCTGAGTTTGCCGCCGGGAACCTACCAGGTGGAGGCGCAACTTGAGGGCTACCACACGGCGCAGACCTCGCTTCCGTTAGGAGCCGGCCAGGCTGCCCCACTGGAACTGGCGCTTGAACCCCTTTCGGCCAGCGTCCGCTTGATCACCGACCTGGAACAGGGCCAGGTCATCTGGAACCAGGAACCGCCGCGTCCCTTGCAAGAGGGCCAGTTCACCCTGGACAGCCTTCCCATGGGCAAACACACGATCCGGATCAGCGGCCGCGAGGGCGAAGCCAGCATCGCCTTCGAAACCGCCCCGGCTGCTCCCCCCATCGCGGCCGATCCCGTGACGCGCAACTTGGCAATGGTGGTGGTCAGCAGTTTGGGCAGCCGTGGGAAAGTTTACGCCAGCTTCGGCCCGGCCCCGGTCGAGCTGGACGGGCAGCCGGTCGGGATGGTCGGCCCCGGAGGCTTGGAGCTGACCAACCTGACCCCCGGCACGCACGAGCTGGTCGTGGGCGCCGACCGGGGGCGCAGGCGCATGATCGTTGACATCTCCCCGACCCCCATGCTCACCGCGTACCTTCAGTCAGAGCGCGATGTGGGCACGCTGGTGGTCATCACCGGCGAGGATGGCGTCCGCGTCTTCCTGAACGGCCGCGAGCAACGCCGCACGACCACACGCGGGCAGTTGCGCATCCCGAACCTGGCCGTCCGCGAGTACCTGGTGCGCGTGGCTAAAGAGGGCTTTGAGGAAGAACCCGAGCAGCGGGTGGCGATTCGCAAGGGCGAAGAAAGCAAGCTGGAATTCCGCCTCCGCCCCATGCCCCGGGTCGCGACCCTGAGCGTCAGCGGCGCTACGCCCGGCGCGCAGGTGCTCTTAGACGGGCAGCCCATCGGCATCGTGCAAGACGACGGCAGCTTCCATCACTCGGGAATCGCGCCGGGCGACCATCAAATCGAGTTCCGGCGCGAGCGCTTCGCCCCGCGGCTGGTCCAGAGGCGGTTCGCCGCCGGCGAGACCATACGCCTCAGCGGCCCGGAAGTCAGCCTCGAGCGGCTCTCCGGTCGCTTGCAGGTTCTCGTGACCCCGAAGGAAGCGCGAATTTTGCTGGGGCGTCCCGGTGAACAGCCGCGTCCTCTGACCACTCCCACAGTCGAGTTGCCGGAAGGCGCCTATGTCGTCATCGCCCGCGCCCCCGATCACGCTGAGGCCTCGCAGACCGTGCAGATCATCGCGGGACAAACCCAAACCCTCAAGTTCGATCTGGCGCGCACGAAGGCCCCTCCGGCTGCGCCCCCCGAGGCCGCCGGCATGGCCGTCTGGGGAGGCGGCTGGATCGAGGAGGGCGGGTGGTTTTTCCGTCGCGGCGGCAACTACGTGCTGGCGAACATTACCCCCGTGGACGGTCGCATCCTGTTCACCGCGATGCTCCGCAAGGGACGGCGCGTGCGCTGGGTCGTCAATTATTCCGACGAACGCAACCACGACCTGTTCGAGATGGACCGCCGCTGGCTCTACCACACCGTGGTGCGCAACGGTAGGAAGAACGAGCGCCCCAGAGTCGCCCACAACCTGGGCGACTGGCAGCACTGCACCGTGCAGGTTGAGGTCAGCTCGGGCGCCATCATCCATCGCGTCCGCAGAGGCGAGGAGTGGGTGACGCTGGTGCAGACGCCCGGCGAACCGGGGCGCGACTACACTCAGGGTAAGTTCGGTTTCTATATTCCCGGCGACGATCAGATCGGACTCTCTAACTTCCGTTACACCCGCCGGTAAGTGCTGTGTAAGTCGCCTGCGTCAGCGTCGCCAGCCTTCGCGCACCCGCACGCGAAAGTCGCGCCGGCGGTCGTCGCTGATTTGAAAAGCCTCGACGCGGAGCCGGTGAAACTTACGATCCCGGGGTAGGCTGGTCTCGTAAACCAGTTTGTACTGATGCTGGAGGGTCAGGAACACCGTGCGCGCAATATCCCGATACGCAGTCTCGAACCGCGGGAACCACGCTTCGCCGCCGCTTTTGCGCGCCAGCATGTTCAGGAAGGCCTGGGCCTGGGTCAGATCCATGCGAGCGGAAGTGCTCAGATAGGGCTCGTACATGCCGCGCAGCAGCGAGCCGGCCCCCGCCGCGAACACCGTGACGTTCACCGACTCGATCTTGCTCTGGACCTCCCCAAGCGTGCGCGCACTCAAAGTGTTCAGGCCGGACCCGATCAGAACCACAACGCGGCGGCCAGGGAGCAGCTCGAGCTTTTCCAGCAGATCGTAAACCGCGTCATAGGTGTTGATCTCATCCCACATGGGTGCGCCCAAACCTGAGTACGCAGCCCAGATCTCGCCCTTCTGACGCGTAAAGTCCACCTCGACGTGCAGGGAGTGAGAAAACGTAGCCAGCGAATACCAGTGCCCGTCCGGCGCCGCATCCACGAAGGCGCGGAGGGCAGCATCAATGTCGGACTGATACAGCCAGGAAGCCCGGCTGTGCTCCACAAGGAACGTGATGGCCGCCGGCGTCTCCGGTTCGGCCAACCGGAACCTCACGGGCCGCCCATCCTCGTACAACCGAAAGTTCTGTTCTGTCAGTCCGCCGACCAGACGATCCCCGTCCTCCACCGTAAGGTACAGGGAGATCGAGGCCGTCTGCGCGAGGACCAGCCAGGGCAACAGGATCAAGAGAGCGGCACGGGGCATATCTTCTCGATGGGATCGCCTGGCTTGTATTCGATCTTCTCGGGCGCCGGGCAGCCCTGCACAGGCGCCAGCAGGCTGGGTTTGTTCTTCTCCTCCTCCTGCGCCTGAGCCGTCACCTTGGCCAGTTCCTGCTTCATGCGCCGGAACTCCTCGCTGTCGCGAATAAGGTTCGGCTTCTCCGGCAGGAACATCATCTCGCGCTTGGTCTCCACCATCCGCGCATAAAAGGGCGGGTGCGTCCGGAACCAGCTCGCGCCGTTGACGTAGCCCTCGCGGGTCGCCATCTTGTCAAAGAAGCGAATGAAACCCGAGGGATCGTAACCTGCGTTCCAGGCGTATTGAACTCCCAGTTGATCGGCCTCCAGCTCGAACTCGCGGCTGACGCCCAGCAGGTCCAGGCTCAGCACCAAACCGAGCCCGTAAAAGCCGTATTGCAGCGCGTAATACGTTCCCAGCGTGGCGGCGCCGCCGGTCAGCAATACCGCCGCAACCTGAGCCGCCTGGTAAATGATCGAGGCGATCGTGGCCCGCCTCATGAGCTTGTGGCCGTGCCGCCCGGTGACGTGCGCGATCTCGTGCGCGATCACGCCCGCCAGTTGGGCTTCATCCTCGACCGCTTCCAGCAATCCGCGCTGGATAAAAAGAAAACCGCCGGGCAGAGCAAAGGCGTTGATCTCTTTCGAATTCAGCACCGTGACCGTGAGTGGCACGCGCAGATCCGAACGCCCGGCGATCTTGTTGGCCAAATCGGTCACGTATTTTCGGATCGCGGCGTTATCCACCTCCGGGGGCAGCAGGCCCGTCATCTTGAGCTGGCGTACCGCTTCCTGGCCGTCCTTGACGTCGCGTTCCTGGCCCGGAACCAGCTCCCGCACGCCGATATCCTTCACGTCCCCGAAACGCCTCTGGTGGTAGGCTCCGGAGGCAATCTCGGCGCGAATGCGCTTCAACTCCTCGGGCCACTTCTCGATCAGCGCCAGCTTGGCCTTCTTGTTCTCGTAGGCTACCGGAATGGCGTGCTGAGCCAGCATCTCGGCCTGGCTTTCCAGAATGCGCGCGTTCTGGATGCGGCAGTGGATCTCGCGACGCTCAGGGTCTTCCAGGCTGGCGGTCCGCCGTTTCAGGTCAGCCTGAGCTTGCTCGCGCTCCTTTTGGCGGCTGGAAGCCCGCTGGCGGAATTCCCGGACACAATAGCTCCGCGCCTCATCCAGGTACTTGCGCATCGCCGCGATTTGAGCGGCGCTGTACTCCAGCTTCGGCGCCTCCTCGAACAGCTCCAGATACGGGCGCTGGAGCGTTTCCTGAAACGATCGGAAGACCTCCGGCGGCAGCGGCGCCGACGGGGGCCGGCGCGCTTGAGCCGCCGGCAACGGCGCCAGCGCCAGAATTTCCGCCAGAAGAATCGCGACAGCCCGGTGGGCTAGAGAGAACCGTGCAGGCATGGTCCGTCACCCGGTCCCCTACTTTATACCACCGGAGCGGCTCGGTTGCCTGACGGGCCTCATGATGCTGATGGGCCACTCGGCGGCGTCCAGCAGCCGCAAACCCGCCACCACCGCGGTCAGCAGAGCGAGGTTCAACAAGAAGAAACCCTCCAGCAGGGAGACCTGCCGGTGGGCCAGCCACCACAGCGTTGCGGGCAGCATGCATAGCGCCAGGCCGGTCACCAAGCCGCAATAGATCAGCCACAGTCGCTCCAGCGAGAGATTCAGGTTAGACAAACGCAGCCGCATCACAGACACCTCCTCCGTGGATCTTGCTTGCAGGAACTTGTTCGGAAAAACCTCAAGCCGCCTTGGCGACCGCAGGGTAGGCGTGCGGCCGGAGAACGCGCTCCGCCGTCGCAGGCCTGGGAGGCGCTTCCCAGGGCACCGGAAACTCGCGCCAGCAAGTGCGGCACCGATAGGTCCCGTTCACCGGCCAGGTGATGTCGCTATGCATCAGCCGACACCAGGCCTTGCCGATCCGCATCCACAGGCCGTCCGGGCCGCTGAGCCTCTCCGGGCGTACCCCAAGCATTGGTGCCCACTTCATGGCTGAGTTTCCCTCCCCTGTCTCGGCCGCCTGCTGGCGACCCCCAATGCCAGTTACCGACCGTCACTTACAAGGACGTGGGCGACTTTCTGCCGGTTGCGCGGGCCTCACGAAAATGGTAGTGCTCGCGGGAACGATCGAACCGCCGATTCGCCCCGCCGCCCGGCCCGCAGGCGCTCGCTCCCAGCCAACCTCCTTCATCGCGCGGTGGCAGTCCTTCTTCGGAGGATCTCCTCGACCTCCCGTCCCCCCACTCTAGGAACTTGTTGAAAAATTCGGTTGGGCTGTGACGTTGAAACATTCCCGCGCGTCTTTGTTTGTGTTATGCGCGGAAACGATGACCCCCTGCAAGCCGGC